>Ga0079104_1000005_pt1 | contig 407099 bp, 348 predicted proteins | sample MedtruBG_FD_76829 | JGI IMG/M metagenome (GOLD analysis project Ga0079104, IMG submission 76829) | Root nodule microbial communities of legume samples collected from California, USA - Medicago truncatula BG | ecosystem: Host-associated > Plants > Roots > Nodule | place: USA: California...
GTCTTTAATGACAAATGACAAGACTAAGTTTTTATCTTTCCCTTTCTTCTGTTGAAATTTTTTCAACATAAATTTACTTAAAAACACACTTCCCTTTTATTTTACAAACATAGGATGACATACTTAATCTGTAAAAAGAAGAAATCCCAAATTTCAATCTTGAGTTAATTGGAATTTGGGATTTATATTTTGGAATTTAAGAACTTTATTCGACTATATTAGAACTCGTAACATAAAAATCTTTATCTACTTCCAGTTTTCTGTCTTCGGTTGTTGTTTTAACCGATTGCCATTCTGTTGTTGGTTTCAACCAAGTCTCCACTCCGTTTAATTTCACTTTTACTGGCAGATCAAATTTAGAAACACAGTTTGTCCAGTGATAACCGAAAGTTCCATTTTTAAACATATATTCAAAAACTGGAATTTGAGTTGTCGTTAAATATTGAGCAAAAACCCTATTGAAATTAATTCCAGATTGCTCATTGATGTAATCCTGAATCTGTTTTCCTGTTACTGTTTGGTGGTAGAACGTTTTGTTCATTCCTCTCAAAATCGATTTCCATTTTGCATCATCATTAATTACTTGACGGATCATATGAAGCATTGACGCCCCTTTTGGATACATATCTCCAGAACCTTCATTATTTACATCATAATGTCCGATAATTGGTGTATCATTTTTGATGTTTTTTCTGCAACCAATTATGTATTCTGCTGCAGCTTCTTTTCCGTAATAATATTCCACGAAAAGGCTTTCAGAATAATTCGTAAAACTCTCGTGAACCCACATGTCAGCAATATCTTTGTAGGTTATGTTATTTGCATACCATTCATGTCCAGACTCGTGGATAATGATAAAATCAAATTTTAATCCCCAGCCTGTACCGCTTAAATCACGTCCTAAGTAGCCATTTTTATATTGGTTTCCGTAAGTTACAGAACTTTGGTGTTCCATTCCCAAATACGGAACTTCAACTAGTTTATAACTGTCTTCGTAGAAAGGATAAGGTCCGAACCAGCTTTCAAAAGCTTTCAGCATTTTTGGAGCGTCTTTAAACTGCTCTTTCGCTAAAGCCAAATTATCTCTCAAAACATAGTAATTGCAATCTAAATTTCCTTTTTCTCCCTTGAAAACTTCTGAAAAATTAACATAATCACCAATATTGATGTTCACACCATAATTATTGATTGGGTTAGAAACATACCAATTGAAGGTTTTCGTTCCGTCTTTTTCTTTTTTAACGCTTTTCAATCTTCCGTTTGAAACCTCAGTTAAATCACCCGGAACGTTTACGCTGATTAACATATTCTCCACTTCATCGTACATGTGGTCTTTACATGGCCACCAAACGCTCGCGCCTAAACCTTGGCAAGATGTTGCAATAAAATCTTTTCCGTTTTTATCTTTTTTCCAAGAGAATCCGCCATCCCAAGGAGCTCTAACCGCTTCTTTTGGCTTTCCTTCAAAGAAAACTACGATCTCTTTTGTTTCTCCAATTTTTTGTTTTTCTTTTAAAGTGATAAAGAAAGCATTTCCGTCTCTTTCAAACTTTAATTCTTTGCCGTTTTGGGTTACTTTGGTAATATTCATCGGTTCTTGCAAATCGATTTGCATACGGTTGTTTTCTGTTAAAACAGTATAACGAACTGTATTTGAACCTGAAATAAACTTTTCAGAAGGCTTAACCTTTACATCAAGGTGATAATATTTCAAATCCCACCAAGATCTTTCTTTTGTGATGCTTCCGCGTAAAGTGTCCTGATGTGTAAAAACGGTTTCTGACTTGTTTAAAAGTCCCTGAGCATTGGCAGTAAAACCAATTAGAAAAGCAGTAAAAATGCTTCCAAAGTAATTTTTCATTAGTTAGAATTATAAAATAAATAAAGTATTCGAACTTAATCTGAAACAAATGTAAACATTCGAATCAAGAATTCTAAAATTTTATGATTTCTTCATAAAAACAAACCCAATAAATGAGAAATTTATTGGGTTTATGTTCAATGTTTGACAAATTTAATTAGTGATATTGAATTCTGTCACATAAAAGTTTTTATTGACCATTAAAGTAGGTTTATCACCTTTTATATTTTCGGTTTTCCAGTTCGTTGTTGGTTTCAGCCAAGTTTCAGCACCATTTAAAGTCACTTTTAGAGGAAGATCGAAATTTTCAACGCAATTTATCCAGTGATAAACTAATTTTTGATCCTTAAAATAATATTCAAAAGTAGGAACTTGCGGAGTACGAAGATATTGGTCGAAAACCGGACTAAAATCTCTACCAGCTTCTTTGCTTATAAAATCTTCAATCTGCTTTGTTGTAACGGTTTGATGATAAAAAGTCTTATTCATACCTCTCAAAATCGATTTCCATTTTGCATCATCATTAATTACCTGACGAATCGTATGGATCATATTAGCTCCTTTCGGATACATATCTCCAGAACCTTCTCTGTTCACGTCATAATGCCCGATAATTGGCTCTTTATTCGAAATCTTTTTTCTGATTCCTCTTGTATATTCATTCGCAGCTTCTTTTCCGTAATAGTATTCAATAAACAGCACTTCAGAATACGTTGTAAAACTCTCATGAATCCACATATCAGCAATGTCTTTATACGTAATATTGTTCGCAAACCATTCGTGGCCAGACTCATGAATAATGATATAGTCAAATTTTAATCCCCAACCTGTATCGCTTATATCGTGCCCGTTATGTCCGTTTTTGTAATTGTTTCCGTATGTTACAGAACTTTGGTGTTCCATTCCTAAATAAGGAGCTTCAACTAATTTATAGCTGTCTTCGTACCACGGATATGGCCCAAACCAGCTTTCAAAAGCTTTCAGCATTTTTGGAGCATCTTTAAATTGTCCTTTTGCTTTCGCTAAATTATCTCTTAAAACATAATAACTGCAGTCTAAATCGCCCTTTTCTCCTTTAAATTTTTCAGCCAAATTAACGTAATCTCCAATATTGATATTTACGCCATAATTATTGATCGGATTCGAAACATACCAATTAAAAGTTTTAGTTCCATCTTTCTGTCTCTTAACACTTTGCAGTCTTCCATTTGAAACATCGGTTAAATCTCCAGGAACATTCACACTGATCAACATATTCTCCACTTCATCATACATATGATCTTTGCACGGCCACCAAACGCTAGCGCCTAAGCCCTGGCAAGATGAAGCTATAAAATCTTTACCGTTTTTATCTTTTTGCCAAGTAATTCCCCCATCCCACGGCGGACGAACCGCTTCTTTCGGAACTCCTCCAAATGAAATTATAATTTCTTTTGTCTCACCGACTTTTTGATTTTCGATTAAAGTAACAAAGAAAGCATTTCCGTCTCTTTCAAGCTTTTGTTCTTTTCCATTTTGAGTAACTTTCGTAATATTCATCGGTTGCTGAAGATCAATCTGCATGCGGTTGTATTCTGTCAAAACAGTATAACGCACCGTATTGGATCCCGAAATTGTTCGGTCGGCTGGATTTACTTTAATATCAAGATGATAATATTTCAAATCCCACCAAGCTCTTTCTTTTGTAATGCTTCCGCGCAAAGTGTCCTGATGCGTAAAAACAGTTTCTGATTTATTCATGAGTCCTTGGGCATTAACACAAAGACCTATAAAAAAAGCCATTAAAGCGCTTGCAAAATATTTTTTCATCATTTATAAGTTAAGTTTTGAATTAGTTCTATTATTAGTATACATTTCTAAATTATGTTACAAAAACATGCTTTTATATGATGTATTGTTTTTACTTTAGCTAAAATTATTCAGTTTTATGAAATTCCTATCGTTTTTATCCATTTTAACATTTCTATATTCAATAAGTAATTACTCTCAAACATTTTCAATCCCGAAAACTGTGGAAAAAATAACAATTGACGGTAATTTAAAAGAATGGAAAACGCCTTTTCTTGGCCCATTTGTAATTCATAATTCGGGAGCAAAAGCCACGCAGCATACAATGGTTTCACTTTCGTGGAATGATGAAAACCTTTATGTTGCTTATCGCTCTGAAGATTCGCAGATTGTTGGAAAGTCTCGTCCAAAAGATTCTAAAATCTATGAAACAGATGATTTGGTTGAAATTTTTATTGATCCCGATGGAGATGGAAAAAACTATATTGAAATTGGAGTTAATGCATTTTCTACAAACTACGATTTACTTTTGAAATGCATTTCTGAAGAATGCGGCGGATGGAACACCTCAATGGATTTCAATATTGCTGGCTTAGAATCTGTCAGTAAAACAGATAAAAATGGCTATAGCGTAGAAATCAAAATTCCGTTTTCTAGTCTTGAAAAAGTTCAAAACGGCGGTTTTGCAAAACCTAAAATTGGAACGAAATGGAAAGGAAATGCTTTCAGAATTGATTACGGTAACACAACAGAATATCTTGCATTACAGCCTTATATGAGTTTGAAATTCGGATTTCACCAGCCAGAAGAATTTGCTGTTTTTGAGTTTGTAGAATAGTTTAATCGTTTATTTGGTTAATTGTTTAATTGGATAACTTTGTCATTTCGAACGAAGGGAGAAATCACACAAAAAATTCTGCAAAGTATATCTCAACCTTTGTCGATTTAATGTGATTTCTCCCTTCTATTGAAATGACAAATTGTTACTTTTGACGTCTCTTTAAAACCTCAATAACATCATTTAATTGAAAGCCTTTTGCTTGCAATAAAATTAAATAATGAAACAATAAATCGGCGCTTTCGCTAAGAAACAAATCGTCATTGTCATCTTTTGCTTCAATAACGACTTCTACCGCTTCTTCGCCTACTTTTTGAGCAATTTTATTGATTCCTTTTTCAAATAAAGAAGCAACATAACTTTTCTCAGAATCAGCGTTTTCTCTTCTCTTTTTAATAGTATTTTCCAATTGTGAAATAAAACCGTAATTAGCAGAATTTGGTTCTTGCCAGCAAGTGTCTGCGCCTGTGTGGCAGGTTGGTCCGACAGGTTTTGCCTGAATTAAAAGCGTGTCCCCGTCACAATCATTTTTAATATCTACTAATTCTAAAAAGTTACCGCTCTCCTCGCCTTTTGTCCAAAGTCTTTGTTTGGAACGGCTGAAAAAAGTTACTTTCTGAGTTTCTATTGTTTTTTGAAGCGATTCTTCGTTCATATAACCCAGCATCAGAACATTTTTTGTCTCTGAATCCTGAATGATCGCCGGAATTAATCCGTGTGCGCTTTTGATATTGATGTCCATAATTAGTCTAAAGTTGTAAAGTCGAAAGTCTTAAAGTCTAAATTTCGAACTTATATATTATTGTTTTATTTTTTTAATCTTGCTTCTTGCTTCTTTTATCTGTTAAAGTCTAACTTCAATTCCATTATCTCTAAGTTCCTGTTTCAAAGCCTTAATCTCAATTTCTTTAAAGTGAAAAACGCTCGCTGCTAAAGCGGCATCTGCTTTTCCTTCTTTGAATGAATCTACGAAATGCTGCATATTTCCCGCACCTCCTGAAGCAATAATCGGAATATTGACTAACTCTGAAAGTTTCGCTAAAGCTTCATTTGCAAAACCATTTTTAGTTCCGTCATTGTCCATTGAAGTGAATAATATTTCTCCTGCCCCGCGTTCTGCGACTTCAACCGCCCAATCGAATAAGTTTAATTCTGTTGGCACTTTTCCGCCGACTAAATGCACAATCCATTGTCCGTCAATTTGTTTGGCATCAATCGCAACGACAACACACTGACTTCCAAATTTCTGAGCCAAATCATTAATCAATTGTGGATTTTTGACTGCCGATGAATTGATCGAAACTTTATCAGCTCCGTTATTCAGGAGAATATCAACATCTTCTACAGACGAGATTCCGCCCCCAACTGTAAACGGAATATTGATTTTTTCCGCCACACTTCGCACCATATTTACGAGTGTTTTGCGTCTTTCTTCAGTTGCAGAAATATCCAGAAAAACCAATTCATCCGCCCCTTCAGCTGAATAAATTGCAGCTAATTCTACAGGATCTCCAGCATCGCGCAAATCCACAAAATTAACGCCTTTTACGGTTCTTCCGTTTTTTATATCTAAGCAAGGTATAATTCTTTTTGCAAGCATTTTAATAGTTGTTTCACAGAGATTCACGAAGATTTCACAGAGATTCACAAAAGATTTTAGCGAATCTTTGTGTTTTGCTTTGAGCATCTTAGTGAAATAACTCTATTTATTTAAAATATAATTTTCAAGTTGTTTTAGAGTAATTCTACCTTCGTAAATTGCTTTTCCGATGATGGTTCCTTCACAGCCCAATTCAGCTAATTTTGGCAATTCGTCGAAAGTTGAAATTCCACCTGAAGCAAACAATTTCACTCCTTTAGCTTCTGCTAAAATTTTGCTGTACAAATCAAAACTTGGACCTTGAAGCATTCCGTCTTTTGCAATATCAGTACAGATAACATACTGAATTCCTTTTGATTGGTAATCTTGAATAAATGGCACTAAATCTTCATTTGATTCTTCTAACCAACCAGAAACTGCTATTTTTTCATCTTTCGCATCTGCGCCTAAAATGATTTTTTCAGAACCATATTCTGAAATCCATTTTTCGAAAATAGTTCTGCTTTTTACCGCGATACTTCCGCCCGTAATTTGGTTTGCACCACTTTCAAAAGCAATTCTTAAATCATCATCTGATTTTAATCCGCCTCCAAAATCAATTTTTAAGCTTGTTTGCGTTGCAATTTGTTCTAAGATTTTATAATTGACAATTTTGCTTGATTTTGCACCGTCAAGATCCACTAAATGCAAGTATTCAATTCCGTGTGCTTCAAATGATTTCGCGACTTCAAGCGGGTTTTCATTATAAATTATCTTCGTGTCATAATCACCTTTGGACAAACGAACGCATTTTCCTTCGATGATATCTATGGCTGGTATTATTCTCATTTTTTAATAATATTAAAAGATTTAAAAATTAAAAAATTTAAAGATTGTGGAATTATTTAATCTTTAAATTTTTCAATCATTCAATTTTAAGAAGTTTCCAAGAATTCTCTCTCCAACATCCCCGCTTTTTTCTGGGTGAAATTGAGTTCCGTAGAAATTATTTTTTTGTAAAGCCGAGGCATATTCAACATCGTAATTCGTTGTAGCAATGGCTTCATCGCAATTTGGCGCGTAAAAACTGTGGACCAAATACATGAATTCATTTTCAGAAATATCCTTGAACAAATCGGTTTTTAAATCATAAATCTGATTCCATCCCATCTGCGGCACTTTTACGTTGTTTGAAAATTTCAAAACATCAACATCAAAAATCCCTAAACCTGCAGTATTTCCTTCCTCAGTTTTGTTGCACATCAATTGCATCCCCAAACAAATCCCCAAAACTGGCTGTTTCAATTCCGGAATTAAATTATTTAAACCGCTTTCGCGAAGTTTTGCCATCGCGGAACTCGCCTCGCCCACGCCAGGAAAAATCACTTTATCAGCCGATTTAATTTCCTCAGGATTATTACTCAAAACAGCCTTAAAACCCAATCGTTCAATAGCAAACATAATGCTTTGAATATTTCCCGCTCCGTAATTTATGATTACTATTTTCATTTTGTTTTTTGTTTGTTTTGTTTCAGGTTTCATGTTTCAAGTTGACCACAAAACGTGAAACATGAAACTTGAAACTTGAAACAACTTTTAAAGCATCCCTTTCGTTGAAGGCAAAATCATTTTTTCTGTGTCTCTTTTTACGGCTACTTTTATTGCTTTCGCGAAAGCTTTAAAAATTGCCTCGATTTTATGATGTTCGTTGATTCCTTCGGCTTTTATATTTAAATTTGCTTTTGCACCGTCTGTGAATGATTTGAAGAAATGGTAAAACATTTCCGTTGGCATTTTGCCCACCATTTCGCGTTTGAATTCCGTTTCCCAGATCAGCCAGTTTCTTCCTCCAAAGTCAATTGCTGCTTGCGCTAAGCAATCATCCATTGGTAAGCAGAATCCGTAGCGCTCGATTCCTAGTTTATTTCCTAACGCTTTCGCGAAAACCTCTCCCAAAGCAATTGCGGTATCTTCGATTGTATGGTGCTCATCAACTTCTAAATCTCCTTTAACGGTGATTTCCAAGTCCATTTGACCGTGACGTGAGATTTGATCTAACATGTGATCGAAAAATGCAATTCCAGTATCGATTTTGCTTTTTCCTGTTCCGTCAAGATTTAAATTAATATAAATATCGGTTTCATTCGTTTTTCTTGTAATCGATGCTGAACGCGCTTCTAATTTCAAAAATTCATAAATCGTCTTCCAATCCATTGATTGCAAAACAATTGTTTCGTTTAATTCTTCACGTTTAGACGAAATTTCGTTGCTTCCAATTCCATCTGTATTATTCATAAAAATGGCCTTTGCACCAAGGTTTTTAGCCAATTCAACATCAGTCAAACGATCTCCTAAAACAAAAGAATTTGCCAAATCATATTCTGGATTGTTTAAATATTTCGTCAGCATTCCAGTTCTTGGTTTGCGTGTTGGCGCATTTTCTTCAGGAAAAGTTCTGTCTACGAAGATTTCATCAAAAACAATGCCTTCATTTTCAAATGCTTTCAGAATAAAATTTTGCGTTGGCCAAAACGTATCTTCTGGAAAACTATCTGTTCCAAGTCCGTCCTGATTGGTTACCATTGCCAATTCATAATCTAATTCATTAGCAATTTTAGCCAGATATTGAAACGCTTTCGGATAAAACTCTAATTTATCTAAGCTGTCTAATTGGTAATTTTCTGGTTCTAAAACAATCGTTCCGTCACGATCGATAAAAAGTACTTTTTTCATGTGTTTTATTTTTTCTGCCACGAATTCTCGAATTATATTTATTTAAACTTAAAATCCTTGACAGAATATGTGTTAATTGCACTAATTGCTAAAAATTAAATAAAATTCGTGAATTCGTGGCTAATATATTTTTAGCTTAATGATTTCAATTCTTTAATAACAACCGCGTTTTCTTCTTTTGTTCCGATTGTAAAACGAAGACAATTTTCACACAAAGGCTGTGTAGTTCTGTTACGAATAACGATGCCTTTTTCGATTAGCTGATCGTATCTTTTGTTAGCATCATCTACTTTTGCTAAAATAAAATTGGCTTCCGTTGGATACACTTTTTCAACAAAACTTACTTCAAGTAATACTTTAAGCAATTCTTCTCTTTGCTCAATAATTGAAGCAATTTCCTGTTTTATTTTTTCTGAATCTTTTAAACGTTCAATTGCTCTCTGCTGAGTCAATTCATTTACGTTATAAGGCGGTTTAATTTTATTTAAAATCGAAATCACAGCTTCTGAAGCATAACAAACTCCTAAACGAATTCCAGCCAAACCATACGCTTTAGAAAGAGTTTGTGTAATCACCAAATTCGGATATTCGTCAATTTCTGTAAGCCAGCTTTCTTTATCTGAAAAATCAATATATGCTTCGTCAATTACGACTAAACCTTTAAAGTTTTGAAGCAATTTTACCACGCTTTCATCTGAAAATGAATTTCCTGTTGGATTGTTTGGCGAACACAAAAAGATGATTTTGGTATTCTCGTCAACTGCTTCTAGAATCTTTTCAACCTGTGGCTGAAAATCTGTGGAAAGCAAAATTTCTCTATTTTTAACTGCATTGATGTTCGCTAAAACCCCGTACATTCCATAAGTTGGCGGTAACGAAATAATATTATCTTTATTAGGTTCGCAAAAAGCTCTGAAAAGCAAGTCTAAAACTTCATCGCTTCCATTCCCTAACAAAATCTGGTTTTGTTTTACTAAATTATTTTTAGCCAAAATCGCTTTAACCGAATTCTGCTGCGGATCTGGATAACGATTTACTCCATTTTGAAACGGATTTTCATTCGCATCCAAAAAAATCATTTCTGCTGTATCAAAATCCTCAAACTCATCTCTTGCAGAAGAATACGGTTTTAAAGATTTTACGTTTTCACGCGTTATTGTATTTATATCGAAAGTATTCATTTGTTTTTTTTCTTTTTTAGATTTATAGAAGAAAGAAGCAAGAGGCAAGACTTTTTATCTTGCTTCTTTCTTCTTTTCTCTACTTTCTCTTTTTTACTCTAAACTTTTCAATCTCAAGGTTACAGCATTTTTATGCGCTTGCAAACCTTCGGCTTCAGCCATAATTTCAATTGCTTTTCCGATATTTAAAATTCCGGTTTTTGTGATTTTCTGAAATGTCATCGATTTCATAAAACTATCTAGATTTACACCGCTGTAATTTTTTGCATAACCATTTGTTGGAAGCGTGTGATTTGTTCCAGATGCATAATCTCCAGCACTTTCTGGTGTATAATTTCCAATAAAAACCGAACCTGCGTTTATGATTCCATTACAATAAAAATCATCATACTCTGAACAGATTATGAAATGTTCTGGTCCATATTCGTTGATTAAATCTAAAGCAATCTGATCGTTTGCAACATAAATTAGTTTTGAATTTTCGATTGCTTTTTCTGCAATTGCTTTTCTCGGAAGAACTTCAAGTTGCGCTTGCACTTCTTTTTCTACTTCGTCAATCAGTTTTTTTGAAGTCGAAACCAAAATTACTTGGCTGTCTGTTCCGTGTTCTGCTTGTGATAATAAGTCGGAAGCTACAAACGCAGGAACCGCTGTGTCGTCGGCTACAATTAATAATTCTGAAGGGCCAGCCGGCATATCAATTGCAACTCCAAATTGTGTTGCCAATTGTTTAGCTACGGTTACAAACTGATTTCCAGGTCCGAAAATCTTGTATACTTTCGGAATTGATTGTGTTCCAAAAGTCATTCCTGCAATGGCTTGAATTCCGCCAACTTTTAGAATTTTAGTCACACCGCATAAATTAGCAGCGTATAAAATCGCTGGATTTATTTTTCCTTGTTTATCTGGCGGAGAACACAATACAATTTCTTTACAACCTGCAATTTCAGCTGGAACTGCCAACATCAAAACGGTCGAAAACAAAGGCGCTGTTCCCCCAGGAATGTACAAACCAATTTTTTGAATTGGTCTTTTTTCTTGCCAGCAATTTACTCCTTCAATAGTTTCAACTTCAACACGGTCTGTTTTTTGAGCGTTGTGAAATTTATAAATATTGCCTTTTGCTAATTCAATGGCTTCTTTTAATTCACTAGGAATTAGACTAATTGCTTCTTCAATTTCTGCTTGAGAAACTTCATAATTATCTTGTGAAATTCCGTCAAAAATCGAAGTATATTTTGCTACAGCTTCATCTCCTTTTCTTTGAACTTCTTTGAAGATTTCTTTTACTGTAACTTCAATATCATCAACTGTTTTAGTCGGCCTTTTTAATATTTCTGGCCAAATTTCTGGTTTTGGATTGTCTATTTTATTCATTTTTTTTATGCTTTAAGCTTTAAGCTATAGACTATAAGCTAATTGACTTTGTGTTTTTCGGCGTAAAGCTTAAAGCTTATTGCCTAAAGCGCGCAAAGCGCATTAAAGAACCATTTTCTCAATCGGGCAAACTAGAATTCCTTCTGCTCCAACTTCTTTCAATTGGTCGATTACATCCCAGAAAGTGTCCTTGTCTATTACCGAGTGAACGCTGCTCCAGCCTTCTTGTGCTAAAGGAAGAACCGTTAAACTTCTCAAAACTGGAAGAATTTTTCCAACGGCTTCGATTTTGTCGTTTGGCACGTTCATTAAAATATATTTTGAATTTCTAGCTCTTAGGACAGCCTGAATTCTGAATTTTAAAGTATCAATGTGTTTTTGAATTTCTGGAGAAACTTTTGGAGAAACCGCCAGAACTGCTTCACTTTTCAAGATTACTTCAACTTCTTTTAAATTGTTTTTGAATAAAGTGCTTCCGCTTGAAACGATGTCTACAATTGCATCTGCTAGTCCGATATTTGGAGCAATTTCCACAGAACCAGAAATTTGGTGAATGTCTACAGTTATTCCAAATTTACCGAAAAAATCATTAACTGTGTTTGGATAAGAAGTTGCAACACGAAGTCCTGCCAAATCTTGAACTGAATTGTATTCAAAAGTTTTAGGAACGGCTACAGAAACTTTACATTTTGAGAATCCTAATTTTTGAACTACCTCAATTCCTTTTCCTTTTTCTACCAAAAGATTGTCGCCAACTATGGCTAAATCTACCACTCCGTCAATTAAATATTGTGGAATATCTGAATTTCTAAGATATAGAACTTCAAGAGGAAAGTTTGAAGCTTCTGCTTTTAACTGATCGATTCCGTTGTTGATTGAAATACCGCAATCTTTTAGGATTTGAATGCTGTCTTCGTTTAAACGACCTGATTTTTGAATTGCAATTTTTAAAGTACTCATTTTTTAGTTGTTTATTTTCGATTAATAGTTTGAGTACAAAGAGAGCTGAATAAAAAAACCCGTTTGATGTACTCAAACGGGTTTTAAAATATGATGATTTACATGCATACCATTAACACATCGCTTGAGAGCAATAATGTAAATGATGATGATGTAATTGAATTGAAATCATGATTTGTTTTGTTTTTTACTTCTTTGATTCGGTTGCAAATATACTAGATAAAATAATTAAAAAGCAATTTTTATTTTAACTTAACAGGAGTTTATTGTTAAAAAACGTTTTAGAGAGCATTTTGCCTAATAATTTTAAAATTACTTTAACGAATTATCATATTCTTCAAAAACCAGTAAAACTCTAGTCCCTTTTCCGATTTCGCTTTCAATTTTAAATTTAATCTGAAGCAGATCGGTCATTCTTTTTACAATAAACAAACCAAGCCCAGTTCCTTTAATTTCTGAATGATTTAAAGAATCTGACCTAAAAAACGGATTCAGAATAGATTCTAAATCTTTCTTCGCAATTCCGATTCCTTGATCTGAAATATTGCAAATGATTTTATGATTTTCTCTTGATAAAGAAATTCGAACTTCGCTATCAGGCTTTGAATATTTCACGGCATTTGAAATAATATTTCGCAAAATCGTAACCGTTAAATAATTATCGGAATAAATATAAAACTCTTCTTCTGCATCTAAAATCACATTTATTTTTCCTGCCTTAATTTTCTCTGTATTCAATTTAAGAACATCCAAAATTACTGCATTTAGATAAACATTTTCTTTAAGAATATTTTGCTTTTGATTCTCAAAACGAGCCATCATAAGCAACTGATCTACAAGAGAATTTAAGTGGTCAACTTCATTAATACAATAATTAATTTTCTCTTCGTATTCCTTGTTATCTCTGGGTTTACGAATCAATACTTCAAGTGTTCCTTTAATAACTGTTAGAGGAGTTCTTAGTTCATGAGAAGCATCAGAAGTAAACTGTTTTTCGCGTTCAATCGCGTCTTCAATTCGGTTGAGTAAATTATTAATTGTTTTAGAAAGCGTAAACAATTCGTCTCTCGTTTTTGGCAACGGAATTCTCGCTTTAAGATTGTCTTTTGTAATAATTTTAGAGGTTTGAATAATATTATTTATTGGGTCGATACTTCTTCCAGCGTAAAATCTGGCAAGAAAAAATAAGATCAAAAGAATAATTGGGAAAGCAATAAATAAGGTATCCATCAAATTATCTAAAACTTTTGCAGAATCAGAGAGAGACATAGCAATAATTAAATAGCCAATTTTCCTCGATTGTACATGAAGCGGAACTTGAATCTGACGAATTTTATTCCCTAATAATTTGGTATCAAAAAGCTCAAAGTGATCTTTATTTTCATGAAAAATGAGTTTCTCATTTTTTAAATTTGGAGACTTTTCGATGATTTTTTTATTCAAATCTAAAAACTGAACAAATACAGGATTTACATCAACAGAATTATGCTCTCTTTCCTCCCATTCTTCAGCATCCATAAAAATCACGACACCATTTTCAATTTTTAATTCTCTTAAATGATCTTGAACTTCAATGTTTAAGTTTTCATCAATATGATTATAAACCGTGAGTTTTACAATAAAATAAATAGCAGAAAAGACCGCTAGAACAAGCAGTCCGGTACCTACAATATAATTTAGTGCAATTCTATTCTTAAAGGATAATGATGTCATTTTATTAATCATTGGCGATATATCCAATGCCGCGGATGGTTTTTATATAATCTTCTTCAATTTTAAGGTTGAGTTTTTTTCTAATGGCATTCATAAAAACATCAATAACACCAGTATCGTACTCAAAATTGATTTCCCAGACATCTCTTAAAATCTGATTTCTCGTACAGACTTTTCCTTTATGCTGTATTAAATAAGCTAATAATTCAAATTCTCTTTGCGTAAGCGAAATCTCTTCCTGTCCTTTTGAAACAATATGCCTCGATAAATCCATCGTAATATTTCCGAGTGTCAAGGTTTCGGTTTGCTGCTTATTTCTAAAGTGCACCTTAATTCGTTCTACCAATTCCTCGAAACTAAATGGCTTCTTAATATAATCGTTTGCTCCAGCTTTTAAACCCTCTATAGTTTCCTGAACCGTATCTTTTGCAGTTAAAAAAATAATTGGCGTAGTATGATCTTTAATTCTGATCGCCTTGCAAAGATCCAAACCATTGATTTTTGGCAGCATCCAATCTAAAAGAATCAAGTCAAATTTCTGTTCCTGAACCAGTTCAAAACCTTTAGAACCATCGGCCGCAGTAGTAATTTGATACCCTTCTTCCTGCAGACCTTGTTTTAGAAATTGGACAATTCCTACTTCGTCTTCAACTATTAAAATATGCATTTATCTTATCTAATTAAAATTTGAATTTCGTTTTGCTAATCAAAGATAAATAAATTAGCTCTCACAAATAATCGAATTGGGCAATTAATAAAGAAAATCAGTGTCTTAAGCAAACATTAAGTTAACGTTAAGTAAGGTAAAAGTGGAACTTAATCTGGCATTAATCATTCAAATTTAATTTTGTAAAAAAATAAGTCCAATGAATTTTTACAAAAAACTTTCGCCTTTTTACAGTCTTGCCATACTCTATTTTATTGTGAGTTTTACTCTAAGAATAGTACTGTTTTTTCACCCAATCACGCAAAGTTCTTTTACATTTACGGAGAGTTTCAAAATCTTCTCACTTGGTTTAGTATCAGACTTTTTCGTTTTTTCTTTAGCTTTGGCTTTCTTGTGGCTGTATCTTATTTTTATTTCAAATTCAAAATATAACAAACCATATGGATACATTATACTTGGAGGTTTTGTTGCACTTTTACTATATATAGCCTCTGGAAAAAGTATTTTTGACGAATATGGAGGCGCATTACCCAAAATAGTTTTAATTTTTGTTTCTATAAAAACACTTTTGTTTGCGCTTTTTCTTTTCTTGCCAAAACAAAGAGATAAAATTAGATTCTGGCTTTTTGCATTTGTAATTTTTCTCTACGTTTTACTGATTCTTCAAAATGCTTTAAGCGAATTTTTCTTTTGGAATGAATTTGGTGTAAAATACAATTTCATCGCGGTTAATTACTTGATTTACACGAATGAAGTCATCGGAAATATTATGCAGTCTTATCCGGTCGTTCCAATATTTTCTGCTTTGTTCATTATTACAGGAACGATAACGTATTTCATTATTAAAAAATCTAGAAATTATATTGATGAAATTCCAAGTTTTAGCGAAAAATTAAAAATCTCAGCTATTTACATAGTTTTATTCTTATGTTCTTTATTAGCTGTTCCCGGATTGGCTAAAACAGAGAATTCTAAAAATGTCTTTGTTAACGAATTGCAGTCTAACGGAATTTACAAGTTTTATTTGGCGTTCCAGAATAACAAATTAGACTATTTCAAATTCTACAAAACAATTCCGAACGAGAAAGCTTTTGCAATCTTAAAACGAGATATGCCGACTATTTCAGGAAAAAATACATTCAGAGAAATAAAAGAAGATTCGTTGGAACAGCACAAAAATGTAGTTCTAATTACAATTGAAAGCTTGAGTGCCGATTTTATGAAAATGTACGGAAACGAACAAAACATTACACCCTTTTTAGACAGTCTTGCGCAAAAAAGTTTACTTTTCACAAATGTCTATGCAGCAGGAAACAGAACCGTTCGCGGTCTTGAAGCCGTAACGTTATGTCTCCCTCCAACAGCTGGGGAAAGCGTTGTAAAAAGAGAGGATAACAAAAACAAATTCTCAACTGGATCTGTTTTTCTTCAAAAAGGCTACAATGTAAAGTTTATGTACGGCGGAGATGCATTTTTTGATAATATGCAGGATTTCTACACTGGCAATGGTTATCAGATTATTGATAAATCGAGCTTCACAGAAAATGAAGTTACTTTTTATAACGTGTGGGGCGTTTGCGATGAAGACATGTACAACAAAGCGATTAAAGTTATGAATGCTGAAGCGAAACAAAATAAGCCTTTCTTTAATCATATTATGACGGTTAGCAACCACAGACCTTTTACTTATCCAAACAATAAAATTGATATTCCAGGAAATATTAAATCTCGCGACGGAGGTGTAAAATATACAGATTATGCTTTGCAGCAATTCTTTAAACAAGCGGAAAAACAGCCTTGGTTTAAAAATACTATTTTTGTAATTGTGGCTGATCATTGTGCGTCAAGCGCAGGAAAAACAGAGCTTCCGTTAGATAAATATAGAATTCCAGCTTTAATTTATACGCCGAACATGAAGCCTGAAAAATTCAACAAATTAATGTCGCAGATTGATATTATGCCAACCTTATTCGGACTTCTGAATTTTGACTATAAAAGCAAATTTTTCGGACGCGATGTATTTAAATCAGATTATCAGCCGCGAGCTTTTATAGCCACTTATCAGGATTTAGGTTTAATAAAAGATAATGTTTTAACGATACTTTCTCCAAAGCAGCAGATCAAACAATTTCAATTAAAACTTAATGAAAAGGCTGGGATTTCTCCTGAATTTCAAATTCATTATGATGAAATTCCGTTGAAAACTGAAAATAAATATTTAGCTGACGAAACCATTTCTTATTATCAATCAGCTTCTTATGTTTTAAAGGAAAAAGAATATCAGTTTAAGGATTTGGCTGATAAGAATAAAAAATTATATGCAAACGTTCATAAATAAATCTGTGGTTAATTTTTTAACGCAAAGGGCGCTAAGTTTTTTTGCCTGTTTTATGTTGTCTTTGCCTTGAATAAGTTCGCAAAGCTAATTTTATAAATCCATATGAATTCTAATCTATGGCTATATTTTTTACGCAGAGAATGCTAAGTTTTTTTGCCTGCTTTGTGTTGTCTTTGCGTTGAATAAGGTCGCAAAGCTGAATTTTATATTTCTATGGCGAAACAAACCGACAGGTTTTTAAAACCTGTCGGGTTTTCTCTGCGACCTCATTCAACGCAAAGATTTATAAACGCTTTATAAAAATTCTCAGCGTTCTCCGCGTAAAAAAAACAAAGCATAGAAGCAAAAAAGCCTCAAATCATAAAATTTGAGGCTTTTTCTAGGTTTCGAAACACTTGAAACCCTAAACTTGAAACAAAACTTTTAGTCGTTTTGATTTTTCATTCCGAATAAATCTCCTTTTTGGAATAATCTTAAATCATCCTGCAAAAATTGGTAGTTTCTTTGAGTTACCCCTGGAGCATCTAAATCACTTAAATCAGGTTTTCCAGCATTTACCCATGCAGTATACCAAAAACTTGCGGTTGCAGTAATGGCTTTTCTCATTTGGCTTTCAACCATTCCGTTCAATTGCTCGTGCAGTTTTTTAGCATAATCTTCAGAGAAAACAGCTGTATTGTATTTAGTTTTCAATACATTTCCTTCTGCATCCATTTTAAACACCTTGTCTTGTGGAGTTTCAGTTCTTAGCTTTTTCTCAATATCCAATAAAGGCTGTGCTAAACTGTGAGTATCATTGATCAAGTCCCAAATTGCTTTATGAACGTCAGCATAATACTGCGCTTCAGGAACATTTAATTTATAATTTTTAACAAATAACTCTGGCAATCTGCTCTCCCAAAGTGAGTGAATTCCTTTTTGATCAGTTAATTGCCCATCGTGATTTGCAGAAGTATGCAATGGCATGTGCGCATCACCAACATAATGACCTAAATCTGCAGCAAGAAACAAGATTTCAGCTTTATTTTTGTCTTTAAAAGCCTTAGTCAATTTTGTCATCATCTCCTCCAAATACCAAGGCAAGATTCCGTTATCACTTAAGAATTTAGCATCATGTTTTTGTTTTGCCTCTTCTAATGTTTGTGGATAAGTGCCAGCAGGACCAAAGTTTTCCATATCAAAATAATGTCTTGGACCTTCTTCTTTATAATTTAAAGCATACTTACGGATATCTGGAACCGAAGCTTCTTGCGTAATAAAATCAATGTGATTGTAAAAAAAGATCTGTAATTGTTTTGGTAAAGCCATTACAGCAGCTTTGTTAATACGCTCATGGCCAACATTTCCCCATGATAAAGTAATAAAGCCAATAATTAAAGCTCCGAAAGCGATTAATTTTGGTCTCATTTGGATTTTTTTCATTTGTTTTTTTATTAGAGGGAGCAAATTTAGCTTTAATTAAAGAATACGCAAAAAATACTATCATTAAGATTCAACAATTTTAACTTTTATGATTTATAAGTCTAAAAATGAGAGAAGTTCGCATTAAGAATATTTTTCTTTGTATGTTTGTTTTACTAAAAAATTCAATTTTATGCGCCAGATTACTTTAAATTTATTTCTCTTAATTTCTTCATTTTGTTTTGCTCAAGAAACTGATCTACAGCTAAAAAACGTTATCGACACCATATTAAATCCAAAAAGAGTCCTAAAAGTTTCAGATCCGCTAAACGGTGAGAAAACGATGCAAAAACTGTTTCCTGGTAATTTATATCATCTTTCTGATAAAAATACTTTCATTAGCTGGAAATGTAAATCGTGCAAACCTTCGCCTTTCCTTGATGTAAATGGCACAGAAGGCGATCAAATGTTTCCTTATACAGAAGGCGTTGCTACAAGACTTTTGGCGAATATTGACTACAAAGACTCGAAAGGAAATGAGTTTAAAATTTTAGCTTTTAATCACTCGGTTCATGATGAAGACGGATTGCAGACAGGACGTTTTTCTGGCGGATTATTAGGCGTGGCAAAATTTACCAAGAATAATATGGTTTGGGAAATGAAATCTTTTCAGCCTGCAATAGCTGCATTTGGGGCTTTTGCGAGCTGTCCGACTCCTAAATTGGTTGAAATTGGAGAAGATCAATATGCTTTGTCACTCATTCACGCAAATGGTGGCGCAGGGGCTCCGTACAATGGTTATTTTTATTTAATTGCCGGATTTGACGGAAAATACCAGCCTTTAATGGAAATTGAAAATTATTCACTGACCAATAGTCCAAGTACAAATTGGTCTAGTTCTTATACTGTGATTGCAGATAACGGTAAAAAGTTTTTCAGAGATTTTAAAATTATTACAACAGGTTCATACAAAAAAGCAAAAGGTACGGAAGATGATTTTGAAGTTGATTTGCCTGCTGAGCTTGCTGCAATGGCAAAAACCAAAAAACAATTTAATTTTACAATTGAAAGACATTATTCTTTCAAAGGAAAATTCTACAAAATGATTGATAAACCAATTGTAAAATTCTCCAACATAAAATAGTTTTATCCTAAGTAAAGAATTGATACTAAAGCTAAAACGGTTATAAAAACCCAAAGAAAAACACCTTGCAGCAAAGGCTTTACTCCTACTGCTTTTAAAGTTGAAAAGTTCAGAGTTGCACCAATTAAGAATAAAGTAATGGTTAAACCGATTTTAGCAACGCCAACAAAATGAGTTGTAAAGATGGTTGTTGACGGAATATACGTATTGACCAACATCGCGATTACAAATAAGCCAATGAAATAAGGGATTTTGATTCTCGAATTCTTACTTTTAAATAAGAAAGCAGTCAAAATTGAAATTGGAATAATCCACAAAGCTCTGGCTAATTTTACTGTTGTAGCCACTTGAAGCGCTTCTGCACCATATTTATTTGCCGCCCCAACTACAGAACTGGTGTCGTGAATTGCAATGGCACACCATAATCCGAAATCTTTTTGAGACAAATCCAATTGATGTCCGATAAACGGAAAAACAAATAAAGCGATGGAGTTTAGAATAAAAATAACTCCCAAAGCAATTGAAGTCTGATTTTCATTTGATTTGATTACGGGGGAAATCGCCGCAATCGCACTTCCTCCGCAAATAGCTGTTCCGCAAGAGATTAAATGCGAAGTTTTCTTATCTGTTTTTAACCATTTTCCTAATAGAAATCCGAAGATTAAAGTGCTGAATATCGAGAAAACAGTTAAAACAAATCCTTCTTTTCCAGCTGAAACTGCACTATTGGCATTCATTCCGAATCCTAAACCGACGACAGAAAACTGCAATAAAAATGTGATTGCTTTATTATTAAATTCGACAAACGGATTTCCGAAAAAATTCACAATCAAAACGCCTAATAAAAGTGCTACTGGCGGAGAAATAATCGAAAATAAACATAATAAAATCACAACCAGAAAAAGTACTTGTTGCAATGATTGATTAATTTCAAATAATTGTGCTGATGTTTGTTCCTTTGTTTTCAAAATAAGGTAATTGATATTTACCCTGCAAAGTTCAATCGTTTATTTTGAAAACGCCAATCGCAAATTGCAATCGGCTATAACTTCAAGTTATAATGAGACGCTAAATTTTGAATAAATAGTTCTGATAAAGAATCTATTTTTCCTTGTAAAGTTATAATGTAAAAGTATCTTTCTATTGATAATTGTTCGACATCTAAAACAATTAATTCTTTGTTTTTCAATTCTTTATTCACCGCATGAATCGACATAAAAGCAAAACAATCAGAGTTTAGCAAATACGATTTAATGCTTTCTGTACTTCCTAATTGCATTTCGATTTGCAGATCGTTGAATTTTAAACCTGCTTTTTTCAAAGCGAATTCTATAACCTCAAGTGTTCCTGATCCACGTTCACGCGTAATGAATTTCATTGATTTTAAATCGTTTACCGAAATTTCATTTTGTTGTACCAACGGATTTTTGCTGTTACAGACTAAAACCAATTCATCTTTAAGAAATGGAATGTATTTTATGGATTGATTTTTAGATTGTCCTTCTACAATTCCGATTTCAATTTCTTTATTAATTAAAGCATTTTCGATTTGCTCTGTGTTTCCATTCAGCAAATTGACTTTTATGTCTTTTTGTTTCTGATGGAAATTAGCCAAAACTGGAGAAATAATATATTGTGAAATTGTTGTACTTGCACCTAATCGCAATAAACCTTGGCGCTCTTTATTAAAAGAACTCATTTCAAAGTCGATTTCGCGATAGATATCGAAAATACTTTTAGTATATTTTAAAAGAATTTTTCCCGCTGGAGTTAAAGCGATTTTAGAACCGTTTCTTTCAAAAAGCTTCGTTTTATAAGTTTCTTCTAATTCTTGAATATGCTTAGAAACTGCTGGCTGTGTAATGTACAATTCCGTTGCCGCTTTAGTAAAATTAAGGCGGAGCGCTACGGTGTAAAATACTTTTAGCCTGAAGTCCATTTTTAATTATTTTGTTTCAGGTTTAAAGTTTCAGGTTTAAACTTTGTCCCTTTGTAACTCTGCTACTTTGTCCCTTAAATTAAAGCAATCCATTATACTTTCTAACAAACCATTCAATTGTCAATAAAGCAACAATTAAAATCAATAACCAAACCCAATCAATAATTGGAGTTTTGCTTGAGATGTTTTTTTCAATCGATTTGTATTCTTTGTTTTCTAAAAGCGTGTTTATCAGTTGATCGGCTTGGTCTTCGAAGAAAGCCTTTCCTCCTGTTTGCTGTGCCAATTGTTTCAATTTTAACACATCAGGGTTTACAAACTGTTTTTCAATATCAAAATCTAGAATCTCAAAATGACTTAAGTATGAAGTATTTGAATTCAATTCTTTTACTGTAAAGTTATATTTTCCTGCTGGAAGTCCTTCTAAATTAGCTGAGAAAGAATTGCTTCCTTTCAGTAAATCGTAATTTTTCGTTTGTTTTGTCGTAGCTTTTACAACAGTAATGGCAAGTCTGGCTTTTTCGTCAAACTCATAATTTTTATTGAAATATTGCGCGTTGATAATGATTTCTTCTCCTGAGTTGTAGAAACTTTCGTGTGTTACAACCAATGATTTTTTTGAAGTTGTTGATGCCAAATATTGAACGATTTTATCAATAAAAACATCATATTTTTCGAATGACTGATTGTCTACGTGGCTTTGCAAACGCCATTTCCAACTGTTTTCTCCTAAAAGAAAAGCGGTTCTTTTTCCTTGATTTTCGGTGAAAGCCAATAAAGGGGCATTGGTAGAAACGTTTCTAATTTTTGAGGAAAGCAAAACAGACACATTCCCGTTAGTGCTGATATTTCCAAACGGATTTTGCAAAGGCGGGAAATTTTCAAAACCAATATTATCAATAGCAAACAAATTAAAAGCCGATTGGAATTCGCAAAGAAAATCTTCTCGCTGATTGCTCATTTTAAAAATCAGGTTGTTCTGCTGCTGATTTAAAAAATTGAAATCAGTATTATTTCCTGTTATGATAAAAGTATTTGTTCCTTTTAATTTATTGTTATCAAAAATAGGTTTGAAAGCTGTTGTTGGCTGATACAATACAAGAACAGAAACATCGTCTAAATCACTAATTTGATTTGGTTTAACCAATATTACTTTACGCTGTGCATTAACTTCTATCGAACGTTTTAATGCCGCAATATCTGGATGATTTATCGAAGAAACAATTGCAATAGTCGACTTTTGATCGATGATTTCTACTGCAAAATTTTTGATGTTATTATAACTGTTTTTCTCTTTTGCAGAAGATTGAATACTGGCTTTATAAATCTGTAATCCAACTTTGTCTGCTGGAAGAAGCAAATTTAAAGAAGCTGTTTTCTTTGATGGTGAGAAAGAAAGTTTTTCTTTTGCAACAACGGTATTTCCTTGTGAGATGGTAAATTCTGCATTTGCTGTTTTGTCTCCTGCATATTGCAGAAATACTTCAACAGGAAATTTATTTTTATGAAAAGCGTATTTATTTACGTTTAACTGATTGATTTTTAAATCAAAAAAAGTGGTTGTATCTCCCACAACCAGAGGATAAACTTTATTGACAGGATCAAAACGATACACATAATCATTTCCTGTAGTTTGATTTCCGTCGGTGATGATAACTGTTGGGAAAATCAGGTTTTTATTGATGCTTTTTAGATTTTTGGCAACTTCATCCAAATTGGTTTGATTGCCTTTAAAATCAAATTTATCAGAGGTTTTAAATTCATTATCAAATTGATAAGTTTGAATATCAAATTTTTCTTTTAAGGCGGAATTCGAAATCAATTTCTGGTACAATTCGACCGCTTTTTTATCTGATTTTAAAGCAACAATTGAACTTGAATTATCAACCGCAATCGCCAAAGGTGTTTTGGTAATTTCTAGCGAGTTTTTAGAAATAATCGGATTTATCAATAAAACCAGTAATCCGAAAATGGCCAAAAAACGTAAAAAAGCCAAAAGTATCATCACATTGGATTTACTTTTGGCTTTAAAAAAATATTGAAAATACGACAACCCACCAGCAATTACTAAAGAAAGCAATAATAAAAGAATCGTGTTTGTAGTCATATATATTTAGTGTTCAGTAATCAGTTTTTTTTAGTAATCAGACTTATCCAAGATTGAAAAAGTGTTCAGAGTCAGAGAAAACTGAATACTAAAATCTGAACACTGAAAACTATTAAGTAAGCATTCCTCCGCAAACATTAAGAACTTGTCCTGTGATGTAAGCGCTCATGTCTGAAGCTAAGAAAAGACAAGCATTTGCTACATCTTCTGTAGTTCCTCCTCGTTTCAACGGAATACCCTCTCTCCATCCTTTTACTACATCTTCGCTTAATTTTGCAGTCATTTCAGTTTCGATAAAACCTGGTGCGATTGCGTTGCAACGAATGTTACGAGAACCTAACTCAAGAGCTACCGATTTTGTAAATCCGATTGCACCAGCTTTAGAAGCTGCGTAATTTGTCTGACCAGCGTTTCCAGAAACCCCAACAACAGAACTAATATTGATGATAGATCCTGCTCTTTGTTTCAAGAAAGTTTTCTGAATCGCTTTTGTCATATTAAAAACCGATTTCAAGTTTACATCAATTACTTGGTCAAAATCTGCCTCAGACATACGCATAAGCAAATTGTCTTTTGTAATTCCGGCATTATTGATTAAAATATCCACAGTTCCAAAATCTGCTAAAACAGCGTCAACAAAAGTCTGAGCTTCGTTAAAATCTGCTGCGTTAGATTGGTATCCTTTAGCTTTTACTCCCAAACCATTTAATTCTGCTTCTAAAGCTTCTGCAGATGCAGCAGATGAGCTGTATGTAAAAGCAACGTTTGCTCCATGTTTAGCAAAAACTTCAGCAATTCCTTTTCCAATTCCACGGCTTGCACCAGTAATAATTGCAACTTTTCCTTCTAGTAATTTCATATTAAGGTATTCGTTTTTATTTTTTGAATTACAAATATAGATTATTTGAGCGTTTAATAAAATTTGTAATCCAAAAATTGGCTTAAGAATTTAAGATGTTGGTAAAACAAAAAAAACAGCTCATAAAATGAGCTGTTTTTCCCAAAATAAAAAAATAAAACTAAAAATTTTAATATGATTAAGCATTGTTAATATTACATATTGACACAAAGAACAATTCGCAACATATGGCTTTGTGCGTTTATTCGTTTTTATCCTCTTTAATCTTGTTATAAACTATACAGCCAATTGCAACTATTATTGAAAGATATAGATAAGGCCTCAAATATTCGTAGTAATATTGATTTATGGCTAGAAGACCTAATCCCCAAAAGAAAATTACAATTGTTGCTGGTGTTAAAACTTTTTTAATCATATACAGCTAATAAGAAGTTATATTAATTTGATATCGCAATTTAGAAAGCAACTTAAAAAATGAGTTGTTTCCTAAATTTAACTAATTATTGGAATGCGTAAGTAGTAATTCTAAAACTGCTTGATGCACCAGCGAAAGTATAGATTGTGTTTGTAAAACTTATCTTAAAGTTTTCTTTAGTAACATATAAACCTTTAGGATCCATCAATTTATCATCAAGGTTTTTCAATAAAGGATCTGCTGCAATAACTGAAGTTCCATTATGCCATAATGAATGCTTTAAGATAATAGTTTTATTAACAGCATCTTCTGTAACGGTTGCTCTATGATAAACCGTTGCTTTTCCTCCTGTAAAACTGTACATAATATCTACAGTACGGTTATTAAAAAATGAAAATTGTACTCTGTTTACTTTTGCTGCTGATGCGCTGTTAATTTGATTTAATAAATAATTACACAACTGCGAATTAGTTGGCGCGTTTGCTAGATTCGCTGCGATATAACCGTATGCTGTTGATGGTGCTCCAGGAGCAGGCAATGTCACTTTGTAATCATCTGTAAGTCTAGGCGGAGCATTGGTATACATAATGGTAGCTTTTACTCCGTCTTTTCCGGTAGCAACAAAAGTATTTGTCGTACTATCATAAACAAAATCAGTCAGCTTCTGACCTTTAACCTCTAACGGAAGTTTTGTGTAAGCTCCTAACGGATTAAATGAAAATGCAAGGTCATAGCTTGTATTGACACCAGTTTCTAAAGAATAGCCTGTACCAAAACGAGCACTGCCATTATAACTAAAATCATAATTTTTAGTGGTTGTGCCATCATTTATTGCTAATATTCTAAATAATGGGCTATTCATATCACCCGTAATAGCTTTGATAATTGGAACATTTCCTGCTAAATCAGCCCAATCTTTTGGTGTAGCTTTTACAAAACGAAGAAAATGGCTATTTCTATTCGTTCTAAAAATAATGCCACCATTTTTTTCTCCGTAGTAATAAAACTGGAAATCGCCTAAATACCCTTTTGCCAGAAGTCCAGCAGTAGGATAATTACTTGCATCAGACAAAAGATGTATTCTGTTCTGTGTAGTAAAAACTAAACTAGCAGTACTTCCCACTTGAAGATCATATTGACTTTGATATATTTTTGTGTCTATCTCCCCGTCTCTACCTGTAAAATCTGATGCCATGTCTACTTTTTTTCCAGGCAAAAATTTAAACAAATGTGTCCATCCTCCTAATTGTGTACTATCAGTATAATAAACAGCTTTCCAACCATCCGGAGATGAAAGCAACAAATCGTTTAATTCATTTTGACGTCCACTTAATCTGTCAGTTGCGTTCTGATCAAATTTTGCATCTATTTCCGGACTTGAACATGATCCCAAAAGCAAAGCTGCAAAAGCGACCATCAAGCACTTATATATATATTTTACTTTCATAATATTGATTTTTATAAAAATTTATTGTCCTTAATTGTTGATTACAGCATCTGTATTTTTTTGAGCTTCGTCTCTTAATGCGTAAAAGTCTATATTGAAAGAATCTTTATAATATTTAACCACCAAAGCTTCTTTTGCTTTAATATTATTTCTTGCATTAACATCGGTAATACTTGTTAAAATGGCATCGTACTCTGCTTTTGAACTCGTTAAGATTGTCGCTGCGGTTTCTGCGAAATCTTCATAAATATTCAATCTCGCATAACTTGTAATAAATCCTAAAGATCTAGATGTTGCAATTGCTTCTACATACCAGCTTGAAGTATATCCAGACGGTGTTAATTTTGCCCAAGCTTGCTCGTCAAAAGGTTTTGTCTGGTTTAAAATGTGTACATATTCGTGCTGAATGGTATGAATGAATTGTGTTACGCTAGATCTGCTTTTTCTATTCAGATTATCCACTTGAAAAAGAGATACTCTTTGACCAGCTTCTGCAAGTCCTAGTGTTACAGTACCGTTTGTATTTAAGTTTACACCTCCAACTAGTACAAATTCTCTTGGAGCAATTTTTTTAACAAAATCTGCTCCTCCGATAGTGCTATAACTATCAATCCAAATTTTCTTTACAACTTCCATTGCTGGCTGTACTTTCGCACCTTGCGGAGGGTATAAGTATCTGTTTTCGTCTACCAAATTCTGGTTCCATTCATAATAAACATTGATATTGTATGGATTTAAGAAATTCGTGCCAATCCAATTGTCTAATTCTGTTTTAGATGGTGTAGAAAAATCAAGCTGACTTTCTTTTGGCTGATCTTCATGTGCGCATGATGCCAGCAATAAGGCACCTGCAATAACTGCTAATTTATATGTTTTGAATATCTTCATAATACTTTCTAATTAAAAATTTACCTAGGATTTTTTTCAATACCATTATCTGAAGCTCTAAGCGGTATTTGTAATGCTCTTCTTTTATCGTCTTTTGCTAGAACATTATTTTTTACCACTTTTCCAAATTCAAGTGTATTATGTGTTACAACAAGATTGAAACGTTTAATATCAAACCATCTAAGACCTTCGCGAATAAAATCTCTTCTTCTTGCTTCAGCAATTGCTTTAATGTAAGATTTCTGAAGATCTGATAATGCATAAAATGGTGTAAATTCATTTTCAACAACTGGAAACTTAGCAGTAATAATTGTTTCGTCTAATATATCTGTTGCAGCATTGTATCCTGAAGTTCTTGTTCCTAAGAAGTATCCTAATTCTGTATTGGCTTCAGCAAATCTATTTTTCATTACCAATGCTTCAATACGGTTCAAATACATTTCGTCATTACTAAATAATACAGAACCAGTATAAGGTTCACCTGTACGAGATGTCAAATTCGTGTATTTAAAATACTCATAAAGCTTTGGAACAAATACGTTTGTACCTCCAAAATATTGGCCATTTGGTCTAATTAAATGAGGTTTTGCCCAGATATTAGTTTGTGTTCCAAATATTTCATCAGATCTATTTCCAGGGAGTGCAAATCTGTATGCAGCCCATCTATTTGCAATTGAATTTGGATAGGCAACTAATAAATTAGTTTCTTGTTCCACTCTTGAATATTCGATTGGCATTTGCGCAAATGCTACTGCGTTAAAAGCTGTATAGTTTCTAATTTTTGTTGGTTTAGAACCCAGTCCTTCAGAATATTCCAACACCTTGTCCCAATCCCCTTTAATTAAATAAAAACGACATGCAAATGCTTTAGCAGCTTCTACTGTAAAATGATATTTAGGCTCTTTATATTCATTTCCAATGTATTTCATTCCTTCGTTGATATCTTGCTCAATAAAGTCGAATACTTCTTTTACAGTGTTACGGTTATATTTTGCCAGTAATTCTGTTTCTGGTTTAGTAATGTACGGAACGCCTAAATCTGTTGCCGCTGTTGCAGGATTATAACGATTTGCCCAAAAGGAAACTAGCATGAAATGATTGTAAGCTCTTGCAATTAACGCTTCTCCTTTTAATGGATTAAGAGTTTCTTTGCCTCCAAGTTTTTCAATAGCATCTAAAGCCTGATTCGCAGCTGCAATTGCTCCATAAGATGCCGACCAAAATGCACTTTCACTATCCGTTCCTATTTGAGTATGCATTTCCCAGTTGTAGCTTTCCTCATTAATTATATTCACAGATTGTTTGGATTCAGTGTCAAAAACGTTATCTGACATTGACTCAGCAATCGGAAAGTATGATCTGCTAGGATAAGCTGTAACTAATAATTCAGCTATTTTTTCTGGCGTATCTATCTGTGTTCTATTATCTGGCACTTCTGAAAGAAAATCATCACAACTGCTAATCGTAATTAGTAATAATAATGACAGTGCTATTTTTATATTTTTCATAATCAATTTAGTATTAGAATGAAATATTAATTGCAAAAGTATATTGTGCCGTAATTGGGAAAGCCACCCCTCCTGTGTTACGGAATTCAGGATCTTGACCGTTTAATTTTTTATCAGAATAAATCAGCCAAGGGTTAACCGCAGAACCTTTCAAATTGAAAGTTGTCAATCCTAATTTTCTTTTATAATCACTTGGGAATTCCCAACTCAAAGAGACATTTTTTAAACGTACAAAGTCACCACTTGCAATTCTAGCATCAGAATAATTATAAGTATTGTAAGCAATCTGCAAATCGGTTGCACCATAATTTCTATTCAATAATTTATCTGCAATAACAGGAACATTCGTATAATCTTCGTCACCTGGATTAATCCATCTGTTTGCAAAATCTTTTGTAAAAACTGTCTGATCTGTATACTTGTTGCTATACACAGGGTTTAGTCTTACTTTGTTTCCTCCAGATCCTACAACAAACACATATAAAGACCAGCTTTTGTAGTTGAATGTATTAGCAAAACCAATAGATTTATTAGGTTCTACAGATCCTTCATATTTCAAATACTTTGTTACATCATTTGTATCTTGGAAATCAGCCTCTGTGATATTGTTTTCTGCCCCGTCTTGCAAAATGAAAGTCGGAAGTCCTTCATTATTCAAACCTGTAAATTGATAAGAATATAACGAGTTTCTAGGGTGACCTACTGTATTTCCTCCGTTTGTAGCAATCAAGTCAAATACTGCTGGTTTATTCGCCAATTTTGTAATTTTCTGATCGTAAACAGAAAAGTTTACAGTAGTAGACCATTTAAAATCTTTTGAAACAATGTTTTGAGTCGTAAATCCAATCTCAAGACCTTTTGTTTCCATGTCTGCATTATTACCTTGTTTAATAGATTGTCCTCCAGCTCCTGATGTAATCACATAATCAATCAAATCGAATGCTTTACGACGGTAAATATCTGTTGTAAACTGCACTCTGTTTCTAAACATTCCTAGATCAACACCAATATTGGTTTCATACTGTTTTTCCCATGTCAAATCTTTATTCTGCAAATCTTCTATACGAATTGCATTCTCTCTATCTCCAACAGCAAAACGGTCTGTGATGAAACTTTTGTAAATTGCCAATGAGTTGGTTGCTGGCCCAGCTGTTGCTGTTAAACCATAAGATGCTCTAAGTGCCAACGTGTTGATAGATTCAACATCTTTCATAAAACTTTCCTCATTAACATTCCATTTACCACTTACTGTGTAAGTTGGCAACCATCTAGAAGAACCGCTATCTCCTTGTCTGTTTGAACCGTCATAACGTCCTGTTATAGAAGCCGTATAACGACGATCGTACGTATATCCAACTTTACCAAAGAAACCAACTGTACGCTCTCTTTCTGCACCAAACTCATAGTAAGAGTTTCCTTCATTTACTAATTTTTCAATCAATTTAGGATCAACAAAAGAGGTAAGACCTTTTTCGAACTGAATTCCAGCAGCAGTAAAATTGTCATTATTTCTGTCTACAGATCTAAACTCTGTACCAAAGAATCCTTCTAATTCATGTTTATCATTAAATGTATTTCTGTATGTAATACTATTTCTAACATTATAAGAAGTCATATCGTTGGTGAACTTTCTCAAAAATCCGCCATTTGGCAATACAGAAATTTTAGGCGCTGTTAAATCATTCGGATTTTGATATAAAAAAACGTTGTCTTTCTGAATTTGAGTGTTTAAAGTCTCACCTACACCTGCGTTATACGCCCCTACTACGTTTGAACCTTCGTAAATTTTATGTTCTCTTGACGTATTAGCATAACGTGCTGAAGCTGTAAGGTTGTAGCTTAAGTTCTTGTTGATTTTATAATCTAAATCTGTTTGAAAACGAATATCATTTACTTTAATATCTAAAGTATTATTTTCCAATTCGTTAAGAATATTCATTGGCGCCCAGTTATTTTGGTAATATTCTAGGTTTCCGTTATCATCATAAGGTCTTAACGTTCTGCTTGTACTCAACACATAATTAAATGGGTTGATGTCAAAATCTCTCGTTACTTTACCAAACACAAGATCATTTTTACTATCGTAAGCACCAGGAGCTTCCTGATCACGTATCGATCCTAATGTAGAAAAAGTAATGTTCAATTTGTCATTGATATAGAATGTACCTTTAATATTAGCCGACAACTGTTTAACATTATCTGCTACAGTCCATCCTGGATCTGTATAATATCCTAGAGAAGCATAAAAAGTGTTGTTTTTACCTCCGCCAGAAAAACTTAAAGAATGATTTTGAGTAATTGATGGTCTAAACAAAACTTTAAACCAATCGGTATTAGCCAATTCATATTTTTGCAAAAATTGATTAATGTAAGGCTGTTCATTTCTAAGTCCGAATTGACCATTTGAAGTATCATACAAATTAATCTGTTTGGCCAAAATACCATAAACTCCGCTAAATCTAGCTGTTAATGAAGAACTTTGATCTAAATAACCCTTCGTTCTCATTTCTTGAAAAACACTCATAGATTCTTGAGAATTCAAGATATCAAACTGTGTATAACTTGGTACAGTTCTCACAGTATTTTCCATAGAATAATTAATTTTTAAAGGAGAATCTCTACGTCCTTGCTTTGTTGTAACAACCACAACTCCGTTTAAAGATCTTGAACCATAGATTGAAGTAGCAGACGCATCTTTAAGAATTTCAATACTTTGAATATCATTTGCATTCAAACCTGCAACAGCAGAACTTAATAATGTAGCAGAGTTTCCAGATGCTAAATCTGCAAAAGTTACATTGATAATATCTTCCTGAACCACACCATCAATAACCCATAAAGGTTTTGTATCTCCAAAGATAGAAGAAGATCCACGAACTGTAATTTTTGGAGTAGCACCAAAAGATCCTGTAACGTTTTGTACTGTAACTCCGGCAGCTTTTCCTTCAATCATTCTACTTACATCTACCACACCATCAACTTTTAATTCTGCACCAGAAATTTTACTGATAGCTCCCGTAAATGTTCTTTTTGAAGTTTTTTCGTAACCTGTTGTAACGACAACTTCTTTAAGATTTTGTCCTGCTTCTGTTAAAACCACAGTTGGCGTCGGATTATCAATTCCGATTTCTTTTGTCTCCATTCCAACATACGAAATCACAAGTCGATTTACATTAGCAGGCATTTCGATAGAAAAGTTTCCATCAAAATCTGTTAAAACAGCAGTTTTTGTTCCTTTAGCCATTACAGTAGCACCAGGAAGTGGCGAACCGCTCTGATCTGTAACTTTACCTTTAATAATTGGTCCAAAAGTCAAAATTTCGAACAAAGAATCATGGTTGTTGGCAGTAAAAGAACCAGCCGTTTTCTGAAGCACAATCTGATTGCTTACTTCTGAAAAAGTAATATTGAAAGGAACCAATATCCTACTCAAAATACTAGACAGAGTTTCTTGATTTGCTTCTATACTGACCTTCTCTCCCAGTTGAGGAAGTCTTGAGTTATAGGAAAATTTTACATGAGCAGACTTTTCAATTTTTGATAAAGCATTATCTAAAGTTAGGTTTTCAACTGTAATAGTCACTTTAGTATCTAATTTTTTCTGCCCATTTACATTATTTGCGAGGGTAACACTTGAAAATACAAGCGCTAACACAAACTGAAACAGCGTTATTTTCATGATTTGGTGAAGTAATCGTTGCTTGACAACAGGTTTTTTCATAATTTTGGTTTGTTTTGATTAATACTATTCGAGTGTATTTTAATAAACATCATAAATTACCCTTTACAGAGAGTGATTTATTCAGATTTAAGTGTCGTTAATGTTACAGCATTCTCGGCACTTTTTTTATGTATTTATTTTCTACATAGGCAATTACAAATTGTTTTTTAGTTTTTAATTCGCTTCATTTTGGATTTTTATTTTTATTTTCTTGATCGAATTTCGAAGTCTAGTTACAGCCAGAAGTCGTAATTACAATCTGATTTCCATTCATTTCATAATTGGTATCATTACCAATGCTTTTACAAATTATTTTCAGCTTTTCTGCCAGAGGCTGATCACTTAGAGAAGTAGTTAAGCGGCAGTCTTTCAATTTATCATGCGGAAAATCAATATCTACTAAATACGCCTGTTCAATTGTTTCGAGAATTTGTTCTACAGGAATATCAGTAAATTCAAAGCTTAATTGTTCAATATTTCTAACACTATTTACTAAAATTGGATCTTCGGTAATATTTGTAATTTTATTAAAGACCAATTCTTTACGGGCAAAACGTAACGCCTGATTGGGAAGCAAAACAATTTCTTCGCTATCATCTGCACGAACTAAATCGTTAGATTTTACCTTAACTTTACCGGTGCGAACAAGAACTTCAACATTTTGCTGATCTGGATAAGCTTTAATTCTAAAACTTGTTCCAACAACGCGAGTTACAATTTCGTTAGCATAAACAAAAAAAGGCTTTTTAGGATTTTTACTAATTTCAAAGAAACCTTCGCCGGATAAATACACCTTTCTTTCGTTCCCGGTAAAGATTTTAGGGTAACTTAATTTACTATTTGGCTGTAATAAAACAGAACTTCCATCAGATAAAGTAATAATCTGAGATTTTTCAGAATTGTTGGTTTGTTCAACCAAACCTTCATCATTATCCTGAACTAGTTCGTTGTATGTAACTACATTATCAGTAGTTATGATGTTAATTTTAAAAAACCAGATAGAGAAAATACCAACCAAAATAGCTGCAGCAATACCGCTAATCCAGTATCTCTGTATTTTAACTTTTTTGATTTTTGAAGTTTGCTGAGAAAGTTCTTCTCTTTGTTCAATTTTACGCCAAGTTTCCTGTAAGGCTTCATGAACTTCATTTGAAGAAAGATTAGATTCTGGAACTCGCATTGCCAACAGTACAAGTCTTGCGTCTTCTACCAGTTTGGCTCTTTCAAGATTTTCCAAAGTCCATTCTTCCCAGCCTTGTTCGTCAACTTTAGATAAAATCCATAATTGAAAAGATTCATCAGCTAAGAAGTCTTCTATTTCGGTATAATTGTTACGTTTTTGCATCTTACTATTAAGGTTACAAAAACATAGAGGACACTTTTTTTATTATATACTCACCTATTTAAGATTTTTTTTTGATTTTTTCTTAAATTTTTAAAAAAGCCCTGAGGATATAAGGACTAGAAGCGGAATACTACCCTTCCATTCTTTACGAAGACTCAACAAACCACGATGCAAAAGATTACTCGCAGATTGATAATTTACGTCTAACAAATCAGCAATTTGATCTACACTTAACCCTTGGTGATAGCGTAAATACAGCGCTTCTTTCTGACGGCCAGGCAGATCATTTAATAACTTATTTAAAAGGAGAACGCGTTCGGCTGTTACTTCATCTTCAACCAAATCGTTTTCTATAGAAAAGTCAAAAAGAAATTCTAAAACTTCAGTAGTAGTAGTTTTTCTAAACACATGATCCCTTTCGTGCAAACGAGCGATTCTCTTTCGAACACTAGAAAGCAGATAAGCCTTCACCACAACATTATCCTGCAGCGAATCACGGTAAAGCCAGATATCAGCAAAAACATCTTGAATACAATCTTGTACCTTTTCAGCATACGGACAAAGCGAATTACCGTAATTGATCAAGTCTCTATAGTATTTCTCAAAAAGCAGAGAGAATGATTTCTCATTACCATTTTTTAAATTATTCCACAGAATAAAATCGTCTAAAACCTTGTTTTTTAAAATTTGGCTCATACAAAATACTTTGAGGCGTAAAAATCAATTATTAAGAATACACTATAATAAAAGATTGATTACACGATTAAAAACTATACCTAAAATTTTTCTCTTTTTGAATTAAAACACAGAAAGATAAACTTTATTTAACAAAAATTAAACAAATGTTTTACATTAGACCATAAACTTCCGAACTACAAAAAGAATCTAATTTTAACATTATTATTTACTTTTGTGTGATAAATATAGAAAAGCAAATAATCAAAACCCAATTTATTACAAAAAAGTGTGACTTTTTCTAAATTTGTCAGTTTTTGCCCTTTGTTTTTTCATTAAACTTAATTTTACTATAATTTAAATTTTAATTAACTAATCAGGAGAATGACTATTAATCTTAATTACAAAATGCTTACAAAAATTTTATAAAAAAAAAGCCTTACTATTTCTAGTAAGACTTCTGAATTAAATTTTTATTTTGCTTAAAAAGCTACATTCCATCTTGGCAATTTACCATTTTCATCTAAAAAATTCTGCAAAACTTGCCCTTCTACAGCTGTTGGAATTGCTTTTGCATCTCCTGAGAAAGTTTCATACCAAACTACTTCAAGCTCAGAAATATTTTCTAATTTCATTTGAGCTGGCCAAGAATATTTTCTTCCTGTTTTAGCAAACTGATGTCCGTTTACGATTTTGTCATACAGTCCACCATTTTTGCTTTTTAAAGTTCCGTCATTCTGAACAGTTCCGGTAGAACCAACCATGATCAATTCTTTTTCATTACCTTCAACCGCATAAACAACAAAAATTCCTGCACTTCCTTCTGGTGCGTTGCAAGCCTCTTCTAAACTATCATTTACAGTAAAAGTAAAACTGTTTGTTGATTTAAATTTTTCTAATTCTTTGTACATATTATTTTTTTTAAGCTTCTAAGATCTGTCCCGAAGCTTCGGGACTAAGAGGCTAAGTTTTTTTTATTTTGCCTCAGTATTTTAAAAATGTAAAAAAGTCTCAACAGAATATTGAGACTTTTTTGGAATTTGTTATTTTGTGACTTGAAGATTATCCAAGTACTTCTTTTACTTTTTTACCAATTTCAGCTGGTGAATCAACAACGTGAATTCCGTTGTCTCTCATAATTTGTTTTTTAGCAGCAGCTGTATCATCAGAACCACCAACAATAGCACCTGCATGACCCATTGTTCTACCAGCAGGAGCAGTTTCTCCAGCGATAAATCCAATAACTGGTTTACGGTTACCATCAGCTTTTACCCATCTTGCAGCATCAGCTTCAAGTTGACCTCCAATTTCACCAATCATAATGATTGCTTCAGTTTCTGGATCATTCATTAATAATTCAACAGCTTCTTTAGTTGTAGTTCCAATAATTGGATCTCCACCAATTCCGATAGCTGTAGTGATTCCTAAACCTTGTTTTACAACTTGGTCAGCAGCTTCATAAGTTAAAGTTCCTGATTTAGAAACGATACCAACTGTTCCTTTTTTGAAAACGAAACCTGGCATAATACCAACTTTAGCTTCACCTGGAGTAATTACACCTGGGCAGTTTGGACCAATTAATCTTGAATTTCTTTCTTTAACATAATTATTTGCTTTAATCATATCTGCTACAGGAATTCCTTCTGTAATAGCAATAATTACTTTAATTCCAGCATCAGCAGCTTCCATAATTGCGTCAGCAGCAAAAGCTGGCGGAACAAAAATGATAGAAGTATCAGCGCCAGCTTGATCAACAGCATCTTTTACTGTATTAAAAACTGGACGATCTAAATGGCTAGTACCACCTTTTCCTGGAGTAACACCTCCAACAACATTAGTACCGTACTCAATCATTTGAGAAGCGTGGAAAGTTCCTTCGCTTCCTGTAAATCCCTGAACAATTATTTTGGAATCTTTATTAACTAAAACACTCATGATATATATTTTATGTAGTTTTTAAATTTGTGTTGCAAAAATAAGGTTTTGTAATGTATTTTGCCTCTTTTATTGTCAAAAAAATATTAAGAAAATTGACTCATTTGATAACCTTTATATAGCTTATCATCTTTTATCTGCCAAATCGTTGCAAAATGCGCTAAAAGCATTTCCTCTCTAGGATTTTCAATTGTTTTCACAAAATGAGAGTAACGCACTGATACTAAATCATCTTCGGCTATAATATGGCTAATTCTTACTTTAGAGCGCACATAGGCACGGCTAAGTTCATTTGCCATTTCAACTATAGAGTCATAATCCATTTGAATAAAACCTTTACTGCTGTTCCATTCAAGTATAACATCAGGATGCAGATAAGTTTTTAAAATTTCACTATCAATTAGGGCATCTGACTTATAAAATTTCTGAACAAATTCTTTAATAGACATATTACTTCAATTTACTTAAAATTTCAGGAATCTTCTTAATATTGGCTAATTGTTTCAATTTTTCTCTCGACTCTTCAATTGGAGTACCAAAATATGATTTTCCTCCTTCAACTGACTTAGTCACACCAGTTTGGCCCATTACAACAGCTTTTGCGCCAATTGTAATACCGCTTGTAGTTCCAACTTGTCCCCACAATGTTACTTCGTCTTCAATAACCACGCAGCCTGCAATACCTGTTTGCGAAGCAATTAGACATTTTTTTCCGATGACGGTATCATGACCAACATGCACCTGATTATCAAGTTTAGTTCCGGCGCCAATTGTTGTATCTCCAGTAACGCCTTTATCGATTGTACACAAAGCACCGATACCAACATTATCTTCTATAACAACTCTTCCGCCAGAAATTAACTGATCAAAACCTTCAGGACGTTTTTTATAATAGAAAGCATCAGCTCCTAAAATACTACCAGCATGAATAATAACATTATCTCCAATCACTGTATAATCATAAATTGAAACATTGGAATGGATTAGACAGTTTTTACCAATTTTAACGTGATTTCCGACAAAAGAATTTGGCTGGATAACAGTGCCCTCACCTATTTCTGCTGACGGAGCAATCGCTACATTAGCAAACTGAAACGGTTTAAAATGTCTCGTAAGAATATTAAAATCTCTAAACGGATCATCAGAAATTAAAAGGGCTTTACCTTCTGGACATTCAACTTCTTTGTTTATCAAAACAATAGTTGCAGCCGATTGCAAAGCTTTATCATAATATTTTGGGTGGTCAACAAAAACAATGTCTCCAGGCTCTACAACGTGTATCTCGTTCATGCCTAAAACTTGAAAGTCTTTGTCTCCAATAAATTTGCAGTTAAGCAAATTTGCAATTTCTTGTAAAGAATGACTCTTTGGAAATTTCATATACTATAATTAGAAAATTTGTCAATTAGAAAATGAGTCAATTACAAAATCAACACACAAAATTGTGTTAATCCGAAAATTATCAGATTGACTCATTGTCCTAATATCTCAATTAGAAAATGAGTCAATTAGAATGTGAATATACAAAATTATGTCGATTCACAAATTATCTAATTGACTCATTGTCAAATATCTTAATTAAAAAACTATTCTTTTACACGCTCCATGTAAGAACCTGAAGCTGTATCGATTTTAATTTTATCACCTTCGTTGATGAACAACGGAACGTTGATATTAGCACCAGTTTCTACGGTAGCATTTTTTGTTGCATTTGTAGCAGTATTTCCTTTTACTCCCGGCTCTGCATAAGTAACTTCAAGAATTACAGACGCTGGCATATCTACTGACAAAGGCAAATCTGTTTCTGTATTGATTTGTACCATTACGTTTGTTCCTTCTTTTAACAAATCTGGAGCATCCAAAATATTTTTGTTTAAAGAGATCTGCTCAAACGTTTCAGCATTCATAAAGTGAAATTCATCACCTTCTGGATACAAATATTGAAATGTATGTGTTTCTACACGGATAACGTCAATTTTATGACCTGCTGAAAAAGTATTGTCTAATACTTTTCCTGAAGTTAAACTTTTCAATTTAGTTCTTACGAAAGCTGGACCTTTTCCAGGTTTTACGTGAAGAAATTCAATAATTTTATAGATATCGTGATTAAATTTAATGCACAATCCGTTTCTAATATCTGATGTAGATGCCATTTTGTTTTTTTTTATTTTAGATTTTAGTCCCGAAGCCTCGGGATAGATTTTAGATTCTTCATACAGAATCAATCTTCATTTTTATAATTTATTTTAAATTTTATTTCACAGCTCAGAAATCTAAAATCAGAAATCTAAACTCTAAAATAATTAATAGTTCCCTGAGTAACCTTTCATAATTCCTCGAGACGAATTTCGGATAAAATCTAAAATTTCATCTCTTTCAGGAGTCGCTTCCATTTCAGCTTCTATAATACTTAAAGCTTGAGTTGTATTGTAATTTTTTTGGTATAAAATTCTATAGATTTCCTGAATTTCTCTAATTTTTTCAGTTGTAAATCCCCTTCTTCTTAAACCAACAGAGTTAATTCCAACATAAGACAAAGGCTCTTTTGCCGCTTTTGTAAATGGAGGAACATCTTTTCTTACCAAAGATCCACCAGAAATCATGGCGTGATCTCCAATATGAATGAATTGATGAATCGCAGCCAAACCACCAATAACCGCGTGATTTCCAACAACTACGTGACCTGCCAAAGCAACACCGTTTACAATAATAGCATTATTTCCAATTTCACAGTCATGTGCAATGTGAGCATAAGCCATTACTAGACAATTATTTCCAATGGTAGTCTGTCCAGAAGCAACTGTTCCTCTATTTATAGTTACACATTCTCTAATTGTACAATTATCACCGATAATAGCAAGAGAATCTTCACCTCCAAATTTTAAATCTTGTGGCACTGCAGAAATTACAGCTCCTGGAAAAATATTACAATTTTTTCCAATTCGAGCTCCTTCCATAATGGTCACGTTTGAACCAATCCAAGTACCATCACCAATAACAACATTATTGTGAATTGTTGTAAATGGCTCTATTACAACGTTTTTAGCGATTTTTGCGCCTGGATGAACATATGCTAATGGTTGATTCATCTGTATGTTTTATATTTTTAATTAAAATATTCGAATTTGAAGCAACAAACCTAAACAATAAATTTGATAATTTATTATTGTTTTCTTGCTATTTGTGCCATCAATTCTGCTTCAGTAACTAATTTACCATTTGCGTAAGCGTTAGCCTGCATATGGCAAATTCCTCTTCTGATAGGAGAAATCAGCTCACATTTAAAAATTAAAGTATCACCTGGCAATACTTTGTGTTTGAATTTAACATTGTCAATTTTCATGAAATATGTCAAATAATTTTCAGGATCTGGAACAGTACTTAACACTAAAATTCCACCTGTTTGTGCCATTGCTTCAACAATTAATACACCTGGCATAACTGGAGCTTCTGGGAAGTGACCTACGAAGAAGTTCTCATTCATAGTAACATTTTTCAATCCTACTACGTGACGATCAGACATTTCGATAATTCTGTCAATCAACAAGAATGGAGGTCTGTGAGGAAGCATAGACATGATTTTATGAATATCCATCAATGGTTCTTGATGTAAATCATAAGTAGGAACATGGTTTCTTTGCTCTATTTTAATAATTTTCGCCAATTTCTTTGCAAATTGAGTATTAACAAAGTGGCCTGGTTTATTAGCAATAATTTTTCCTTGAATACGAACTCCAATTAAAGACAAATCTCCAATTACATCAAGTAATTTATGTCTTGCGGCTTCGTTTGGATAATGTAAAGTCAAGTTATCTAAAACGCCGTTTGGTTTTACAGAAATTTCATCTTTACCAAATGCTTTTTTTAGATTCTCCATTGTAGACTCTGAGATTTCTTTATCTACGTATACAATTGCATTATTTAAATCACCTCCTTTAATAAGACCGTGTTCTAATAATGACTCTAATTCGTGAAGGAAACTAAAAGTTCTTGAACTTGCGATTTCAGATTTAAAATCAGAAAGACTTTTAAGTGTAGCATTTTGAGTACCTAAAACTTTAGTACCAAAATCTACCATCGTTGTAACTTGATATTCATCGCTTGGCATCACAAGGATTTCGCTTCCTGTAGCTTCATCTGTAAAAGAAATAACTTCTTTAACTACGTAAACATTACGGCTAGCGTCTTGTTCTTCAATACCAGCGTTTTCGATCGCTTCAACAAAATATTTAGATGAACCGTCCATAATTGGAAGTTCAGAGGCATTCAATTCAATAATAATATTATCCAAATCACATCCAACTACTGCTGCCAAAACGTGTTCTGGTGTTTGAATTTTTACACCAAGTTTCTCAAGATTTGTACCTCTTTGAGTATTAACAACATAATTAGCATCCGCTTCAATTACTGGTTGACCTTGCAAATCTACTCTTACAAAAGTGAAACCATTATTAACGGGTGCAGGTTTAAAAGTCATTGTAACTTCTTTTCCAGTGTGTAAACCAACTCCAGTTAGCGAAATTTCATTTTTGATGGTCTTCTGTTTAACCATTATTTCCATTTTTTGGGTTTATTATTTGTTTTTTTAATTCTTCAACTTCAGCCACGATTTTAGGCAGATTCTTAAAATGAACATACGATTTATTAAAATCACCATATCCAAGAGATGGCGACCCTTGTAAAACTTCGTCATCTTTAATATTTCTGGCTACACCCGACTGCGCTTGAAGCCTAACATTGTTTCCTATAATTAAATGACCTGCAATACCTACCTGCCCTCCAATCATACAGTTTTCTCCAATTTTTGTAGAACCTGCAACACCAGTTTGGGCCGCAATAACAGTATTTTTTCCAATTTCTACATTATGAGCAATCTGAATTTGATTGTCTAGCTTCACTCCTTTTCTAATTATTGTAGAACCAAGAGTTGCTCTGTCTATAGTTGTATTTGCACCAATATCTACATTATCCTCAATAATAACGTTACCAATTTGTGGTACTTTAGTATACTCTCCTTCTTCGTTTGGAGCAAAACCAAAACCGTCTGCACCTATAATAACGCCAGAATGTACTGTACAGTTATTACCTATTATTGTTTCTGAATAAATTTTAGCTCCAGCGAAAATGAATACATTATCGCCTATTACAACATTGTCACCAATAAAACTGTTTGGATAAATTTTCACATTATTACCTAAAACTACATTTTGTCCTATATAACTAAAACTTCCCAAATATAGATTTTCACCATGCTTAGTTCCTTCAGACATAAAGGACTGAGGTTCTATACCTGTTTTGTTTAATTTTACCTGATTATAGAAATGCAAAAGTTTAGAAAATGCTGCATAAGCATCTTCCACTTTAATTAGTGTAGTCGTAATTTCCTGTTCTGGAATAAAGCTATCATTAACAATTGTTACTGTCGCTTTTGTCGTATATATATAATTGATATACTTTGGGTTAGCCAAAAAAGTAAGCGATCCTTCGTCTCCTTCTTCGATTTTAGAAAGCTTAGAAACTTCTGCATTGGGATTCCCAACAACTTCTCCTTCTAAAATTCCTGCTATTTGTTCTGCTGTAAATTTCATCGCGACAAAAATATAAAAAATAGGTTTTAAATGTTAATTTTATATAAGTTGTTTTGGGAAACAGATATAATATTTTGTTACCAATTTAGATAACGATTTCAAATTCAGCTGGTCAGAAGCTTCAACAACATCTTCAATTGTTTTATCTTTTTTCAAAATACGAATAGGTTCTGCTTCTTTACTGTAGGCTTGGTTTTTAATTTTTCCTCTAAAAATAAAATATCCTGCATCCAATTGGCTAATATGATGCTGGCTTGCAAACTTTTCTTTTAAAGCTTGAGATTCTTCCATCGAAACTTTCTCAGCGCTCATTTTAATTTTAAGTAAGTCTCTGTTTATGATCATTTTACTTAAAGTGCTTAAAACAAAATCATCCTGTTTTTGCCAAGCTTTTAACGCACTAATAATATCAAAATCATCTAATTGCGAAAACAAATCTAAATTTTCGGCATCAAAATCTTCAAGAGTAATTTTATTGTGCATAAAATAAGATAAAGGTTCACTGCAAGGAAGCTCTACTCCTTTTAAAACCAATTCTTTCGCTCTTTTTAAGACTTTCATCAAAATCAATTCAGCAACCAAACTTGTTTTGTGCAAATACGCCTGCCAATACATTAAACGTCTTGAAAGCAAAAATTTCTCTACCGAATAAATTCCCTTTTCTTCTATTACTAAAACATCATTTTCTACATTCATCATCTGAATCAAACGTTCAGAATTCACATTTCCTTCAGCAACACCTGTATAAAAACTATCTCGTTTTAAATAATCCATGCGATCCATATCCAACTGACTTGAAATCAATTGTAACATGAATTTTCTATGGTATTCCCCTTTAAAAACCTGAATTGCTAAACTTAATTTTCCATCAAATTCTTCATTTAGCTGATTCATAAATAATAGCGAAATCGCTTCATGGTGCACATCTTCAACAATACTTTTTTCCATTGCATGTGAAAATGGCCCATGACCAATGTCATGCAGTAAAATCGCTATTAAAAGAGCACATTCTTCTTCTTCAGAAATTATAACATCTTTAAAACGAAGCGTATCGATTGCTTTTTTCATCAAATGCATACATCCTAATGCATGATGAAAACGGGTATGATTGGCTCCTGGATACACTAAATACGATAATCCCATTTGTGATATACGGCGCAAACGCTGAAAATAAGGATGCTGAATTAAGTCGTAAACCAGTTCATTGGGAATCGTAATGAAACCATATATAGGATCGTTGAATATTTTAAGCTTATTGATCTGAGTCACAGTCTGGTTATTTTTTTGGTCAACAAATATAAGTAAATAACTATAAAGAGTCTGGTGTTTTTTATTTAAAAATCATATTCGAAATTACAATGATTATCAATAAAATACATTTAAAATTGTTAAAATTCAAAATAAATTCATGCCCGAACTTTGGTAATTTTATACTATTTTTAATACTTTTTAAGTTCTATAACTTTAAATTGCAGTAAAATTAAATTGATTTATGGATAAGATAAAAATACTTTGGGTCGATGATGAAATCGATCTTTTAAAGCCTCACATACTATTTCTAGAAAAAAAGAACTACGAAGTTACTACTTGTAATAACGGACTAGACGCAATTGCATTGTTTGAAGAAGATAATTTTGATATTGTTTTTCTTGACGAAAATATGCCTGGAATGAGCGGTTTGGAAACACTTTCTGAAATGAAAGAGAAAAAATCAGCCATCCCGATGATTATGATTACGAAAAGTGAGGAAGAATATATAATGGAAGAAGCAATTGGTTCTAAAATCGCTGATTACTTGATAAAACCAGTAAATCCGAATCAGATTTTATTGAGTTTAAAGAAAAATTTGGACGATTCGAGATTAATTACTGAAAAAACAACTTTAGATTATCAGAAAGAATTCAGAAAAATTTCAATGGAATTGGCCATGGTTAATTCGTATGAAGACTGGATCGAATTGTATAAAAAATTGCTTTTCTGGGAATTAAAACTGGAAGACATCAACGATACTGCAATGATTGAAATTTTGGAATCTCAAAAAGTAGAAGCCAATTCTCAATTTGGAAAATTCATTGAAAGAAATTACGAAGACTGGTTTGCTCCAAAAGCAGATAAACCGATTCAATCTAATACATTATTTAAGGAATTAGTGGTTCCTGAACTTAAAAAGAAAGACAAACCTGTTCTTTTTGTGGTAATTGATAATCTTCGTTACGATCAATGGAAATCTTTTGAAAGTGTAATTTCAAATTACTATAAATTAGAAAAAGAGGTTCCATACTACTCTATTCTACCAACTGCTACGCAATATGCGAGAAATGCAATTTTCTCTGGCTTGATGCCTTTAGAAATGGAAAAACAATATCCTGAATATTGGAAAAATGACGTTGACGATGGAGGTAAAAACCTTTACGAAGCAGAATTTTTATCGGCTCAATTGAAACGTTTAGGTCTAAATATTAAAGAAGATTATTTTAAAATCACCAATTACGCTGGAGGTAAAAAGTTAGCAGAAAACTTTAAAGCATTAAAAGAAAACGACTTAGTAACGGTAGTTTATAACTTTGTTGATATGCTTTCGCACGCTAAAACGGAAATGGAAGTTGTAAAAGAATTAGCTTCAGACGACAAAGCCTATCGTTCTTTAACTTTAAGCTGGTTTAAAAATTCTCCATTATTAGAAATTATTCAGCAAGCACAGCTTTTAGGTTTCAAACTGATCTTAACCACCGATCACGGAACAATTAATGTAAAAAATCCGTCGAAAGTTGTAGGAGATAAAAATACAAGTCTAAATTTGCGCTACAAAACTGGACGTAGTTTAACCTACGAGCAAAAAGATGTTTATGTGGTAAAAGAGCCAAAAACTATTGGTTTGCCTGCAATAAACATGAGCAGTTCGTTTATTTTTGCCAAAAATGATTTTTTCTTGGCTTACGTAAACAATTATAATCATTATGTAAGTTATTATAAAAACACTTACCAGCACGGAGGAATTTCGTTAGAAGAAATGATTATTCCGTTTTTGGTGTTTAACCCGAAATAAAAAGTTCTCAGTCGCAGTTTTCAGTTTTCGGTTTTGAATATCAATTAAATAAAATAAATTTTGCCACAGATTTCACAGATTAACACAGATTAAAATCCTTTTTAATCTTTTAATCTGTGGCATTTAAAAAATAATTCGCGAAAATTTGCGAAATTCGTGGCAAAAATAAATACAAAAATGAATATCGTTTTTTCTTTAGATCAAATTCAAGAAGTTGCCGAGCAGATTGTTGCTTCAAATCCTAAAAAAATTATTCTTTTTAATGGAGAAATGGGAGTTGGAAAAACCACTTTTATCAAACAATTGTGCAAAACTCTTGGTGTTACAGACGCTACAAGCAGTCCGACTTTTTCTCTAGTAAATGAGTACGAAATTCCTAATGGCAAAAAAGTTTATCATTTTGATTTTTACAGAATAAAACAAGAAACAGAAGCACTGGATATGGGCGTTGACGATTATTTGTATTCTGGAAATTGGTGTTTTATTGAATGGTCTGAAAAAATCGCAGGTTTAATTCCAGAAGAGCATTCTACAATAAATATTGAATTACTTTCTGATGGAAAAAGAGAGTTGAAATTAGTTTAAAATAGAACCAACTATCTGCGAAAATAAAAATCACTCCTTATTATTTACAGTTATCATATTTCTTAACTTTTAACTTTGAGTATTAGCACAATTTTTACACTAATTTTAAAACTTTTTACGTAATTTGTACCCTTAATTTTTTGCACTATCCATGTCAATCACGTTAACTCCATTTACAAAACAACAATTAATACCGCAGGAAGAAAAACTTGAGGTTGGTCGTTTTAAAAGAGAACTTTTTATAGGAATTCCTAAAGAAACAAGTTATCAAGAACGTCGTATCTGTCTAACGCCTGATGCAGTCAATTCCTTAACTTATGAAGGTCACCGTGTCATGATTGAATCTGGAGCTGGCGAAAGTTCGAGTTATACGGATAAGGAATATGCAGATGCAGGTGCAGAAATTACAAAAGACACGAAAAGAGTTTTTGGCTGTCCGTTTCTATTAAAGGTAGAACCGCCAACATTAGCTGAAATTGAAATGATAAATCCGGAAACGGTAATTATTTCTGCTATTCAGTTAAAAACCAAAAAGAAAGAATATTTCGAAGCTTTAGCCAAAAAGAAAATTACCGCATTAGCTTTTGAATATATAAAAGACGAAGACGGATCTTATCCTGCCGTTAAGTCTCTAAGTGAAATTGCTGGAACAGCTTCAATCCTTATTGCGGCTGAATTAATGATTACGGACGAATTTGGAAAAGGACTTCTATTCGGTAATATTACAGGTGTTCCTCCTACTGAAGTTGTAATTTTGGGAGCTGGAACGGTTGGCGAATTTGCCGCAAAAACCGCTATCGGATTGGGCGCCAATGTAAAAGTTTTCGATAATTCAATTACAAAATTACGTCGTCTTCAAAACAATTTAAATCAAAGAATTTTTACTTCAACTATTCAGCAAAAAGGATTATTAAAAGCTTTAAGACGTTGTGACGTGGCGATTGGCGCAATGCGTGGTAAAGAACGTTGTCCGATTGTGGTAAACGAAACCATGGTAGAACACATGAAAAAAGGTGCCGTGATTGTTGATGTCAGCATTGATACAGGCGGCTGCTTCGAAACTTCGGAAGTAACTACTCACGAAAAACCAACATTCATAAAAAGCAATGTTTTGCACTATTGCGTGCCTAACATACCTTCTCGTTATTCTAAAACTGCTTCATTATCAATAAGTAACATTTTAACACCATACCTGCATCAGATAGCCGAAGATGGTGGTATTGAAAGTGCAATTCGATGCAACAAAGGACTTAAAAATGGAATTTATTTGTATCATGGAATTTTAACCAATAAAGCTATCGGCGATTGGTTTGACTTACCAGACAACGATATTAATTTACTTGTATTTTAAGGGAAGTTTAATGTACCTTTGCAAAAAAAATATTTCATGAAGTTCGTACACCGTTTTGCATATTACCTGATTGGTCTCGTTATGGGATGTTTTATCGTATCAGGATTTTTTATTGGAAAAGATACTCGTTGCAATTATTTTCCAAATGCAAGAGTTTTAAATAATCTTAGAACAAAACCATTTCAATATTCTCCAAAAGCCGTTCAAACCTTAAGTGAAAAATGGGTTGACACTGCTGATGTCAAAAATACATTGACTTACGGAGATGTTGATTTTGACCAAAGTAACGTTCCTGTCAAAAGCGGAAAACTTTATATTATCGAAGGAAAAACATCGAAAAATCAAGAGATTATTCTCAAAGTAGTGAATTACGAAAACAAAGCTGTTTTAGAAGAAATCGTAAAAAAATAATTTTTCTGTCATTTCGACTGAAAGGAGAAATCGCACTAGGTTTTCCGCAAAGTGTTTAATCTTTGTAGAATTTCTAGTGCGATTTCTCGTTCCTCGAAATGACAACATTGAGAAAAAGAAGTAAGGTATTCCCTTTTGTCACTTTGTTACTCTGTTCTGTAACTTTGTTACTCTGTCACTTTGTAACTAAAAACTACCACTCAATTTCTTTTAAACCTTTTGATTTCAAAAAATCATTCGTTTGACTAAAATGTTTATTTCCAAACCAAAAACCTCTATTGGCACTTAACGGCGAAGGGTGTCCTGATTTTAAAATATGATGTTTTGAAGCATCAATCAAAGCAGCTTTCTTTTGGGCAAAACCTCCCCAAAGCAAAAAGACAACATTTTCTTTCTCCTCAGAAATTTTCTTAATAACTGCATCTGTGAATTTTTCCCAGCCTTTTCCTTGGTGGCTTCCCGCTTCAGATTGTCTAACTGTCAAAGTCGCATTTAAAAGAAAAACACCTTGATCTGCCCAACGTTCTAGATTTCCAGTTTTTGGAAGTGGCTTCCCCAAATCTGTTTCGATTTCTCTAAAAATATTATATAAAGAAGGGGGAAGAGGAATTCCATCATTTACAGAAAAACACAACCCATTTGCCTGATTTGGACCGTGATAAGGATCCTGTCCTATGATTACTACTTTTACTTCATCAAAATGACAATGGTCAAAAGCAGAAAAAATTTGATTCCCTTTTGGATAACAAACTTTAGTCGCATATTCAGATTTTACAAATTCAATTAAATCGTTGAAATAGGATTTTTCGAATTCTTCATTCAAAACAGGCTTCCAAGAAGAATGCATTTTTACGTCCATAATTTTTTTATGCTAATTTCAGAAATTATTACTTAAAATCAAAAAGTACGAAGTCGAAAGTCGAAAGTCGAAAGTCCAAAGTCCAAAGTCGAAAGTCGAAAGTTAAGCAAACTGACAACTCACAATTCACAATTCACAACTCACAATTCACAACTCATAATTCATAACTTATAACTCATAATTAATAATTAACAATTCACAATTGATGAATGTTTTCGTACTTTTGTTTTTGCTTTCATAAAGAAAATAAATGATCAGTATTACAGAAAAAACATTACAAGACTTACAATTTCCAACTGTATTAGAAACCATTTCAGATGGCTGCAACACCGATATTGGAAAAGAAAAGGCTTTACAAATAAAACCATTTAGAGATAAAGAAGAATTAATGCAATCTTTGATGCAAACATCAGAGTATGTATCTTCTTTTCAAAATAATAACGCCATTCCGAATCACGGATTTGACGCTATCACGCACGAAATTAAGTTTTTAGCAATCGAAGACAGTTTTCTTGAAGTAGGAAGTTTTAGAAAAATCGCTAATCTTTCGGCTACAACCAATGTCTTATTGAACTTCTTAAAAAAGTTCGATGATTATTATCCGAATTTAAATGCAAGGGCATCACGTGTCGAATTGACAAAAGATATCATAACGGCAATTGACGCAATTGTAGATAAATACGGAGAAATTAAAGACAACGCTTCCCCTGCGCTTTCGGGAATTCGTCAGAATATGAACTTGGTTCGTGGAAAAGTAAACCAAAGTTTTGGTGTGGCTTTAACACAGTACAATGGTTTAGGTTATTTGGATGATATCAAAGAGAGCTTCGTGCAAAACCGCAGGGTTTTGGCCGTTTTAGCAATGTATCGCCGAAAGGTAAAAGGCTCAATTTTAGGAAGTTCCAAAACTGGAAGCATTGCTTATATTGAACCAGAAGCTACTCTGAAATATTCTAGAGAGCTAGCCAATTTAGAATATGAAGAAAAAGAAGAGATTACGAGAATTTTAAAGAATTTATCAAATGTAATTCGTCCGTATCTTCCATTACTTATTGAATATCAAGACTTTTTAAGTGATATTGATGTTGTTGCAGGAAAAGCAAAATATGCAAATCGCATTAACGGAATTCTGCCCGCTATTACAGATGAAAGAAGATTGTTTTTTAGAGAAGCCTATCATCCGATTTTGTATCTGAACAACAAACAAAAAAAAGAAATCACACATCCTCAGACAATTGAGCTGAAACAAGAAAATAGAATTATTGTAATTTCTGGACCAAATGCGGGAGGAAAAACGATTTCCTTAAAAACAGTTGGTTTATTACAGTTAATGCTGCAATCGGGAATTTTGATTCCAGTTCACGAAAGAAGTGAAACCTTCTTATTTGACAGGATTTTAACTGATATCGGTGACAATCAATCTATTGAGAATCACTTAAGTACTTATAGTTACCGATTAAAAAACATGAATTACTTTTTGAAAAAATGTAATAGCAAAACCATGTTTTTAATTGACGAATTTGGTACAGGTTCTGACCCAGAACTTGGTGGTGCGTTGGCAGAAATTTTTCTTGAAGAATTTTATCACCGTGAAGCTTTCGGAATTATCACCACACATTATTCTAATTTGAAAATTCTTGCAAACGAATTGCCGTATGCCACGAATGCGAATATGATGTTCGACGAAAAATCATTGGAGCCGATGTATAAATTAGCTTTGGGTCAGGCGGGAAGTTCGTTTACTTTTGAAGTGGCTCAAAAAAATGGAATTCCGTTTGGTTTGATTAATCGTGCAAAAAAGAAGATCGAAGTTGGAAAAGTCCGTTTTGACAAGACCATTGCAACACTGCAAAAAGAAAGATCGAAATTAGAAAAAACTTCTTTGAATTTAAAAGAAGAAGAAACCAGAGCTCGTGAAGAAAGTAAGAAGATGGAAAACATCAATACGAGAATTCAGCAGAAATTAGAAAGTTACCAGGAATTGTACGACAGCAATCAAAAAATAATTTACATCGGACAAAAAATTGATGATATTGCTGAGAAGTATTTCAACAACAAAAACAAAAAAGAACTGATTGGAGAATTCTTGAAAATTGTTGAAATTGAAAATTCGAAACGTAAAAAAGCAACTCCGAAAGAAGTAAAAGCAAAAGTCGAAAAACAAAAAGAAATTATTGCTGAAGTTCAGGTAAAAGTTGAAGAAATTCGAAAAGAGAAAAAAGAGAAGAAACTTAAACCTGTTGTAGAAAAACCAAAACCAATTTTAAAAGTTGGCGACCGAGTAAGAATGCTCGACGGAAGATCTGTGGGAAGTATCGACTCAATCGAAAAAAATAAAGCAACGGTTAATTACGGCATTTTTACTTCGAAAGTAAGTTTGGATGAATTGGAATTGGTTGAAGCTGTTAAGAAATAAGTTTTTAGTCGCAGTCACAGTTTTCAGTCTTAAAATTAGCTAAAAAGAGACCGAAATTAAAATAAAGCGATTTAAGCAATGATTTTGTTTTTTAAACAAAATATCATTACTTATTTTTATAAATTGATTTAAATCAATTTATAAAGCCTACTTTTGATTTAAAAAATCTATTAAAAATTTAATTTTAATAGATATAGGTAATTTCATCAATACCGTATAACTTTGTCAAAGTTTAAAACTTTGACAAAGTTTTCCTAAAACTATAAAATGGAAAAACATCGTGAGATTGGTTCGTTCCTCGCAATGACAGCAAAAAATAAAAAAATAATCCTCTTTGATGGAGTTTGTAATCTGTGCAGTTCTGCTGTGCAGTTCATTATCAATCACGACAAAAAAGATGTTTTTAGATTTGTAGCACTGCAATCTGATTTGGGAATTTCTATTTGTAAATATTTGGGTATCAGTTTTTCTAAAATGGATAGTATTATTTTATATGATCCTGGAACAGCTTATTTCTACAAATCTTCAGCAGTTATTGAAGTTGCTAAAAATTTTGGAGGTCTTTGGAAACTAACTCCAATTTTTAGAATTGTACCAATTTTTATCAGCGACAGAATTTATGATTATGTTGCAAAAAACAGATACAATTGGTATGGTAAAAAAGAAAGCTGTATGATTCCTACTCCGGAGTTGAAAGCAAAGTTTCTCTAAAATAAATTTTAATTTTAAAAATTCCAAATCCCAATTTCCGCAATATTGTCATTCTGAGGAATGAAGAATCTTCGTGAGAAAATCAATAATCAAAATCATCAATCTTTATAGAGCTACTTACGGAGATTCCTCGTTCCTCGGAATGACAAACTGAACGTAAAAAATACATAAAAACAAAAAATCCCAAATTCACATCAATTGGAATTTGGGATTTTTTATTTAGAATTTATTAGAATTATCTAATCAATTTTCTGTATTTCAAACGTTTCGGAGTTAAATCTCCTCCAAGACGTTTCTTTTTGTTTTCCTCATAATCAGAGAAACTTCCTTCGAAGAAATAAACTTCAGAATCTCCTTCGAAAGCTAGAATGTGCGTACAAATTCTATCTAAGAACCATCTGTCGTGCGAAATAATTACAGCACAACCTGCGAAATTTTCCAAACCTTCTTCAAGAGCTCGAAGTGTATTTACGTCAAGGTCGTTCGTTGGCTCATCTAGTAAAAGTACGTTTCCTTCTTCTTTCAAAGTCATCGCTAAGTGTAAACGGTTACGTTCTCCACCAGAAAGCATTGATACTTTTTTATTTTGCTCACCACCACCAAAGTTGAAACGCGATAAATAAGCTCTTGAATTCACTTGCTTTCCTCCCATCATAATCAATTCCTGACCGTCAGCAAAGTTTTCCCAAATCGATTTATTCGGATCAATATTAGAGTGAGACTGATCTACGTAAGCGATTTTTACAGTTTCTCCAACTGAAAATTCTCCGCTGTCAGTAGCTTGTTCGCCCATAATCATTTTGAAAATAGTGGATTTACCAGCACCATTTGGTCCAATAATTCCAACAATACCTGCTTGTGGCAAAGTAAAGTTCAAATTATCGTATAATAATTTATCACCAAAAGCTTTTGCAACATTCTTAGCTTCAATAACATTTGTTCCTAAACGCGGACCATTCGGGATATAAATTTCTAGATTTTCATCTAGTTGTTTTTGATCTTCATTTAATAATTTGTCGTAGTTCTGTAAACGCGCTTTTTGTTTCGTTTGACGCCCTTTAGCTCCTTGACGAACCCACTCCAACTCACGCTCTAAAGTTTTTCTACGTTTTGAAGCCACTTTTTCTTCTTGAGCCAAACGGTTTGATTTCTGGTCTAACCAAGAAGAGTAGTTTCCTTTCCATGGAATACCTTCTCCTCTATCCAACTCAAGTATCCAACCTGCAACGTTATCCAAGAAATAACGGTCGTGCGTTACTGCAATTACAGTTCCAGAATATTGCGCTAAGTGTTGCTCTAACCACAGAACTGACTCAGCATCAAGGTGGTTGGTAGGCTCATCTAATAACAATACGTCTGGCTGTTGCAATAACAAACGGCATAAAGCTACACGACGACGCTCACCTCCAGAAAGGTTTTTAATTGGCGTGTCTCCTTCTGGAGTACGCAATGCATCCATCGCGATTTCTAATTTTGTATCAATTTCCCAAGCGCCAAGAGCATCAATTTTGTCTTGTAAAGCCGCTTGACGATCCATCAATTTATCCATTTTATCTGGATCTGAATAGTTTTCTTCAAGACCAAATAAATCATTGATTTGATTGTACTCTTCTAAAACCGCCATAGTTTCAGCTGCACCTTCACGAACAATTTCGATAACTGTTTTAGAATCATCCAAAATTGGTTCTTGCTCTAAATATCCAACTGTATAACCAGGCTGAAAAACCACATCACCTTGGTAGTTTTTGTCAACTCCTGCAATAATTTTTAAAAGTGAAGATTTTCCAGAACCGTTAAGCCCCAAAATACCGATCTTAGCACCATAAAAGAAACTAAGGTAAATATTCTTAAGAACTGGTTTGTCTGCTCCTTGATAGGTTTTACTCAATTTCTGCATTGAGAAAATTACTTTCTTATCGTCTGACATTTTTTATTTTTTTATTATAATTATTATTTCTTTTTGAATTTTGATATTTTAAACTCTACCTTTCAAAGCATTGAATACCCAAGCATTAGCGAAAAAACCGACTCCTACAGCAGCAAATCCCCAGCCAGAAACATCACTGTATCTAAAGATTCCAAGACCTATAAGCAACAATCCCATAAGCACCATTATCAAAGTAGCCCATCCTAAAATGGTATTTTTATTCATTCCCATAATTGTACAATTATTTTAAGTAGTAAAATTTTCAGAAACGCAAATATCGTGAATTTTAATGGCTTAATTAAATATTTTGTACAGCATTTCTTTAAGTAAATCTGACTGAGGCAAAGCATTGGCTCCCACACCTTTACTCTTAACATCAATATCACGCAAAGCTCCAACAATCTGACTTACTTTTCGCATTGGATAATTTTTTACTGCCAAATCGTATTCTTTTAAGAAGTACGGATTTACCCCAAGTGCACTCGCAACATTTTTAGGACTTTTATCTTTTAAACCATGGTATTTTAGAAGTTGCACAAAAAATCCAAACACTAGACCAGTAGTCATAACCAAAGGATATTCTTTTGGATTATGAGCAAAATTTTCTGCTATTTTATATGCTTTCAACTGATTGCGTTCTCCAATTGCTTTTCGAAGTTCGAACACATTGTAATCTTTACTGAAACCAATATTTTCTTCAATATGTTCTGCTGTAATCATCGTGCCTTTTGGCAAAATAATCTGTAATTTTTCTAGCTCATTATTGATTTTACTTAAATCTGTACCTAAAAACTCCACCAACATGGCATTGGCTTTTGGGTCAATGGTGTACTTTTTTCCTGCTAAAACACGTTTAATCCAGTCTCCGACCTGATTTTCGTATAATTTTTTACTTTCGTAAACAACACCTTTTTGTCCTAAGAGCTTAGTGACTTTTTTACGTTTATCAAGCGTTTTATATTTGTAGCAAAAAACCAAAACAGTTGTTTGCATTGGATTTTCGACATAAGATTCTATTTTATCAATTGTTCTGGATAAATCCTGCGCTTCTTTTACGATAACAACTTGACGTTCAGCCATCATCGGATAGCGCTTGGCCGTTGAAACAATATCATCAACTGATACATCTCTTCCGTATAAAACTGTCTGATTAAAACCTCTTTCTTCTTCAGCCAAAACATTCTCTTCAATATATTCCGATAACTTATCTATATAATAAGGTTCTTCACCCATTAAAAAATAAATCGGTTTAATATCTCCGGCTTTTATATCATTAACAATTTTTACTACTTCGTCCATTTATTCTTATTTCAAGTTTTAGGTTTCATGCTCATTTCAACAACTTGAAACTTGAAACCTGAAACTATTTTAATTATTTTTGCTTTATGCTAAAACTTAATTTCCCAGCTTATACTTTCCGATTCAAAAATAGCGAAAATAAAGTGTCTATTTTTGATGAAATCAGGAAAAAATTTATAATTCTTACGCCAGAAGAATGGGTTCGCCAGCACGTTGTTCATTATTTAATGTATGAAAAAAAATATCCAAAATCTTTAATAAATGTTGAGAAAGTTTTAAAAGTCAATGGATTAAGAAAACGATACGACGTAGTGGTTTTTAATTCTGATGGTTCTATACATATACTGGTTGAGTGTAAAGCCCCAGAAATTAAAATCTCGCAAGCAACTTTTGATCAAATCGCGCGTTACAATATGACAATGCAGGCACGATTTTTGAAAGTCACAAACGGAATAAACCATTTTTATTGTCAAATGGATTTTGAAAACGAAAAATATGAGTTTTTAAGAAACCTGCCTGATTATAAAGAAAACCACTAAACAAATAAATAACTAAGTACTTTTGGATAAAATAGCAGTTGTCATTTTAAATTGGAACGGAGTAAAATTGCTAGAGCAGTTTTTACCATCTGTTGTTCAGTTTTCAGAAGGTGCGACAATTTACGTTGCTGACAATGATTCTACGGATAATTCTGTTGCGTATGTTACAGAGCATTTTCCAACCATAAAAATTGTAAAAAATTCAGGCAATCATGGCTTTGCAAAAGGCTACAATGATGCGCTGCAACATATTGATGCCGAAATATATGCATTAGTAAATTCAGATATTGAAGTAACAGAAAATTGGCTTCAACCCATCTTAGACACTTTCGAAAAAGAAAAACAAACTGCTATTATTCAGCCTAAAATTCTTGATTTTAAAAATAAAGAATACTTTGAATACGCTGGAGCTGCAGGCGGTTTTATTGACAAATATGGATTTCCCTTTTGCAGAGGGAGAATATTTGAAACAATTGAAAAAGATAACGGACAATACGACACAAATATTGAATTGTTTTGGGCGTCAGGCGCTTGTTTTTTTATTAGAAAAAATGTCTATCACGAATTAGGTGGTTTTGATGAAAGCTTTTTTGCGCATCAGGAAGAAATTGATTTGTGCTGGCGTGCTGCAAATGAAGGACATATTATTAAGTATAACTATCAATCTGTTGTGTATCACGTTGGTGGCGCAACATTACAGCAAGGAAATCCAAAGAAAACGTATTTGAATTTTAGGAATTCATTATTAATGCTGGTAAAAAATTTGCCAAAAAGAGGATTATTCTTTGTGATTTTTTTCCGTATGGTTTTGGACGGAATTGCAGGGATCCGCTTTCTTACACAAGGAAAATTTGGACACACTTTTGCCATTTTAAAGGCACATTTTTCATTTTATTGCTTATCTTTAAAATATCTTAAAAAACGAAAAGATTTTCAAATACAGCAATACTATTCGACGAAAAGCATCGTTTTTCTTTATTATATCAGAAAATTGACCTTATTTAAAGAAATCTTTAACAGTATTCAAAATATTAAAAACTAAATTTGTAATCAAGTCTAATTAAAATTAAATTTATGAGAAAAATAGTTATCGCACTATCAGTATTAATGGCCCTGACATCATGTGTTTCTAAAAAGAAATATGCTGAGTTGGAAGCTAAAAACAAAGAGACTCAAGATTTGTTAAACTCATGTACTGTAAAATTAAATACGTGCTTAGAAGAAAAAGCTGGATTAGCTGCAACAGCTGAAAGCTACAAACAACATAATCAAGATCTAATCAACAGTTCTAAAGATTTAACTATCTTAACTACTAAAGGTGCTGAAAACCTTGAAAAATCTCTTGAAAGTTTAAAAGAAAAAGATTTGAAAATCTCTAGACTTCAAGATGCTTTAACTAAAAAAGACAGTGTTACTTTAGCATTAGTTACAAGCTTGAAAGGTGCAGTTGGAATCAACGATCCAGACATCGAAATCAATGTTGAAAAAGGAGTTGTATTTATCTCTATCGCTGATAAACTATTATTTAAAAGCGGAAGCTATGACGTAAGCGATAAAGCTAAATCTGTTTTAGCTAAAGTTGCGAAAGTTGTAAATGACAAACCTGATTTCGAGTGTATGGTTGAAGGACACACTGATGATGTTCCATACAAAAGCAACGGAGTTATCTTAGACAACTGGGATTTAAGTGTTAAACGTTCTACTTCAATCGTTCGTGTATTAACAAACGACCTTGGTGTTAACCCAGCTAAATTAATTGCTGCAGGTAGAAGTTCTTATGTGCCATTAGTTGCAAACGATTCTGCTGAAAACAAAGCTCGTAACAGAAGAACTCGTATTGTAGTTATGCCAAAAATCGATCAATTCTATGATATGATTGAAAAAGAAATGAAGAAACAACAAAAATAATTAGAGTTTCACATACTTTATAATACAGAAAAAGCAGGTCAAACGACCTGCTTTTATGTATCCTTAATTTTTTTAATAACCAATTAAATATAAATCAAGAATAGCATTATCTTTAAGTAACTAACTAAATTTTAACTACAATAAAGTTACTCATAATTTTTATGATTTTATACTTTTAGTGTATTTTTTTACAAAATATCAATATCACCTTTTCCTTCTCTTACAATAATTGGCTCATGTTCAGAAAGATCGATAATAGTTGATCCTACGTTATCTCCATAGCCACCATCGATTACAAGATCTACAAAATTCTGCCATTTTTCAAAAATTAATTCTGGATCTGTAGTATATTCTATCACATCATCCTCATCTCGAATAGAAGTCGAAACAACAGGATTTCCTAACTGGCGAACAATTTCTAATATAATATTATTGTCAGGAACACGAATACCAACTGTAGTTTTCTTTTTAAATTCTTTTGGGAGATTATTATTTCCTGGCAAAATAAAAGTATAAGGCCCTGGCAAAGCTCTCTTTAAAATTTTAAAAGTCGATGTATCGATCTGTCTAACATAATCGGACAGATTACTTAAATCGGAACAAATAAATGAAAAGTTAGCTTTCTCTAATTTTACTCCTTTTATTCTAGCAATTTTTTCTAATGCTCGTGAATTGGTAATATCACAACCTAAACCGTAAACCGTATCTGTCGGATAAATTACCAAACCGCCATTCTGAAGCACTTTTACCACTTTGGCAATCGCAGCTTCACTAGGTTTATCTGGATATATTTTTATAAATTCAGCCATTGTTTTTTTGTTTCAAGTTAAAATTTGTTTCAGGTTGTCAGGCTGAGCGAAGTCGAAGCCATCATCTTAGCAACGCCCTTCGACTTCGCTCAGGGTGACAGATGTTTTCAAAACATCAAATGCTGTTATCCTACAACATCTAATTTAGCAAATCTTAACAACAATTTCTTGATTCCGCCAACTTCAAATTTAATTTCAGCTTTTCTGTCTGCTCCAACACCTTCAAGGTTAATCACTTCTCCTTTTCCAAAACGTTCGTGCATCACCACATTCCCTACTGTTAGTTTGCTATCAAATAAATTTGAATTTCCGCTACTTGGCGCGTTTCCAGAAACAGGTTTTAATTTTCGAATATTCAAATCTGGTTTCGGATTGTTATCGGTAATATGTTTTGGCGGAGTTCCTCCTATTGGTTTGTTTAATCTTAGTTTTGATTTATCTATATCACCAAAAATATCACCGTCAATTGGCGATCTATAACGGTAATTTGTTTCTGCTGGCGTTAGATACTCTAAAAATTGACCGTCAATTTCTTCTATAAAACGTGATGGTTCACTATCTGTCAATTTTCCCCAACGGTAACGCGATTGAGCATAAGTCAAATACGCCTGATGTTCTGCACGAGTTAACGCTACATAGAATAATCGGCGTTCTTCTTCCAGCTCGCTTCTTGTACTCATACTCATGGCACTAGGAAATAAATCTTCTTCCATCCCCACCACAAATACGTGCGGAAACTCCAGTCCTTTTGCTAAGTGAATCGTCATCAGTGCCACACGATCTTCATCGTTGGTATCTTTATCTAAATCTGTTGCCAAAGCCACATCTTCCATAAATTCAGAAAGTGCTCCTCTTGCTCCGTCAATTTCCCTTTGCCCTTCAGTAAAATCTTTGATACCGTTTAAAAGTTCTTCGATATTCTGAATTTTCGCCATTCCTTCTGGAGTAGCATCTTTCTTCAATTCCTGAACTAATCCTGTTTTCTTCGCAACATGGTCTGTAATAAAAAAAGCGTCTTGATTCTGATCGATAACTTGAAAACTCTGAATCATGGTTACGAAATCCTTCAACTTGTTTTTCGTTCCGGTATTGAGTTTCAAATCGATTTTATCAATATTTACCATCACTTCCCAAATCGAACGTTTGTAATGATTGGCAGCAATAGTTAGTTTTTCAACGGTTGTATCTCCAATTCCGCGAGCTGGATAATTGATCACACGAATCAACGCCTCTTCGTCTTTCGGATTCAGAACCAAGCGCAAATAACATAAAACGTCTTTAATCTCTTTACGCTGATAAAAAGACAATCCACCATAAATTCTATACGGAATATCACGTTTTCTTAAAGCGTCTTCCATTGCACGCGACTGGGCATTGGTACGGTATAAAATCGCAAAAGCACCATTATGCAATTGATTTTGCATTTTCTGCTCAAAAATGGTACTGGCAACAAAACGACCTTCTTCAGCATCGGTCAAACTCCTGTGAACCTTTATTTTAGGTCCAAACTCGTTTGCTGTCCAAACCACTTTATCCAGTTTGGTTTTATTGTGTTCCATTACCGTATTTGCTGCTTCCACAATATTTCGTGTCGAACGGTAATTCTGCTCTAAACGAAACATAATCACACCTTCATAATCCTTTTGGAAATTCAGAATGTTATTAATATTCGCACCACGAAAAGCATAAATACTCTGCGCATCATCTCCAACCACGCAAATATTCTGAAATCTATCTGATAAAGCCCTAACAATCAAATACTGAGAGTGATTCGTATCTTGGTACTCATCTACCAAAATATAACGGAAACGATCTTGATATTTCGCCAAAACCTCAGGAAAACGAGTCAGCAATTCGTTGGTTTTCAATAATAAATCATCAAAATCCATCGCTCCCGCCTTAAAACAGCGCTCAACATACTGCTGATAAATTTCTCCTAATCGAGGTCTTTTTGCCATCGCATCTGCCTCAACCAATTCCGGATTATTAAAATAAGCTTTAACCGTAATCAAACTATTCTTATAATTAGATATACGTCCTAAAACCTGCTTTGGTTTGTAAATATCGCGATCCAGCTGCATTTCTTTGATAATCGAAGAAATCAATCTAGCCGAATCCTGAGAATCGTAAATTGTAAAGTTTGAAGGATAACCCAAATGATCTGATTCAGCACGCAGAATACGAGCAAAAATGGAGTGAAAAGTTCCCATCCAAAGGTTTTTTGCCTCACTCGCTCCCACAATATCCGAAATCCTGTGTTTCATCTCGCGGGCTGCTTTATTGGTAAAAGTCAGCGACAAAATATTGAAGGCATCAACACCTTGAGCCATCAAATACGCAATCCTAATTGTTAAAACACGTGTTTTTCCTGAACCTGCACCAGCAATAATAATCATCGGCCCGTCTTTCTTTAAAACAGGCGCCCTCTGCGCTTCGTTGAGCTGGTCAATATATTTCTGCATGTAATTTTCTCCTTTTATGCAAAAATAAGAATTTAAAAAGAAAGTTCCTAAGAGGCTAAGGTTCTAAGTTTTTTTCTTTTTTTGAAGCCAAACATTTAGGCATTTTATTAAACATGGGTTCCCGCTTTCGGCTATATCTCTCCGCTTCGCTACGAGGATACCGCCTCTATCGGGGCTATATTTAAACAATTGGCATTTTTTCCACAAGGTATTTCCGTAGAGGCACACTGCAGTGCGTCTCCGCAACGAATGTCCACAATACTTTAGACGCACTGCAGTGCGCCTCTACGGAATATTGGAATGATAAAAAATATTTACAATCTTAATTTAACATTTTCAAAATATCACAAAGCCAAAACTTAGCACCTTAGAACCTTAGCACCTTAGAATCTCACTTAAAAAACACATCATATGCAAATCGAATCAGAGTTCCGACTACAACGATTAAAAAGAAAATTCTGATAAATCCGTTTCCTTTATTGATTGCGAGTTTTGCTCCAAGCCATCCACCAAGTCCATTACTGATTGCCATTGGAATTGCGATTGCCCAAATGATTTTTCCTTTAATCATAAACAGACAAATTGAACCAAAATTGGTGGCCAGATTTACCATTTTGGCATTCGCGGAAGCGTGAAGAAAATCAAATCCTAAAAGCACAATAAACGCTACAACAAAGAAACTTCCTGCTCCTGGCCCAATAAATCCATCATAAAAACCAACAATCATACTGATCACAACAGCATACATTATTTGTGTAAATGCCGAATGATCTTTGGCAACATGCTGACCGAAATTTTTCTTAGCAAAAGTATATACAAATAGCAAAGATAAAACCACCAATAAAAGCGGTTTCATAAAATCATTACTAACCATTGTTAAAATTGTAGAACCTAAAAATGCTGATGGAACCGCCAAACACATCATGATAATTAAGAGTTTCCATTGAATAACAACTTTCTTTAAATATTGAAATGCGGCAAAAGAAGTTCCGCTAAACGCTGGGATTTTCAGAGTTCCAATTACAGTCGAAACCGGAAGATTTGGCAATAAAATTAATCCCATCGGAGTCTGGATTAATCCGCCGCCGCCAACAATTGCATCAATAAATCCTGCAGCAAAAGCTGCTAAACAAAGAAAAACTATTATATATGAATCCATTAAAAAAATATTTTGGTCTCAGTAAAAAACAAGTCGCAAAAGTACAGCTTCCTTTTTGTTTATTCCCAAAAAATTAAAGCTGATTTCTCATCAAAAAGCATATTTTTGCTAAAAAATTAACCCAATGGATTTTACAAGAATTATAGAATTAGCCAGTTACACTTTACCTGCAATTGTTACTGGATTTGTTGCTTACAGTTTTTTTGAACTGCACATTAAAAACAACGATAAAAAACGTGCCTTTTTATTAAACAAACAAGCGCACAAAGAATCGTTGCCAATACGTTTACAAGCATACGAGCGTATGACTTTATTTTTGGAACGTATTAATTTGACAAAATTGCTCATTAGAGTATCTCCTATTTCTCAAAATAAACACGATTACGAAAATTATCTAATTGAACAAATCGAACAGGAATTCGAACACAACTTAACACAGCAAATTTACATGACAGACGAATGCTGGACCATTATCACAACGGCAAAAAATGCAACCATTCAAATGATTCGCAAAGCTGCAATGAGCGAAAAAGTAGAAAATGCTGACAAACTTCGCGAAATAATCTTGAATGATTTATTGGAAAAACAATCTCCAAGTAATGCTGCTTTAGGATTTATAAAATCTGAAGTTGCTGAACTTTGGTATTAAAAATATATTTTAGATTTTAGATTTTAGATTGCAGATTACTTCCAGCTCAATCTAAAATCTAAAATCTAAAATCTTAAATATAAAACATTAAATCTACATCTTCCTATTATCACTCATAACCTCAGACTTATTCTGTGCGTATTCATACCCTTGCTCCCACCATTCTTTCATTACATCTTTATTGAAAATCAATGCATTATCTGTTAATTTTGTTGGAGTATAATATAAGTTAAGCTTAACATCTTTTGTGTTTGCCATAAGTTTTCCTATAGCGATATCGTGTTTTTCAACCTGATCTAATGCAATTCTAAACAAATCTATCATTAGTGAAAACGGATTTTTACCAATTACTGTTTTGGTTGTATTAACCTCTGTTTCAAGAATAATTACATCAATTTCTGTAGCTCCACGGTTTATGGCTTCACGAATTGGAACTAAACTGGAAAATCCGCCATCACCATATTCAAAGTTGTTTTTTTCAACCAAACTCATAAAAGGCACATAATTGCTCGATATCCAAGACCATTCACAAAATTCCTCATAAGTACAATCTTTAGCCGATTTATACTCCGATTCGTTTGTTGTAAAATTAGTTACGGTTACGATAACATCTGTTTTTAATTTTTTTAGTTTATTAAAATCAGAAAGAGAAAAATTATTCCGAATATATTTTTTCAGACCTTTACTTTCTCCAAAAGTTCGTTTTCCTTTAAAAAACTGACGTATTACGTTAAAGTGATTTATAGTCACAATGTCTACACCATCTTTAACTTTCACTACAAAAGGACAAATATTAAAGATACTCGACATGGTAACATTGGTGTATACTGAATGTATTTTTTTAATATGGCCAAGAGCTAAATGCGGAATCAATAAACTCCCTGTGGAAGTTCCTAAAAACAAATCGTATTCGTGTCTTTTTTCTTCTATTAAATACTGGGCAACACCGCCGGCAAAAGCGCCTTTACTGCCACCGCCTGAAATAACCAATGCTCTCATAAATTGTAATGTAGGTTTTGTTTTTGGGATATATTTTTTTGAGACTTATTTAGAGGAAAGAAGCAAGAAGAAAGACCTTTTTAACTTCTTCTCTACATTTTGCCTCTTTCTTCTAAAATCTTTCTTCTTGCTTCTAATTTCTTGCTTCTTTCCTCTTTCCACTCTAATATTTACTCTTTCAACAACCGCTCCAATTGGAACTGCTCATCGGGTGTCAAATTAGGCAAAATTCTATTAAATGAAGCACGCATTTCAGGATTTTTTAGCAGAAGTCTGATCGTATCTCTTCCAAATTTCGAAAACTGCCACATATGATGCGTAGTAGAACCAACTAAATTACTCAAAACCTGATCGTTAATAATTTTAAAAGCAATTAACTTTTCTAATGCATTTTGCCTAGTTGTACCTTCATATTTTGTAGACGAAAACGCTATAAGTTCATTTATCAAAGAATCTTGCTCATTGCTGTAATTTGGTGTAGACAAAGCTAGAGAGAGCCACAAAGTTCTGAGATTGTAATCGTTAAAACCAATCCAGTTTTTAGATTTATTCAAATATTCGGTTCTATGATTGGGGAAATTTCGCCACAGCCAATACAGTGCGATTTCTTGCGTCTGGTACGATTTATCATCCAAAAGCGTTTCGTAATTTGTTCTAAAATCTTCAGGAATTTGAGTCAATGATCCCGCTAGATTTTGACGCACTCTAACATTGTTAGTTTCCATAGCCAAAAGCAAAAGAGGCTTTTTCTCTTCGTACTTTTCATTTTCCAATTGGTCAACAACAGCTTCTTTTACAGATTGATACACATCAGATTCTAAAGTACTTTTTAATATATCAAATTTATCTTTCAAAGGCGTTTTTTTCAATTTATCAACTTCCAATCGCTTTTGAATTGTTTTGTTTTTACTCAACAATTCATTTGCAGTTGGCGTATCAAAAGCGGTCGATTCTAACCAGGTTTTTTGAAATTTATCCAAATCAAAATCGGACACTTTTTTTATTTCATCGAAGAAATTTTGCGTGTTTACCGTTTGATAAGCATATTTATTCAGATAATTTTTAATTGCTTTTTTGAATGCTTTATCGCCTATTGATTCGTGTAAAACGAATAATGTCCAAGCTCCTTTTTCGTAAAATGTTAAAGAGCTCGCTTTTGCATTTAAAACCGGAATAGCGTCTGTACGAGAGGCAAATTTAATCTGCTGTGCCGTATCATATAATTTTGAGTAAAAGTAATCTTCGCCATAAATGTCTTTTTCAGCAAGCAGAGCAAAATAAGTTGCAAATCCTTCCTGAAGCCAGTGGTGTGTACTGCTCTCAGCTGTAATGAGATCTCCAAACCAATGATGTGCCAACTCATGAGCATCTACATTGGTATAATTTCGGTCGCAAAAACCTATTGAATCTACCACGTAACGCGTTGCAAAAAGTGTCGAAGTCGTATTTTCCATTCCTGCGTACAAAAAGTCTCTAACTGGAATTTGTCTGTTAATTTTCCACGGATATTTTACGCCAATTTCTTTTTCAAGGAAATAAAAAATTCGTTTTGAATAACGATAAGTCGGCTCAAATCGATTTGCATCTTTAGGCTCGTAGTAATATTCTAGTGGAATTTTGCTTTTAGATTTGAATTCTTTTTTGTCATATTTTCCAATCGCCAACATCAACAAATACGAACTCATGGGTTTTTCCATCTGATATTGCCAGTGATTTAGATTTCCGTTGGTTGTTTTTTCTTTTAAAATTCCATTCGAAACCACCTGATATGCTGCATCATACGAAATCCCTAAATTGAAAATCAATTTCTCATTTACATCATCAAAACTCGGGAACCAATTGCTTGTGTATCTGCCCTGCCCTTGTGTCCAGATTTGCACTTCTTCGTTTTCCATGTCGACAAAATACAAGGCTTGTTTTGGTTTTGCATTATAGCTAAAAGTCAAATGATTTTGTCCTTTTTTAAATGGAAAAACCAATTTTAATTCTTTATTGGTATTTATGAATATGATTTCTTTTTCATCGATCTTCACATTTGAAAATTCCATGTTTTTAGCGTCAAGCGAAATGGTATCTATATCCTGTAATACCTCAAATTGGAAATCGACAGTTCCTGAAATTGTTTTTCCTTTCGGATTTAATGACAATTGTCCAGAAACAGATTTGAAATCAACGTATTTGGTTTGCTGGGCAAATAGAAAACTGGTGTATAATAAAAAGATGTATTTCATTGAAAATTTTATTTTAAAGAATCTGTGTCCCAAGATCTTGGATTTTGTTTAATGTAATCGTAAATCTTTTCAAACCTTTTATAATTTCTAACAATATGATCGTGATAATTGGCCTGCCAAATTGATTCGGCACCATTAATTTGTTTGGTCGTAACCGATTTAAAAATAGCAACAAATGATGAAATCGATTTTGATTTTCGAGAAAATTTTGATTCAGAATTGTTTTTTGTTGTGGATATGCTGGACGGAGACGCACTGCCGTGCGTCTCTACGATATGCGATTCGGGTAGAAAATTGGAATCTGAATTTTTATTGTTTTCCGTTGCGGATATACTGGACGGAGACGCACTGCCGTGCGTCTCTACGATATGCGTTGTGGATAGAAAATTGGAATTTGAATTTACGTCAGATTGGTTCTGTAGAGGCGCACTGCTGTGCGTCTCACGCCCGTATGTCGACAAAGGATTTCCTGAAATGTTATTTTCTGTTTCGGATATGCTGGACGGAGACGCACTGCCGTGCGTCTCTACGATATGCTGCTCGGTTAAAATATTGGAATCTGAATTTATATTGTTCTCCGTTGCGGATATTCTGGACGTAGACGCACTGCCGTGCGTCTCTACGATATGCGATTCGGGTAAAAAATTGGAATCTAAATTTACATCATATTGGTCTTGAATTTCAATTAATAAATGAATATGATTTGGCATAATAACCCAATTATGAAAAAACCAATTTTTACGAATTTTTATCGATTTTAAAAGTTCATTCTCAACAATCTTTCCATTTTCATTTAAAATCATTTTTTCATCTTCAATAATACCAAAAATGCATTTTCGGTCTTTTGTAACTATCGTAATAAAATAAACCGCTTCACTAGAATAATCCCAGTTTTGCAGTCTTTGTGAATTGCTTTTAAATTTATCTTTATATAATACGGTCATTTGGCATGTAAAATCCCAAAGTTACAAAGGTTTCCTTTACAAATAGAATGAAATTTGTAAGTTTACAATATAAAACTACAAATCGTGCCTACACCTCAAAAAGCCTTATTTAATTGGAGCAGCGGAAAAGATTCTGCTCTTGCTTTATATAAAATACTTCAAAATAAAGATTTTAAAATCGAATGTTTGCTTACAAGTGTAAACCAGCAGTATCAGCGTATTTCAATGCATGGAATTCGTGTTGAATTATTGCACGAACAAGCCGAAAGCATCGGAATTCCGTTACAAATTCTTGAAGTGCCAGAAATGCCGACAATGGAAGTATACGAAAAAGTAATGACCGAAACTTTAACCGAACTAAGACAAAAAGGCATAACGCATTCTATTTTCGGAGATATTTTTCTGGAAGATCTGCGTCAGTATCGTGAAAATCAATTGGCAAAAATTGGGTTTACTGGAGTTTTTCCAATTTGGAAAATTCCAACTCAAGATTTAATACAAGAATTTATTTCGTTAGGATTCAAAACAATAGTGGTTTGTGTAAATGAAAAATATTTAGACAAAAGTTTTGTTGGAAGAGTAATTGATCAGAATTTTATAAACGATTTACCTGATAATGTAGATGTTTGCGGTGAAAATGGTGAGTTTCATACCTTTACTTTTGACGGCCCAATATTTTCAAAACCAATTGATTTTGAAATTGGCGAAATTGTTTATCGAAAATATGAAAAACCCGAAAAAAAAGATTCGTCCAACACAGCCTGCGATACTAATGACGAAACTGCATTTGATTTTGGATTTTGGTACTGTGATTTAATTAAAAAGTAATCAGACTCGGTTTCTATTAGAAAGTATTATTTTAAAAACAAATATTATGGCTTTAAAAGAAAATGATGAAGTAAAAAAAGTAGTATTCTTTTTGAAAGAAATTGGTATTGAAATTATTGAAAAAGAACTTGAAGAAACGTTTCTGCCTGGTTTAGAATTAGGTCCAAATTGCATTTATATCGATTATGACAAATTGCTTTATCCAGGTGATATTTTGCATGAAGCCGGACATCTTGCAGTAACCATTCCTTCAGAGAGAAAATTGGTTGGTTCGACACAAATTTCTAAAGATTGGCCAACTCAGGGTGACGAAGCTGCTGCTATTTTATGGTCTTATGCGGTGCTACATCATTTACAGCTTCCTCCCGAATTTGTATTCCACCCAAACGGATATAAAGGTGATTCAGAGTGGTTTATTTCAAATTTTAAATCTGGAATTTATATGGGGTTGCCTCTTCTTGAATGGATGGGATTATGCTTGGGAAAAGAAAAAGCCGAAAAAGAAAATAAATCTCCTTTTCCGGCTATGCAAAAATGGCTTCGAGAGTAATTTTAGGTAGATTGATCAACCCAAGTTTTCAAAAACCATTTATTATCTTTTAGTTCAAAAATGTAATCAATATAAATTCCGTTATCAAGTCCGCGCTGTTGAAGTGTGGCTTTGTTTTTATTTACTGATATGGTTCTTTTTAAATACTTTTCATCCGCTTTATTGTTCAAATAAAGGACTTTATACTTTTCTTTTGTCATCGTATAATCCGTTAATTCTAAATCATCATTGTTCATTTTATATTTTAACGGAAAAATCACTCTGCTGATTTGAAATTTCTGATCGGCATTAAATTTCTTAAAGAAAACATTAAAATCTTCTGCAACTGTTTTTGTATTCTGAGCGTAAACTGTAGAACTTAAGTTCATGGCAAAAACAAAAACTATAAAAAAGTATTTTTTCATTATTCTTCATACATTTTAAGCAAGTTTGTCACCGTATTCCAGTTTCGAATTGTTGCTGTTACATTTAGTTTTTTCTCAATGTATTTTTGATCAAAACGAGTTTTTCCTGCACCAATGGCATATTTAATAAAAATCCTGTTTTCGTCAATACTGGCTTCGTCTGGCTTAAACTGACTGATTTTCAAATCGTTGATGCTTTCTTTCTTTAAAGCCATTGAAACAAAAGCAACGTAAAGCTTTTTCGTGTCCAAATCTTTCTCTTTCAAAAACGGATTATTGGCAAAACAAGATTGCAGATTTTCTTTGGTAATCATAACAACAGGAACTTCGTGACCGAAAACTTTAAAAATTTCCTGTTTGATCATAAAACCAACTTTTGAAGCTTCTTCTTCACTATCAACAAAGACATTTCCAGATTGCAGATAGGTTCGAACATTCTGAAAACCAAGATTCTCCAGCATTGCTTTCAAAGCCTCCATTTTCATCATATTATGCCCAGAAACGTTGATGCCGCGTAAAAGTGCTAAATGTGTTTTCATTATTTTTCAATTTAAATTCAAAGATAAAAAACTATTCTTCATCATCTTCTTCGCTAATTTCAATATTAAACTTCAATAAGAAATCATTAAACTTTTGCTTATATTTTCTTTGTGCTTGGGCTACAATTTCGTCTGCTTCTTCGTTAGATTCTATAGCATCAAGATCAAACTCATTTTTAACCCAATTACGAAATTCTTCCTTGTTCTCACTTTCTTCATAATATTCTTCATCTTGATAAAAATACGCTTTATCAAAATCAACTGAAATTTCAGTGTCCAAAGTCAGCAGCTGAATCAATTTTTGAGTGTTTTCTGCCACGATATGTACTCCGCCTTCGTCTCCAAAAACTACAATCGGGCAATTGTCTAAATCCTGATCTATAAGCCAATACGCATACGAACTTCCTGATCCGTTTGCTCCCGCAAATTCGATAAAACTGTTGTAAAACGCTTCTTCCTCAGACCAAGTTTTAATTCCTGTTTTATCGTCCGTAATCGTAAGTCCAAAACATTCAGAATAAGATTCAACGCTATATTCCTGCTCAAATTCATATAGTTTTGCTAAATCTCCCGGCACTTTGTAATCACCAAATTGAAGTGCAAATTCTTCCAATGAAAAAGTATTGTCATAAGCTGCATATTCTGTTTCGTTGTCTTCATCTTCTTCAACAACTTCAGCTGTCAATATTTCAAAAGTTTTTATTGCAGCATTTTTTACACAGAAAAGCTCAATTCCTGGAGCATTTTCATCGTTGATCCATTGATATTTCGGATCTCCATTTTCATCAAGATATTCTAAAATAAGCATAATTTCTTGATCATCATGACACCATAAAGCGCGCATTCTAATGCTAAAACCATTTGAAATTTCCTCAGAAATCTGGCTGTATTTTTTTCCTTCATAATCAAAAGGAATAAATAAATATGTAGTTCCAGAAATATGTCTAACAATTTTTCCGTTTTCTTTTAGTTCCTCATTTTCAGACAAAACTTCAACCATATTGATAAACTGATTACGAAAATCGGCGTACAAATATTTCTCTTTTTTATCGTAATCTAAGATGGAAAGTCCTTCTTTAAAAATATCCAAATAGTTATTGCCTAATATTTCATTTCCATTTGAATTTTCTACAAAAGCATCGTCTACAAGATCAGACAGTTTATGAGTTGAAGGCAAATAATTTTCAACAGTTATAACAGATCCGTCGGTATCCTGAACATTGCTGCAAATCAAAACGTCAGGTCTTCCAGCACTGATAATCGCCTGAACATCAGTAAAACGTTCAAAATGAAACAGCATGTCATCTGTATAAATTAGCCACGCAATTAGATCGCCTTTTACAAAAAGTTCGCCGTGATTGTATTCTCCAATTAATGAATCGCATTTTAAGCCTCCTCCCAAATAATGAACGCTTCCGAACAAATTAATATTGACCGTCGTCGTTTTTCCTAAAACAATTAAGGCAGGAGAATTATCCGTATCGTAAGAACTGATAAATTTTGCAACAGCCAGATTTCCTTTAAAAATAAATCCTAAAATGAAAATATCCGGATGTTCATCAGTGCTGAAATCCATTTCAAACGAATCCATTTCGACATCGTCTTCTGCCAAAAGAAATATCGGATTTTCTTCATAATCAGGAAAACGCCAAGTGTCTTCAAAAACATTATAGATTTTATTATTGTTGAAATCCGTAAGATTTCCAATAATCTCGTGAGCTTCGTGTCGGTTGATTACTTTGAAAGTAATACCCGAAAACACTATTGTTTCAAAAGGAACTTTTTCTTCTTTAATCATAATTTGGTCCCGACGCTTCGGTATATAATTTGAATGTTTGAACAAATCTAACAATTATCTTTTTTTATTAAAATTCTACTGACGATAAAAATGAAAAAACTCCGACAGTTTCCCAACGGAGTTTTATCACTTTTACTGATTACAATTTAATCTGCTTTTTTATAGACGAAAACAATATCACATGCACGCGCATCATCTAACAAATCATTCAAAAACTTGAAAACGACAATTCATTTTCAAAATTCCCAATTAAAATCTATCTTCGCTTTTGTAAAGAAAAAAGAGGCAAGAAGAAAGATAATGAGATTGTAATTGGTCTTTTTTCTTTCTTCTTTGCTCTATTTTCTTGTTTCTAAAAAAATCTAAAATAATTAATGTCAAACAATCTTCTAGAAACTCCAATTGAATACTTAAAAGGTGTTGGTCCGAGTCGTGGCCAGCTGCTTCGTAAGGAATTGGGTATTCATAAATATGGAGATTTAGTCAATCTTTTTCCGAATCGATACATTGACAGAACGCGTTATTACAAGATTAACGAATTGCAGAATACGGGTTCTGAAGTTCAAATTATTGGAAAAATAATTCACATTAAAACCGTTGAATTTGCCAAAAACAAAAAGCGTCTCGTAGCTACTTTTGTTGACGATACCGGGCAAATCGATTTGAACTGGTTTCAAGGTCATAAATGGATTCGCGAGAGTTTAAAACTAAATGAAACGTTAGTCATTTTTGGAAAATGTTCTCTTTATGGAAGCCAATTTAGCATGGCGCATCCCGAAATTGAATTGCTAAGCGAGCACGAAAAAAGTTTACGTTCTGCGATGCAGCCGGTTTATCCTTCCACAGAAGCTTTGGCTAATAAAGGAATTTCAAACCGTACGATCAATAAAATGATGGAACAGCTTTTTCTGGAAACACAAGCGTTGTTTACAGAAACTTTTCCGCCTTTTTTAATTGAAGAATTAAAACTGATTCCGAAACGCGCGGCATTATTCAATATTCATTTTCCGAAAAGCGCTGAAATTTTAGCGAAAGCGCAATTCAGATTGAAATTTGAAGAACTGTTCTTTATTCAGCTGCAATTAATTACTAAAAATCTCATTCGAAAACATAAAATAAAAGGACATCCATTTGATAAAGTGGGCGAACTCTTTAATGAATTTTATAAAAATCATCTGCCTTTTGATTTAACGAATGCTCAAAAAAGAGTAATCAAAGAAATCAGAACCGATATGGGAAGCAACGCCCAAATGAACCGTCTGCTCCAAGGTGATGTGGGTTCTGGAAAAACGATTGTGGCTTTTATGAGTATGCTTTTGGCAATCGACAATGGTTTTCAGGCGTGTCTGATGGCGCCAACAGAAATTTTGGCCAACCAGCATTTTTTGGGTTTGTCTGAATTTGCTAAAACGCTAAATATCAATATTCGAATTTTAACGGGTTCTACCAAAACTGCTGAACGAAAAATTATTCATGAAGAATTAGAAAGCGGTGAACTTAAAATTTTGATTGGAACTCACGCTTTATTGGAAGATAAGGTGCAGTTTCAAAATTTAGGTTTGGCTGTAATTGATGAGCAGCATCGTTTTGGCGTGGAGCAAAGATCTAAATTGTGGAAGAAAAACGATATTCCGCCACACGTTTTGGTGATGACTGCCACTCCTATTCCGAGAACTTTGGCGATGAGTTTATATGGCGATTTGGATATTTCAGTTATTGATGAATTGCCTCCGGGAAGAAAACCGATTCAGACCGTACATCGATATGATTCTAATCGTTTGAAAGTTTGGAAATTTCTTCGTGACGAAATTACAAAAGGACGACAGATTTATATAGTATATCCGCTGATTCAGGAATCTGAAAAAATGGATTATAAGGATTTAATGGACGGTTACGAAAGTATTTCTCGTGATTTTCCGCTTCCGCAATATTCGATTTCTATTCTTCACGGAAAAATGAAACCTGCTGATAAGGATTCTGAAATGAAGCGTTTCTCAGAAGGAAAAACCGATATTATGGTGGCTACAACGGTAATTGAAGTTGGTGTAAACGTTCCAAATGCCAGTGTGATGATTATAGAAAGCGCTGAAAGATTCGGACTTTCGCAACTGCATCAGCTTCGCGGGCGTGTAGGTCGTGGTGCCGAACAAAGTTATTGCATCTTAATGACAGGACATAAATTGAGTGCCGACAGTAAAACCAGAATGGAAACGATGGTGCAAACCAATGACGGTTTTGAAATTGCCGAGGTCGACTTAAAACTTCGTGGTCCAGGCGATTTAATGGGAACACAGCAAAGCGGTGTTTTAAATCTGCAAATTGCTGATATTGTAAAAGATAGAGATATTCTTTCTTTAGCTAGAAATTATGCCCTTAAAATCTTAAAGGAAGATTCCGCTCTTCAAAAACCTGAAAATGCTATTCTTAGAGCAATTTTCATCGAAATGACGAAGAAGAAAAATATTTGGAATTATATTAGCTAAGGTTCTGAGTTGCTAAGTTTCTAAGATTCTAAGCTTTCGTATCTGTATCTTGAACCTGAAACTTGAAACCTGAAACTTGAAACCTGAAACCTGAAACCTGAAACCTGAAACTTCAAACTTGAAACAAAAAAACATATACTTCATTGCGTCTTGTATAATATGGTTTAGATTTGATGGGGGGTCAAATTTAATGAGGGAATATTTTTATTAGACACAATGAAGTATATAGCTCTTTATTACTTTTTAGCAACGGGTTTCTTTTCAAAAAAAATTTCATTTGGAACTGATTTTCTGGTACAAAGGAAACCTAGAATTTCGGCATAGACTTAGAAGTAATTTTTGCTTCATAAATATTTTATCATTCATAAACATTAAACACTTGTTAATAATAAATCGTGTATAAAATAGTTAAAAATTAAAAAAGGAATTTGTATTTCGCTATTTTAACATTATAAACATGTAATTCTGTTGGCTTTCTGCCAAAACTTCATCGTTTTGTTTAACATATCAATTTTACAAATAAAATCGATTAAGTGCAAAAAAAATCAGATAAATTGTGAAAAAAATTCTTTCATACGAGAAACGGCGTGCCTTTACAGAATACTTTAGATCGATTTTTAAATTTTAAACTTTTATTTTCCTTTAAAAAAAAGTTAACCTTCAATTAAACCTTTTCGCGCACTTTTAGTCTAAAAGTAAACCATTGTACATACAAATGTTAAATAAACGCTAACAGCATATGATTTCACATCAAAAAGTTAAATTTGTAAGCTTACTAAAAAACAAAAACCTAAATCTATATTCACCTCAATTTTATGAAAGTAAAACACCTCATTTACACCCTTTTAATCATTTCAATTGGTGGCTTTGTGACCTACAGAATTATATCTAATAAGGGCAAAAACGAAGACTCTAAAAAGTTTAATGACAAAAAATCTCCAACAACTGTTAATGGAATCGTAATAAAAACTGCCACTTTTGACAATAATTTAGCATTATCAGGATCTATTGAGGCAAATGAACAAGTAGAGATTCATAGTGAGGTTTCTGGAATTGTTGAAGGAATTTTTTTTAATGAAGGAAGCAACGTAACAAAAGGACAAGTTCTTCTTAAAGTGAATGATATTGAACTAAGAGCACAATTAAGACAAGCTGTAACCCGAGAAGGTTTGGCAGCTGAAAATGAAAGAAGAGCAAAATTACTGTTGCAAAAAGAAGCAATCAGCCAAGAAGAAGCCGATGTTGCCAAAGCCGACCTTGCTTCTGCACAAGCACAATCGCAATTGATAAGAGCACAAATTTCTAAAACTTCTGTGCGAGCGCCATTTTCTGGAAAAATTGGTTTGCGTTCTATTTCTCCAGGAACTTATATTACGCCAACTGTTTTAGTGGCAAAATTGGTGAATACCAGCAAATTAAAAATTACTTTTTCAATTCCTGAAAAATATGCTGCAGAAGTTCGATCTGGATCTGTAATCGATTTTAAAGTTTCTGGTTCAGATAAAACTTATAATGCGAAAATTTATGCAATCGAACCAGAAGTTGCCGTTGCAACGCGTACGCTTCAAATCCGTGCACTTGCCGATAATGTTGACGGAAAGCTTTTTCCTGGAACTTTTGCAGATATCAAATTGCCTTTAAATATTATTAAAGATGCAATAGTGGTGCCTTCTCAAGCTATTGTGCCAATTCAAGACGGTAAAAAAGTATATGTCGCTAATAACGGCCAAGCTAAAGAAGTAATGGTTGATGCTACGACAAGAACAGATTCTTCAATTTTAATTTTAGCCGGATTAAAACCTGGAGATACTTTAATTACAAGCGGTGTTATGTCTTTAAAAGACGAAGCTCCGATTAAAGTTAAAATTAAATAGTCTAAAGTCAAAAGTCGCAAGACATGAATATAGATTAAAGATGATGATGCTATTTAGCGATAAATCAGAAATCTAAAGTCTGATCCCGAAGCTTCGGGACTAAAATCTAAAATCACAAATGAGTTTATCAACTACAAGTATAAGAAGACCTGTTTTAACCATAGTACTGAATTTATTAATTATTCTATTCGGTTTTATTGGTTATACTTTTTTGGGTGTCAGAGAGTTTCCTTCTATCGACCCTGCGCAGGTTTCTATTCGTACCAATTATACGGGGGCAAACGCCGACATTATTGAATCGCAAATTACAGAACCTCTTGAAAAAGCTGTAAATGCAATTGACGGAATTAGAAATATCACCTCTTCTAGTAACCAAGGAAGCAGTAACATTACTATAGAGTTTAATCTGGATAAAGACCTTGAAGAAGCCGCAAACGACGTTCGTGATAAGGTTTCGCAAGCGATTAGAAACCTTCCGCAAGATATTGATGCGCCGCCAGTGGTATCCAAAGCAGATGCTGATAGTGATGCCATTATTTCTATGACAGTTCAGAGTGACACTAGAAACTCTTTAGAATTAAGTGATTATGCCGAAAATGTTATTTCTCAGCGTTTAGAAACTATTCCTGGAGTAAGTGGCGTGCAAATTTGGGGTCAGAAACGTTACGCAATGCGTCTTTGGATCGATCCTGTAAAACTTACGGCTTACGGCTGTACAGTATCTGATGTGCGTACCGCGTTAAATGCACAAAACGTCGAACTCCCATCTGGTAAACTAACGGGAAACAATACCGAACTTACCGTAAAAACTATTGGAAATCTTTCTAAAGCAGAAGAATTCAACAATATTATTATTCGAACAGACGGAGATAAAATTGTTCGTCTAAGTGATGTTGGAGGCGCAGAATTAGGTCCAGAAAATATTGAAACAAAACTAAGCCAATCTGGTTTACCAATGATCGGTTTAGCAATTGTACCGATGCCCGGAGCAAATTACCTAGACATTTCAGCTGAATTTTATAAAAAATACGAAGCCTTAAAAAAAGATCTTCCAAAAGACATCAAATTAAATATTGCGCTTGATAATACAATTTTCGTAAAGAAATCGGTTTTAGAAGTTGCTGAAACTTTAGGAATTTCAGTAATTCTGGTAATCATTATTATTTATCTTTTCTTTAGAGACTGGGCAATTGCTTTCAGACCTTTAATTGATATTCCCGTTTCGCTGATTGCTACATTCTTCATTATGTGGTTGTTCGGATTCTCAATCAACGTATTGACTTTATTGGCAATTGTACTGGCAACAGGATTGGTGGTGGATGATGGTATTGTGGTAACCGAAAATATCTTCAAAAAAGTAGAAGAAGGAATGTCTCCAATTGAAGCGGCGATTAAAGGTTCGAATGAAATTTTCTATGCTGTAATTTCGATTTCGGTAACATTGGCAGCAGTGTTTTTACCCGTGATCTTCCTTGAAGGTTTCGTTGGACGATTGTTTAGGGAATTTGGAGTGGTAATTGGTGCCGCGGTATTAATATCTGCTTTCGTTTCTCTGACTTTAACACCAATGTTGAACGCTTATTTAATGAAAGGCGGAGAGCAGAAAAAATCAAAATTCTATATTAAAACTGAACCATTTTTTGAAAAAATGAACAGCAGTTATGCTGAAGCACTTTCAAAATTTATGGAAAAAAAATGGATTAGCTTCCCTATTCTTATTGCTTGTTTCGGATTGATTTATTTGTTCTTTACCATACTTCCAAAAGAAACAGCTCCTTATGATGACAGAAGTTCTGTAACCATGCGTATGACTACTCCTGAAGGGTCTTCATACGAATACACAGACCGTTTCATGCAGGAAATTTCACAATTGGTTGATGATTCTATTCCTGAGAAAAAAGTAAGTTTGGTTATTACAGCGCCTGGTTTTGGAGCTTCGGCAACGAATACAGGGTTTATCAGGCTTTCATTGAAAGAACCAGATGAAAGGACTGAATCTCAAAAAGATATCGCCGACAACTTAACAAAATGGACAAAAAAATATCCTGATGCTAAAACTGCAGTAATTCAGCAGCCGACCATTGCGGTGAACAGACGTGGAGGCTTACCAATTCAATACATTATTCAGGCTCCAAATTTTGATAAATTGAGAGAAAAAATTCCTCTTTTTATGAATGAAGTTAACAAAAGTGATGTATTTTCTACGACAGATGTCAACTTGAAATTTAACAAACCTGAAATCAACGTTACAATTGATCGTGAAAAGGCAGAAAGTTTAGGAATTTCAATTCTTGACATTGCACAAACGTTACAGCTTTCTTTAAGCGGACAGCGTTTTGGATATTTCATCAGAAACGGAAAACAATATCAGGTAATTGGACAATTTGACCAAAAAGACAGATCTAAACCTCTGGATTTGACCTCTATGTTTGTAAAAAACAGAAGCGGAGAATTGATTCAGATGGATAACGTTGTAAAGGTTTACGAACAAAGTAATCCGCCACAATTATTCCACAACAACCGATATATGTCGGCGACCGTTTCTGCTGGTTTAGCTCCGGGGAAAAGTATCAGCGATGGAATTCAGGAAATGGACCGAATTAAAGCGAAAGTTTTAGATGAAAGTTTTACAACCGATTTAAGTGGAGAATCACGAGATTTCGTGGAAAGTAGCTCTAATACTTCCTTCGCGTTCGGATTGGCTTTATTATTGATTTTCTTGATTCTTGCGGCTCAGTTTGAAAGTTTTATTGATCCGTTTATTATCATTTTAACGGTTCCAATGGCGGTTGCAGGAGCCCTATTCTCATTATGGTTATTCAATCAGACTTGGAATATTTTCAGTCAAATTGGTACGGTCATGTTGATTGGTCTGGTAACCAAAAACGGTATTTTGATTGTAGAATTTGCCAATCAGTTAAGAGAGCAAGGCAAACCTAAACTAGAAGCAATTTTAGAAGCTTCAGAAGCACGTTTACGTCCAATTTTAATGACGAGTTTAGCCATTGCTTTAGGAGCGCTTCCAATTGCAATGTCGCTTGGAGCTGCGTCTACAAGTAGAATTGGTATGGGAGTTGTAATTGTGGGCGGAACTATTTTCTCATTGGCTTTAACGCTTTTTGTAATTCCTGCAATTTATCTGATGTGGTCAAAAGCGAGAAAACACTATCCTGAGTTTGACCATATTGACGAATACGAAAGAGAAAGCATTAAATAAAAAACCTGAAAGATTCTTTTTGGTTAAAGTAAACGAACATGAATATCAAAAAAATATACTGTACAGCAATTATCCTGCTCCTTTGCATTTTTCAGTCGAAGGCACAGGAAGTTCTTACTATTGAGCAGGCTATGACTATAGCTTTGGAGAACAATTTTGAAATTAAAATTGCTAAAAACAATTCCAAAATAAACGAGACGAATGTAACAATTGGTAATGCCGGCATGTTGCCAACGGCAACGGCAAATATTACAGACAACAATAACATCACTAACTCCACACAAGTGCGCCAAGATGGTACTTCAACAACATTGGACAATGCTAAAAACAACAGCTTAAATTATGGAGTAAGTTTAGGATGGACTGTTTTTGACGGAATGAAAATGTTTGCCAGATTAGATCAGCTGAAAGAACTTCAGAAATTGGGTGATGCCGAACTAAAAAGAACTATTTTAGTTAAAATTGCTCAGGTAAATTCCGCTTATTATGATTTGGTGCAAATGCAACAGCAATTGGCTGCGTTAGATACTACAATCGTTATTTCGAACCAGAGATTACTTTTAGCTAAAAATCGTTTCAGTATCGGAAAAGCTTCAAAATTAGAAGTGCTTAATGCGCAAGTTGATTTAAACTCAGATCAAGTGGCTATGTTGAGACAGAAAGAAGCGTATGCTAACGGTAAAATTTTATTGAACCAGCACTTAGCTCGTGATCCAAAAATTGATTTTAAAGTTACTGACAAAGTTACGGTTGACAATAAATTGGTTTTGGCTGATTTAATGGATTTAGCCCAAAAACAAAATCCTGGATTAGAAGCTCAAATTATCAACAAACGTATTGCCGAATTACAGCTAAAACAAGTTCGAGGCGACCGCTATCCTACTCTGCGATTAACTACAGGATATAATTTTTCTGAAAGCGAGTCGAGTTTAGGTTTTACGAGCGAAACTTCGAATAGAGGTTTGAATTACGGTTTCAATGCTTCGATGAATATATTTGATGGTTTTAACCAGCATCGTAATGAAAAGGTTGCCAAATTGCAGATTGAAAATTCACAGCTTGCCATAGAACAGCAAAATATTACTTTAAATACACAATTGAGCACTGCTTTTCAAACGTATTTGACCAATTTAGAATTAATCGATCTGGAAGAAGACAATGAAGCTATTGCAAGACAGAATTTAGAAATCACTTTGGACAAATTTAAAATCGGAACCATTACAACGCTTGATTTTAGAACGGCTCAGCTCAATTATGTCAACGCAAAAGTACGTTACAGCAACGCACAATACGAAGCGAAATTATCTGAAATTGCCTTAAAAGAATTAGCTGGAAATATCAATTTTTAAGTAAATTTGTTTCAAAACATACTTAAATGATTTCGTACAACACCAAAGACTGGTTTACTTTTATTTTTCATTTTCATAAATCAGATACAGTTCGAAAACTGTTTACGATTATGATTGCCATTGGAATTTATGCCACAGCCGTCTGTTATGTTGAACTTAATTATTTTAAGGTAACCAAAAACGATTACATTAACAACATTCCGATGATGCACGGAATGCTTGGTTTTGTGATTTCGCTTTTGCTTGTTTTTAGAACCAATACCGCTTACGACAGATGGTGGGAAGGCCGTAAACTTTGGGGCGGACTTGTAAATAACAGTCGTAATCTGGCTATTAAACTTTCAGCAATTTTAAAGGATGAAAATGATAGAAAGTTTTTTAGAAAATATATTCCAATGTATGCAGATATCCTTCATCAGCATTTAAAAGATGAAGATACGGGCAAAATGCTTTTTGAAGATGTTGATCTTGAAATCGATCATCATAAACACAAGCCAAATCAGTTAAAAAGAATTATGTATCATAAAATCAATGATTTGTATGATGACAAGAAAATATCTGGAGAGCAGCTGATTACGCTTAATGACGAATTAGTTGCTTTTACAGACATTTGCGGGGCGTGCGAACGCATTAAAAACACACCTATTCCCTACTCTTACAGCGCTTTTATAAAGAAATTTATCTTCTTTTACACTATGACACTTCCATTTGGCTATTCTATTAGTCTAGGTTATTTAGTCGCACCTGTAGTTGTGTTTATATTTTATGTTTTGGCGAGTTTAGAGCTTATCGCTGAGGAAATTGAAGACCCGTTTGGGAATGATGAAAATGACCTTCCTACAAAGAAAATTTCAGAAAACATCAAAAAGCATGTGGAAGAATTGATTTAATTAAATACAAAAAACATCTTACTCTTTTTTATTGTTTTAATTTAATGAATCTTTAGCAATCTTAATTAATTTGATTCCATTATTATAGGATAAATCATCGGAATAATTGACAAAAAACTGATCTGTTTTTACCATTGATTATTTCTTTCAACACAAAAAATCACACATCGTCTTTTTTATCCTTTTACAATAATTATTTATTAAAATTCTGATACGTAAATTATTAAAAATTTAAAAAAGAGGATTTTTACTCCCATAAAAAAGAGCTTGGAAAAAACCACTTAATTTTTTCCTACTCCAAAGCGCAATCCTTATATTTGTAAACTTATTCAAGAATTAAAAAACTACAATGAAAATATCTTACAACTGGTTAAAACAATTTATTAAAACAGATTGGACATCTGAGCAGACTTCTGAATTGCTAACAGATTTAGGTTTAGAAGTAGAAGTTGTCGAAAAATATGAATCAATTAAAGGAGGTTTAGCAGGCGTTGTTGTTGGACATGTTCTAACTTGCGAAAAACACCCAGATGCTGATAGATTGAGAGTTACTACAGTTGATGTTGGTTTAGAAGCTCCTATTCAAATTGTTTGCGGTGCAGCAAATGTAGCCGCTGGACAAAAAGTGCCAGTTGCAACAATTGGAACCGTTTTATACGATAAAGAAGGTGCAGAATTTACCATTAAAAAAGGAAAAATCCGCGGACAGGAAAGTCACGGAATGATCTGTGCTGAAGATGAATTAGGTTTAGGAACCAGCCATGAAGGAATTATGGTTTTGGCTGAAGATTTAGTTCCTGGAACTCCTGCTTCTGAAGTTTTCCAAATTGCAAATGACGAAGTTTTCGAAATCGGATTGACACCAAACCGTGCCGATGCGATGAGCCACTTTGGAACTGCTCGTGATTTAAGAGCTGGAATGCTGCAACGCGGTGTAAACGTAGAATTGATTACGCCTTCTGTAAGCAATTTTAGAGTTGACATGCGTACGCTTAAAATTGATGTAAACGTTGAAGATTCGCATTTAGCTCCAAGATATTGCGGCGTAACGATTTCTGGAATTTCTGTTCATGAATCTCCAAGCTGGTTACAAGACCGTTTGAAAGCTATTGGATTAACTCCAAAAAATAATATTGTTGACGTTACTAATTACGTTTTACACGAATTAGGACAGCCTCTGCACGCTTTTGACGCTACGAAAATCAACGGAAAAGTGATTGTAAAAACAGTTGAAGAAGGAACAAAATTTGTTACTCTTGACGATGTTGAAAGAACGCTTCACAAAGAAGATTTAATGATTTGTGACGAAAAAGGTCCGCTTTGTATTGCTGGGGTTTTCGGAGGAAAAAAATCTGGAGTTACAGAAGGAACAACTTCTATTTTCTTAGAAAGTGCTTATTTTGATCCAGTAAGCATTCGTAAAACAGCAAAAAGACACCAATTAAGCACAGATGCTTCTTTTAGATTTGAAAGAGGAATTGACCCAACAATTACGGAATATGCTTTAAAACGTGCCGCACTTTTAATTCAAGAAGTGGCGGGAGGAAAAATTACTTCTGACGTCGTAGAAGTTTATCCTAAAAAAGTAGAAGATTTTTCTGTTTTATTGAATTTCAGCCATGTATCTAAAATCATCGGACAAGAAATTTCAAAAGATACTATCAAAAAGATTTTGGTTTCTTTAGATATTAAAGTAAACAGCGTTTCTGATACTGGTTTAGGCTTAACAATTCCTGCGTATCGTGTTGACGTTCAGCGTGAAATTGACGTAATCGAAGAAATTTTGAGAGTTTACGGTTATAATAACATTAATTTCTCTAAGAAATTTAACGCTACTGTTGCCAACTCGCCAAGAACAGAAGATTATAAAGTTCAGAACGTAATTGCTTCTCAATTGAATTCTCAAGGTTTTCACGAAATGATGGCCAATTCTTTGACAACTGCAGCTTACGCGAAATTATCGGCTTCATTAAAAGAAGAACATAATGTTTCGATGCTGAATCCGTTGAGCAGTGATTTAGCAACACTTCGCCAGTCTTTATTGTTTTCTGGTTTAGAAGCGGTTTCTTATAACATTAATAGAAAAAATTCAGATTTAAAATTATTTGAATTCGGAAAAACATATCATAAATATCTAAACGGATACGAAGAGCACAAACATCTTTCTTTATTGATTTCTGGAAACAGAAACAGAGAAAGCTGGACAAATCCACAAAAAACAACAGATTTTTTCTTGTTGAAAGGATATGTAAAAGCGATTTTATCTCGTTTAGGAATTGAAAAGATTTTTAACGCTCCAGTTCAGTCAGATATTTACTCTGAAGGAACTGCCATTACATATAACAATGATATTTTGGTGGAAATGGGTGTTATTAAAAAGCCTATTTTGAAGCATTTCGGTATCAAGCAAGACGTTTATTACGCAGATTTCAACTGGGATTTGGTCTTAAAAATCATCACAGGAAAAATTAAGTATACTGAAATTCCTAAATACCCAGAAGTTCGTCGTGATTTAGCTTTATTAATTGACGAAAACACGACTTACGAAAGCATTTTTAATTTGGCAAAACAAACTGAGAAAGCGCTTTTAAAAGACATTAACTTGTTTGATGTTTATCAAGGAGATAAATTACCGGAAGGAAAAAAATCATACGCTTTAAGTTTTACTATTCAAGACAATACTAAAACATTAACCGATGTTCAAATCGATAAAATCATGTCTAAATTACAGCAGACTTTCGAAACTGAACTTGGAGCAAGTTTGAGATAATTTCTTTCTAAGTCTAAAACACAAAACCCGACGAGCATTTCGTCGGGTTTTCTTTTTGTTTCAAGTCTTTATTTTGTTTCAGGTTTAAAGTTTCAAGTTTGAAGTTTCAAGTTTCAGGTTTCAGGTTTCAGGTTAATCGCAAAGAGCGCTTATTTCTTACCCCCGCTGTGAAAAAGCCTGCTACTTTGCGATTGAACAACCTAAAACTGAAAATGTGAAATGTTAGATGTGAAATGTGAAACATGAAACGTGAAACATGAAACGTGAGACGTGAAACATGAAACCTGAAACCTGAAACTTCAAACTTGAAACTTCAAACTTGAAACAAAACACATCAAGCATACTTTGCGTAGGCTCTTGCTAGTTTTTCATCATATTTATTGGTTTTATACGCTGGTCCGTTGTATTTTAGAGCGAAGGAAGCCCAGTTTTTGTTTCTAAGAAGCCCGATTAAATTATTCTTTTCGAGAAACAAACCAAAAGCTTTGAGGTGTTCACCTTCGTTCTCATTCATTTTTTCTACAAAATGGTCAATACTATGATAACCAATGGAAATTGAATTAAAACCCATAATCTGAAAAAGTCCCCAAGAAGCAGCGCTATTGGCCGCATCGGCTATTTTTTTATCCTGACTTAGGCTTATTGCTTTCTCTAAGCGCGCATATTCAGCTGTTCCGCCGAGATAATATTTTTTTGTATAATTTTCGAACAAAATATCCTGCGTATTCGCATTCACATAAATTCTCGGGTTGATATTTCTTTTCTCCAATTCTCTCCAAAAAATATGGCCTTCAAACAAAATCTTCGGACGTCCATCAATTAAAAAACCTTTTCCGTTGCTTTCCACTTCGTTTACCGCTTTTACAACTGCGAGTTCTAGGTTAAACTGATTCGAAAAACTAATTAAGTCCTGTTCTGACAATAATTTACTATTTGTCGAAAAACCATTTTTACTTTTCTCTAAAAGTGCCGACCAAGTTTTTAGTCCCACTACCCCATCAACCACAAGATTGTTATTTAACTGAAAATCTTTGATGGCTTGATCTGTTTCTGTTCCGAAATAATCCGAAACAAGCACGCTGTAATTCAATTTGGACAAAAGCTCGTTTAAGTAATAAACCTCAGGAGATCTTGTGCCAGCTTTTATGGTTGTCATCACTTTTTATTTATGGTGATAATCGATGCTTTAGAAAAATCAAAAACATCATTTTTGGAACTGGTTAGATTGTCATTCTTGTCAAAATAATGGACTTGATATGAAATCAAAGTGTTATTGTTCGCCGTATTTTTCACAATAAAATTGAACAATATAGGTGTCGAGAATTCAGATTTTAGACGTTCAATGGCAAATTTACTACCAGTTTCCAAAACCGTTAATTCAATGGTAATTCTGCTTGTCGCTGCTGCCTGACTTTTAATCTGAACTTGAATATATCTGTTGTAAGATGTTGATTGCGAAACGACTTGATTAAACTCAGAACTAATGTTTTCAATATTTTCAAAATTAAAAAATACATTTTTAATTTCGCCTAAAGGTGTGGGATTTAAAGACGTAAAATCTAAAAACTTCACATCGTTGCTAATTAACTGCGGATAATTTTTAAAGAAAACACTATTCAAATACGTGGCATTTTGATTGTAAACCAATAAAATCGAGTTGACTTTGCAATTTGAAATCGATTGGTTATTAATCTGAATCTTCTTCGTCGGATTGTCGATCATAGCATCTAAAATCTCTCCGATGGTTTGTTCCAAATTGAGTTCAATAACGCTAGTATCTTTTATTTCTTTATACTTAAAATTGATGTTTGCGTACTGCGTAATCGTGTTGTTTAAAGCATTGATCAAAATACTGGCTTCAGATAGGTTTTCGGTTGAGATTTTAAATATAAAATGTTTTCCATCTGATGTAATTTGCGCTTTTTGAAGAAAATAATTTCCATTTACCTCATATTCAGCTCCTAAATCATTTGGAAATAAGAATTGCACTTTATCAAAATAATCTGTCGGATCTCCATCTATAAAATTGTTTTGCAATAACGCGATTTTCAATTTAGCCAAATCAAAACTAGAAAGATTGGGACCAATGGCAAACTCAAAAGTAATTTGAGAAATTTCTTCAGATGTTCCTGCTCCTTCTTCATACGCATGAAAAATAGTCGTAATGCAAGGTTTCATGCTATTTAAATCTTTTGAAAGACTGTACGTTTTCGAAATCAGTAAAAAGGTATTCGGCTGAACCATTGATTTATAAATCGATAGTTTACTGAAATTATATCCCGAAACGAATATTTGCTTAAACTCCGAAAAATCTTCATTTAAATTGAAAGGATTATTAGCAAATGGACCATCATTGTTCTGATATAATCTCGGATCAGCATTTGCCACACGAGGATAATTTACCGTTTTATTGATTTTAAGCAGAAAGGTACTTTTGACATATTCTTCCTGAACTTCGGCTTGTATATTATTATCTCTCCTGATTTCAGAAATGACCATTTTGGGCGCTACAGTTCCCGCTGTTGTTGTTTTTACAATCAACGGACTATTTATAAGCGTCACTTTTGGCTGTAATGCGGTTTTGGCTGTGATATCTTTTTTAGTAGTAATCTGACTTCTTAAAACAGCTAAATCTTTTGCAAACAAAAAATTACGTTTGACCTTAGAATAGCCTTTAAAATCAAAAAACAAATCAACATTGCACATCAAATCGCTTATTTTAGAAACTAAATTAGAATAAGCAATTTTGACTGCTTCGTCAATTAAATCAAACTGAATTTCCTGAGTGGCTGCATTTATAATTCCGTTGATCTTAACAATGTCGTTTTTTACTTTTAAATTCAAAACCGCTTGGCTTAAGTTCAAAACAATACTTTTTTGATTGTCTTGCAATGGCTTGTTTTTGATGCTGTATTTTAAAGTAACCCTTCCCATAAGTCCGCTTTCTTTTGCAGATTTTCCTGGCACTTCTTCATAATAAAATAGAGCTCCATTATTAGGTTCTATCTCTATTTGAGGAAAAAATAAAGTAACTTCATTTTTAAAATAATCCTTAAAAAAATCATTCTCTGTAATGGCTTTATCTCCTTCAATTAAAGGAAAATAACTCTCGAAAATCGGTAAAATTAAAATGGGTTTAATATCTATAGAATGAATAATCGGATGTTCGATTACCTTAAATTCAGTTTCTTTTACAACTGCTCTGCCCATAAATACGGTACTCGGTTTAGCAGGCTCGAGATTGAATCGATTTACGGGAACCAATTTTGTCCCGTCGAGCTTAAATGTGTTTAAATCTGGCATGGTCTTTAGTTTTAATGAGTGATGATTTAAGAAACAAAAGGGACATTACGTCCCTTTTGCAAAAAGTCTCAAAAAAATTATTCCATAAATGGAGCTCTGATTTTCTCGATATCAGCATTTTGAGCTGCAGTTCCAGTTGGGATTTCAAATAAAACATCACCTTCCTGATAATCCAATTTGATGTAATCTGTTGAAACAGAAACTTTTTTAGATTTCTTACCGATTTTACCGTTACATGTATATTTTACTTTATACTCTGTCGGTTTTACCGTATAATCTGCCTCGTACCAAGCTCTGTAAGGAATGGCATCTTCAAAATTATCGACCGTAAACTTGTACTTTTTAGAGGTCATTTTATCCGCTTTTAAAGTCACTTCAAGAGTATCACAATCATAAAGTTCCTCTGTCGATAAAGTATAATTGATCATGTTTTGAATTGGAAGCGGAACAAATATTTTAGTTCCTTCAAATTCGTATTCTCTTGTTGTATCTTTTAACTTGATTCTCTTGTCTTTTTCGTACATTACTTCTTGTCTTACTTTAATTTTAGAAGAACCATTGTTTTTTACAAAATCAAATACAAAAGCATTTTTTTCTTTCGATTTATCGTTCCAAGTTGCTGGAAAAATGGCATCGATTTCTTTGCCCGATTTGCTGGTGTTTTTTACATACGGAGTTCCCTCAGGAGCAATCATTCTGCCTGAACTTTTCCAAATGATTTTGCCTTTAGAATCTGGATATCCCACTTCAATAGAAACTTGGCTCACCGGATTATCATTCACAATGTCGCTGTCTTTGTCCAATTTAATTAAACCTCCGTTTAAAGAAGCAATTACCTGAACTTTAGAGAAATCTTCGTCTAATTGAATTTCGGTAATATAATTTTTCAAATCTGCTTTTGCATCAGCCCCAGATTTTAAAGTCAGAGGCGTAAGATTACCGCTGATTTTTGAATCTAAAACCTCAATTGCAGAAAATTTGATTTCATCTGTGAACTTCACTTCTCTAATCTGGCTTCCATGTTTTAAACTCACACCTACGCTTCCGCCACCAAAAAGAATTCTGAAAAATCCTCCCGGTTTTTCTGGAGTTGCTGCTGGCGTGAATTGTTTTTCTGGCGCATCAAAAATTTGTTTTTGAACCATTTGAAAAGCAAATTCTCTTTGTTTAGTAAAAAGCGCTTCCTCTACTTTTTTTCTTTCTTCGTTAGAAAACTGATTATCAGTAATGATTTCGCTGACAATACCGCCCTGAGTCAAGATTTTTTCATATTCACTTTCCCAGTTTACATCAACAAATGACCAGCTAACATTGGCTTTTGCAGAAAAATAAGTATGCACTTTTTTTACATCAACGGTAGTTTTGATCGTTGTTGTTGGCATGTAGCCTTTGTACTTAATTCTGTTTTCAACTACCAAATTATTAGCGCCCGATTCTAAAGCATTTTTGACCAATGAAGCACTGTTACGCCCCATTAATACAGAAAGTGCATTGTCTCCTAATCCGAATGTAGTTCCTGCGCCTTCTCCTTGAATATTAAAAGTCCAAGGGTTAGCTCCTCCAAAAGGATTATTTGGTGATTTTTCGCCCACGACATGCATGGTAATCGTGTTCTCTGTTAGCTGAATTGGTCTAACATTCGTTTCATTAAAATCGCGATCCACACCCTTTAGATAAGAAAACAATCCGAAAAGTTTTGATTGTCTTTGGTTATTGTAATTGGTGTGGAGTTTCGTTTTTAGCTTGTCGATCGCTTTCTTTAATAAGGCTTCTGGGAGATCAATCGTACTAGTCAAAGTAGTGTATGCTCCTGCTTCTTCTTCTAAGCCTTCAGCGCCAATTACGGTTGAAGAATCTCCTTCTGATTTAAAAACCTGCATCGCAAATTTAAATCTTCCATCTGGGTGTTTGGCTAGACGTGGTGCTTTTGGATAATAATAAAACTGCATTGGCAGGCCGGCATCTCTTAATAACATGTTATTAGGATCTGGCGAAAAAAGCACTGCGTAATCTGCTCCGTCTTCTTTTTCTAAAAGAATTTCTACTGTTCCGGCTCCTGCATGAGGATAGCCTAGAGGTGTTGGTTGTGACATAATTTAAAAATTTAGTTAATTACTTAATAGGTTACATTTTTGATTGCCCGTCTTTACTTCAAAACTGACGATGTAAAATTCTATATTTACAAATTATTATGTAACAGCCATTTAACCCATTTTTTTAAATAATTTTACCTAAACAAAAAAGGGTATATTTCCCCTTGTCGGAATTTTTCGTTTCAAATAATTTTGTCCCGTACAACAACTCAAAAAGCTGTTTACTAAACATTTAACCAATAAATAATAAAAACTATGAAAAATCCACCCGCAAAACCGAATCAGTTAATCACTAAAGAATTTGCTAGACAATTAAATGTGAATTACAACAACAAGAAAACTTCGCTTACAGCAAGAAAAGCGGAAAAAGAAGATGCAAATGCTATCTGGTATTCTCTAGAAGCATTAGAAAGTTACATTCATTACATCAAAACTAATGGTGCAAAAGACGGTTATAATGTAGACGGAATCCGTTTTTATTTTGGAGTTTATCCAGATGACGAAGCGCATGGAGAAAAAGCCGGATTGACAACCTTATTTTTAGTTCCGACGGGCAAAAAAGCAGTAAATACCAATGATCAAGTTCAAAGTTTTGCTTTAATGAAAGAAGCTGCTTCTGCAGATATACAAAGCCTAGACCCAATGAACTACGGAAACATCGGAAGACCGCCAAGCTTATTATATTAAAAAACATTATGTTCGAATTTTTAAGATCTTATATCATTTATATGGCTTTATTGTCAGGAACGGTTGGTTTGTTTGCGCTGCCAAAACTTCCTGGTAATAAAGCTAAATTTTTAGTAATTTTAATCTGGTTTTCTATAGCAATAGAAATTGTAGGCTATTATTTTACCCAATGGACGGGTTTACTCAATTTTCACGTTTACAATTTCTATATGTTTGCCAGTTTCTCTGCCTATATTTTACTTCTAAGAGCCCTGCTTACCAAAAAAGATCACAGAATTTCGGCTGTCCTTTTTTTAATTTTGTTTATAGTTTCTTTTTTCTTAAATATTTTATATTTCAAAGAAGATATGAACCGTTCCTTTACTTATAGTTTTGCAATTGGCGTACTAGTAATCCTAATATTGTCCTGCCTGTATTTGATTGAAATTTTCAATTCGGAAAAAATACTGAACTTAAAAAAATCGGTATTTTTCTGGTACATTCTCGGGATACTTGTTTTTCATGTCCCTTTTACACCTTTCATGCTGGCTATCAATTGGTTTTTAATCAAACATGACGATTCTATTTTTAGTTTGGTCGTGTTTATTTTGAATTTTCTGGCGCATAGCTGTTTTATAATCGGATTTATATGGAGCGAAAAGAAATACAATTATTAGTTATTTCCCTAGGTATCGTTTTCTTTACCTTAGTCGTTATTCTGCTTGTCATTTTCTTTTATTTTTTAAAGAAAAGAAATAAATTTTTAGTAGAAAAAATGGAAGCCGATTTGTATTTCCAATCCGAATTGGTCAAAACGAGAATTGAAATAAAAGACCAGACTTTGTCTGAAATCAGTAAAGAATTGCACGACAATATTGGTCAGATTATTTCAGTTGCCATCATGCAGCTTAATATTTGCATTAGCAGTAAAAATGCTCAAATAGACGAACTTAAGGACTTAAAATCTGTTTTAGCCAAATCTTTAGACGAACTGCGAATTCTTTCTCGAATTATAAATAAAGACAACCTGCTCCAAAACAACTTTCTTGAAGCAATTCAGCAGGATTTAGAAAGGATCAAGAAGCTTAAAAAGATCAAATTTAATTTTAAGCAAATTGGACCGGCTCCTGTAATCAATGAAGAACACGAACTTATTATCTACAGAATTTTTCAAGAAGCACTCCACAATAGCTTGAAGCACTCCAGAAGCGACTTGTTCAATGTTCACATCGAAACTACAGATGCTCTTTTTACATTAGAATTAAAAGATTTCGGAATTGGCTACGACTTAAAAAAGTCAAATTCAGGAATCGGATTAAATAATATGAAATTGCGCGCCAAACTTATCGGTGCTCAATTAACGCTACATTCAGACAGCACCGGAACCAGTGTAACTATCGAATATCCTTTAACCCAAAACCATGAAAACTAACGCAAAAAGAAAATTAATAATTGTAGACGATCATTTACTTTTTTCTCAGTCACTTGAACTGCTGATTAAAAGTTTTGGCGATTATGAAGTTATAGAACGTTTTGAAAACGGAAAAGTATTTATAGATTATCTCGAAGAAAATAACGATGCAGAAATAGATCTTGTTTTACTTGATGTCAATATGCCCGTACTCGACGGATTAAGCTCTATGAAATGGCTGAAAGACAACAGACCAGACTTAAAAGTAATTGCTTTATCTGTTAACGACGATGAAGAAATTATTATTAAGATGATTACAAATGGCGCAAAAGGTTATTTGCTAAAAGATACTTCGCCTGAGATTTTTAAAGAAGCGATTGAATGCGTCGTCGAAAAGGGTTTTTATTTTACCGAACTCGTTTCTGGAATGCTGATTAATAAAGTCAACAGCGATAACAAAAAGATTAGTTTAAAAGAAAAAGAGATTGTTTTCATTAAACATGCCTGTACAGAAATGACTTATAAAGAAATTGCCTCAGAAATGTGCTTAAGTCCCAAAACCATTGACGGCTACAGAGAATCACTTTTTGACAAACTTGAAATAAAAACCCGAATCGGACTTGTACTTTATGCCATTAAGCATAAAATTGTTTTTGTTTAGATTAATAAGTTAATGCTGTAAAGACAGGATATGCTGCAATTTTTTCTCTTCCGTTAAGAAAAGTCAGTTCCATTAAGAAATTGCACTGGACGATTTCACCGCCAAGTTTCTCGACCAATTCACACACCGCCTTTGCAGTTCCGCCCGTAGCCAGCACATCATCATGAATTAGCACGCGATCACCTTTTTTAATGGCATCAGTATGCATTTCTAAGCTATCAGAACCATATTCTAATTCGTAAGAAGCAGAAATGGTATCAAACGGAAGCTTTTTTGGTTTTCTAACAGGTACAAATCCGGCGTTTAATTCGTGAGCCAATAACATTCCGAAGAAAAAACCACGACTTTCTGCCCCAACCACCTTGTCTATTTTTTGATTATTTAAAGAATCGACTAAAATTTTAAGGCAATTTGTGCGCGCTTCAGCGCTAATTAGCAAAGGAGTGATATCTTTAAATAAAATTCCTTCTTTTGGAAATCCCTGAATATCACGTATATAATTTTCGAACTGCATTTTTTTTTATTTTTATGTTATTTTTTCCTTGTTTATCTCACATTTATGTCTATCTTTGCACCCGCAATAAGCAATCAACAAAGCTACAAAAAATTAGCTAATTGATAACAAAAAGGCCTCGTGGCGCAACTGAATAGCGCATCTGATTACGGCTCAGAAGGTTACTGGTTTGAATCCAGTCGAGGTCACTCTACGGGACAAAAGATAAAAATCATCTTTTGTCCCGTTTTTTTTATCCCGTAACTCATTATTAACCAGATAGATTGACTCTATTATTTTGTTCACTCTAGCGGTTTGTATTTTATTTTCACGAATTGTGAAATTTTCGGGATAAACCAAACCAATCAAGCTTCTCTTATCTGCCAAATCTCTGTTCACATAAGTCTCATTTAGTTTGATAAGGTTGTCAACCCCTTTAACAAGTAGACTTTCAATGCTATGCTTATCTTTAACAATAGATGATAATTCTCTTTCAAGGTTTGTAATTCGTAAACTATAGTCTTCCTTCATTAGTTTATAATCATCGGCTTCAATCTTTGATGTAAGAAGTAAATCTCTGGCATTGCTTAATCTTAATTCATAATCTTTAATTTGCTCTAAAAGCCTTCTTTTTAGTTCTCCGGCATTATCTGCTAAATCGCGATGTGTTTCATATAAAAGAGAACTGTATAATTTTTTAACTTCCGTTATTGGCTCATATTTTTTCAGCTCATCAATAAACATTTTATTAGCTACGTCAGACTTGATTCGAAACTTACACTGCGCTTCGCAGTGATAATAATAGTAGTGTTTATGTCTTCCTTTACATTTACTCCCCTGAAGCTTTTTTTCACACTTAGGACAAACGATGAATCCTCTAAGGGGAAATTCTACTACAGTTTGAATTTTTGGCCTGTAAATCCTTGATTTTCCATCTAAAATATCCTGTACATTGTAAAATAGGCCTTCAGAGATAAGCGGTTCGTGCTGTCCGGTAACAAATCTGCTGTCTTCATCTTTATATTTCGGAATGAAAATTTTACCGCAGTAAATAGGATTTCTAATTAATCCCCACATATTAGTTTTCGTTCTTTTAAACCCGCGTCTGCAGGCCATATGATATACCTGTTCGGTATTGAATATTCCTTTGGCAATTTCCTCAAATATCCAGCGCATCACAGAAGCAGCCGGTTCCACAAGTCCAATATACTTTGTTCCGTCCTCCTTGGATTTATTAACATATCCGAAAGGAGCAGATCCCATATATCTTCCTTCCTTCTTTGCTCTTCTCATTCCATGAAAAGTATTCAGCGCTCTTCTGTCATTTTCTACTTCTGGCGCTGCAAGATAGAATGCCATCATCATTTTATTTTCAGGAATTGATAAATCTAAAGGCTGCTCTATTGCCTGAGGCTCTACACCCAATTTTCTCAACAAGCTTATCATCTGATAGGCATCTCCGGCGTTTCTGCTGAATCGGTCCCACTTTGTAAACAAAACAAGATCACATTTATTTTTTTGTTTTTTTAAGCTTAGTAACATTTTATTCCACTGCGGCCTGTTGAAAGTCTTAGCGGAATGATCCTCGTAAATCACATTCCGAACTTCAATAAAATTAATTGAACAATATCTTTTAAGAACTTCTTCCTGATTTCTTTGGGAATAGCCTTTCTCTGCCTGCTCATCTGTGCTTACGCGTATATATAAATCTGCAATAATACTCATGATTCTAAAAATTTTGATACAGCCACATGGGCCATTTTTCGTAAAAATAGCAAAATTTCAGTTGCTTCTTCAATTGTAACATTCATACCCTCAGAGTTTAACATTTGCATTGCTTTCTCTGGAGTAATTTTCCCTCTCATGTTTTCATCTTCATTTTCCATTTTCAACTGTTATTAATAAAAAAAGCCCTGATCAGGGCTTTAGTATTGATTTAAATTTTAATTCAAAAAATATATTCTGCTTTTCATCGTTTTATTTGATGAAGGCTCATACCTTAAATAACCATAATCACTTAGTTCCCGTATACATTTATGATAGGTGTAAGCCGAGAGTACTTTTGCAAGTGGAGTAATTTCATATCTGTATGCTTCAATAGGATTTGTAAAACCATTACTGTTTTTGAACTGTAGCAATGCTGCAAAAATTGCTATATGAGTAGAACTGATACGAAAATCATTTTCGATTGCTGTAAAAAAATCATGCAAAGGTTTTAAGTTTTCCATCTTAATTAAATTGAATGCGATTTACATTTTTTATTATTCTTTCTCGTTTCAGAATCAGAAGAGTCATCATCACCGACATTACTTTTTTTTTGTTCTTTCGAAACAGATTGGTTTTCAAGAATTGATTTCTTCTCATCTTTACTTTCACGGTGATTAATTCTCTGCATGTTTTCATCAAAAACTTTTACAGTCTTAAATTGTGGATTTGCTTCGATATACATCTTGCTTTCAGCACCACCGACCACAAAGGTGACTGACTGAAGATTTCCTTTCTTTAGAGAATTCAACAAATCCTCTTTATACTTGGGAGTTTCCAATTCTTTGATGGAGTGCTTAGCAACACTGGTTTCTAAGTCGTAGCCGTAATTTTGATGATATTGATTAAGCTTGAAATTGCCACTGTCATCACTATTTTTAAAGTCTATTTGAATCCAGCAATTATAAAGCTCTCCATCCTTATTCTTTAGGTCTTTATTTACAGAACGGCCTTCCATTAAGTTGTACGCTTCTTTTAGCGTGATGCTGCCGCCATTGCTATTAATATAAAAAGTCTGTTCCAAACCTTCCTTTGAGTTTTCTTTTTGAAGATTGACGTGATAAGAATTAAAAAAATACATATCTGTCTTATCTGATTTTTTAAAATTCAGCACCGCATTCATAGAATCTGAACCATATACTCCTTCTCTCATAATCTTAAATTCTTTCTCTCCCTGCATCATTTTTTCTTTCAGGTCCTGATCGAACGTCTCTCCAAATCCAGTATATTTTAACTGGTCTTTCAGGTATTCTAAATTTTTCTGATTCATAATATTTATATTTAAATTATTTTCTAACAACTCTTTTCTTTCCTTTTCCCGATTACCAAATCCAGTAAGATCAAATGCCTCATTCTGCGAAATATCGATTCCGCTTTGCAGAACAACCCTTAGATCGTTTATAAGCGACTCTGTAGTTACACTCTTAAAATAGTCAGCATCATTAGTCATAATAAAACAGTATTCTTGTGCGTCCCAGGTGTTTCTAAAAAACTCGATATTATCAGCATTACAAATTTGATCCATTTCAAAAGCACAATAGACATAGCCGGCTTCAGCAAATTCCTCAGCCAAACTCAGCAGAATTTCAACATCATTTATATTTATTGTCATGATAGAATTATGGAATTTAGAGGCACTATTTCCTAATGCCTATATTGGAATTATTTTATAAGTCATGTTATTGCCGATATTAACTTCGAGCTGCCTGCCGCCGTTCTTTTCGATCAGCTGGATAGTAAGGTATTTTTTCTCAGGTATTGTAAACTTTGATAAAGCGTAAACGATGGTCATTTCTGATATATCAGCAATAACATTCGTACTGTTTGCAGCATAAAGGGGAATTATTTCAATTTCCTGTGATGCTGTACGTTTTGATTTTCTTTGATCACGAATAAAAAAGCGAAGCTGATCAATCTCATAACCAATTTTTGAAGTATTTTCTAGTATGAGCCTGAAGTACATTATATCGTCATGAATAAAAATACCGCTTACAGTCATCTTCATATCAAATTTTGAGCGTTGCAATCCATTTATCTTTTTCTTTTTAGACAATGCAAGTCCAGCAAACTGTTCAATTTTCCTCTGGTTCTCGTTTTCCATTGAAAAAAGTATATCGTCATTAACTACCGCCAGATTATCGGCACTTATATTTAAATCAGGACACTCTTCATCAAAGTTTAGCACAAACACATAAAGTCTGTTATCAGCTGTCACTACAGTAAGATTAGTCTGTGCAAAATTCTGTTTTCCTGCCTTAAGCAATAGAATATTTTCAACACCTTTAGCTTTCTGCATTAGAACATCGGCACTTCCTTTGTCCATGCTCTTAATAGGATAGGGAAAAACGATGCTAGTCGTTTTAGAATAAGCAATTTGAAGATTCTTAAGATTATCCGCATTATAGTTCGTTTTTCTACCAACTGACTGTGCAAATCCCGATACTGCCGTAATCAAAAAACACAGCAGGTAAACCCAATTTCTATTTTTCATTTTATATTTTTTAGTTATTTCAAATTCTTTTGTTTCTCATCATAAAGCAGTACCTGATAACCTGCCTTTACAACAACTTTTACTAGCTTAACCTTTTTACTCATAAGGCTTTTTGCCGCTTCAATGCCCATGCCTGCAGCCTGAGCGCCCCAGGAATCTGTAACTCCTGTCAATCCCAATGTTTGGATGGAACGATCTGCAGAAGCTTTTGCAACATCTCTGTTTATGGTGCCCGGAATATAAATTCCATCGATGCCATCAATATCATACGCCGTTAGTTCAACCGGAAAAATGGAGTTTCTATATTGGATATTATTGATTTTCACTTCAAGTCTTTCGCCTTTTAAAGATGCCGTCCCATACAGAAATGTATTTTTAGGAATTAATGTACCCTGCAGCATAACATCAACACGGAGCCTTAACTTTACAATAGATCCATTTACAATGGTCTGTGTTTCATGAATTACAGCTTCAATTGAATTAGGCTGGCTTTCAAGCTCTAATGTTTCATCTCCTCCGTAGAAAGAATTTCCTTTTGAGGTTTTTGAAACGACTGTATTCTGCTCCAGCGAAGATGTATTATTGATTTCTACACTACGATTAACATTATAGATTTTTCCTTTTCTACTATCCGAGGACTGCTTTAATCTTTCCTGTACGCGACTTGGATGCTGGATATCCAATATATTCTCAAGCATACCTCCAAGCTGTTGGAGTTCTGGGTCAGGCTCCTGATAAGTTCCCATTGAAGACATCATCTGCTCTAAGTTTTTTATTTCTTTAGAGGTTTCATTTGAAGAGCCATAATTTTCAAATTCGCTCATGTCCTGACCATACCTATCATTGCTACTGGGTTTATTTATTATCTCTTGTAGCGCTTTTATTTTTTCATAGACTTTCTTTTCATTTCCATGCTGAAGTGGAGCAGAATTTAACGCTGACCTTTCGTTTGGAAAAATCTTTCTTTCAAAATCTTCCTCAGTGAATTCCTGGTCAAACTCCGCAGCCTTATCACCATTTATGTAATTGGGATCTTTTTTTATCTGTTCTACCAGTTTTAATGAGTCCGATGCAGCCTGATCATAATAGCTCATTTTATTAAGAGTGGAATCTTCCTTAAATTTTGGTATTGGAAGATTAAAATTGAAACCTTTTATTTGATTATTTTCAGCAGTTTCCGCTTCAACTCTCCCTCCACCCAAAATATAAAATAGAATAGTGATAAAAGGGAGTGTTATTAAAGGCAGAATAAGAAGCATTTTTCGCTTTTTTGATTCTTTAACTGATATTGTTTTTGTTTCCATAGTTCAATTATTTGTTTCATTAATTGGTTTTACCTTAGAAATTATAGATGTATTTTTAATTGAGGAAGTATCCCCTGAAACTGCTGTACAGATATTATAAATCAGATAACTAACTGCCAGAAACACAAACAGAATAAGAAAAATGATCAGTTTTGTCTTTGACAGACCAGCCGTAAGATTGGTCATTCGTTCAACCCACCATTTCTGAAGCTGCATGTAGTGTTCTGGGTAGATGTAAGGCTCATCTCGTTTTTTAAAGATCGCTTTCATCGTTTATCATTTTCTGTTTTCAACACCGATGTCTCTATTTTCGATGGTTTCCCACCGTTCGATTAAAAAGCCATGTGGATTATTATCACTTCTTGATACATTACGCAGACTTCCTTGGGTTATCAAATTTCTTTTCAGAATACTGGTAGTCCGGATTATATTTTGTTTTGCATAACATATAAACCGATAAGGATATTCCTTGACTTCTATTGCAATACTGTCAATGTGGATGGTCTGGCTTATATTTCCCGAAATAATTCCGGAATAGAAGCCATTTTCTTTCAAATCGTCATAAATCCGTTTTGCACTGTCATCAGCCAGATAAAGTGCTTTTGTAATGTTTGTTTTGATAACTTTATCATCAGGATCAAGCGTGAAGAAAAACATATGAAATGTTTTAACATGATCCCTCGCTTCCACTGGCACATTATCTTTTCGATCTGACGAATAAGCTTCAAGCGCTTTTCCGTTAGCCAGAATATATACTTTGTCCTGCATCATTGCAACAGAGTCAAAACTCTTATACAATGTGTAACAGCATACAATAATGCACCCCACAATTACTAGCAATGTAAATCCTCTGACATATCGAAATGCTGTATCTATATTTTTCATTTTAGTGAACATGAGCAGTTCTTTTTAAGTTTATTTTGAATTTCCTTTAAGCTTATCGCTCATATAATTTCCTTTCTCGACAAAATAAGGGCTGCTTCCAGCCGATGATGACATACTTCTGGTCATTCTTGTATCAGCATCACCCATTGCATCGAGAACCATTCCTGCTCCCTGCGTTGTTCTGGTCACAATCGCACTTGATGAATTCCCAAATAAACTAGTAACTTTTTGCCCTAAAGCACCGCCTCCCGCTGCATGTACAATATAATTAGCTACAGATGGGACAGTAAAGTATCCTATAATTCCGATGATCATAAATATGAGATAAGACATGTCAGTCCTGCTGAAAAACGTGTCTCCTGTCGCCTGAACCTGCGACAGATCAAGTTTAAGCATGAGTTCCTGAATCTTTCCGATAATACTTCCAAAAATATTGGCTACGGGAAGCCAGAGGTAGATATTTATATACCGTGCCAGCCAGACTGTAAGGGTGTGCTGAAAACCGTCAAAAACAGCTATTCCAAATACTAGCGGTCCTAAGATGGACAGAACAACCAATTGAAATGTCCTTAGAGTGTCAATACAGAGGGCAGCGGCTTCAAAGAGCACCCTCAAGACTTCGCTCATCCATTCCTTGACAGAATTTCGAAAGTTATAAGATGCTTTTTCCATCGCAAATTTGACATCGTTCCCAATTCCCGCCAGCATGCTTTCGTCTGAAGGATTCTCATCATGTGTGTATTTATACCATCTGTCACGGTCACCGTTACCGGTCGCACCGACATACATTTTCCATGGATCAGTTTCTTTGATTGCTTTTTCCTTTTCTTTCAATAAAACAGCAACAGCATTATTGGAACCCGCAACCATAGCGGCGGTAGCAGTTACAGTAGGCTTCATTATTCCGTTTATAAGATCCAGCACCGACGGGAAAATCATAATACAAAAGCCAATCACAAAAGGTCTGAAAAGAGGATAAAAATCAATTGGCTCCGCATTGGCAATATGCCTCCAAACACGAGATGCAATGTACCATACTGTCCCAAATCCCGCAATCCCCTGTCCTACAGCTAATAAATTAGTGCATAAAGGCATCATTTCATCATAAAGCTGTTCCAGCACCGAATGCAGACTCTGCATATCATCTCCAAGCACCTGTGCATGAACAGCACAAGGAATAATAAATACTCCGATTAGCAAAAACAGCTTTTCAAACTTTATTAAAAGATTCATAACATCAGTTTTTTAATTCATAAAACCCTTTAGAAGCATATACATCCTTCGATTCCTTGGCTCTCTGAAGCATCAGTACATTTGAAGAGTTATTGAAATTTCGAAGAAAAGCTATCTTATCCTGCATATCCAGAAAAACTTCATCCACCGCTTTAAGTCTTTCATCATCTGACATCCTGAGCTTATCGGCCGTTATAACCATTGTGAGTTCATCAAGATTCCTTAAGCTTTGGTTCAAAAGATTTCCATAAACTTTTTCAAAATAATTCAGCTCCTGTTGGCTAAAACTCCCGCTTTTTGCAAAACGGCCCAGTCCCATTTTGCTTTCCTTTACAAGCTGGATCTGAAGGTTTACGATCTCCCCGACTCTTTTGTAATTCTTTACCGTTGGACTGACCTGCATCAGTGCATCCAAAAAAGTTTTATGCAGACTGAAATTTCCTTCCGTCATATCCTTTACCGATTTATACCCGCCGGAAAGCAACTCATATCCCTTTTTCATATCACTTAAAATCTTTTTGAATTGGGAAAGTTTTTCAATATTTAAGACAAGCTGCTGAATTTCTGCCGACTGTGCTCCCGCTTTGACAGGTACAATCATTGAACAGATAATCATTGTAATAATCAATACTTTTTTCATGTTAATAGTTTTATAAGTCATATAAACCCCGAAGTGCCTCAGCATCCTTTCCACTGCGAGCTTTAGATAAAGCCAAAAGCTCAACTTCACGACTGAAATAAATACAGAAATTATAATCCTCCAGCATCTTTTTATGAAGATCATCAATACGCTTTATGCGCTGGTCATCGGTAAGTTCCAGTCTGGATTCAGTTGTAATAATTAGAAGCTGATCCAAAGTATCACTGCAATTTGCAAGCAACCTTTTGAACGAACGCTCCACATAATCTAGTTCATTTCCATGAAACAAATCTCCTGCCTTAAGATTACCGCTTGTCTTTTTAAAAATTTTTATGATTTTGAACTGCAGGGAAATAATTTCGGCTGTTTTGTAATAGTGCTTTATTTTGGGATTAATTTTCAACAGTGAAGCAAAATAGTCACCATGAAGATTTACTTCGCCTTTCTTTACATCTCCAATAAAATTCAAACCCTTGGAAACAGCAGAATATCCTTTTTTCGCATAATCCATATAAACTTGAAGAGCAGCAATCTGCAGCAACAATTCTTTTCTCTGCTTTGCCTGCCCGTGTACCTCTAGAAATGCTAACAACACAATAGCTATTGTTAAAATGATTTTTTTCATAATATTAAACTCAATTATGGAATTCCGTAAAATTGTTTGACCTGATTGACATCTGTTTCTGTTTTGGCTCTCTGAAGGCTCAGCATAATATTCTGCTGATTAAAAAGTGTCAAATCATCATAATTGGAATCGATTTCATCAGCTGCTTTGTTAATGATTTCAAGTCTTTGTAAATCACTCATCTGTGTAGTAAATGAATCAAGTATCAAAAATATCTGATCGATATTCTTTACGCTTTCTTCCAGTATACCAGTATAGACTCGCTCCATATAATGGATTTCACTTTCCTTAAAATGACTGTCCTGCTGAAAAAGGTTCCATGCCCTTTCATATTCCTGAACAAGTCTGGTTTGTTTCTGAGTGATTTCTTTTATCCTCTGATAGTATGTAATGACAGATTTGACTTTAGCGAGCTCCTCGTAATATCCTTTGTATAATTCTTTCTGTTTTTTTGTCCAGTCGGATATCTCATCGAGTTTTAATTTGGATAAGATATTTTCAATCTTTTTCTGTGCATTCTGAAGCCAGATGGTTTTATTCTGCAGTCTCTGAATTCTAAGATCAATGGCTTTTATTACTTTTTTAGTAACCGCCTTTACAATCTCCAGTATCGGAAGTACTACCGCCTTTTCCGCAGGTCTTGCAGGCGTAGTTGCCAGAAACAGGCAGATTAAACAGGTAATTATTCGTGCTTTCATTTCTAATTTTTTATTAAGTTCCACTTCTCATATCTTGAGCCATTGCCGCTATACCTTTTTTGATGTCTCCTCTAAACTTTGCTGCGTATTTGTTCATTTTAACTTTCTCACTTTCTTCGGTGGTGTAAGCAAGGTATTCTTCAAGGGAAACTTCAGTCCGGTACACTTTTGAAGACATGCTTCCAAGTGATATAAATACCTCTTTGTATTTCTTTGAAGAATCATTGGCTTTATTGACTGAAAGCACCAGTGCTTTTTCTTTTTCCGTAAGTCCAAGCAGTTCCTGTATCTGATCAAATTTGTTCTGATACTTACTCTGATCCAGTAGGATTTTACAGTCGCTGTTATTGATAATTGCCTGCTTGACAACCGGTGAAGAAATAATATCTTCTACTTCCTGGGTTACAACAATGGCCTCCCCGAAAAATTTTCTAACTGTTTTGAATAAATACTTAATGTATTCAGACATTCCTTCTTTGGCTATAGCCTTCCAAGCTTCTTCGATGAGTATCATTTTGCGGATACCTTTAAGCTTTCGCATCTTACTGATAAAAACCTCCATGATAATGATTGTCACAACAGGAAAAAGTATGGGATGGTCTTTAATATTATCCAGTTCAAATACAATAAATCTTTCTTTTAAAAGCTCCAGATTCTCAGTTGCATTCAAAAGGTAGTCAAACTCACCGCCTTTGTAATAAGGTTTTAATACGTAAAGAAAATTAGTAATATCAAAATCTTTTTCCTTCACCTTGTCATTATCCAGAATACCGACAAACTCATCTCTTAAAAAATCATAGAAGCTATTAAAACAGGGAAAGATTTCTTTCTCTTTATTTAGTTTTTCATAGTATAACTGCAATGCATTGGAAAGTGCCACATACTCACTTCTATTAAATGTTTCATCATCCTTTTTCCAAAGTGCTAGAAGCAATGTTTTGATGCTTTCCTTTTTCTCGGTATCCAAAATATCCCCTTCCGAGATATAAAATGGATTAAAACGGATAGGATTCTTCTCATCATAAGTAAAGTAATACCCTTTTACCATATCACATAAACCTTTATAGCTGTGGCCTACATCCACAAGCACCACATGCGTTCCCTGTTCATAATAACTTCTGACCATATGATTGGTAAAAAAGGATTTGCCGCTTCCAGACGGACCAAGAATAAATTTGTTCCTATTCGTGCATATCCCCATTTTTACAGGCTCGTCACTAATATCCACATGAACGGGTTTTCCGGTGAGACGGTCGCCTAATCTAATTCCCATTGGACTGAGCGAAGAACGATACCCAGTTTCCATATTCAGGAAACAGACTGCCTGCTCCGTAAAAGTGTCAAAGGTGTCATTCATTGGAAAGTCAGCAGCATTCCCTGGCATCCCAGCCCAGTAAATTTGAGGCGCTCCAACAGTTTCTTGTTTGGCGGCTGCATCCATCTGAGCCAGAGCTGATGAAACTTTGTTCTTTATTTCCTTTAAACTCTCTTCATTATCAGTCCATGCCAACACATTAAAATGAGCTTTTACAGGAAGCCTCTGCTGCGCAATGGCTTCATTCAGAAAATCATTGGTTGCATCACGGGCAATCATGTTTTCCCTGCTGTAAGCTGAGAGCGATTGCAGTCTTAGTCTTTTGCTCTCCAGTTTCTGGATAGTTTTCTGCGCATCTTCAATAAAAATATACTGATTGTAGATGTGGTTACAGGATAAAAGCTGACCAAGAGTTGAAGCAAAACCGATGCTGAACTTTGTTTTATCAGTGGAATAACGATCAAAATTGATGCGTGAGCCGCATAATCCTGGAAGATCAGCAGCATCACCAAGAGTAAATAACTGGCAGTGCTTATCCCCTATTCTAAGGCCGTCTTTAAATGAAAGATCATTAAAAACAAATTCATTCTCATTTTCTGACAAAAAACAGTAGCGCTCAATAAATCCAATCTTTCTGCTCTGGCTTTTAAGATCTTCATTCGTAAGCTGATTTAGCCTTACAAATCCGCTGTCCTCAAGTATTCTTTTAAATTGTCCAGCCGAATCTAGAAAATCCTGCAGCAGTTGAGGTTTTAGAGTTTCTTCAGGCACAGGAGTATTTCTGATCAGTGTTGAAAACAAGGAACTTGAATTTTTTCTTCCCGAAGGTTTTTTGGTCAGCATGATATAACAGCTGTGATCCAGAAATGGTCTTTCATTAAAAAACCGCTCACTACTCCTGCTTAAAAAACTGGTATCCTCATTTGTAAAATCAGCTTTATATCCTTTTTCTAGAAACCAGTCCTGCTTATGAAATACGCAGAATTTAGGAAGAATCTTTACAGCCTTAATCCAGGACTGGTGAAAAGCTTCATATTCTTGGTCGGACATAGTAAAAATTTCAGGCAGCTCCGCCTTAAAAACAATGGTAACATCACCCTGTTTTGAAAGTATGCAGTCATGTTCCACATCCAGTATCGGTAAAATTCCCTCTATCATCTTCTCCATTTTTCATTTTTTTTACCATTTAACTTTCTATAACTATCACATAATAAAAACAAGCCTGCTGTTAACTTTAATGTATTTTGGAATCTGCTTTCGCGCAAGTGCTTTCATCATTCCATACTCGCCGTAAGTATTACTCATCTTGTAGATCTTAACAACTAGAATAGTTCCTGATATCCCAATAAGTCCAACACATATCAATGAGGGAATTTCGATGATGTAGAGCACAGCAAAAACAATCATTAGAGATACAACTCCACCGCCCAAATACCAGATATATTGTGCTTTAAGGCCTTTAAATTCAATACTCTGGTTAATTCCTTTGTTGATTTGGTAAACACTTGCTGACATTATACTCCGAAGAAAGATTTAATAACAGTCGCTACCACCACTAGAAAAACACAGCTTCCAAACCAAGCCGCTGCCACTTTACCAGTATCGGGATCACCGGCATTCCATTTCTGATAAACTTTCACAGCTCCAATAAGCCCCAGAATTGCGCCAACCGCATACATTAGTTCGGTACCAGCATCAAAATAACTTCTGACTTTCTGATTCGCCTCATTGATTCCCGCTACACCATCTTGGGCATAACTTGCTGCATTAACAATTAGTAAAAGGATAAAAGTTATCAATCCTTTTATCTTAAACATAAAACTCTTTAATTTCCATCCGCATTTTTTCATCATTCATCATTTAAAGTTTATAATTCAGTAATAAAAAACAGAGGAATACCGCCGTCACATCAGCTATTTCCATGTCACACTTTACCATACCGCACTAGAGCGGACGGGGAATATTCCTCTGTAAGTTTTTATAAAATGGTCTCATCCCACAACCCATCCATTTCCGGGTAAGTTAAAATCAGCTGTGGGTGCTTTGAGCATTCTGAGACCATAAGCGAATTGATTTTTTCTCGAAGCGAGGATCTCTTTACATACGGATATCCCTCAAGTATAAATCTTATATAATTTTTGAATTCAATTATAGAAAGATTGCTCTGGCTCGATTCTGTAGTTGCTTGCTTCAATTTGTAAAAAAGCTCTTTGGCATCTTCCAAAGTATCAAATGGCTCTTTATACTCTGAAAACAAATCTTCAGATTCTTCAATTTTCGATTTTAATGTTGTTCTATAATCCCTGAGTTTTTTCTTTCCGTTCAACAGCTCTTTTAATGAACCGGAATAAAATTTAAGTATTAAAAAAATGTACCAAAAAAGTAATAGTACTACAACTGTAACTGCATAGCTACTCCATGAAATATTTGAAAGCATAATCATCTTCATTTATCGTTAAACATTATCTTTTCTTGTAAACCGCAATAGGAAACTTTGTGATTTAATTACAGGACAAAGGAACGACTACACAGAAGTCCGTACAAGTACAACTTTTGTTGTACCTTTTTGTACCCCTAGTAAACACTAAGGTTACCGATAAAAAATACCCGAAAGAATTAATAAAACATATCAATTCTTTCGGGTACATTATGTAAATGATTATCAGCCTGTTACTTTCTCATAGCTTTAATTAGTTTATTATTTCGCCTGTCTGCTCTTGAATTTTGTAGAGATACTACAGCCCAAATAGCGGCAGGAATCCAGCCAATTAAAGTAATCTGCAGAATCAAGCAGATAAATGCTGTAAAAATTTTACCTCTTAGCAGGAAAGAGATCGACGGAAAAAATATTGCGATTAGTGTCATAATTATCAGATTATATTAATAAGTCTTAAATAGTGTAATTTGTTACTTAAATTTGAAAAATGCTTGGCAAGTCAATGAAAAACTTTTAAAATTTACCTTTAGTATGAATTTATCTTCTTAATGATCTTTTCTAAAGTCTGTACAGCTATATCTTTATCCCTGTCTTCCGCATTATATGCTTTACTTCTGACAGATTGATATGAGAGCTCTTTTTTAAATGGTGTTGATAAATAAGGTACAATGAGCTTAAAAAAATAACTCATTGATCGGGATTTGACAATTCTAGCTTCGTCTGCCGCTCTAAGGATTATAGCGATTTGATCAGCTGATAAGTCGCATTCTATCTTGCTCTCTGCGGCAATTGAAGAAGAATGAGAATCCGCATCTTTCATACTTGTTTTAAGCTCTATTTCAAGTTTTCTCTCCCAATAATAAATTTCCTTTTTTATCCAATTTTCCAAAACATATTTAATATTATTCCTGGTTGGATCAAATGATAGTTTTTCGTTGGAATAGATTCTATCGATTTCTTTTTGATAAAACAACAGTCTAGTTACACGAAACTCAATCGTTTCATCGATTGCTGTTTCCCGATTTATATGATCAATTATATAATCAACAAAATCCGCACTGTTGAAATTCCTTTCAATAAGAATCTTATCTATTTCAGAAAATACGCCCTGATGTTCAGTACTTTCAATATTTTTAATACTTTTCAAAAGTTCTTTTTGATAAAGCAACTGTCGATAAGTTATCTTTTTCCCAGAAAATGATTTTAAGAATTGAATAACATTTCTTATTACTAAATTTAAAATGATACTCCCTTCAGAAGCTTTCAATGAAAGCTTTTTTAACCTGATCTCGATTTCATTTCTTGAAAACATCAAATATGTTATTGGCACTCTTTCATCGAGACTCAAATAATCTGCAAATCTAGTTTCAACCACCGAAAGAATTTCTTCTAGCTGGGATTTTAATATCTCTAAAACAAGAATTTTCTCTTTAGCATTTACAGTCTCATTCTTTTGATATTCAATGACTGTATCTAAAAGATAAACAAGATTTGAATGATATTTTCGAACTTGCAGTCGAACTTCCCTTTTTTTGCGTAAGAGAAAAATTTCCCTCTTTAATGAATTTTGTATATTTTTTGCTTCAATGCTTATATGGTCTGAAATAAGTATAAGATCTTGTTTTGAAAGTTTATCAATTAAAGGATTCTTTGGGTTTAATGTCTGCGATATCAATGAGTCAAACCATTCTAGAGGATATATTTTATTCATCATAGTATTGTTTAATTTTAAAAATTAATACAACGAAAACTAACGATGCTTAAATCTCTCGATAGAATTCGAACGATACTCAGTGGGGGCTATATTTGTATGATTTTTGAAAAAAATTGTGAAATGTGATATGCTTCCAAATTCTAATTCGTCGGCAATTTTACTAATAGTTAAATGCGAGTCTTCAAGTAAATTTTTAGCTTCAATTATAATCGCTTCCGCTATAAGATTCTTTGCAGTTTTACCGGTCATCTCTTTTACTAATTTATTTAAATGATTAGGTGTAACAAACATTATTCCAGCATAAAAACTTACAAAATGCTGTTTCTTGCAATGAATAGACAACAGAGTAAGAAATTGGATTATTAGAGTTTCCTTTCTGGAAAAATTCAATAGTGGATCCGACGTATATTTTGAATAGATCGATTTTAACTCGTACAGAAATAAATTAAAACTTATTCGCTGTAAGTCGTAATCAATTTCATCCTTTCTGCTATCCTTACTAACAAAGTAAATCAGTTTATAAATTAGTGATAACACTAGATATTCTTTTTCTTCTAAAGAAATTTTAATCGATGTGCTTCTAATGAAAAAATAAAAAGATTCAACCAACTCCTTTTTTAAGCAATTTTTTAATGCAAATTCAGAAGAAAATGAAACCAAAAACATTTGAAGTTTATCATGAACTTCAAGTAACGTGCAGTGGGAATTTTTGGGAAGTATGAATAAATCCCATGAAGATAAATCTTGAATTGTCTCTTTTAGCTGAATTTTAATAGTCCCCGATTTGATTAAAAGTATAGATAAATTTTTCGTTATAAACGATTCTTTAGAAGATGTTTTTACCACATATTTTTTAACAATATGAACATCAAAACCTTTAGTCTCAAAATCTTTTAACTCAATATTAATCAAACCTTTAATCATGTTTACTTCATTTAAATAATTTAGTATCTAGTAATTTACAGATTACATTTATCTTGATTTTACTCATCACTTTTGAATGCTTTTTCTATCAGTACTAATGACAAAAAATACAGATTCAAAAGACAGGTAAGAAATAATAAATAAGCTAGTTTTCTGGGATCAATAATCTTTCTACCTTCTTTCAGAATGTAGCCTACTATTTCATCATAACCAAAAAGGGTTATGATGAAATAAAGACTCACAAGGTTAAAAATGATCAACAGCGTGTATAGAATATTTCGTGGTTTCATATAATAATAAATCAACGTTAATCACATAAAATTTCTAGATTAAACTTTGAAGTAGAGCAATAACCGAAATAACGGAAGTGTCATTTGTTGAAAAGAATTTCCTGGCTGGTTTATTGCCAGCAGAAAGATCCCAATCTTTATCCTTTCGTTCAGCTTCTGAAAAAAGAGAATACCTCGAAATTGATGCTATTGTTAGAATAGTTTCCGTTTCATCTTCATCAAAAGAACTATTACCGATTATAGTTCCTTCATAATCTACAATGTAGTTGTAAGAGATAGTAAAATCTAACTGACGATGACTGATTAAACCCTGCAAAAAATTTATGAGAGTAACTTTTGCATTAGAAGTCAACTGACTGCTTTGAACTATATTAATCATGAAGTTATCTGGATCAGACATTATAGATTGAACAATTGAATCGTTAAATACTATTAATCTCTTTTGGGTCATTTTTTTCATGAAAACCTGATCAGAAACATATTTAATCTGCCCAGTCATTTCATTAATAGAATTTGGAAACTGATTATCATTCTGGTAATTAATTATAGCATTATAATATCGTTTTCCTTTATCATCGAAAGGATTTGACATATTCTCGGGATTCAATTGAGTATTTTCTGATTTATCTATCAATATCACATTACTTATCTTGATTGAATCAAAATCTGAATCAGTATTAGTGCATGAAGTCAAAAGGCATAAAAAAGCATAAATGATTAATAAATTTTTCATGATAAGGTTGTTTGAATGGTGAATGAGAATTTCTTCTCAGCTCATTTCATCCGGATAAGCAGAACTTTTATTCAGCACGATACTGAACATTTTGCTTTGAATTCATGACAAATCTATTTCATTGAAAAATCTCCCGCAAGCTGTTATCTGTGGGTTTTCCGAAAAACGAGTATGGATTTTCCGAAAATCCGCACCCTTCTTTTACTAAATTAAACACTTAAAATCCAATAGTTTATATTATATTTGGGTTAAGATATTGTAAGATTATATCTTTACAATATTAATCTTCCTACGGTAGTTTGTTAATTTATTACACCCCAAAACTCCTCTTCGTATGAAACTTAATCAATTACTCTTATATCTTTTGTGCGTTCCTCAATTTCTGATTTCCCAACAAAACAGCTTCAAAATACCCGATTCTCTTAAAAATAAGGATTATCTATATATGGAAGAAAGAATAGATAATTTTGAAAAAGACAGTTCCAAAATGTCTATCTATTTGCACACCTACCTGCAAAAGGCAAAAACTGAAAATAATTGGGAAGAAATAGTAAAAGGCTACCAAAACTTAATGCATGCAGCACCAGAAAAATTAAGAACCATCTATGCAGACAGCATGGTGTATTCTGCAAAAAAGTCAAATAATGATATTTTGATTGGCTCAGCATTTCTGACCAAAGGAATAGTCTATTATAGTTTGAAACAGCATAGCTCTGCTCTTGATAATTTTATAATCGCAAATAGCTATATATCAAAAACTAATGATGATTACTTAAAGTACAAACTGAAATATCATATAGCCTTAACCAAGCTTTATCTTGGCTACTATGATGAGGCAATTTCTTTATTGAAAGAATGCATTTCATATTTTAAGAAAGACAAACCAAGACCTTACTTGAATTCCCTGCATTCATTAGGCTTATGTTATAACAGGAAAGGAAATTTCGGCTTGTGTACAGAAACAAATATGCTGGGACTGAAAGAATCCAAAGAATTAGGAATTAAAGAAATGGAAGTTTACTTTAATCATTCTGAAGGTATTAATGATTACTTTACTAAGAATTACACCTCTGCTATAAAAAATATTCAGTCTACAATTGAAGAGCTTAAGGAGAAAAAAGATTTTGGAAATGAATCTGCTGGCTATTTTTATATTGGTAAAAGCTACTGGGAACTAGGAAAATTTGACCTTGCTATTCCCTACTTTAAAAAAGTAGATTACATCTTCAATACAAAAGGATATATTCGGCCGGACATAAGGGAAATGTACGAGTTACTGATTAAATATTATAAAACGAATGAAAACCCAAAACTGCAGTTATACTACATTGATCAATTGCTGAAAGCTGACAGAATTTTAAACGATACCTTTAAATATTTAGTTGGAAAAATAAACAAAGAGTACCAAACGCAGGAACTGTTATCAGAAAAAGATAAAATACAGACACTGCTTCAAAAGAAAAGCCATAACTATTCTATACTTGTTATTTTCACATCCGCATTATTTATTGGTTTCCTATTTCTCACCTATCGACACTATAAAAACCGAAAATTATACAAAAAAAATTTCGATGAACTTATGTCACAAAATAATAGTAATGAAGAGGTAAATAGACCTAGACAAAGAAATGAAAAGCCAGCTATTTTAGACATTAATCCGGAAACTGTGACAGCTATTCTTAAACAGCTGGAAAAGTTTGAGACTGATAAAAAGTTTATCGAAAAAGACTGGAATCTTTCCAAACTTTCTTTTGCATTTAACTCAAATCCGCGCTATTTGTCAAATATAATTCGTCATTATCGAGATAAAACATTTACAGAGTATATAAATGATCTTAGAGTAGATTACATAATCTCATTACTGCAAAACGACAAGCAGGCACGTCTTTTTACAAATAAAGCTCTGGCAGAAGAAGCTGGTTTTAGCAGTACACAGCTTTTTGCAAATGTTTTTAAAGCCAAAACTGGAATGCCGACTTCTTTTTTTATTGGGCAGATTAGAAAAGAAAATTTTTAAAAAATGGAAAATTTCTAAATTTCAAACTAATAATCAAAACTTTTTAAACTCCTGATTCTTGATCTTTAAGATTCTGAATTATACAATTTTTATAAATATTAAAAAGACCATTATTCTTTTCATCCAGTTTAATAATTATATCTCCATAATGCTCTTTTCTAAGTCTCAATTTATTGGTTGCTAATGCGTATAAAAATTCTAAAATTGCTTCTCCTTGTTCTTGATTATCATATTTTATTATCGTAGTTAGAATATCTTTCATTTCTAAAGATAAGGTTTTGTCAAGGTTATAGTTTAACTCAACAGCCTTAGCTGCCCTTAAAAAACTCGCCTGAATTATTCCATCATTAAATCTATTGAAATTTGAGGGAGAGATTAAATTTCTAACAAATGTTGATTGGATTAAACTTTCTTTATCGCAATGTCTCATATTGTTTAATACATTAGAAATTGTAAAATAAACATCAGCTTGGGAAACATTCGTAAAATATGAATTTCCATTAAAAAAAGCAGAATTTTTTCTGATTTGTAGTTGGGTGACATTTCCTCCTGAAATCACAGGAAGAAAAATATAATGTGCTCCACCTCGCTGCTCTGAATTACTAAAGCTTTCTAAAATTTCGTTTCTTTTCTCAAAAAATGACTTAATCAAACCGTCATCAGTTGAACTGATGAAATCGCTATTTAAGTTTTCTTCTCTTTGCCATGAATTTTCTTTAGTTGTATTATCACAATTTATTTTTTCAATTTCTACATAAGTGCTATTTTCTGCACCATATGTTCCATATTTCAAATTACTTTTTAACTCTTTATATTGAACTTCATTTGATATTCTATTTATTCCTACAAAATAAATAATCCTCAAATTCTCGAAGTTTCGTAAATATCTACTTAAATATAATAAGTTTTTACCATTGCTAATACAAGAAGCAACTATTACAACTGCCCCTTCACAATCTTCAATATTATTTAACAAATCATTCTGATTATATACTTTAATTTGTTCTGGTTGACTTAGATTTTCGGAAGTTTTGGATTTAATATAAGCAGCTAAATCTTTGGAACCGTTATCATCCAAATGAATTATATATTTTAAATTATTAGGAATAAATTGGTTTATGTAGGCATCTAACTTTTTCTTATGTTTAGAATAGGTAACTAAATTTTTTATAATGATTTCATAGTCTATAAAAATACTATATTTTTTACCTGATGATGTATTAGTTTCCTTATAATTAACTTTCAAAATCGGTTGTAGATTATTAGTTCTAAAATCATTTACAAATGATTTTAGGTTACTAGTGATATTCTTCACACCTACCAGCAAACCATTAACTTTTGGTTCTTCTAGTAAAAAAATATCTCCAGAAATAGAAACGGGATAAGAACCATTTTTGCAATACTTACAATCAACATCAGTAGCCACATCGTATTTTATAATTCCTAACTTATTTTTTTTCTCATCAAATGTCAAGTTACATAGAACATGATCCAAAATCATGTCATTGTCCGATTTTAGATTTAGAAAAAATAAAATATGAATTTGATCATTTATAACATCATCATGATTTTTCTTGATGAAATTAATTATTCCACCTGAAGTTGATGCAGAAATTAAAAAGATAGAGTTGGGTTCAAATTTAGTATTCTTATCGTACAAACCGTCATAAGATTTAAAACTACAAACATTAATTGGATTAGTTTTTTTAAACCTTGCATATAGATCCGCAAGTGCTATAGCTATGGAGTTTATAGAAGACGTATCACAATATATGTACTCGAAATCTATCATTTTTATTCTATCCAATAGAGATGTAGCAATAAAGTAAATTTCTGATTTATACAGTAAAATGTTAGCGACTCTCAAAAATTTTGACGAGTGTTTACCAGAAGGAAATACATAATGATGTTTATCACCATTTGCTTCTACTAGACCTCCCCTTAATATGAAAATATTTTGTAAACCTGCATGTATAATATATTTGAAATCTTGTTCATCGATACAAAATTTTTGATTTGAGGGCTGTTCTACAACGTCAAAAACACCGTCTATGTCATAATTAATAAAAAAGACTTTTTGTTTTAAAGTTTCTTCTTCAACTACTGGAATACATTTAAATATAGTAGGATAGTTCTTTTTTATTTCATTAACAGCGTCTATAATATCGCTTCCAAATATAAACATTAGACCATCGGTCTGAGCATTATATTCATGGAACTCATTTAATTCTTTTGCTAACGAATCAAAATTAAAACAAGTATTGGGATTATAAATTACCGTAATAGATTTTAAATCTTCATTAATATCCTCTGCATCCTTATAATTTAATTCTACTTTATATATGTAATAGTTATTCATTTTAATTATTTTGAAGAAATGGGTATAATATGCTTATTGTAGTACCAGAATACTTGAATTTTTTTGGTTTAATATTCTCACTTGATAAATCCACCCAATCTCTCAAAATTATTCTGGAAAAATCGTTAAGCCCAATTGTGCTATCATATTTGTCAATTCTTAAATTTCTATACAATGAATATTTATCAGTGTTTATTTTAAACATTCCTTTTTCATTAAGAATATTTAATATTCTGTCTAAACCCAATCCTTTTTTATCTTTTAACTTTGAAATTGAAGAAGTTTGATTTTTTACTAAACACTTTTTTATTATCTCTACATCATTTCCCTCAGCATTAAACTTTTCTACAAACCCCAGTCCCGTATCAAAGACAGAAATTTCTATAAAGTATACCTCTCGCTTACTGTTTAGATTTAACTCTGAATCTGAAAAATACTGTATAATTGGCAATGTACTTTGATAATCGGATAATATATTATCTAATCCATATTTGTGAAATTTCAAATACACGCCTCTAATATTTGGTTTTATTCTTTTACGATTATTGTCGTATTTAGCCCATTCAAAAGTGTTTTTCATTAACTCGTAAATTATTGAGCTAACATCATCTTTAATTTCTTCAAATTGCAATTGATTATTAAGGCTATATTTTAAAACATCATTCTTTATTATTTCTTCAATAGATTTTTTAAAAGAATATTCATTAGGATTAAATTCTGTGTTATTTTCAAAAAGCTTTAAAATCCCTTTATCTTCACTAAAATGATCTAAATTTGCTAGTAAAATTTTTTCACCTTTCATCGACTTAGCAGCTCTCATCTTTAAAAAAAAATGATTTTGATATTCACGAAGTATTGGCCTTAAGTTAATTTCGTTTTTATCAATAATTTCTATTTCATTCCATAGTAATGAAATAATCGGAAAAAAATACTCTTCATCATAAATATCCTCGATCTCCCTTTGAACACTCGAATCTATTTTTACTTGTATACTTTTAAGTTTTCCAGTTTTATAAAGTGTTGAAACAAATTGTAGCAAATTAACATTAAGAGAAAAAAATAAATTATCAATTTTTTTTGGTAAAATAATTTTATACTCTACATTCTCATCAAGACTCGAAAATATTAAATACTGCGACTCAATATCTTCAATTGTTGAATTTCTTTTTATTTCTATTGACTTTATCATTATAGATTAATTGAGTTTATATGCAAATGTATCATGGAAATTTACCTTAATTTTTTATACAGCCTAGATTCCATTATCTGGCCAAAAATCCTTTGGAGAGCAATTAAAGATTTTAGCAATTTCATTTAAATGTTTTACATTATACTTAGCCTTTTTAGAAGGGGCTTCTATATCACCAATAAACCCCACGCCTTTTCCTAATTTTAAAGACAATTCCATTTGTGATATCCCTCTGGCCTCTCGTATTTTACGAACTTCTGCTATAATGTATAATTCTATTTGTGTGAGTTTTTCTGACATATATACAAATACATTGAATTTTAACATTTTAACCAATGGACTATAGTCCATATTTAATTTTATTTTATATATTTGTATTATTATTATATTTTTGCGATACTTCATATAAAATATTATAGAAGCATTCGCTTTGAATCTCGCCTTCAGAAACTGGTAATTTTAGCGCGCGAGAAGATAAGTGCATTTGCTCACGTCATACTTGGCGTGGGCTCACTTATTGTGCGCGGTATACCAGTACCATGAAGACAGTAAGCTGAGTCCCATGCCATTTTATTTTTACTCACTTCTCATTCAAAGCAAATTCTATTTTTTGAAAATCGTTTTTATTTTTTTTTAACATCAAATATTGTCTTTGAATGAAGCATACTATCCATTAAATTTTTAATACAAAAAAGGCCCTCTAGTTCAGCGACCAAACTTAGATAGAGGACCTCGGCTAATCAAATCCATCTTTAACTAACCAATCCCAATATTATGAATTATTTTTCATTTTACAAGGATGGGAAAGTACTTTATTGCCTGTTTTTATTAGGTCTCTCATTGTCTTTCTCATCTCTCTATGCTGGCGCCTCAACCAGCATCAGTTCAATCCATAAGCAGCAGCAACAGATTAAAGGTGTCGTCTCGGACGGCTCAAATCCTTTACCTGGTGTTTCAATTACTGTTAAAAGCAAATCTGGATCAGCTGCCATTAGCGATTATAATGGACAGTACGCAATTGCTGCAGCAGCCAATGATACCCTGTTTGTTTCCTATATTGGATTTAAGACTGCAATCATTCCAATTAATGGCAGGGTCAAAATTGATATTGTCTTGAAGTTTGACACAACTACTCTACAGGAAGTAAAGGTAAATGCAGGTTACTATTCGGTTAAAGAAGGAGAACGTACCGGAAATATTGCGCGCATAACTGCAAAAGATATAGAAAATCAGCCGGTGACCAACGTACTGGCCGTTATGCAGGGTCGAATGCCCGGGGTTGTAATTACTCAGACAACAGGCATTCCTGGCGGAGGTTTTGACATAAAAATCCGTGGACAAAACAGCCTGCGGGCAGGTGCGAACAATCCTCTGTATATTATTGACGGTGTGCCTTATGCCTCAGATCCGATAGGATCGGGTTCAGCATCTGTAGTTCTTCCTACTCAGCCAAGTCCGTTAAACAGTATCAATCCTGACCAGATCGAGAGTATCGAAGTGCTTAAAGATGCAGATGCTACTGCCATCTATGGATCCCGCGCGGCAAATGGAGTGGTTCTCATTACCACCAAGAAAGGAAAATCAGGTGCAACCAAATTCTCAGCAAAGTTGAATACTGGCGCTGCCACTGTAACGCGATTTATGAACCTTATAAATACTGATCAATATCTTTCTATGCGAAGAGAGGCATTTGCAAATGATGGAATAAATCCTATTCCCTCCTACGCATATGATGTTAATGGCACATGGGATCAAAACCGATACACGGACTGGCAGAAGGAGCTGCTTGGAGGAACTGCAGACATTACAGATATGAATGCATCCATTTCAGGAGGTTCGGCACAGACCCAATTTCTGTTTAGCGGGAATTTTAATAAACAGGGAACAGTGCTGCCGGGTGATTTCATATATAAAAAAGGAAATTTCCATTTGAATGTGAATCACGAATCCGAAAATAAAAAATTTAAAGTCAATATAAATGCAGGATATACGGCTCAGGACAACAATCAGCCTCGAATCGATTTGATGAGGGAAACCTTTAGCATTGCGCCCAATGCCCCTGCTTTGTATAACGCTGACGGATCGCTAAATTGGGAAAACAATACATTTAATAATCCTCTTAGGAATCTTACTGGAAAATACAAAGCGCTTACCAATGACCTAATTGCCAGTGCACTTATTACATACGAGATTGCGGACAATCTGGTTATGCAGTCTAATTTTGGTTTTACAAGCTTAAACAATAACGAGAACACCACTAATCCTTCAACGCGATATAATCCCTCCTATGGTCTAGGCCCTGAGTATTCGTCCCTTATTGCAGGTGATCTAAAGCGGAAGTCTTGGATTATAGAACCACAGCTGAATTGGAACAAATCCTTCGGACAACACACTTTAAACATATTGGTAGGAGGCACTTTTCAGTCTCAAAAAACAAATCAGCTTGTACAATACGCTTCCGGGTTTACAAGCAACAGCCTCATCTCAAATATAGGTTCTGCAACATCCGTATCCACTCTTCTTAGCGATGAAACTATATATAAATATCAGGCATTCTATACCCGTTTAAACTATAATTACAGAGAAAAATATATATTGAATTTAACCGGAAGAAGAGACGGATCAAGCAGATTCGGTCCTGACAGGCAGTTTGCAAATTTTGGTGCCGTTGGAGCCGCATGGATCTTTTATAAAGAGAATTTATTTAAGGATAACTCAATCATAAGTTTCGGTAAACTCCGTGCAAGTTATGGTACTACTGGCAGCGACCAGATTGGGGATTCTCAGTATATCGATTCGTACACCGCAGGTATAAAGTACGGAGGTGTAACTGGTCTTCAGCCAAGCCGATTATTCAACCCGTATTTCAGCTGGGAAACCAATAAGAAGTTGGAAGCCGCAATTGAAACAGGATTATTTGGTGATCGCATATTTTTAACCGCCAGTTTCTATGACAACAGATCTTCAAATCAGCTTACTGGAATTCCTATGCCGGGTACTACAGGGTTTACCTCGATACAGTCCAATCTTAATGCGGTGGTTCAAAATAAAGGGGCAGAGTTTACGTTACGTACTGTTAATATTCAAAAAGGCCACTGGAGCTGGGTAAGCAATTTTAATCTGACTTTTGCCAAAACAAAATTGCTGGAATTTCCAAATCTGGAAAATTCCACTTACGCCAATACTTTTGTAATCGGCCAGCCTCTAAACATCAAAAAAGTTTATCACTACACGGGAGTGGATACACAGACTGGGGCTTATAAATTCGAAGATGTAAATAATGATGGCCTTATTACTCCTTTGGAGGATAAAAAAACAATATCCGATCTGACTCCCGACTATTATGGAGGCCTTCAGAATACATTAAGATACAAAAATTGGCAGCTTGACTTTCTATTCCAGTTTGTAAAGCAGAAGAATTATAATGCATCTTCTTACTTTGTGATACCAGGATCTCAAGGCAATCAGCTCGCTTCAGCGGTTAATAGCTGGAAACAGGCTGGTGATTCAGCTCCTTACCAGATCTACACTACCGGAAACAACAGCGCAGCCTATAGTGCCTACTACAATTATTTTGACAGTGACGGAGCTATCAGCGACGCATCTTACATCAGATTAAAAAATATCTCGCTATCCTATGATATTCCTTTGAAAGATTTCAAATGCAGGGTGTTTTTTGAAGGGCAAAATCTGCTGACTTTTACAAATTTTGATGGCGCAGATCCAGAATTTACTGCCTTGGGCTATCTGCCTCCGCTAAAAGTATTTACTGCTGGATTACAGTTTAATTTTTAATCTAACAAATAACTCTATGAAATCAATTTATATTTTATCCATGAAGCAGGACGCTTTTATGGATTTGAAACAGTACCTGAAAGTTTGTTTTTTGAATCTTGCCCTTTTAATTCTGATGGCTGGATGCGACAGTTTTGTGGAGGTAGATCTTCCAAATTCTCAGCTGACTTCCAAAAGTGTTTTTGAAGACAAGACGACTGCCAACGCTGCTATGACGCAGGTATATGCAAAAATGAGAGACAATGGGCTCTTTAGCGGCAATACATCCGGACTTTCCCATTTACTTGGAAATTATGCTGATGAACTTAAATTTTACGGAAATCCTCAGGATGGTGCTGCAGCTTTTTATAGCAATGTTGTATTGCAGTCAAATTCTACAGTCAAATCTTTATGGAATGAAAGTTACAATCAGATTTACGGGGCTAATGCTGTGATCGAGGGCGTAAGCTCTTCCGAAACGCTTGCACAGGCAGATCGCGACCAGCTAAAGGGCGAAGCCCTTTTTACAAGAGCATTGATCCATTTTTATCTTGTAAATCTTTTTGGAGACATACCCTATATTAAAACAACAGACTATAAAACGAATGCTGTCGCTGCAAAGGAAAATCCAAGCATAATTTATAAATACTGTATTGAAGATTTACTCTTAGCACAAACCCTGCTACCATCAGTATACAAAACTTCAGATAGGACAAGACCTAATAAATTCGCTGCACATGCCCTTCTTGCAAAAGTTTACCTATATACGCAGCAGTGGGCAGAATCTTCAAATGAAGCTTCAGCTGTATTGAACAATACTGCTCTGTACGTCTTTGAGAATGACCTAAGCAAAATCTTCTTGAAAGAAAGCATATCCACAATTTGGCAGTTTGCCCCTTCTTTAAACGGCTCAAACACCTTGGAAGCACAGACTTTTGTCTTTACTATCGGCCCTCCACCTCTATCGGCATTAAGCTTAGATTTTATCAACTCCTTCCAACAAGCAGACAAGAGAAGACAGTTATGGATCTCCTCTGTTTCCGATGGCAGTTCCATTTGGTATTATCCTTCAAAGTATAAAAGTAAGAGTACAAGCGTCTCAACTGAATATTCAATACTGATGCGCTTGAATGAAGTCTACCTTATACGTGCTGAAGCAAGAGCCCATGCAGGAGATTTGATAGGAAGCAGGGAAGACTTAAATCGCATTAGAAATGCGGTGGGGCTTTTAAATACAGAAGCGGTGTCGCAGAATGAAATATTGCAGGCGGTTTTAAAAGAAAGACAGTTGGAATTATTCACCGAAATGGGATCACGTTTTTTTGATCTTAAAAGATTCGGCGTTTTGGATCAGACGCTGTCCTTAACAAAATCAGGATGGGACAGTTTCGAAAGCAATCTCCCTATTCCTGAGACGGAATTAAACTTGAACAAAAACCTGCAACCTCAAAATACCGGATACTAATGAAATTATTAATTCCCATCAGCAAAACATTTTGGATTAGTAGCCTTTTGCTTATGATAATCTGCCCCGTAATGGGGCAGATTAAAAAACTGAAAAATTTATCTCCCGAAGATTACAAACTTTGGAGTACGCTGCAGGACATAAAAATATCTGACGATGCCAGTTGGATAAGCTACATCGTATCCTATGAATCGCATCAAGATACATTATTTGTTCAGAATATCAAAAGCAGGAAAACAATCAGTATTCCAAAAGGAAACAATGCTGAATTTTTAAAGGACAGTTTTCTTGCCTGCATGGTGCCTGAAAACGGTTTAAAAATACTTAATCTAAAAACAGGCGCATTTGCTGATTTGCCTCATATAAGCAGCTACAATCCTTCTAATAACAGCATCATTTTGCAGGGAGAAATAAAAGATGGAAGGTATATTTTGCAGGTTTGCTCCTTTGAAGGAAAAATTATTCGAACCATAAACAACGTAGCCAGCCACAAGATAAGTCCCAATGGATCTAAAATTGCAATCTTCCAATCATCCGGTCAAAATGAAATTTCTATTCTAGATCTTAAAAATAATTCGCAGGTTACTGTAACAAGGAATAAAGATATTTTATTTTCAAATCTTAAATGGCATTACAAAGGAAATTCACTGGCTTTTAGCGGTTGCTCTTCCTGTGATAACAAATATAGATTGCTTTATTTTTATAAGGCTCACGAAAAAAAATTATTCCAACTCACTTCCTTAGATTTAACCCAATATATTCCAAACACGGAACTTGATCTAAAATATGATAACTCTTTTGCAATCTCAGATAACGAAGAGAATTTATTTTTTAATATCAAAGAAACAAACAAAATAGAAAACGAAAACAAGGATGGCATTCAGGTGTGGAACACAAAAGATAAGGATCTATATCCCCGAAGAATATTAATTGGAGACTCAAAAATGGCACCTAAATTAATAGTGTGGAATCCTCAAAAAAATGCTGTTCATCTGGCTATGGATGAGATTCATAATCAGACTCTAGTCAACCTAAATCAAGAAAATGTACTGCTATATAATGAAAATGAAAATAAGCCAAGTTTCAAGCAGAATCCAGATATAAACTATTGGTTGTACAACATAAAAACGGGTGTTAAAAAAAAGTTTCTTGACAATCAGGCAGTAAATGCAAATACCGTCTCATTCTCGCCAGATGGAAGGTATTATCTTTATTTTAAAGATCACAATTGGTGGCTATATTCTTTTGAAAAAGAAAGTCATATGTGCCTCACCAAAAACTTTAAATATTCATTTACTGATAATCAAAATCAGATTGCCGAAACTCCATATGGGTACGGTTTTGCAGGATGGTCAGAAGATGACCAAAGCGTTTTTCTTTATGACCAGTTTGACATCTGGGAATTCGACAGCAAAAACACATCTTACAGACAGCTGACCTTCGGCAGAAAAAATCAGGATGTACATAGATTCAATGCTTTGAAATCTAATTTCAATGGGAATTTCATTACTAGAGATCAGATTATAAGTCCTGGAAAAAACTCTATTATTCGGGTTTCAAAAATTGACAACAGTTATTCCGGTTACATGTTCCTTGATGCAGACCGAAAACTTCAAAAAATAGCTTATGACGAAAAGTACTTGCATGGAATTATCAAAGCTAAAAACAAGAAAAGCTTTGCTTATATCAGCGAAGATTTTGATTCGCCCCCACAAATAAAAGTTGATGGAAAGACTATTTTTAAATCCAATCCTCAGCATACCAGTTTCTTTTGGGGACGCTCAAAACTAATATCATACAAAAACTCAAAAGGCGTAGTTCTAAATGGTGTTCTGTTTTTTCCTGCTGATTACGATCCTGATAAAAAATACCCGATGGTTGTAAATATCTACCAAAAGCAGACCTATCTTCTTCATCGGTACAGCAATCCAACCTTTTTAAATGGTTCATCCCTCAATGTATCAAACTATACCAGTAACGGGTATTTTGTATTGCTTCCAGATATTGATTATCAGATAGGAAATCCTGGATTTTCTGCTCTTGATTGCGTTACAAGTGCAGTGAATAAGATAACTGACGACTATCCAGTTAATCGGCAAAAAATTGGTCTAACTGGACATTCCTTCGGAGGCTATGAGGTTTTTTTTATAGTTACCCAAACCAATATGTTTGCTGCTGCAGTTGCTGGAGCCGCAGTGGCAGATTTCAACAGCCATTACTTATCTTACAATAAAGTAATTTATACTCCTGAAGCTTGGCGGTATGAGCATTACCAAATGAGAATGGGTACAGATCTATTCAGTGACTATAATAACTATCAAAACAATTCACCTCTGAAAAATGCCGCAAAAATCACCACGCCGTTATTATCTTTCAGCGGCAATTCAGACATGCAGGTTGATCCCATGCAAAGCAAGGAATTTTATCTCGCACTTAGAAGACTTCAGAAAGAGCATATTATGCTCCTTTATCCAAATGACAACCATGTCCTTGGAAGGCCGGAAAATCAAAAAGACCTTACAGAAAAAATTTTTGAATGGTTTAATTTTTATCTTAAGGGATATCCTAAATCACATTGGATGGAACCAATATAAAAGCAACGCTGTTTCAATAAAAAACAGCGTTGCCAGGTTAAATTAGTTTAATACAAATTAAGGATTTGGAATTTTGTACAGTGGAAGGTCACAGTTATTCTCATTCACTTTTTGGAATAATTGAGAATTTCCAGAAGTACAAATTACACCGTTATTATCAGTTGTACATTGAATGTCCGCATGACAGGGATCCTGCTGCGAAACATAACGGTATCCTGTTACATTTGCAAAAGTTTTTGTACTGCTCATTGAAGTAGTTACAAATGCTCCTGCTCCTCCTAAGATCATGACAGCTAAAGGTGCCATTAATCCTTTTGAAAAGATTTTTTTCATAATAATAAAGATTTGTATAGTTACGATCTACTCTATTTCAGGTTTTCGATCAGATCCCTGACATCGCGGCCTCGATATATTTTTAATCCTTTTAATTTGTTGATTTATGAACTGATTTATCTTGCGCCAGATAGCTGCGCAATTTGTAGCATATTAACTGATTGCCTGTCAAGACATATATGAATGGTCCGTATACTGCCATTGCCTTTACTTTTTTTCCGGCTGAATCATATATTAAAAAACTGGAGCGATATGTTCTATTTGATAAATCATATACATCAATTATGCTTGCCGTTTTCCAAATTTTTTCTGATTCATACAAACCCGGCAGAGCTGAATTTACATATAAGAATCTCCCATAGGTGGCAATCGCTTTGTTAACGGTAAGAGGAGGTTTGGCGAAAGTTTTCATTGTGCTGTTTTTATACTTCATCAGTTCAACTTGGGCATGGCTTATGGTATCAATCGTGTTTCCTTTAAAATCAAGCTCAAGGTTTGGTTTAATGACAAAGAACTCATTGCGGTAGTAATAGGCGTAAATCATTCTATTAAGCTGATTGTTATACGTCAGAATACCGTCAGTATCAAAAATCCCGTCAAACTGTTTCTTTAAAAGCTCTTTATTAAGTTTCGCTTTTTGTGTATCATTTAAATTTAAATTGCCCAAAGCATTCTCACCTGTTTTTGGAACTAAATATCTCACTGCCATATTTATTGAGTCCATAGGCTCAACACTAGAAAATAAATAGCCATCTTTTAACTTAAGGTATCCTTGCCAAGTGTTCAAATCACCTTTGAAGAGATATGGAACTGTGCCTTCGTATAGAAAAAAATTATTTTCAAATACTTTTATCTTTGGTCTTGAAAACGGAAGATTTTTTTCTTTTAAAGTGATCTTAACGCTACTATTCATCTTTTGTAAAGTATCAAAAATCATAATACTAAAAGGCGAAGTATAATTCCCTAAGTATATTTTTCCATGACCAAATCCTGCAAAATAATAAGAATTAAATTTTAGGTCTATTTTGTAAACTTCCTGAGCAGCATGCTGGGGAAATCGTCTTATAAATTTATTTTTATAATGGACAATATGTTCAGAAAAACTAAACAAAACTGCCATTGTCAATCCTGCGCTTAAAAAGACAATTAGAAGCAAAGCAATTTTGAAATTAAATTGTTTTGTGCCATTGTTTCCATTAGATTTATTTGGAAAGAGCAAAAATGCATAGCCTGCCAATACAGCAAAAATCAGATTAAAAATTAAATGCTGGCTCCATGACATTTTTTCTAAAATTCCTCCACAGGAACAGGGAATAAATGCACTATAATTCAATATTATATAAATGTAAAATGAAAATAAAATCATCAAACTGAAAGCCAATAGCAATGCAGTCCGTCTTGTTGTTTTAAATGCTAAAAGAAAAGAAATTATAAATTCTGAAATTGGGACTAAAATCGAAACCCAATCAGCAAATGGGCTTAAAATCGGTGATTGTCCAAGCTGAATTCTAAAGTCATTATAATCTATTAATTTGCTTAATCCTGCATATACAAAAAGAAGTATATATAACAGACATGTAATTTCGATTACGATATTTTTCCACTTTAATTTCATAGCCCGTACTTTTTAATTTACAGCGATTATTATCTATTCATCAAAAATTGTTTATACAAATTTAGATAGCTTATTTTTCTGGGCACTTATACAAATCAAGCCAAAGTTTTTAAAAATCAGGCAATTTTTCGCACAAACAAACAGCCTGAGAGATACTAAAAATATCTTTCAGGCTGTTTTCATCAGTGAGTATGTATCTACTCCTTGGTGGCAGCATTCAGAACAGTAAGCTTTTCATTCAGTTCTACGAGTCCAGCCTTCTGAAGGAATTCCTGCGAAAGGTTTTCAAGTTCAGAAATACTCTCTTCAGAAGAGCCTGCTAAAAAACTCAAACTGTCTTTTTCCAGCAGAATGCCTTCTTTAATAACATGGGAAAGCAGCAGTACATTTTTGCGTGAAATCTTCAAATCAATCTTCACTGTCTCTCCCATTCCAGGACTACTCAATATAGTATCGAAAATCTTGGCAACATCATTTTTTGTAATCATAATTTCAGCGTTTTAAATTAATACTAACTCTTTGTAAAAGTATAAAGCTGTTTTTACATTATTGACTTCAAAATTTGTTGATGATTGCCTGATGGCTTATGCTTTCTTAACTTCGTTCCATGACAATTCGATTAAAAAATACTTTGTCTGTTTTTTATAACAGCATTTGCCAATTGTCTTTTTATAATTTAAAAACAGCTCAAAGACTGCCGTTTTTGTGCAGTCGGCCAGATGTCCGGTTGTATCACAACCGATATCTGGCTGCCTATTCGCTCGGAACTCGCTGGCAGAGATTATGAAAGGTTTAAAATGTGTTAGAAATGAAAAAGATATAAAATGAAAGAGAAAAACACTAACCGGACCAAATGGATTCATCTACGTCTGACACCTGGCGAAATGAAACTTTTACAGGAAAGATTTGAGAAATCACTCTGTCCAAAATTAAGTGATTATGCCCGTAAAAATCTGCTTGGAAAACCTGTTGTTTTAAAGTACCGCAATCAGTCCGTGGATGATCTGGTTTTAGAAATATCAAGACTTAGAACTGAACTCAATGCCGTTGGAAATAATTACAATCAGGCAGTAAAAAAACTGCATTCACTTCATAAGATTTCTGAATTTCAAAATTGGATTTTATCATCGCAGCAAGATAAAAACAGTTTGCTAGAATCCATAGAATTCATAAAATTTTCTATGCTCAAACTCATTGAAAAATGGTTGCCGTAATTAAAACAGGACAGTCTGTTCGTCGTGTTTTTCATTACAATGAAAACAAAGTTTCTGAGGGTGTGGCCAAATGTATCGGCGCTGAAAATTATCCGGCAGATCATGATAAAATGACCACAGCATTTAAAGTTAATCATCTGGCAAAACAGCTCGAATTAAACGAAAATGTAAAGCGTGGAAGTGTTCATATTTCCCTCAATTTTCATCCATCGGAAAAAGATCTGAACGCTGAAAAATTAATGAATATTACCCAGAACTATATGTCTGAAATTGGCTTTGGTGAGCAGCCATATTTAGTCTATCAGCATTTCGATGCGGCACATCCGCACATTCATATAGTTTCAGTAAAGGTGAAACCTGACGGCAGAAGAATTGACATGCAGAATATCGGCAGAAACCAGTCTGAGGCTGCACGAGTTAAAATCGAAAAAGATTTTAATCTTATAAAGGCGCAAGGCAGAGAAAAAGAAATATATAATGAGCTCAAACCTATTGATACAGTGGGCGTACAATATGGTAAAATACAGTCAAAGAAAGCTGTTTCAGGAGTGCTTGATTTTGTACTGAAAAACTATCAGTTTAAAAGTCTTGCCCAGCTTAATGCAGTGCTTAATCTTTATAATGTTTCTGCTAGTGGAGGGTCTGAAAAATCAAGGACCTTTAAAGCTGGTGGGCTCATTTATAGAATATTAGGCACCGATGGAAAATATACAGGAGTACCGATAAAAGCAAGTGATTTTTACAATAAGCCAACGCTTAAATTTCTGGAGAAAAAGTTTGAAGAAAATAAACTAAAAAATTCAAGACCTGGCATTCGTATTAAAAATGTCATCAGGAATGTTTTCCAAGATAATAGGCCTACTCTATCCCAGCTTGAATCTGAATTGGATAAGATGGGCATCAGTACGGTGAAACGTCTTTCAACCGAAGGATCTTTATACGGAATTACTTATGTTGACCATATTACAAAACATGTTTGTAACGGAAGTGAGCTTGGAAAAGAATTCGCTGCCGCTGCAATCTCTAAGAACTGCGGTGTTTCAGAAAATGAAATTAAAAACGGACGGCATTCTCCCGAAGTAAAATCACTTCTGGAAATACAGGAAATACTTGACTTGAAGAAAATTTCTGGAACTGGTCTGCAGGAGCTCATACAAGTACTCACTGAAAAAGAATTTTACTCTGGACATATCCCGAAAGAATTCAAAAGAAAAAAGAAAAACAGAAAAAGAAAAGGACTCTCCAATAATTAATCATTTAAAATTTACAGTTATGAACACAGGGGAAAATGAACAGGCACTGAGAAAAATTTTAGATATGACACGCCTTATCAGCATCATGCTTTTAGGAATTCATTTTTATTACTACGGCTATGAATTCTTTGCCCAGATTGGACTTATATCAAAATTCAGCGACAGGATTCTTGAAAATATTTATAAAGCAGGATTATTCAGTTTTTTCCATAAATCAAAACTACTGGCCCTGCTGTTTGTCTTTATCTCATTGCTTGGGGCAAAGGGAAGAAAAAATGAAAAACTCAAACTCAAAACAGCATTACATTTTATTCTCTTTGGTCTTCTTTTATATTTCTGTAGCTGGTTTATTTTAAAATTGAATTACAATGTAAAATCTCTTTTTGTGATCTATATGTTGTTCACATCTCTGGGTCTTTTATTGATCATTACAGGGGGAACCTTACTGACGAGAATCATAAGCAGAAGTTTAAACAACCGTGATATTTTTAATAAAGAAAATGAAACCTTTCCACAGGAAGAGAGGCTTCTTGAAAATGAATATTCAATTAATCTTCCCGCCCAGTATTATCTTCGTGATAAGATTAGAAAAAGCTGGATCAATATCATAAATCCTTTCAGGGGAGTTCTGGTATGCGGATCACCGGGATCCGGGAAGTCTTATTTTGTTATACGTCATATAATCACCCAGCATATTGCCAAGGGCTTTAGTATGTTTGTTTATGATTTTAAGTTTGATGACCTGACCAAAATCGTATACAATACCTATTTAAAACACAAACATATCTATAAAGTAATGCCGGAGTTTTATGTTATTAATTTTGACGATCTAACCCGCACCCACAGATGCAATCCGCTTGACCCCGCTTCAATGACAGACATTACCGATGCGGCTGAATCTGCCCGTACAATTCTCCTGGGGCTTAACCGCGAATGGATTAAAAAGCAGGGTGATTTTTTTGTTGAGTCTCCCATAAATTTTCTCACAGCAGTAATTTGGTATCTTAGAAAATTCAACGAAGGTGAATTCTGCACCCTGCCCCATGTAATCGAACTCATGCAGCTGGATTATAAAATTCTTTTCTCCTTATTACGCTCTGAAAAAGAGATTGAAGTCTTGATTAATCCTTTTGTCAGCGCTTTTCTCAACCAAGCGTCAGAGCAGCTGGAGGGTCAGATCGCATCTGCTAAAATTTCAATGGCAAGGCTTTCTTCTCCCCAGCTTTATTACGTACTTTCCGGAAATGATTTTACACTTGACATTAATAATCCCGACGCTCCTAAAATTGTCTGCATGGGAAATAACCCGCAAAAAATACAGACTTATGGAGCGGTGCTTTCACTGTATATCAGCAGGCTTATAAAACTGGCAAACCGAAAAGATAAACTCAAAAGCAGTCTTATATTTGATGAGTTCCCGACTGTTTATCTCAATAATATCGACAGTCTTATTGCCACTGCCCGAAGCAATAAAGTAAGTACAACTTTAGGCATACAGGACCTAAGCCAGCTCAAAAAAGATTACGGCCGTGAACAGGCAGATGTAATTATGAACATAACCGGAAATATTGTCTCAGGACAGGTTACGGGAGATACCGCCAAACAGCTTTCAGAACGCTTCGGAAAAATAATGCAGGATCGAGAAAGCCTATCTATTAACAGTTCCGATACTTCAATCAGCCGTTCCAGACAGCTCGAATCCGCTGTACCTGCATCCAAAATTGCCTCACTTAGTTCAGGGGAATTTGTCGGTATGACAGCTGATAATCCGGACTGTAAAATCGATCTAAAAACATTTCATTGCGAAATTTTAAATGATCATAAAGCACTCCAGCAGGAAACAGAAAATTATAAAGAAATTGAGCCGATACGAATTCTTGACAATGTGATTGTTAATCGAAATTATACCCAAATCAGACAAGAGATAAGCGAACTTTCTGAATCTGAAATGGACCGCATCTCCGCAAGTAAACACCTCAGACACCTGGTCATAAATAAAAAGAATTCTTAACGTTTTTTCCTGTTTTTTTTCGCTTTGAGTACATTATAGATTGATCCAATGCACCTCTAAACAAGAGACACCAGATCATTAAGTTCATGAGTCTGAATATAATCGGAAACAAATGACTCTGCAGGTTTTCTGGCATCAGGATTTATAGAGAAGGAATTAAGATAAAACTCCTCATTCTCATCGGAAATATGGATAATTTCAGTAAAACCTCCAGCAATAATAGAACCTTTCAGTTTTATTATTTTCTGCTCACTGCTATTGTCGATTTCCTTTTTCACGCGCAGTTTTATAGTAGTGTTACCCATCTCTCTCAGCTTTAAATTTAGTTATTTCTTTTCTCTTTCAGTAAAGTCTTGAAAACTTCAAAACTAATTATTTTCAAACATTTGTCTGTCGTATTCACTTTCTTCATAGCAGGGGAGTAAAATTATATAAAAGCACTTAAATCATAATCTGAACTTGTGTTAAAATATTGGATTCAATTTAAATCAGCAGTTTTTTCTTGTTTTTAAATTTGTTTTTTTTAACTGAAATGTACACAAAAACATATCTCTTAATCCTAATAAAATACTATTATACCGCTAAAAATCAATCAATTAAAATTTATAAGAAAATTTAGATTAATCAATTTTGTTATGAATTATAACATCATAAACATTAAAAAATGTTATTATCTGTACTAATTTTGACAAGTATAAAATGAGAAGATTATGAGCCGGGCAGTTGTACACATCGATATGAATACGTTTTTCGTCTCCTGCGAAAGGCTGACTAATTCAGAGCTAAATGGTATTCCTTTAATTATCGGAGGAGGTGACAGAGGCGTTGTCGCTTCTTGCTCTTATGAAGCACGTCGTTTCGGTGTCCGATCGGCCATGCCGATACAGATGGCTCTACGCCTCTGCCCTCAGGCAAAAGTAATGAAAGGCGATATGGAATTATATTCCAATCTCTCACATACCATTACTGAAATTATTCAGGAGAAAGCCCCTGTGGTCGAGAAAGCGAGCATCGATGAATTTTACCTCGATATCACCGGAATGGATAAATTTTATGGCAGTTACAAATGGACAAACGAACTTGCTCAGAAAATTACTCATGAAACAGGACTGCCCTTGACCTTTGCACTTTCTATTAATAAAACCGTATCAAAAATTGGAACCGGCGAAGGCAAACAGAAACAGAATCTTGAGATTCCCGAGCATCTGGTTCAGTCTTTTTTAAACCCTCTTTCCATTCAAAAGATTCCAATGGTGGGTGACAAAACCTTTCAGCTGCTCTCCCGAATCGGAATCCGAACCATTCAGACTCTCTCTCAAATGCCGTGTGAAGCCCTGCAGCAAATGATCGGCAAAAATGGAATTGAACTCTGGAAAAAAGCCAACGGCATAGACAATAATCCTGTGGAGCCTTACACAGAACGAAAATCCATATCTACTGAACATACTTTCAGTCAGGATACTATTGATATAGAAAAACTCAAAAGAATAATTCTGGGAATGGTTGAAAAACTTGCCTTTCAGCTGCGTTCTGAACAGTGGCTGACCTCAACTGTAGTAATTAAGATACGATACGCCAATTTTGATACGGAAACCAAACAATGCCGTGTCCAATATACCTCGTCGGATCATATTCTAACTAAGACCGTTCAGGAACTTTTCGACAAGCTCTACCAGCGCCGTATGCGTCTTCGCCTTATCGGAGTGCGTTTCAGCGGGTTGGTACGGGGTACTTATCAGATCGATCTCTTTCAGGATACTGAGGAAATGCTGGCATTGTATCAGGCTATGGACAGAATGAAAACTCGCTATGGTTTTGATGCGGTAATGCGGTGTGCAGGTGCTTCCTTCAAACCCAATACTAAAAATGAAATTCTAAAACGTAAACCTTGATTCCATGTACCTCAACTGTCATTCCTTCCACTCACTTCGTTACGGCACAATTCCTTTGGAAGAATTGGTCGAGCAGGCAGTTTCCTTTGGTGTTAAAGCAATGGCACTTACCGATATCAATACTGTTACAGGAATTTATGATTTTATGAAATCCTGCCAGCAGGCAGGAATCAAACCTTTAGTAGGAATGGAATTTCGTTCTGAATTTAACCTGCGTTATATCGGAATTGCTAAAAATACTGCAGGTCTGGCTGAGATGAACCGTTTTCTAACCCTCCATAATTTTGACAATACACCTCTCCCTTATCCTGCTCCGGAATTTAAGAATGTATTCATTATTTACACTACTGAAAATCTGCCGAATGTTTTAAAAGAAAATGAATATATCGGAATCCGTCCTGAGGAATTACAGAAACTGGTTTTGTCTGACCTCAAAAACAGGATTGATAAAATGGTGGTGTTCCAGCCGGTCACTTTCCGCACAAGGACAGAGTACAATCTGCACAGGATTCTCTGTGCAGTTGACAGGAATATCATTCTTTCAAGACTCTCGCCTGATGACCACTGCCGGGAATCTGAGGTAATGATTGCCTCTGATACCTTAGCTACTTATTATGAAAATTACCCACAGATCATCTCAAATACGGAAAAAATTATAGAGCAGTGCAATTTTGAGTTTGATTTTAAAACACCTAAAAATAAAAAGTATTATACCAGCAGTAAAAAGGATGATATGAAGCTGCTTAACACTCTCGCTGAGCAGGGCCTTGTTTGGCGCTACGGAAGAAATAACATTGAAGCAGAAGCAAGAATGAAAAAAGAGCTGGCAGTAATTGACCAGCTTGAATTCAGTGGTTACTTTTTAATTACCTGGGATATTATCCGTTATAGCAATTCTCAGGGATTTATGCATATCGGTAGAGGAAGCGGTGCCAACAGCATTATTGCTTACTGTCTTGGGATTACTGACATCTGCCCTCTGGAACTTGATCTTTATTTTGAGCGTTTCCTGAATCTAAACCGTAAAAGCCCTCCGGATTTTGACATTGACTGGTCATGGAAAGAACGTGATACCATACTGGAATATATTTTCTCCCGTTACGGTTCTGATCACGTCGCCTTTTGTGGCACAAACGTGGAATTCAAATACCGATCAATATTTAGAGAAGTCGGAAAAGTTTTCGGTCTCCCAAAGGAAGAACTGGATGCGCTGGCTAAAAATCCTATGGATCTGCATCCAACAAATAAAGTTGTCAGACAGGTTCAGCAGTATGGTATGCTGTTAGAAAAATACCCCAACCAGAGAAGCATGCACTCCTGCGGGATATTGATATCTGAAGAGCCAATTACCAATTACACACCTCTTGAAATGCCTCCCAAAGGTTTTCCAATTGTGCTTTTTGATATGCATACCGCTGAAGATATTGGCCTTGAGAAATTTGATATTCTCTCCCAGCGCGGTATTGGACATATTGACGATACATTAAAACTTATTGAGAAAAATAAGGGCATACGCCTGAATATCCGTGACACCTCCATTTCCAAAAATGAAAAAAGCTGTAATGAGTTTCTGGGTATCGGAAAAACTATTGGGTGCTTTTACATCGAAAGTCCAGCAATGAGAGGACTCCTTAGAAGACTCAAATGTGATAATTACAAAACCCTTGTAGCCGCTTCATCCATCATACGTCCCGGAGTTGCCCAGTCAGGGATGATGAAAGAATATATATTCCGCCATAATAATCCGTCGCGTTTCGAATATTTTCATCCTGTTTTTCAGGAGCAGCTGGGTGAAACCTACGGCATTATGGTATATCAGGAAGATGTAATCAAAATAGCCCTGCATTACGGAGGTCTTCCCGCAGCTGACGGCGATATACTGCGACGTGCTATGTCTGGAAAAGGACGTTCTAAAGCCGCGCTTCAGAAAGTAAAGGATAATTTCTTTGAATGCTGTCAGCGTCAAGGGCATCCTTTAAAACTCAGCGAGGAAATATACCGCCAGATTGAGTCTTTTGCCGGATACTCATTCTGCAAGGCACACTCAGCTTCCTATGCCGTAGAAAGCTATCAGAGTCTTTATCTCAAAGTTCATTATCCAGTAGAATTTATGACTGCCGTAATAAATAATCAGGGTGGTTTTTATCGCACAGAAGTTTATGTCCATGAGGCAAAGATGTCAGGGGCAGTTATCCATAATCCCTGCGTTAATAAAAGTGAATACGAAACCGCACTTTATGGCAGTGACATCTATCTGGGATTTATGCACCTTCAGGGGCTTGAAGCTAAAATTGCAGTTTTTATCCATCAGGAAAGAGAAAAAAACGGAGATTATCGCTCACTGGAAGATTTTATAAACCGGGTTCCTGTTGGTATTGAAGGGCTTCAGATTTTAATTTTTATTGGTGCTCTGCGTTTTACTGGAAAGACAAAAAACCAGCTGCTGATAACGGCAAGGCTGATAATGGTCAATTTTAAGCCGGAAAACAGAAATTTAATGTTGCTTCAGGAACCAATAAAGAAGTTTGAACTTCCGGTTCTAGAGCGCTCCCCATTTGAAGATGCTTTTGATGAAATAGAACTTTTGAATTTTCCCATCTCCTGCTCTCCTTTTGATCTTTTGCAGACAAAATTCCGGGGAGATGTTATGGCCAAAGATCTTTTGAATCATCATAAAAAAACTGTTCGCATGCTGGCCTACCTGGTATCTCGTAAGCATGTGCCGACCAAAATGGGAGCCATGTATTTCGGGACTTGGATAGATGTTGAAGGGGAATTCTTTGATACAGCCCATTTCACAGGAAGCTTAAAGGAATATCCGTTTCAGGGAGGAGGATGCTATCTTCTTCTTGGGAATGTAGAAGTGGATTATCATTTCCCGACTATTACTGTAACCAAGATGGCTAAAATGCCTTTTATTCCCGACCCACGATATTCGAATACTTCAGACAGACAGTTTAAAGTACATCAACAGCTCCGTGAAGATGTTAGTATGACTCATCGTGCTCCTTATCCGCAGGAGCACGAAATAAATTTGCCGAGAAATAAAATGAAAAATTGACGTTTTTAAGCATTTATCACTTTTAAAGTTTTTGCATACGCTTCAACTCTTAAATCATCTTCTATTTTTAAAATGAGTAAAACCATTAATTTAAGCAATATACGATAGTCATTTTTTTGCTCCTCTTCATCATGGCTGTTTGTGGCATGAACATACTTATTTCGAAGCCAAAGCCCGTTAGAAAACCGATTATTTAGATAATAATTAAAAAAATCACGCTCAGCTCTGGTGAATAAAGCCCCAGAAAAAACAACCATTTTTTCTTTTTCCATTCTATCTATTTCTTTTCTGATATAATCAGGAAAATGATAATAATTTATAACATCGTTATTGTCAAGAATTCCTAAAACAGTAAAAAAAGTATAATTTTTAGGTTTTACTACGCCATTAAAATCAGCTATCAAATAGTCTTCATCAATCAATTTATCTATAACTTCTTTTTCATAACTGTCAAAATTTTCTATCACCATATCTTCTGAAATAATCAATTCATAGAAACAGCTGTATTTTTTACCATATTTTTGATAATCAAAAAGAATACTGCTTGTATTAAAAAAATAATTTCTAAGTCTTGAATATTCATTTCCTTCAGGGTATACATATTTTTTCTTCACCAGCGAAGGTATCTTTTCAAAACCAGAAGTTTTGGTAGTAACCTGTAAAAGTTCATAGTCAATACTGCCTTCAAGAACAAACAGTCGGTACTGCTCAATTAAAGACTCAAATTCAGGCACTATCAACCTGATTTTTTCAAGTGGTGTGCTCATTGAGTTAGGAAGGTATAGTCTAAAAGTATCCACTTCAAACTTTACATTAAGATAATCATTTACAAAGTATTGAAGAACATCTTCTATCCGTATATCAATAGATTCTAAGAAATATCTATAAAGCTCAAATTTCAATTCTCCTGTTAATGTTCTGTCACGAAAATCAAAACTTATTTGAAATTCATTTTTAGATTTCATAAAAATCCTATCGAATGTATCAATTCTTGAAGATTTAATTACCATATCAATACAGCCCTGAAAATCAATAAAACCAAATATGCTTCTGTAATTCTTGAAAAGATCATCCTTATCTGTTTTTTCCCTTAATTTCTTAATACTGTACGAGTAAATCTGTCTTTCTCCTTCCATGATTATCTTTTCTGTTTCAAGCTGATCTTCGCTAAGACATGCTCCTTTTGCTACCGTCATTACGTGAGCCTTTTTAAAGTGTTCATCATTAAGTTTTTTTGAAAGCCTTTTCGCTTTAAGCCTTAATTTGTCACTTATCTTTAGAAATTCAGAATCTTTATTGCTTTCAACCAGACGGACGTAATTTAGATTTACATCCTCTATATCCAGATATTTATCTATTAAAAGCTCTCGATCGTAAAGACTGAAGGATTTGGGAAAATATTTTCCTTTCTGCTCACGGTCGTGCTCCTGCTCGTAATAACTTAAAAGATTTTCAGCATTTTTTCCATCAGACATCAGATAAGCTCTGATTTCAGACTCAAAAAATGCCACGATCCTGCTGCAATAAAGAATATCATCGATATGAAATCTTCTTTTCTTAAACAAGATTTGAAGATCAGCTGCCGCAATTTTTTCATAAATCTTAAACTTGTTAACAAGCATCCAGAACGATTCATGATAATCATATTTAATATCATCATAAAATGAAACAATCAATTCTGACGTAAGACCTCTAAAATAAAGATTGATTTGCTTTTTAAATTCCTTAATCAGTTTTTTGTACATTTCTGTCTTCTTATCATCCCAGTCTTTATGAATAAATCCATTATCAATATATTCACAGATATGTTGAAGTTCAAGTACATCATTTATAGTATAAAGTGATTTGATATGTCTTTCATTTTCAATAAATTCATTTATTTTGTCCATCATAGGGTAAGATGCAAGGTCTTGTTTTGAGAAAAATATTATTCGCTCCATAAAATTGAATCTAATTGTTATATTTGATGTGTTTACTGAATCAAGTCTCTTAATTGCTTTCAGTACGGGAAATTGTTATCTCATCTGTAGCTTTGTCTATATTGAAATCTTTTTTTCAATAGATACCCTTTTTGAGCTTCGAAAAATTATATAAAATTCTTACTGTATTGATCAAAACTGACTTATAGCGTCATTTTCACCTATTATAATATTAATTTTATCATTAAAGACTACAGTCAAGTCCCTTATGCCTTGAAAATTTCTTATAGTAACTTTGAATAAATACATAATATGTTTTTGGTACTTGCTAATATAGAAATATTTTACTACAAATGGTATTAGCTTGTTTGAGTAGATTTAGTAAAATCTCCAGCTGTTTTTGATTAACTTTACTACTTAAAGCTATTTTACTATGGTCTACTGCAATTTTGAAGATTCACATCTTCCTAAAGTAAATCCTAACGAGAATCTTGAAACGATTTCTGCAAATCTTCTCAGAACGTTATTTCCTGTTGAAAAGTTTGAAATAAGATCCGAGACTGACAGGGATAAGGGAATTGATTTTCATATAGAGCTTAAAATAGAAACTGCCCCTGGGGAATCGAGATACACCAATTATCGGTCTGCAATACAATTAAAGGCAACCAATACAATCCAGCCCTCAGATGATGGAAGCTTCGGCCTGCAGATATCAACTTCAAATATCATGTACCTTCACAACAATGCGATGACAGCTTATTATATCTTTTATCATCATCCCACTCAAGCTTTCTATTATAAAAATGCAAAAAAAGTAGCTTCAGAAGTGCAAAGTAAAAATTCAGAGTGGCATAAGCAAGCAACTCATAAAATTTATTTCACCAAAAAACTGGATCAGCACGCTGTTCAATTCATCTATGATGAAATATATGCTCACGGAAATGCCCTGAAACACATCAATCAATTTATTACTCCTTTCGATAAAGAAAAAAAATCAGACCGGTTGGTCATTGATTCTGACCTTGAGGTCTACAGTGTCGCACAGAATATTGAATTTATTGACCAGTTCGGAGCCGCTCTGGTTAATCAGAACCGTTTTAATACTGTTATTGAAATAGAAAAAAGAAGCTGGCCAAGGGAAAGCGCAACACCCCGGTTCTATCTGTTTTGCGGAATTGCATATTTTCAGCGGGGTAATCTCTACAGAGCTCTGGAACTGCTCAATGATGCAAAGAAACTATCTTCTGAATTTGACCGTCAGGGTCAGGCAATAATCGAGCATACTATTTTAAGCGCCAGATACCTGCTTGATATGATTACCAAAGAGGAATTCGATCACCAGATGGAAAAGATAAACGGCTTAGAGGATGCCGGCTCATATTTTCAGATCGAAAAGGCTTTTGAAACGCTGTCATTAAACAGAGACCAGTCTTCTGCTGCAATTGAACAGTTTTACGATTCAATGAAGAAAATTATTAAAAACGAAAAAAGCGGAATTGTCCGCATAGTGGGCTATAATAAAATTATGGAAGCTGAATCTTCTATCCTCCTGCATGATATGGCTATGAATTTTACATTTTTTATCGGCCGTGCAGAAAATCCTTTTCAAAGCAGGGCATTTCAGGAATGGCAGCAGCTTGAAAAGAATTTCTTGGAAAGGCTGAATGCAATTGCCCAGTATGCCGAAAAATGCGGATATCATATGGGTACAGCATACCTGACACTGTTATCCGTAAAATGGAACTATGAAAAAGCGATTCATGTACATTATCTAGACCGTTGGAATAAAAGAAACTTTAACCTTCATGAGCCAGTTAATGAACTAATAGTAAAGATGCTGGAAAAATTATGTGGCTCTCTTCATGAGCTTTCCAAGTTATACCAGGCAAATGAATACATTGAAAATATGATTTCAAGCCTTATTTTAAAGTACCAGATCCAGCATTTTTCAGGAAAATATGAATCAGCAGATCAGACAAAAGAAAGAATATTAGAAGCAATTGATTCATATCAATTTCAAGGGTTGAAAAAAGAATATGAGTCCATATTTAACAAAGGCACCGCACACGAGATCTTTGTTAAACAGTACACAGCACTAATGAATAACCTTCAGGATTCGGCACTGCAAAAAGGCTTCGACCCTTACCGTATGCTCACTGAGACAGAGGTGAATTATAAAACAGTTTGGTCCATAAAAGACTTTATGGAACTTGATTTTTCCATAATTCCTGATATAGCCTCCCAAGAGAAAGAATTGTAAAAATCTTATGTCTAAAATACTTTTGTATTATCGCTTAGTAATTTAACAATTATTCCATAGCGCAGAACTAATGCCCGGAAAGTTTATAAAATACCACCGTAAATGTCCATCATCTCTTTAACCACTATCTCTCTAAAACTTTCAAGAGTATGCCGTTTTCCTAGTGGTTTATCATCAGCTTTGAACTTACCAAGTATCCTTTTCTTTACATTTTCATCCATCTTACCTCTTGCACCCAGTTTGTTGTGAAGTTCATCTAACATAGAACTGTACTCCAGCATCCTATTACCAGCCAATCGAAGATTCAACATTTTATTTACCTGCTCCAAGATTTCTGAGCCAATGCATAATACTTTTTCACTTTCAAAAGGTGTATTAAAAACTGCCAAAGATTTTAATACATGGGTTCCGTAAAAATCCAAGATCATATCTTTCATATGGGCTTCCTTGAAATAAAAAAATAAAATGTACTCACCAACCATAATAGAATAAGGCCTTCGATAATTGGGTTCCCAATGTAGATAGGAAGGTTTCTCAGGATTGTAATCTGGACTTCGCAAAACGATATAGCCAATATCCATTAAATCCAAATCTTTATTATTAAGTGCCAGATCAGGGAGGTATTTATGCAATACCCGTCTTAATCGCTTCTCCTCCTTATCACTTAATTTAAAACCGCTGCCTTCCTGGACAGACAGCCTCCATAGTATTGAAGACCAGAAAAAGAACCCGATACCTTCTAGTTTAGTGCTTTGATAATTTTCATTTTTATCTGTAAAAACAGAAATGCTCTTTGCATATTCTGATTCAACTTTACCAAGTTTATCCTCACAGCTTCTGCAGAAATAGTAATCCACAATACCTGCGATTTGATTATTCTCGATCAACTCCTCGTTAACTTCTCCATAAACCTCTTTCAGTCTATCTTCAGAAACACCGCGTCCAAAATAACCTCTTGATTGTAACCTGTCTATCACAAATCCCAGCTCTTTATCACGTGATCTGGCGTCACTGTCAATCCGCTTCATTAGAAAATGGGGCACGATGTGAGATCCGGTTTTATCCGCTTCATTTGTTAAGCACAGCTTGCAAATACTCATACTATAACGATTTAAAATTAAGATTAAAACTGTAAAGCTAATATGCTCTTTCGATATAGCAAATTAATTATTTAGCCTAGAAAGGTTCAGAGTGTAAATACCTGTTTTTATGGACTTGTGCATATTAAGTTTTCAATATCAAACGGGTTAAAAGGGCAGCCAAGATAGTGCCCGCCGTATGCTGCATTCGCATAACGGTTCCGCTCCGCTTCTCCGCCCTTCGGGACTTATAGCACTCCGTATCCTCCATACCGGCCACTGGTTGTTTATTTTCTTCTATATTTTTTTTCCTTGCCTCTGGGTGCGCCCAGCGTTTCATCTGCAAAATAATCCCAAATTAATAATCGTTACTCTTATTTTATTGTGTTGCTTTTTTGCGCTAGCTCCGAAAATGAATATTAAAAAAAAAATAAATTAGGATAAAGCCATTAAACTTATACACTTTATAAATTTATTCTTCGCAAATGTTTTGTGCAGATGTTTTAGAAACCCAGATAAGATAAGATTAATTTAAAATATTTCTTAAATTGGCATAAATAACGCTCTACAAAGCAAAATGGCGACAATACTATAAAAATGATACAATTCCAAACAATCTCCAGACCTCGCCACTTAAGGCATGTGCTTTTTATCGATAGCAAATACCCTTATGAAAAGCTAAAAGATATTCTCTCAAGACTTCAAAGATATTGGGGTGGACGTTATACTCCATTGATACCTGTATATGAAGGAGTTGTAGATGAAAGTTACATCAAATTACTGTCACATTATGATCCTGACTATGTATTCTATACAGAAAAAGTAGATATTGAAAGCATCCAAAAATTACGAAATTTCAATCCTCATGGATATTACAATCTGGACACAACTCCCCAAGAGGAAAATATTTACGGAGTTGATTCTATATATTTCCTCTCAAATTTTGATCGAAGCGAAAAAATTATTATGCCTTCGGCGATTTCGAAAACCAACAGCATACTTCTTGATTATCTTGATTTTAACTTTTGTATTCGGTCAAATGGCACAGTAAGTGACACCAATATTACAAAGCATTATAATCTTCTAGAACTTAATGAAGGGAACTTTGGAACTTTCCACCAAGTTGTATACAATGAAAAACCCATCAATCGTGCACTACTCTCCAGAAATAATTTAAATACTAAAATTCTAAGAAGCCTTGAGCATGCCCAATACAATGATTTTATTTTAGTAATAGCTAAGGACAATTCCTCAATATCAGATTTATTTTACTATTGGAATCGTCTTTTGTATCAAGGTGATAATGCTTTTTATATTACACTCGAGCAGCTAAAACTCTTAGTCGAAGACAAATATTTTGGAAACGTTCTATACGGCGCTGGATCTGCAGATGTAATCAAGGTGTGCTCCCGCTCACTTTCTGAGGGCGAACTTAAAGAAGTCATAAAGGATTTATTAAATCCCATATCGAAAGGGAGACCTTTCAAATATGACGACTGCAGTAACTTCCCTTATCCAATTCTGGATTCCAATGGATTGTTTGTAAGAAACTATGGTGAAGAAGAAACGCTACAAACTTTTGTTGGTCAGAAAGCTAAATTTGCAATACCTCCACTAAGTTTTACCAATAGCGTTAACTTCTATCCGCAAAAGTGGGCTGTTGATATAGATATAACTTCTGTTGTTCAGGACAAGATCAAAATACTGCAAATGCCGTTAACCTATGACATATTCAATGTACTACCACATACTGAGGGGAGAATCAATAAAAAAAGATCCGTTTCTGTATTTATCCATAATCAAAACTCTTCAAGTCATTTAGAAATTTTGATTCCGGAAGTAAGGCAGATAGTGTCTCAATTAATTAGTCACCCAGTTATTCATGGTAAAATTCATGACACACCTTTTGTCGAAACTGCATTGCACGATGATAGTCGCAGGCTTATGGCATTTATTAATTTGTTTGATCATGAGTTTGCAACTATTAATAGTTTTTTTACCGATAATTTTTGGGTATCTCTACTGGAAGAATACACTATTACCAATCGCGCGGCTGGCAGCGCTTTTACTTTTAGTGATTTAAAATTACGCGCTATGACAAAGCTTAAAGATGCTGGATATATTTTCACATCAAGGGAAGAGTCAAGATTTAATGAAGAAAATCTGGAGCTAGGATTAAAAAATACTCTAGCTGAATTATGTCAATTTCAAGTATTTTTTAAAGGATATTTGCTTAAATGCAGTGAATGTTCCTCCATTTTCTATTATCATTTAAATGAAGCTGATGAAACCATTAAATGTAAAGGTTGCCTTCAGAATTTTTTAATGCCTGTGGAACCAAATTTTGCATATAAATTAAACGATCTGATCAAAAATAATATCTATAGATCAAAGACAGAAAGAGACGGCAACCTCACAGTAATCAGAACTATAGCAAGTATAGCTGCGCAAAGCAGACGTTCTTTTCTTTTCAGCCCTCAAATTAATTTATTTAAATCTTTTACTGATCCTAAACCTCACACCGATATTGATATTTTTTGCATATCTGATGGAAAATTAATTATCGGTGAAGCTAAACATTCCAGCAATGCATTTTTTGACAAAAATAGTGATGGATTAAACTCACTCCAAATTATGGCTAATATTGCAAAGATAATAAGACCTGATAAGCTCATTTTCACTTGTTATGATGATAGTAATAATAAAGTTGATAATGCGAGGAAAACATTAAATGGTCTATTTTACCAGGATCCGTACGCGCCAGAATTACTAGTGACCGTATTGCCTAAGCCAAGTGATTTCGGTTTAGGTCAATATCGTTATTTTTATTATTAGAGGTAAGAGTTTTGTAAATCGGAAAATTAGAGATAAAAGCCTGTTCTATGTTAATAAAAAAAAGTGTGTGATTGTAAGCTATCTTAAGATTTGGCACGGCACATTTACAATTCAAGCAACTTTCCAAGAACAAACACTTAACAGACTTAATTTAGAGCATATTAAACGAAGCAAATCATTATCTTTATTTATTAAACAAAACCATTATATAAACTTAAGCACCTTTTTTTTTCCATTTTAAATTGTCTATGCACTTAAAAACATTGTAGATCTCAATTACTTCTTGTTTTTCAATTAAGAAAAAAATTGCTTAAATTCTATATATTAGTACTCTATAATTCTTACATGTTTATGATTGAAAAAACTGCCAATTTAAGCAATAGATATATTGAAAAAACTGCCAATGAAGCCATAACAAGCTCATTGAGAAATCTCTTTCTGCTAAAAGATCTAGAACTAGGAGAAAATAAAACCGATTCAAGCCAAGATTGGGGAATTGATTACTATATCGAAGTATTTAACAAAGAGACTAAAAGAGAGCTTCTTTTTCTGATACAATGTAAGGGAACAAATGGAAGTATTAATATTAAAAATGACAAAACATTTTCCTTTCAAATGTCAATCAGACATGCAAATTACTTTTATTATGAACTTTCGGAACCACTTATATTTTTCGTATGTGATATTCAGACAAAAAATGTTTATTGGTATCCAGTTCAGTTAGATTATCAGCTTGAAAACAAAATTATTACGCAGACCAGTTTAAAAGTAGAGTCTTTACAGGTAAATATTTCTTCACTCAATGTACTCGCTAAAGAAAATTTTGAAAGATTTTTGGCTGATTTGGAAAATTCCAGAAGAGCTCAGATTCATAAGAACAAAATAAAAATCAATAACACATTTAACTATGATGAAATCTATAAAATTGGGAATGAGCTAAATATTATTGACGCTTTCGATAAAATTTTAGATTACTATCAGGGCATTAATGTCTTTCCTACCCATATAATTAACAAAATACTTTTATTTATTAGTAAACGTACCTCACTATATGGTGAAAATTTGACAACAGATAATGAAATTTTATTTGATTTGTTTGAGAACCTAGAACAAAAAAACAACCAACTGTTTCTGAAGAAAAAAAATTTAAGTTTTGAGAATGTAGCTGACATTCAAAACAAACTTCATAGGATTATGGAGTTTTTCGAACTGAATTTGATAACCCACATTGAATGGAGGGGTACAGTGGAAAAAGAAGCAACACGTATTTGCGTGCATGATCTTTTTTTATCAAGTAATTGTCAATGTGAAAGATGTACCTATAAAAAGCTTAACCTTTCAAAAACTGAAAAAGCACTTAAAAGCTCGCTCCCTAACCTAACTTATGGAAACAAGTTAAAAAAAGCTTACACTTTTTTTTTAATGAATGATTATGAAGGGGCCTATGGCCAATACAATAGTCTGCTGAAAGAAATTAGAATTACTGAATATCCTGGTATTTATATCGTAGTTAAATACAACCTTCTTCAATTAAAAATACATATTAGCAATAATATTTTCAGCCAAAAAAGAGGTGAAATTCTAAAAGAGCTTGAAGATCAAAATTTCATTTTAGATGAAATTCTAATCCCTGGATATTTCCACGATGTGCTGAAACTAATCAAAGAAAATCGCTTGGTTCCCGACAGTATTTTAACTGTCGATAATACCCTGACCGATATCCGCAATATGTGGCTTAATGACCAACTTGGCGGCAGTTCCAGCAACAATTTTGACAGAACGTTGATAATTGATTTTTTACGCGCTTATCATTTTATCGAATATAATCTTTTAATATATAATGAATATAGAGAGTTTGAAATCTTGGTAAACAAAATGCTGGAAGGTATATTTGCCTTATACTCTATAAACAATCCCATTTCTACAAAGTATAATCATTTTGGATACACAATAATAGATATGTGGCTTTTTCACGGTGAATCCAGACAGATTCAGAAATTAATAAAAAAGTATCGTCTAAATTCGTTAAAACTAGAGTTTAGTCACATTGTTTTTGATCGGCTGTCCTTATACATAACTAATTTAACAGTTTCAGCAAAAATAATCAAACAACGTTTTACTGAAAAAAACAACTCCCATGATAGAAAAATTGCAAGAATAATTGAGAATTACCTACTAATTATTTCCATGATTGAAATCGATGACGAATCGAAAAATATTCTTTTAGCTAAATATTTAACTTTAATAGAAAAACTAGACCACTGGTATTTTTCATCTTTAGAATTTCTCCACTTTTTTCTCGACAAAGTTCCAAGTATAAATTCTGAAAACTTAAAAAGAATAATTCATTTGATGATAAAGCATGAAAGATATACTTATGATACTTTTGCGCTTACTGTTGATATTTACTGTCAAAAATTTCAAAACGGAAGAAAACTCGAAAATGAACTGAAAAACTTGTTTTCCATTACTAGATTTAATCCTGAAGATTTTTACAAAAGAAATAAATTTTCGGGGCTACTATTTATCATACCTAAATTAACCAAACCATCTCAAAGTAGAATAAAAAGAGAAGTCGTAAAAAGATTAAATGCCAATTTCAATTCTAGTATGTACTATTTGTTCACTGTGCATAACATAATAGATTATGATAGTGATCTTATGCAAAAATTTATTGAAGATACTCCAGATTATACCCAAGAACCATATAGCAGAAATTTTCTTGGATCAAACAAGGAATTAAGAAATTATCACTTAGATAAATTGATCAGCTTAATTTTTAAATTTGACTTGGAATTTAGTACAGAGGTTCGCAATTTATCTACTAAAGCTGCTGGGAAAGAATATTATGACTGGTTAATGAACATAGATAATTTTAATTATCAAAACTTTAATATTTACTGGGTATTGTATAATAAAACTGCATATTTTCTGAAAGCGTATAGAAAAAGTCAAATACTTAAAACTCATCTTGCCACTGGACTCAAGAAAAATTATATTGAAGGAGTAGCAAAATTATATTTAGCCATTACATCGTAAAAATTCTATTACAGAAATAAGTTTTAGAAATTTTAGCCTTGAATAGGATTATCAGTATCAATACTTGGTTTATTCAAGTTTTAAAAAAACTATTTTTACAACAGGAATGAATCTAATTTAAATGACACCCGCGCTTTAAGTTTAAAACAATGGTAATTTCCCTGACACCGTAGAGAATTTCACTATAAGATTCTTACATTACTATTTATAAAGATAATTGAAAATTGTAGCGTTGATCTATAAATGCAAAATGTTCGATTGGAGAGGAAATGTAATTCCATTGATACTTACTTTGTTATTGAAAAACCTAAATTAAGTTTAAATTACGACTATGACATTGCCCGAAAATTACACAGCCGATAGTAAAATCAAATCATTGAGCTCCAGTTTGGGAACGATTGCGATGGATTCCCACTCAACCAGTTTGTATTTGAACCCCACCATTAAGTCTGAGAACCTAAAATATAATCTTACCGGCCTACTTTCCAAAATTATACTAAAGCTCAAGCTTAAAAACGGAAAAGTGGCAGATTTCATACAAATTATTGAGCAGTACAATTCAAAAAATGGTACTCAAATCCATTATGAGAATTTTTCGAATATCAACTGGATAACTGAAGCGGACCTGGAAATCGTAATACCCGAACGATTAAGAATTTTTCTATTTAGAAAGGAATATGCCTTACAGGAGGGAAAAACGGTTAAAATACCGAATGAAGTTCAGCATCTTATCAGCATACTTGAATTGTATTATGTGCAATTCTATAAAAACAGAAGGTTGTTGATTACTAGCAAAGAGCTTTATGCTATTCTAAAAAATGGGCATACAACACTTAATATTCATTTTCTTTTAGAGAAAGGCATAGTTGAAAAAACAGAAAATGCCAAAATCTATAAGTGGATTGATGCCAAAGAATATGGGCGTCATTTAGGCACCGAAATCGCAGCTACGCTTTGGGATGAATTTGGCGGCGAAAGTGCGGAATATGAATCTTTCAGGCAATACTATAGGCTGATACGAGCTGCAGCAATTAGGCCTGCAGATCTTAAAAATTATCTCACACCTAAGAGCTGTAATAATCTAATAAATCTTTCCGTTAAATTTATATATGCTCAACAAGACCTTAAAAAATCTGATGCTGAATTCAGAAAAATATGGCTAAACGCATATGACCATTATGATAGGGACATTGCATTTCAAATTCCACTAGTCGAATTTGAATATGTTGATACGTACAGATTTATAAATAGCGTTAAAAAGGCGGAACATTTGTATCCTGACATCTTTGATTTGCAAAGTAGCAGAAGTCAATTTTTGCTTTTACTAAATATCATTGTACAAAATGAATCTGAATATCCCAGACCGCACGAAAATGCATTAAAATTGCTGAAAGATTTAGATCTGCCAATTGTAACGTGGAACCTATATAACTGTATACCCAACAATTACCCACTGCTGATTCCATTCCTGGTCACTGATTTAGACCTGGCACCACTCGCTTTCCGCCTCATAGATAAAATTAAGATCAGCGACAGTTTTGATTCTGAGGATGCCGGCGGACAAAAATACAGCTTAAATCGTGGAGAATTAGATAGCTACTGGATTGAAATGTTCAACGTTTTTCTTGAAAAATCAGAACCGATAAGTTCTGAAAAAGCGAAAATGGGAACAGTGCTGGCCAGAATCCTCGGAGATCTCGCTTTGAAAGTTTTTTCCAGCGGTGGACACACCTCCAATAATCGTACAGACCATCTGGTGTATAGGAAAAGATATGAAACTGTAATCAAAAAATTAGGCTCATTAAGGCTTTCAAATTCTTTTTCATACGGCTCGATGGTAAATCCACGAATTATTTTCTCATATCTACCCGCTATGGCAAAATATGTCATTGGGGAGATTTCATCATTTCAATTCCCTGAAAATGGCTATCTGCGAATCAACTCGAGCTGGACCGATTTGGGAATCGAAATTTTGAAGATGCTCAACCTGCGCAGTTCGGAGGCGGAAATCAGTAAGGCTCAGATCAGCGAACTTCAAGAAACAAGCCGTTTTCTGGCGTCAGCCCTTAGGGATTATCTTTTCCATTACTACACGATTGAGAAATTTGACATTATTAACCTCGATGGACACAAGACAACCAAAGGAACCGCATCGCGCACCGACCGTGAGTTCGGATTTGAGATTATTGACTGGGGATACCTTGCACTCTGTTTGGAAAAAGAATCTTTCCTTGATAATTTGGATAGCGGCATCATGGGATCGCTAAACTTTTTTAATGAAGGTGATAAATACGATGATCAGAATATGGCGCAGGCTATCAAACTCAAACTTTATATCAAGTCCCTTCTACTTGCCTATCTCGCCATAAATGAAAAGAAAATTGAATATGACATTTCTGGCCTGCCAGTGATTTCTGTTTTAAATAAGCTGGAGAAATTGATAGCTAGCTATGCACTTTGCTATTCTGTAGAGGACATCTCCAATAATAGGACAGATATATTCAATGAGCTTTACAGCAGTTTCGGCTACTATCCCTATCATAACCATCTGGCGGACCTTCTCTACAGGTGCATTGCCTATTTCAAAATTGACTCGCAGGAAAAATTCGTTACAGATTATGTTCATCAGAACAACGATATTTCCCGCCTTCTAGCGGCACTGAATGTAATCGATCAAAAAAACCTGCAGGACATCATATCAGAAAGGATCAGCAACATTGATGTTGCAGATTACATTTCCTCAAAATATATGATAACGGATCTGGAATATGCCTTAAGGGAAGCGATCGTATCTGAGAACCATTGGGAACTGGCAGAAGAGTTTCTGTTGAAAATTCAAAGTCACTATAACCGCTTCAAGGGAAAATACACTAATTCTGAAGACTTTCTCTTTGAGATAAATCTCATGCTCGCGTTCAGACAGAAGAACCAAGACAAACTGAATGGCCTTGAAGTTCCTGAAAAACAATATAGGATACAGGGTGAGAACAAGAAAGGCAGAGATTTGAAGAATTACTATATAGCATTATTTGCCATCTATAACACCAAGATGTACGACAGTGCAATCGAACTGCTCCAAAAACTGCTGTTAGACGATCCCAAAAACATACGGTATGCATTTCAATTATATCGTGCACAAACCCTTAAAGCAATACAGTCATAATGGATTTACTATTACTCCGTCAGGCCGCCGAGACTTGGAACAACACAATAGCTTCACTTACCGAAGAGGAGAAAGAAGGGCTCAACGAATTTACACAGGATATTTTCATGACCGATCTGCATCACCTTGACTTTAAAAAAGATGTCGTTAGATTTGCAAGCATTATTGGGCAACTTTCCAAAAACTATCTGTTTGATCAGGAGATCATTCCGGTAATATATAACTATTATGTTTCTGAAGGGCACCATGAAACAGCATACGATTACATACTAAATGCCGAAAAACACCTAATAGGATTAAAGGAAGTAATAATTCCAAAAATCAAAATGCTTATCACTGACGCTTTCTCCACAAAAGTTGAGAACAGCCTGCAAGGTAGCTTTTCACGTATCATCACTCTAGCGCCAGATTCCCTGGTCAGGATAGTTCCAAGCATATTAAATGACAAAAAGGTATTGAGTGAATTCATACTTGAAGAATTCATCCAGACAGCGAGAATTGTCAAAGAAAAAATTGACGGCTTGAGCCAGATTACATTTGAAGACAAGTACAATGATCTGCTTCTGGCTATTCTAAGGCTTAGGTTACCGTTCTGGGGATGGGAAATTTCTGATCAGGCCAGAATTGGAAAATCACCCACTAGAAAGGGAGCTGGCGAGTCCGATCTCACCATTAAAGCAGGGGGCAACACTATAGCTTTGTTTGAGGCACTAGTACTAAGCAAAAGGAATCGGATCTCAACCCAAAAGCATCTAAAGAAGACCTCAACCTATTCAAGCTTTCTGGACAGATATTATATACTTGTTTACTATACAGGCAAGACTGCTGATTTTGATAAAATATGGAACTCCTATAAGGACGATGCTTCGAAAACTTCCTTTGCTAAAGGATTCGAATTTGATGCGTCGAGAGGATACGTCGACCTCAAATCCAAATTTCCCAACACAAACACTATGCACATAGCTAAGTCTTTTCATGGCAATGCGGAATATTTTCATCTCATGATCGATCTGAGCCGATAATTTAAATGAGTATAAATTTTAAACAAAACAGCCAGCAGCAATTTTAAAAAATCTTCCAATGTTACCAAAACCAATAGACAGCAGTTTAAAAATCAAAGTCAATACCATTCTGAAGTCGGCAAAAAGAAAAGCTGACAAAGCATTCGCTGAAAATATCACATCTGTGACAAAAGATCTTGATGATTTTGAAAGCCTGAAGATAATTGACAGGGAATACAGGTTTTTAAAAAAGAAGATCAAAAAATCAGAATATCCCTTTTATATCGAAAACAGCAGCACTCCCGAATGGGTTCTTACTCAATTTGCTAGCCGCACCTATCTGCTGAACATTGATGAAAGCGGGGAATTGGAAGAAGCAATTTATCTTGGAAAATACAGAAGCAGACTACTCAAAAGCATAGCGAAGATAGTGAAACGAATACCGTCCTATTCATATGAGCAGTTTTTGAATGGTGAAGTCTGCAGATTTTTCCTTTTTTTCGGGGAATATCAGAATTTAGCCGAGCAAGATTATTACAGCATGATAAAATGGCAGACTGAAAATATTATCAAAATTATAAGCTATGAATCTGCAATGCTGATAAAAAAAATCCAAACCTACTGCAGGAGTCAAGAAAATTCAATCTCGTTTATTGAATCGGAAAACTTCATTATTAACGAGCTCTTCACTTACAAGGGATCTGATGGCGGTGATATTAAAAATATCCTCTCAAAAATGTATATTTTTAATGATTTTAATCTAGAAAACTTTAAGAATGGTCCCCTGCTCGAGAATCATAAAATATACAGAAATGAAGAGTTCCACTGGCATAAGGCAGATTACAATACAATCAAACCGATGGCGGACTATCTGCTGCTGGAACCTGTAACGGTCTTCACTACTGAATTTTTGATTTTTCAGACAATTGATAAGATTGCCTTCTGGTTTAATGAGATCCTTGAAGGAGCAGATATTCAAAAGGACTACACTATAATGGATTATCAGAAAGAATTAGATAGAATTGAAAGTGAAGCACACGAAGAAATAGAGAGAGTTTCAGATCTAATGTATGATTTTATAAATGACCAGACGAATAGCGAAAAAGAAATAAAATCCTATATGTTAAATTTATATGACAGCTATCGAAGAAAATTAAATGGCATTCAGGACAAAAAAGTACTGCACCTTATATCCACTGACAAGAAACATATCCTGATAGATTTTTTCACCACCAATTCTTTCTTCAGCAATAATCTTCAGAAGGTCGAATCGAACCTTAAAGAGCTTATCATCATACATGAGCTTTCATGGGACATTGTAGTAGCGTATAATGATTTGTTCGACACGAAAAATATCTATGATATAGGAGATTATGGGGTTTCAGAAATTACGATGCTGCTAAATAAGATGGTTCTTAATAAGAAACTTTATAAAACCGGAAAAAAAGCCATGGATGATTTTTTCCAGCATTTTCAAAAATATAGCCTGCCATTTGATTACCATGTCAAGAATATTCAGGAAGTGCTTTCTGAAGTTTTTACCACAGCCCTGAAAAATCTCCAAGATATTTTGGATGATGCGCAGCCCACAAATAAGATTATATTTCTGCAGAGCAGAATCAAGGAATTAAAACAGCGCGAACTGCAATTGAGACATCTTGAAACCGAATACAACTATGGACCTTCCAGAAATAAATATTCGGAACTTTTCAAGGATTTTTTAACCATTGAAGCCGATTTTATAAAAGAGACCATCACCATTTCTCATTCTCTCCCAAGCCACAGGGAGCCAATGCAGTTAGAAATGAAGGCCACTTTTGAAAACATGATAAGCAGCGATAATCAGATTTTCATATGCCGAATGATGGAAGATTTGACAATCACGCTACATGGAAAATCAATAATTGGCGAAAGAAGGAAGGGTGCCGTACGCGGCATGGTGGAGGCGCTGAAGGAAAACAGAATTCTACCTGATAAAAGTCTTGAACTTCTATGCAAAATAATAGGTGAAAAAATTGGCCTCCAAATAAACTCCAAACTGGACTTTTCTAATATTTCAGAAAAATATAAAAAAGAAGCCAGCAAGTATATCGCTGAGAATTATGTGGGGCTAATTTAAGATTTATAAGGTTTTATCCCTCCGACCTCTTAATGCACTATAAATAGCTAAATATTTGCACCATTAATAAGCAAATACTTTAAACTATGATTGTGATAATATTAAAAATTAAAGAATCTTTTAATTCGAAGTTAATAATTAAAAAAAGCAAAATTAGCTTTCATGCAAAATTAGGAAATAAGAAAGTTTTATATAAATCTATCTTACAAATAGTTGGCAAGAGAGATAGGAAACATAAGTTTTCGAAAAACAAATTGATTTTTTTACTACGAATTTTAGCAGAGTTATGGTTTTGCTGCGATTTTTTTTTGAAACACAAAATCTAATGTGAACTAAATAGTAATAGATTTTTATTTGACTTGTTACCTTTTATTTAACAAAAAAGGTAAGCCTCATTTAACTATTTAGCTGTTTAAGATTTGTGTCAAATACTTCGTGTAGAGTATTAAAAGAAAGAAAAATATTAAAAGAAATACTTGAACAACTTAACTTCAAACTGTATTCCTCTAAATTTTGGAACAAAAAGTTGAATTAATTCATTGATCTACATCTCAAAACTCTGTTTATCTCTATTCTGATTCAATTTCTCGATGAGTTCATCGCGAGTATCTTGTCGTCTACACTCCAAATCAAAATTTTTACTGCCTTAAAAGATTACACTAAAGTTTTTTGATGGAGACCCCAAAATGCAAAAGAGCTATAATATACTATTATGGCTTTGATTAATCAGTATTTTTCTCACTAATCTATTTATTTAAAAACTTCAATATAAATAGCTGTTTTAGCTGATTGTCATATTTTAAATTTTCAATTCAAAACGGATTAAAAGGGCAGCCAAGATAGTGTCCGCCGTATGCTGCATGCGCATAACGGTTCCGCTCCGCTTCCCCGCCCTTCGGGACTTATAGCACTCCGCATTCTCCATACCGGCCACTGGTTCTCTGCTTTCTTTTTTCCCGTTTTTTCTTTTGAAAACAATTTTTCGGGGAATGGGGAATGAAGCTTGAAAATAATATCAACTTAAATTTTTTCATCATGGAAATCATTGGAAGACTTACAAAAGATGCCCTTGTGGCAAAAGTAAACAAAGACAAACAGGTCGTTAATTTCTCCATTGCCGTTAACGACTCCTACAAACCCAAAAACAGCACAGACCCTGTAAAAATCGTGACCTATATCGACTGCTCCTATTGGATAAGCACAGGCGTGGCACAGTTCCTTAAAAAAGGGACTGTGGTGGAGCTTTTCGGGCGCATTGGGCTGAATGTCTATATCGGAAATGATGCCCTTGCACATGGAAGCCTGACCTTTCATACAAGCAGTATTAAGATTATTGCCTTTGTCGGGGGCGATACTGTAAAAGCAGGAAATGCCGCAAGTGCAGTACTTACGAAACCCTCGGGTAATGACCCTGACGACCTGCCTTTTTAAAATGTAGCAAATGTATAAGCCTAAAAAAAAAGTTATGAAAGCCTTTAAAAAATCAATATACGCCCAGTATGAGGTAGCCGTTGCATTCAATGAAATAATCCTTTCGGATCTGGACAGCTACGACGGCACTAAAAAAGAACAGCTCAAATCCTATCTCGAAGACCTGCAGAACGGCGGGTGCATCAGCGGGATGGTCTCAGAATTCATCTATCACGCCGACTGCAGAAAATTCTACATCACGCATCTGGACGACTTGGAAAACATCCGTGAAGAACTCGAAGATTCCTTCGGTGAACCCGTTAAAAACCGCCACCGCCTGCCCCACTACACCTTTATGTGCTGGCTGTGCTTCGAGGAATACTGCTTTGACATCTACAGAAGCACTTTCGAAAAATAGTCCCTAATCTAAAACTATCACTTATGAAAGGTTCAGAAAAATTCAAAACAAGGATAGAGGATTTTTTAAAAGGGAAGTCTGAATCGGACTTCTCTTTTGCTCCCATGCTTGAAAAAGCCTCTAAAGATGTCGAAAGCTGTCTTAAATATATTATCTCGGAAGTCAAAAAAACAGGCGAGTGCGCTTTTGACGACAGCGAGATTTTTGACATGGCGGTAAAGTACTACACCGACGACACTATAGGCATCCCACCCGAAATCAAATGCAGGGTCACAACGAATCAGCCTGCTGAGGCTGATTTGTTCTCTGCTTCCGCTCCTCTCTTGGAAAATGCAGTTGACAGCGCCCCTGCTGTTGAAAATACTGTCACCGCTCCAATTGTGAAACACAGCCCGAAACCCGCACAGACAACCCTGATACTTTTTGACCTATGACACCAAAGACCACAGCAGAGAAAGAAATAACATCCCTCAGCGCCTCTTTGAAGCCAGTCGGTGCTGAGGTGCACGCTTGGGCGGAAAAAACCGTTTTCCTTAAATGGGGCGTGCTCTCACGCGGGAAATTCCACTGCCTTGACTGCGCCCACACTTGGAAACCCGACAGCCAAAAGAAATCCTGCAGGGATTACATGAAATGCAACGCCTGCAAAGGAAAACTTAAAATATTCGGCTATAATCAGGTGCATTTCAAGGAAGTTGAATACTCGGCAGTTTTGGACATCTGTGGGAGCTATCAGGTAGTTCGCATCATCTGCTCGCATAAGAACATGAAAAAGAATTTTGCTCCGACCTATTTTCACGCCGAGGTCATGCAGCATTGGATTAGCCCGCAGGGCGAAGTGCGCACGATGTCTTTAAGCACCAATGTGTTTTCTCAAGTGTACGACCAATGGAAATATTACTCCCCCCTTGAAATCCGCCCAAAGGATTTTAAGGGCAGTCCAAAGTTCCGCATCAATCCCTATAGGGTCTATCCTCGAATGAAAGTGCTTTCTGTACTTCGAAGAAACGGATTTAAGACCGCTTTCCACAATATCGCACCGCAAATATTGTTTTGCGCAATCTTGAAAGATTCATGCGCCGAAACGCTTCTCAAAGCCTCGCAGGCTTCCATGTTCTTTTATTACCTGTCTTCAAACGAACAGCACATCAGGGCGAACTGGCAGGCTGTAAAGACCTGCCTTAAAAACCAGTATGTAATTTCCGATTACAGGATATGGGAAGATTACATTTCACTCTTAAAATGGTTTAAAAAGGATTTATCTTCTCCTATGTTTGTCTGTCCTGAGAACCTGACCGAGGCGCATGACAGACTTGTGGCTAAAAAAAGGGCAGTTCAGAGAAAAAAATACCTCTTGGAAATGCGCTCTGAAATCCTGCAGGCGCAGAAGCTGTACGAGCAGGAGAAAAAGCAGTTTTTCGGTCTTTGTTTTAAAGATAAAAACCTTTCGATTTCCGTGATTGAAAATGTGCGGGACTTTATGGAAGAGGGCGATAATCTGCGCCACTGCTTGTTTACCAATGAGTATTACAAAAAGAAAAACTCGCTGATACTTTCCGCCAAAGTTGATGACAAGTCCGTGGAAACTATCGAGGTGTCGTTTAAGAACATGGAAGTGGTACAATGCAGAGGGTTAAAAAATAATACATCCAAGTATCACAGGCAGATTCTGAGACTCATGTGTGAAAACCTGTATCAGATAAAATCTAGGATGAAAGAAATAAAAATTGCATCCTAAGGAGACAAGCCGGCACTATAGCCGGCTTTTTTATCGGCGGGCAGACACTTGAAGGCTTCAACCTTTCAGAATATAATCCAATTTCATTTATTATTACCGGAGCTCATATGAGAACAGAATTTTTGATAAGGACTTGCGTACATCTTCTTTTGTTGAGGGATTTTTTTACCTTTATAACTCATATTTTTGTAAAATAATTGTTAATAAGAAAATGAATTCCTTTTTTAATATGGATCATAAAATGTACGAAAATATTCTAACAAATGAAGAGGACATAAGAGGCAAGCTCTTACTGCCGTTTCTTGAGAGTCTGGGTTTAGAAAAATCCGAAATCTCATTAGAGAAATCATTTTCAATCCGTCTGGGCAAAGCACGCAAAGTCATGAGAGGGAGATCTGATATTTTATACACTAGGAATGGAAAAAACCTATTTATTGTAGAGCTTAAAAAACATTCCGTAGCTATAACACAGGACGATATAGACCAGGGAATTTCCTATGCGAGGCTTTTGGATGGAAACATAGCTCCCTTTACAATTATTACAAATGGTATATCAACTAAAATTTTTGATACCATTACACGAACCGATTTAACGGGTACAAAAATCGCACAGCAATCCTCTTTCTGGAATAGTGATTGCAGGTTATCCTTAGATGAAGATATCCAGATAAGATATCAGGCCCTGAAGAGTTTTGTATCGCTCTCTTCTGAAAACCTTAAATACTTCTGCCAAAAGCAGGTCTTGGACAGAATGGGACCTATTATGGGCTCACAAGACAATACAGATGCAAAATATGTCCCGGAACTTTACATTGAAAGAAGTGAAATCCAATCCGCTTTTGACACGTTTCTAAGTTCTGACGCATCTGTCTTTGGAATCATTGGAACGGCCGGATCTGGCAAAACAAATACAACATGTTCCATTGCGCTTCAAAATTTAGAAAACCACTTTGTTTTTTTTTATAATGCCTCTATAATCAGCAGTTCACCGCTCGAACTTATTTCAGAAGATCTTAATGGTGTCTTCTCTTCCAGAACCTATACTGACGTTATCCTAAAAAAACTTGATGAGATAGGCGGAGCTATCAAAAAAAACGTATTGATTTTTATTGATGCTGTGGATGAGTGCATCAATCCTAACCTAAATCTGGAGCTCAGTGAAATTGCATTGAAAGCAAGATATCTGAATAACGTAAAAATATGCATCAGCTGTAAATTGGGAATCTGGAAAGACTTTTTATACAACAGGGATACTCCGACGCATTTACACCAAGAGCTTCTTAAAACCCACAAAGAAACATCGCTGGATTATAGAAATCCCGGTTTTCTTCTTGACAATTTTAACGATACCGAACTAAAAGATGTCATACCTTTATACAAAAAAGCTTTCGGGTTTAAAGGTGATATTTCCCAGCAGTTATTAAATGACTTAAAAAACGGTTTCTTTTTGAGGATTTTCAGTGAGGTATATGCAGGTAAAAACATTCCAGAGAAGATTTCCGATAAGAATTTGATAAGCCTCTACATTTCAAAATCGATTGCCAAAACCAATCTTGATAAAAGAACTGCTCTTGCGATCCTAGCTAATGTGGCTAAAGTCCTTGCCTGCCATAAATTTACAGCTCTGGAAGAACACAAAAAGGACGGTATAGAAGTGGATAAACTGTACGACTTTCTTAATCTGCCTTTCAATGAAAACATTCCCGAAGAGCTATTTGCCAGAAATATACTTATAAGAGAAAATAAGGACGAATCTCACACAGTTTCATTCTATTATTCTAAAATTCGCGACTACTTTATCTGTTTCCATTCTTATAAACTGGATAAACTCACCTCACAGGACTTTAATGATATTCTGCCAGAATTTTATCAAAATTACATTGGAGAAAGCGCTTTATCTTTTTATATGGAAAATGCTTCTTTTGAACACTTGCAGACTTTCTCTGAATTTAAAAAGAACAAAGCCCTTCAATACGTAAAAGCTTATGACGATTATCTTAACGATCATTTTAAGAAATTCAAGCATTTTTTTGATCCTTTTACCCATAACCAGATAGGGATAATTCTGCCCGATGACCTTCTAAAAGAAAATGGCTATGCCTTGTACCCGCTTAAGGAAAATGAGACGGTAAAAGTACTGCTCAAGAACTTGAAATCCGACATGGGTAACAATTTTGAGCAGACCGTATTTTACACCCATAGGGTTCACAGCGTTAGGGGAAGTCATAATTCTCTTATGGTGAAAGATCAAGATGAAACTGTAAAAAGGAATATCTTCAAAGGACTGAAAAAAATAATTGAAGAGGGAAAATTGAGCGCCTACAATTCGGACATTTTAAACAGGGAAATGGTCGCTTCCATTTTATATTTCTATTGGGATAGACTTGAATATGAATTTAATTTAAATGACTTTACTCTTCCCCGCTTTAATTTACTCTATCCAATCGATTTAAAAGATTTACATGCCAGGTTATACAGATTCAGGGCTCGCTATTTTTTCAGAAAGACAAACAACGAGCCATTATATGTCAACCAAATGACTGAAAAAGCGATAGCGGAAAATATGGAAATTCCAAACATGAATATATGTGGTGATTTTCCTCCTTTTGATGAGCTTTTTAAGGTCGTGAATATCCTTCTGTCAAAAGGACACAGCCAGTTGGAAGAACACCATCTGCCCTGCCCTGACATTGCAGTTGACAAAGCAAAGGAATATAACAGACAGAACCTGAAAGACAGTCACTACTTTATAAGGATTAAACAGCTTAGTGAGAATCAAGCCCAAAAATATATAATATCATTTTTTAAAGCCTTAGAAATAGCTTACAAAGAGTTCATCGACTATTATTTTCCAGAATTTAAAAAGGACTTTACATTTTATAACCAAATGCCCCATGAATATTTCTTCTATATGAACGACAATGATATTTTGAGCTGGGGCAATCTTGGCTACCGAAAATCATTAAACAATGAAATTGGATTCAGCTTTAACGATAAAAGCGAATCTAAAAAAGCGTATTTAGAAGAGGGCATACCTTTTCTGCGTATGTTTTCACTGGACAGCATCCTGCACACTGCAGACGACTACAGACATAACCCCAGAAAAACCGTTGATCGTTTCAAAACAATAAAAGTTGATGAATACTGCGTTATTAGAAACTGGATTTATCAATTGCTTGAAGACGACATGAAGCATCTCTTTAGGGAATTTGATTGAACAGATAGTTCAGGATTCAGACTATGAGAGTCTCCCTATTAACCTCAAAATAAAAAAACACATTAAATCTCATTATTTTAAATTTTATATCGTAATATTGCAATATAAATATAAAACGATGGGAGCAACAAAGACAGATCACTTTACAGAAAGCCAGAACGAGCTGGCTGTTTTAGCAAAAGCGTTAGGGCATCCTGCCCGTATTGCTATTATGGAATATTTATTAAAAGTAGATGCATGCATCTGCGGAGATATTGTAAACGAACTTCCCCTTTCTCAGCCTACAGTGTCTCAGCATTTGAAAGAATTGAAAAATGCAGGGCTGATTAAAGGAAGTATCGAGGGGAATTCTATATGCTACTGCATCAATGAACCTGGACTTGAAAAGATTAAAGGCTTTTTTCAGCATATATCGGATCATCTGGCAAAAAAGCGAAGCGAATGCTGTTAATCTATAAAAATATGGAAATCAGAAAACTTATCGATAAACATTGGGATCAGGTAAAAATAATTTACCAAAAAGGGATAGATACCGGCAATGCCACTTTCCAGACCAGCGCCCCTTCATGGGAAGAATGGGACAGTTCACATCTGGCATCCTGCAGAATTACAATGCAGCAAGATGGCAAAGTAGTTGGATGGGCGGCTCTTACACCCGTTTCTTCCCGATGTGTTTATGCAGGGGTTGCAGAAGTAAGCGTGTATGTGGATCCTGCACACTGCGGAAAAGGAATCGGGCTTACCCTTTTAAATGAACTTGTCCGGCAGAGCGAAGCAGAAGGAATCTGGACGCTTCAGGCAGGGATCTTTCCTGAGAACATGGCAAGTCTCCGCATCCATGAAAAAGCAGGTTTCAGGATACTTGGAACAAGAGAGAAAATCGGAAAACAAAATGGTATCTGGAGAGATACTGCGCTTCTTGAGAGAAGAAGCTCTGCTATTATTTAATAAAAATATAGTTTAACTAAATATAAAAAAATTATGAAACTTTCAGAAATTAAAGAAGTGCTTAAAACGGTCGAAGCCGTAAATTTTGAACTGCCGGACGGCACATTTGTACCGGAATATTTTCACGTAACTGAAGTAGGCTTGGTTACCAAAAACTTCATCGACTGCGGCGGAACAGTAAGAAAAGAAACTGTTGTAAATTTTCAGCTTTGGGATGCCAATGACTATGAGCACAGGCTTAAACCTCAGAAACTTATCCACATCATTGAGCTTTCAGAAAAAGTATTGGGAATTGTAGACAATGAAATTGAAGTGGAGTACCAGAACACTACTATCGGTAAATACGATTTGGATTTTAACGGCAGAAACTTCACTCTGCTGAATAAACAAACAGCATGTCTTGCTCAGGAACAGTGCGGCATTCCATCAGATAAACCAAAAGTAAAATTATCTCAGTTAAATTCTGACAACAGCTCTTCTTGCGCTCCAGGCGGTGGATGTTGCTAATCAGTAAATAGATAATTAATCAACCTTTACAGCCAAAAAACTATGTTATATCCACAAATTGAGAATACGGTTAATTCATTTGATTTCAAGCAGATCTCCGAAGAGCGCAAAGCAGTCCTGCAGCCATTAATCGACTTCATTCAGACTAAAACCGACAATAAACTGGAAACCAGATTAAATTTAATCTGTACGCACAATTCCAGAAGAAGCCACCTCTCTCAGGTTTGGGCGCAGACTGCCGCAGCCTATTACGACATAAAAAATGTTTCATGCTATTCAGGAGGGACTGAAGCTACTGCCCTGTTCCCAATGGTAGCTGAAACTTTAAAGGATTCAGGGTTTAAGATAAAAACGCTCTCAAAAGGCTCAAACCCTGTCTATGCAATAAAATATGCAGCTGATGCGCTTCCTGTCATCGGTTTCTCCAAAACCTATGATGATGATTTCAATCCTGAAAGCGGATTTGCGGCCATAATGACCTGTTCGCAGGCTGACGGCGGATGTCCATTTATAGCTGGTGCCGAGAAGAGAATCCCGATTACCTTTGAGGATCCAAAAATTTCTGATGGAACGCTTCAACAGAAAAAAGTATATCTGGAGCGCAGCCTGCAGATAGGAACTGAAATGTTTTACGTATTCTCACAAATAAAAAAATAAAATGTCAGCAGATAACTGTGCGCCAGCTCTCGGACGCAAAAAATTAAGCTTTCTTGACCGTTTCTTAACACTTTGGATTTTCCTTGCTATGGCAATAGGTGTGGCGATAGGATACTTTATTCCTTTAAGCGGAGATTTCATCAATTCTTTTTCCAGTGGAACAACAAATATTCCATTGGCTGTAGGACTTATCCTGATGATGTACCCGCCCCTGGCAAAAGTAAAATATGAACAGATGGGACAGGTTTTCAAAAACACTAAAGTCTTGGGAGCCTCTTTACTGCTGAACTGGATTGTAGGCCCCGTATTAATGTTTCTATTAGCCCTGCTCTTTTTGAACGGATATCCTCAGTATATGATCGGGGTAATCCTTATCGGTCTGGCACGCTGTATTGCAATGGTTGTAGTATGGAACGATCTAGCAGACGGAAACCGTGAATATGCCGCAGGTCTTATTGCCCTTAACAGCATTTTTCAGGTCCTGCTTTACAGCGTCTATGCTTACATTTTTATAACCATTCTCCCTCCTTATTTTGGATATGATGGTTTTGAAGTGAATATCAGCATTGCACAGATTGCCCAGAGTGTGGGTATCTATCTGGGGATTCCTTTTGCTCTTGGAATCATAAGCCGTTATGCTCTTACAGCACTAAAAGGCTCTGAATGGTTTGAGAATAAATACGTGCCGTTTATCTCGCCAATTACTCTAATTTCATTACTCTTTACTATCATTGTAATGTTCAGCCTGAAAGGGGAACTGATTGTTCAGATTCCGATGGACGTTGTGCGTATTGCAATACCTCTTGTGATTTACTTTACTTTGATGTTTATCATCAGTTTTTTCGTCGGTAAGTATTTTGGGGCTGACTATTCAAAAGCGGCTTCAATAGCATTTACAGCAACAGGGAATAATTTTGAATTGGCTATTGCTGTGGCGATCGGCGTGTTTGGAATAAACAGCGGACAGGCTTTTGCAGGTGTAATCGGCCCTTTGGTAGAAGTACCTGCTCTTATTGCATTAGTAAATCTTGCATTCTGGTTCCGAAAAAAGTATTTCACAAAACAGCTGCCTGCAGAAACTGCTTAAGAGAATATGAGAATTGCAATAATATCGGATATACATGCGAACTTCCCCGCATTGGAGCAGACTTTAAAAAGTATTGAAGAGCAAAATATTGATGCCGTTTACTGTTTAGGAGATTTAGTAGGCTACAATTTATGTCCCAATGCCGTGATCAATGAGATCCGTAAAAAACACATTCCTACCCTTGCCGGAAATCATGATGTCAAAGCTGTCGAGGTAAACAATGATGGTTCAAATGACATAGAAAGCTACGCATATCAGATTGTAGGCAAAGAGCAGATAAAATATCTTTCTGCTCTTCCTGCACATATTAAACTTGAATATCAGACAGCTGATAAACTCATTAAGATTTTGATGGTTCATGGCAGTCCTTATAGCAACAAGGAATATTTGCTTGAAGATAAAAATGAGAAAGATTTTACTAACATTTTTCTTGATTCCAATTCAGACATTCTTATCTGCGGACATTCTCATATACCTTATCATCGCATATTGGAAAATCCCAATAAAAAAGGCACTTATTTTCATGCCATAAATGCAGGGTCAGTAGGAAAACCAAAAGATAGAAATCCAGACAGCTGTTATGCGGTGATAACCATTGAAAAAAACAGTAATCTTTCAAAAAAAAACGGTATAAAAGTAGAATTCATAAGAGTGCCGTATGATATTGAAAAAACAGCCCAAGCTATTGAAGAAAGCCCTCTTCCAAATGTTTATGCCTTTATGCTTAGAAAAGCATATTAAAGTATTTAATACAACGTACTATGGAAAGTTTTAAATTATATTTAAAGGATATCGTCCCGGTCAGCGATCAGGAATTTGAAAATTACAGACCGTATTTCAAAACAAAGATATTAGCCAGAAACAGTTATTTTGCAGAGATTGGTAAAACTTCTCAAGAAGCTGCTTTTATAAAAAAAGGACTGCTCAGAACGTATTACGTAAATGAAAAATCTGAAGAAGTGACTTCATGTTTCTGCATAGAAAATAATTTAACTGCTTCCTACATGAGTTTTATTTCCCAGCAGCCCTCAGAACTTTCCATTATGGCTTTGGAAGATACCGAGCTTATAACAATCAATTACAATGACCTGCAGAATCTTTATAAAAAGAGTTCTCTTTGGCAGAATATCGGAAGGACAATTGCCGAGCGGCAGTATATGGTGATGGAACAGTATGCCAGTGTTTTGTGTAACGAAACTGCAAAGGAAAAATACAAACGCTTGCTTAAAGAACAGCCTGCCATTATAAATAAAGCTTCAGTTAATGATATAGCAAGTTATCTCGGTGTAACACGCAGGACTTTAAGCAGGATAAGAAATGAGATAGCACAAAAATAGAGGACATTTGTCCTTAATATTGATTACGCTTCCCTGTAATTTTGCTTTTATAATCAATTAAAAATAAAATGGAAACAGCAATTATCATTTCATCCTTCTTTCTAGTTCTTTTTGCAGTCTTAGCTTTATATGATGGTTTTTATCTGCATATTTTCAAATACCAGCTTCACAATCGAAAAGAAAGTATAGCAGAGCACATTACTCATACTTTAAGAGCTATTTTCTTTCCTGCAATACTTTATTTTTTATTCTTGAAACAAGATAATCATGCTAGTTTTGTCATAGGCTTAACCATTGTGTTTCTGGACATACTAGTGCTCGGGTACGACGCTTTTATAGAAAAAGACAGCAGGCAGTTTATGGGAGGTCTGCCTCGCTGGGAATATATTGTGCATATATTCGTAAACGGTTTTCATTTTGCCTCAATAGCGGTTTATCTCTCCATCAAGTTTACTTTTCAAAATGGAGAAATAATGATTTCGAATATAAACCAGTCGCCAATCCCCAGTTTCTTTAATTTGTTAATTATAAATCTTTTACCGGGAGCTATCATAATGGCAATTCTTCATGTTTTATTGTGCATCCCAAAAACAGTCTATATCTGGAATAATTTCAGACGTAAAATCAATTGTTGTTAATCTAACTTTCTGCATAAACAGAACATAAAATTTATGAGTTTGGAAATAAATGCTATTCACAATCAATTTTACATCATTTTGGGCAAATACATTAAGTCCCATATAAATGATATTGACGATGCATCTGATATTTTGCAGGATGTTTTTATAAAAATAATTGAGAATTTAGGCTCACTGACTGAAGAAAGTAAACTAAAAAGCTGGATTTTCACGATCACAAGAAATTCTATTATTGACTATTACCGAAAAAAATCCCAACACAAGAAATCTGAATTGACAGAATGTTCGATGCAAAAAATAATGCATAATAAAGATTTTGATAATACAGAAAGTCTTGACTGTTGTCTAATAAAATTCATTGAGCGGTTACCGGAAGACTACCGGAATATTATCATGGATAGCGAAATACATGGAATAAAACAGAAAGATTTAACGGAAAAATATAACCTTGCCTACCCTTCCGTTCACGAGTGTAAAGAGGCAGAAACAAATTAAAGGAAATGCTTCTGGACTGTTGTAATATTGAATTGGATTGTCGTGGAAATGTCATGAATGTTATGTCTAAAAAATCATGTAGTGGAGGAAGATGCTAATATCATCGAACCATTTATGAAAACTGCAAATATTAAATTTCAAGATATTGGATAAAAATCAGCAAAGCTTGCATCATTTTTAGATTAGTACGTCTTACGTAGTATTAATCATTAAAAATTAAAATTATGAAAAACAAAATGTTTCTTACACTTGCTGCAGTTGTATTAAGCGCTGGAAGTATTTTCGCTTATGCTAACTTATCAAAAACTAATACTAAGAAAAACTGCACTGAAAAATGTTCAACTCATTGTTGTAATGAGGATGCGGGAACTTGTGATCCAAAAGATTGCAAAAAGTAATTTTTTTCATTTTGCTATTCAAAGACAACTCAAAAGTTGTCTTTTTTTTTTAGGGAATAAATCAATTTTTATATTCAGTGAAAAACAATTAATGAGTGAGTCTAAATATTTTTTCTGTATATCAAATGAGTTAATATTATGATCGAATTTTGAACTGAATAATCTCAGAACTATTATTTAATTTTACTAAAAACTGATTTTATTTTTCATTTAATCCTTAATTACATGTTCTCATTTAATCATAATAATAGCTCCGTTATTGAAATAGTGAAATTACATTCTTTAACTTTTTTTAACATTAAACCCTTACGATACATACAAACCGCTCTTGATTAAAATATCAAAATAATTATCTTACAAATCAATAGAAAAATAGGCTAATTTCTTTAAATCATTCATAAAATGGTTTGTAAATTGTTCAGTAAGGGTCACAAAAAAGCCAAAAGGCACTAATTGAAGATAATTGGTGCTTTTTTTTATTTGGTTTAATCCCATCCCATAAAACCCTCATATGCAAAGTAAATAAGGAGAATATAAAAGCTATATTTGATTAACTTTTTAATAATTTTATAGAATCTAAATACTACTGGATTGTAAACTGATTTGTCGAATTCTTTTTTTACTAACTGTTCCATTTTAAAAATTGATTTAATTGATACTTATTTATTGTTTTTCAGATTCTTTCTTTAAGTTTAAAAGCCATTTGTCCAGCGACTGTTCGAGTCCGGCTTGAAATTTGCCGCGCATCAGTTTAACCAGCCATCCTTCCATGCTTTCTTCGACATGTACTTCTGTATAACCATTCTTTGCTATAAAAATCCAGTTATGAATCGCAAAAGCACCGAATGCTTTACCTGACCATCCTATTTTACTATTAGGCACAACGGTATGTAAAGTTGAATGTATGCTTAGACCTCCAGATTTCCAATCGAAAGTTGATCCAGGCCGAAACGCTCCATTGAGCTTCGGTGATTCGACATCTGTATGCCATTGCGGCCATTGATCGATTCTGCTCATGATCGAAAATATTTTTTCGGATGAGGCCTTAATAATTATGCTTTTTGTTGTCTGAACGGGTGCGTCTTTATTAATCGACTTTGAATCATTGTATGAGGTAAACATTTCTAGGCCCGCTATGGCTAAAGCGACTGCTACTAATAGCAGCACAACGCTATAGATTAATTTTTTCATTTTAATTTATTTTAAATTTTATTATCGGTTTGTAACATTTTAGCTTTTAGTGGATAAGCTATCATGATGATTAATTAAGTGTTCCGTTAGATCAGTATTTTTTTTATAATCTATGTAAGTATAAGTCGGTGTATGTTTGAGACCGTGGTTTCCCTCTGAAAATTGCAATAATTCTTTTGTCAGTAACAAGTAAGTATCGCTTTGGATAGAATTTTTCAATAAGGCGTGCGATTGTACTACGGCATCTCCATACAGCTTGCTAAAACTACCTATAGTATATTGCGTAAAGCTTCCATAATGGGCAATCAGTTTTAGCGATACATCCAGCTTTCTCTCAATCAGTTCTTCAATGAGTTCCAGTTTTTCTCTAAAGTTCTTTAACATCAGCTCATATTGAGTTACGATCTGCTCAATTGTTGGATTATCACAAAACTTGTAAAACAGGACCGCATCGCCTTCTACTTCTGAAATCTCAAGACCCAACGTATTACTCTGTATTATAGACATAAGCAGCTCACGAATAATATATCTGCCCGCTTCTACGCATATACTGGATACAAAATTGGTAAAACCGCTCACATCAGGAATTAAAATAATTACTTGTTCGATCTTAACCTTGTTGGTTTCAATCATGTATCTTCTTAACATTTCCTCTGAGTCAGTTGCTGTGTACATAATTTGCTTTTTTTTAAGTTGTTCAATATACAGACACTATCTCATCAATCCATTTTTCAGCCATTTCTGGTGTAGCACGATCTGCTTGGTCAAAAAAGAAATGCTTTTTAATCTCAAATCCACAGTAAGTATAAATACCTTTATCAGAAGTTAATTCCAGTGCTTTGTCCATACCGATTGCGTTGTACTCCTCATGTGATTTACCATGTGTATTGATAATTACCGCTTTTTTTCCTGTAAGCAGACCTTTTTGTATTCCCTGATCATAACGATAGGCAAATCCATAGCTAAAAACACGATCAACATAACCTTTCATAATGGCAGGTAAGCCAGTCCACCAGATTGGGTAGATAAATGTGATGCAATCTGCCCAAGTAATAAACTCTTGCTCTAGTTTGACATCGTTTGCAACTTCTCCCTTTCTTTGGCCCGCCATATCTTCTAGTGAAAGCACGGGATTAAAATTAAGTTCGTTTAAGTCCCTTACGATTACTTCATGATCATGAAGGTGCTTAGCCAATGCATTTTTGAATTGTGCATTCAGGCTGTAAGGATTTGGGTGCGCATAAATAATTAAATGTTTCATCTTTCTGTTATTTTAAATTGATAGGACAAATTTAAATCGCAGAAATCGGGAAAAATTGGAAGAAAACGAAACTAGCTTATGGGGTTGCAGATGCTGCGCTGCAATTTAAGGTATTTGGTAGGGCTTAAATTTAAATAATACTTGAAATCGTTAATCAATTGGCTCTGGTCATAATAACCGCATTGATCAATAATTTCGAACCAATCGTCTTTAGTTGCCTTGCTTGCGATGTTTTGCATCATCTCAATAGCTCTCAGAAAACGTTGGTAACGGCTTATTTCTTTGGCAGAATAACCCAAATGCTTTTTGTGGTTGAGCTGTATGGTGCGCTCACTCTGTTTTTCGTCTTCAGCTACTTTTTTTATTGGATTGTATGCTGTATCCTTAAGGTCTATCAGTTGTTCTGCAATAGTGTTGCGCGCTCTCAAATAGGGTCTGCAGAATTCGAGAATATAGCGCACTTGCTGTTCCTTATCATTAAGTTCTTCAAGTTTATGCCACAAGACTGTAAAGCAGTTTTCTTCCAGCAGAGAATTTGGATCAATAGGCAAATGCTCCGCTATGGCAGCAGCGCCAAAAAATCGATAAAATGCATCATCTTTAAAGTTGGCAACCAAAATCCTGTTTGAAGGTGGAAGCGAATAGTCGAAGGCTTTCTTAATTGGCCCCAGTACAATACATTTGTCCACTTCTATTTTTTCAATAGTATGTGAGTGGATATATGCATTCACCCCAAAACTGAAGATCATAATGGTTTGGTACGAAGGAATCAGTGTTTTGGTAATGGTGGAAGCTGAATAATTTTCAGCAAAATAAAAATGTGAAAACACCTCTTGAAATTCATCAGGAACTGGTATTCTGCCACTCAATATCTCTTCATTACTATTCATAACATTGCTAAATTATAAATTTTTTATTTATTCTTATTACTCTAATTTTTAAGTAATATTATTAGATGCCCTGCTACTTCTGGTATCTTTTTTTTATATGCATTATTAAGGTAACTGTAAATCATTTTACATTCATTTTTTTACTAAAGGCAAAAGATATATCTATAAAAAATTATCATGGTTTTTCAACATAAAATTAACGTAAGTTTGTAAAAGACACTCGATAAGATAATACCATTAATACAGATATAAATGAAACATTTAAAATTTTTATATTTCATACTTGCTATGGCATCTTTTAACCTCAATGCCCAAGAAATTAAGAGTTATTTAGAAGGAGACGTCGTTAAAATACCAGTAGATCTTATTAATGATTGGCCTTTCATCAATGGCGAAATCAATGGCGTACAAGGCCGATGGATGTTTGATACTGGAAATAGCAAGGCATTCTCTGTACATTCTAAAAAAGTGCATGACGTTGAATCCAAAATCATAGGATCGGGATTTGTGGCTAGCGGGCAAAAATATGAAGTGCTCGAATATCCGCTAATAAATCAAGTCAAAGTTGGAGTCAATGTTTATAATAATCTAAAAAATATAAAAGGTAATAATTTTGACTTTCTCGAGCAGATTTCCACCACAGTTATTGGACAAATCGGTTTTGACTATTTTAAAGGTTATGACATGAAAATCGACTACTTGAGGAATGAACTTACTTTTTATAAACAAAAAGAAAATAGCGAGAATTGGAATGACATTAGAAAGCATCCAAATTATATTACATCTCTACCCTATTTTACACGAAAACTAGATAATCATCCGATGCTTAAAATTCGCCATAAGGGAACTGAGCTTTTGTTAACTTTCGATACGGGTGGAGGAAAAGGCAGTTTTAATATAGAGGAAACGTATTTTGAAAAGCTAAAAAATAATGGGGATATAGAAAACTTCTACGAAAACGAAGAGAGTACATTATACAATTGGTATAACGTCAAAATTGATAGCCGCTTAACCGTCAACCTTTATGGCATAGATAGAGAAGATTCTAGTCCCGCTCATAAGCCTTTGGGAATAACTGAAAAAAACACACTCACCCTTGACCACTCTTTTTTATCGCAATATATCACCATATGGGATACTAAAAATAAAGTGATTCATGTGTTAGAGAAAAAGTGATTAACGCTAACATAGGTACTAACTCCGTTTTAAATGGAAAATCCTATCGACTGAAATGAAATTAGCATCTAAATTCTTCTAAAGCTATTTGTTTTATAAAACATTCTGAAAATTAAGTAAGCACCACTATTTTTAGGAGTCGTAAATTTGATAAGAGCGTTAACCAACTTTAATCAAATTGATCCTTTTATATGAATGATATCTTTTTTCATGACTGGCAGAGCATTATCCGCGCTGCTGTTACAACCGTTATAGCATTTATAACCCTTTTTCTTTTTGTGCGTATATCAGGCAAGCGTACACTTGCCAAACTAAACGCCTTTGACTTTATCGTGTCAATTGCGCTGGGTTCTACCCTATCAGATATTATGCTGGCTACAATACCTGTTGCAGAAGGTGCTGTAGTTCTTTTATTAATTATTTTGTTGCAATATATTTTTGCATGGCTGGCAAGATTTTCTACTCAAATGGAAAAAATTATTAATACAGTCCCTCGTCCAGTCTTTTACGATAACAAATTTTTAGAAGAAGCAATGGCACTTGAGACCATTACAAAAGAAGAAATTTATTCTGCGATCCGCTCTGCAGGAATTGATCAGATTAATGATGTAAAAGCCGTTGTAATGGAACTAAACGGAACGCTGAGCGTTATAAAAAAATCGGAAGTAAACGGCCCCAGCTCAATTGATGACTTAGATTTACCCAAAATAAAAATCATTTCTGAAGACGACAGTAAAATTATAGACAGAAATCCCAAAATTTTGTAAGGAGAATTTTATTTATAAAAATTACTTTTCGTTAAAAATACAGAAATGCAGCAAAATAAAAAGAAAATAGCAATTTTAGGAGGAGGCCCAAGCGGACTCTTTCTATATAAAAGACTTGTAGAATATGGCGGTATAGACCTCGATGTCACCATTTATGAAAAGAAAAGCATGCTTGGAGCCGGAATGCCTTACAGCGGAGAAGGTGCCAACGACGAACACGTAACAAATGTTTCTGACAATGAAATACCAGACATTGTTAATTCTATTGAAGAATGGATAAAGACAGCTCCTGCCAAACTATTAGAAAGATTTAATATTGATTCTGGCAGTTTTAATGAATACAAGGTATTGCCTAGAATTTTATTTGGTCATTATCTTGCTTCCCAGTTTGAACTTCTGCAGCAAATTGCAGCTGTAAAGGGAATCACGACTACTATTCTTTATGAAACAGATGTCTCTGATGTTATTTATAAAAAAGAAGATCAGAAAGTCTGTGTCGTAACAGAGAATGAAAGAACAGAATTTGATTATGCCGTAATCTGCACCGGACACAACTGGCCTAAAAGATACGAAGGAAAGGTAAAAGGCTACTTTGACGCCCCCTACCCGCCGACCAAACTGGCATTACAATTAAATCATGCCGTGGCTATACGAGGATCTTCGCTCACTGCGATTGATGCCATAAGAACTTTAGCACGCTACAACGGAAAATTTATTAAAGAAGATGACGGAAAACTACGCTATGAAAAGGCAGCAGAATGCCCAGATTTCAAAATGATCATACATTCCAGAAGCGGCATGCTCCCTGCTGTCAGGTTCCATTTGGAAGATTCTCATTTATCACACGATTCTTTGCTTACAAGAGAAGAAATAGATGAGCATCGAAAAGAAAACGATGGATTTCTGTCGCTTGATTTTGTGTTTAAAAGAAATTTCACTGAAATTTTCCGTACAAAAGATCCTGATTTTTACAATCGGATTAAAGAGCTCTCTATTGAAGAATTTGTAGATGAGATGATGGAACTTCGAGAACGTCTGGATCCTTTTCAGCTTTTAAAGGCAGAATACGCTCAAGCTGAAAAATCGATAAAAAGACAAGAATCTATTTATTGGAAAGAAATGCTGGCCGTTTTAAGTTTTGCAATGAATCACCCAGCCAAATATCTGTCTGCCGAAGATATGCAGCGCCTTCAAAAAGTATTAATGCCTCTGATTTCTATTGTAATAGCCTTTGTACCGCAAAAATCTTGTGGCGAACTTCTAGCCCTGCACCACGCAGGCGTTTTGGATATTGTAGCCGTCAATCAAGACAGTTCTGTCGAGCCTCAGCATGGTGGAGGAATCCTTTATAAGTATATTGATGAAAATCAAAATCAGAAAAGTGACTATTATAATACTTTCGTAGATTGTATTGGGCAGCCACACCTGTCTTATGAAGATTTTCCTTTTAAAACATTGCTTTCGCAAAAAGCGGTAAGTCCAGCGGCATTAAAATTTAAATCAAACGCGGCAGCAGAAACCATTTTAGAAAATGGGAGCACGCTTGTTCAAAAAAATACGGATGGAAGTTACTCGCTCCAGGTTTCTGGAATTGCGATTAATGACAATTTTCAGATTATTGACCAGTACGGATCTTATAATGAAAGCATTTATATCATGGCCGTGCCTTACATCGGGGGTTTCAATCCAGATTATTCTGGCTTGGATTTTTGCGAAGCAGCTTCTCTGAGAATTGTCGAAGATATTTTTAAAGAAGAATTAATAAAAAATTAGACTCAGCAATATGATAACTACCAAAGACCCTGGGCAGCAGTTTTACGCTTTTCAGCAGAGAGACATCAATTCCATTTTTGAACAGATACAGACTACTCCAAAACTTAAGCTTTTATACCAGCTGCCAACGGGAGGCGGTAAAACCGTAGTGTTTTCAGAAATAGCCAGAAGGTTTCTCGAGCAATCGGACAAAACCGTCATGATCCTGACCCATCGCAAGGAACTGTCCAGACAGACCGCTTCTGCCCTTAAAAAGGCAGGTGTCAGCAGTTGTATGATTAATAGCAGCACGGGCAATTTTAAAGCCGGATGCCGCTGTTATGTTGCCATGGTGGAAACCCTGCGCAACAGGATCAAGTCAAAGAAAATCAAGACCGCAGAAGTCGGGCTGGTCATCATTGACGAAGCGCATCATAACTCCTTCGGCAAACTATTGGGCAGTTTCAAAAGCGCGGTGGTTATTGGGGTTACCGCCACGCCATTCAGCTCTGATATTTCAAAACCCATGAACAGGCATTACAAATCTCTTATTACTGGTGAAGATATTACCAGCCTTATCGAAGGCGGTTTTCTAGCCCGTCCCGAGTCCGTGGAATATCAAGTCGAACTCAATTCGCTTAAAACAGGCATACACGGAGATTACACCGTAAGCTCTTCCAATGCGCTTTATGCATCACCGCCCATGCAGGAGCTTCTTCTGGAAGCTTATAGGGAAAACGCCTCGGGCCGTAAAACCTTGATATTTAATAATGGTATTGATACCTCCCTGAAGGTTTATGAAAGCTTTTTGGCTGCAGGAATTCCTGTGAAACACCTCGACAACAAGACTCCCGATACCGAGCGTAAGGAAATTCTTCAATGGTTCAAAAAAACCAAAGATGCTGTGCTCAGCTCCGTGTCGATACTTACTACCGGCTTTGACGAGCCGACAGTCAGAAATGTCATACTCAACCGTGCAACCACTTCCATTACCCTGTACCATCAGATGATCGGCCGTGGCTCTCGAAAACTGCCGTCAAAAAAGACATTTAAGATTATTGACCTTGGCAATAACATACAGCGCTTTGGCGAATGGCAGCAGCCTGTTGACTGGAAATCTGCCTTTGAAAACCCGGAGGAATTCGCCAGACAGTTCAATTATCAGGCGGGTTCTAATTCCTCAGTGCAGTCTCACGCCATTTCTGCCGAGCTGCGAGCACAATTTCCCAATACCTTGGAGATGGCCTTTGATATTGAGGGACATTTTCAGGAAACGGTCACGCTACATGAAAAGCCCAAAACCGTAATTCGCGAATCCATTCGTCAGCATGCAAAAATGTGCCTCGATAATGCACAAAGCCTTACCCATGCAGTTGAACTTGCTCAAGCCCTTCAGCCTGAAATAGATTGGCGGGTCAAGCAGTATGCAAAATGTCTTGATAATGCCAGCAAAAATTACAGAGAATGGCTGATAGAAGATTACCAGAACCGTCTGAAAGGGCTGCTAATAAAGCTGTACCCAAAACAGCAGCGTACAGTCTGAACCTTGCTGTGCGCGGATAGGGGTTGGTTGACCAAAACTAAATTTGGTATTATAATTTACGGGACATGTGCATTTTATAAACGCGGTTAAAATAAATGTAATTTTTGGTATGCGCAGCTGGTTTATTTTAGCTGACTAAATATAATGACACACATATGAAATTTTATAAGTATGCAATAGCTGCGGTCAGTGCGTTTATCTCATTTCACTCCTCCGCACAGCAGATTCAAACCGATCGTCCGAACGAAACAGAAAGCCCTTCGGTAATTTCTCCTGGGCATCTTCAGGTGGAAGGAGGCTTTAAATATGAAAAGGAAGATACAGAAGAAACAGTTTACTGTCCTGAGACGGTGTTGCGACTAGGAATTATCAAAAATGCGGAACTCCGTTTCGAAACTGCATTTCAGACTCTCAAAGATGACGAGAGCACTCTTTATGGAATTCAGCCTTCTGCTCTTGGGATAAAGTATCACATTTTAGACCATAAAAAACTGCAGCCTGACCTCGCTGTTTTGGCCAGAGTTACAATACCTTGGCTGGCAGATAATGCTTTTCAAGAAGAAAAGTACAGTCCGGAAGTCCGTTTACTGGCACAGCACGAACTTAGCAAAAAGGCACATATTGGATACAATGCTGGCCTCAGCTGGATGAGCCCTGACCTTAAAACAGAGTATATTTATGCGCTGTCATTTGATCACACACTGACAAAGAAAATTAAAATTGTAATTGAATCCTACGGCACGGTAGAATCGCATCATCACGCGAAAAACACCGCTGATGCCTCGGTCTTATTTCTGCTTACCAACCGCGTTCAGCTTGATATTACCGCGGGAAGCAGCCTGATGCATGCCGAGAATAAAAAATTTGCAGGAGCGGGAATATCGGTAAGTATCTAGTACCAGGCCTCAGGCGTCCTCCTTTCGTAAATAATTATATTTTTTGCTATTGAGAATTATTTTTCTAAAATTACTGTCTAAGGTAAATTACTATTATAAATTAAACTCTTTATAATAGTTTGTCAAAATGAATGGGCAGATCGGTAATCCTTTTTCCGGTTGCGTTATATATGGCATTTGTGATAGCTGGAGCCATTCCAACGACACCAATTTCACCAACGCCTTTTATTCCGAGATCATTGACAATTTTATCTTCTTCTTCCACAAAAATGACACTCAAATCATGAATATCGGCATGAACTGGAATATGATATTCAGCGAGATTAGGATTCATATATTTTCCGAAACGATGATCGGTAATAGTTTCTTCATGAAGCGCTTTGCTGATCCCCCAGATCATGCCGCCCAAAATCTGGCTTTCGGCTGTTTTGGGATTAATAATTCTTCCTGCCGCCACACTGGTCACCGCTCTTGTGACTTCTATTACGCCCAATTCTTCATCTACTTCAACTTCAATAAAAACAGCGCTGTGAACTGCCTTTGCCTTTTTTCCGTCTGTAAGCGGATTTGGCATCGCCATATTGGTTGTTTTTATTTCCTGAAGCGATAATTTTTCAAGAATTTCTGTAATGCTGATTTTATATTCTAGATTGCTTTTTAATATCAAAAAACCATTGCTGAAAATAATATCTTCAAATTTGGCATTGCTTACAAATGAATCTTTAAGTGCAGACGCTTTTTTAAATATCTTTTTATTTAATGCCCTGCAGGCCGTTTTAACAGCTGCTCCAACCGTCGCTGTGGTAAAAGAACCGCCCTGAATTGGGGCAAAAGGCATACTGCTGTCGGCATAAGAAAATTTGATATCTTCTAAATCCATTCCCAGTTCTTCTGCAGCGATCTGACTCATTACGGTAAGTGTTCCCGTGCCAATATCGGTAACGGCGCTTTTTAATTCTGCTTTGCCATCAGCTGCAATTTTCGCTTCGACACGTGCGAAAAGACGGTTGGCATCCCATATTCCCGTTGCCATTCCATAACCTACAAGTTTATTGCCGCGTTTCATGCTTCGAGGCTCAGGATTTCGTTTTGACCAGCCAAATTTTTCCGCTCCTTGAAGATAACAGGCTTTTAGCTCTTTACTGGAATATTCCTTATCCGAACTCTTATCAATATCAGTATAATTAATAAGCCTGAATTCAACCGGATCTATATTCAATTTACAAGCGAGTTCGTCCATAGTAACCTCAATGGCATGAATACCAGTGCTTCCGCCTGGAGCGCGCATATCCAGAGGAGAATATACATCAAGCGGCACAAGTTTGCTTTCAAGTAACGTATTTTCTGCGGGATAAAGCATATTCGACCAGTTGACCACCATTTCTACATAATCTTCAAACTGTGAAGTTTCTGCGGAAGCTTTATGGTAAATAGCATTTACTTTTCCGTTTTGATCGGCTCCGAATTTGGTATGCTGAATCGTTGGAGGTCTGTGCCCGAAAGTATACATCTGAGCGCGGTCTAAAGTCACTCTGACATTTCGTTTTAAAGCAAGCGAAGCCATTACAGCCATAAATAACTGGTATTGTGGCCTGAGTCCCGAACCAAATGCACCGCCCACAAAAGGTGAAATGACCTGAACATTTTTCATTTTCAAACCAAATACATTAGCAACATATAGCTGAGAATTAATCGTTCCCTGCGTTTTATCGTAAATTTTCAGTTTATTTTTGCCTTCATAAAGTACTGTAGAAGCAAACATTTCCATCGGATTGTGATGCTCTGTTCCATGTTTGAATTCACCAGAGCTTTGTACATACGAATTACGATAGGCTTCTTCAAAATCGCCTTTCGGTCTTGGCGGAGGGGGTTTTAACATGGATGCCAGACCTTTTTTGGGATTTCGTTCTTTATGAAGATTTAATTCCAGATTGGTATCAAATTCTTCTTCTTTATAGGCCAGTTTAATCTTCATGGCAGCATATCGTGCCATTTCAAATGTTTCGGCTACTACTAAAGCAATGGGCTGGCCGTTGTATTTTATTTCGTTATCTTTTAATGGTTTAAAAACTGTTCCCGGAGGTGCATCCATATCGGCATACTGAATATCAAACCAAGCAGTTGACGGTCTGTTTTCGTGCGTAAAAACTTCAATTACTCCGTCCATCTTTTTGGCATCAGAAGTATCAATAACGGCAATTTTGCCTTTGGTTATCGTGCTGTTTACTACGTAGCCGTATAAAAGGTCTGGCACATTATATTCTCCAGCATATTTTGCCTTTCCAGTAACTTTTAAAGCGCCTTCTAAACGGCTGACTGGCTGTCCTATTACTCGTGATTTTGTCATCTTTGCTGCATTAAATTAGTTATAATGATGGTTTTGCACCAGAACGCTGTGTTTCGGGATGCAACGCCATCATACAATTTCTGATAATAGCTCTTTTGGCCAGTTCAATCTTGAACGAATTATGCTCAAAACCTTTCGCACCTTTTAAAATAAGATCTGCCGCCAAAGCAAAATTTTCGCGAATGGGTTCTTTTTCTTTTAAAAAATCTTCTGCTTCTGTAACGCGCCACGGTTTATGTGCCACTCCGCCCAAAGCAATTCGTGCTTCCTTAATACTATTGTTTTCGATTTCAAGTCCTGTGGCAACAGATACTAATGCAAAAGAATATGAACTTCTATCTCTTAATTTTAGATAGGAATAGTTTTTTTCAAATCCTTTCTGCGGAAGGTCAATGCTAGTGATTACCTCTCCATGGATGAGGTTGTTATCTATATTTGGTGTATCTCCAGGAAGTCTGTGAAAGTCTGCAAACGGAATTGTTCTCTCTCCATCCGGGCCGCTGATATTCACAACAGCCTCAAGAGCGGCCAAAGCAACGCACATGTCTGAAGGAAACACTGCGATACAATTTTCACTGTGCCCTAAAATAGCATGTATTCTGTTATAACCCTGAATTGCAGAACATCCGGAACCTGGATCGCGTTTGTTACAAGGAGTCGTTATGTCATAAAAATAATAACATCTGGTTCGCTGCATGAGATTCCCGCCATTGGTGGCCATATTCCTGATCTGCGCCGAAGCACCTGCAAGAATTGCTCTGGAAAGTAAGGGATAACGTTCCTCAATTATTGGGTCGTAAGCAGTATCTGCATTCGTGTGAAGCGCTCCAAGCCGAAGTCCGCCATTGTCAAGACGCACAATTGAATTGTACTGCTGGAGCGGATTTATATCGACGAGTTTGTCTGCTTTTGTAATAAAGTATTTCAGCAGGTCGTTTATATTTGTGCCGCCTGCAACAATTTTATTTCTGATATCGCCGTCAAGTTCGTTGACAGCATCTGCAGTATTTGCGATTTTTTTGTAAACGAAATTATTCATCATACCCCCCTTCCTTTACGGCCATCACGGCATCAATTATGCCTCTGTTGGCTCCGCATCGGCAGAGATTTCCAGACATCAATTCCTGAACTTCTTCTCTCGTTTGTGCTTTGTTTTCCTGAATTAATCCCACCGCACTACAGATCTGTCCCGGTGTACAGTAACCGCACTGAAAAGCGTCGTGATCAATAAAAGCTTTTTGAATGGGATGCAGGTTTTCGCCATCAGAAATTCCTTCAATGGTTGTGATTGCTGCACCGTCCCTCATTACGCCTAATGTCAGGCAGCTCAGGATTCTTTTACCGTCGACCAGCACAGTGCAGGCACCACATTGTCCGTGGTCGCAGCCTTTTTTGGTTCCGGTGAGATTTAACTTTTCACGAAGGACATCAAGCAGTGACATCCAGGGTTCAAGATCAATTGTGTATGATCTTTCATTGATATGAAGAGTGACGGGATGTGTGCTATATTTTTTCATGTAAGCAGTGTTTATAAAATTAATAATTCCCAATCAAAGAGAAACCTTGAAAGTAAAACCTTTTTTAAAACATTGATTTACATGATTTTGTGACTTAGTTATTGAATTTCAATAGAATCAAACATCCGAGATGACCATTCGCAAGAGCATTGACTTAAAGAACTTCACAAGATCGTTTTTGATCTTATATCTTATGCCATAATATAATTAGCCAATTTTGTTTAAAAGATCTTCCACAATTTCCCGCAGGTGGTTTATTTTAAACGGTTTTTCCAGGAAATCGTCTGCGCCTGCTGCTTTGGCTTGTGAGGCTACATGTGGACTGGCAGAAAGCATCAGTACTGGTATTTGTCTCGTAGCAGTCTGAGATTTTAAAAGCCGGCAGATATCCAGTCCATCAACTCCGGGGAGCTGTCTGTCAAGTATAAAAAGATCGGCATATTCGAAACCACCACTCAAGATAGGGCTGCCGCTGGCGAATGCCGTTACTGCGTATCCCTTTTGTTCTAATACCATCCTGACAGCATCTTGTATCGCCAAGTCATCATCTACTAATATAATGTGTTTTAATAGGTAAACTTGGCGCTGCTCATTCTGCTTATTTTTCGTAATATCCTCAAAAACCACTGAGAGAAGTTTGCTCCCTTGGCCCCCAACCCGTGAATATTGTGCTGTGATCCAACGGTTCAAATCGGCCTGATAACCCTCGTTTCGCAATGGTTCGCCAGTTTTGTAGACATTGGACATGGTGTCAAGCCAGTCTTGTTCCAGATGCGGAAACAGTTCGCTCGCTTTTTTTCCAACAACATCCTTTACCCCGGTATGCAGCTCAAAGGCTTTGTTAGCTTCAAGATAGAGAATGTCAATTACTTTGTCATTTTCATCTGTAATGAGCTCCTGTATGGTAAAACCCTCATCAATGGTTTCAAATATAGTGCGGTATTTCTCCTCACTTTTTCGTAATGCCTCTTCAGCCTGCTTTCTATCGTTGATATCGGTCGCTGATCCATACATCTTGATTACATGGTTCTCTTGATTCTTTAGCGGCGACGCGTTAATGACAAACCAGCGATATTCTCCGTCATGGCGGCGTATCCTGTGTTCCTGCAGCAATGGCTCACCAGATACGACTGCTTGGCTATAGCGTTTAGCTGAGACTTCCCTATCATCAGGATGTATGGCATCAACCCAGCCCCAGCCAGTAGCTTGTTCAAAACTTTGCCCGGTATATTCCAGCCATCGCTGGTTGTACCAACTCGTTTCCCCGTCAGGCTCACTATCCCAAAGCAGGTCGGGAACAAGGTTAGCAATCGATTGGAAGCGTTTTTTGGACTCCCGTAGAGCTTCTTCTGCTTTTGCTCTCTCTACCGCCGCCCAAGTACGTTCAGCTGCATCGGCTAATAAGGTTTCATCATCACATGTCCAATTCCGTTTTTTTGTATCGCCAATGATCAATGACGAGATCAATCTGCCCTGTCTGATAAGCGAAGCTACAAGCATTGAACGAAATCCGGCGGCTGTATACCGATCACGTATTTTTGGAGTCAGTAGCTTATACTCTTCATAGTCACTTACTTTTACAATCTGCCCGGATTTCAAAAGATCTAAAAATTCAGGAACGTCTGAAACATCGTGTGTACCTGCCAAAGACAAAAGGTCATCCCTTTTTGAATCATATTGTACAACGCCAGCCTTAATTTCTTCTTCCCATTCCACATAATAGCACCATCCTGCATCATAATGCGCTCGCAAGGACTCGGTTACAATTGTCTGAACATCTTTAAGACTTTCCGCCGCGCCTAACCAATCGCTGATATTCAGCAGTAGCTTCTGGCGCACTTCGTTTTGCTTGCGTTCTGTGATTTCCCGAAATATGACGGCGACCCGGCGGCTGTCTGGCCCTTCAATACTGGCTATATCAAATTCAAACCATTGATTGTGCGGTTTGGCGTATTGCACTTCATGCAGAGGTTCTCCGGTTAATGCAACTCGGCCATACAATTCGTACCAGCGTGCCTCGTATTCGGGGTCAATTTCTGCCATACGAAGGTTTGTAAAGTCACGTCCGGCCACACGCTTTGCGGCCGCATTTGCTTCAACAAAAAAGATATCCACTGCCTCATTATTATTGTTAAAAATGACATCTGCCACCAGATAGCCTTCATCCATAGACATGAACAAGTTTCGATATTTCTCCTCACTTTGCCGCAGTGCGTCTTCTGCTTTTGCTCTTTCTATAGCAGCCCAGGCGCGTTCTGCTACGTTTTCTATTAATTGAATTTCTGCAAGTGTCCAATCTCGCGGGCTGGCAGACACTGCCACGATGGACCAGAGGGAAATATTCCCGCCTGTTCGAAGGGAAGCGGTAACGAAGGAACGCATACCCATTGCGATAAGGTTTTCCTTATCCACGTCATTTAAACCTTCCGCTGCAGCGACGTCCTTCATTACTAAGGTTCCCTCTAGCGCAATGCGCAGTACATCGGGAAAATCTGAGAACCGAACACCTGCCGGTACAGCGGGAGCCTTGTCATTTCCGACCTCGTAGATAAAGTCCAGCCGGTCCTCATTAAGCCGATAAACACCCATGTAACAGCGATCAAGTCTTAATTGCTCAAAAAGCATTTTCAGAGCATGGCTGGCTATTGTTTCTGCTGTGGTAAGTGTCCGTAATTCATCAGACAATCGGAGCAGGAAGTTTTGCTGCAGTTCCTGCAGTTTGCTATCCGTGATATCATCATACACACAGGCAATAAGCGGGCTTCCCTCGCCAACTCTTGACAAATAAGTCCGGAACCATTTTCCAAGTACCTGAACAGGGTATTCAACCTGCACGGATCTGCCTGTGTAATAAGTCTGCTCTATCACTTGGTGCCATTGCGGCTCAATATAGGACACAAGTTCGCTCATTCGTTTTCCAACGGCATTTTCTATCCCAGTCAATTTTGTAAAAACAGGATTATGCTCCCTATGCCAATAGTCTGTAACTCTGCCTCCGTCGTCAAAGATCGGTTCAATGATACTAAAGCCTTGATTGATGGAATTAAATAGCGTGCGATACTTATCTTCGGCTTTCTGGGCTATTTGATCCTTGAGCCGAAGAATTTCCTGTTCTGCTTTTTTCTGAGCCGTAATGTCATGGGTAATGTAGAGAAATTGAGACGCTTTTCCGGTTTCATCACGCTTTAATATTTTTGTCCTTGTGTCAAGCCAGAGATATTGTTCGGCCTTATTTTTCATCCTGTATTGAACCGCAGCTTCCATTCCATCTTGCAGGCCGTCCAATGAAGCGTAAAAATTCCTTAACAGCAATTTATCGTCTGGGTGGACAAACTTCATCCTGTCTTCCCGCTTCAATCGAGCAATTTCATCCGCATCGAATCCCAGTAAGGTGAATGCATCCCTATTACTGAAAAGAATGTCTCCAGCGGGATTGGTAATCGAAACGATTGCAGATGCAGCATTCAGGACAGAAGATATGAAGTCTGCCTGGTCTTTAATTTCCTGCTCTGCTTTCTTACGTTCGGTAATGTCTATTGCCGTTGCAACCAAACCGTCATCCAGCTTGGCCGCCATGAGGTGGAACCAATGATTGCGGCCTTTAAGATCTATCTGAACTTCAGTATTAAGTGCGTTACCAGTTTCAACTACTTCGCAATATTTTTCAAATACTATAGTATTCCTTATTCCGGGGTAAGCCTCAGAGTAGCGTTGGCCAGTCCTGTCACCCAGTGAATATTGCCGGGCTTTCTCATTCTCGAGCTGAAATTCGAAATCAACAATCTGACCCGCATTGTCCCGAACTGCTTTGTGGTAGGCAATTGGATTGATCGTAACATCAAATACGGTTTGCACTAGTTCTTTTGCTGCTCTGGTCTGCTCTTCAGCGTTCTTCCTTTCTGTAATATCTTCCCAAGTATGCACCAGCCGACCACTGTCTAAAAAGGTATTCGTTATAGCAAACCAGACTTTACTGCCGCGGAAGTTTGCTTCCCTGATATAGTTCTGACTTTTTCCGGTCGCCATCACTTCCAAAAACTGCGGCATTTGCAGTAAGGCATTCTCACCATGTTCGGTAAATAACCTGCCGGTCCAATCCTCGCCCAGCATAGATTTACCGGCGTAATTTATATAGTCGTGAAGAAAGTCTATGATTTGTCCTTCATTATTTCTAACGGCTTTATAAACTGCGATGCTGATATCCAGTGCATCAATAGTACTTTGTAAAAGCGCCCGGCTTTGCTCCAGTTCCTGCTCAGCCCTTTTTACGTTTGATATATCCTTGGCAGTAACAGCTACGCCGTCTCCGTGTTTTACTGCCGATTGCAAAAACCAGCCATTAAATTGCTCATGCACATAGTAACGCATGCTTTGGTCTGGATCACCCGTTTCGACAACTTTCTTAAATGTATCAAAAATGCCTTCTGTTACAACTACTGGTTGAAGGGTTAACAGGCTTTTGCCGATCACATCGCCGTAGAGTTCCTCAGAGGTTTTGTTAATTAGTATCCAGGTGAAATCTGTGATCTCACCCTGTTCATTACGTACTGCTTTGAACACCTGTACAATATCCAGTGAACTGTCAGTAATACCCTGCAAAAGTTTCAGTAATTCAGCATTACTTACTATATTCTGTTCGTAATTGCCATCGTCTGGCGGCTGGTTTGATATTTTATTTTCCATTATACTTTTTCTATGTAAGCCATTTATGAGTCACGAAATTCGAGCATTCGAAAAGGCTTCCCATAAAAGCGTTTGCGTTGGCAACCATTGGCTGACACCGCAATTTGCAGGCTGACTCGGATGGATTTATCATTAGCACATCATTATTTAGAAAGATAACAGTAAAAAGTGCTTCCCTGGCCAAGCTCACTTTCTGCTTTTATAAATCCTTTATGAAGGCGTGCAGCTTTCAGGGCAATAGCAAGTCCTTTCCCGCTGCCTTTGTATAAGCCCTGCGGATGAAGCTGCTGGAATAATCCAAAAATGCGTTCGCTGAATCTTGGCTCAAAACCAATTCCATTATCCTTGAAGGTAAGGCAATAATAGCTTTCGTTCGGACGCGCTTCATTAAATGGTATGTCCTTTCCGCGCACTTTATCACAGGTGATTAAAAGTTCAGGATTTTCACTGCTCTGCTTAAATTTTACTGCATTAGATATCAGCTGCCTGAAAATCTGCTCAATCGCATTCGAATTTCCTTGTATTATGGGAAGTTTTTCAGCGGTTATATTAGCTCCTGATTCTTGTATTTCGTGATTCATGCCATCAGTTACTTTAGTCAGGATAGCATTAAGATCCACATTTTCTAGCGGTTTCTTTGAAGTACTGATTGTAAGAAAACTTACAATATCATCCATAAGCAGTCCTAAACGCTGGAGACTGCTCTGCATTCTTCTGACATTTCCTTTTCCGCTGTCTGTCAGATTAGCTGCTTCGTTCTTTTTAATCTGCTCGGCAAACATGTAAATTTTTCGCACAGGCTCCATCAGGTCATGCGCTGCAATTTTGGCAAATTCTGCCATTTCTTCGTTAGCATGCTGCAATTCTGTGTATTTTATTACCAGCTGCTCATTAAGTTCTCTCAGCTGATTTTCTGCCTTAACCCGATGCGCTACATCATGAATGATCTGTAAAATTCCATTTATTTCTCCTGAGCAGCCGTATAGAGGAACAACATGTGTTTCATAAAATCCATCCAGGTAAGAACCTGACTCTGATGGAATAAAAAACTTGCTGCCATTTAATGCGTGTTGAAAAGCATCTTTAAAAGGAAGTTGCCCGGCGGAAGGAAATACACTGAAAAAAGATCTGTTTAAAATATCTTCGCAAAGAAATCCGGTCCAAGTTTCAATTACTTTATTGCAGCTGATAATATTTAAATCTGTATCGAGTGCAACCATTCCGTCAATGCCGGCATTATTAATACTCATCGCAAGTTCACTTCTTGCTTTCCAAAAGTCTGTATTGTCGGGTACGGGAGTATTTTCTGAATTATTTTGTTCGTTCTGTTTCATGGGGGGACTGTTATTATTCATCAGTCCCCAAATAGCATTACATACCATACAATCGGCAGACTGATGAAATGATGTAATATTTGGTGAATCAGATAAGTGCTCTGCAATTTTGCATCACCTATAAGTGAAAGCAATTTACGATTTTTTTTTAAGAAAAATTTTATTTTGATGAATCATTTAATATAATATTCCTACTTAAAGATTAAATCAATGATTGAAATATTCGCTTCAAACTATCTATCTTATAAATGTAAATTATGAAACTTACTCGGTAGTAAAATATAAATTAAATGAATCCTGTGTTTTAAATTTAAGTATTCAAACCTAATACTGCAACATTAACTGGAAAACTTATTTAGAGCCATATTCTAAATTCAAATTTTCACCCTTAATCTGCACGTTGTTTTTGGGCTAGTTTCAGATTCGCATTTAGCATAATCTGTACAGCATCTATTTACGGCACTTTTGCGTTAATAGTATTCGGCATGATGCACGACCATTTATACAAGTTTACATTACTGAACGAAATTTTTCAAAGCCATAGTCTAATCAGCTGCTTTGGAAAAATTTTACCTATCCGTTATTTATGAATAAGCGGAAAAGAAGAATGATCCCTGTATAATTTTAAATCAAACATCACATGCTTACAATTGTAAAAGAAAATCCAGAAGAGCACAACGGAACTGAAGATACTAAATGTCAAGTAGAAATTCCTTTCAAAGGGGCACAAAGAAGACCATTAGATTCGACAGTTATAACAGAAATCCTTAAGCAATATAATCCGTCTGCTGTGCTAATAAACAGTGAACTGCAAATCGTTTATTCTCATGGAGATACCAGTCCTTTTCTAAATTTTGCATCAGGATGTCCTAATTATAACATTCTGAATATGATCCGTGAGGAGATAGCAGGAGAATTAAAGAATGCTATCCTGCTATCGCGAAAGGAAAAGAAAAATACGCTGGGAGGATATAATGCTTTAGAGCACCATACGTTTCTTACCTCGTTTGAAGTTGTTTATCTTCCATCCTACGAGGATCACTATCTTATAATTTTCCATAAAACACCTTTACCTTCTAGAGATGATATGAATCTTAATGAATTTAAAAAAGAATGGAAGGCTACTAATGAAGAACCTGCATCTGATGCAAATGAAGTACAGCCTGCCCAAGAGATTCTTACTATATCAGAAACAGAAATAGAATCACGAAATATTGAACTTTCCGCTCTTACTGAAGAGCTGCAGTACCGAAGCAATGCGTTTTACCTGATGCGAAATTTATATGAAACTGCTTTAAATACAATGCGCCAGCCTATGCTTGTTATTGATAAAAAAGCCGTAGTCAGCAGTGCTAACTCTTCTTTTTATAACTTTTTTAAAACCAATCATCAGGAAACTCTAGGCATTTCGATTTTTGAGTTAGGAAATCATCATTGGAACATTCCTGAGTTTAAAGAAGCGGTATTGAAAAAATTATTCGGTCAGGAAACGGTTGAAAATCTTAGAATAGAATTTAATCTGGATGGAAAAACAAAAAAAACAATGATTTTAAATGCTTCAAAAATACCTGATTCGAAACCTGACGGAATGATCTGCATTGCCTTAGAAGACATCACCGAACTGGAAAACAGTGAGCAATGCATAGAAAATAAAAATCTGGAGATTGCAAGCAGTAAAAAACATTTAGAACAATTTACAGCCGCCGCCCGCAATAGTCTTCTGGAGCCTGTAAACAAAATACACATGTTTGGAAAAAAAAATACTGGATGCTGAGAAACAGCTATCTGAACCTGGGAAGTATTCGCTGACACGCCTTTTACATTCTGCAAAAAATCTCAACCAGCTCATGGAAGATGTTTTTGAATATTCGCAATTTAACTCTAATGAAAAGGCATTTAAAAATACCGATTTAAATATTTTAATAAAGAAAACAATCCATGAACTTAAAACGACAATCATTGAGCATCGGGTAGCAATTGATATTGATCCATTACCGACAGTGTCAATCGTTCCGTCTGAAATTAATAAACTCTTTGCTCATTTAATAACCAATTCTATAAAATATGCAAAAAGCGATATGTCGCCTCAGATTAAAATTAGTTCGGAAGATGTTTCGCAAGAAGAACTTAATGATGTGGGAATTCATTCTGATTCTAGATACATCAAATTGACTGTAACGGATAACGGAACCGGCTTTGACAAAGATTATGAAAAGCTAATATTCGAGCCATTTTATAAATTGCACAACAACGAAAAACATTACGGCAGTGGACTTGGATTAACAGCAGCAAAAAAGATTGTTAAGAACCATAGAGGTTTTATCAAGGCAGTAAGTGAACCTTCAGAAGGAACTGTAGTCTCGATTTATTTGCCTTTGTAAAATTCTTTTAAATTGAATAAAAAAGCTCAAAGAATATTTCTTTGAGCTTTTCATTTCAGGCATCTATTTACAAATGAGGATTGTAATGTGAAGCTGTTATTTTTTTATTTTCATCAACAGCAGCATCAAAATTAATAGTGTTATAAGCTGCTTCTGTTAGTAAACGATCGGCTTCTTTTTCTTCATATGAGGCTACAGTGAGCATCTGCTCAATGCGTTCTTCACTGAGTGTACGACTCCAAGAAGTTAAGGTGTCATAAGCTGCGATTTGATAATGAATAATTTTTTGAACTGCTGCGATAGTCCCTGCGTCTCTTACAGGTCCGGAAATAGTATGGGCGGGTACGCTGAGCACTTCTTCTAAAAGTCCGGGTGACGCAATGCCTTTCTTGCCTCGAGCGAAAATATCTTTGATAGAAAAAACTTGCTCTAAACGAACAACCTGCTGACGCGTGATTTCGATATAACCTTTCAAAACATCTTTTAGATTTGGAGATGATACCTTGTATACGATCTTAGGCAGAGCCTGCAGACTCTGACGCTCAGAACTTAAAAGCACCCGCAGCTGCATCATCCATAATTTCTCAAAGGTGCTGTAAACCCCAGCACCTTTTCGACCTTGTGATATTATTGTTTTTCTTTTCATAGCCAAATTATATTAAATTCGGTGTAGCACAAGTAGATTAGTAAATAACCCCTAAATAATCTGTAGATGTGGTCTTACCTGCATGCTAACTACATCACAGCGGCGGGGCTGAGAGAGACAGAATAACACGCTCATGGCAATATCTTCTGCTTCAAGCATTTCCATTTGTTCTACTTTTTCTCTTTGTTCTTCTTTAGGTGCCGGCTGCATATCACTCGTAACGCTTCCAGGTTCTATGTGCGAGACTTTTATACCTTCTCCGTTGACTTCTTTTCTAAGCGCCCCGCTAAATCCTCTGATAGCAGATTTGGTTGCTACATAAACTGTTCCCGTTTCTTCTTTGACCTCTGCGCTCATGGAACCTATATTAACGATATGTCCGTATCCATGGCCTTTCATGCGGGTGACAGCTTCTTTAGCAAAAGAAATATAGCCCAAGATATTAGTTTCAATGATGTATTTTATATTCTCATATTCTTCATCATTAATTCCGCCCGCAGGGAGCGCTGCATTGTTTATAAGAATATCAATACCTCCTAATGTCTGGTCTATTTCCTGCCAGATTAGCTCGATATCTTCCTTGCGGGTAATATCGGCCGTTATACCGCATACTTCTCCGGACGCCTGTTGTTTAATATCATCCAGAGCCTGATCAAAATCGTCTTTATCTCTTCCGAAAATAAAAACATTACCTCCCAATGAAGCCAGCAGTTCGGCGGTAGCTTTTCCGATTCCCGTAGTACCTCCAGTTATAACAATACGTTTACCCTCTATATTTCGTCCAAAGTAATTTGATAATTTTCCCATAAGTTATTTTTTATTTTAAGTAATCTAGTTGTTGTTATATTTAAAGAAGCGCTAGCTTTAGCAGCATCAAAACTATCTATTTTCTAATATGTTATTCGGATACTTGAATTTCCGGGAAACTCGAATTCATTTCCATTTAAGGCTTTTATCTGCTGATAATTAGAGCCTTCTTTTACTTCGATTTTCAATTTAGAAACTTTGACTTTTGAGATTCCTAGAATTCTCATGCTTGCCTTGAATCTTGGATCGCCTGTTAAGCGAAAAGTAATTTTGTCCTTTCCAAAGCGGAAATTCACAGCAGGATAATCCACAAATCCCACAGCATTTAATTCTTTAATTTTAAAATACTGTCGGGGTATAACTCCAAATGCCATTCCTGATCCGTAAACTTCCTGCCCGACTTCACCAGATTTTTCCCAGCCGTCATGTATGTCTTCCAAAGGCACCCAAAGCTCTTTCTGTACTTGCCCGGTTTTAATTTCCTCGGCAATCATATCAGCAGGGAGCAGTGGCGGAAAATAAAAGGCAAGTCTGCCAGTTGCGTATTTAATAAATTCAGGAATAAGCACTTTTAGAGACGGCAGTATATCCAGTCCATCTGTAACTTCCATGTAATGGTGAAGCGCGGCATATACTTCAAATTCCTCATAAGCAGCAGTGTAAGGCGCATCATTTAATGGAAAAACCGAGAAAAAGCTTGGGAAATTTTTTCCGTAGCCATAATCGCATTCCCATAACTGCATATTTTTAAATACTCCAGCGAGACAGCTGTAGCTGAGCTGAAGATATTTCTCATCTCCCGTTTCTCGGTATAATTCTGCTAATGCTCCAGCTGTAAAAGCAGTGTTATTGGCCTGATAAAAAATATCAAAACCAAGTCCTTCAAGACTTTTCAAAGCACGGCGGGCCTCTGTAAGAAATCGTTTTTCACCCATTAATTTATAAGCCATCAGCATAACATGAGCATAAGAGCCGGGAACATCCTTCTCTCCTCCTTTTCCGGGAGCCGTTTCAGCCTTGAGCACCTCTAATGTGGTCATTCTATAAAAAACAGGCCAGTTGTAATCAAAATGATGGGCTACTTTAATCGCATAATCTACCGAATTTTCAAAAAGCTCCTTCGCTATCTTATCGCCTCTTTTAGCCAGACGGGCCAAGTTTAACAGCGGATGATGAAGGTACCAAGAGTCCATGACCATTTCCTCTTTCTGCTCTTCTGATTTATCAAGCTGATCCACAAGCGCCGGATGCCATCGAACTATACTTTTGATGCGTTCATCATAAAACTGGTCAAGCCCTTTATCTAAATCATCAAATAGCGGATGACTGGTTTCTTCCCAAGCCAAATATTCATGGAGAGGCAGTTTAACAGCCAATTGCACCATAATTTCCGCAGGGGTTTTGTAATCCTGCACATAAGCATTTAAATACGGTGCTTCATTGGCCATAGTCCAGCAGCCTTTATTAAGATGCAGCTGTTCAAGCACTTTTTCTGTAATAGTAGGCCAGTCCTGATACGATACCTCAGGTTTTGAAATATGAGGATATAAAAGTGCCAAGTGATTTAAAAATTTTGAAGTGGCTTCTACATCATCTTTTACAATGTTTTCATCAAGGATTACAAAAGCATCTGAAATAGTGAATGTTTTTTTAGCGGGAATAGGTTTTTCTGGGTTAACAGGAAACTGAAATCCGATTTCTGGCCAGCTTCCTCCTACTGTTTCTGCTAAAGTGGTTTCGCTTGCATCGCAGTAAGGAGACATGGCGCTCAGATTCTGAAAATAGAAAACTGAACCATTTTCAGGTTTGGTCATACTGAAATACAAGTGTCCCGTTCGGGTTCCTACTTGATGTGTATGAATAATTCCTGAAGTATTTTCAATTTGTCCGTCTGCAGTTAAAGGCACAATGTCACGCGGCCAAAAAGGAATTAAAAACGGAAATAAGGCTGTAAATTCAGTTGTATAACGAAGTACAGGAGCATCAGCCTCAGGAAATGAAACTATTATGGTATAACTAGCCACACGCGTAGAAGCTTTTATGATAATCTGGTCTTCCTCTTTTATAATATCAGCTTTATCAAAGTGACTATTCATACCAAAAGCAAGCCTAAAGGCAATTCTCCCAGCGTTGGGCCACTGAACTGTCAGCCAGATAGAATCTCCGGCATTAAAAAATTCTAATTGATAATTTTGCAAAGCCACTTCATATAGAAGCTCTGCATTTACGATATCAGCCTGCACGGTGGCTGTCCAAGGCGTTACAGGATTTAACATAAGTAAGCATTTTAAATTAAACTCAGATTAATTAGATTAAACTCAAATCAAAATTGCAGTTAATACTTATTCATTTCTTATATAATACTATAAAAAACTTACAAGAATTTAACATAATCGGTTCAAACGATTTTATATTTTAAAAGTTAAGCTAAGGGTAAAACATGTTGAATGCAAGTCTGTTAGCACTACTTCGCCTCATTTGGCTACGTTCGTTATTCTGCTACGGCTGCTTCCCATTCATTTTTATTGCAATAATGGCAGTTTTCATTATGCTCTTTTTTATTGACCGTATTGCCGCAGCTTCGGCACGCTTGATAATTTTCGTCATAGCGTAATTCTGATCTAAAATCGGGATCGCTTTCAGGGATGATGCACAATCCAAGTTTATTTTCTTTTTCAATATAAGTAACCACTGAAAAAACACCTTTGGATTCAAAATATACCCGTTGTACGCTGCCAAGATTTACAATTCCTTTTTGTCGTAGTGCTGCATAAAGACGCTCGTGTGTGATACGGCTTTTTTTCATTTCATCTAAAAGAAGTCGTCCGTCTTCTACCAAATCTGCGATCTGGTCTAATACAAATCGTTCTGCCCGAGAACTTCTCGATGTTAAACGAGCTTGAAGCATTTGCAACAATAGAATCACTATCATTACTGCTACAGAAGGCAATATTCCTCTTTCGGGTGTATGAATGGCGACTCCGACAGAGGCTCCGAGCGTAACTAAGGTTACCATTTCACCACGGCTGAGCATAGATTCCATTCTTTTGCCCAAAAGCCGTAGTGAAACCACCATAATTATATAGATAAAAAGCATTCTTAAGGCCGCTTCCAAAAGAAATTCTGGAGGCACATCTCCTAAGAAAATTCGGCTCCAGTCTGTTATTTCAACATCTTTGCTCATCATTTTACAAATTCTTTAGAAGGTTTTACCCAATGATCATGACCGCAGACTGGACAACTGGGAAATTCATTATTATGTGTTAGATTACCGCACCAAGTACAAGCGGCATGATTCTCATCTTCTATAATTATACTTTTTATATCTTTTACTGGAAGTATAGATAATCCTGGCTGCACTTCCTTTTGTTTAAAAATGCTGAAAGTCCCGCTTGCTTCCATATAAGCTCTTTTTACTTGTCCTAAATGCCTAATATCCTTTTCGCGAAGCAATTCAAATAACTGCTGTCTGGAAATGGAATGTTTTTCGAGTTCTTGTATTCTAATTATGCCATTCTTTACTAAAATGCTCAGACGCCCGAGCATTAGATCTTCCCATTTTCGATTAATAAAAAAACTTCGGGTTAAGGTTCTGTGCGAAAAAAGAACAGTAAGCAGCACGATTATTCCAACAGCTATGCCGTGTGATGGACCATGCATGGGCATCGCTACAATTGCTCCGAGAGTAATAAACACGGCTCTTTCTGTTACGGTTAGAATCGAATTCGTTCTTTTTCCCAGCAAACGGACTACTAAAAGTAGAGCCGCATACAATATAATGCAGCGAAGCATTACTTCTAGTAAGACTTCGGGAGGCGATTCACCAAATAAAATACGGTTCCAATCGGTAATTTCGATATCTTCTTTATCCATCATTTACATTTTTGATACACAAAGATTATTATTTAGTCCGTCATGAATTTATAGATATGCCATATACTTTTATAGAATCCGCACCTTATTAAGAATATAAATAACTACAAATCACTACGATACAACACAATTATTCATTAAATCAATTTCAATAACAATTGAAAACATGAACTATACTTAAAATTCAACTATAATTGGCAAAATCACACAAGAAGCTTTTCTTAGAAATGAAAACTGTGTAAATCAAATAATTAATCTTGTAAAATAAAACTGACGAGGTACTGCAAATTTGTGATGGTTCCTTTACAACTTCTATAAGGATCTTTATTAAAACTCTTTCCGAATCTTACCTAAATAAAACGCACCAAAGGCAATCCTATACAAGCCTTAATCGCGAACGTCTTAAATGGTAGATTATGGATGGAATCTTTGGTAAAAGCCAAAATAAAATATCGTTTAACTAATTCTATACTTATGGATAATAAAATGAAAGCAGCCTTAAAAACGCAGGAAGGAGATTTTTTTCTCTCTGAAGTAGAACAGCCTGAACTGCAAAAACCAGACTGGGTACTTGCCCGCGTACGAGTGGCAGGAATATGTGGTACCGACCTTCGGCATTGGAAAAAAGAAGATCCGCATTTGGCATGTAAAATAATGGGGCATGAACTTGCCGGAGAAATTGTTAGTGTAGGCCCTGAAGTTAAACATCTCCAGCCGGGAGACCGTGTAGTTATTGAAACCGTCCTAGGAGATGATACTTGCGAATGGTGTAATATTCAGCAATATAACCTTTGTCCTAATCTGTACAAAGTCCGAATGCAAACTGTTTCTCAGGCTTTCGCCCAATATGTCAGCGGGCCAGCAAAAAAGTTTTACAAACTTCCAGATCATGTTTCTTACGAAGAAGCTGCGCTTCTTGATACTTTTTCGGTAGGATTGCATGCCATTCAATTAAGCGGTATAAAACTCAATGATAAAGTGGCCGTAATTGGCTCAGGCTCTATCGGACTGGGACAATTACAGCTTGCCAAAGCGTCTGGAGCAGACGTTATTATATTCGATATTGTAGATTCTTCACTGGAACTAGCGAAAGAACTGGGTGCCGATGTAGTCGTAAATACGAAAAAAGAAAACGCTTATAGCAAATTGATGGAATTCACCGATAACAGAGGTGCCGACATAACCTTTGAATGTGCAGGTGGTTCAGCAATGAAAATGACTTTAAAAGAGGCCGTCTCTTTTACGCGAATTGGAGGAAAAGTACTTATTGTAGGCGGATTTGACCCCGGAATAACCAACATTGGTTTGGAATGGCAACGTATTCAGATGGGAGAAATCAAATTAATTCCGAGTGCCAGTTATTCCTATTGGGATATTTACCCCGAAATGAAAATTTGTCTCGACTTGCTTGCCAAAGGAAAACTCAATGCTAAAAAAATGATCAGCCACCGTTTTCCAATCGAAGAAATTAATAAGGCATTTGAAACAGCCCGAGATAAAGAAAACACGGGCGCCTTATTTGTGGCCTTGAATATAACTTAAAGGGAATAAAAAATTATAAATCATATTATTAATTAAAATTGAAAAATTATGAAACCAATAGACACTAGAACTCATGGGTATCTGGATTACATCATGGGAATTTTCCTTATCGCTTCGCCTTCATTGTTCGGACTAAATCATGACAGGATTGAAAGCACTATTTTTTATGTTTTAGGCGTAGCAGCTATATTATATAGTCTGCTGACGAACTATGAATTAGGATTTATGAAATTAATTCCGATGAAATTTCACCTGCTCCTAGATTTTCTCTCTGGAGCTCTTCTCGCCGCTTCACCTTGGTTATTCGGCTTTTCAGAAATTGTATATGGTCCGCATTTAGTTCTCGGGATCGTCGAAATTGCAGCTTCCCTACTAACAAGTTCAAAACCAATGAAACAAGTCCTGTAATAATACAATTAAAGCTGCCAATTGGCAGCTTTAATTTTTACTATAAATCTAGTTTTATTTATGCTTTGTCTTCAGCATCATGCCCTTCGAGTTTTACCAATTTATTGTAAATCCCAAGCAATAGAAAAGGTGCAGCCCATTGTCCTACAAATAATGCAGTATGCTGTTTTCCAATGCATTTTAAAGCTAACGAGGTTCCCATAGAAGCCAGTGAAGCATACAAAAATAAATCTGACGGCAATTTTGAAGTTTGTTCTTCAATTGCTTTGGCTGTTGCGCCTTCTGTGTTTTCATTTTCTAATAACATAATCTTAGTTTTTAAATTAATATGTTGCAAAGTAGGTCATTCTTATAGGGGCTTTTTACAGAATTCAATTTCAATTTTACAATATCCCATTGATAATCAGATACCAACATTCAAATAACTATATCAAAATTTAAATTATTCCACTATGAAAACGATTTATTCCATTTTCCAGATTCATCTCCATAAAATACTTTTGATGATACTTCTTATTTCTACAACAAATACCTACAGTTGTATTAATTGCAATAAAAATTTGCAGCACGCTGTTATTAAAAGTTACTACGACCAAACTTTTTTGATTTTTTCAGCTTTTATTGTGCTCACAGTCTTATTAGTCTTTTTTACCTTTTGCGTTTTAAAATACCGCAACATTGTTAATTACGATTCTACTCAAGCTTCAGCTGTGCCCATTATTTGTACGGCACTTATTTTAGGCATCGGTCTTGGAGGCTTTGCAGATGGTATTGTATTTCATCAAATATTACAATGGCACGGAATGCTGTCTCATCCTATTCCACTCAATTCAGTGATAAACAAAAGTGTGAATATGTTCTGGGATGGTATTTTTCATCTTTTTACATTCTTAACCGTTATTTTAGGTGTTTATCTGCTTTGGAAAATACAGCACTATATGAACATCATAACCAAAGGCAGTCTGCTTCTTGGAGGTTTACTCGCAGGTTGGGGTATTTTTAATCTTATAGAAGGATTGATTAATCATCATATTTTAAAACTGCATAATGTTAGGGAAATAAGTTCTCATTCTGAATGGTGGAATGTTGGATTTCTCAGTTTTGGACTATTACTAATTATTACAGGAAGTCTGTTGATTTTAAAAGAAATAAAAAAAGCCTGAAACATAAAGTTTCAGGCCTCACAAAAAAACATTAGAAAATTAAATATCAACCCTTTATTTTTAATGTTTATTATGGATTTTGTGTACCAGACCCGCTGCCTGAACCTCCACTTCCACTTCCACTTCCGGTTCCGCTACCAGTGCCTCCTGTACCACCACTTCCAGTCCCTGTGCCTCCAGTTCCGCCGGTTCCTCCAGTTCCACCAGTACCTCCGGTTCCATCAGTTCCAGTTCCGTTTGTTCCTGTTCCGTTTGTTCCTGTTCCATTGGTATTAGTAGAATCAATAGTAGTTCCTGTTCCAGTAGTATCGGTTTGTGTTTCTACTGGTGTGGTTTCATTATTGTAATCCTGACCTTCACTGTTTGAAGTATTGTTTTTACAGGATGCTAATAATCCTATACATAATGCTGCGGTAATAATCTTTGCTTTGAATTGCGTTTTCATAATATTAAATTTTTTAGTTATAAGCCAAATGTAGAGCCACTTACCAGTTGGTACTTACATAATTTCAATCTCTATCTTACAAAATTGAAGCACTTTTAAAGAGTAAAAACTCTCTTTTATCGATTTTCATTCTAGTTTATAATTTTTGGTCGTCCACACTCATGTTAATTGTATAATCTGAATCAAACAATTATATAAATAGCGACCATATAAGCACCTTACTTTTAACTACTTATACAAAAAACTTTAAAATCACAATATTATGGAAAATACTATTTTACAAAATCCTATAACTAAATACAGTCAGCCTCCATACGAAGAAATACATCAAAAAGTTCCTGGATACGAAACCGACATGTGGATAAAGCCTGATCATGGAGAAGAATCTTATGTAGGTTCAGGAAAATTAAAAGGCAGAAAGGCTCTTATAACAGGGGGAGATTCTGGTATTGGAAAAGCTGTTGCTATCGCATTTGCACGTGAAGGTGCCGATGTGGTAATATCTTATGCTGATGAACATACCGACGCTGCTGAAACTGCACACTATGTTGAAAAGGCAGGACAAAAAGCTGTTTTTATTTCTGGAGATATTTCTGATGAGGAACACTGTATAGAACTGGTCACCAAAACTGTTGAAGAACTGGGAGGACTTGATATTATTGTTAACAACGCTGCTTTTCAAATGTCAAGAAACTCACTTCAGGAAGTTTCTACTGAAGAATGGGAAAAAACTTTTAAAACGAATATTCATCCGATGTTTTATATCTGTAAAGCAGCTGAAAAACATCTTCATCCTGGAAGTTCCATCATTAATACCACTTCTGTGCTTGCTTACAAAGCATCGGCTAATTTAATTCCCTATTCTGCTTCTAAAGCGGCTATTCAAAATTTTACAGCCAGTTTAGCTCAGTTGTGGGGAGAAAAAGGAATTCGTGTTAACTGCGTGGCGCCAGGTCCGATTTGGACACCGCTGATTCCTTCGACCATGCCTGAAGATGTAGTGAAAGATTTTGGTGCAGATGCTCCTTTGCAGCGCGCGGGGCAGCCTGCAGAATTAGCTCCTGCTTACGTATTGCTAGCCTCTCAGGAATCGAGTTACATGACTGGTTCTACTATTCAGGTTACAGGTGGTTATCCTACGATTTAAAAATTAATTTAAACATTCAAAAAAAAGGAATTGAGTGATTACATTAAAAATTTTGGAAGCATTTAAACCCACAAATCTTTTTGCTTTACTTTTTTCCTCAAAACCTATCTAAACTTCTAAAAGTGCAAATTATATAACTTTTAAAATCGTATCTGTAAATATAAGACCTTTCGTACAGATAGATTTGCTCCCTCAGATAATCCCAAAATTATCAGCTGCCCCAATATTTAAATTCCATACAATCTATCTAAATCAAATATTATGATAAACAATTTAAACAAAATCAGCGGCAGTATACGCCTGCATGAAACTTCGTCAAATCAGGCACAATCTTATGATATGATTGTCTTTAGCCACTTACGATGGAAGTTTGTCTATCAGCGTCCGCAACACCTCATTAGCCGTATGGCAGAAAGCATGAAAGTTTTATTTATCGAAGAACCGCTTCCAAATGAAGGTAGCGAAGAGCCAGGCACTCTGATTGTTATTAGCGAAAATCTGCACGTTTTACAGCCTCATACGTCTGACATTCTTTCTATTGCAGCTATTCTTCCGGCTTTTATAAAAAATAAAACCATTTCTGTCGGCTGGTTTTATTCGCCTTCATTCTGCGGACTTTTAGAATATTTCCAATTCGATACCATTGTCTATGACTGTATGGATGAATTAACTCTTTTTAAAGGCGCGCCGGCACAACTTATTGATCAAGAAAAATATTTAATGGCGAATGCTGACATTATTTTTACTGGCGGTAAGTCACTTTATGAATCTAAAAAACAGCATCATACTAATGTGCATTGTTTTCCAAGTTCTGTAGATGAACTTCATTTTTCTAAAGCTTTAAAAAACATTTCCATTCCTGCTACTATTGGCGATTTACCGGCTCCTATTGTAGGATATTATGGTGTTATTGATGAGAGAATCGATTTGGAACTGCTTGAAAAAACCGCTCGTAAACTTCCTGGGGTTTCTTTTGTGATGATTGGCCCTTTGGCGAAAATTGAAGAATCTGATCTTCCGCGCGCTGCAAACCTGCATTATCTGGGTATGAAAACTTATAATGAACTGCCTTATTATCTAAGAGCTTTTGATATTGCTATGATGCCTTTTGCTTTAAATGATGCTACAAAATACATCAGCCCAACCAAAACATTGGAATATATGGCAGCTAAAAAACCGATTATCTCTACCAAAATTATGGATGTTGTGCGGGACTACAGCAACTGTGTGAGCTTAATTGAAACAGCTGGTGATTTTGCTCAAGCTGTCACTGAATTAATCGAAAAACAAAATTTCGAAGATTTGGATACTGAATATCAAAAAATTCTGCAGCAGACTTCGTGGGATGCCACTGCTGAAAAGATGAAATCAATTATTAAATCCTTTGCCAAATGAAAAACATAGACATTCTTATTATCGGTGCAGGAATTTCTGGCTGCGTTTTAGCAGAACGATACGCATCTATTGGCAAAAAAGTGCTGATCATTGAAAAACGAAATCATATTGGCGGAAACTGTTACGATTATATAGACGAAAACGGCATATTGGTTTCTAAATACGGTGCTCATTTGTTTCATACTTGTGATGAATCTGTATGGCGTTATGTGAACCAATTTTCGGACTGGTATCCTTGGGAACATCGAGTAATCGCAAAAGTAGACGGCAAAACTGTTCCAATCCCTGTGAATATTACAACTGTCAACGAGCTTTTTGATCTAAACATGACCACTGAAGAAGAAATGAAAACGTGGCTAGAAGAAAACCGTACGCCAATTGCACAGCCAGCAAATGGCGAAGAAGCGGTTTTAAATCGTGTTGGAGAGGTTCTTTACGAAAAAATGTTCAAGCACTACACCAAGAAACAATGGGATAAATATCCCGCAGAACTGGATGCTTCGGTCTTGGAACGTATACCAGTTAGAACCAATTTTGACGACCGTTATTTTTCAGATCCTTGTCAGGCACTTCCTTCTGGAGGTTATACACAGGTTTTTGAGAATATGCTCGACAATCCTAATATAGAAGTACTGCTGGAAACTGATTATTTCGATGTCCGAAAATTGTATAGTAATTATGAAAAACTATTTTATACCGGACCAATTGACCGCTATTTCGAATTCAAACACAGTTTGATTCAAAAACTAGAATACCGTTCCATTAACTTCGTGAGCGAGACTGTTGATGCTCCTTATTTTCAGGAAAACTCTGTTGTTAATTATCCGGGAACTGAAGTTGATTTTACGCGAATTATCGAATACAAACATTTTGGAAATCAAAAATCAGATAAAACTACTATTGTAAAAGAATTTACTGTAGATGAAGGCGAGCCGTATTATCCAGTTCCAAATCCTAAAAATCAGGAAATTTATGCGCGTTATAAACAGGAAGCTGACCAATTAACCAACGTACATTTCGTAGGAAGATTGGCTAATTATAAATATTTTAATATGGATCAGGCTTTTAAAAATGCGTTAGATCTTTTCGAACAGCTTCAGGAAAATAAAACATTTTTTAAAACGGCCGTGTAATGGAAAAATTCAACACTTTTTTTATCGGTGGTTTTGAATGTGCCGATCATATTAACCGTTCGGGAAACAGAATTAATCTTTTAAAAGAAACTCAGCATGATATTCGTGTTTATGATGATTATCAGATGCTAAATTCAATCGGAATTAAAACTGTCCGTGAGGGAATTTGCTGGAGCGAAGTGGAAAAAACAGAGGGCGAATTTGATTTTTCGGAAGTCCTTAACCGAATTAGAGCAGCAGAAAAATGCGGAGTCCAGCAAATTTGGGACTTAATCCATTTTGGATATCCCGATGGACTTTTTCCGACTCATCCTCTTTTTTGCAGCCGCTTTGAAAAACTATGCGAAGCCTTTGCCTTGTTTTACAAAACTTGTTCTAAACAGCCTTTAATGGTGGTTCCAATCAATGAAATCAGTTTTTTAGCCTGGCACTCGGGAGATGTGAGAGGAACAGTTCCTTTTGCCGTAAACTCAGGCTGGGACATGAAATATCATTTGTGCAAAGCAGCGATTATTGGAATTAAGAAGCTTAAAAATATTGATCCTGAATGTACTATAATTTTAGTAGAACCGCTGGTGAGTATTCATCCTACCGACAATGTATACCATGTTCTGGATATGAACGAACATCAGTTTCAAGCGATGGATATTATCGCTGGCAGAATGTGTCCAGAACTCGGCGGCTCTGAAGATTTCCTCGAACTTCTTGGCTTTAATTACTATTGGAATTGTCAATGGGAAGCAGGAGGCGAACCTCTCGACTGGCCTGAAGAAGAAGGAAATAAAAAAAGAACACCTCTTGCAACACTTTTGCAGACGGTCTGGAAGAGATATAACAAACCCATTTTCCTATCCGAAACTGGACATTTTGGTATCGGACGCGTCCCTTGGCTTAAAGAAGTTGCAGCAGAATGTTCTGAAGCTCAGAATAACGGAGTTAATCTGGCCGGAATATGTATTTATCCCGTAACGGACAGACCAGATTGGGACAACTTAACGAAGTATTGTGACTGTGGAATCTATGATTTAGATGCCTATAAAAACCGTATTCCGTGTGAGCCGTTTATCGAGGCTTTGATTGAAGTTCAAAATGATATGAAAAAGCCACGCCATTTATTTGGTCATTTGGCAGATTTCTTTAAATAATTGTTTAAATATAAAATGTAAGAAGATGAAAGTGATAAAACCCCTTATCGGAATAACATTCAGTGCGTTTGATCTACTGCACGCCGGACATGTCCGAATGCTTGAAGAAGCCAAAATGCATTGTGATTACTTAATTGCAGGTTTGCAGACAGACCCTACAATCGACAGGCCTGAAAAAAACAAACCAGCGCAGTCGGTTGTCGAACGTTATATTCAGCTTAAAGCCTGCCGTTTTGTAGATGAAATTATTCCGTATGCTACAGAACAAGATCTTGAGGATATATTGCAGACTTTTCCAATAGATGTCAGAATCATAGGAGAAGAATATCGAAATAAAAACTTTACAGGCCGCGAGTATTGCGAAAGAATGAAAATCAAGCTGATTTACAACCAGCGCAGACATCGTTTTTCCAGCAGCTGCCTTAGAAAAGAAGTGTATGAATGTGAATCCTTAAAATTGGTCTAATTATGATACATCCAGATACAGAAGTCCGCTTTATCAGTAAAGAAAAAGGATATGGCGTTGTGGCCACCAAATTTATTCCAAAAGGTACAATTACTTGGGTACAAGACGATTTAGACCAAATATTCAAACGGGATCAGATTTCATGTATGAATCCTTTTATCAAAGAATATCTCAATAAATATTCCTTCACAAACAAAAATGGTGATCGGGTTTTGTGCTGGGATAACGGCAAATTTGTCAATCACAGTTTTACTCCCAGCTGTTTCAGCACAGCATACGATTTTGAAATCGCGATAAGAGATATTCATCCTGGAGAAGAACTAACAGACGATTACGGTTATCTTAATGTAGAAGAACCTTTTACTTGCATTGATGAAAATACGTTTCGTAAAACCGTTTATCCAGATGATTTGTTACGATTTCATAAAGAATGGGATGCTTTATTGCTTGAAAATGCTCCCGCAGTCTTGAAAAGAGATCAGGCATTGCTGGATTTAATTCCAAAAAAAACATGGGGCGAATTCATGAATGCCGTTTATAATCCATCACAGATGCGCTCGATATTAGAATGCTATTACGAACAGTCTACTATTCAAATGTAATTATTTATAAAAAACTCCTTTGTTGCGATCGTAATTTGTCGAGAGATGACAAAAACTAAATTCCCCATTTCATTGGAGATGGGGAATTTAGTTTTTATTTTTCTAATGCTGAACCTTAATAGGTCTAAGTATGAGGCATTATTTTAATAACATTCTTTCGGTAATTTTTTTCTTTGAAGAAGCATCAATTCCGGTGACTTCTGCGTACTTTACATTGGGCAGCCAAAAAGAACCTCCTTCAATGCGCACAAATATTTTTTCTACTTGTATTTTTTTCTGATTTACGTTTACAAAAACATGATATTTTTGATCTGAATCTTCCTTTTTTAAGGTTAAGGGTAACTTTTTATACGATACAAATTGAAGTTCAAATTCCTCATTGTTTAGGGTTTTACTTTCTATTCCGTATGCAAATTTGCGCTGTATATAATTAAAATCTTTCTTTTCTCCTTTCTCCGCATAGCGAATCCAATATGCTTTTATAGGATTGCTTTTGTTTATTTTTCCATTTTCTTCGTAGTTTATGGCATAAATTGCTGTGTTTATATTGGGATCTCGCTGAATATAAAACAGCATATTATCTATATTTTTTGGCGTAGGAAAATGCAAAGGCGAAGGATTTTCAGATTGTGCCGATAGATTTTCAGAAATCAGATTAACTAAAAGCGTTATTACGATTAGTGATCTTGTAAAATATTTAAATGATAATTTATTCATAGCTAAATTTATACACTAACTGGATTCCATTACATTCTGTTTTTCTTTTGCTTTAAAAACCCAATATTTAATGAGCGGATAATTAAATCCATACGAAACAAAACTGTCTGTGATTAATCTTCCGATTTTATAATCAATTTGAAATACTTTTTGCCACATAAGCGTACCAAATGATTTCAAGGAAATGCTTCCCAATACAACCAACGCAAATTTAAAAAGCTGTCTATTGATGCGACTATTATAGCCACATTGCTTTTTAAACACCCAAAATCTATTGATGCTGAAATTGATAACTGCTCCGACAGTACCCGAGATTAGAATAGAAAAGGCAAAATGTAATTTAAAAACTTCTGTCAATAAAATCATTAAACCATAATCGGTAATGCCGCCTACAAATGCCGCAACTTGTGCTTGGAGAAAAATCAAAACGGATTTTTTACTGAACATCAGTCTTGGTTTTTATCTTTTAAATCACCCAACTTTAAAAGCTTAAAGCTGTCTATAACATTAATTACGAATAAAATAACGGTAATTAAGCCAGCCAAATACGTTATTGATCCATGAAACAAAACTTCAGCAATTAAAATAAAAGCAATAATAAATCGAAGTTCTGTTGGGCCAACAAAGCCAGAATCTATACTATATTCATTTGTGATTTTGTAACGTAACTGACTGATAATAATAGACCAGCCATACAATGCCACAAAAGCAAAAGCTATAACGTGAGTGTCATTTTCAGCATAAATGTAGTAGCCAAAACCTATAAGTACAATGCCAATCCAATCGGCGATAATATCAAGTGCAAAACCATACCAGCGACGCGGAATATTTCTGTAATAAGCCAATCTTCCATCTAAAGAATCGCCCAACCAATTTATAGCCAAGCCAATAATACCTAAAAGCAAATAGCCATTTCTTACATAAGAACCTAAAACAAAGGCTAAAAAAACGCATCCCGAACCTAGTGCACCAATTAATGTGAGCAGGTTTGGCGAAATGAATTTAGGTACTTTTGGAAGTAAAAAAACAATCGTTGACTGTTCTGCTTTTTTTAAAATATTAGTTCGCTTACGGTCTGAAAATGTTCTCTTTACAACTGTACTACTATCTTCAACTTGTTTTTCATTTCCCATTCATAACCCAATATTAGTAAGCTGATTGTATAGCCAATTCTAGTTTTAGAATCTTTAATTTCACTTTTCTTTGCGTATTTTTAAAAAAATCCGAGGTTCTTTTTAGCTTACCTGATCTGACCAGATAACTAAATGCTAAAACAATCAACATAATTATTTAACAATTCCTGCAAAACGTTGATAGAAAACCGTTGGGCTGTTCTCATCTTTAGGCGCATATTTTCCTGCTATAATAGGAATATAAATCACCCTTCTTCTGCTTTCTTCGCCACGAATAGCGGATTCTGCAACCCTGTGCCACAAACGTCCATCGTGAATAGTTAAATCTCCAGCTTCAGGATTGATGGAAACTTCTTCAGGATCAGCTTTATGATCTAAAAAATATTTTTTACGGAAAAGCATTTGGTAAATACTTTGCTTGTGAGTACCCGGAATGATTTTAAGGCCGCCGTTTTCAGGTTTTAAAGTGCTTAAGTGGATACCCACATTTAGCATCGGGTTTAATTTTGTACCATAAAAAATATCTCTTAAACCATCTGTATGCCAGCCCATTTTAGCAAACTTACTTTCTGGTCCATTGATATAATGATTAAAAACCATTCCGTCTTTTTCTTCAGTACCTAATCTTGCGCCATCGCCTGCCAATTGCAATAAACCATTAAATCTTGGATCAATTAAAAGACCGCTTAAAGTTTGATGATGCTGATTGATAAAAGCAAAACGCTGTACAATTGGAGATCCGTCTAAATCTTTTCCGTATTTAATTGGAACACCATTTACTTTTTGAAGGTCATTGTCAATCCATTTTTGCTGCACTTCTTTCGAGGCATCAATAATTGATGAAACCGTTTCTGGATTTATAAAATTTTTGAAGTGAATAAAACCATGTTGGTTAAAAAAGTTGATTTGCTCAGCAGTTAATTGATTACCAAGGGTAAATGTTTTATATGAAGGTACCATGATGTATATATTTAATAATTGAAATAATAAGTTTTAATTTTTCTAAAAGTTTAGCAACAGCTACAACAGCAACAACAACACATTCGCATCCTGTGCATTTTGCTTTTAGATAAATTAAATATATTTCTTTTATTAGACATATTCTATCAAATTAGTAGAGATTTAATACGAAGATAATATAAATTTTCTTTCACAATGAATATTTTTTTATTTTTTTTCGAAAAAAAAACTTAAAGCTTATAAATTCCCGCTGCAGTTTTTTCGATGAAAGCCTTTGGCAGTACGCGATTGGCATATACTGAAACGATATTCGTAAACCCCGGAATAACTTCTGATTTTTTGCCGAACATCGCTTTTAAGGCCATTTTTGCCACTTCATCTGGCTGCATATTAAACTTTTGCGCCATTTTGCTAAGAGCATCTAAGCCAGCTCTAGAAGCAAAACCTGTATCAACCGGACCTGGACTAAAACAAGTTACCGAAACTGAAGTTTTAGCCAATTCGAAACGCAAAGCACGCGTAAACGACAAAACAAAAGCCTTTGTAGCGGAATAAACCGCCAGTGTTGGTACAGCCTGATACGCAGCAGTACTGCATATATTTAAAATGTAAGCTTGCTTTTCTTTTGAAAGAATCGGCACCAATAAATGCGAAAGTTCGACCACTACATTCATATTCAGCTGCATCATACCCAACTGATCTGTTAGAGCCGATTGGCTGAAATCGCCCCAAACTCCATAACCAGCATTGTTTACCAAAATGCCAACTCGATAATTATTGGTTTTTATCCATTCGGTTACTTTTTGAGATGCGCCATTTGTAGAAAGATCTATCGATAAAATAGCTGTATTGCTACTATGTTTTACTTGAAGATCGCTAGAGAGTGCTTGTAACTCTTCTTCACTTCTTGCGACAAGCAATAAAGAGTAACCCTGCTTTGCCAATTCATAAGAAATAGATTTTCCAATGCCTTTGCTGGCGCCCGTTATTAAGGCATACGGTTTCGTTTTTTCGCTCATTTTAATTCATTTTACAATCAAATATAAAGATTAATTGTAAACAGTGAGATGTGCAATGTCAATTATGGTTCCCCTCTGCCCTTCTCTAGAACATTTTGCCATCGTATCACGCAAGATTCATTAATTGTTCAAATCTTCCGTATAAACAGCTGTTTAACAAATAGATATTCTATAAAATCTATTTTTCATTCTATAAAAATATTGTTTTCAGTCTGTCTAATTTTATTCAAAACAACTAAAATATCTAATTGTTATGATACACATAATTGATGCGCCGGCAAATACTGCCGCTTTTAGAGCTGTTGGAGAAGTGACAGCCGACGATTATAAAAATGTTCTGGTGCCCGAAGTGACAAGACTTGCACAGAAAATCAACGAAATTAACTTCTTGTTTTTGATTGATACCGAAATTAAAAATTTTACCGCAGCCGCTTGGATGGAAGATGCCATCCTTGGCCTAAAAAATCTTGGAAAATGGAATCGTGCCGCCATCGTAACCGACTCTGATAAAGCGATTTCTTTTACAAATTCTTTCAGTTATTTTGTTCCGGGTGAGTTTAAGGGTTTTAAAAAAGAGGCATTTCAACAAGCACTTGAATGGGTAGAAACAGGAAAAAAATAAGCGCTCACTCAAAATTGAACGATCAAATATCATGAAAAAGCACGCTCTACATATTGGTACATCTGGATGGTCTTACAAGCACTGGCGTAATACTTTTTATCCTGAAAACTTAAAAGTAAAAGACCAGTTTTCGTATTACATAAATAATTTTAATTCTGTAGAGATTAACAATACATTTTATGGAATGCCTGCTGATGAGACTTTTCAAAATTGGGAAAGCCAAGTTCCTGAAGATTTTAGGTATGTTATTAAAGCAAATCGTTTTATTACACATATAAAAAAACTGCATGATCCAGAGGACAGTCTGCTTATTTTCATGGAGAAAGTCAAGTTTTTGGAGCATAAATTAGGCGCTATTTTATTCCAGCTTCCTCCTACTCTTCAAGTTAATCTTCGGCTTCTAGAAGATTTCTTAATGGCTCTTTCTACAAAAAACCGATATGTATTTGAATTTCGAAATTCAACTTGGTATCTTCCAGAGGTATATCAGCTTCTAGAAAAATACAATTGTGCATTCTGCATTTATGAATTGGCGGGTCATGTATCTCCGATTGAAGTTACCGCAGATTTTGTGTATGTCCGCCTCCACGGCCCTACTTCTGTTAAATACCAGGGAAGTTATTCGGATGAAACTTTACAAGAATGGGCTGATCAGTGCCACAAATGGTTAGAAACTAAAGATGTATTTGTATATTTCGACAATGACGAAAAAGGATATGCCGCTTTTAATGCTTTACAATTAAAAAAAATAATGGAAAGTAGGCTACATCATGTTGGAAAGTAATAGCGAATCTTTTTCAGTTAAATCTTTCAGCCCTCGCTCTACGAAATACTCTTATGAAAAAGCTGCGCAAATGTCTCTGAATTAGCGCTTTCCAAACAAGAATGTTCATAATACGCGCGCTTCTAAAAGTGTCAGACTTTAAATTAAACCTTAACGATTTATAAGACATTAATATTATCACCATATTCCGTTAAAAGTCAGATACTTTTGAGAATTTTTCATTCAAAACAAGATAAAAAAATTACGCAAAGTAGAGACATTTGCGCAGCCTTTCAGTTAAACTTTTCGAGAAGTGAGAAAGTAAAAACTTATTTATTTTTTAGTTTTAAAAACCTTATAAAACACAAAAAGAATCCCCAGCCAAATCGGAATTAATTCCACAGAAATCTCCATATTCGTCAGCCACATGATGGCTAAAATACCCAGTAAAAAGACGAAACAGATGTAATTGCTTACGGGATAAAATATAGAAGCAAACTTCGTTTTGGTGTTTTCTTTGTATTTTGCCTGTCTAAATTTTAGATGTGTATACGAAATCATAACCCAGTTAATAACCAAGCAAGACACTACTAAAGACATTAAAATACTAAAAGCTTCTTCTGGAATAATTTTGTTTATTAAAATACAAATCGCAGCAAAACAGGATGAAATTAAAATGGCATTAACCGGTACTGAATGTTTGTTTAGTTTCTTTAAGAACTTTGGCGCACTGCCTTGATCTGCTAAACCAAATAACATTCTTGAGTTACTGTAAACACTACTATTATACACAGATAAAGCAGCAGTTAAAACAATTAAGTTTAGCATATTGGCAATAAGACTTGTAAAAAATATTTTGCGTCCAAAAAGTTCAAATTCCATCCCATTTAAGTTTTGAAAAACCATCACAAACGGACTGCTGTCTGTCGTAATTTGCTGCCAAGGCGACAAAGCGAATAAAATGACCAAAGCCCCAACATAAAATATCAAGATTCTATAAATAACCTGATTGGTTGCTTTTGGAATGTTCTTTTCTGGATTTTCGGCTTCGGCAGCTGTAATTCCGATAAGTTCTAAACCGCCAAAAGAGAACATAATCAGTGCCATTGCAGACAATAAACCTTGGAAATTTCCATTTACTGTTTTTTCAAAGAAACCTTTCGGAAAGAAACCTCCGTCATTATACAAATTATGAATCGAAGCGTGCTCTCCTCCTGTCCCGCTTACTAGCAAATAAGTTCCGAAAAGAATCATGGCAATAATGGCCACCACTTTTATTATTGAAAACCAAAATTCTGTTTCTCCGTACACTTTTACAGAGGCAAAATTCAGAGCATTAATAACCAAGAAGAAAAACAAACTGGATGCCCAAAGCGGAATTTCGGGCCACCAAAATTGTACATAAACTCCAATGGCTGTAAGTTCAGCCATGCTGACTAAAATATACAAAATCCAATAATTCCAACCTGATGCAAAACCTGCAAAAGAACCGCAATATTTATAGGCAAAATAACTGAAACTTCCTGAAACAGGTTCTTCAACCACCATTTCGCCGAGTTGTCTCATAATAAAAAAAGCGATAATTCCGGCAATGGCATATCCTAAAATAACGGATGGCCCTGCTAAAACGGCCGCTGGACCAATACCGAGGAAAAGACCTGTTCCTATAGATCCGCCTAAGGCAATTAACTGAATGTGTCGGTTAGTGAGTCCGCGTTTAAGCTGATTCTCTTCTGCAGCATCATGATTATTTTTCACAAATTAGATTTTAAAAGAGTTAAATGTATTCAAATGTGTAACAGCGAAGATAAGTGAAAAAAAGCATTGCCTGTCGCATCTGACAGAATCAAATATAAACATTTAAGTTTTAAAAGTTAATCTGTCGAGTTACTCTTAATCTACTAAACTTAGTATCAGGTTGAAAGATACTTTTGTTCCTTTATTTTGCTTACTTTCAACCCAGATTTTCCCATCAAACAATTCTACTATTTCTTTACATAGGTTTAATCCTAATCCTACGCCTAAATCATTTGTTCTGTTTAAAAATGTGCCTTGGTAGAATTTATCGAATACGTTTTTTAAATCAGCTTCAGAAATTCCAGCGCCGTTATCTTTAATTTCGACTTTCAAATTAAGTTTTTTATTTTCTAAAACTTCAAAATCAACAAACACAGAAATAAGACCTTCAGTGGTAAACTTATTGGCATTTCCAATTAAGTTGTAAAACAGCTGATGAATTTTTACGACATCAGCATTCACATTATAACTTGTATCCAATGTAGAATTAATTTCAACTTTATTGCCCTTGCTTTCTACCAAAGAAAACATAGAGCATACAATTTGATTAATTTCTTCTGCTAAAGGGAATTTTCTATTATTTAACTTTAAAACCTGTCCTTCATTTTTAGAATATTCTAATATCTGATTTGTTAAAAGCATTAATGAACTGGTCGTAAATTGAATAACTTTAAAGGATTCCTTCATTTCAGGATCCATGGCAGATCGACTTAGAATTTTTACATAGATCGAGATTATACTCAACGGAGATCGTATTTCATGACTGATCATACCCATTATTCTATTCTTAAAACTTAGGTTCTTCATAATTTTTATTTGTGCTGAAGTAAGCTTTTTTTCATAATAGAACGAAAATCGGGTAAAACTCAAAATCATAAGTGAAATGATTAACATTATCGTCAGTAGAATTATGATTGTATAATTCTTGACAATAACATTCGCATCAGAACGATTTCGTAAACGTTTATGGGTATCGTTTTCGAGGGTATTTATGGCTTTATTAAATATTGGCATTAATTCGCCTTCCAGAATAAGAAGTCTGTTATTGAGCTCCGTCAATTTCTGATCCTGTTCTCTTAAACTTGTAAAATTCTTTTTCAGATTTTTAAACTGATAATCATAATAATTAAAAGTGGTATTAAATATGTTCGCCATTTGCTCTTCAATACTGCCGCTTATCACTTGATTGTTAAATTTCATAGTGATAACCGTATTTATTTGCTCTTTTTGAACCTCTCTTTTTCCTTTTAGTGCGTCTCCTATTCTAGAAAATAGTTTTTTCTTAGACACACTATCCGTTTTAACATACGATTCTGTTTTAATGCTATCCAAAATTTTCTTGTATTCAAATTCATTTAACAGAAACAATTTTGAGATATTATTTCTACTTGGATCAACCTGTACATTTATAATAGAATCAATATTTGACTGTAAATTTTGAATGATTCTTTCAGAGTTCTTTTTCTGAAATAAAATATGGGCAAACTGTCTGTTCTTACCTGTCAATTGATTCAGGCTATCAACCAAGGTGTTGACCGTTTTCAAGGAATTAATATATTTTTTTAAAGATTCCTTGTTCTTGTTTAATTTATAATTATTGAAGCTCTTTTGGGAATCTAAAAAAGAATAATTGATCTTATTATTAAAATTTGAAATTTTATTTAATGAATTGATGGACTCTAAATCTTTGGTGTTTTCAGACTGCTCTTCCCTTTCATCATACCAAATTCCAATTACTATTATTTGCAACAAAATTACGGTTGCAAGTAAAACATAATGTATAATTTTTCTATGATTAAACTTTAATTTAAAAAAATTAAACACACTACTACCTTCTAAATATTTCATATTAAATTCTGGCTAAAAAAAATTAAAACGCGATTATATTTTATACATCTTTAAAGTAATAGAGACTAAAGAGACTTATTAATGATGGAATATTATCAATCTCTAATTTTTCAAAAACTCTATTTTTATAAGTGCTTACAGTTGTTCTTTTTATATTTAAAGAATCGGCAATGGTGTTATTGGAAGCCCCATCTATCAACATTTTTGCGATTTCAATTTCTCTGTTTGACAACTGCTCAAGCGGATTATTTGGTTTCTTAAATATGTAAGCATCCATAATTTTATTCTGAACATTCTCACTCACATATTTTCCGTGCACTAGAACTGAATTAATAGCATTCATAAACTCTTCTTCTGTGCTTAGTTTATTTAAATATCCATTTGCCCCAGCATTTAAATATCTTATTGCATATAGATCTTCATCATATGCCGAAAAAATCAAAATCTTAATGGTTGGCTGAAACTTCTTTATGGTCGGAATTACATTTAAACTTACTCCATCAGGAAAATTAATGTCTAAAATCAACAGATTAATCTTCTTCGCTTTCACTAATTTGAGGACTTCTTTAAAATTTGCTGCCTGTAAAACTGTAGCGGAAGGGTATTTGTCCTTCAGCAAAAAAGCAACCCCTTGCCTTATTACACTATGGTCATCTGCGACTACGAATGTGTTATTGACTATCATTAAATTCAAAGATTACATTAAAAAAAACTTATACTATTATTTAAAAAAATTTGGGGTTGTAAAAATTATCTTAAAAAAAGCAGAACAAAAATAGTTGCATTGTTTCTTTAACCTTATAGAACATTTCACTTTATAAATGTAGATTTAATACTACAGTTGATACGATAGCATTGAGCGTAACTATTTAATTTACAATCAAAAATTAGTATTTAAAAGAAGCTATCAACCCAAGCTTTTCACATAAATTGAAAATATTTTGTTTAAGGATATTCTTAATATTTGATCAAATCAAAGAAAGCTCATTTTAGTAATGTGTGTAGTTTTTATTGTAAAATTTGTGTGTTTAAAAAGTAATAAAACGTGTACAACAAAATGTAAATTTTAATCAATATAACATCTTATTGTTTAAACACTTAAAAAGCTAAAAACGATTGATAAATAAATGAAATATGCACTTAAAATAATTTTATATACAAAAAAAGCCCCAGTTATAAAACCTGAAGCCTTGACTTTTCACTTTATCTATTTTTGTATAGTAGTGAGATATAAATAAAATTTAATTTTTAATTTTTAATTTAAACTTCGCAATCCTTTAAATAATACAGATTAAAAATACTTATTAATGATGACAAACTATTAATCTCTAGCTTTTCAAACAGCCTGTTTTTGTAAGTACTTACGGTGGTTCTTTGGATATTTAATGTATCTGCGATGGCGGTATTTCCACAGCCTTCTACCATTAATCTCGCAATTTCGATTTCTCGGTTTGACAATTGTTCCAGTGGATTTATAGGTTTTTTCAAAATATAAGAATCCATAATTTTGTTCTGGATATTTGGACTTACATATTTACCATATGAGAGCACTGAATTTATTCCATACGAAATCTCTGTTTCTGTACTTAATTTACTCAAATAACCATTTGCGCCAGCATTTAAATAGCGGAGAGCATAGACATCTTCGTCGCAAGCAGAAAAAATTAGAATCTTAATATTAGGCTGCATTTCTTTTATAGTAGGAATTATATTGAGGCTTATTCCATCTGGAAAATTAATATCTAATAAAAGTAAATCTATTTTTTGCTGTTTTACAAGTTTTAAAATTTCCAGAAAACTGCCCGTCTGCAAAATATTCGCCGACGGAAAAATGTCTTTCAGCAAAAATGAAATCCCTTGTCTTATCATAGTATGATCGTCTGCGATCACGAATGTTTTATTTGTTTCCATGTCAAAATATGGTATGATTTAATATTTTTTGATATTCCTGATTTGCATCAATCTCAATTTTTAGGCCATAATCAGGTCTTGATTTATTGATTGATTTTCTAAAGCACAAGTTTCTGTTTTATATTTATTCAAAAAGAGAATAAAACTCACTTCTGTGCCTACATTTATTTCGCTTTTGATTTGAATTTCTCCGCTAAATATTTCGACAAGTTCTCTACACAAATTAAGTCCGAGTCCCATGCCGAGGTTCTGTAAATCCTCAGAAATTTCACCCTGATAATACGATGCAAAAACATTTTCTAAATCTCTTTTTGACATTCCTATTCCATTGTCTTTTATTCTAGCCTCAAGCTTATATTTCTCAGGAGAAATGTCTATACAATTGGCAAAAACTTCAATCTCCCCTTTATTGGTAAACTTATTTGCGTTTCCGATAATATTGCAAAAGAGCTGCTGTATTTTTATCAAGTCACTATCCACAACAATGTCAGGAGTTATATTTAAATTCAGCGTAAGTTTATTGCCAGCACTTTTAGCGATGTCTTTCAATCCTAGCAATGTAAACCGTAATTTTTCATTCAAATTAAAAGTGATCGGGTTGAGTTGCAGCTTTTTGTTTTCGCTTTTCAACATACTTAAAACCTGATCTGACATCAGAGAAATTGAATTTATAGTAAATTGAATTGCTCTTATAGAATCTTTTAGCTCCTGATCCTTAATTTTTTTCTCTAAAAGTTTACAGTAAAGCGAAATAATATTTAGCGGTGAACGTATTTCGTGACTAATCATTCCGACAATTCTATCTTTAAATTTTAAGTTGGTTTGAATTTTTTTCTTAGCTTTTTTTAAATGCTCTTCATATCTAAAAGTTATTTTTGTAAAAACGATAAGCAAGAGCGTGACAATCAGAACTAGAACAAGCAGAAAATTTCTTAATTCTTTATCATTATGATATTCTTTTTTTAGATCTAATTTTGTTTTTTCTTTCAGCAGACCAACTGTTTTATTGTACTCATTTAGTAACGTATCATTTTCTGCGAGCAATTTCATACGCCTTGAAATGATTCCTAATCTCTTTATTTCAAGTATTCTAGCCTCATTTTTAAAACTTAAAAATTTGTTATGATGGCTTTTTTGGCTGTAAAATATTAAATCACCTATACATACCGATTTATGTTTATCTAAAAAAGCATGATTAGAATGTACATAATTTGAAAAACTGCTCATTATGTAACGAATAGAATCTGTATGCGCATAGTATTGTCTTAAAAAAAACAGTTCATGCGTTTTGAAATATCGATTTAAATCTTCTTCGCTTTCATAAAGTTCTCTATTGATGTAATTAAATGTGTTTTTCGCGTTTAAAGAATTCTTCAATTCCTTTTCTAAAATTTCTGCTTTAGAATCATTCTTTTTGTCATGATAAAGTATTGCAAGCAAGACAATTTGCATGATTATGATACTTGTAAGCAATACAAAATGCAATGTTTTTCTATGCCTTGATCCAAATTTCTTTAAACTAATCATTTTAAAAAAAATTATAACTCTACTTAGGTTTTTGGTGTCCAAATAGAATGTGGTTAGTAAGTTGAACAACTGTTTTTGAAACAATCAACAGTAAGATTCGTATTCTGTATTTAGCAGAAGAATTATTTCTTCTTCACTCATTATATTTAAAATAACATCCCGCCATTGAGGCAAAATGAATTCTTCAAATGCAAAAAATTCAAGCATTTCAAAATAAACACTAGATATAGTTTTAATTTGGGATTTAACTTGCTTTTTCATAATTCATTTATTTGTTAGAGATTGGCAGATTATATATTGCAAATTTATGCACGCAACTCTAAAGAAAAGCTGTAAAGAAGACTTTAAAACATCATAAAAAGCTATAAATAAGTAAATTGTAAAATAAAAAAACTTAGAAATTCATAATAATCATAAAAAATAGCCTAATTTTATATGGTCTTTTTCCTTGGTAAGAACTTCATTTTTTTAACAGTTATACGAATGTACAAAAGAGGTGATTTTTATTGTGTCTCTCCAGAATGGCTGAAAGATTTGGCTGAGGAGCTACAGACAGATTTAGCAAACAACACTACATTAACTCTTCCAGAAAAATTAGGAAAAGGGCATCTATTTTTCATACAAGTCATCCCTGGAATTTCAGTAATGCTTTTTGATTTTGTATTGGCTAAATCCTTTTCTATAAAAAACACAAATGACAATATTGATAGAATTTCATTTTACTATGATATAAGCGATTCTGAAAATCAATTGATTAATAAAAATAACATTCAAAAAGTCGGAAATATTTCAAAATTAGGCCTGTCAATTTTTGATTCAAATAATGATACCGTTTTTAAACCATCTCTTGAGCATCGAACTTTTGCAATAAACCTGACTATCGACAAAAGATTATTAACACAACTAATTAAGAATAATCCAGAACAGGATTTGATTCATCAAAATATTGATTTTTCAAAAAGAAATTTATTTTATACTTCGGAGATTGATAGTGACAGTTTGCTAATGCTGACCTCGCTAAAAAATATGCCTATTAGTACGACATCTTATGATACTAACCTTCGAGGAATTTCATTAAAGCTGTTAGCGAATACTTTTATCAAATTAGCAGAAGAAAATTTAGAGGAAAAAAAAATATCAAAAGCCGATATTCAAGGGTTACAAAAATCAAAAGATTTTATGTTTAAAGATATAATCGGAACTTTTCCATCAATTGGGAGTCTTTCAAAAGTAGCCGGAATGTCTACTACAAAATTCAAGCTTTTGTTTAAAAAATATTTCCACAATACTCCAAAAGAACTATTCATAAAAGAAAAAATGATTCAGGCGAACATACTCCTGCAAAGCGGCGACTATATAAGTCTATCCGAAATAATTAAAGACTTGAATTACTACAACTCAAAACAATTTTCTACTAAATATTTTTCAATTTTTAATCGAAAACCAATAGATGATTTTATCAAAAAAGATATATCTAATAGAGCGTAAAGTCGAGAGAAAAAAGATAAACTTACAGACCTTTTATATAAGTCAAGGGCGAAACTCCGAAATGTTTTTTAAATCTAAAAATGAAATAGGCATAATCGGTAAAATTTAGTTCGTCTGTAACTTCTGCAATGCTCATTTTTTGTTCCAGAAGTTCTTTTGCCTTTATGAGTTTATGATTCATAAAAAAGTTATTGGCAGGAGTTCCTGTTATTTTAGTAAACAATTTTTTAAATTTTGATTCAGACATATTGCATTTTTCTGCAATATGTTTAATTGACGGAAAGACTCCAAAAATATTATCCATCAAATAATGCTGAATTTCGATGATGCTTAAAAAATCTTTCTGGTCAACTTTCTCAATAAGAATATTATTATTAACCATTTGAATCAAATAATCAGAAACTAACAAGTGAGCTGCAGAAATCAATGTCAGCTGAAATACGCTTCCAGAAATTTCCATTTTTTGCAAATCTTTTAAAATTATATTACTATTAACGGAAATCCTATCAAACTTAATAAATGTGTTTTTTGAGGCATCCATTATTTTATCTATGTTGGCCAAGAAAAACGGATTATTTTCGGCAAATTGCTTGATCTTGATTTTTTTTATAAATATACAAAGTGCTATTGTTTTACTTCCCGCTTTCACTTCATAATTAGTATCTAAAACACTGTCAATAATAGATAAATTATAACCAAAACGACCGACATTATAAAAGAAATTATTGCTTTTTTTTTGAGCTTCGCCTTCTGTCAGGTCATAATAAAAACCAATAAAATCTGTCGTGTCATTTTTTTGAACAAATTTTATATCTGTATGATAAACAGCATCTATATATAAAAGTATAGTGTCGTGTCCGCAATCCAAAAAATATCTAACACCACTGCTTATCTTTTCGGAAACCACAATAAAATTGTTTTCAACTTTTCCTTCAAATTGCTCGGCATAAGATCTTATCCAATCCAAATCTGCTCCAAATGAATGTTCAATCGTAATCATATAATCAATTTTAAGATTAAAATAAATCTGTAATTAATTGCGCTTCCTATTTAGCAGTATTTTACAGAAAATAAGTGATCCGTATTTATCGCGATATCTTTTAACATTTTAGAATTAATAATACGAAAATATAATTCTATTAGCGACTACTTTTTATTGCCGTCTTAAAAATTTTGTAGAATTCTAACTTCAAGAGGTTGACAAATCATACTACAAAAACTCCAGTCCTATCATTTTAATTTTACCAAATAATTAAATATCATAATAAACTAAAATTATAAATAAATAATTAGAATATGCAATTTCTGGTTTGGTCTTTACAAACAAATGCTACTCACAGAGTTTCCATATGTAATAGGTAATCCAAACAATGACAAATAATTTTTAACTAATATAATCAAGTATTAATTATGAAAAAAATTTCAAGCTACTTTACTTTGACATCTCAAGCACAAGATGATCAGCTGGTTAAACAAATTGGCTCAAAGGTTATAGACCATAAAATAATTGAATTTCCAGAAGAAATAGGAAAAGGTTATATATATTTTACTAAAGTGATTCCGGGAGTTTATGCTTCATTGGTTAATTTATCCGCTAAAACTAAGGTTTCACTTACCAGGGAAAAATCTTCTGATGATTTTTTTGCTATTTTCTATGATATGAGCAATCATTCGAATCTTCTTAAAATTAAAAACAAAGAATTCCAAATTGGTACTAGTGAAAAACCAAACCTTATTATAACTGATAATCACAATTCTGCTTATTATGAAACCCAACTGAACAAAAAGTCGTTTGCCCTGCAAATATTGGTTGATAAAAAGCTGTTTCCTGATTTTGAATCACATTATCTAGCTACAGCTTCAAAAGATGCCATAAAATTAAATGCAGCAGAACCTTTTTATGGTAAAGCAGATAGTAAAAGTACGATATTGTTACACTCGCTGAAAGACAAAAATATTTACGATATTTCTTTTAATTCTTTCATTACTGGTATTACGCTAAAATTAGTGGCTAATTTATTAAGTACAAATATTGCTGATATAGAGCATGATAAGATTAGAATATTAGACAAAGAGGCGATCGATAAAACGAAATTGTTTTTGCTGTCTAACTTACACAATCCTTTTCCTACGATAGAATTTTTATCAAATATGGCAAGGATGTCTAAATCGAAATACAAAAGTACTTTTAGCAAATTGATGCTTACAACACCTAAAAAGTTTTTTGTAGCCGAGAAGATGAATCTTGCGAAAGAGCTTTTAACGAGTGGAAATTATGACAAACTAAGTGCCGTTATCTACAATCTTAATTACAGCCATTCTAAAACTTTAAGTTTGAAATACTTTGAACAGTTTAACAAATTGCCTGTTGATGATTTTATCAGCAGAGCAAGTTAGACTTTTTAAAATCTATAAATCGAAAAAAAGGAGTAACGACATAAGTCTTACTCCTTTTTATATTTAATTACAAATCAAAATTTTAAAATTATTTTGATCAAAATTTATTTTAACTTACAACTAACCAACAGATTACTTTCTATAAAACTTTGGAGATATGCCAAACTTTTTTTTAAAGATGATACTAAAATAAGATGGGTTGCTAAAATTAAGTGCATTTGAGATTTCTGCTATTGTTAAGTCGGTTTCTTCAAGAAATTGTTTTGCTTTAAATAGCTTATTATCCATAAAAAAAGAATGCGCAGTATCACCATTTATTTTTTTAAATGACTTTTTGAATTCTGTAGTAGACATACCACAAATGTCTGCGAGTGCCTCAATTCCAGGAAATTGTTTATCTATATTATTAAGTATATAACGTTGTGCCAGCATTATACCTGAAACACTTTTTTTTCTGACCGCAGTATTTCCTATAGATTCATTAGATATTTTCTCAAGGTACTCAGAAACCAATAAATGTACAGCAGCCTTTGCGCTAAGATCGTATAAGGACTGAACTTGAGGTGACTTCTGCAAATCCTTTAGAAGCTGAAAACTTTCTATACTCATCATTTCATGTTTCAGCATATTTTCTTCACAAAAACATGAAAAGAAAACTTCTGTTTCTCGAAAATCTTCACGATTCTCAAAATATCTTTTAATAAATTCTTTTTTTATAAAAACACAAAAAATCGCTATTTCATTTCCATCTGTTCCTATTTCTACTTCCAAAAAATTACTGATTATCAAAAAATTAGAATCCCTACCGTCAATAATTTTTGGACCAATCTTAAATGTTATTTTTGAATTCTCGTCTGATAAATTGTAATAAAGCCCGACGAAGTCATCTTTTAAACCTCTTTTTGCTAATTGCAATGTATTTGTGCACGTTTCATCAATATAAAATAAAAATACATCATTTTTTACCACTTCCTGAACGTAGCTGTATGAGTTATTATTGATTTTGAAAACTTTAGACAATTGTTTTTCAGACTTTGTTTCAAACCCAATACAATCGGCTTGATTTAAAGTTGAATACTCGGCTTGCGTTTTGTTTTTCAATTCGATTTTGCTCATAATTTATGATGCTTTTTGAAATTTAGATTATAGTAAATGTTTTTGATAGCAGTTCAAGAATTAGGTAACATTCAATATGATACCCGATAAAACAAGACTACATTTTTGCAAAATAGCACATAGACAGTCAAATCAAATGTAGATTTTTAGCCTCTCTTCTAGTAGATAAAATTCTACAAACCGAATTGAAAATCGCTTTCTTATCGCATAAGATATAAATAGCCAACCTTTTCTTTTTGATTTCCTTCAAAATCCGTATAAACAAGAACATAAAAGTAGGTTCCTCTTGGCAGGCCTGCACTTTGATTTATTACTGCTTTCCCATTTGAAATTCCTCTGAAGTAATTGTCATTTTTACCATAATTTTCGGTTGCAAATACTTTAATTCCCCATCGGTCGAAAATTTCCAATTTGTTACTTGCATAATTTTCTAACCCCTTAATAATCAATTGATCATTAGCTCCATCTTCATTTGGCGTAATTACATTAAATACTTCAATATCATCTTTGGCAACTGATTTACAATCTTCAACAATAACCTGATAACTCACTTTGCTGGTACATCCTTGATCATTTGAAACAGTATAAGTGATTGTTGCTAGTCCTCGAGATTTACCGCTTACCTCACCTGTAGAAGCCTCTACCTCAGCAATAAGAATATCAGATGACGTCCATATTCCGCCTTGAATTCCGTCCGTAGCCAATTGAGTTGTTTCGTTCAAACAAATATTTTCGTCCCCAGAAATAATACCTGGATTTGGAGCTGCAGTTTCGTCTATAACAATATTTGCTGTAATTGTTTTTCCATCAATATCTGACACGATTACATCATAAGTTCCTTTTTCTAAATTATCAATTTTCTGAGTTTTTGCCCCGTTATTCCAGTTGTATAAATAAGGTTCTTTTCCGCCTGATACCATTGCTGTAGCTGATCCTTTTACATCACACATTACATCTTCTTTAGAAATTGATATTGCCAATGGATTAGAATGTGATTCGGTTTCCTTACTCAGTTTTGTAAAATAGGACTTCTCATCTAAAGGATTAATCGGTAAGGATGAAAATGTAGCGCTATTAGTTTCTGCAACTCCAAAGATTTTACTTGGTGTAGCATCGTTATTAATCTGCCATCCGATTTTTCCTGACAAATCAGGAATTCCGTATTGTGAAACATAATTTGCGTTGGAATTAAAATCAGATCCATTGGTTGAACTATTATGTTGTAACGTAATTTCTGCTCCAGCTGCAGTGTCTGCGTAGATATTCCAAGTTCTGTCTATACCATTTGCATCGGTTTCAATCGCTGCGGAATGTGCGTAATTCGTAACATTTATATGAATCGTATTATTTGCTTGAAGTTCAACAGAGGCAGGCGTATAATTATTAGCTGCAATACCAATAGGAAATTCAAATATTCCTGTGTAATTCTCTTTTACCAAATGCCCGCTGCCATTGGTTACTACAAATTTTGATGCATCATAGCCCTTCAGCACAGCAGTCTGGCTCATTATCAAGTCGTTATTATCTAAAAATAAATTGCCAGAGATAAAGAGTATGCTATTTCCAACAGCTACATTTGTGTTTTTAAGCATAATTCCTTTTGGATTATTGATTTCAATATTTGAAAAAACATTAGAATCTATAGCTGACCCTTGATTTCCGCCATCTAAAATTTGTTGAGCTGTATAGCCATTTATCGGGTTAGGCTGTTGAAAGACAATACTCCCAGTTCCAGAGCCTTGTGTGTAATGAGTCCAGCTTTTATTGGCGCCATATATTTTTGCGCCAGGTTCCATTTTGAAGGATAAGCCATAAAATAAAATCTTTGCATCATCTTCAATATATAGTTCGGCATTTGGTCCTAAGGTCACATTTCCATACCATTGTTCTTCTTGTCCGTTGTGGACATAATACGGTCCGTCAATATAGACTGACTCAGACTGAGCTACTCCATAAACAGAAAACAGGAATGCAAAAAACCTAAAAATATATGATATAAATGCTGATAGATTCATTTGTACATTTGAAGTATATTGCTGCATTTGATTCATAACTAAAATACACTCAATAATTAAGTTTTAAATTATTTACTTTTGAGTACTACTTAGAACAGAGTAATTTTATCATGCTGAAATCAAATGTTTTTCTTTCTAAATTATAGGGTGAGTTAAAAAAACATCAATTATAATTATTCCCTACTGTCCACCAAAAAGTTGTTCCGTCATACAAAAAGGATAAAATATCAACAGCGCCTGCAATAGGCGTCAAAGTTACAACGCCATTGCCACCGGATATTACCTTACTATTTTTACCCGTTGCCAAACCAGCAAATGTTATGGTGCTGTCTCCAGAATTGGTCACTATTATAGTTCCATACACGCCTTTTTTTGCATTAGAAATCGTTAAAGTATTTACACCGCTTGCTAAAGACCATTGAGCGCTTGCTCCTTTACTTATGTCCCACAAACCTCCCGTAACAATTTGCATCGGAGTGGTGTAATTGTTTGCATTTATTGTACCATTCACATCCAATTTTTCATTAGGAGTGCTGGTTCCGATACCTGTGTTGCCATTTGACCCTATTCTGAGTCTTTCAGCATTATTGGTTTTAATTACCAAATCATTGGAATCGGTTGTTCCTAAAAAATTAGTTCCAGGCACCGTTCCTGTATTTCCAGTTGTGAGCCACGAAAAAGTTCCCGCAGGAACTTTTTCGACTGCACCAGTTGTACTGTTCCAAGTCAATAAACTATTGGCATTAGTACCTTCAAATAGATTATGCAAAATTATCGGGGGCAATTTTCCATCTCCATTTACAACCAGTTTTGCTCCCACAATTGATGTGGTATCTATTCCAATTGAAACATTACCATCAAAATCTTTGTTAAATAAATTATTGCCTATACGGTACCATTTACTGGAATCAATATATTGTATGGTTCCTTTATTATCAACCACTCTTACCTCATTCTGAGCTAAAAGCGAAGAAGAAGAAAACAGTGTTAAAAGTACTATGGCAATAAAGCTTCTCATCTTTACATTTTTTGATTTCAGAAAAGTTATTCAACTACATGCTGAACTGTGTTTATTTTATCCAGTGAATTTCAATTTTGTCTCCTGTTATAAAAGCGTAATCATCAGGATCTGTACCATTGGCATTTTTTATAGTTACTGTTGTACCTGCAAGGGTATAATCTGTACCTGCCAACAATTTTGAACCATTTCTATACACCCATACTTTTTGGACTGTTGAAGGCAGAGTGCTATCTGTAAATGTTGCATCTGTAGCGGCTACAGCACTCAATTGAGTTTCACCCCCATTTACTAAACTAGACATCAACATTTTTTTCGTCTCACCAGTAGCTTCATCACGCACTAAAATGGTGAAACCTGTCCCCGTACCGTGTTTTGATCCAGTTACAGCGTCGGTAGATGCCGCGTCGGTTGCAGGATCAATCAATTTGATACCGTCTAAAGCAAAAACTTTACCTGTTGCATCAATAAAAGTGTCATCTGTCAATGTTCCTCCTAATTGCCATGTTGTAACGATTCCTTTATCTGGCGTTGTATTGGTAATTTGAGTAATACCATTTTTTACTTGCAAATATTTTATCGTTCCTTTATTATCTACAACTCTTACTGATCCTTGAGTTGTAGCTGTACCATCTCCCACCTGTCCTAAAGCTGTAGGCGCTTGCTTTGTTATTGCGGCAGCTTTTTCTTGCGCTTGAGCAAAAAACCCGCTTATAAATAGGGCAAGAGTTAAAACTATTTTACTAAACTTAGTAAAGCCATTTTGAGTTTTCATTTTCTTTTTCATTTTACTTGTTTTAAAAATTATTCTTATGTATTAATTAATTCCATTGATAAATTTTAATTTCATCTCCTTCAAAACATGCTTCATTGGTGTCTGAATACAATTGGAGTATAATCTCAGATTCTCCTAAAATACCTGTGAATTCGATTTCTTTTCCGTTTCTAAAAACTTGAATTTTATCGAGAGAATTTATAGGCATAGGCGTGCTGAATTTTTTTTGTCCGTTTACGGCTATCGTTTTTTGTTTAATCATTTTATTGCTGATGGATTCTGGTGCATTGTCAGCAAATAACTTAATCCACTGTGTTCCATCATTGTAATAAATACCTGGTGCAACATCATTAATATGAGCATAATTATAAACCTGCATTCCTTCAACATGATCTTTAAGAGGTGATGACTGTTTTGTAGAAACCAAAGAGACTCTCGGCATCAAAAACCCTTTATTACCGTCTTTTTCTCCTAGTTGTAAGTATGCATTAGAATCAACAGGTCCTGGCACTCCGCCGATTTTAGTTTGAGAATAAAACTTCATTGGCAGGAAATATAGAACCATTACTAAAAGGAGGACATGAAATCTATTCTGGATTCTTCCTTTTTTTGTCTTTATGATAAATTGCTTTTTCATTACCATCTTTTCTATATTCCACAAACTAAACATTTTTCTTCCAATCAAATTGAAGAAAACTACATGCTTATAACTTGATGAAAATATTAGTAAAATACTTCTTTCCTGTATCTTGATTCTCTCTTATCGAAATCCCGAAATAATCAAAATCGCCCAACATAACTTCATTATGATCCGGACTGCTTGCCCAGCCATTTACTGCACCTTCAGCAGAACGGTAATTGTAGCCAATATTTTCAGCAACTTTCTCCGCACCTAAAAAATGTATAATTTCCTGCGACCTGTTTACAAAATCATCATGACTAGGCTTGCCTTTTTCTATCATATATCTATTGTGCTCCTCCGATTTAATGGAAAGATGATTTATTATTTCTAATGAATCCAAGCCATTTGATGTTCTATATTTATTAATTAATTGAAGTGTTTGCACCTCTATAATCGAGTAATCATAATTTTCTATAACAAGATGCTCATTATCGTTATCTTCTTCCTTATTTTCTATTGCTTGAGTTTCAGCTGTACAACTTATAACTGTACAAGTCAACACTATACCGAGAACCATTCTGCAAATAAATTTAATCATGCTCAAAATTGTTAGTTAAAGATTTCTAATAGTATATTTTTAAAAGAATTTTGGATTTAGAGGCATCAATTATCTTTTCAATTCTGTGGAAAAAAAATTCATTAACCATAGGACATCCATGACTGTCTGAAATTGGATAGTTTTGTTCTTCTAGAGGCACTGCAGAATAATAATGCAGCACTACATTTCGTATATAGGCATTACTATTTAAAGAATCCAAACCATACAGTTTATAGGCCTCACCAAAACCTCCTCTGTACTTTTGACCAATTGCATATATGCCGAGAGAAGTCATTTTAGAATTGGGTTTATTTCCAAATTTTAAATTTCCAATAATACCGGTTTCAGATCCAGATCCGTGAGCTACAAGTCCGTAGTCTGTGATTTTACTGTTCTCAAGATCATATACATAAAATCGATTTTTTCCTGAGTTAACTCGCATATCAATTAAAAAAGCCGTCTTTTTATTGTACCTCGGATGTGTACTAATAAATTGCCTTACGTTTTGTACTTCCGCTTCAAATCTTTCAGCATCAATATCAAAATCTGTCTTTTTAGTTGTATCTTTTACAGGAAAAACAAATAGCGCCTTCAAGGTCAGCAATAACAAAATCCTAAACATTTTATCCGTTTTTTAAGCTATAATTTTATACTGCAAAGTTGAGGCTACAATAAATATTTATTCCGAAAAGCAAGACTCAAAAACATAACAATAAGATTATATTTTCGACAAAAACATTAAAAATCAATAGAATACATTACTGCAATAGCAATTGAAATAAAATGGGAATAGTATAAATGTTTGTTTAAATTATGTAAAGATTAAGTTTGGAGAATTAGCAAATTTGAAAAATTTTAATTCAAACTGAATCTCAAATCTGATGGTCAAATTCATATATATTTTAATTCTGATTTTTCCGTGTGCGTGTTTTTCGCAGAATGAAAAATATAATGCGAAAGTAGCCTTCGCCATAGAAACTTATGCTTATCTCAGGGGGCAAAACGCTGCCTTAGAAAAAGTGGCACACGAGTTTCCGCATCTCATGCCTAAAGTATATGAGGCAGAAAAAGATCTAAAATCTGTTTATGGAAGGACTGAAAAGAATCTAAAACAATTTCTAAAAGAAGAACTCGAGATTGCTCAAATGGATTCGCTTCATGTAATCATGGATTCACTTCTCAATCAGCAATTATCACATCCTATCGAAAAAGAGCAGTATGCACAAGATTTCCTTTTAAAACTAAAAGACAGGTCAAAGCATACCCAAGAACGGCTACCAAAGGGAATTTTATGTTTTAAATATTACGATGCACCTCACCAAGAAATAACCGATGGACACGTTCATGTTTTTAATACAGAAAATCATCCAAAAGCAGAACATACTTCCATAAAGGTTCCTGTACCAACAAGTTGGCTCGCAGAAGAAGCTCAAATGCCAGAAACAATTCAGCAATTTACAAGCTGCTATGGAAATGGAACTGAAAAAATACTGATTGTCGCCTATGATCTGCCTGAAGAATTGCATGGCTTTAAGCTTAATGATAAATCAGTTCGATCTATACTGTCGCCTTCGGCTAAAGTGATTCGTTCAGAAGCTTTAACGATCGATAATGTCCCTGCATTCATGATTGAAGTTGAAGAATCAATAGAAAATGAAAACAACCACATGAAAATACGGATGATCCAATTTATGATTGTGGATAAAAATAAATTATACTGTTTACAGGGCAGCATTGGACCTGTAGAAAAGAATGAAGATTTAGGTTTTGAAATAAAAAAGTATGAGCCACTCTTCCGTCTTATTGCATCTAGAACTGAGCTAGAATAATTGAAGTAAATTTTTATTACCGAATTTGTTTAAGTAATTTCTTTAACAAATCAGCAATAAGCGATATTCTCCTTCGTTTTCCAATGGCGCTCTATGAATGCAAGGCTGCACTTGTTGTTTTGGATGATCTACAGCCAGACGCCAAAGATGCATTTTTTCTAAATTGATAGGTTCAGCATTCTCTTTTACCTGATAATGCAAATCAAAATAATTCTCCTTTAGAAAGTCTTCAAATTCATCTTCTGGTCCATCGAACAATTCTTTTAGCTTTCCTCGAATTTCTGGAATCAAAATTTTTTGTTCTGCCTGTGAATTAGAAATAATATCGCTTGCTGCTCCGTGATAGGTGCATAAAAAAGTATCTGTTGCAATGGGTGAACGATCGACATGAAACGAATACACATCTGTCGAGATAAAGTCAAATTCTTCGTCACGCTCATAACATTTCAGTAAATTCAGAGAAGGCGAAGCTCCAAAATCAGATAATAATTTCAAATCGTTTAAGATCGTTTCCCTTGCTACATTTCCCTTTTCTGATAGTTGCAGCGCGATTAAATCTTCAGGAAAAACTTCTGTGATGTTTTCTTTTAAACACAATTGATTTACAATCTCGCTAAAATCACCATCCAGATTTCTGTACCAGCATAATGCATTTGTTTCTCCCTTGAACTCGGTATGCACAAGTTCATAAAAAGTAGACACCACACCAATTTGGCTGCTGGTAGAAAATAAATTATTCATAGTTTGATATTAACAGAGTATCTTCAGTACAAAAATATGTTTTTTGATCTAGAATCTGATTTAATATTTATTGATATAAACTGTTTTCTTGTTTACAAATTCCTGAATACCATCTTGTGAAAGTTCACGGCCATATCCTGAATTTTTAGTTCCGCCAAAAGGCAATCTCTGATCGCTCTTTACTAATTCATTTACAAATACTGCTCCTTCATCAAATTTCGGAACTAATCGAAATGCTTTTTCAAAATCTTCTGTAAAAATGGTAACTCCTAGTCCAAAAGGGCTGTTGTTTGAAAGTGCAATTGCTTCTTCTTCAGAATTAAAAGTTGTAATTCCAATCAATGGACCAAAGACTTCTTCTTTAAAAATTGCCATATCCGTTGTAACATTGCCAATAACAGTAGGTTCAAAATAAGCTTTATTTCTTTGGCCTCCCAATAAGACTTCGCCTCCTTTGTCTAATGCATCCTGAAGTTGTTTTTCCACTTCTTCCGCAAGGTCAGCACGAGCCAGCGTACCAATTGTTGTTTCCTCACTCAATGGATCTCCCGAACGAAGTTTGCTTATTTCTTCTATAAAAGCTTTTGTGAACGCTGCAGCAATTGACGATTCTACCAGCAAACGTTTCCCGGCAATACAGCTCTGCCCAGCATTCTGAAAACGAGCTTGTACACAAGTCTTTACCGTTTGCTGTAAATTACAATCTGCGAAAACTACTAAAGCGTTACTTCCTCCTAGTTCTAGAACCGTTTTTTTAATTGCGCTTCCTGCCGTGGCTGCCACGGCTTTTCCTGCGGCTTCACTTCCCGTTAGTGTAACAGCTTTAACTTTAGGATTTCTGATGATTTCTTCAATCATTTTACTTCCAATAGGTAAATTAGTAAAACATCCTGTAGGGAAACCTGCTCTTTCGAATATTTTTTCAATGCTCATCGCGCTTTTCATTACATTGCTGGCATGTTTTAAAATGGCAACATTTCCTGCCATTAATGCTGGTACTGCAAAACGCATAACCTGCCAAAAAGGATAATTCCACGGCATGATCGCCAGAACAATTCCTATAGGTTCATAGCTTACATAACTTTTATGTGCTTCTGTTTCTATTATTCTATCAGCAAGCATTGCTGAAGCGTGTTCAGCATAATAATCACATAAAGCAGCGCATTTTTCTACTTCTGCTAATGACTGCCTAATGGGCTTTCCCATCTCCTGAGTAATAATCTGGGCATATTCGCGAGAGTTTTTCCTTAATTCCTCTCCTACTTCTTTCATCAATGTAGAACGTTCCGAAAAGGGAACTTTTTTCCAAATCGCATATTGGGCATCTGCTTGGTCAATTGCACTTTCAACTTGTTTTGTATCAAATTCAGCAACTTCGTATACTATTTCTTCATTATAAGGATTTATAGACTGTATCATATCATTTTTATTTTATCAAATCAATTTTTAAAAACTGTACAAAAAGATACAATTTATTTTAATTTTTTAAAATGCATTGAGCTAATTTATTTTTCGGGATAAAAGATTAATTCTGATAAATTAGGCTATTCGATTTGTTTCAAAACGTAACAATCTCATTCTATACACGATAGCATTGCCATGATAAATTGATGCAAAAATTCATATACAATTATAATCCAGTATTTATACCTATAAAAAAATACAGCTGAATTCCTACTTTAGCCGCGTTAAACAGAAGCGTTAAACAATTATTTTGACGCTCTAAAAATCTATTAATCATGAAAAAATATTTATTTTCTTCGCCAATAGGACTGTTATCAGTTCTATTTTTGGCAATATCAATGATTTCGTGCAGTGGTGATGACGGTGCGGATGGAACTAATGGTACTGATGGCGCTGCTGGACCGGCAGGGCCTACTGGGCCAACGGGACCTGCAGGTCCAACCGGTACCGGCAATATAATTTACTCTGAGTGGCTTGATGTTGCATTTAAAGCTGATACGATGCATACATCAGGAGGCACAATTGATACAATAGGCTATTATGCAACAATCAAAGTGCCTAATCTGACAAAAGAATTATTAAGTACTGCTGATGTAAAAGCATACATCAACGCCAACAATGCAAACGATCCAGTTATTTACTCTCTTCCTTACAGAGGTGATAATGGTGCTTACATTGACATCGTTGCCCAGACGCAGGAGATTCAATTGTATAGTAATATAAATGTAGCCACCGTAGTTGCTACTGGATTAGGAAAAGTTCAGCAGTACCGATACATGATCATTCCGGGTAATATAAAAGCAACATCAAGATCTACAGTAAATTGGTCTGATTATGCTTCAGCAAAGAATTATCTCGGCTTAAAAGACTAATACAAAAGGCTGTCTCCAGAAAATGAGACAGCCTTTTCTTTCATTCCCACCTAAAAACTTTATAGCTTATCACCGCAATGCAGAACAGCTCAATAAAATATTGATTTATGTAGTTACACTTTGTACTTTTGCCTTATGAATGATAATTTTATAAATGAATACTTCGGAATAGGGATACAAAATGGGAAAACTCCTGAAAATCTAGGCGTTTTGTGGCGGTCTGCTCAAAACTTGGGTGCTACTTTTATATTTACTATTGGAAACAGATATGCCAAACAAGCGTGTGATACTCATGATGCGGTAAAAGCAATTCCATATTTTCATTACGACACTTTTGAAGCATTTTTTGAAAATCTGCCAAAAGGAGCAAGATTAGTAGGCGTTGAACTCTCTGACAAAGCTACTGATTTAGAAACCTTTGAGCATCCAAGACGATGCGTTTATGTATTAGGAGCAGAAGATCACGGTTTATCGAAAAAAGTAATGGAAAAGTGCCACCATCTGGTAAAATTCAAATCTGAAAAAAGTTTAAATGTAGCGGTGGCAGGAACGATCGTTATGTATGATAGAAATTTGTCTAAACCACGTTCTTAAAAATAAAAAAAGACGCCGTAATTTTGGCGTCTTTTGAAATTACTTCTCAGTTTACTTAATTTTTTAAGTCGTATCTGCCTAAATTCATTACTTTAGTCCACACTGCAATAAAATCGTTTACAAATTTTTCGTGTGCATCTCCAGCCGCATAAACTTCTGCAATTGCTCTTAATTCTGAATTGGAACCGAAAACAAGATCAGCGCGGGTTGCTATCCATTTAGGCTGACCTGTGCTTCTGTCATTTCCTGTATAAAGTTCTTTATCATTAGAAACCGATTGCCATTGCGTATTCATATCCAATAAATGAACAAAGAAATCATTGGTCAATTGACCTGGTCGAGTTGTAAATACACCGTTTTTACTTCCGTCTGTGTTAATATCCAAAACTCTAAGTCCTCCTAAAAGCACTGTTAATTCTGGAGCAGTCAGCGTTAATAAATGGGCTTTATCAATAAGAAGTTCCTCTGTTAAGATTGATGATTTTGTTTTTCTGTAATTTCTAAAACCATCTGCTTTTGGCTCAAGATATCCAAATGACTCAACATCTGTTTGTTCTTGAGATGCATCCATACGTCCTGGTGAAAAAGGTACTGTAACCAAAGCTCCTGCATTTCTAGCTGCTTTTTCGACAGCTGCGCTACCTCCTAAGACAATTAAATCTGCCAATGAAACTTTTTTATCGCCATTTGCAGCATTAAATTCTTGCTGAATTGTTTCTAATTTATCTAAAATTACTTTAAGCGCTGCTGGATTATTGACTTCCCAGTCTTTCTGTGGTGCAAGTCTAATACGTCCGCCATTTGCTCCACCACGTTTATCAGATCCTCTAAAAGTTGAAGCTGAAGCCCATGCAGTTGAAACTAACTGAGATATACTTAATCCTGAATTTAATATTTTTTCTTTCAGTTGCGCTATATCTTGGTCGTCTATTAAGGTATGATTTACTTCTGGAATTGGATCTTGCCATAAAAGTTCTTCAGAAGGCACTTCAGGCCCTAAATAAAGAGAGCGTGGTCCCATGTCACGATGCGTTAATTTAAACCATGCTCTGGCAAAAGCATCTGCAAATTGATCTGGATTTTCTAAAAAGCGACGTGAAATTTTCTCATAAGCAGGATCCAGTCTTAATGATAAATCTGTCGTAAGCATCGTTGGCAAATGTTTTTTATTTGCATCAAAAGCATCTGGAATAATTGCCTCAGCATTTTTTGCTACCCATTGATGAGCTCCTGCAGGGCTTTTAGTCAGTTCCCATTCAAACCCGAATAAATTTTCGAAGAAATTATTACTCCATTGCGTTGGAGTTTTTGTCCAAGTTACTTCTAGTCCGCTTGTAATCGTATCGCGACCTTTTCCAGAACCGAAACTATTATTCCAACCTAATCCTTGCGACTCTAAACCAGCTGCCTCAGGCTCTTCTCCCACATGATCTGATGAAGCAGCTCCATGTGTTTTTCCGAAAGTGTGTCCGCCCGCTATTAATGCAACTGTTTCTTCATCATTCATTGCCATTCTGCCAAATGTATCTCTAATATCTCTCGCTGCTGCAATCGGATCAGGATTTCCGTCTGGCCCTTCCGGATTTACATATATAAGTCCCATTTGCACTGCTGCAAGTGGTTTTTCAAGATTTCTGCTATGAATATGTCCATCTGCATCGTCATCTGATGAAACTACACCATGATCTTTTGGAACACCTTCTGAACCATCTTTATAACGTTCGTCACCGCCTAACCATGTAGTTTCAGATCCCCAGTATACAGATTCGTCTGCTTCCCAAACATCGGCGCGTCCTCCTGCAAAACCAAATGTTTTAAAGCCCATTGATTCTAAAGCAACATTTCCTGTTAGAATAAGTAAATCAGCCCAAGAAATTTTTTGTCCGTATTTTTGTTTAATTGGCCAAAGCAATCTTCTTGCTTTATCAAGACTCACATTATCTGGCCAGCTATTAAGAGGTGCAAAACGCTGTTGCCCAGCTCCTGCTCCGCCTCGTCCGTCATGCACTCTATAAGTACCAGCACTGTGCCAAGCCATTCTAACGAAAAGTCCTCCGTAGTGACCAAAATCAGCAGGCCACCAATCTTGTGAATCAGTCATAAGAGCATGCAAATCTTTTTTTACTGCTTCAAGATCCAAACTTTTAAAAGCTTCTGCGTAATTAAAATCCTTATCCAGCGGATCCGACAACGCTGAATTTTGTCTCAAGATATTAATCTTTAACTGTTTAGGCCACCAGTCACGATTTTTCGTTCCTGCTGCGGCTTGCTTGTCCATGCTCCCATTATGAAAAGGGCATTTGCTGATGTCATTTGATTGATTGTCCATAGTTGAAATATTTTTATTTTTGACTAAATTACAAACTAATGAAAAAGAAAATTCCGACAGGGAATCATAAATAACACTTACGGAATAGAAGAAATCTATTTTAAAAACCACAGTAAGTGAGAATACTTATAACTCATATTGACCGCTAAAAAATTTGGGCATCGAATTCTATTTATAAAATACTTTCTATAAATTTATTACGAAAATTATCTTATAAATTTAATTAAAAATAAGTCAAGTTATTTTAACCTTATATAAAATGATTTGAGATTTAATGCTAAATTCAAAAAACTACTTCATCTGGAATCGGCTCTAACGATTAATATTTAAATTTTTTATTGGTTTTTACTTCTAAAATAGCAGTAAATACGGACGCTGTATTTCTGTGTACGTAAAACCGTACTTTATTACTCCTTACATAAATTATTAATAATCAACTTTACACTTTCGGTTTCAAATACTACTATCTATTGTACTAACTATTAATTGTTTACTAACCTTAAAATTTAAAAGATGAAGAAAATCATAAAATTAACTTGTATGCTGGCAACCGCGGCATTAGTATTTTATTCTTGTGAAAAAGAACAAGATTTAGAAACGCCTCAAACTGCAAAAAAAGAAATTCCGCAAGCTGCTAACAAAGATACGCTCTCTTCTAATGTAGCATTAGAAGGCAGCAGCACTGCAAAAGGAACTGCTGGAGCAACCACAATTACATTAAAAACCAATACATTATCTTGTCCTGGCGGTTTGTGCACCTCATATGGAGTTTGGTCGACAGGCGTATATACGGTTTGGTTCCAAATGAAATTTAACAACGGATTTTATTGGAGCCGTGGCGGTAAATGTGGTTATGGCATCTTAATTGGTGACCAAAATACGGGTGGCGATGCAGCATGGGATGGAAATGGCGGTAGCGCCAGATTTATGTGGTATTGCCCGAACGGATCTAATTCTGCTAAAGGAAGCGGCGCTTATCTACAGCCTTATGTGTATTATAGAGATCAGCCGGGACAATATGGAAATGATTTCGGAAAGAAATATTACATACAGGAAGGTGTTACGTATAATTGCCAGATTTCTGTGAAATTAAATACGGGATCAAATACAGACGGATACGTTAAATATTACGTGAATGGCACAGAAATCTTGAACGAGAAAATTCGCTGGGTAACTAATGATGCTAAGCGAAATGTAAATGCAGTAAGTTTACACACTTTCCGTGGCGGAAGTCAAGAGTACTGGAAGGCTCCTGTAACAAGCTCGATCTACTATCCTAGTGCATCTTGGGATGCGCTATAATTTTTAATACATTTTAAAAATCATTTGAACCGAAAAAAAAATAAACCCTACAACTTCGATGTTTTTTTATTCATAAAAACATCGAAGTTGTTTTAGTTTAAGCTATTTATAATTCCTTTTTAAAACAAATACTGGTTTCAATTCCAGCATATTGTCCATAGTTTTTGGTGACTGTATAAGTTTTGCTATATAATGAAACCGCTTCTGTTTGCACATTGCTGGTTTCTAAAACTGCTGACGCGTAACCCAATTCTTTTGCCCAATTTTCAAGTTCGTTTAAAATCTTAAAAGCTATGCCTCTTCCTCGGTATTCATCTGAAACAAACATGCGTTTTACCTCAACAGATTCATTGTCAAATGGTTTTATAGCTCCGCAACCTACTGCAATTCCGTTGATATAGGCAATAATAACCTGCTTAATCGCATCAACTTTATTAAATTGATTGAAATATTCCTGCATGTCACCATTTCGGCTCGCCAAATTCTCATCAAGTTTTACAATTAAATTAGCGAAATCTGCATTTTGAGAATCTGTTCTAACCAGTTTTAGATCTTCGGTATATCCGTATATTTTCATATCTGTTAAGTCTTTTTCTCTTTTTCTGTAATCTTTCTTTAAAAGTCCTTCATAAACAAATACAGAACGCTCCGCCACTTTGATGCTTGCCGTGTTTTCTTCAGCAATTTTCATAAAAAGTCTATTAAACTTTTTATTTGCAAAACACCAATTTCTAAACGCCGTTAATGCTTCTGCGCCATAATTATTACCGCTATATTTCTCGAAAATAAAATAAGCCAATTCGCCTTTCGGGATTCTCCAATCAATTTCTCTGACTGAGATATGACCTATAAGTTCCTTGCTTTCTTTTAAAAATATGACGCAAGCGTAACTTTTATTTTCCAGCCAATCCAACTCTTTCTGCTCCATGTATTTTTTCGTAGATTCCAGGCTGTCATTGACGGTTATCATGTTTGAAAAGTAGTCAAGCAGATATTCGAGGTTATCATTTAAACTTTTAAAAAAACATTCTGAGTCTTCGAGTCTATAGGGTCTTATGAGAAGGTTTTTGGTCGTTATCATTTTTTGGATTTTGCAATTGTGTTATTCGAAGAGTAAAACTAGCCAAAAACCTAATGCATAAAAATGCTATTTTTTTATTTGTTAATGCGTTTTTTGCATTATAATTTAAATCAGCTTATTTTTAATCTCCTTGTACTTCGAACGGCCAATAGGCAGTAAATCGCCGTTTTTGAGTTGCATACTGTACTTTCCTCCTGCTTCTACCACAATTTTATCTGCTTGTTCCCAACAGAGAATATATGATTTATGAATTCTTTCGAAAGTTTCAGGAAGCAGTTTTTCTAAGGCTTCAAGCGATTTATCATGCAGTTCTATTTTATTATTTGCCAAATGTAATTCCGTATAAATTCCTGCTCCTTTTATGTATAGAATTTCATTAACAGGTACGAGTCGAAACGTCTTACCTTTTCGTACCGCCAAAAAACGAACCTCTCCATCTGACTGTTTTCCTTGTGTGGTGTAACGGGTAAAGGCTTGCGCCAATCTATTTTGATCGAAAGGTTTGGGTACAAAATCTAAAACTCCGTAATTGAAAGCTGTAATCGCTTTTTCGGTGTAAGCTGAAATAATAATGGTTTGAAACGGACCTGCAACAAATGTCTGCAGAATTTCAAATCCGTCTTCTCCGTTCAAATTTAAATCTAAAAGCAACAGATCGATTGCATTGTTTTCGATGACGGAAAGTCCGTTTTCTAGAGAATCGGAAACTAAAATCTGTACGTCTTTGTCAAAGAAATCACGAGTCATTCTTTCGACTCTTTTGGCAATACGAGCCTCGTCTTCAATTATGAGTATCTTCATTTAATCCAAAATTTTAATGATGGTTTCCCAGCCTTTTTCTACCGGATGAGAATCAAAAGACCAATTCGTACCATAACTTTCTGTTAATCTGGCTTGAATGTATTTAAAACCCGTTCCTATTCGCTTCTCTTTTTTAGTCTCTCTGTTTTTTGCAAAAGTCAATAAAGTGTATTGTTTGAAGTGTTTTTCTCTAGTGAATTTTAAACAGAAAACAATACAGCCTTCTTTTGGAGGCAGACTATGCGTAATTCCATTTTCAATAATGGTATGAAAAATGGCAGGCGGGATCGTTTCCTTTTCATCAATTCCTTCTTCTTGCCATTCATAACAAATTTCTTTTCGAAAAGACATTACTTCCAAATGTCTTCGGCACAAATCAATTTCTTGTCTGATTGGGATAAGCGTGTCTTCGGCAATGTCATTCATTATATCAAATTCTTCCGCAAGAGCGCGAATAAAAACCACTCCTTCTTTTGGCGATTCTTCGATCCAATCAATCAATGACGTTAAAGTATTACGAAGAAAATGTGGCTGAATATTTTTTTTAATGAGCTCTAATTGCAATCGCGAAGAAAGCAATAACGAGGCATTGTGCGCTTCTTCCATGGCTTTTGCACGAATCGTGTGCAGATAAAGCATGCAAAGCACCAAAATGGTAAAAGCAATAAACAATCCGAAATCGTAGAACATAAAATAATTGACGGCAACGCCTGCTAATAAACCAATCGCAACGATAAGTCCGCCTTTTACTTTTCTGATTGCCGCATCGATAGCAATTATAATTGAAAAAAATCGAGCCGTTATAGTAAGATAAGCTGCAGAAATATCATAATGTCCGTAATAGCCAAAATAAACTGCCAAAAGAGCAATAAATAAAAGTATCAAAACCAGCTTTTTTCGTTTAAATTCAAACTGTAGCATAAAATACCACGGCACAAGCATCGAGACAGCAAAAGTGAGCCAGCCAATAATCTTTAAACGTGTATAAAATTTATTGTAAGGAATGTCGATATAATATTTGACATATTCGATAATTAACAGACAAAAGAAAAGCAGACAAATGATTCCGAAAAGCAGTACTGCCAATTCTTTTCGAGTACTATTTAAATATAAAAAGAAATAATAGATTCCGGCAATAAGGAAAGCCCCTGCCATAAGATTCATAAAAGAAACCACCACAAGCGGTGCACGTAGCAGCTGCAAATAATCTTTAAGTTTGACATCAATACCACGTTCTGCTTCTCTATTGAACGTTTGTGTTCCGATTAAAGTGATGGTATGTTTCCCGAGACTCGTCAATTTCTTCGGTATTTGATAATGGGATGTTTCTGTTCCTGGTACCTCAGCTCGGTCTGATTTGGCCATTTTGCCATTTCTTCCGACAAAAACACCATCCCAATAGACATCAAAAGAACCAAAAGCATTAATCTGAAGTCCTAAAAATTCAGAACTATTTTTACGTTTTTGGATCTCAATGTCCGTTTGAAATTTAAAACTCGAACTGTCCGGTTTATCCCAATTCATCTGCTGATGATCGGAATCAACCTCATAAGTTACATCTGTTGTAACGTACTCCTTGTAATACTTACATGAGGTAAACATTAGCAGAAATAAAATGCTGAAAAAATAAGATTTATACATAAGATAAAGATAAAATAAATATCGAATTGCCAAATGCATTTGAAAAGCTTAGAGTGCTGTTTGAATGTTTTCGAGAACGGGACTTTATTTTATGAAGTAATCTTGTACAACAAAATCAAACAAAAATGAAACATTTAATAATCAGAATCTTAACTCTATTTATTCCTTTTTCTGGAATAGCACAGCAAATCACTATTTCTGGGAAAGTTCAAGATGGAACTGCCAAAGAAGCTTTGCCTTACGTTACTGTAATAATACAAGATAACACATCAAAAACATTGGCTACAGGCATAACTGACGATCACGGTTTGTTTAGTCTTGAAGCAGCGTCAACTGTTTCTGCAATACTTTCTTTAAGTTACACGGGCTATCAAAATCACACTCAACCTCTAAACTTTTCAGGAAAACAAAAAATCGAATTAGGAACAATTGATTTAACTGCCGATGCCGTACAATTAAAAGCAGTCGAAATTAACGGTCAGAAATCAAATGTGAGTTTAAAATTAGATAAAAAGGTTTTTGAAGTTGGTAAAGATGTGCTTTCGCAAAATGGTTCTGCTCATGATGTTTTGAACGGAGTACCGTCCGTTGCGGTTGATCCAACGGGAACTATCAGTCTGCGTGGAAATAGTAATGTTTTGGTATTAATCAACGGACGACAGTCTGGGCTTACACAAAGCAATGCGCTTGATCAAATTGCAGCCGATCAGATTGAACGGATTGAAGTTATCACAAATCCTTCTTCGAGATACGATGCTGCGGGTTCTGCGGGAATTATTAATATTATTTTAAAAAAGAACAAAAAAAGCGGTTTTAGCGGTCAGGTTCGATTGGTTGCTGGTTCGCCAAATGACAGCCGTCTTAATCCGAGTATTAATTTTAAATCGAACAAAATCAATATTTTTTCTAATTTCAGCATTCGCTCTAGCGATTATGTAGGTTTGTATACAACTGACCAAGTTACTAACAGCACTACTTCTCCCAATTACATGCATCGCGTCCAGAATGAAGATCGTCATGATGATGGAAAATTGCTTTATATGGGGGCTGATTATTTTATTAATGAAAATCAAACCATAACGGCTGCATTTTTAAAGAATGCTACTCACGACAATGATAAAACCAATTTGCAATACAATTACGATAGCGATCTTGGAAATTCCACGCCAGATAGTCTTTTAACGAGACACGGAAAATCATTAGAGAAACGCAATTACAGTCAGCTTGAGTTGAATTATACCCGAACATTCAAACAGAAAGCAAAAAAATGGACGATTGATGTGCAATACGATTGGTGGAATAGCGACAAGAAATGGGATCTTTCTACCCAGCGTTTGCTTCCAGATGCAACAGTTTATCCCGGCATACGAACAAACTCGGTAGGAAACAGCAAAGATTTCTTGGCGAAGACCGATTTTATTCAACCAATAGACAGCCTTTCTACTTTAGAATTCGGATTAAAAACGGAAATTCGAACGGTTTCCAGCGATTATCTCGCAGAAGAACAACAGAATAATAATTGGGTCGTCTATCAGAATATTGATAATGATTTAAATTATGACGAAATGATAACGGGCGCTTATACGCAATTCAGCAGTAAAATCAAGAAATTTAGCTATATGATAGGATTGAGAGCCGAATTTACGGATATTTCTATTAAAGACGTAGAAAATGCTTATAACGATCAGAAAAACTACAACAAGCTCTTTCCTACCGTTAACCTAAGTTATAAGTTGGATGATTCTGCTTTACAGCTCAATTACAGCAAACGTATTAAACGCCCTTCACTTTATGCTTTGTATCCTTTTAATGAAGTTACCGATTTGAATGCGCAATATATTGGAAATCCCGATTTAAATCCTTCGTACACAGATGCATTTGAAATGGCGTTTCTCAAAAATTGGAAAACATTCACTTTGAATCCTTCAGTTTATTATCAATACGAAAAAGCTTTTATTCAGGATTATACCTTTCGCCAAGACGATATCTTCCTCACAACTCCCATAAATATTGATTACGAAATAAGAAGCGGAATTGAATTATCAACCTTGTACAATCCGTTGAAATGGCTTCAGCTTAATGCGGAAATGAATTATTACCATTTCAAACAAAAAGGAAACTATATGGAGCAAAATCTTGATTATAGCAGTCAGAACTTTACGGCACGATTAAGTACACAGATTAAACTTCCCGCTAAATTTAGTTTTCAAGCACGTTACAACTTTCGTGGAGAAAAACAAAATGCACAAACGACTAGCGAAGCCTTACAATCAATTGATTTCGGATTTAGCAAACTCCTGCTGAAGGATAAAGCTACCCTTGTTTTTGATGTTACGAATGCTTTCAATCTTCGTCAATTCAAAAGCGTTACCACAGGAACAGATTACGTCATCAGAGACACCAGCATTCCCAATGCAGCAAGATATCGTCTGAGTTTTGTCTACCGCTTTAACCTAACCGATACAAAAGCAATCAGGCAAGCCAATGATGCAAATAGAGATTAATAGCAATTTTTAATTTTTAATTTTTAATTTTTAATTTTTAATTTTTTAAAAAAGTAATCTATATACAAAAGGTAAACAAGATTCTATTTCAAGTTTTTCTTTCGTTTTAGTTTTGTTCTAAAATGAATCTAAAATTGTTTTAATAGAATTTGAATATGACTGAAAAACCAAAATATACAGTAAAAGAATTAATGCTATATTTTTTGAAACTCGGCACGATTGGTTTTGGCGGACCAGTTGCGCTGGTGGGTTATATATACAAAGATTTGGTAGAAGACAAAAAATGGATTTCTGATGTAGAATATAAAGAAGGTCTAGCATTAGCGCAATTAGCTCCAGGACCTTTAGCAGCGCAGCTTGGCATCTATGTGGGTTATGTTCATTACAATATATTGGGCGCCACTTTAGCAGGATTTGCTTTTATTACGCCATCTTTTATTATGGTTTTATTGCTTGGAATAATTTACCAGTTATACGGCGGATTAGTTTGGATTCAGTCAATTTTTTATGGAGTAAGTGCTGCAGTCATCGGAATCATCACTTTAAGCTCCTATAAACTCACTGTAAAATCTATCGGGAAATTAAATTTACAGTCTTTTAGAGAAAAATGGCTTTTATGGATTTTCTTCGTCGTTGCCATTATCATAACGTATATCACAGAGAAAGAACATATTTTATTGTTTGTAGCTGCAGGACTTCTCTATATGGTTATAAAAGCTCGCCCGTATTTTAAGTTCACTAGAGCGGCCAATGTTTTAATCTTTATTTCATCTGGTTTTTGGAATTTTGAAAGTTCGACCTTAATGAAAATTGTCTTATTCTTTGCCAAAGCAGGCGCTTTTGTATTCGGAAGCGGTCTTGCCATCGTTCCGTTTTTACATTCAGGAGTCGTTGTTGAAAATAAATGGCTAACCGAGCAGCAGTTTCTAGATTCGGTTGCGATCGCTATGATTACTCCCGGTCCGGTTGTAATTACGGTTGGCTTTATCGGCTATCTTGTAAATGGCGTTTTAGGGGCTATTGCAGCAGCGTTGGCCACTTTTCTTCCGTGCTATCTTTTTACAATTGCTTTGGCTCCATTCTTTAAAAAAATCGTTAACAATAAACCTGTAAAGGCTTTTGTTGAAGGAATAACTGCTGCCGTAATCGGAGCTTTGGTTGGTTCTGTTATTATTATAGCCAAAAGAAGTATTGTCGACATTTCAACCGTATTAATCGCTCTTGCCAGTATTCTTTCTCTCATTTATATCAAGAAAATTCAAGAACCATATATAATTTTAATAGCTGCCATTTTAGGCGTTGTGATTAAGTTGTCTTTTGTCTGAACCATAAAAGCAATTAGACCAATCTTCCAAATAGATTTGATTTTATTAACTTTGCATCATGGAAGATAAAACAATTCGCAGTGTTTCTGAGTTTAACAATGAACTTAAATTAAAAGGTTTTAAAGCTTTTCAAATTGAAGATGACAGCAATGCAACCCGTATTTACAGTAGAAAAGACTTCTTTAAAATATGCCTGACAACGGGGCACAGTAAAATTTATTATGCTGACAAAAGTTTTGACCAGCAGGGAACGATATTGTTTTTCGGCAATCCGCATATTCCATACTCTTGGGAAACCATTTCTACTCAATACACTGGATACACTATTCTCTTTTCTGAGGAGTTTTTAAAACATTCTGAACGCTCGGAAAGCCTTCATCAGTCGCCTTTTTTTAAAATCGGAGGAACCCCAGTTCTTCATATTTCAGAAGAACAGAGATTGTTTCTTAATAAGCTTTTCCAAAAAATGATTGAAGAACAAAAAAGCGATTATACATATAAAGATGAGCTCATACGCAGTTACATCCATTTAATCATTCACGAGTCTCTAAAGCTTCAGCCTTCCCAGAATTCTAATGAAGGAAGAAACGGAACAGCCAGAATTGCTTCTGTTTTTCTTGAATTGTTAGAAAGACAATTTCCGATAGAAAGCGCAGATAGTCCGCTGACTATGACAACTGCAAAAAATTATGCGCAGAGCTTAAACATTCATGTCAACTATTTAAATCGATCGGTTAAAGAAATTACAGGAAAATCGACTACATCGCATATTACAGAACGAATAATAACAGAAGCAAAAGCACTTTTACAGCATACCGATTGGAATATTTCAGAAATCGCTTATGGACTTGGTTTTGAATATCCGACTTACTTCAATAACTTTTTTAAAAAACATACTGGAACCAATCCGAAATCATACAGAGAAACTGAGGTTTGAAATTCTTAACTTTTAGTTTGATATTCTTTAACGGCGACTAATGGTGCCGTTTTAATTTTGTAGCTGTAATTAAAACATATTTATTAATGAAAATAACAGCTTTTATTGCTTTGTCTTTTTTAACTATCGGACAGGCATTTTCACAAAACAAAGAATCCATTCAAAATAAAAAGAAAATGAATACAACAGAAGAACATTATACATTTAAATTAAGTGATAAAGTGACACGCCAAAAAGTAAGTTTTAAGAATCGTTACGGCATTACGCTTTCAGGCGATCTTTATCTTCCAAAAAACGCAGACAAAAAATTAGCAGCATTAGCCATTAGCGGACCTTTTGGCGCTGTAAAAGAACAATCATCAGGATTATACGCCAATCAAATGGCAGAACGCGGATTTGCAGTTTTGGCTTTTGACCCGTCTTATACAGGAGAAAGCGGCGGCGAACCTAGAAATGTGGCTTCACCAGACATCAACACCGAAGATTTTAGCGCTGCAGTTGACTTTTTAGGTCTTCAAAAAAATATCGACAGAGAAAAAATCGGAATTATCGGCATCTGCGGATTTGCCGGTTTCTCATTGAATGCAGCGACAGTCGACAAACGTATCAAAGCCGTTGCGACAACGAGTATGTACGATATGACAAGAGTAATGTCTAAAGGCTACAATGATAGTGTTACTGCCGAACAGCGCGCCAAAACTCTGGAGGAATTAGGCCAGCAAAGATGGAAAGATGCAGAGAACGGAAATTTTGCGCCTAGCACGAACAATCTGCCTCAAAAACTGACTGGAAGCGAACCTCAGTTTGTAAAAGAATATTTTGATTATTATAAAACACCAAGAGGATTTCATGCGCGCTCCATCAATTCAAATGCCTCTTGGACAGCGACAAATCCTGTTTCTTTTATGAATATGCCAATTCTAACGTACATTAAAGAAATCAGCCCAAGACCTATATTGATTATCGCTGGAGAAAATGCACATTCAAGATATTTTAGCGAAGATATTTTTAAAGCTGCCGCTGAACCAAAAGAATTACTAATTATTCCTAATGCGGTGCATGTTGATTTGTACGATAAATTGGATATCATTCCGTTTGATAAACTGCAGGATTTTTTCGAAATTAATTTGAAATAACCTAGCTTATTACTGGCTTAAAATGGATTATCATTTATAACAGAAATTAAAATGAAAAAAATTATCCTTATATTCACAGTACTATTAACTGCATGTAATTCTAAAACAAATATTATGAGTTCAACAGAGATATTCCAAAAAGGCGAACCTGTTCCTAAAGATTGGTTTACAGGCAATGCATTTTTAAAGCCTTTAATTGCAAGAGATAAAAATAACGAATTTTCAGCAGGAAGCGTAACTTTCGAACCTGGCGCGAGAACCAACTGGCATACACATCCAAAAGGGCAAGTTTTGCTGGTTATAGAAGGCCAAGGACTTTATCAGGAAAAAGGTAAACCTGCGCAGGTAATTCAGAAAGGAGATGTGATAAATATTCCAGAAGATGTAGAACATTGGCATGGAGCTAGTTCTGAAACTAAAATGGTGCATGTTGCCATTACTAATTTTAAAGGAGATACTCAGGTTACTTGGCTTGATGCTGTAACTGATGAAGAGTATAAAACTGCAAACGAAAAATAAATCATAAAAAAGCCCTCCGAATTCAATCAGAGGGCTTTGTTTTTTTTGCATTAAAACTTATCTCCAGCCTAATGCAGGCGCGACGTGTTCTAAAATAGAAGATAAAATATGAATATTGTAGTCTACACCAATTGTATTCGGAATCGTTAGCAATAAAGTATCTGCTTCTTGAATCGCTTCGTCTTGAGCTAGTTCTTCAATCAGTTTGTCGGGTTCTGCGGCGTAACTTTTACCAAAGATTGCTCTTTTGTCTTGCTCGATATACCCGAAACTATCATTGCCTTTCGCTTGTCCGCCAAAGTAATATCGATCTTGCTCATTGACTATAGCAAAAATGGAACGGCTTACCGAAACTCTAGCTTCTCGCTGATGTCCAGCTTTTTTCCAAGCTTCTTTGTACAATCGTATCTGTTCTGCTTGCTGAACGTGAAAAGGTTTTCCGTTTTCATCATATTTAAGCGTAGAACTCTGCAAATGCATTCCGTTTTCAGCAGCCCAAACAGCGGTTGCATTAGACGCAGCACCCCACCAGATTCTTTCTCTTAAACCTTCAGAATGTGGTTCAATACGCAACAATCCCGGCGGATTCGGAAACATCGGATACGGATTTGGTTCTGCAAATCCTTCTCCGCTAAGTTTATCCAAAAATTCTAGCGCTTTTTTACGGCCCATATCGGCATCGGTTTCACCTTCTTCAGGTTTGTAACCAAAATAGCTCCAACCGTCTATAACTTGTTCTGGCGATCCTCTGCTAATTCCCAATTGCAAACGACCCTCCGATATTAAATCGGCAGATCCAGCATCTTCTACCATGTACAAAGGGTTTTCATAACGCATATCGATTACGCCAGTTCCGATCTCAATTTTGCTTGTCTTCGCTCCTATTGCCGAAAGCAACGGAAAAGGTGATGCCAGCTGTTGCGCAAAATGATGCACGCGAAAATAAGCACCATCTACACCTATTTCCTCTGCGGCCACAGCTAAATCGATAGATTGCAGCAATGTATCTGCCGCTGTACGAGTTTTATATGACGGATGATTAGCCCAATGCCCAAATGATAAAAATCCTATTTTCTTCATAATGGCTTTTATTTTTATTCTTTCAAATATACGCATCATTAGCGAGTAATGCTATACTTTCTGTTTTAAGGAATCTTTCAAAAAACAAAAGCTTTTCTCTGAAGATTATTATAAGTTGCCTATATCTGGATGAGTTTCAATTTGGGATTTCGGCAACAACCAAAGGACGCCAATTGTAACGGTTTCTATATTTATTCCCTAGCTGGCGCGAACTTCCTTAATTTATTACTTCTCCTTCTTCTACAATTATTGCCTTTTTTTTCTTTTTTCATCTTCCTTTTCTTCTAAAATTGTTTTAGGAGTTCTGAGACATCTAGTTTCGAAAAAGTTTGTTAAGCTAACATCAAATTCCTGATTTGGTTTTAATTCAGACTGTATTTTTGTAAAAACGTATAAAATATTTAATTTTTCACTTGGTATTTTTTTTACATATTGATTCTTTAATTTATTAAATCTGTACTCGGTTAAATCAATTTTTTTATTTAGAATTATATCAAAATCTTCGTTTAAATATAGTTTATCTTCTTGAAACACTAAATCAATTTCATTTATTCGATTAATCAACTCTCCTATCTCTTTTGTAAGATTGAGATCTTTTTTTTGTATATCATCACTATAAATCAGACGATTATCTTCAATACTAAATGCTTCGATCAAGAAAAAAGTCTCAACATCTGCAGATATATATTGTAATAAAAATTCATCATGATTTTTGTTTATTTTAAAAGAAGCTAAATCATTTCTTTCTTCTCCCACTTTAAATAAAAAATCATCCGCTTTTTTCTCTAATGGCAAAAAGTAACAATAAGATCTGCAATAACCTTCCTCTTTTTTAATTTCATTTAATAAAATATTATTTTTATGATCATATCCATTTGCAAAATATAAATGTTTTCGAAATGCATTTTGATTAAATATTATTTGTTTTTGTGATGACTTTCTCGCATAAAGTAAAGTTTCAGAATTTGGATGATCTGATATAAATTTCAACTTATTATTTTCTATTTCAATTTTACCTTTAACGGCAGTCATATATCCTAAAACTAAAAATTCGTTTTTATTAAAAATATATAGCATTGCCTGATTATTTTTAAAGTAATATTCTCCCTCTAAATTTGGACTGGTTTGTCCAAAACTAATTAAGCTTATAAAAAAGCTAAAAAAAACAATTATTTTCTTCATAGTTATCAATAACATTTATATCTCGTATTTATCCTTCCTAGTAGGCAAGGCTATTCTTCAACAGCATCTGCATCTTGCTATTTTACATTTTTATACATCATTCCGTTTAGCATACTTGGTGACCAGTCGAATACCCTGATGCTGTCTGCTGCAAAAGGCTGATTATTGAGCAGAATTTCTATTTCATTATTTTTCGATATTTTGATCTGCATTTCTATATTTCCTCCTATTTCTTTGAAGGCTAAATTCAATTTTTCCCAATTAAAATAAATATAAGCCTGCTTTTTATCTGCTTCGTTTTTGCTTGTCAGCCACACCACGTTGATTTCTGACGGAACTGCCCTTTTTTTATAGGCAGGATCTGCAACCCACGGGCGCAGCATATTTTCTATCTCGCCATTGTAGTAAGCTGTCTGTATCTGGATGAGTTCCAATTTGGGATTTTCGGCAACAACCACAGGACGCCAATTGCAGCGGTTTCTGTAATTGTCCCATTTCTCGGGACTGGCATCTGCAAGGAAATATTCTTTGGCCGCTTCATCATATCTTTCAGAACTTAAACGATATGTAGATAAATATCTTTTTTTTGTTTTTGCAATAACGGCGGCATCTGTTAGAATTTGTGCCTGATACCTGCCCAGTTCAACACGCATTACACCAAAGTTGAGCCATACCACTACCATGCCTTTTGGTGCAAAGCCGAAAACAAGGGTGCTGAAACTGTCGTAAGCTTCGCCGCCTCCAGATTTATAACTCCTTCCCAATCGTTTGTATTCCTGCGTTTCTCCGTTTAAATCATCAAACCATGAATAGGCCCTTTCCATATAATCCTTGACGGTATCTATAGGAAAATCGACATTCAGTCGGTAAAATACATCTTCATAACGGGAATAGTAAACAATGTCTGCCCCTATTGGGGTCCCATGCTGTTCTGTCCAAGTTTTTCCTGAGTCACCCCAACATCCTGATGAGCTGCCATAGGGCAGGCCTGCATGAACGCCTTCCAAGGTTTTTATCGTATCATAAACAGGAGTAATTCTGTATTTATTATCTGGTGCGCATATTTCCACACCAAATTCGGGCAAGTCTTTTTTCATCTGGCATTGTATTATTTGAATAAAAAGTAGTAAGCATACTATGCTTGGTAAAATTTTAATTAGTCTTAGTTTATCCATTTTGTATGTTTCGGGTTCTTTCGGTAGCTTTTTTTATGCCTCCTAATCTTGGGCCCAGCCCAAATTTGGTCGCGCTGGCAGACCAGTGCAGGTATTCTTTTCGCAGTTTTTTTAAATTATCTGTACCTATAAAATCCTGATACTTTATTTTTTTTACTTCTGCCAGATATTCCAATACAATGTTTTCTCCTGTATTGAACCTTTTTACATACTGGTTTCGTAAATGCGTACAGACATTGATATAATGCACTAACTGTTTATTAACATTAGATAGAAAGTTATCTTTTATTTTATGATCGTTTAGCATATCTTCAGCATAAAATACATCAAATTGTTTCGAGTAATGAAACATTTGATTAAGAGCCACTTTATCATAAGAGTTATGCACTGCTTTTTTAATACCAACCAATCCGTAAAATCCAGCTGGATTGTCGCTATGCTTTTCTGGCATTTTTTGGGTAAAATCGGTAGTATAAGAATGTATAATATGCAGCTGGTCTGGATTGTACCATCCTTCTTCTATAAGCATTTTTTTGAATTTCTCGCATTCATAATTAGAATAGCGTTCATAAAAAATATCGACCCTTTCTTTATCGTTATCTACATAACAGCCCCCTATATCCGCATGCACGCCTGGCAGCGTGATTTCTAAACCATTTATTCCGGCACTATCAATATTGGTCAAATCAAAATTATCGCGATGCTCGTCATCAGCGGCAAACTGCAGCACAAATGAAGCCTTTTGTACAGCATCTAGCCCTAGCTGCTCAGTATCGCTGCGAATAATACTTATGCCAAAAGCATCTTTGCCTCTATGATCAAGCCCGTAAGCGGCGACCGTATCGTACAGCCCGACAAATCTGAAAATAATTTTATGCGGGGTAAATTCTTGAACCGCCAGGCAAGCTCCAAAAAAACCATGTTTTTGGACCAATGCATCTGTTTCTTCCGTCTTAAGATATGTAGCGCCTTTTAACCCGTATGGAGGAAGGGCGGTTTCATAACTGCTGAGAAAGGGTTTGTCGGTCACGGCAGGATTTGTGGCAACATGCAGAAAATGCCTTGCAGCCGTCGCGCCTCTGCTAAAACCATATACATTTACCTCTAGCTGCATTTTCTTGCCATTATATTTTTTTAATTTTTCAGCGGCTTTAAAGCAGGCCTTAGTCACTTTGGCTTTAACTCCTCGTATGCCTTCTCCCAAAGGAATTCCCGAATTATCCGGCATATTGCCAAATAAGGTAGTTTCACTTTCTAAATCTTCTGTACCAATGCCTTCGATATAAACACATATCTGATTTTCTGCATTTGGGTCTGTTGCATCAAAACCGCGTGCCACATTGGAGTAATCATTAGTATAACTATCATCTGTATGGTTGGAGTTTTCGTGTTCTTTTCCCGCTTCTGTATTGGTTTTATTGTTTTGGGTACCGTCAAAAAATAAGTTCAAACGCACCGTTTTTTCATTAGAAGTGAATCATTAGGGTTTAATGGCTCATAATCCAGATAATTCATGCCTTCGTCTCCATAATGGATGTTATGTTTAGCCGCTGCAATGGTAAGATCTCCCTCTGTAGCGTGAATTTCTATGTTGCCAGTGGCAGTTTCGGTATATGTTCCTTCAATAATGCTTATTATATTCATGATTATCCATTTTTAGAAGTTTCACCGCTATGGTTATTTACACTTTTAGCGCTATGAATTGTAATATTTTCTTCGGTACTGCTTATCATTATTTCTTTGGCTCGTTTTTGAATATTCTTGCTTTCAGTTTCCTTATTACCTTTTATCCATTCGCGGAAACTGCCTGTAACTGTAAGTATAAAATCGATTCCTATAGTAAGGTATTTTGATCCATTAATTGTCTCTGTGTAATTTGCTCCAACTGTATTTTTTTTATTAAGCCCAACGTTCGTATTCATATTCTGCCCTGCCGTTATGTTAATATTTTCTCCTGCATTCAAGCTTATATTTTTAGGAGCATCAAGACTGATATTGCCATTTCCATCCATTAAGTATTTATTGTAGCTTGGATCTTCAATCAAAACGCTTCCATCGGCATCATTTAAAGTTGCTGTAATTCCAGAGCGCGTTCTTAAAACCTTCAAATCATTATTCGGAGTACTATAACCGCTTTTTTCCTTATTGCTCGTCATGGTTCCAACAACAATAGGCAGTTCTGCATTGCCTCCCTGAAAATCTACAAAAACCGTGTCGCCAATTTCGGGGATAATGTGGGAGCCTCTTGAATCTCCGCCGTATTTCTGTACCAGCGGAATGTAGGGCGTTGTCTTTCCTGATGCAATCTGCCACGGCATCTGCACCTGCACGCCGCTGAGTCCGTCCGGGTCTGCATTGGCGGTCACTACTGCCATCTGGCTTTTGCATTGCGGCACCAGATCGGGATTGGTTTTGGGCGAAAACACGGAGCCGTTGAAGTTTACTGCCGTAAAATGGTTTTCATAGCTTCCTCCGTCATCGCATAAATGCGTGATCTGCGTTACGCGGTACGAACTCTCGAGCTGTATATCAACACCATTGATTCTAACCAGGTTTCCGAGGGTGACTCCCGGAACTTCGCTTGATACTTTGATCTGCATCATTTTGCTCATGACAGCACGCATTTTATTTTTGGCATACTCTTCCAATGCACTTTTTCCCGAACCGCCGACAGGATTCTGATTGAGCTGTATAATGGTTTCTTTATTAAAAACGCCATTCGATTTATTTAAGAAATTCTGATGGAAGCCATCAATTTCTTTTCTGTACCTTAAAGTTTCATCGGCTGCATGTTCCCCTTTGCGGTTGTCATTCTCTAAAACTTTAAAAAGAGACGGCACCAGTTTCATCTCGTATTCAAAATTCTGCATGCTGACTCCGTAAACCAGCTCGGGTTCACCGCCGTCACTGCCCGGAAAACCGAAAATGATTCTTCGGCCGTTGTCGTAAAACCAATGCCCGTAACGTTTTGCCAGCTGGTTTAGAAATTTAAAGCAGCTTTGATTGTACTGCACCGTGTAAGGAAGGATATTAGTGTAAAAAGGACGTATATCCATCTCTGCAGCATAGTCAGATTTTACATTGCCGACGATGTCATTCAGCGTCATTGCGGTAAATGAATTTGATTCCGGGCCGTTCTCAAGGATTATCGAAGAACTATGCCCTTTAATCAGAATCGTTTCCTCCATGTCTCTAATACGCGATTTCTGGAGCTTTACCTTGGCGATTACGCCATAAAACTGCATGATATAATCGTTTGGATTTTTCATAACCATCAAATCCTCAAGACCTGGAATCGGCCTGACTTCGACGCTTATCTTCTCGCCATACAGCTGCTGCGAAAGGGGCATGGCGCTTTTAAACTCGGCGACAAGCAGATCCTGCCTTACCTCAAATGAAAAGCTGTGATGGTCATGAATTTTCTGGATGATTTTTAAATTGCTGAAATTGGTAATCACAATTTCTCCGATTTTAATCGTAGTGGTGGTTTGAAGTGCCATAACAAATATTTAAGCGTTTTTCCAATTGTTTTCGAACATCGTATTTCCCACTTTTACTTCATTTGAAGTGATTACAATTTCTGTAACCATAGGAATAGATCCTTCACTGCGGAAACTTTTGCGAAACGAAATACAATACGCTTTACTAAATGTTATATTTTTCATGGTGCTCATGGCATCCCTGCGGTAAAAAATGATCTTACCGTCTTTTACGCTGGTTTGCGAGACCATCCAGTCTGAAAATAAATCGGTCTGAGTACTTTCAATGACTAATTTAATCTCTCCGCCTTTAGTTTTATTGGCTGGTTTGCCATTATTGTCAACATGCTGCGAAAAATGGATATCAAATTCTAGAACATTAAAAACTTCATTGTCTAATTCTAATTTGGCTAAAAAACTCATATTATCGGATTATAGTTACGTGATGAACATAATATTTATAACCTTAAATCAATTAATGAGTGGTATTTTAAAAAGTAAATAAAATATTACAGTATTGAAAATTCAAATATATAAAAATTTAAATGCATTTATAAGAAAAATACTATTTTAATATTTCACAATCCATAATCCATAATCCATAGTCCACAATTCAAAATTCAAAATCCAAAATCCACAATTCATAATTCATAATTCATAATTCATAATTAATTCCCGTTGGCACATTTCTTGAAAATATTTTTCTATTATTAACTGATTTAAAACTATTTACCATGAAAATTACGTACTACGGACATTCGTGTTTTTCTGTTTTTGCGGGCGGAAGACACCTTCTTTTTGATCCTTTTATTACACCCAACGAATTAGCCAAAGAGGTCGATGTAGATGCTATAAAAGCAGATTACATTTTTATTTCTCACGCACATTACGACCATATTCTTGATGTTGAACGAATTGCAAAAAACACGGGCGCAAAAGTCCTAGGGAATTTTGAAATTTATAATTGGCTCTTGAAAAACGGAATCGAAAACGCCCATCCTATCAATCCTGGAGGTAAATTTGATTTTGATTTCGGAACCGTGAAATGCGTTGTAGCCCAGCATCCTAGCAGTTTTATCGATGGCTCTTACGGAGGAATTGCTTGTGGTTTTGTATTAAAAACAGCGGATGGAAATTTCTATTACAGCGGCGATACTGCACTGACTTTAGACATGCAACTGATTCTTAAATTTGCCAAACTCGACTTTGCTGTTTTTCCTATTGGCGACGGACTCACTATGGGGATCGAAGAAGCTATTGAAGCCGCAAAACTTGTTGGCGTGAATAAAATATTGGGAGTTCATTATGATACTTTTGGTTTTATTGTCATGAATCACCAAAAAGCTTTAGATGAATTTAAAAAAGCTTCTCTTGAACTGTTTTTGCCTAAAATAAACAGTACGATTGAAATCTAAACTGGTCATTTTTATTTGCTATATTTCGCTAAAATGGGAGTTTTAGCGAAATATCATTTTTAAAAAAGAACATAAAAACCAGCTGTAGAAATTTTTACAAAAAAAGGAATAGCTGCTGACACTATTCCTTTTGCATATAATTGAGTTTTGCTGAAGAACTTCAATTATATGTATTCCACAAAATTAATGATGTATTGTGCGGTAAGTTCCGGATATTGATGCTGAGGTGCATGTCCTGTAGCCGAATAAACGATCATTTGCGCGTTGGTCATCTGGTTGATAATCGGGTACCAATTGTCTACGGCAAAACTAATATCATGATCGCCAGAAATAATCAGAATCGGCGTTTTGGTCTTTTTTAACTGTTCTCTGAAATTTAATGCATCTTCTCTAAAAGTATCTCCTCCACCAAAATACAACTGAAAAACATCCATTGTAGACGGAATTTTAGATACATCGATTTTTTTATGAATTCGATCGTGCGAAGCCTTTGCTGCCAATCGGCTGGATTCTGATTTTGGTTCAAAAAACAGTACAATTTCATCGTCAAAATTGTTTAAAGGTTTTAGCGCTGCGTCATAAAAGGCTTGTTCAATTGGCACTTCATTTTGCCCTGGCGGATTTGTCCCAACCAAAACTGCATGCGTTACCAAATTTGGGTACAATAAAGCTGCAGTTTGCGCTACCAATCCGCCATACGACCAACCTAAAACAACAACAGAATCTAATTTTAGCGCCTCTGCCAAATCCTTTACATCTTTGGCGACAATCGTAATATCTGGAACGAGACTTCCTGTGGAAGAACCAATTCCAGAATAATCAAATACGATGACATTGAATTTTTCTGCCATTGATGCAACAAACAACGGGTCCCAAGTATCAAGCGTTCCTCTAAAACGGTTCACAAAAATTATCGCTTTTCCTACGCCATAAGAACGATAAGCAATTTTACGATCACCTAAATCGGCAAAACGTGTCTCTGCGTCATAAATTTTTTCCATAATTATAAGTTAAAAGATTGTAATCAATATTTGTTTTCATGAAGCAGACAAAGATTAAACCAAAACACAGAAAGCTTGTAATAAGGCATTTATAGATTAATCTTGTTCTAAAATTATGATATTTCAAGAATTAAATCTTGATTTTAACGATATATAATGATTTCTGCATCGACTTCTAAAACAATGCTGTTATAATCAATGCTTCACAAAAAGGGCATTCCTTTTGTTTTAAATTCTGTATTATTTTTCTGAAATTGATTTAACAGCTTCAATCCTATGTATGTATCTAATAAAAAAACAATTATGTTTATTACTGGAGCTTTCATCAGCCATATTTGCTGGAAAGAATGGATTGTTTTTTTTGAAAATGAAGGCTATAAGATTGTTGCTCCGCCTTGGATTTACAAAAACGAACTTGCTGTCGATCTCCGGCAAACGCATCCAGAGTCTAAAATTGCTTTAATTCGTTTACAAGATTTATTGGATTATTATAGTGAAATAATTGACAAACTTCCCCAAAAGCCAATTTTAATAGGTCACTCTTACGGCGGACTTTTAACGCAGCTATTAATCCAGAAAGAATTGGGTTCGCACGGAATCTGCATTAATTCTATTCCGCCAGCCAATATCATGCATTTCAATTTTTCCTTTTATAAAGCAATTTGGAATCTTTCAGATCCTTTTAGTTCTAAAAACAAGACCTATTTAATGCCTTTTAAGACATGGCAACACTATTTTGCCAACCAAATGCCATTTGAAGAACAAAAAGAAGCGTATGAAAGATTATTAATCCCCGAATCCAAATCAATTTTGTGCGATATGTATTCGAAATCAGCAAAAATTGATTTCAAGAAAAAACACAATCCGCTATTATTTATCTCGGGTTCAGAAGATGTTTTTGTTCCTGCTTCCTTAAATAATTTAAACTTCAAAAAATATAAAAACTTTCATTCGATTACTTGTTATAAAGATTTTCATGGTTTCAATCATTTGAGTATAAATCAAGAAAATTGGCAAGTGATTGCTGGCTTTATCGCCAATTGGCTAAAGAAAATTTCCTAGCTTTTAGTTTGTTTTGAAACACATAGAAACATAGCTGCAGCAAACCTAAAAAGGCGTTTCACTTATTTAAAAACACATAAGACTATGTGAAAAGAAATCATTTCTCTTTCTTATCTTTTTACGCATAGTAACCTATATTTCTATGTGTTTAGTTTTATGCCTATTTTAAATAATTCCTTTCTTAATCTCCAGTTTTTTAATCTTAGAATTTAAAGTTGACGGATGAATATCTAGAATTTCGGCGGCTCCTCCTGCTCCAGAAATTTTTCCGTTACATTTTTTAAGGATATACAAAATGTAATCTCGCTCGTTTTCTAATATCGTTTTTATTGAAAATGATTCTTGTGCCGGTTCAGGATGCATTTTAGAAGACATTGAAAGTTCAATTTCTTTAATCGTGTTTCCATCAGTAAGTAATATGGCGCGTTGCATCACATGTTCGAGTTCTCTGATGTTTCCTGGCCAATTGTAGTTCATAATCTGCTGCAAAGCAAAATCAGAAAGAATTGGCGCTTTTCTGCCCATTTTTTCGCTGTAAACGGCTATAAAATGATTCGCCAAATCGGGAATATCTTCTTTTCTCTTTTTTAATGGCGGAACCATTATCGGGAAAACATGCAGACGATAGTACAAATCCATCCTAAATCGTCCCGCTGCCACTTCTTCTTCGAGATTTTTATTGGTTGCCGCAATTATTCGAACATCTACTTTCATTGGCGAAGTACCTCCTACACGTTCAATTTCTCTTTCCTGCAAAACACGAAGCAGTTTTACCTGCAATTCGAGAGACATCTCTCCTATTTCGTCTAAAAAAATTGTTCCTCCATCTGCCAATTCAAATTTTCCAATTCGTCTGTCTAGCGCGCCTGTAAAAGCGCCTTTTTCGTGTCCAAAAAGCAATGATTCAGCAAGATTTTCTGGAATAGCTCCGCAATTAATTATAACCAAAGGTTTATCTTTTCTCGGAGATAAAGCATGAATACTCTGTGCAATTTTTTCTTTTCCTGTTCCGCTTTCTCCTAAAACCAAAACGGAAGTGTCTGATGGTGAAACCTTTCGGATATAATTAAAAACCGTATTCATTTGCGAACTATTCCCAATAATTCCTTCAAATCCTTCTTGCGTATTTGCAGGTTTTGTGATTTTAATTTCTGCTTTTTTCGAAGGTAAACTTAAATCTTCTTTCGAATAAATTTTAGCGATAAACTGACATAAAAGAAGCTCGAGCGCATTCAATATTCGTAAGTGTTCTTGAGAATAAATATTCAGATTACGACTGTAAAAAGTAAAATGATAGCTCTGGATCGTAGCAATCGAAAGCGGAAAAACCAAATACGATTTTATACCAAAATTATGTGCAATTAAAGCTTTAATTGGTGCTTCTTGCAGATTGTTAATCAGTGCTTCTTCGCTATAAATAATAGGTTCTTTATCTACTTTTGATTTTCTGTACGTTTCGTTTATTTCCTTTTCGGATAATACCGCTATTTGCGAAAGTTTCTGTAAGTTGATGATCTGATACTGATCTAAATTTCTTCGGACAATTCCGAGATTGTCATAATGCGTTGCCGTCACAAAACCAGTTTCTAAATAATCAAAAGGAATAAAAGTCTGAACCGCTTTCGCGAAAGCCAATAACGCTTCTTCTCTCTTTAAATTTGAATTTATAATTGCTGTAATTGCTGCCTGAAGCTGAAATTGCTGAATTAATTGGCTTTCTAAACTGTATTGCTGGCGATAAAAAGCTATTTCAAGAGTTGTCAAAACATCTTGATCTCGAAAAGGTTTTACAATAAATCCGTATGGCTGAGTGGTTTTGGCTTGATCTAATATACTTTTACTAGAATTAGCAGAAATAAATATAAATCCAATATATTTTTCTTTAAGAATATAGGCTAATTCGATACCATTTCGATTTCCTTTTAGCATAATATTTAAGAAAACCAGATCTGGTTTTTCAATCTCAATTTGTTCTAAAGCCTGCTCAACCGACCGCGCTATTCCTGTAACTTCATAGTTTGCTTTTTCAAGAATTAACTGCAAATCGTGTGCTTCAATAAATTGATCTTCTACAATTAAAATTCTTTTTTTCAAACTTGGAGAGAGAGCTTCATATCCGTTATCGGGAGACTTTTTCATAAGTGAGTAAAATTTGTATTATATTGCACTTAATTTATTGATACAAAAATAGTTAATTATCACAATTAAAGTTAATCGTTTTCAAATTTAGATAAATAAAAATCACAATTAACCGTAATATTCATATTATTTTTCAAAACTTACAAATTCGTGTCTCTATATATTTGTTCATCCAAAACCTATTAAATTTAATTCTAATAAACCATGAAGCTACTTTACTCGTTTTGTCTGCTGTTTCTTATTACAATTAATTCTCACGCGCAAAACCACCCTGCACCAGTAAATTATGACTTAAAAAAGAAACGTTTGCTGATACAAACATGTTCGGCCTATCTTTACAACTCCAATCAAGGAGCCATTGATGCGGACAGTTCGGTAGTTTTAACTTGCAAAGCGTATAAACTTCCTGTTTCTTTAGCTTATGATGAAGGTTTTAATGACGGTTCGTATTTAATTGGAAATGATTTAATTGAAAAAGGAAATATTGATGCTGCCCAAAAGCTTTATTTGAAATCAAAAGGAGTTGATAAAATAAAATTGGCTCTGCAATTGGGAATCTATTACTTGTTTCAACCTTTCACAAAACCTGATGATTTAAAGAATGCTTATTTTTATATTACTGAGGCGACAAAAATCAGTAATCAGCTAAAAATACAAAAATGGCAACACGAGAGTTTAATGCTTTTGGGAAAGTTTTATTTCCAAATCAACAATTATCCTGAAAGTAAAAAATGTTTTTTGCAAGTCGTAAACGAATGCCGAAAACAAACAGATAAAGCGACGCTTGCTAATGCATTGCTCAACCAAGCAACCTACCAATATGATTTGGATCCCGAAAAAGAGAAAATCTTAAAAGAAGCTGAAACATTATACAAATCGTTAGGTTTTACAGAAAAATGGATTGAAACAAAATCCAAGTTATGCACGATTTATTTCTGGCACGGAAAAATAAACGATGCCAAGAAAATACTCTATCAAAACATCGCAGCAATGCGAAAAATTGGTTTTAGACAGCAGCAATTTAGCGAAACTACAATTTCATATATCCACGGTGTACAATACAATATTAAAGATGCTTTTTATTATGCTTTAAAGAGTGTTCAAACCATGGAAGCTACAAAAGACTATACTTTTGCCGATATTTTTTATATGCGATTAGGATTGGCTTACCTGCAAATGGGCCATACGGATGAAGCTATAAAAATGGCTGAAAAAAGCATTAAATACGGACAAAATGTCTACAGCAGTGGCAGCTGGTACAAGAGTTTCATTACTGCAACAGCCTCTTTATCCCTGAAAGGAAAAAATAAAGAAGCAATAGAATACATGAATTCGATTACAAGCCATTATGCACCACCGAACGCCATTGATAATATGCTTATGAATTATGCTTACGCAAATTGCTACTGGCGAATTAAAAATTATGGCACAGCCGAGAAATATTTTATAAAAGCGGGCGAAGCTGCAGATGTTATAAATTCTCCGCAAACTTATCGAGATGTTTGCAATACGTATTCGTCTGCTGCGTTGTTTTATGCGAACCGAAAAAATCTTCAGAAAACAAAATATTATATTGATAAAATCGAGGTTGCTTCAAAGAAATACAGTAAAAATTACAATTCAGAAGCGCTTCAGATGTCTTTATACAAATTAGATTCGTTAAACGGTGATTTTAAATCGGCTTTGGCACATCATAAATTGTATAAAAAATTTAGTGATTCTCTTTTAGATTATTCCAAAAACAAACAGATTGAAGAGCTTCGAATTCAATACGAAACAGAAAACAAAGAACAGAGAATTAAACTATTAAACAAGGAAACTGACTTACAGCAAACAGCATTAAAAAAATCAAAACTATTAAACACGCTTTCCATCTGGAGTTTGGTTTTATTGGTTCTTTTTCTGGCGCTATTGTATAATCGATACCGTCTGAAACAGCGAACAAATGCTGAATTAGAACTGAAAGAAAAGGAAATCAATCAAAACAATATTAATCTTAGACATTTGCTGGATGAGAAAGAATGGCTTCTGAAAGAAATTCATCATCGCGTAAAAAATAATCTTCAAACGGTAATCAGTCTGCTAAATTCGCAATCGGCTTATTTAGAAAATGATATGGCATTATCGGCTATTAAAAACAGTCAGCACCGTATTCATTCAATGTCGCTGATTCATCAGAAATTGTATAATTCGGAGAATATTGCAACGATCAATATGCCAAATTACATCAAAGAATTGGTCGAATATTTAAGAGAATCTTTCTCGCTCGGACAGCGTGTTCGTTTTGAACTTAAAATTGATCCGTTGGAATTGGATGTTGCACAGGCAGTTCCGCTTGGACTAATTTTAAACGAATCGATTACCAATTCAATCAAATACGCTTTTCCAGACAACAGAACGGGAATGATTTACGTCACACTCCAAGCCACAACCGAAGATAAATATCTCCTGACTATTGCAGATAACGGAGTTGGTTTTGATGCGAACATTAGCAACAAAAAAATCAATTCCTTCGGATTGAGTTTGATAAGAGGTCTTAGCGACGATTTAGACGCGGCTTTTTCTATGGAAAATAACAACGGAACGATTCTTAAAATTGAATTTTCTAAAGAATTTCCAATTAATGAAAAAAGAAGGTAATTTGAGAAACAAAAAATTTTATCCGCTTGATATATTTTTTTAAAACCATAGTCCCGAAGCTTCGAATAGTTTTTTATATTGAAAAAGAATAAAGAAAGAAACTCGTTTCTAACACATAGTCACGATTTCGAGACTTCAGGACTATGTTTCTATGTGTTTAATATCTCTTTTCAAAGATTATTTCTTTTATAGCGAAATCTCACTAATCGAAATAGGTTTAGCGAAATATAGTGCTTTTAAACTCCGCAAAAAGCGCTCAAGCCTTATTATCAAAGGCTTTTTTGTCATGGCATATAAATTGGTTTTCTAAAAAAATGAACATATTGAAGCGTGAAGCTTTCAAAGAAATTCTAACATTAATCAAATAAAATAATCATGTCAAAATCGAAAACTATTGTACTTATTCATGGAAATTTTGTGAACAACAAAACTTGGACTGAATGGAAAAAGTACTATGAACAAAAAGGATATACGGTTTATACTCCAGCAAATCCTGGACACGATGGCGTTCCTGCCGAATTGAGAGCAAGAGTTCATCCTGATCTCACCAAAACTGGATTTATAGACATTGTCAATAATATCAGCAAATTGATAGATACTTTACCCGAAAAACCTTTGGTCATAGGACATTCCATGGCAGGAATGGCAACTTTAAAATTAGTCGAATTAGGTAAAGCCGCGGCTGGAGTAAGCATTGATGGAGCGCCCCCAAAAAATGTGTTCCCGCCGTTTCAAACTTTAAAAACGGTAATTCCTGCTTTTGGCTTTTTCTCTACATCGAAATATTTTATGGGAAGTCGAAAATGGTACGATTATGCTTTTTTTAATACGATTCCAGAATCTCAAAAAAGCATTGCTTTTGAAAAATTTGCAGTTCCAGAAAGCTACAAGGTTAGCAGAGAATTGGTTTTGAATTCGTTTTCGAATATCAATTTCAAAAAGCCTCATGAACCTATTTTATTTATTGGCGGTGGAAACGACCATATCTTTCCTCCTAACTTAACTGAAACTATTGCGAGAAAATATAAAGAAAATGCAGGTCGTGTAGATCTTAAAATATTTGACGGCAAAAGTCATTTTATCTGCGGAGAACCCGGTTGGGAAAGTGTCGCCGATTATATTATAAATTGGTTTGAAAATTTGTAAAAATCATTCCGTTAGGAATGTCTTGTCGGTAGATAATTAAATCGGAATTGAGATTATGCGCTTCGTACGAACGTCTGATTTATTGACAAATATTGTTTCCGAAAAATCAGGTGTCCCTACAGGACACTATTCAACGCTACACCATTTTTTTTCTACCGACGAGATATTCCTAACGGAATATTGATTACTGCGATCATATAATCAAAATCATTCCGTTAGGAATATCTGGTCGGTAGATTATTAATTAGCAATCAGATTATAAGTTCTGTAGGAACGTTTGATTGCTCATTCTTAATTTGTTCAATTCCGTTTCTATAGGTTGTAACAGCGAAATCTGGAAATCGTTTTCTAAATTTAGAATCATCAAAAACATTTGCGTGTTCGTACCGTGGAAGCAATTCTTGCAGTTCTTTTGCTCGTTTGCTGAAAAGTGCTCCTATGGCAAAAACAATCTTTGGAATAACTTTATATTTAAATTCTCTACCGTATATTTCAGAAGTTAATGCAATAAATTCTTTATAGTTCAGATGGCTTTCGTCAACAGGCAAATGCCACGTTTGTCCAAAAGCATCTGGCGTATTTCCAATTAATGCTGTAGCTCGGCTTGCATCAGGTGTCCAAATGAGACTTCTTTTTTTAGTGTCGCTCAAAAGCACTTTTAGCGTTTTATTTTCTTTAATAGCATTAAAAATTAAGGTATTGGTAATGCTCTGTGTTTTGTCAGGACCGTAAAATTCAGGTGCGCGACAGATTACCGCTTCCAATTGTCCAGATTTTATTTCATTTAAAACCATTTCGGCCATTTCTTTCCTAATTTCTCCTTTTCTTCCAACAGGTTCAAAATCGGTTTCTTCTGTAAGCACTCTGCTATCTTGCGGATACATATAAGTATTATCAAAAAACACTAATTTCGTTTTATTGATTTTACACGCTTCAATTATATTCCTTGTTATTAACAGAAATTGTTTATCCCACAAATTAGTATCCATAGGAAGTCCTAATGTAAAATAGGCAATTTCAGAGCCTTTTACCGCTTCTATTGCTTTTTCTTTATGGGTCAAATCTGCCGAAAATATATTATCTGTTTCATTTACTTTTTGCGCTTTACGGCTTACAATTCGTATATCTGAAGTATAATTTCTTTTCAGTTCTCTTGCCAATTCTTCTCCAATCTGCCCACTGGCTCCTAGTATCGTCTGCATATTGCTTAGTTTGCTTTTGTTAATGCTGGTCTCTAATTTAAAAAAAATTGCAACAATATCTCTTCAATTAACTCATTTATATTCTATTATTGCTAATAAAAAAAATGTTTTAATAAGTAGAAGATAATAGAAAAAGCCCTGCATCTAATTAAGATACAGGGCCTTCTGATGAAATTTAATAAAACTTAAGTTTATTTTACATCAAACCATAATTTGGTTGTCAATAAATCTTTTCCTTGATCTGCTACAGCAGCCTGATAACTTGCTCCGTTAAGAGATTGTTCTGTACCAGGATAGAAAAGACGTGAAGGAATTTTTCCGTCCAAAACAGTAGCAGGACCAGCTGTTAAAACTGGATAATCTAACCTTCTCCATTCTGTAAAAGCATCTAATCCTTGTCCGAAGAACGAAATCCATTTTTGTGTACCAATTGATTTGGCATAATTTGAAGCATCATATTTTACAGTTGGCTGCGCTAGATACGTTGAAATAGTAGTCGCATTTGTAATTCCAAACTGATTTAAAGATGCTGTAATAGCATTATTATAATATTGTTCTGCATCTCCAGAAATATATCCGCGGGCAGCAGCTTCTGCAAGATTAAACAAAGTTTCTGAATAAGAAGCAATTACCGCAGGAGAAGCCGATGTTAAGAAATACGTTCCCGGTTTTGATGTTTTAGCAAAACCTTGGCTGTTGGCATCACTATTTGATAATCCGTTTGCACCTCCAACATATTTTCCTACACTAGCATCTGAAGGCAATTGCGCGAAAACTGGCAATCTAGGATCTGACAATGCATACAATTGATCTACCATAGTTTTTGAAATACGGAAATCGTCTCTGGTCTCAAACCAAGCAGAAGCTGGGTTTTGTTGTGGCGAACTGGTATAAACAAACTGGAATGTTTCAGAATTGCTGCTTATTAATCCTGCTGCATCGCTTGTAGCATCAATTGCGGCTTGTTTTGCTAAAACAGGTTCTCTGTCTGAAATTCTTAAAGCAATACGCAAACGAAGTGAGTTTACTAGTTTTCTCCATTTCAAAATATCCCCTTTATAAGCCAAATCTCCTGTAACAGAACCACTTGCAGGATTTAATAAAGATTGTGCTTGTTTTAAATCTTCCAATAATCCTGTGTATACTTCTTTTTGGGTATTGTACGCTGGAGTAACATTCTGACCCGCTTCTTTGTACGGAATACTTCCATAAGCATCTGTCAGCTGTAAAAATGTCCATGAACGTAACGTTAACGCAATACCTTTATAATTAGGATTTGCCTGAGCATCTGGAAATTTTATAATAGTATTCAAATCTGTAATTAAAGTTGAATATCCTTTATCCCACAATGTAGTAAAAGAAGCATTCGACACGTCGTAACGATCTGGTTCTGTGTATTGAATTTTAGCCCAATGCTGTACGAACAGCAAAGTGGAGTTAAAGTTATTTACATCTCCCCAATACAAATCTGCACCTTGTTTCAATGTACCTGTCAAAAGATACGGTGCAAGCGGAGTTTCAGTTGCATTTGGATTTTTATTAATATCGTCCAAAGTATCACTGCAAGAGCTCAGTGTCAATGCAAACAGTAATGTATATGATAGTCTTTTTAGCATGATTCCGAGTTTTTAAAATTTAACATTAAGGTTTAAACTGAAATTTCTAGTGGTTGGTAAAGCTAAACTTTCCAATCCTTGCGCATTTCCAGTATTGAAAGCCGTTTCAGGATCGATATTTGGTGCATCTTTGTAAATAAAGAATAAGTTACGTCCAACAGCAGTAACGCTTGCTCCCTCCAATCCTAGTTTCTTAACCAGTTTTTTATTAAAATTATAGCTAAGCTTAATCTCTCTCATTTTCACGAATGTTGAGCTGTAAATATACGCTTCACTAATGTTGTATGATGCTTTGTAATATTCTTGTGCACTGATTACTTTATTATTGGCAGTTCCGTCAGCAAATACACCTTCGAAAATCATCCCATCATCATAAACTGTTGCACCGCTTGGAGCTGCACCGCCAGTTACCAAAGTTTTTGGATTAGCCGTATTGTTTCCTGGATAGTAGTAGCTTAAACCACCGTTTTCAGCACCACGTCCTGGAAGAGTTTGCGATAAAACTCCTGTATAGTTTCCTGTTCTGTTTGTTCCAGAGAAAAGCTCGCCACCAACGCTTGCATCAACAAGGAATGAAAGTTCAAGATTTTTGTACGTCAAAGTATTCGTTAGACCAGCTAAATAATCTGGAGTATAATGTCCTAAAACTCTTTTTGTCGGATCTGCTTTTGGAAGACCATTTGCTCCTACCACAATATTTCCGGTTGCATCACGCTCGTAAGCTGTTCCGTAAAGCGCTCCGTAAGCCTGTCCTACAGATGCCAACACGTCTACACCTCCAGAAGTACCAATAGTATAGTTTTTAATATCTCCTGCGTAATCTAGAATTTCTACTTTACTTTTATTTTTAGAATAATTTAAAGCCACATTCCATTTGAAGTTTTCAGTTTGAACTGGATTCCCATCTAACTGCACCTCAATACCTTGGTTATTAATTTTACCTGCATTGATTAACTGTGAAGTATAACCGCTTGATGCCGTAGTTTTTATTTCTAAAATCTGATCGAAACTGTTTGTGTTGTAATACGCTACATCAAAATGAAGTCTGTTTTTCCAAAAAGAAGCTTCAAGACCTACTTCAGTAGAACGTGTTGTTTCTGGTTTCAAATTTTCATTCAATTTTCTTTGAGAAGAAGTCTGAATCGGATTTCCGTCAAAAGCAGTTTGGAAATTGTAAACCGTCGTCAATTGGTACGGATCTGCATCGTTACCTACTTCAGACCAACCTCCACGAACTTTTAAGAAATCAAGCGTATTGCTTTTAATGTTTAATGCATCTGTTAAAACCACACTACCGTTAATAGACGGATAGAAATAAGAACGGTTGCTGCTTGGCAATGTAGAAGACCAGTCATTACGGGCCGTAACGTTTAAGAAAGCATAATTTCTAAATCCGAATTGAGCAGAAGCATAAGCACTGTAAACTCTTAATCTTGACAATGAATTTGATGATGTTAACGGATCTCTAGAGTTCGTTAAAGTATACAAATCTGGAACCGCTAAACGTGGTGCTTTCTGATAGTTATTAGCATCGCTATGGTTACGTATGTTAAATCCGGCAAGGGCATCTACAGTAAAATCATCATTAAGCTGTTTTGTATATTGAAATATACCCTCAGTATTTTGCTCATTTACAGTGTAAGCATCTTCTGCATACGATCCGAAAGGAGTTCCGTTTGTACCGTATTTAATCGTATATTTTCTTCTATCATTATAATAATCAACTCCTGTACGGAATCTGAAGTTTAATCCTTCAGCCAATTTCGCATCTAAATGAATATCTCCAATTAAACGATTACGCTGCTGGCTTGTTGTATTATAATATGCATTCCAGTACGGATTGCTGTAGTAGCTATTGTTCCAGTTTTGTGTCCAGTCTTTATCCAGTTCATTAATATCAACCTGACGTCCGAACCAAAGAAACTGAAGCATTACACCCGCAGCACGCCCACCAGATGGACCACCTGGCAACTGTGGAGCATTTGTCACAATATAATTAGCGTTAACACCCACTTTTACATTTTCAGAAATTTGGTAATTAGTGTTAACAGAAACGTTTGTTTTGTTTATTTCACTATTAGGCACAGTTCCAAGCTGTTTTTGATTGTTTACACCTAAACGGAAATCTCCTTTATCATTAGCTTTTGCTATAGAAATACTATTGTCATAAGTAAGTCCTGTGTTAAAGAAATCTTTCACATTATTTGGGTGCGCCACAAAAGGAACTGCTTCTCCTTTAGAATAAAACTGCGGAATAAGACGTCCATCCATTCTTGGTCCCCAGCTTTCGTCAACACCATCATTAACTCCTCCTCCTTTACCGTCAACGTAGCTAAATCTTCCATTAGAACCTTGTCCGAAAGTATTCTGGAAAGAAGGCAAAGTTGCTACTTGAGAAACTGTTATACCAGTATTAAAAGTAACTCCATATCCACTTTTTTGTCCCTTACCAGATTTTGTTGTGATAAGTACCACACCATGCGCAGCACGAGATCCGTAAAGTGCAGCAGCGTTTGGTCCTTTCAAAACAGTAAGCGTTTCAATATCCTGCGGATTCAAATCGGCAATCGCATTTCTGAAATCACGAGTTGCTCCACCAAAATTCAATTGTGAGTTGTCCACAGGAACTCCGTCTACCACAAAAAGCGGCTGGTTATTTCCTGCAATCGAAGTTTCTCCACGAATAATAATACGAGAAGATCCCATATCTCCTTGCGAATTTGTTATACGAACACCCGCAACTTTACCAGAAAGAGCATTTAAGAAGTTGGTTTCTTTTGTCGTAGCCAATTCTCGCCCTTTAACTGCTTGAGTAGTATATCCTAAAGATTTCTTTTCTTTTGTAATTCCAAGTGCTGTTACTACAACTTCAGATAACGCATTCTGTTCTTCGACAAGAGCAATGGTAATATCGTTTTTGTTTACTGTAACTTCTTGTTTTTTATATCCTAAATAACTAACTAAAAGTACATATGGAAATTTTTGTCCTGTTTGGAAATAAAATTTTCCGTCTGTGTCTGTTATCACACCGTGTGTAGTTCCTTGAATGGTTACCGAAGCCCCAATTACAGGCTCTTTTGTAACGGCATCAACTACTGTTCCTTCCAGTTTAGACTGAATTAGCGGCTTAGTCTCTTGAGCATTAACCCCTATGGTAATCAACAAAATACATAGCCAAGTATATCTTTCTAATTTTTTTTTCATTACTTTGTTTTAGTTTAATAATAAGGCTCGTCAAACGGCTTAGGCTATTTGCGCTTCCTTTTTAGAGATGACAATTTCTTTTAAACTTCCACCATTTCTGCTGCAACAGAAATGGTTTTTCTTTTATCTGCAGCACATTCGTTTTTTCATTTTACTTTTTTTTAGATTACTATTATTTTAAATTGGCCTATAAAAATTTTAACCCTGTTATAGGATTATGTTTCTTGAAATTTATAATGAATTAAAAAGAGGAATTTTAACCGTAGTAACGCAAAAGGCTTAAACTGCCAAATGGTTTGTTTATTGAATGAAATATGGTTTTAATCTCTATGCTTTTAACTTTATTTTTAAACTCTACTAAATTGATAGAACAAAAGTAAGTTAAAAATTTTAGTACCCAAATTTTAATTAAACTTTTTGCAAAAAAAATGTTAACCTTTTTCATCAAAATGAAATAAATACTTAAAAATGAAATACTTACCACAAACTCACTTTTTTGCAGTTTTATAAGAATTGTACTAAAAGCATAATGATTTTAGACCGTTTTTAATATTTCCAATTCTATCGAAGCCTGCTTTGCGAAAACCTTTGCCATGCTTTGCGTTGTATTTTTAACGCAAAGCACGCTAAGATTTTTAAATTGCGAGACTAAGCAGACCTAAATTAAGTTCGCAAAGCTTTGTCTAGATATAGTTAGCAGACAAATCTCTGTGAACTTTTCATTTTTAATGATTCTCAAAAAAACTTAGCGTGCTTTGCGAAAAACCTTTGCGCTCTTTGCGTTGTATTTTTAACGCAAAGCACGCTAAGATTTTTAAATGCGAGACTAAGCAGAGCCTAAATTAAGTTCGCAAAGCTTTGTCTACATAAAGTTTACAGCCAAAGCTCTGTGATCTTTTCATTTTTAATGATTCTCAAAAAAAACTTAGCGTGCTTTGCGAAAAACCTTTGCGCTCTTTGCGTTGTATTTTTTAACGCAAAGCACGCGAAGATTTTTAAATGCGAGACTAAGCAGAGCCTAAATTAAGTTCGCAAAGCTTTGTCTGCAACTTTGTGTAGACAAAGCTCTGTGACCTTTTCATTTTAATGATGCTCAAAAAAACTTAGCGTGCTTTGCGAAAAACCTTTGCGCTCTTTGCGTTATATTAAAAACCTTTGCGTTGTATTTTTAACGCAAAGAGCGCAAAGATTTTAAAATACAAGACCTAAGCAGAGCCTAAATTAAGTTCGCAAAGCTTGGTCTATATAAAGTTTGCAGACAAAGCTCTGTGAACTTTTCATTTTAATGATGCTCAAAAAAAACTTAGCGTGCTTTGCGAAAAACCTTTGCGCTCTTTGCGTTATATTAAAACCTTTGCGTTGTATTTTTAACGCAAAGAGCGCAAAGATTTAAAATACAAGACCTAAGCAGAGCCTAAATTAAGTTCGCAAAGCTTTGTCTGCAAACTTTATCTAAGCAAAGCTTTGTGAACTTTTCATTTTAATGATGCTCAAAAAAACTTAGCGTGCTTTGCGAAAAACCTTTGCGTTCTTTGCGTTGTATTAAAACCTTTGCGCTTTTTAGCATTATATTTTTAAGTTCCTAGAGTTTAAAACAAAAAAAAACTCCAAGATCATAAGACCTTGGAGTTTCTATTTTTTATTTCTAAATATTATAAGTCGTTGAATTCGTGTAAAGACTTTAATGTAGTTTCGTAGAATAAAATTGCAGCGATAAGATTTCCTTTATCCGAGTAAGGCATCATTTTTCTTTGAAAATCAACTGTCGTATCTAAGAAAGTTGTTGTGCCTTCTGCTTGTACATCTAAGAACTTTTTATTTTCATTAGTATCAGGAATTCCTAAATCTGCCATTGTAACTCCTGGTTTAGTAACCAAAGCAATATAAGGAAGTGTTTTCACTAAAACCTTAATACGTTCAATGTACAATTCTAAAAGTTCTCCTTTTTGCATACCACTTAATTCTTTTTGATCATGGTATTTACGAATTAAAGCTGTTGTACTAATAATACTTCTTGGTGCATTTTTTGCCTGCGCAGAAACAGCAGCTGTCGTCAAGAAGAAAAGGACACATAATAAAATAATCTTACTCTTCATTTTCTTTATAGATTAGATTTGGTTTTTGAATAAAAACAAAAATATATAAATTAACTTAAAATCCAACTTTTATAAGCTGTTTTTGCCAAAATTATAATAATCTTTTAATCTGAATCAGTAAAATAGTACACCGAAATTGGAAGAAGCTAAGTGTTTTCGGTATTTAAGCCACTTTTGTTTTAAGACTTGATAATTCTAAAACGTCCTGGATATTTGATCCAAATGCTTTTTTTATTGCCATAGTAATCCATGAAATCTTCGCAGACAAAAACGGCGTGAGCTTTTGACCATGCCACGACACCGCAATATTCACTTCCGGATTGTCTTTTTAATTTTTGAATTTGCTTGCCTAATCTAAATCCTAGATATTTATAAATGGTTGGAGTATAAACCGTACCTTCTTCTAATTCTTCTAACGCTTTATCAAAAGTAGGCTCTTTATCGATAATCTGCATATATTTCGCCATTACAGCGTAAGTTAAGATAGCATAATCTCTTATTTTTTCGCTGTCGCAATTATCTTTAATATACACAAAACCAGCTGATTTTCTAGCTTTATTCACTTCGCTGCTATCCAAGTTAAAGGTTGCATCGTTTTTTAGTGTAATCTTATACGAATCGTTGTGCAGTTTTTCGCTTTCGAAGAGATTATCTAATCCGTAAACGTTTAAAGACGCTTTTATAAATGCTATCGATGAACAATTTGTACGTTCACCTTGCTTAAAACTTTCAAATATTTTGTCTGAACTCAACTGTGAGTAAGAATTTGAACAAACAAACATTAAAAGAAAAAAAACTGAAGTAACCGATTTCATGCCTTGTATTTATTATTACTCAAAATTATTATTTGAGAAACTATATTAGATTTTTACAAATCTATAAAAATCCAATCATATTTTTCGCTTCTTCGCTTTTATCTCATAAAAAAAGTGCTTTTGAATGGAAAAGTCAAATAAAAAAACGCCTCAAATTACTTGAGACGTTTCTTTATTATTTTTTTTCTTCATTATTCAATTTATCATCGAGTTCAGGTTCTTCACCTTTAAACTTTTTAGTATCGGCATCGTAATTTTCATCATTTGTCAAAACTTCATCATGTTCTTTATATTGATGTTTTCTAGTATCTGTTCGATGATCTGCCCCTCCCTGTTTCGGATTCGGGTTTTTCTGGGTTTGATTGTTCTTTTGCATAATTCCTAGTTTTTAAATGAATATTAAAATTAGCCCAAAAACAATGGTTTGGCTTATATAATCATTTTTAAAAATTATAAAATAAACTGCTCCAACTTTATTTCACTGCAATTGCCGTATTTCGAAAATTCGCTAAATATCGCTGTTTTTCTACTATTTGTATTTAATAAAACAGCAATAAAACAGCGCTTGATTATAATGGCATGTTATTAGTTCACAGCAACTTAAATTAAAAACTTAAAAATTATGAGTTTGTATCAACTTCAAAAAACCGCAATTGTCATTATTGATCCTTTTAATGATTTCCTTTCAGAAGGCGGAAAATTATATCCTGTAACTAAAGAAACCGTTGAAGGAAATAAAGTAGTTCCTAACATCAAAAAGCTATTAACTGCTGCGAGAGAAAAGAAAATTCAGATTATTTATGCTCCACACCGTCATACGCAAATAAGAGATTACCTGAACTGGAAATTTATGGCGCCTTCGCATCAAGGCACTAAAGATTTTACAGCTTTTGAAAAAGGTTCTTGGGGAGCCGAATTTCATCCTGATCTTATCATGCAGGAAGGCGATCTTCTTGCCCAAAATCATTGGACAGCAAGCGGATTTGCCAATACCGATTTAGATTTTCTTTTGCGCCAGCATAATATTGATCAGATCGTTATTGCTGGCATGAGAGCGAATACTTGCATTGATACTACTGCTCGCTATGGTGTCGAACTGGGATATCATGTGACTTTAATTAAAGACGGAATCGGCGCTTTTAACTGGGAAGAAATAAAAGCAACAGTTGAAACTAATTTTCCTAATTATGGACATATACTTTCGACTACTGATGAATTCATAAATAGCATTAATTCATAAAATAGTAACAACATAAATTTAATTACAATGGAAAAAGAAAACACCTTATCCGAAGCAATTCAATCTGAAACTAAATTTGCTTCAATTAAAGATTATAAAATTGCTTATAGATCTATAGGCAAAGGTTCGCCTATTATTCTCTGCAACAGATTTCGAGGTAATCTCGACGACTGGGACCCAGCATTTTTAGATGCATTGGCGAAAAAATATCAGGTTATCACATTTAATTCCAAAGGATTGGCCTCTTCTACAGGAACGCCTCATCAAACCATTTTAGGTTTTGGAAAAGATGCCCTTGACTTAGCTGATGCATTAAATATTGATAAATTTATTTTGGGCGGATGGTCACTTGGCGGCTGGGCAGCGCAGGTACTTACAACCGAATTTCCAAATAGGATTACCCACACTATTCTGATCGGTACCAAACCTCCGGGAAAAGTAAATTATTCCATGGAAGAAATTTTTCTTAAAACAGCTTATATTCCAGATTATACTCTTGAGCACGAAATCATATTATTTTTTGAACCCACTTCTGAAATAAGCAAAAAAGCAGCGGTAGAAAGTCATAACAGAATAAATAAAAGAGAAAACAAAGATCCTAAAGTAAGACCTGAGCTTTGGGAATATTACCAAAAAGCTCATGACGATTATATTAACGATCCTTACCAATCAAGAGAAAAATTAATGAAAGTAGACACAAGACCGCTCTTAATTATTTCTGCTAATCACGAAGTTTGTTTTCCGCCAGAAAACTGGTTTGACCTTAACCAGAAACTGCCAACTGCAACACTTATTACTATCGCTCAAACAGGTCATGGTCCGCAGAGTCAATATCCTGAAATGATAGCGCGTTATATTGATGATTTCATAGAAACAAATTAAAAAACATAAGCATCTGATTTTCAAATCTTTATTTTTTTTTCTTGTAAAATACGATTTAGATTTGAAAATCAGTAGTTTAAATAGTATAGTTGACGTAAATTTGCATTTCATAGTAAAACAAGGTATATAAGAATGTGGATTATATGTCAAGAATGCCAGGGACAAGGCAAAATAAACCGTGGACTTAGCAAGAAGGCACAGCGCCGCTATCAAAACGAATTGGCTGCCTATGAGAAATCAGGAATTTTGGGCAATGCGCCAGTTCGTCCTAAAGCTCATTTGCATTCCTGCTTGAATTGTTCTGGATCAGGATTAATTCAGTCTGAAAATTATCTCGAACCAGATTCTACTAAACCGCATGTTGCCATTATTGGAGCCGGAATTGGCGGTGTTGCTTTGGCTGTTGCCTGCTTGCACCGTGGAATTCCTTTTACAGTTTACGAAAGAGATACTCACTTTGACGCCAGATCCCAAGGCTACGGACTCACACTGCAGCAAGCCAGCAAAGCCATTAAAGGTTTAGGAATTACTTCGCTAAATGGCATAATTTCTACAAAACACATTGTTCACAACACTGAAGGAAAAGTTTTGGGCGAATGGGGAACTAGAAAATGGATAGAAACTGAAAATCTATCTGCTGCAAAACGCACCAACATACATATCGCGCGTCAATCATTGCGCTTGGCTCTTTTGGAACAGCTTGGAGGAAACAATGCTGTACAATGGGGACATCAATTATTAGATTTTGCAATAACTGAAGATGGTGTTGAACTGAATTTTCAAACAAACGGAGAAGTAAAAACTGGGAAAGCCGATCTTGTAGTTGGCGCAGACGGCATTCGAAGTGTAGTGAGAAAAATTATAATTGGAGAAGATACAACGCCGCTCCGTTATTTGGATTGCATAGTAATATTAGGAATTTGTCCTTTAAGTGCTCTCGAAGACATTTCAAGTCCGTTACTGGATTCTGCAACGGTTTTTCAAACGGCAAATGGCAATGAACGAATTTACGTAATGCCTTATACAGCAGATTCTGTAATGTGGCAACTGAGTTTTCCGATGTCGGAAGAAGAGGCAAAAGAACTAAGCGCAAAAGGTCCGAAAGCACTTAAAGAAGAAGCCCTTCGTAGAACGCAATGGCACTCTCCTATTCCGCAGATTTTAGAAGCGACACAAGAAGATTTAATTTCTGGATATCCCGTTTACGACCGTGAATTGCTGAGTTCGGAATTATTAGAAAAGAATGAAAACATTACTTTAATTGGTGATGCCGCACACCCCATGAGTCCGTTTAAAGGTCAAGGCGCAAACCAAGCCTTATTGGATGCTCTAAAATTAGCCCGAAAAATTTATAAAGGCTGTAATGAAAAATCAAAATGGAAAGAAATCGGACTGAGAAAAAGTGTATTAAACGATTTTGAAGCCGAAATGCTGGAACGCAGCGCCACAAAAGTAAAAGGCTCTGCCGATGCCGCGCAGTTTTTGCATTCTGAAATTATCCTTCGCGAAGGCGATGAACCTCGAGGAAGATGTACTAAGAAGTAGATGCAAATTTTAAATCCTTTGGCGACTTACATGCGTGAGACGGACTGCCGTGCGCCTCTACAATACCAATCTGGTTAAAATTATATAAAGAGATCATATCCCTTTTTTTCTCCATGTATATCGTAGAGACGCACGGCAGTGCGTCTACGTCCAGCATATCCGAACCGAAAATTAAATATATCAGTGAGACGCACTGCAGTGCGCCTCTACAATGCCAATCGATTAAATTATACCTGACAAATTCCTCAAAGTAGATCGTAGAGAATCACGGCAGTGTGTCTGCTAAGAGGTAAAACATGCAAATTATTAAATTCTTTGGCGACATACTTGCGTGAGACGCACTGCCGTGCGCCTCTACAATACGAATCTTTAAAAATTATATAAAGAGATTACATCCTTTTCCTCCATGTATATCGTAGAGACGCACGGCAGTGCGTCTACGCCCAGCATATCCGCAACGAAAATTAAATATAACAGTGAGACACATTGCCGTGCGCTCTACAATATCAATTTGATTAATTTATCCTGACAAATTCCTCAAAAATAAACATGCAAATTATTAAATTCTTTGGCGACATACTTGTGTGAGACGCAATGCCGTTCGCCTCTACAATACAAATCTGATTAAATTATCCTGACAAATTCCTCAAAGTATATCGTAGAGAATCACGGCAGTGTGTCTGCTAAGAAGTAAACATGTAAATTATTAAATTCTTTGGCGACATACTTGCGTGAGATGCACTGCAGTGCGCCTCTACAATACCAATCTGATTAAATTATCCTGACAAAATTCTACAAAGTAGATCGTAGAGACGCACGGCAGTGCGTCTACGTCCAGCATATCCGAACCGAAAAATATCACAAGACTTTTTACATTATAATCTTTTCTATTTCAAACACATACATGTGAATTAAATAAAAATCCGATTTTAAAATATAACAAATTCGCGTAGTATTGTTTTAGTTTTGTAACGATAATCCAAACAAATTGCGCCATGAAAAATCTACAAGTAAATTTCAATCAGAACAATGAAACTCGTACAAACCGAACTTTGGTTTTTAACGGTGATAATAACGAATTAATTTTTCGTAAATCGTATATAGGAGATTGGGGAGACTGGGACGAGAAACCAGATAATATTGTTAAAGAACAACCTCTGTATCTTGATCAAAATACCACTTTTACAACCGCGGTATAATTCAAAAAAATAATTTTATAAATTTAAGCAATACAATTAGTGTTTATTCCGCTTAGGCTAGAACACTAATTGTATTGCTTAAATTTTCTTTGTTTATAAAATCCAAAATAAATTCTTTTACTTCTTTACTTGCTTCTGTTGTGGTTGCAAACGAATTAATATAGAATTCATCATCTTTATCGCTAATATGAATAATTTCTGTGTAGCCTTTAGTGATTAGACTGCCTTTTAATTTAATAATGTTTACTTCTTGTTTCCCATCAAGTTCTTTGCGAACCTGTAATTTTATAGCTCTTTCCATATTTCAAACATTTTTAAATAATTAACTATCATTCAGTTACTAAATTTAAAACATTTAATCTATCGAAATCAGATTTTAACACAGTTCGCAACGTATTATTTATCAACATATTATAAACATTCCGCTTTTTTTTCTAAGGAAAGTAAAAACGTCAGTAAAATCAAGCCTTTCCAAATTAATTCCCAGTAAATTCTTTATCGCTCAACGTTTTCATAAAGGCAAGAAGATTCTCCTTTTCCTGTTCTGTAAGCGGAATTCTATTTCCATTATTTTTAAAAACAGGGTCTAAATTATCAGCATTTAAAACACCGCTATCAAAATAATCTAAAACCGCTCTCAAAGTAGCAAATTGACCGAAACTTCCATACGGTGCCGTATATTCAACATTTCGCAACGATGGAACTCTAAAACTCATAAAATCAGTTGGGATTCCGGTAACTCGTCCTCTACCCGCTTCATTTGAATCTGTGTTTAAAGGAAAACCGATATTTCTAAAACTCTGATCTGTAAACAATTCTGTACTATGGCAGCTCGCACATTTCTGCTGAAACGTCATATAACCTGCCGCTTCGCTCTCTGTAAATGACTGTCCTTCTTTTCGTTTCACTTTATCGTATTTGCTATTCGCAGAAATCAAAGTGTATTCAAACTGGGCAATGCTTTTGTAAATTCTGTTAGCTGTAATTTCCTGATCTCCAAAAGCTTTTTTAAATAAATCTTTATAAGAAGCATCGTCTTTAATCTTTCCGATAACCTCTAAAATCGAAGAATCCATTTCTTCATGAGTTATAATCGGAACCAAAGGCTGGGTTTCCAACTGCAATCGGCTTCCATCCCAATTAAAGAATTTTAAAAACATCAAATTCTGAAGTGGTGGCGCATTTCTTAACCCAATTCTTCCTTCTATTCCTATAGCTCGTGCATTATGATCGGCAAAAGCATTCGCTTGAATATGGCAGCTCGCGCACGAAATCGTATTGTCTTTGCTAAATCTTTTGTCTGAAAAAAGTTTTTCGCCCAATTCTGCACCATATTTTGTGGGCTTGTTTAAACTCACATAACTATTTACTTCTGGAAAATCAGCAGGAATCAGTAAGGAAACTTCTGGATTATCAAAATAAGTTTCCTCAGCATCACTGCTGTTGCAAGAAGCTAAAAAAAGGCTTAGTAAAAGGAAACTAAATATTTTTTTCATTTTAAATGAATTTTAAAATAGAGCCATGTGTATTCTAACAGGTTTTCAAAACCTGTTAGGTATTTAAGAATTATAGCTTTACAGAATTATTTCGAAATCACAAAATAGTACTACTAATACCTAACAGGTTTTGAAAACCTGTTAGGATGATAAAAAAAAGTTATTTCTCTTAATTCTGTACGCTAGTCACAGAAAACATTCCAGTAATATCATTTGTTCCGTTTCCTGCTAAATTATCCACAAATTTTACCATTTGCGCTGCTGTATGAATATTTGGAGTAGCATTATCCGCCATTGTTGTTCCAGTTGATAAAGTAATCGTATTGATTTTACCACTCAACAATTTGTCAAAATCAGCTTTAATTTTGATTTTCGGCGCATTTTTACCCACAACTGCATTCGTAGTCAGGTTTAGCGTAACATCTCTATACGCGTTAACACCTTGCGTATAAGCGCCTTCAGTTCCTGCTATTGTACTTCCAGTATGAATTGACATTACTTTGTTATCGGTATCATAAAAACCTTCTACTTTTGTAAAACGGTATCCAGTCCCCCATTCCCACATCATTTGAGTATCATTGGCTCCAGCTGCTGCATAAAATTTAGGAAATCTTGTCTGGTCCAAAGTATTTTGTTCTGTTTTAATACCCAACCCAAATTTGATTTGCTTGTATGATGCAGATGGCACATTGCTCAAAACATAACTTAATGAAGCCGTTTTTGCCTGATCAATTACGGTTGCACCTTTGTCTAAATCATTGACATTGTAAGGCACTTCGCTTCCATCATCTTTTATTAGACGGATATTGCTAATCACATATTTTACTTCAGAAAAATGGTGAATTTGTCCTGCTGCTGAAGTATTTGTCGTTGCAGAAGCTGAAGCTGCGTCTCCTAAAACAATGGTTTTGTCTTTAAACGTATTGTTGAATTCAAACGTTAGATTGTTTGCTGCCGGAGCATCGTCATCGCTAGAACATGAAACAAATGTCAAAGCGGCCGCTGATAATAAAAGGTATTTTTTAAATTTTTTCATTTTTTATGGTTTTAATTTTTATATTCTATTTAATTTTAAATTATTAAACTAAATGATTTTTTACATAGTTTTTTTAAGTGGTAGAACTTTGTCAAAGTTTAAAACTTTGACAAAGTAGCTTGACACAAACCTATTTTAGAAATTCAATTTCAAAGACGTAAAAATATTGCGTCCCATTCTCGGGATATTTCCCCAGTCGGCATACGTGCTGTAATATTCATTTAATAAATTTTCTGCTCCAACCTGAATAGTGCTGCTTATTTTATTGACTTTAAAAGTATAATCAGCAGAAATATTCCAAATTGTGTATGCCCCAGTCAAGTCTTCTCCATATTCCGGACTGTAATTAATCTGCTCAAAATCGCCATTTACAGAAGTTTGGATTCCGAAATTTTTATACATGTAATGAAGCGAAGTCAAGTAACTTAACGGACGAATAAAAGGCAAATTTCCTCCTTTATCATCCATTCCACGAGCATACGTAAGCGTTCCCTTCCAATGCAAATGCTCCAAAATATCGTAACTAACATTAGCAGACATATTTACAAGTGTGGCATAATCTAATGAAGTATAACCTTTTACCCCAACCGACTGATAATTCATCGGACTTCCTAAACTTAAAATCTTACCGATAATGTAATTCTGAATATAGAAATAGTTTATTTTTCCTTGAATACTCAATCTTTCATTTTTAAAACCTGCGCTTGCATTTCCTTCATACGAAATTTCATTCTTCAGATTTGGATCTCCGATATAATCGTAACGGTCAAAACTATTATAGATGTAATAACCGTAACCTTCAGAAACAGAAGGCGCCCTATGCCCATAACCAGTTCCGACAGAAAAATTAAATTGATCAATATTTAAGTTGTAAGCCGCATTAAGGCTTGGCAGAAATCTCGTTTTTTCCTGAGGCGCGCCCGGATGGAAAATCCAATTGAATTCTATGTACTTAGAATAATTGTAATTCACTCCCAAAGAACCGCCCAAATGCACCTGACTTCTCTCTGAAATATCCCAAGAATTATTCATAGAAAGTCCAGCATAACGTGTTGTAACCCAAGGCCAGCTGTAAGCAAACATCGTTCTTTCGCTTCGATCTTGCGGATACATACGCATTTCTGCAATAGACAAATTATCGTAAGCATTCAGCTGAATTTCAGACGAGTAGTCGTTCTTTTTCAAATTAGCTTTAGAAACCAATCCATAAGTCGTGCTCCAGCCCGGCATATCCATGTGAACGAGATTTTCTGGTCGTGTTGTATCGTCCATATAATGCTCGATCGTGTTGAAATATACTTTCGTATCAAGAACTTTAACCAAACCTTCTTTAAACAATTGCTTATAAGAAGCCGAAGTAATCAACGCACGAGAAAGCCACAAATCCATTGGTAAAGCGGGATAACCTACATCTTTTGCGACATCAAAAATCGCATCCAAACGAACCGATGATAAGTCGCTGGTTTTATAAGCCAAACCTAACGAAGTATTGAATTTATTGTATTGCGAATGTTTTACTTCGTCGTTGTTTCCATCAGAATAATTGTCTGCTGTTCGGTACGAAATACTTCCTTCTGCAACGAATTTAGACCCAGAGTACGAGACATTCCCTAAATTGAAAAATTGCTTATTATTAAACTCAAATCCAGTTTGATATGCTCCGTTCCATTTCTTTTGCAATCCAAACGGCGTACTTTTTCTTTTTAAATCAATGCTTCCTGCAATTGTCGATCCGTGAAGGCTGCCCTCCTGACCTGATTTAATATCAATTGCCGCCAAATTATTGCTTTCAACATAAGCCGTAATCGGGTCCATTTTATCGGTACAAGCTCCAAAAACATGCATTCCGTCAATAGTAACTGTCGAACGTTCTGTGCTCATATTATTCAATAAAGGTTCCCAAGCGTAAGCACCGCGCTTTATAAAACTAATATTTTCCGAAGAAGACAAAAATTCATCAACCGAAACAGCCATTTTCATTTCTGTTTCAATTTTCTTTTTCGCCGCATTTTTTACTGTTACTTCTTCTAAGTTTTTTATGCTGTCGTGATGCGCATGCTGATTTTGAGCCGTAACCGAAAATCCCAAGAAAAGCAGCATTATAATATATTTCATGTTTTTAGAATAAAGTATCAATATAGAGTTCGCTTTTCACGCCTTCAACTCCTGGAGTATGATCGGTTGGAACAATTGTGCCTTTGACGATCAATCCGTTTTGGTTCATCATAATTAAGTTTAGTGTCCAGTTTCCTGTCATCGTATAATTGACAACACCGTGATACAAACCGTCACTTCCTTGCATTAAATCTTTATTATTTGGCGAAGAATGATTTCCCATAGAAGGCTCTGGCATTCTCGGATCTAACTTTAAAATATAGCCCACAACTTCAGAATAAGAAAACTGTGCCGGATCTGGAAATGTTCCAGCAGGAGTCGTCGGTTTGTTGTATTTGTAAATCCCCGCAACTAAAGGATTTTCTGAAACCGTAGGTTTTTGAGGAGAAACAAGTGCAATTACATATTGCTCACCATCATTTCCTGCAAAAGCCGTCATATTCAGGTTTTTATTGCTTTGTTTTTCAACCGTAACATCCTTATTGATTTCATATTTTTGATTATCAGCTGTAAAACTGATGTACAATTTCCAGCTTGCCGTTGTAGTACTTTCGCCCGTAAAAACAGAATAACCGTTATAGTATTTATTAGTAGCATCATACGCAACATTATACTCGTGCGGACAAGAGCTTTTGCTTCCGTCGGCGTTGCTTATTATGGGCAAAAAAGTTACCGTAGCCGTTGTTAACTCTTGGTTGTTTTGAGTATTGACAATTTTAAAATGAAGCTCATTATATCCTTTGTAGAATGTTCCGTTTAAAGCTTCTATACTAATCTTATAGTTTCCGCTTGTAAGCGAAGTTGCTTCTTTAAATTCCAAATTTTCAGGAACTTCAGAACCTGTTTCTGCTTCGTAATCTGTTTTATCAATTGTACAGGAAGTAACCGCAAACAACAATGCGATTATCCAAAAATTAAAAGATTTCATTTGATGAATGTTATAAAAAACGTTTAAAATTTAGCATTTAGCCATAAATTTTTGAATATCAAAAAACCTTAAATGCTAGTGAATTAGCCTAGAAATGGCCAACGTAACTGAAATTGAAATACAGCTATTCATTTCAATTACAAAGAAGATCAATTGATTTTAAAACCTAAAATTATTACTCAAACTTGGATTATAAATCCGCGAAAGCGAGCAACAAACCATTCAAAATTTCAACCCAAAAATTGGAATTTGGAATTTGGAATTTCAGAAATTAGAATTTAAAAATTTGATCCTTAAACAGTGTAGAGAGGGGGATGAAAAGTAAGATTAGAAGCCTTAATTGGTTTCTTCTCAAACAAAATTGAAGAGTTCTCTTTTGATTCGATAACCGAAATTGCGTTAAAATTAATTTCAGCATCATTTTGAACATAAATCAGCTCTAATTTATCTTTTAGGCTGTCTTGCATTTTGCGTTCGTTATCAGAATATTTTTTAATGCTTTTTTGAAGTTCACATCGACCGTTACAGCTATTAAAAGCCTGTTTGCGTTGCACACAAATAGTCTGCGCAATTTCTTTCTGATTGATTTTAAAAGAAGCATAAACGAACAAGCTGCCAAAAGATGGCGACAGGATTAGAATAGAAAGTGCTATGATGATTAACCTTTTCAAATGCTTGTTCAAATAGTTTGATGGCAAAAGTACATACTATTTTGTATTTATTTAACTAAATATGATTTTTTATTAAGGAATATATCAGATTGCATTTCATGCAATAACTGCATTAAAAGCCTGTTTTTAGATCTTAATGAAAATTTAGCAACTGTAAATGAGAATAGTATAAAATAACAAGAAGGCTGATCTTTAATTTTATCAATATAAGTTTTTCAAATTATTAATTTAAAAAAATGCGTTATGATAAATGATAGATATAGCAATTACGAAGATGAAAATATAGAGAATAAAAACTTCTCTGAACAATATAAAGATCCTTTTGACGAAAGATCATTTTTTGAGGAAAAACAATTGAGCGATAATGATTATTTGGATAACGAATACTCAAATGCGATGGAAAGGGATAACGAAGATGATTTTGATTTTGAACAAAATACACCCGAAACTGATTTAGACGAAAATCTAAGTGAGGAGGATTTAGAAGAAGACGAGGAAGATCTGGACGAAAACGATCTGGACGACGATTTGGTAGAACGTTACGATGAAAATGATCAGGAGCCGGAAACATTTAGTGACGATGGTTATAAAATTGATTAACCTACTAATGGAAAAATGCTAAACATTACGTTTAGCATTTTTTTTTAATGAAGTAAATCGGCTTTTACAAAGATGATTTTCGTGTCTTTAAATTTAAAATCAAAGATCCCTCCTATTTTTCCTTCGGAGAAACTTCCTGTAAATTCTACTTCTAAATGTGCGCTTTCTGCGTCTTTGACATTTAAGTTCACTAATTTAGTATTGGTATTATAACCAATAAAGTAGCTTTCGAAATAATCTTTAATTCCTTTATGCCCAATAAATTTCTTGCCGACTGAAGGATCGTCTAAGATTGCATCGGAATGATAAAATTCGAGATACTTTTCTATATCAAAATCGTTGCTGGCGGCAAGCCAGTCGCTAATAAAATTATGTATGTCCATTATGTTTTTTAATTAATTAAACCTAATTCAAAAGGCTTCTCTTGTAATCTGAAGGGGATTGACTTGTCTTGCTTTTAAAAAATTTATTAAAAGACTGCGGATGTTCGAAACCTAAATAATAAGCAATTTCTGCGGTGGTCATTTCATCTTTCGCCAGATATTCTTTGGCTTTTTCAATTACTTTTTCATGAATAAACTGTTGTGTATTCAAACCGATCAAATTTCGAAGTAAATCACTGAGATAACGAGGTGTAACGTTGAGACTTTCGGCAATGGCATTTACAGATGGAAGTCCCTTCATTAACGATTTATCTTCTTTGAAATAAGCTTCCAGCTGTTCTTCCAATTTAGAAAGAAGATCATTATTCACGGCTTTACGCGTAATAAACTGGCGATCGTAAAAACGGTTGGCATAATTAAGCAGCAATTCTATTTGAGACACAATAACATCTTGGCTGAATCGGTCAATTCGCTCGTTTAATTCATCCTGAATGAACTGATAAATACTTAATATGGTATTTTTTTCTTTTTCAGAAAGATAGAGCGATTCGGCGGCAGAATAGCTAAAAAATCCGTATTGTTTTATCTGCGAATTTAAAGCGTACGAACGGAACAAATCTGGATGAATATGCAATGACATCCCATCATAATTGGCTTCTTCCTCCTGCATGCGCAACAATTGCCCAGGAGCGACAAAAGACATTCCTCCTTCTTCAAAATCATAAAATCCCTGACCGTATTTCAGTCTTCCAGAAAATTTTGTTTTGAAAGATATTTTATAAAAATTCAGAATAATACCGCCTTCAAGATCGGCTGCATCAAATTCGGCTTCTCCGTAGTTTATAATACTAATCAGCGGATGAAGCGGTGCCGGCTGCCCCATCGCTTTATGCAATTGGGATAACGAATTGAATATTACGGGCTGTTTTTTCATTAGTAACAAATTTAGTTGAAAAACATTGGCTTACATTAAAAATTGAGAACGCATTTTCTGAAATTGTTTTTCTGGTGTAATCGACATGCGTTCCTTATACAATTCATTGGCGTCGTTGCCTGCAATATATCGGAATTGACTTGTGTCATCTGTAGCAGCATTATAAATAATCTCTGCCACAGTTTCTGCTTTAGTGTAATTTGCAATTTGTTCCTCATTATAACCTGCGCTTACTTTGGCAATCAAATCTTTGTAGGCATCGTGCAGACCGCCTTGCAACGATCTTCCTGCAAAATCGGTTTGCATTCCGCCGGGAGCAACTACTTTTACCTTAATTCCGAATTGTGCCAATTCATAAGCCAAACCTTCAGAAAATCCGTCAACGGCAAACTTTGACGCATTATAAATCGAACAAGTCGGAAAACCTAATAGTCCAAATGTTGATGTTATATTAATGAAGGTTCCGCTTTTTCTTGCTCTAAAATACGGCACAAAAGCTTTTGTAACATTGATTACGCCAAAAAGATTCGTTTGAAGCTGGCTGCTAATCTGTTCCTCGCTTAAAGATTCTAATGGCCCAATTAAACCGTAGCCTGCATTGTTTAGAACCACATCTATATTTTCTGTTTTCAAAATGTGATTTATGGTTTCTTTTATTTGTAACGAATCTGTAACGTCAAGCGCTATGACTTTTACGTTCTCTAATGCCGTCAATTCGGTTTCGTTTTCTGGCTTACGCATTGTTGCGATTACTTTCCACCCATTTTCATGGAATAATTTAGCCGTTGCTTTTCCTAAACCTGATGAAGCGCCTGTGATAAAAATTGTCTTTTTCATATTTGTAGTGTTTTATTAATTGTACACTGCAAATTTGCTTCTATTGGCTGTGCTGGATGTAGCCAAAAAGGAAAATAGAGTAGTCAAAATAACTTTTCTTAAATCTTATCTTTTAAAGAACTTTAGAATTGCCTTTTTTCATAAAAAAACAACGAGCATTTCATAAAACAACGAAATATCGTAAATAAAAAAAACTTCAAAAATCGGCAATCCCTTTAAAACAAAGACACTGCAAATAAGGCACGTAAATTGGCTATTGTTTGGCATCATTTATAAATAACAAAAGACGAAATCTAATTATGAAAAAATAGTAGTGCTTCTAGATGCCTCAGACTGGGTTTTAATAGAAAAAAACCACTTCTTAATCTAGATTAACCGATCAACGTTTCACTCTGTAATACATTTGCAGTGTAATCATAACAAAACAAAACACAATATCACTTATAAGTTTAAAATTTAAACCTATAAAGCCAATTAAATTAAAATTATAAATAAAAATTAATCTTTAAATCAAAAACCATGAGCACATTTACAGTAAAAGACGGAACACAAATTTATTACAAAGACTGGGGAACAGGACAACCAATTGTTTTTCACCACGGATGGCCTTTATCAAGTGATGACTGGGACGCACAGATGATGTTTTTCCTTCAAAAAGGATACAGAGTTATTGCACACGATCGCCGCGGACATGGTCGTTCTGGACAAGCTTCTGAAGGAAACAACATGGAAACTTACGCATCTGACATCGCTGAATTGACTGAATTTTTAGACTTAAAAGATGCAATTCACGTTGGACACTCAACTGGAGGCGGAGAAGTAATTCGTTACGCTGCAAAATACGGAAAAGCACGTGTTGCAAAAGCAGTAATCATTAGTGCCGTAACTCCAATCATGATTCAAAATGAATCTAATCCAGAAGGAGTTCCATTGTCAGTTTTTGACGAAATCAGACAAGGAACAGGATTTAACAGAGCGCAATATTTCTACGACTTCCCTATCCCATTCTACGGATGGAATCGCGAAGGACAAACTGTTCAAGAAGGCATCAAACACAATTGGTGGCGTCAAGGAATGATGGGTTCTGTATTATCTCACTACGAAGGAATTAAAGCATTCTCTGAGTCAGATTTCACAGAAGATTTAAAAAGCTTAGACATTCCTGTTTTAGTTTTACACGGAGAAGATGACCAAATCGTTCCTTACGCTCAAGCACCTAGAGCTGCAAAATTGTTGAAAAACGGAAAATTAATTTCTTACCCAGGTTTCCCTCACGGTATGCCAACTACAGAGGCAGAAACAATCAACAACGATATTCTGGCTTTCATCAAATAAATTAATAATTACTGCCTGAAAAGGTTCTTTTCGGGCAGTTTAATCTCCTAATTATGAGTTTATTTCAACAGCCGTCTTTCGACACCGTTACAGAAGCTTTGCAATGGCTCGGCACGCAAGGTTTTACAGAAAATTTTAATCTGGATTCGAATTGTGTTCGTTACAATAACAACAAACAAAGCATGTCGCCAGAAGAATTCAAAATTGAATATTTATTCCGTTTTGAAGGAGATACCGATCCTGGAGATGAAGATATTGTCTACGGCATCATCTCTGAAATCTACAATATTAAAGGTGTTCTAACCAGCGCCTTTGGAATTTATGCCGATTCAATTTCTGCAGAAATGATTAAGAAATTGTCTACGCATTAATTTTAAAATAAAATCACGATATATCGCTAATAATTATTCCACTTCATTAGCATAACCAAAATAAATCTTAAAAATAAATAGTATGAAACCATCAGTTAACTTATTATCACCAGACAATCATGCATTAGTATTAATTGACTTTGAAGGTCAAATGGCTTTTGCAACACACAATATTCCGGTAAGTGAATTACGTACGAATGTGGCGATTGTTGCTGGAGCATCGAAAATTTTCAACGTAGAAACAGTTGTAACGACAGTAGCAGAAGAAAGTTTCTCTGGACCTGTTTTTCCTGAAGTCGAAGAATTTTATCCAATTGCAACTTCTGGATACATCGACAGAACGACAATGAATACTTGGGAAGACGAAAACGCTTATAAAGCTATCGTAGCAAAAAACAAAAAGAAAATCGTTCTTGCGGGATTATGGACAGGCGTTTGCATTGTTGGACCAGCGTTATCTGCAATCGAAGAAGGTTACGAAGTGTACATTATTACAGACGCTTGCGGTGATGTAACGGCAGAAGCTCACGAACGTGCAGTACAAAGAATGGTACAAGCGGGTGCAATTCCGGTAACTTCTATCCAATATTTATTAGAACTTCAAAGAGATTGGGCACGTGAAGCAACTTATGGTCCTGTAACTTCTTTAATGAAAAAATACGGAGGTTCTTACGGAATTGGTATTCACTACGCACACAATATGTTGAAACACTAATTGGACTAATTCATTTTATTATAAATCTCTTACGCTTCATTATGTTGGAATCACCAAAATCCATAGTATCCAAAACACTTTTCATATGTATTGTTTTTTTTCTTTTAATGGGAAACACGGTATCGGCTCAAAGTTTTAAGCTCTTGCGTTATGATGAAAATTATGAATTCTTAAAAGATTCGAACCGAAACTTTTACGAACGATTAAAATTCATTCCGTTAAATCAAGAAAAAGACATTTATATGTCAATTGGCGGAGAAGCCCGATATGAATATGTTGATTTCAACAATGAAGACTGGGGAAGATTGAATATTGGTCATAATAATTTCTTGCTCCAACGATACGATCTTCATGCCGATGTGCATTTAGCAAAACGCGTTAGAATATTTGCCCAATTGAGAAGCGCCTTAGAAGATGGCCGTGAAAATGGTGCTCGTGGTATTGACGAAGATCAGCTGAATGTTCAGAATCTTTTTGTAGATGTGAATGTCTGGCAGCAAAAAGACAAAAAAATAACCATTCGTGCCGGAAGACAAGAATTGGATTATGGTTCTGGAAGGTTAATTTCTGTTAGAGAAGGCCCAAATGCGAGACTTTATTTTACAGGAGGAAAACTGATGTACACTTCATCAAGAGTTTCAATTGATGCATTTGCTATGATGGCAGACACGGTCCACACAGGAGTTTTTGATAATAAAATGTCCAAACAGCTTAATCTTTGGGGAGCATATTCTAAAATAATTTTCCCAAAAGCAGGAAATCTCGATCTGTATTATCTCGGGTTCAGAAGAGACGAATCTGTTTTTGAAGAAGGAATTGCTCCTGAAAGAAGGCATACAATTGGCTCAAGACTATGGAAATACGGTGGCGGTTTTATTTACAACCTCGAAGCAGCCTATCAATTTGGGACTTATGGCTCAGGAAATATCAATGCTTGGACAGGATCTATTGATTTGGGATATATGTTTGAAAACGTAAAATTTAAACCAACCATTAATCTTAGAAACGATTATATCTCAGGAGATAAAAATCAAGGCAACGGAGCGCTTCAAACCTTTAATCCGCTGTATCCAAAAGGAGGATATTTTGGTTTTAGTCCGCAAGTAGGGCCAGTAAACCTTATCGATATTCATCCTTATGCCACGATGGATTTACTTTCGAATTTAAAGATGCAGGTCGACGTGGTTCTAAACTGGAGATTTTCAACTCAGGATGGAGTTTATAGACCAAGCGGAATTTTAAATCTCCGCGGAAGCGATTCTGACGAAAGATATATAGGAACAGCTTATTTAGCCAACTTTACGTATAGCGTAAACAAATATATTTCGGTTGTAAGTGGTATTCAGTATTTTAAAACAGGTGCTTTTATCAACGACGTAATCCCGAATTCAAAAGACGGTGTTTTCTTTAATGCCCGCCTTGGATTCAAATTTTAAAAAACATCAATCTTAATTAATTTAAACACATAGAAACATAGCTTCTAGAAAATGTATAAAAGGCGTTTCACTTGCATAAATACACATAGCGGTACGTGCTAATTCGCAATCACCAACTTTGTCAAAGTTTAAAACTTTGACAAAGTTACGCCACAGACTATGTGTTAGAAACTAGTTTCTTTCTATACTCTTTTCAAAATAAAGAAAAATCTATGTCACTATGTGTTTAAAAATTTAATAAAACTAAAATTAGAACACTGATAACGCGGATTTGCTATCGCAAAGACGCTGATAAAAACGGATTTTTTAAATAAAATCTCAAAAAAATCTGTGTAAATCCGCGTCTTTGCGATAGCAAATCCGCTTCATCCGCGTCAAAATTTATGCGCTTAAAAAAATCAAAATAACAGTAAACAATTAAACCATGAAAACAAACACTTCAGTATACAGACTTAGATTTTCGCATCTATTTCTTTTAATTATAACATTTGCAGGCGCACTTAGTAACAGTACTTTTGCTCAAACGGCTTCAATAGGTTCTACGACAACTTGGGGGAAAGTCGACGGAATCGCAGTTAACGGATTGGTTCAGGGACCATCCGCAGCAGAAGCTGATTTACAAGTTGCCTGCGTTTTTGAATACACAGAGGGTGATATCTTCAACCCTCCTGCCCTTCCTGCCAACTTAAACGGAATGGTGCATTTAGATGATGCATTAAAAGGAATCATTACAGAATTACGCAAAAGCGGAAAATTCGAAGGTCACTCTCTTGAAACTTTATTGATTACACCTGCAAAAGGAACTTTAGCGTCAAAACAATTATTATTAATCGGATTGGGAGACCGCAATAAATTTACACCCGATTTAATGAAAAGTGTTGGTAGCACTGCCATGCGCGAAGCTCTTCGTTTAGGCGTTTCTAATTTCTCTTTCGCAAGTGATATCAAAGATGCAGGAATCGATTCTCCAACCGCTCTTGTAGCTGAAAATGTAGTTTTAGGTTCTTTTGAAGCTTATAGAACTCAGGCGTATTTGAAAGATAAAAAATTAGCCGAATACAAGCCTTTAAACAAAGTAATTCTATTGGCTGGCCCTGCTTTTTATACAGTTGCTGGAGAAGGAATTAAAGAAGCAATTTCAAAATTGAACGCTAAATAATCAAAGTTATGAAAGCAGATTTAATTTTATTCAACGGAAAAATTCATAGTTTCAATGCAGCAACTCCAGACGTTACCGCAGTTGCCATAAAAGATGGAAAATTTATTGCTGTTGGAAACGACAGCGACATCATGACCTTTGCATCTGAAGAAACTAAAATCATTGATCTTCAGAATAAAAGAGTCGTTCCTGGAATCAACGATTCACACATTCACCTCATTCGAGGCGGTTTGAATTACAATTTGGAATTGCGTTGGGATGGCGTTCCTTCTTTGGCAGACGCGCTTCGAATGCTGAAAGAACAAGTAGATCGCACTCCAAATCCGCAGTGGGTTCGTGTGGTGGGCGGTTGGTCTGAGTTTCAGTTTGCTGAACGCAGAATGCCGACTTTAGAAGAAATCAATGCCATTGCGCCAGATACTCCAGTTTTTATTTTGCATTTGTACGACAGAGCAATTATGAACAGAGCCGCACTGAGAGCCGTTGGTTACAACAAAAACACGCCAGCACCTCCAGGTGGACAAATCGAACGCGATTCTAACGGTGAACCAACCGGACTTATTATTGCTACTCCAAATGCGATGATTTTGTATTCGACTTTGGCTAAAGGTCCGACGCTTTCTTACGAGCATCAAATCAATTCGACTCGTCATTTTATGAAAGAATTAAATCGTTTCGGAATCACAAGCGTAATTGATGCTGGCGGCGGATTTCAGAATTTCCCAGACGATTATAAAGTGGTTAACGAATTGAATGAAAAGAAACAATTAACGGTTAGAATTGCCTACAATCTTTTCACTCAAAAACCAAAACACGAATTTGAGGATTTCTCTGATTGGATTGATACGGTAAAATTGTATCAAGGAAACGATATGTACCGCCATAATGGAGCTGGTGAAATGTTGGTTTTCTCTGCAGCCGATTTCGAAGATTTCTTGCAGCCAAGACCAGACCTTCCTGAAAATATGGAAGCAGAATTGGAAAAAGTAGTTCGCCTTTTGGTAGAAAACCGCTGGCCGTTTCGACTTCATGCGACTTATAACGAAAGTATTACCAGATTTTTGAATGTTTTCGAGAAAATCAATCAAGACGTTCCTTTCAACGGCCTTCCATGGATTTTTGATCATGCCGAAACCATCGACGAAAGAAACATTGAACGTGTAAAAGCTTTAGGCGGCGGAATCGCAGTTCAAAGCCGAATGGCGTATCAAGGTGAATATTTCACCGATCGTTACGGAGCAAAAGCTGCAGAAAATACGCCGCCAATTAAAAAAATGATTGAAATGGAAGTTCCTGTTGGCGCGGGATCAGATGCTACACGTGTGAGCAGCTACAATCCGTGGGTTTCAATGTATTGGATGACCGTTGGAAAAACGGTTGGCGGATTGCAATTGTACAATGAAACGAGATTAAACAGACAAACTGCTTTAGAATTATACACTAGAGGAAGCGCTTGGTTTTCGCAAGAACAAACTAAAAAAGGAGATATTAAGGTGGGAATGTTCGCTGATTTAGCTGTTTTAGATCGCGATTATTTTACTATCGACGACGAAGACATCAAAAAAATAGAAGCTGATTTGACTATTGTAGATGGAAAAATTGTGTATGCGAATGGGGATTTTTCTTCGTTCTCACCACCTCACATTCCGATTTTGCCAGATTGGTCGCCAACAAATATTTACAACGGATATCCAGTAAGAAGCAGTTTGCAAAGTGCGATTGAAAAAAATGCAAAAGCAGATGCAAAACCAAAACTGACTTCACAAATTCACAGCTGCAGCGGAAGTTGCGATGTTCATTTGCACAATCACGATGCTGCGAGAATGAGCAATGTTCCAGTAAACAATTATAATGCATTTTGGGGCGCTTTAGGCTGTTCTTGCTTTGCTTTCTAAATTTAAAAAAATGATCGAAATTATAAAACAAATATTACATTCCGATTTAGGAAATTCATTCAACAACGCAGCGCTTTTAGCATTTAGAGTATTGCTTGCAGTCGAACTTTTCAGAGTGCACGGAATGAAAAAATTCAGAGTCGAAAACGGACAAAAAGAACACGTTCCAAATCCGTTACATCTGCCTGAAAAATTGAACGGTTTGGTAGCTACATTTTCAGATACTGTTGTTCCATTTCTAATTATCCTTGGACTCGGAACACGACTTGCTGTTCTGCCCACAATTGGCGTAACCGCTATCGGATATTTTGTAGTTCACAGAAATGATTCGCTCGAAGTCCGCGACGTTCCGTACATGTACACGCTGTCCTTATTATTGCTTCTGGCGCTTGGCGCGGGAACCTATTCACTAGATTATTATTTATTAGAATTACTAAACAATTAATTTAAACACGTAGAGACATAGCACTGCCAGTCAACTTTGTCAAAGTTCAAAACTTTGACAAAGTTCTCGCAAAGAACGACACAAAGAACTATGTGTTAGAAACTAGTTTCTTTCTTTAATCTTTCAAAACAAAAGAAAAACCTATGTATCTATGTGTTAAATCAATTACCTCAAACATTAAATATCACTTATTAAACCCATTCAAAAATGAAAACAAACATCGGAATTAAACAAGAAAACATCTCAAAAGTTGTAGAGGTTTTAACTAAAATTCTTGCAGACGAATTCGTACTTTATACCAAAACAAAAAGAGCACACTGGAACGTTGAAGGTCCAGATTTCTACAACAAACATATCTTTTTCGAACAGCAATACGATGCTATCGACGAGATTGTAGACACAGTTGCAGAAAGAATTAGAGCTTTAGGACATTATACGCCAGCAACTTTAAAAGACTTTTTAGCGCTGACGCATCTTACAGAAGAACTAAAAGAAAATAACGATAGCACTGGCTTTATCAAAGAATTGCTTCTTGATCATGAAAGCATCATTATTTACCTTCGAGAAAATATTAATTTTATTGCTAATGACTTACAAGATGCTGGAACAAGCGATTTCATCACAGGTCTTGTAGAAAACCATGAAAAAATGGCGTGGATGCTTCGCGCTCATTTAAAATAAAAACAAATTATGGAAATTCAACAAAAAAATATTTGGTACGTAACCCTGCTTTTAACCATTATAGCAGGGTATTGCGATACCGTGACCTTTGTCGCTGCCGATTCGATTTTTTCGGCTCACGTAACGGGTAACTTTATTGTCTTTGCTTATCAGATTGTAAAAGGTTCAGATCTTCACGCATGGGTAAAACTGCTTACCTTCCCTATTTTTATTATTGCCGTAATTACAGGAGGAAGAATCGCTCTCAAAGCAACCAATCGTTACACTATTCTATTTTGGGAAGGCATAATTTTGCTTTTAAGCGGCATTGCATCTTATGTTTTTGGCTATTTGCAAAACTTCGAAGAATGGACCATGTATACCGTTGCTATGACAACCGTTTTTGCAATGGGACTACAGAATGCTTTTGGGAAGCTTTACGCGAAAGAAACCCACGGCCCGACAACAATGATGACAGGAAATGTAACGCAAGCTTCTCTTGACTTGGGAAATTTATTAAAAAACGGATGGAAAGATTTAGATGTTCTTCTAAGTTTTAAAAAGCAATTAGTTACTATAATCGGGTTTCTTGTCGGATGTTTTCTAGGAGCAATTGCAGGAAAGTTTTTCGGATTAGGAACTTTAATTCTGCCAGGGGCAGCAATGATTATTTGTTACTTATACCATCGAAATAACTAAGCAAAACGCCCATTTCAGATTGCAGATTTCTGATAATATAGTATCTTTAAAAAATGATTTTTAGCTTTTTTATCTAAAAAAAGCGTGCTAAATCCGTCAAAAGAAATTTCTAAAAAACTCCAAATTCTTGGCTTGAAAATTCTGAAATTATACAAAAAATGTAATGAAGGAGAAACTACTAATTGTTGAAGATGAATTTATAGTTGCAAATGATTTAAAAATCATGCTGCAAAAATCAGGTTATCAAGTTGTTGGTATTGCTGCTTCTGTGGCGCAAGCTCGAAAATTAATCGAAGAAAAAAAGCCCGACTGGATTTTGCTTGACATCATATTAAAAGGCAATCTAACCGGAATAGATCTGGCATGGGAACTTCGCGAAAGGAATCTGCCTTTTCTGTATATTTCAGCAAATACCAACCAGAGTACGCTTGAAGCGGTGAAAGCTACGCATCCGTACGGTTTTATGGTAAAGCCTTTTAGAGAAAAAGATCTTGTGGTGATGTTGGATATTGCGAGATATCGATTTAATCAGGAAAGAGAAAATCTAGCTCCAGCCGTAACAGTAAACCAAGAAATTGCGGGAATTATTGGCGAAAGTCTGTTATTAAAAGAAGCTATTGAAAAAATAAAAATTGTAGCTCCCGCCGAAACTTCTGTTTTGATTTTGGGCGAAAGCGGTACAGGAAAAGAAAGGGCAGCACACGCCATACACGAACTTTCGGCACATCAATCAAATCCGATTGTGGTGGTAAATTGTGCCGCTTTACCGCACTCCTTAATAGAATCTGAACTTTTCGGACACGAAAAAGGGGCTTTTACAGGAGCTAATTCCTTACGGATAGGCAAATTCGAGCAAGCCAATAACGGAACTATTTTTCTGGATGAAATTGGCGAGTTACCGCTCGATTCTCAAGTAAAATTATTACGTGTGCTGCAAGAGAAAGAAATTCAGCGACTGGGAGGCAATAAAACCATTAAAATTAATGTTCGCATTGTAGCCGCCACAAACAAATCGCTAGAAAAAGAAGTTGCTGAAGGCCGTTTCAGATTGGATTTATATTACAGATTAAATGTATTTCCGATACAATTGCCTTCTTTAAGAGAACGCAAAGAAGATATTGAAGTACTGGCTAATTATTTTCTGAAAAAATATGCAGCGAGTTCTAAAAGAAATTTAAACAGAATAAGTGCAACAGCTTTAGAACAATTAAAAAATTACAATTGGCCAGGAAATGTGCGTGAATTAGAACATTTAATAGAACGAAATGTCCTTCTCGCCAAAACAAACGAAATTGAAAAATTTGACTTACCTTCCACTACTTCCTCTGTTACTTTAGAAATCGGTACAGAAAAATTAAAGTCGATGGAAGAAATGGAAAAAGAACATATTATGAATGCGCTCCAAATCTGCAATGGCAAAGTCTCGGGTGCTGGCGGTGCTGCTGAACTTTTAAAAATGCAACCGCAGACTTTGTATTCAAAAATGAAAAAATTAGGAATAAAGCAGGGATATAATTAAATTTATTTAACCGCAAAGGTTTATTTTTTTTAAACCGCAAAGGCGCAATGGTTACGCAAAGTTCGCGAAGTTTTTTGAGATTTATTGAAAATGAAAGATCGCAAAGCTTTGCCTGCAAAGTTTTATCACACAGAGCTTTGCGAACTTAATCTTTAGATTTTGCTTAAACCTTATTAAAGCCTTAGCGAACTTTGCGTTCCCGATAGCTATCGGGATTGCGCCTTTGCGGTAAAAAAACTTTGCGGTTAAATCTCACGCAATAAAAAAACAAATACATGGAAACAATAAAACTAGAATTAGACGAAAAAAAACATGGAGCCTTCAACCTTTATGTAGACGATAAAAAATTAGGAGAAATGACTGTAAGTCTTAAACCAGATTTGCTAACAGTTTACCACACTGGAGTTGAGCCAGAAGCAGAAGGAAAAGGTTATGCCAAGAAACTTTTAGAAGAAATGGTTTCTTACGTTCGTGCCAATAACTTGAAAGTTTTACCACTTTGTCCTTATGTTCATGCACAATTTAAAAGACATCCAGACGAATATGAAGATATTTGGAAGAAATAATTAATTCTAAGCAAAGTTTATTGCCAGAGTTTGTCATCTCGACGGAGGAGAGATCACACAAGAAGCTCCACACAGCACATCGCCAATCTTTGTCGATTAACTAGTGCGATTTCTCCTTCGTCGAAATGACAAGATTGGACAAATCTGCTAAATCTATTAAATCTGCGAGAGAAAAATCTATACGCAAAAGTTTCTCGCAGATTTGGCAGATAGCGCAGATTTTTAATAACGAAAAGATTTACGCAAATTTTTAAAATAAAAATCTGCCGAAATCTCTTTAAATCTGCGTGAAAAAAAAATATACAAAGATTATTTGTCAGCCTAATAATTTAAAACAAAAACAACGATGAATACAGATATTTTAACAGACGGCGTACCTCTAAACGAAGCTAAAAAAGCCTTGATCCTGATTCACGGTCGCGGTGCAAGCGCTCATGATATCCTTTCAATTGCCAAACACCTTAGAGTTGATGATTTTGCATTGGTTGCGCCTCAGGCAGAAAACAGAACTTGGTATCCGAATTCGTTTTTAGCTCCTTTGAACGAAAATGAACCATCGTTTTCTAAATCATTAGAAGCGATCCATCAAGTTGTCGTGGCGATACAGCAAAACGGAATCGAAAAAGAAAATATTTATTTCTTAGGATTTTCTCAAGGCGCTTGTCTTGCTTTGGAATTCACTACAAGAAATGCAGCAAAATATGGCGGAGTCGTAGCTTTCACAGGCGGATTAATTGGTGATCAAGTTTATGAAAACCACTATTCTGGAAACTTCGAAAATACTCCTGTTTTTATCGGAACAAGTGATCCAGATTTCCACGTTCCTGTAGAAAGAGTCAATGAAACTGAAGTGCTTATGGAAAAAATGGGTGCAGATGTTACTAAAAAAATCTACCCAAATATGGGGCATACCATCAGCCAAGACGAAGTGGATTGTGCTAATGCCTTAATTTTCAACAAAAAATAATGATTACGATAACTCGTGTTTACAGCGATGCCAATGGAGAAAGCCATTTTGAAGACTTTGAAGTTCCGTTGAAAAACAATGGCGACATCGGATTTTTATCGGATGATGAGCCTGTCAAATCTATCGTTTTTAGGGAAGTCAGTCCTTCTTATGATTACGATTTTCACAACGCTCCAGATCGTCAGTATATTGTTTTGCTAGAAGGTGGCGTCGAAATCGAAACTTCATTAGGAGAAAAAAGAACATTCCCAACTGGTTCTATTTTATTGGTAGAAGATACTATGGGAAAAGGTCACAAAACTAAAAATCTTGAGCCTAAACTGCGAAAATCTATTTTTATAAAGTTGGTTTAAATTATTGGTTGATGGTTGATGGTTGATGGTTGATGGTTGATGGTTGATGGTTGATGGTTGATGGTTGATGGTTGATGGTTGAACTTTGTCAAAGTTTGAACTTTGACAAAGTTGAAGTTACTCTTTTTAACACATAGAAACATAGATTTTTTAATCTTGAAAAGGCTTAAGAAAGAAACTAGTTTCTAACACATAGTTCTATGTGTAATATTGCAAGTAAAACGCCTTTTACGCAAAGCTAAAACTATGTTTCTATGTGTTTAAAACTTTAAAGTCCTTGGCGTATTCTTTGCGAGAACTTTGTCAAAGTTTGAAACTTTGACAAAGTTGACATGTCGCACTATGTGCATTATTGCAAGTGAAACGCCTTTTACGCAAAGTAAAACCTATGTTTCTATGTGTTTAAAAAACTTTCCGACTGCAAAAAAATTAATCCAAAAAATGCTCTTTTTTAATTCCTAGTTTGCGCATTCTAGAAGTCAATGTTGTCGACGGTAAACCTAGCAAAACAGCCGCGCCTTGCGGGCCTGAAATTCGTCCGTTGCACTTTTTTATGACTTTTAAAATGTGCTCCTTCTCTACTTCTTGAAGCGTTTTGGTATAAAACTCATTTACTAAAACATCTGAACTAGCCATTACATTTTCAGGAAAAATCATTTCTTTGATTTTTTCGTCTTTGGCAAATAAAATGCTTCTTTCTACCATATTTTCCAGTTCGCGCACATTTCCAGGCCACGCATTTGCCATCATGCTGTTGAGTACTTTTTTAGAAAAACGTTTTACATTTCTGCCCATTTTTGCAGCATGTTTTTCTAAGAAAAAATGTCCCAAAATAGGAATATCTTCTTTTCGGTCGCGTAAAGCAGGAAGTTTTATCGGATAAACATTCAATCGAAAATATAAATCGTTTCTAAAGCGCTCGCCATAAACTTCTTTTTCAAGCATTTTATTCGTTGCAGCAATAATTCTGGCGTTTACTTTTATGCTTTTATTTCCGCCCACTCTTTCAATTTCTTTTTCTTGTAAGACCCGAAGCAATTTTCCTTGTAATTCTAACGGCAGTTCCCCTATTTCGTCTAAAAAAATAGTGCTGTTTTCTGCTTGTTCAAACTTACCGATTCTTTGTTCTGTCGCGCCCGTAAAAGCACCTTTCTCGTGTCCGAATAATTCGCTTTCAATTAGATTTTCAGGAATTGAAGCGCAATTAACTTTAATCATTTTTTGGTTTGAAACTTCAGATAAATCGTGAATTGCATTAGCTACAAGTTCTTTTCCTGTTCCCGTTTCGCCCAAAATTAAAACCGTAGAATTTGAAGATGCCACTTGCGAAATCAATTCGTAAACTTCTTTCATCGCACTGCTTTTTCCTATAATTCCGTGGAAATCTTCGTTCTTATTATTCTCTTTTTCTTTCTTTTTTCCTGAAATATTTCTTTTCAATTTTTCTAATTCAGCTCGAAGACTTTCATTTTCCTCTGTTGCAATAGTATTTTTCACCGTTATAGAAAGCTGCATGGCAATTCCTCTTAAAATACGATTCGATTCTCTGCTGAACGTTTTGGCATTTTTAAAGAAAAGAAAAAGCACGTTTCGATTTCCTTTTATATAAGGAAGACCAATTCCGAATGCATTTTTATAACCTTTTTTATAAATATTCTCAATGTAATCTGGGTTCTTTGAACTTGATAAATCAAAATGTACAACGTCTGCAGAATTCATGCATTCGTTAAAAAAACCATCATTTATCGTGAAACATTTTGAATTTGTATCTTTATAAGTTGAATGAAAGAGAAAATATTCTTCGTTGCTTTCATCTGAAGAAGTCAAAATAAAATCGTCAAATTGAAAGTTCTCTTTTAATATTCCGTTGACAAGAGCGCCAAATTCTTCTTTATTTAAAACTTCAGAAAGTGCCGTACAGATAGACATAATAAGCGTTTGCTCTTTTTCTCTTTCCTGTAGTCTATTTATTGTAATTGCAGCTTTATCTATAGGCTCTTGCATAAACGTATTTTGGCGGTGGTTGCGTAAAAATAAGGAATAGCTTTTAGTAAATAACTATCGATTTTCTAAATATGAAATTTTTAAAACATAAAATTACGATATATCGTAGGTGGTTAAAATTCTTTATTTCTCCAAATGCCTTGTTTTTAAAGCCTTTTGTATTTCGGAATGTTATTTGGTTGGCGTAAGTAGTTTTCAAAAACAGTGCGTTTTTATTTCTTAATCTAGGTTAATCGATGCAGAAGCATAACCGCCGTAAATTTGTAAAAGAAAAATCAAACAACAATTTAATAATAAAATACCATGGAAAATAAAATTTTAGGCTTACACCATATTACTGCAATTGCAGGTGACGCTAAACGCAATTTTGACTTTTATTCAAAAGTTTTAGGATTAAGATTCATTAAAAAAACAGTGAACTTTGATGATCCGGGAACGTACCACTTTTACTTTGGTGACGAAGTAGGAAGCGCAGGAACGATTCTGACTTTCTTCCCTTGGGGAGCAGGAATTCAGCAAGGAAGAAAAGGTTCTGGAATGGCTACCGAAATTGGATATTCTGTTCCAAAAGGAAGCCTTGATTTCTGGCAAAAACGTTTTGAGCAGTACAATGTAATTTACAACAAACCGGCTGAAAAATTCGGTGAAAAATATTTGACTTTCTTAGATCCAGACGGATTAAAATTGGAGTTAATCGAATCTAAAACAGACGATAAGAGAAAAGCTTGGGAAACTGACGAAGTAAAAGCTGATGTGGCTACAAAAGGTTTTCATAACATTACGCTGACTTTAAATAGCATTAAAGCAACTGCGGCTATCTTAACTGATATTTTCGGTTATAAATTGATCGATCAGGATGTAAACCGTTACCGTTATGCTACAGATGCAGTTGAAAATGCTGCTATTGTTGACTTAGTAGAATTGCCTGAAGAAAAACGTGGTTTAAATGCTAACGGAACTGTTCACCACGTAGCTTTCCGAGTTCAGAATGATGAAATTCTAATGAAATTCAGAGAAAAAATCGAAGACTACGGATTACAGATTACGCCACAAATTGACAGACAATATTTCCACTCTCTATATTTCAGAGAACCAGGAGGAGTTTTGTTTGAAATTGCAACAGATAATCCTGGATTTACGGTAGACGAAAGCTTAGAAGAATTAGGTCAAAACTTGAAACTTCCAGCTCAATATGAGTCTCAAAGAGAAGCTATTGAAAAACATTTGGTTAAAATAAATTAATTACTACTTTACATACAACACAACTCTTTTTTGAAAAAGCTATCCTGATTGGGATGGCTTTTTTTGTTTAGGGAATTGAAGGGTTATGTTTTTTATTAGGAAAATATTTTATATTTGAATGATTGTAAAACTGATTTGTTGGGGTTATTTATCCAAGTTTGGGTGTGATAAGTATGATCTTCAGCAGTATATATTAGTTATGCTTTATTTTACTTAAACAAAAACATAAAATGAAAAAAAACTTATTATTTCTATTAATATTAGCACTTATATCTTGTAACTCAAAAAAGAATGAACAAATGATAAATCAGGAAAACAATAAACCTATTACAACAATAGAAAACGCAAAAAAATATATTAAAGAGAACTTTAAAAACAATGAAGAAACTCTTCTAATTTCTGATAAGTTAAATGACCCAACTGGAATGAATATGGCAATTATAGTCAACGATATTTTAGGATTAGGTTACAATGTAAATGGATTTGAACAAAAAGAAGGTTATCGAATTTATAAGTATAAAAAACTTTAATTCTAATAATGTTTGGGGAAAATAATAAAAATAATGAATTTAAAATGCAAACAGAATTTTTGCAAAAAAATATGATTCCATTTTGAAATCCTCGCTAGCGCGAGCGTCTCGCTCGTGCACAGCTTAGCGGGCACTAGCGAGACGCTCGCGCTAGCGGAGGAAGCTGACTTCTCGAACATAACATTTTAAAAAAGCTGTCTAAATTCCACGCAGCTTTTTTAAATCTTTTCACATCACATACTATCTACTTTGGAGCAAAAAATTATAAGCTAAAATGTTTCTTAAAAATTTTAAAAACTATTAGCTTTACCCTTTCCAAACACTCCAAAACATGAAAAAAGTAATTTTCTTACTTTTACTAACTTTTTTAACCACACCCTCTTTTTGCCAAAATGAAACCAACAAACGTAAGCTTCAGAAAGATAGATTGATGCTTCATAATGTTGCTATTTATCTTCGCAACGTTAACCAAGGTTCTATCGATATTGACAGCGCCATGATTTTGGCTTGTAAAGCGCACAAACTTCCGTACACGCTTGCCAACGACGAAGGTTTTAATGACGGATCGAATTTTCCAGGAAATAATTTAATTACCAATAATTACGTTCGCGGAGCAGAATTACTATTACCAAGATTAAATCTAGTGGATCAAATTAAACTTTCTCTGCAAATTGGGAGTTTTTACCTTTTTAAGGCAGGCGACAAAAAAGATGACCTCAAAAATGCGCTTTTGTACATTAACAAAGCCGAAAAACTAGCAGAAAAAACCAAAATTCAGAAGTGGTATTTTCAATCTAAATATCTTCTCGCTAAGTATTATTCTCAAGCAGGCAAACAGCAATTAAGCAGCACGATTTTTTCTCAGCTGACACAAGCGGCCAGAAAAACAAAAGACGAAAACATTATAGCCGAAGCAATTGATCATCAGGGAACTTTTATGCCCGATAACAATAAAGAAAAAGTGGTTATTCTAAACGAGGCTTTGGCTATTTATAAAAAAATAGGCAACAAGGAAAAGGAGATTGAAACCTATATGAAAATAATTCCAGTGCATTTTTGGACGGGCAACATGAAATTGGCTAAAGAGGAGCTTCTAACCAGTCTTAAACTTCAGAAAAAAATCGGTTTTCCATACACACAGTATACTGAAACAACTATTTCGTATATCGAATTATTTCAAAACAATTTTAAAAATTCACTTTATTATGCTTTGCAGAGTGTTAGTTCGATGGAGAAAACCAAAGATTATGCGTTTGCAGATACTTTCTATATACGCTTAGGTAACGTTTACAACACCACTGGCTATTATGAAGATGCTATTAAATTTTACCAAAAAGGAATTGAGTACAATCAGAGGGAATTGAACTCAGGAACTTGGTACAAAAGTTTTTTCGGTGCTTTACGAGCGTTAATGGATAATTCGAAATTTTCAGAAGCTTTAAAATATTTGGAAACAAATTCTAAAAAATACCCTCCAAAAAATAATCTAGACAATATGATTCTGTTTCAGCTTAAAGGCACTTGTTACTACGAGTTAGGAAAATTAAAAGAAGCAGAAGCTAGTTTTGAAAAAGTTGATTTTTATGCTAAAAAATTAAACAGTACAGAAACGGTCAAAGATGTTGCAACAAGCACTTCGATTATGGCTTTGTTTTATATTAATATTAATAAACCGCAGAAAGCAAAGGAAATTACGGATCGTATTTTGGCAATGTCGCATAAGACTGAAGGTTTTAGCCGTCATACTCTGGAACTTTCTTTATTTAAAATAGATTCTATCAACGGGAATTATCTTTCTGCGATCGAACACATTAAAACTTATACGCGAATTCAGGATTCGATGGATGATATCAGAAAAAATCTTGATTATGAAAATTTGAAATTCAAATTTGAAACTACTGCTAAGGAGCTAAATATAAAATCTTTAAGACAACAGACCAATCTTCAGAAACGGGAACTGCATTCGTCCAGAATGTTAAACACGATTTCTATCAGCAGTTTACTTTTATTTCTGATTATCATCATTTTATTGTACAACAGAGCTAAAATAAAACAGCGCAACACAAGCCGACTGCAATTAAAAGAAAAAGAAATCAAGCTTAAAAATGTAAAATTGGAGCGGTTGGTCGAAGAAAAAGAATGGCTTTTGAAGGAAATTCACCATCGCGTAAAAAATAATCTTCAAACTGTAATTAGTCTTTTGAATTCGCAATCTTCTTATTTGAAAGATGATTTGGCGATTTCTACCATTAAAAACAGCCAAAATAGAATTTATGCTATGTCGCTGATTCATCAGAGATTGTATCAGGAAGATCATGTTTCGATGATTAATATGCCTGATTACTGCAATGAATTGGTGGAATACTTAAAAGAATCTTTTAATGCCGAACATATTCATTTTGAAGTAAAAATTGATGAAATCGAATTGGATATTTCGCAAGCAATAGCAGTGGGATTAATCACTAACGAAATCATAACCAATTCGATAAAGTATGCTTTTAAGGATAATTCAAATTGCATCATTCGATTCTCATTATCAGAGGTAAGCGAAAATTGTTATGAACTTGAAATTTCTGATAACGGAATTGGAATACCCGATATCGAAGAATTGCAAAATAGTAATTCATTCGGAATGACGCTTATAAATGGTTTAAGCAATACGCTTGAAGGTGATTTGTCTATTAAAAATGAAAATGGGCTTGGCTTTCAGTTGGTTTTTAAAAAGGATTTTAGATAAAATCAATTTTAACACATAAAAAATGTAGGCTCGGGTTATGAAGGCAGGAAGTTTTTTTTTGCCACAAATTCCACAAATTTCGCTAATTTATGCTCATGTGAAAATTTACTCTATTATTTCTCGAATTTTTACTACGTGATATTTTTTTTTGCCACAGATTAACAGATTAAAAAGGATTTTTAACTTACAGTTTGTCCTCCTGAGGAACGAAGGATCACACTAGAAGCTCTACAAAGATTGTTCGTCATACATTGAGGAATTACCTGTGTGATCCTTCCTTCGTCAGGATGACAAAAATAAGGTAAACAAAATTAGCGGAAATTTGTGGCGACCATACTTCGCGCCTTCGTGCCTTTGTGGCAGAAAAACTTAGCATCTCAGAACCTTAGCAACTTTACCTGTCCATCCACTGCTTAAACAAAGGTGTTTTTTCTCTGCTGATGATTACCTCGCGTTCGGGATCGAGCTTTAATTGGATTTTTAGTTTTGCGTTGAAGTAATTTGCAATAGATTTGATGCTTTCGGCACGAATGAAAAACTGGCGATTCGCACGGAAAAAGATATTCGGATCTAATTCTTGCTCCAATTCTTCCATAGTTTGCGGAATGGAAATAATGGCACCAGATTTAAGGAATAAATTACTGGTTTTAAATTCAGAATATACGAAGTCAATATCGGAGACATCTACGCTTTTATAGCCGTCACGATAGGTTACTAAAAAACGCATTCTGAAAACTGGTTTTTCAATCAGTTCTTTTAAAATTCCAGTGATATTGGTTACGTTGGTTTCGTTTTTATTTAAAGATTTGAATTTTGTTAAGGCAAATTCCAACTCCGTTTTTTCGATGGGTTTCATCAAATAATCAATGCTGTTTACCTTAAAAGCACGAATGGCATATTCGTCATACGCTGTAGTGAAAATTACGGGACAAGTGATTTCGATTTCGTCAAAAATAGCAAAACTCAGTCCGTCTGCTAAACGGATGTCCATTGTGATTAAATCTGGACATGGGTTCGATTTCAGCCACGCGACCGTATCTACCACTGTATCAATAATACCTAAAATTTCACAATTAGGTTCGAGCTCTTCCAGCAATCTTTTTAAACGGCTGGCGTTAATACTTTCATCTTCTACAATTAAAATTTTCATAACGCTTAAATTAATGGCAGATGGACCTCATAATAGCCGTTTGATTCGCTAAAAGTTGGCATTCTTTCAGATAAAATTTTATAACGGAATTCAATATTTTTATTTCCGATTCCAGTTGAAGCCAAGCTTTTTCCTGCAGTTCGCTGCAAGTTATTTCGAACAATAATGGCTCCAGAATTGGACAAAACAGTAATGGCAAGCGGATTGGCTAAAGTTGCCATATTGTGTTTTACAGCGTTTTCTACTAATAATTGCAACGTAAGCGGTGGCAAATGAAGCGCTAACGAAGCAACATCAACCTCAATTTTCAAATCGATTTTTTCTCCTAATCTTTTCTTCAATAAATAAAAATAAGCATTCAGAAATTCGATTTCCTCTTTTACGGTAATGGTATCTTTATTGGAGTTTGAAATCATATAGCGATATACTCTCGTTATATTTTCTAAAAACGACGCCGCTTCTTTCTGATCTTCATAAATCAGCTCAGTTAAAGTGCTGAAATTATTAAAAACAAAATGCGGATCTAACTGCATTTTAAGCGATTCTAATTTGGAACGGGTAACCGCTTCTTGAAGTTCTGAAGCTTTAATCTTTAATTCAGCCGTTTCTATAGCATTCAAACGCCATCTGTTTAACAGAAATATTCCGGTATGAATGGCACTAATGAAAAGCGAAATAATCGCCGCCATAATTTTTGACTGCCAAATGGTAACGAGATCATTTTCTTCTAATGCGGTGCAAGGGTACAAGTAATCCCAAACGCTAGAGAAGAGGAAGTTTAAAAGACTGTTTCCGGCAATTAAACAAATAAACTGTGCAATTGCCCTAAATACGGGATTTTGTTCCCAACTTATATAATAGTTTAATTTTCGGCCCACAAAGAGTGTGAGTTCCGTTAAAATAGCACAATAGACTAAAATGATGAAAATATCAAAGGTCTGCTCTATATCGAGCAGGCCTTCTTCTTCAAAATTTCTATAAGGATTAAGCCAGTAATAAGACGAGAGATAGACCAAAAAAACGGCTGGAATTACTATAACCCTGTAATATTTATAGAAAAAATTCTTGCCCGATTTTTTATTTTGGTTCTTTCTACCCATTTATCCCTCAACTGTAAAATTGAAAAATCCTATCTTAGTGTTCTATTAGGACAGCTTCTTCTTTGTTGTCTGCTTTTATAGTTGCAAGTGGATTTTTCTCACGCATAACGCCCCATTTCAAGCACGTTGCACCCCAAGAAAATCCTGCTCCAAAAGTAGTGATCAATACATTTTGTCCCTCCTTAAAATCGTCTTTGAAATCCCACAAACACAACGGAACTGTTGCCGATGTTGTATTTCCGTAACGATCAATATTTACTTTAACTTTTTCAAAATCAATATTCAAGCTTTCGCTGACAGCCGTAATAATTCTTAAATTGGCTTGATGCGGTACAACCCAATCAATTTTATCTGCCTCTAAATCATTTTTTGCTATAGCATCTTGCGAAACTTGGCTCATTGCTGCAACGGCTCTTTTAAATACAAAAGCTCCGTCTTGTTTTAAATAATGGGTCCTGTGCAAAAGACTCTGCATAGAAGTTGGATTTCTAGAACCTCCAGCTGGCACAGCCAAAGAAGAAACTCCGCTTCCGTCCGTTTTCAGGATTGTTTTCATTAAACCTGCATCAGATTCTGTTTTTTCTAATAAAACTGCTCCTGCTCCATCTCCGAAAAGAATGCAAGTATTACGGTCTTCATAATCTACGATAGAGCTCATTTTGTCTGCTCCAACGATGATTAGTTTTTTGTAGCGTCCGCTTTCGATCATGTTGGCACCCATTTCCAGCGCGTATAAAAATCCGCTGCAAGCTGCATTCATGTCAATTCCAAAAGCATTTGTAAGTCCGCTTTTATCGCAAACAATACTTGCTGTTGGTGCTAAAATGTGATCTGGAGTTGCGGTTGCCACAAGCAAAGCCTCAATCTCATTGCGATCTACATTATAATTTTCGAAAAGATTTTCAATCGCAGCTGCGGCAAGATCAGATGTTGCTGTATCGTCGTCTGCGATTCTACGTTCTCTAATTCCAGTTCTTTTAATGATCCATTCTTCCGATGTATCAACAGTTTCTGAAATCTTTTTATTGGTCAAAATTGATGATGGCACGAAACCACCTATTGCTGTAATAACTGCGCTCATTGTTTTTATTTTTTTTTAAGCTTTGTACTCTTAGAACGCAATGCTTACTACTTTTTCTCTTCTTTTACAGCTCTTTAAGAACTGATACAAGGAATATAATTGTATTCCTTAAAGCCGATTAAATCTGCTGAAAACACTTTTTCTCTGAGAAATATTGTTTTTAAAAAACAGAACAAGCTAAAATCATTATATAAAATCCAATTAAAATAAATTAAAGATCTACACCAAGTGTTCTCTCGGTACTGCTGGGTATAAAATCTTTAATTTACCTTATTTTAAAATCATACAATGCTGTTTCAGTTTGTAGATAATTCCCAATTATAGCTATTGCCATACGGATAAAAAAACCTAATTGCATTTAAGTTTTAGAGTGCCACAAAATTAATTTAAAAAAATCTTAAACCAGCAGACAATTAAGAATAATTAACAAAACTGGCTGAAATATTAAAATATATTTTTGAAATTCGACATCAAGCACTAAAAATTATAAAATCCCTAAAATCAAGAAAAATCTGTTAAAGTTTATTTTGATACTTTTTCTTCAAAAAAACAGTGTAATTTTTATATCATTATTTTTAAATCAAATCAATCTTTAATAATTCGGAAACGACAATAATGGGATGTCAAGTCCAGCTGCCAGAATCCTAGTTTTGCTTCTGTGGACTAAGGAATCCCAAAAACCATATTTTTGAGGTACCATAATCAGCAAATCAGCTTCATAGTTTTTAATTTCCTTCTTTATTTCGTTAATAACCGCATTTGATCTGACTGTCTTATACAAATATTTAACATCTTCAAACTCTTTTTCAATATTCGAATTCATTAAAACTCTGTGCTGTTCTTCTTTTAAATCGTCCAATTTATCATCTACGCTGAAAAACTCAATTTCTGCTTCAAAATCTCCTAGAGTATTTTTAATCCAACTGAATCTTTTAATAGCCGAAAAACTCAAACTATCGCAAGCATATAACACTTTTTTGAAGTTTATAAAACGTGCATTTTCAGGAACAGCCAAAACTGGAATACGCAGATTTTTAATGGCGGTTGTGGTCGAATTTCCAAGTAATTCCTGTTCAAAAGAACGTTCAGCCATTCCCATTACTACAACATCTGCATTGGTTTCTGCAATAATTTTCGGAAGTTCATCTTCCAAAAAAGAATACGTACAAATGGCAGAAGTTTCAATTTTAAATGCATCGGCTATTTCCTTAGCAGCGTTTTCTAGCCTAGAAATTGCTTTATCAATCTGTTTCTGCATGGCGTCTGCAGTTATATGTGAGTTGGCGCTGTGCACACTCAACGAAAATGAATTAAACAAAACCAATTTTGCGCCCGTAGCTTTTGCAAGTCCGGCTGCATAATTAACCGCATTGGTGGCGATGGCAGAAAAATTTGTCGCGGCGATTATAGTAAGAGGTGAATTCATAATATACAATTAAGCTTTTCAGCAAAATTCCTGAAATAAAGGCCTCAATTTATTTTTATATAACCGAATAATCATTTTTAACGACTCAACCGTAAAATTTCATTCCTGAAAAAACAGGCTTTCCTTTTTTGTTTCTTAATTTAAAAACCATTAAAATTATAAGTCTTAAAAAGTTTTAATATTTATTACTTTTACTCGTATTAAAATTGCAGCAATGGATGCCAAATCTCTCTTAAAAGAACATGTTTCAAAAATTGTTTCGTTAACTGACGAACAGTTTGATTATTTCTTCTCACATTTTAAAGCAGAAACTTTCAAGAAAGGGCAAACGATTATTTCAGAAGGCCAAGACGTTGACAAAGAGTATTTTGTCGTTTCGGGCTGTCTGAAATCCTTTTATGTTAATGATGAAGTAAAAATGTACATTCTGCAGTTTGCCATGCCAACTTGGTGGGCATCTGATTATGCGGCGCTTTACAACAAAACCAAAGCCACAATCAATGTAGATTGTATTTCTGATGTTGAAATTCTTTCACTAACAAATGAGGACCGAGAAAAAATCTGTCGCGAATTACACGAAATTGAACATTTTTTCAGATGGAGAACGAATCGCGGTTATGTGGCTTCTCAAAAAAGATTGCTTTCTTTTATGAATAATGACACCAAAACGAGATATGAAGAACTGCTTTCACTCTATCCTGCATTATACAACACTGTTCCAAAACATTTAATCGCTGCTTATCTTGGCGTTTCTCGAGAAACTTTGAGCCGATTGTACAACGCTTCTAAACCGCATTGACGAATGTGATCTACATCACGTAATCGATTTTGAATGTCGCCATTACTTTGTACTATAAATTAATAACAATTTAAAACACAGAAAAATGGAAACTCAAAATTTTAAAATTTCGAATACTGAAAGTCAAGTTAACTGGATTGGAAAAAAAGTTACTGGACAACACAATGGAACAATTAATATCGAGGAAGGTAATTTTACTTTTTCTAATGATGAACTTACTGGAGGAAATGTTGTTATCGACACTACTTCTATCGTAATTCTTGACGTTACCGATCCCGCAACCAATCAGCAATTTGCAGGACATTTGGCTTCTGACGATTTCTTTTCTATAGACAAATTTCAAACAGCAACTTTAGACATTAAATCTGTTTCTAAACAAACTGAATCAGCTTATTTTATTGAAGGTAATCTTACTATTAAAGCAATTACACATCCGATTGGTTTTAATTTGGAAGTAAAAAGAAACGAAAGCGACTTAAAAGCTTCAGGTAAAATCATTATTGACCGCACTAAATATGATATGAAATTCCGTTCTGGAAATTTCTTCACCAATCTTGGGGACACTTTGATTTACAACGAATTTGAATTGGAGGTAAACCTAACAGCAAAACTTGCTTAATACCTAGAAATCATGCCATACGTAAAAATTGAAGTAACCCGTGAAGGCGTTACAAGAGAACAAAAACAGCAGTTGATATCTGGCATTACGCAACTAATAACAGATGTTTTAGACAAAGACCCGAGCCTTACACATATCGTGATTCAGGAAATAGAATTAGACGATTGGGGATTTGCAGGCGAACAGGTTTCTGTATTGCGTGAAAGAGGCATTACAGCTCAAAAGAAATAATTTAAAATCAGAAAAAATGAAAACAATTATAGTAACCGGTGCCTCAACAGGCATCGGTAAATCAATAGCTCAATTATTTTTAGAAAAAGGCTACAATGTAGTGATCAATTCTGCCAATTTGCAGAATCTTGAAACTACTTTTAAAGAATTAGGACATCATAGCCAATTGGCGATGATACATGGCGACGTAAGCCTTATCGCTACAGGAAAGCAATTAGTTCAAACCGCTTTAGAACGTTTTGGAAGTGTCGATGTATTAATCAATAATGCAGGGATTTTTCAGCCACAATCTTTCTTAGATGTGGAAGAAAAAGATTTGGATCGCTTTTTAAACATCAATTTAAAAGGAACTTTTTTTACAAGTCAAGCTGCGGTAAAACAAATGCTGCAACAAGGCGAAGGTTCTATCATTAATATCGGAACTGTTTTGGTAGACCACGCCATTGACGGCTTTCCTGCCACCGCTCCTATTTCAAGCAAAGGCGGTGTTCATGCTTTTACAAGACAGCTTGCAGCTGAATTCGGAAAAAACAATATTCGAGTAAATGCTATTGCTCCTGGTATCATTAGAAGCCCGCTTCAAGCTAAAACAGGTGTAGATAATGCCGATAGTTTAGCTGGATTGCATCTTTTAAAACGTATTGGAGAAACTAGCGATGTCGCGCAATTGGCACTTTATTTGGCTGAAAGCAATTTTGTAACGGGCGAAATCATTAATTTAGATGGCGGTCACGTTGCGGGTCACAGCATTTGATAATTTCAAAACTTAAAATCATGGAAAATTTTGGCACAAACGCAGCCTTGATTACAGCTGTGCTTATGAATTATTTTAACGGGATTTATAATGGCGATGTTCCTTTATTGCAAAGTGTTTTTCATCCGCAAGCGATTGTCTCGGGTGACATTAACGGACAGCCTTATTTTAAAACTTTAGACCAATATCTTGAAGGTGTAAAAAACCGACAAAGTCCACAGGAATTGGGAGAAGAATTCAAGATGAAAATCTTATCTTTAGAAATCATCAATAATACCGCTGTAGCGAAAGTTCAGGTTCCAATATTCGAGTACAATTACTATGATCAGCTAAGCCTTGTCATTGTTGACGGAAAATGGGTTATTGTGAATAAATTACTAACAAACGTAAAATAAATACCATGTGGAATTCAACCAAAATAACACAATTACTAGGTATTGAGTATCCAATTTTACAAGGTCCGATGGGCGGTGGTTTTTCAACTGCCGCACTATTGGCTTCTGTAAGCAACGCGGGCGGATTGGGCAGTTACGGCGCTTACACCCTTACTCCAGAAGAAATTCGCGAAGCTGGAAAAGAAATTAAACTTGCAACTTCTAAACCTTATAATATCAATTTATGGGTTAATGATGTTGACCAAAGTCTTCTTAATTATCCTCCAGAAAAACTGGAAAAGATAAAGCAGCATTTTAAACCTTATTTTGATGAATTAGGAATTCCGCTTCCTGATTTGTCTTCTGATATTCCTTCTAAATTTGAAAAACAAGTTGAAGTTTTATTCGAACTCCAACCCGCTGTTTTTAGTTTTATTTTCGGAATTCCATCAAAAGAAATCCTTCAAGAAAGCCGAAAACTTGGGATAAAAACCATTGGCGCAGCAACCACTTTAGAAGAAGCATTAGCTTTAGAAGATGCTGAAGTTGATGTCATCATCGCTGCAGGATTTGAAGCAGGCGGACACAGACCTTCTTTTCTGAAACCTGCACAAGAGTCTTTCACAGGATTATTTAGTCTCGTTCAGCAATTAAAAGCAAAAACTAAAACGCCAATTATCGCTGCGGGCGGAATCATAGATGCAAAAGGAATTGCAGCCGCCCTAACTTTAGGTGCCGATGCTGTGCAATTGGGAACTGCTTTTATGGTGACCGATGAATCTGGCGCCACTCCTGTTCATAAAGAAATGCTTTTTAAGAATCCGAATGTTCCAACTACGGTTTCAAAATCGCTTACAGGAAGAATGGGCCGAATGATCAGCAATAAAATCTCTGACGCTGTTCCTTTTGAAACCGAAGTGCTTCCTTTTCCGCTTCAAACCAAATTAATCGCACCTCTAAAAGTCGCCGCGCTAGCTCAAGCAAGAACCGACATGATTAGTTTTTGGTCAGGGCAAAATACAAGCAATTTAAAACATCACAAAGCAAGCGAATTGATGCAGGCTTTAATTAATGAAACGTCTGCGTTACTGTAGTTTATTTACCGCAAAGCACGCAAAGATTTTTTCACCTAATAAGACTTTATAAAAACGCAAAGGTCGCAAAGCTGTGTGTGCAAAGAATTACGCACATAGCTTTGCGACCTTAGTTCATCTCAAAAATTAGCGTGCTTTGCGAAAAATCTTAGCGCCCTTTGCGTTTAAGTCACACGCATTTCACAACACAAACTCATAACTCATAACTCATAACTCAAAAACTGTCCATTTCACCCCAAAGTTTGTCCGCTTCAACCTATTTTCGATTTCGTTTTTAAGGCTTTCAACGCACATTTGTACCGTTAAATAACTTTAAATATCAAAATCATGAACTCAAAAACAACAAAAATTATCTATTGGACAGGCGCAGTATTAACTTCATTATGGTTTGGCGCGAGCGGTTTTTTCGAATTAACAAACAATCCAATAGTTTGGGGAATCACACAACAATTAGGATATCCAGCACATTTCATTTACATTCTTGGCGTTTTTAAACTAGCTGGTGTGATTACACTTTTAATTCCGAACAAATTGTTACGATTGAAAGAATGGGTTTTCGCAGGAATATTTTTCGATATTATCTTTGCTTTCTTTTCAAAAATTGCGGTCTTAGGTTTTGGCGCTGCAACCGATGCGATTATCGCTTTTGTAATGGTAAGTGTGACTTATGCAATGTATAGAAAATTGTATACAGCGACTTATACTCCATCTTCCGCAAATTTTTAATAAACGTAAATTATTCTAAAATAAGCTCCAGCGGAGCGGAGTATATTAGCTGGAAAAAATATGTCGCTCCGCTGGAGCTTATATTGTAAATATTTATTCTTTGCTATAAATATTTCGCTTCTCTGAAGCTTGCTAAGAATCTAAAAGAATCTTCTAAAGCTTTTTATATTGAAAACACAATTCTTTGCTATAAACATTTCGCTTCTCTGAAGCTTGCTAAAGAATCTAAAAGAATCTTCTAAAGCTTTTTATATGAAAACACAATTCTTTGCTATAAATATTTCGCTTCTCTGAAGCTTACTAATAGTCTCTTGTAGACCTTAAAAGATAAATATTCTAAAAAAAGCTCCAGAGGAGCGGAATGTTTATAGAAATCGAATAAGGCAAGTGAATAAAAGCTCCAGCGGAGCGAAATATTTATAGAAGACGAATTAAACAAGGGGAAAAAAGCTCCAGCGGAGCGACATATGTTATATAGTTTCTAAAAAACATGTCGCTCTGCTGGAGCTTTATCTGGCAAACATTTATTCTTTTGCTATAAATATTTCGCTTAGCAGAATCTTCCAAAAAATGAGGCTATAACACCTCCTAAAATTTTTATTTAAACTTAATTCTTTCCAATGAAAAAAATAATTCTCATTCTCTGTTTTATACTTTCAGCTTTGTTTTTTATTAGCTGTTTTATGTTTCCTGGATTGTAAAATCAAGCCAATTAATTTATTTCAGAAAACGAATAAATTGATTGGTTTATCGGTTTTCTAACCAGCTTAAAAATGATGTTGCTTTCTCTTTTCCGACCAATAATTTCTCTTCCGTCGGAACGCTTAATTTCACGATTATTTTACGCGAAAAATAATGCTCCGCTTCTCGTATTGCCGAAAAATTGACCAAATATTGTCGGTTGATTCTAAAGAACTGAATTGGCGATAAAAGCTTATAGATTTCGTCTAATGATTGCGTTAACGGATATTCATTTTTATCTAAAGTCATAATCGTTGGCGTTTCATTTTTGATGAAAAAAAACGCAATATTCTCCGTTAAAACCGTTTGATATTTATTGTTTTTGAAAACCAAAAAACTGCTTTTTCCTTTGTTTTCGCCATTTCGCGTTAATAAAAGTTCGAAATCGGGCATTGCTTTTTTATTTCTTTGGAAGAAGTTTTTCAATTCTCCAGCTTTCTTCAAAGCCTGCGAAATGCTATCCCTTGAAAAAGGCTTTAGAACATAATCGATTCCGTTTGACTTGAAAGCTTCAATGGCATAATCATCAAAAGCCGTACAGAAAATCACGGGTGAGACTACCTCAACATTTTTAAAAATCTCGAAACATAGGCCGTCTGCGAGCTGAATATCCATAAAAATAAGATCGGGCTGATCATTTTCCATTAGGTAATCAACCGCTCCATCGATGCTTTGAATATACGACAAAATCTGAACATCGGGTCTGATGCTCAGAATAAGCTGACCAAGTGCTTTGGCCGTTTTTACTTCATCTTCAATTATTATGATATTCATAACTCAGTGGTATTTTTACTTTAAAAGTGGTTTCGTCTTTATCAATTTCAATTTCTTTGTGAATCAGGTGCATAAAACGCTGGTTGATGTTGTCCAAACCAACACCTGTAGATACTGCTCCTCTTTTGAGCTGAATTTTATTTTCTATTACTAAAAACTCATTTTCGGTATAAAGTTTAATTATCAAAGGTTTATCTAAAGAAACGACATTGTGTTTGATGCAGTTTTCAATTAGCAATTGCAAGCTAAAAGGCGGAATTGCACAATCGTACTGTTTTTGATCTACTTTATTTTCTAAAACAAATCCGTCCTCAAAACGGGCTTTCAGCAGATAAACATAGGAATCCAGAATCTGAAGTTCTTCGCTTAGCGGAATCAAATCCATTTTTCGGCTTTCTAATGTAAAGCGATAAAAATCAGATAATTTCAATATAAAATCAGAACTCTGCGGATCTTGCATATCGACCATCGATTTCAAAGTATTCAAGCTATTAAAAAGAAAATGCGGATTAACCTGCTGTTTCAGCAATTCGTATTGAGCACCTAGATTTACAGCTTTTGTACGTTCTAGTTCTACTCCCATTTGCTGTGTCTGGTAGTTTTGAAAAAGCAAATGCAAGAACATATAAACAATCAGGTTAATCAAAACACCGCGGAGTTCGAACATAATTGGCGCGTCCATTTTGGATACCTGAAAAAGTTCCTGATGTGCGATTACGAGAATTACCATCAGCAGAATTCCCATTACCACACTCAACAAAAGTTTCCAGTTAAACAGATTTTTATTTGCTTTATGCGAAGAGAATTTGGGTAAACTATAAATATTATAATACCATATAAATAGGGAAAACATCAGTGTAATCGAAGAATTTATGATAAGATCACCAGGTGTGGAAGCAACATCAAATAATTTGGGTATCGAAGCCATAATCGCCAGTGCTATAGAACTTCCCCAAATTACTTTTTGAGAAACCTGAAAGCGTTTAACTTTTTCCATAATTAAGGTTTGTTTTTGATCTTACTCTGCCAAAGATAGGTTTATTTTGAAAGGATTTTTCACGCAGATTTAAAAAGATTTAGGCAGATTGTGCAGATTTTTTATTTTTTCTAAACACATAGAAACATAGATTTTTTTTATTTTATTCTTAAATGAGATAAAAGAAAAAAACTAGTTTTTAACACATAGTCAGACTGCGTAAAAGCTTTGTCAAAGTTTCAAACTTTGACAAAGCTTAAAATAACAGCTATGTGTATTTATGCAAGTGAAACGCCTTTGTACGCAAAGCTATCTATGTTTCTATGTGTTTAATTTTTTAAGTAAATCAAAAAAATCTGCGATATCTGCAATAATCCTTTTAAATCTGCGTGAGACAAAAAAACTAAGCACGTTTCACACCAAGAATAGCGCCCGATTTCATATCCTGCACAAAGCCGATCACTTCAAAATCTTGCGTATTAAAATTCTTAGGCAAAGTGATGGTCGAATTTCCTCTTGCGGTTTTCAAATCGATCGTCTGCAAACGCTGTACAATTTGGTAATGCGATAAAACGCGATGCGCATTCTCTCCTCTTTTTACATTGCTTTTAGCCGATTTTTGAACAATTGCAATAAGCAAATGACTATTTTTAAAAGCGCCATTAATACTGTAGCTTAGCGTCAATCTATCATTTTGCTGTTTAGTTTCTAAAGACAAATCAACCGCGGCAGGTTTTGAAAGTGCTGATTTGATTCCGTTTCGCAAACTGGTTTCCTGAGAACCGATATAATCTGCTTTTCCGTTAATGATTACTTGCGGAGTGTATATGGGTTCTTTTCCAAGAAACTGAGCGTAATCGTATTGTCTTTGGGTATAATTAGCATTGCTAAAAATATCTTTCCAGCCTTGTTTGTCCCAATAATCTACATGATAAGACAAGACGTAAACGTTCTTATCCTGATATTCATTCTGAATCTTTCCGAGCAATTCATCTGCAGGCGGACAACTCGAACAGCCTTCTGAAGTATATAATTCTAAAAGCGCAAAACCTTTTTTATCTGAGTTTTGACTGAAAATGCTGTTTGCACTTAGAAAGAACACCATTATCAAACCCATTAGTATATTTTTCATAACATTTTTTTGGTTGATTGTTGTTGGTTGTTGGTTGATTGTCTCTTCTTTGGTAAAAAACCCAAAACTACCAACCAACAACCATCAACTAAATTTAAAGGATGTTAAGTTCAACGTAAATATTTCCTCTCGTTGCTTTAGAATACGGGCAAGTCTGGTGCGCTTCTGCTGCTAAAGCTTCTGCAGTTTCAGTGTCCAATCCTGGAAGACTAATGTTTAATCTCGCTTGAAGCGAATATTCTCCTTCTCTTACGCATAAGTCAACCTCAGCATCTACTGCAGTTTCAGCAGGAAGTCTGATTCCTTGTTTTGAAGCAGCAATTCCTAATGCTCCAATAAAACAAGCTGACCATCCCGCAGCAAATAACTGCTCTGGATTTGTTCCCGGACGTGAAGATCCCGGTGCGCTTAATTTGATATTCAATTGTTCGTCTGAACTTTGAGAAGCTCCTTCTCTACCGCCTGTTGTGTGAGTTTTTCCTGTGTATAAAACTTTTGTGCTCATGTTTTCTAATTGTTAATTGTGAGTTGTTAATTGTAAATTTTTATATACTTTATGTTGATTTTTTTTGTGAGATGTAAAATGTAAGTTGTGAGAGGAATTAACCATTAACAATTTACAATTCACCATTATTTAGCGACGTCTATAATCGCTTGTGCAAATGCTTTCGGATCTTCTTGCGGAACGTTGTGTCCGATTCCTTTTAAAATTCTGTGTTCGTATTTTCCTGTGAATTTGTTTGCGTATGCTTTTCCATCCGCGAAAGCGCCGTCAAAATCACTTCCTATGGTAATGGTTGGGACTTTAATTTCTGGTTTTGCTGCCAAACGTTTTTCTAAAGCATCGTATTTAGATTCTCCTGCTTCTAAAGATTGTCTCCATCTGTAATTGTGAATCACAATTGCTACGTGATCTGGGTTATCAAAAGATTGAGCGGTTTGATCATAAGTTGCTTTGTCGAAATTCCATAACGGAGAAGCAATTTTCCAGATTAATTTATTGAAATCGTAAGTATTTTGTGTGTAACCTTGTTTTCCTCTTTCGGTTGCGAAATAATATTGGTACCACCATCCTAATTCAGCTGTTGGAGGAAGCGGTTTTAAATTTGCTTCTAAATTCACTACCAAGTAACCACTTACTGAAACCAAACCTTTTACGCGTTCTGGCCAAAGCGCTGAAACTACCACTGCTGTTCTCGCTCCCCAGTCGAAACCGCCAATTACGGCTTTGTCTATTTTAAGTCCATCCATAAAAGCGATAATATCACTTGCTAAAGCTGCTTGCTGACCGTTTCTAAAAGTGTCTTTAGAAAGAAAAGTTGTGGTCCCGAATCCTCTTAAATATGGTGTAAAAACATGATATCCTTTTGCTACTAAAAGCGGAACAACTTCGTTATAACTGTGAATATCATAAGGCCAGCCGTGAAGTAAAATTACTGGGGTTCCGTTTGCAGGTCCTGATTCTGTATAACCAACGTTTAATAAACCTGCATTGATTTGTTTTAAAGTTCCAAGTGAACTGCTTACTTCTAGTGTTTTTTCTGTAGAAGTTTGAGCTTGAGTCAAATTTGCATTCATAAAAAGGACTGCAATTAAAACTATTTTTGTTGTGATGCTGTTTGTAATTTTTAAGATCGTTTTCATAATATTTATTTTTTTTAGTATTTGATTATCAGTTAATTTCTTCGTCAAAGGTATCTTGGCAATGGTTGTTTTAAAAGGTAAAAAAAGGTGAAGTGGACAAAGTTGGGGTTGAAGTGGACAAGGTCTAATTGTGAATTGTGAATTGTGAATGTCCGACTTGAAACCTGAAACTTGAAACCTGAAACTTTAAACAAGTACTACTTCTTCAACGTTAAAATTGGTTTTCCTTTTTCTACAATATAAGTTGCTAGTTCTGCTGCGTTGGAATTCGTATTATTTTTAGCGGAATGCACTACACCTGCTGGAATAAAAAGTACTTCTCCCGCTTTTAGTACTACAGGTTTTTCGCCTTCGATTTGATATTCTAAAGTGCCTTCAATAACGTAAATCACTTCTTCTCCTGGATGATAGTGGTTTCCAAAGGCTGAATGTGCTGGAAAATCGATTCTCGCTTGAACCATTTCTTTTCCTGGAGTGCTTAAATCGTGTCTTTGCAAATCGGTGCGTTTTACTCCTGTTTGTGCTGCAAGCTGATTCGGAACTAAAAAGGCGATAATTCCTAAAATGATAATAGCTATTACGACCCATGTTTTTTGTTTTTTCGTTTCCATAACTTTTGATTTTAATTATTTGTTTTTCAGTTAATTTCTGAGTCAAAAGTATTTCGATAAGCCTTCTCAGAAAATGAAAAAATAGTTGAAACGGACAAATTTCAGGGTGAAACGGACAGGCTATACCTTGTGGAATTTGAGATGTCAAATGCTGGACGTTTTTAACCGCAAAGGACGCAAGATTTTATCTGTAAGAATTTGTAAAAACGCAAAGGACGCAAAGCTAGACGAATAAAATCTTTGTGTCTTTGCGACTTTGCGAGATTAAAAAAAACTTGCGAACCTTGCGTAAACCATTGCGTGCTTTGCGGTTAGAAAACGAAAAAATCAGGTCCAGTATTTCTACCATCCCTGATTTTTGAATATAACTAACTTTATTTTTAGACATTCGCCTTTCGACTTTAAAATTTTTACCTTCTTCCTCTAAAACCACCTCCGCCTCTAAATCCGCCACCGCCACCTAAACGGCCGCCTTCTCTTTGGAAGTTTTGAAAATTTCGGGTTTGCATTTCTCCTCGATCTCTTGAAAAAGCAGAACGGTCCAAATCATTTGTAATAGCTGGATGACCAGCCTCTCCTAGCGGTTTATTCGGTTGCCCGAGTGTTTGATTTGCTTTAGGGAAATTATCACGCTGCCTTCCTTCGCCTATTCGGGTTTCGCCTCCTAAATTTTGGTTGGCTTTCGGCAAGTTGTCACGCTGAATTCGCTCTCCAGCTCCATTTGCTCCAAGCCCCGTATTCGGATTATTTCTTTCAATTTGCTCTCCAGCTCCATTTGCGCCAAGTCTTTCGTTAGGTTTATTTCGCTCAATTGCATTTCCCGACTTTTTAGAAGAACCTAAAGTTCCTGCTTGTGTCCAACCACCATTTCCGTTATTATAATGACTCCAGTTGCCGTTGGCATCTCTTTTATAAACATGACCGTCGTGACCTGCGAAAATATTATTATTGTTGGTATGAATAGTTGTTCCTCCGCCTCTTCGATGCGTAATTACACCTTTATTGCCGCCCGAAGTTTCATAGCCAATTGCAGTTCCTCGTCGAGTTGTAATATGTCCTGTTTCTGCCCATTGACGTCCATTTGTCGCAGCCGAATGTCCCCATTGCGCATACGCATTATGCCCTTGGTTGGTTCGAGCGTAATTTCCTGTCCATGGATTATAAGTGCTCGTTGCCGTGCGACCTCCGTACCAGCCTTGAACACTTGCAGAACGTCCGTATCTACCTGTTGCAGGATTGTACCAAGCCGAAGTTCCTGCAGCGCCATAAGGTCCGTAAACGCGTCTTCCTGCGGCATAACCACCAGTCCACGGGTTGTAAACTGCTCCTCCTCCATACGCATAAGGCCACGGGCGATAAATTGGATACAACCCGCCATAATACACATAAGGCGGATAATACCATCCTGTACCATACGTCAAAATAGCGCCAAACGTAGCACCAATAATAAAAGCGCCCAAATAACCCGCGGTTGAACTGCTTTCTACCGTTGTATCGGTTGTGGTTTGCGTAACATACGTCACATTATATACAGGCGAACTTGGCGGAATCTTATAAATTTCTTTCGGAACAGAATCTGCTGTTTTCCAAGGACCATTCGGACTTGTCGACATAAACCAAACCGCCTGAAAACATAAATAATACAAATCGCCCACTTTTATAATCTTCTCTTGCGTATTGCTTGCATATTGCATTTTCGTGCCTTCAATAGGTTTAAACTGAGGCGTTCCACCATCGTAGGCAACTTTTACTTTTGCTTCGGCATCCGATTTTTTCAAAATGGCCGTTGTCGGAACTTGCGATAGCATTACCGCATCATTCGCTTCTTGCGTTCCAGGCACAGATGACAGTACATTGGCACGCGGAGAATCTTTCGGAATCTTAGCAAAATCAGCAGGCAGATTATTTCCTGCATACGACCAAGGCCCGGTTAATGTTGCAGATTTAAACCATCTTCCAGATAATAACACATAATATTGACCGTCTCCTTCATTAGCAAAAACATCATTTTCGGTATTATCAATGTACATTAATTTGGTTCCGTCAATTTTAACGAATTTCGGGCTTCCATTTACGGCAATCAATTCAGCAGGTTTATTGCTGTAGAAAACCTCGGGAGCCGCTCCCGAAGACGGTGGCGGAATCATCTTGTTGACTTCATCATAATTCTGTCCTGAAGGCAGATTGTTTAAACCCACTGGCAATTTGGTCGTTTTCGTCCATTTACCTGCAATGTTTTTAGAAGTCAGCCAGATAGTATCAACCAAGAGATAATAATCTTTTCCCGTTTTATCATAAAACAAATCCCAATTGGTATTCACCACAAATTGAATATCCGATTTATCGATAGGCACCAAAACAGGTTCTCCCTGCACAATCAGCAAAATCGCAGGATTCGTGCTGTAAAAAATCGCAGGCGGATCATTTTTAGCTGCAATTCCTTTTGGCGGACTTTTGGTATGACTTAAATCGGCCAAAATACGATCTACCGAAATCGGATCTCCGCTTTGAGGCAGCGTTTCTTTAAACAGTTTTTCCATTTCAGGAACTTTCTTTTCTTCCAAAGCAGGAAATCGAATATCGGTTACCTGAAGGTTTTTAATGAAAGCACTTCGGTTGTCTTTGTCCACCAATGTTTCCGCTTTTAAAGAAGCGACGCCCAAAACCTGTTTCCCGTCTTTTGGAGTCAGCGAAAATGCCACGCGCGCTGTAAGCTCTTTAAAATCCTTCCAGTCGTCTACCTGAGGCTGATAATAAACCAGTTTTGCACCGTTATTCTCGGCTTCACGCGGCCAGCCATTGTCGGCAATTAACCCAGAACTTGCCGTATCAGACTTTTCCGTTTCTGTATTTAATTGTTCTTTATCTTTTTTGCAGGAAAACAAAATGGTGCTCAAACAAACTGCCATTAGGAGAAAAGCATTTTTCATAAACTTAAAAGTTAGGTTATTCATAAAATTCATTCTTCCGATCGTCTTATAAATCTTACCGATAAAATTAAATTCACAGAATAAAAAAAACTATTAATCAGCACGTTACTTTGTTTCAGATTGTAATTTGAAACCAATTAGCATCAAAATCTTTATTCTTTGATGACCGAAAATTTAAATCTGACTTTATAAAATATAGTTTGAAGTGAGGATTTTTATTAGAAGCTGTTCCTGCTATCCGTTTCAATCTTTTATGGTTCCCGATAGCTATCGGGACCACCACAAAAGGATTTCCACTTCTATCAGGGCTAGGGTTTTGGTTTTCATAAGAAAGATTTTTAAAAATAACTTTTTATAAAAACGTATTATTTTTCTTATTTATAAAATCGTGCTTTTTTTGATATATTTGCGATTCCTAAATTACAGAATATGATACTTAAAAAACTTCTTGCCCATGTGGTATGGTGGCGGCATTGGAAACAACCGTAACGCTTCTGTAAGCGTAGGACACCTTAGCTACATGGGTTTTATATTTCCTAAATTACAGAGTTATGAGTACCAAAACCCTTTCAAAAGAAACCGAAATCAGGCTAACGAATTTCTTCAATGACAGAATTGACCCGCAATCTATGGCGAAAGCCCTAAGACAAGTAAATTTCACCCTTGCACTAAACGTGATGAGCGAACAAGAAAACATCCAGCAAGAAACCAAACTAAGAGACAGTTTCTATTGGCTCAATGAACTAGCCGAAACTTTAAATCCGTATTTGAATGTAGAATAAGGTTTCCTTTTTGAAAAAATTAAAACCCTTGGTCTTTTTAAGATTGAGGGTTTTGTTTTTTTAATTATCCGTATAAATACTCTTTTTTATGTTTTTTAATAATAATATAATTGTAGAAATATGTTTTTTCAAAATTTACGGATTTCCATAAAATGATTAATTGCTAAATAGCAATATTTGTTTTAAATATAATTTCCTATTAATCTGATCTAAACTTTAAAAAATGAGCAGAATTGCTGATTACACGATTCAAGGTTTTATATATCAATTTATAGTAACCTTCCAAAAAATCCTAAACGATAATAGTAATTCCGAGATAACCATCGAAGGTATTATTGAAGATATTGATATTGTGTCACCTCATAGTCACGAAGTTTTTCAATGTAAATATCATGAGTGCAAAACAAAATTTACACTTTCTGAAATCTACAAGCCTGTATTACAAATGTTAGTACACTTTAAAAATAATCCTTCATCAGGAGTAAAATATCGATTACATGCTCATTTTCCAAACGAAACGGTTGGATCAACAAAAAAGCTAACCAAAATTGAAGTAGAACAGATTTTAGATAGTAAAGCTACTATATATAAAAAATATATAACTGAGCTAAGTGGATTTAATAAAATTGACGATTTTATTGATTTATTTGAAATCCATTTTGGAGCATCATTATCTGATACAGAAAAATCAGTAATAGTTTCATTATCACAAGAAGGATTTAGTACTGAAGATGCTGAAGAAATATTTTATCCTAATGCTATTCATGCAATAGCTGAATATAGTATTAAGCATTTACAAACTGATAGAATTGTTAAAAAATCAACTTTTTTGGATAGTCTTAGATTGAAAAAAAAGACCGCTATTACTCGCTGGACACGAGAATTACAATCTTATGATAAATTATTAAAACAACGAAAAAAACAACTGAGAGATAGTTTAAATCAGAACTCCAGAATTAGATTAATTATTTTTGACAGCAGTTATATACAAGATTTTGAAACAAAAGCAGTTCTCTTAATTTCTGATTTTGTAAACAAATACAATAATAAGATTAGACTTAATCAATGCCCTATATTTAGTTTAATCTGTGATGAAAATTCTATAAACATTATTTGGAGAAGTTTGATGAACAAAAACATAAATCCAGTAAGAGGTATTGATGCTGGCGCTTTTGACATTAATCGTTTTGCAAGAGAACCTTTAAAAAGTCAGAATGGAATAGAATTCAAAGTAAGGCTATGCAATCATAATGAGAATTTTGATGCAGTTCGTTTTGCAATGCAAATTGATGATATAATTATAATTTCAGATAATGATTTTGCATTTGAAACAACAACTCACAGCAATATTGAAAAAATAAAAACACCACATATAAATGAAATCAAATATCTACTTTCTTTAACATCAACACTATGAACACTACAGAAATAGGAAAAGTTTTGGAATCTTCTCCAAATGCTATATCAATTCAAATTCAAGACACCCGAATATTTGAAGAAAATAAGAAGAAACTTCAAATTGGAAAATACATTGAAATTTCAGATGGAAATCTTAATAAAGTAGTTGCAATAATCCAAAATATTAAATCTACAATTGCAGACACGTCTTCACAACCAAAATTTATTTTACAAACTCAACCAATAGGATATATTGAAGAAGATAAATTTTATAGAGGAACTTCTCTAATACCAAGTCCAACTGAGCCTGTTTTTGTAATGGACGAAGCCACAATGGATTTAATGTATAGTTCAAATAAAGATTATAACTTTCCTTTTGGTAGACTTGTACAAAACAATAGTGTTGAATTTAAAATAGATGCAAACAAATTCTTTGGGAAACATATTGCTTTAGTTGGATCAACAGGTTCTGGAAAATCCTGTTCTGTTTCAAAAATTCTGCAAGATGTTGTTGGGATCAATAATGGAAAAAACATTAATATAGAAAATCAAAAAAATTCTCATATAATAATTTTTGATATTCATTCTGAATATAAATCTGCATTTGAACTTCAATCTCAAGAAAATTTCACTCTTAATGTTCTAGATGCTGAGAGCTTACAATTGCCGTATTGGTTAATGAATTCAGAAGAATTAGAAAGTTTGTTTATAGAAGGAAACGAAAACAATCATCATAATCAAGTATCGCAATTTAAACGTGCTGTTATTCTTAACAAAGAAAAATACAATCACATTTTAAAAGATAAAATAAATTATGATACGCCTGTATATTTTAATATTGATGAAGTATACAAATATATTTGGAATCTTAATCATGAAGTAGTAAGCAAATTAGCAGGTGAAAATTGTCCCAAATTGAGTGATAATACTTTAATTTCCGATTCAGAAAAACTTATGTATTTTGACAAAAAGCTTGATTTTGTAACACAATCAACCGCTGCTGCTAACAAAGCATCAAACGGAGCTTTTAATGGTGAATTTAACAGATTTTTATCTAGATTAGAAACTAAATTATCCGATAAAAGATTAGATTTTATATTAAAATCGACCAAAACCGATGGCACTCTTTTTCTAACTACAGATTTTGGAGATGTGTTAAGACAATTTTTAGGATATTTAGACAAATCTAACGTCACAATTATCGACTTAAGTGGAATTCCTTTCGAAGTATTAAGCATAACAGTTAGTTTGGTATCAAGATTAGTTTTTGATTTCGCTTTTCACTATTCAAAAATAAAACATTCAACTGATGAATACAATGATATTCCTTTTATGATTGTTTGTGAAGAAGCTCATAATTATATTCCAAAATCAGGCGGAGCAGAATATAAAGCTTCCAAAAAATCAATAGAAAGAATAGCAAAAGAAGGAAGAAAATATGGTTTAAGTTTAATGGTTGTAAGCCAAAGACCCTCAGAAGTTTCGGAAACTATATTCTCGCAGTGTAACAACTTTATTTCTTTAAGACTGACAAACATAAATGATCAAAATTATGTAAAAGCTTTAATGCCGGAAAATTCCAATGCAATTGCAGACATTTTACCTAATCTTAGTTCTGGTGAATGCTTAATTGTGGGCGACGCTACTTTAATACCGTCAGTAGTAAAGTTAGATATGCCAAATCCTGAACCAAAATCTCAGTCAATTAAATTTCAAGATGAATGGCAAAAGAATTGGCAAGATGTTAGTTTCGATGAAGTTATTAAGAGATGGAAAAAAGAATAAATAAGATTTTGTAATCAATTATTATATACATAGAGTTTCTATTCTAAAAAGATTTTAGAAAACAAAAGAGCTTACATTCCCTTGCAAGCTCTTTTATATTTTAAAATATACCAAAAAACTCATTCCACATCCACATAATATCTGCTCCAGTGATAAAAGTTGCTGCATCACTACTAAAATTAGAAACCATTCTAGCAACATCTTCTACCTTCCCATTTTTTTATTCTTAAACCACCTTTTATACCTACACCTATATCAATCAGTAGTTATAAAAAAAATTTATAACTATAAAAAATTATTAATTTGATTAATAAACACCTTCCCTATACCTTTGTCTCATCAAAATCAAAGAAATGATTTGAACATCTTAAAAAATAATTTAAAAAATTAGCAATCATGAAATTTACAAGAAGAGCAAACGCAAACTGGAAAGGTACAGGAATGGAAGGAAAAGGAACCATTAGTACACAAAGCACAACTTTAGACAATGCCCAATTATCATTCAAAACTCGTTTTGAGCAAGGTGTTGGAACCAATCCTGAGGAATTAATCGCAGCGGCACATTCTGGCTGTTTTACTATGCAATTAAGCTTTTTATTGTCTGAAGCTGGTTTCGTTCCAGAAGATTTAGACACAACGGCTAAAGTAACTTTTGAAGACGGAACTATTACTTTAATTCAACTAGAACTTACCGGAAAAGTACCTGGAATTTCTGCAGAAGAATTTCAACAAACGGCTCAAAAAGCAAAAGAAATTTGTCCAATTTCTAAGTTGTTGAATACTGAAATTACTTTACAAGTAACCTTAAACTAATTCAAACATAATCTTGTCATTCTGAGGAACGAAGAATCACACTCGAGAATCTACAAAGATTGGCGACTATCGTTGCGGAATCCCGCGTGTGATTTGCTTCGCCTGTTCGCTATCGCTCGGGTCTCCCTTCGGTCGAAATGACAAAATTGTCTGGAATTTCAAATTAATCTAAAATTTATAATCATGAAAACTTTAAATATAAAACAAAAATTGAATCGCTCTTTAGCATTCGCAGCATTGATCTTTAGCTTCTTATTGGCAGCAGTAAACGTAAATGCTCAAAAAGCAGTGGCTCCACAAATTAAAAATGTCGTATTGGTTCACGGTGCATTTGCAGATGGTTCTGGATGGCAGGGTTTATACAAGGTTTTGACTAAAAAAGGCTATAATGTAACAATCGTTCAGAATCCGCTGAGTTCTTTGGAGGATGATGTGAATGCCACAAACTTAGCTTTAGATAAACAAGACGGACCAACAATTTTAGTGGGACATTCTTGGGGCGGAACTGTAATTACAGAAGCTGGAAATCACCCGAAAGTAGCGGCTTTAGTTTACGTAGCAGCTTTACAGCCTGATAATGGCGAAAATTCTGTTCAATGGTTGCAAACTGCTCCTCCAGCTCCAGAAAATGGCGTATTGCCTCCAGATGAAAAAGGTATTGCTTATTACGACAAAGCTAAATTTCACGCTGGTTTTGCAGGAGATTTGAGCAAAGAACAAGCTGATTTTATGTATGCTTCGCAAGGTGCTTTTCATGCACAAGGTTTTTTAACAAAAATAACTAAAGCGGCTTGGAGAACTAAACCTTCTTACGGAATCGTAGCAACTGACGATAAAAGTATTGTTCCGAGTATTCAGCACGCAATGTACAAACGTTCTAACACCAAAATCACTGAGATTAAAGGAAGTCACGTGGTGTTTATTTCTCAGCCTGAGAAAGTGGCGAATGTGATAATCGATGCATCTCTGAAATTGTAAATTGTGAATTGTTAATTATAAATTACCCCCTTTTGTCATTCCACTGAAAGGAAAAATCACACAAGTAGCTCTACAAAGAATGTTGTCAATCTTTGTAGAGCTACTTACGTGTTCTTCTCCCGAAGCTTCGGGACGCTCAGGAAGACAAAGCTTTGTGTCAAATTCCAAGCCCTAGACTATTGGAATTTGGAATTTAAAATATTGGGATTTTAAGAAATCTTACTGACAGCTTTTATAAAATAAGGAGAATCATTCCAGCGGATTTTTTTATAAGTAAAATCTTTTTTGAGTGAATCGGGAAGGCAGTTCCAAATGGCTTCGTTCATTTTCTCGAGCAATAATTTCTTTGAGAAGGAATCGGAAACTACTAGGCTTATTTCTCTTACGGGAACAGGTTCTTTGAAAGGTTTGAAAAGTCCGCCTGATTCATTTATGGTGGAAAGTTTCGGAATAATCGCAAATCCTAAATGGGCGCGAACTAGATTTTTTAAGGTTTCAATCGAATTAATGTCATAAGTAAATTGTTCCTTTATTTTATCGGATGTTTTTAGTCCGCAGATGTCTAACAATTGTGCATTGTAGCAATATTCGTGATGCAGCAATAACAATTCGGTTTTGTCGCCGGGCTGCATTTCGTAAAATTCGTCATTCGCCATAGGATGCGTCTGATTTAAATAGGCTACAAATGGTTCTTTAAAAACAACATGCTCAATTAAATTCGAGTTTCCGGTTGGTGTCGCCATAATGGCAACGTCTATTGCACCTGTTTCCAAATCGCGCATTAAGTGTCCCGTATATCCTTCTTTAATAATAAAATGTACTTTTGGCGCCGCTTCTTTCATGGCTTGAATAAACAGCGGAATCAGATAAGGCGATAAAGTAGAAATAATACCAAGCTTCAACTCCCCTTCCAGCAGATTTTTTTCGTTGATTACAAAATCACGAATTTCATCGACTTCGCGAAGAATCTTTTTGGCTTTGTTTATAATTTCAATTCCTAAAACGGTTGGCGTTAACGGCACTTTATTTCGATCAAAAATCTTGATTCCGATTTCTTCTTCTAGATTTTTTAACTGAATGGTAAGTCCGGGCTGCGTTACCATACAAACTTCGGCAGCTCTCGCAAAATGGCGCTCTTCGTCTAAGGCAACAATATATTTTAACTGCTGAATGGTCATGTTTTTTTTAGGTGCTAAGGTACTGAGATGCTAAGGTACTAAGTTTTTTATTTTTAATTTCTTTTGAACTTTTACAAAGTTCTTAAAAACCTAAATTTATTAGAATCAAAATAATAATCATCTTTTTTACAAAAACAAAATCCAAAGCATCCAACTTATCGTACATATTTAAGAACAGCGTAACGGAATGGAGTAAATGCAGATGGAGTAGTTTTTGGAGCATGCTGTGTTTATCGTTCCTAAATGATGTTTTTTCAAAATAAACTTATTTGAAATCAAAAAAGCGATCTTAAACAGATCGCTTTTGTTTTAAATATTCGAAGAAAAAAACTTAGTCCCTTAGCATCTTAGCAACTCAGAATCTTAGCAACTCAGAATCTTAGCTTAAAACCATTCCGCCATCAATAATAACATCAGAACCCGTCATAAATTGCGCAGCTTCACTACTCAAATAGGCGACCATTTTGGCAACATCTTCTGCCCTTCCCATTTGTTTAAGGGGTACTTTTTCTACTACAACATCCATAATTCCTTTTACAGTTGTTTCGTCTAAACCTACTTTTTTCATAACCTCAGTTTCTGTTGGACCAGGACTTACAGAATTCACTCTGATTTTTCTTGGCGCTAATTCTAAAGCTGCCGATTTCATTATAGAATTCAAGGCTGTTTTACTTGCTGAATAAACCGAAGATCCTGGCCCTGGCATGCTTGCGGTGTTTGAAGAAAGAAATACCACCGAAGCGCCGTCTTTCAAAATTGGAGTAAATTTGCTTAAAGTGAAAAAAGCTCCTTTTAAGTTGACGTTCATAATACTGTCATATAATTCTTCTGTAGTTTGTTCGATTGTTCCTAAACCTGCAATTCCCGCGTTGATAAACAAAATATCAACCGAACCGAAATCGGCTTTTACTTGAGCTGCCAGTTTTTCAATATCGGAAACACTCGATTGATCTGCCGTGATGGCTGTAACGCCCAATTCTAAAGCGGCTTTTTCTATCGCTTCTTTTCTTCTTCCTGTAATAATCACATTGGCACCCTGCTCTTTTAGTTGTTTCGCTGTTGCATATCCTATTCCGCTGTTTCCGCCTGTTATAACGGCTGTTTTATTTTTTAGATTTTCCATTTTTTCAATTATTTAAAAATTATTTGGCAAATTTAAATCCAAATTGGTATAACTTTGTAACCAGTATCACGGAGTATACCAAACTAATTCTATCAATTGCGATGGGAAAAATTATTAGCCACGACTCGACCGAAGGGACAGACGAAGTAATTCACGAATTTATTTTTTATAATCTATTCGGAAAATATTGGCTAAAGACACGAATTATACTAATTGATTTATTTTCAATTCGTGCAATACGAGGTTAATCAATTCAGTGTGTTAGAGTTTAGATTATAAAAAGAAATTCGTGAATTCGTGGCGGAAAAAACTCTAATAAAGCTTTAATAAAATTTAAATACGATGGAAAGAAACCAGAAAGAAGAAGTACAAGCGCTTCAGGACACGTTGCATGTTTTGGGTGGAAAATGGCGTTTACCGATTATCAATTCGATTTGTAATGGAAATCATCGTTTTAGAGAAATCGAACGCAGTATTCCGGGAATTACAACGCGCATGCTTTCCAGAGAGCTTAAAGAAATGGAAATCAATATGCTTATCAAAAGAACTGAAGATCGTGATGCTGAGATTCAAGTCAAATATGAATCGACACCGTATTGCAAATCTTTTGCTTCTGTTATTGAAGAAATGATCAAATGGGGAAAATCACATCGAGAGGAGATTATTAGAAATGCATAAAAATTTTTAAACACATAGAGACATAGATTTCTCATTTCAAAAAAGCATTAAGAAAGAAACTAGTTTCTAACACATAGCCACTATGTGAATTGATGTGAGTGAAACGTCTTTACGCGCAATCTTACACTATGTTTCTATGTGTTTAAATTATTCGACAAGAAAGTCAAAGTTTTTTAAGTGAATAATCACATCGATCGGAAATCATTAGGAATTCCTAAAATAATGTCAATCCAAAGCTCCATCCTATCCAACCCAGAATATCTTTACTATTGTTTTTAATTACAGTATAATTCTTGGTGCGATTCTGTACAAATGTCGACGTATTTAAATTGCCGTATTTATCTTGTTTTTCAGACCAATACAAATTAAAAGAAGGTCCTGCAGAGAGCGCTACGCCTTTACATAATTGAAAAGAAAAAGAAGAATCGAATTTAGATAAGGAATTGTAGATATCCCAATTTCCCAAATAAAGATACTGCGTACTAAACTCTGGATTAAAACTAAAACGTTTCCCTAATGGAATGTTCTTTCCTAGTCCAATTCCGAAAGAAAATAGTTTTTCTTCCTCTTTTCGATCGCTTCTACCTGCCATCAAAATGGTGTACATTTTATGATCTCCTGTTTTTACAGAAAGATTTAGATCTGAGATTTCGTTGCTTGTGATGCTGATTTTCTTGTAACCGCCTTTCTTAAAGTTTAACAAACCAAAACTATAACCAGACGGTGAATCTGTAATGTTGACTAATCCAAATTGGACTCCTTTTAATTCTTTGGCATAATTAAAAAGTCCTGTAATTTGAGCACCTCGAACGGTATCTTTTCCAATATTGTAAATCCCAGAAAACTGTAATCCGTTCTGAGAACCTTTTACGGCATTGCCAATTCCTGCAATTTGAACTCCTTTAGAATCTTTATATACATTATTATAAATTCCGCCCATCTGTAAACCGTTTTGCCAACCTTTCACACTATTATGAATACCGCTTATCTGTAATCCGTTCAAGTTGCCAAAAACATTATTATAGATTCCCGCTAACTGAACTCCGTTTACAGATCCTCCAACGGTATTGAATATTCCTGCCATTTGAAGCGCATCAACATTCATACGATTGATGTTATAAAGTCCGGCCATTTCTAACCCACGAACTCCGGCATTATAACCTCCCAAAATATTCAGTGAAAAATTATTGACAATCTGCGTATTCAGCATTCCACGCGTACTAATACTCGGAATTAAAGAAGCCTGTACAGGAACTTTAGAAATAAATCCTCCCAGATTGAGTGCTTGTATTCTTTGTTTGGAAGAAATAAAGAAACGGCCAATTCCTGATCTTTCAATGGCAGAAAAATCTCCATCTATATAATCTGTTTTATTTTTTTTATCTCCCATCTGAATTTTAACTTCAGAAAGAAATACCGTGGTTACCGTTTTATAATTTTCCTTAACTGCCGTCAGTTCTATTGCTTGAGGCGCATTTTTTAATCGAAGTTCAAAAAAACCGTCTTTATTGGTTAATGTAGACAGCAGTGCGTTTTTCTCCAAAACACTCACATTTTCGAGGCGATTGTTCGTTTTCGCATCTATAATATAACCTATTACAATTTGCTGTCCGTCACTCATAACGGTATTTTTCTCCAATACAAGAGCCAATTCTAAAGGAGCATAACGAACAATAATATATCCCGGCGATTCTTTGAGTTCGTATTTAGCGCCTAATAGCTGATCTAAAGCTCCTTTTATGGTAACATTATCGGCATGAATGCTCACAACACTGTCTTTTACAGCCAATTTGCCGTAATAAGCAAATATAAAATTTCCTTTTTCTTCCATTGAGCTCAAAATACTGCCTAATGGTTTGCGATCAGCAGTAACAGAAATTTCGTTTTCTAATAGAGATTGCGCATTTACTCTATAAAAGGCACTCGAAATAAGTATCAATAAAAAGGTTGCAAAAATAAACTTTGTCTTATGTGGCATATAAAATAAAATTACTCTACTATTTGATTATCTGTACGTTCGATTTTCATCATTGTTTCTTTACTTAAATTATAATCGACATTTACAAACCAAATTACTTGTTCCATCATTAAAATAATTTTAAGAATTAAAATCTAGCATTCCATAATTGCATTTCCAAAATTACCTGAATTCCTATATTTTCAATACCCTTTTTTATATTTTTTTACTCATTAGGCTTACCAATAGTATATTTCTGCTTTTGAAAGTAACTCGTAATTAGCATTACCAGTATTACAACGTTTTAGTTACATAATCTGCTCATAACAATAAAAATAAGCGTATTTTTTACACATAAAAAGTATCACAATAAAGACCAAAAGTGAACTATTTTACCCCTTCTTTTTCAGCATTTTTGCCTAACTTAGCGGTCGCATTTTGAATGTAAAAAAATTAAAATAACCATTGTTTTTCTGCAAAACATTGAACTAAAAAACATTACTGTGCTTTTTCGTGCTTTTTTCTGCAAAAAACAGCTTTCTAATAATTTAGTTAATTGAAAACTATGAACAAATTTGATTTTGGAATTGTAGGACTTGGTGTAATGGGCCGCAACCTACTTTTAAATATTGCCAGCCACAACTTCGCGGCTGCAGGTTTAGACTTAGATACCGAAAAAGTCAACTCTCTTCAACAAGAAGCCGATCCTGATCATACCATCGAAGCGACTACAGATGTTAAACATTTTGTAGAGCTTATTCAACAGCCAAGAGCTATTATGTTACTGGTTCCTGCTGGAAAACCAGTTGACAGCGCCATTGCTAGTTTACTTCCTCATTTAGATAAAGGTGATATCATCATCGACGGTGGAAACACTTATTTTACAGATACTGACAGAAGATTTTTAGAATTATCTGAAAAAGGAATCCATTTCTTCGGAATGGGAATTTCTGGAGGTGAAAAAGGCGCACGTTTCGGTCCTGCTATGATGCCAGGTGGAGATCAGAAAGCATATGAAAGACTTCGTCCTATTTTTGAAGCAATTGCTGCCAAAGTAGATGGCGAACCTTGTGTAGAATATTTAGGAAATGGTTCTGCTGGAAACTATGTAAAAATGGTTCACAACGGAATTGAATACGGAATCATGCAATTGATTTCTGAGATTTATGACCTAATGAAAAGAGGTTATAATTTGGATGATGAAACGATTCAGAAAACTTTTGCCGAATGGAATCAAACAGATGATTTAAGATCGTATTTAATCGAAATTACCGGAAACATCTTAAAACAAAAAGATGAAGACGGGACACAATTGATCAATAAAATCTCGGATTGGGCAAGATCTAAAGGTACAGGAAAATGGACTTCGCAAAATGCAATGGATTTACAAGTTCCTGTTCCGACAATTGACGCGGCGGTTAACATGCGCGATATGTCTAAAACCAAACCAGAAAGAATTGAAGCTGCCAAAAAATTAGTTTGGAATGCTGACGAAACCAATGTTTCTCAAAGCGAAGCGATTGCATCTTTGAAATCAGCTTTGTTCTTCTCTATTGTTGTGACTTACGCTCAAGGTTTGGCACAGCTTCACATGGCTTCGAAAGAATACAACTACGGATTAAATCTAGAAACGGTTGCTAAAATCTGGCGTGGCGGATGTATCATTCGTGCGACAATTTTAGAAGATTTTAGAAAAGCATATGTGGCAAAAACAGATTTGCCAAACTTACTTTTAGATAGCGGAATCGCTTCAAAATTAACAGAAAACCAATCAGGAATGAGAGCGGTTATTCAGTTTGCAGTTCAAAAAGGATTACCGGTTTCAGGATTAATGAACTCGTTGGCGTATTTTGATGCTTACCGTTCTGCCAATCTTCCAACCAATTTAATTCAGGCACAGCGTGATTACTTTGGAGCGCATACTTACGAACGTATCGACAAAGAAGGCGTTTTCCATACACAATGGGCTGAATAAACAATTAAAGCAACACAACTACACCACACAATGACTAAAAATAAACTAAAGAATCCAACAATCATTGTCATTTTTGGAGGAACTGGGGATCTAGCAAAAAGAAAGCTCTTCCCTGCTTTTCAAAATCTGTACCTTGACGGACGTATGTCTGAAAAGTTTCAGATTATTGCTCTTGGTAGAGCGGAGAAAACCAATGAAGATTTTCGCGCTTATGTTGCAGAGAATCTAAATCTTTTTTCAAGAAGAAATGGAATTGATGATCCAGAAACAGAAAAATTTCTTTCACACATCACTTACCACAGTCTTGATATTGACAAAGAAGACTCGTACATCGGATTAAACGAGAAAATCAACAATTTTGATTTGGCTTTTGGCGAACGAGCTAATCGTCTTTTCTATCTTTCGATTACGCCTTCTTTCATTTCGACAATTTCTAGCAATATCAAGAAAATTGGCCTTGCGGCGAATGCAAAGCAAGATCGTATTATTATCGAAAAGCCTTTTGGTTACGATAAAGCTTCTGCCATTGAGTTGAATGAAATGCTTTCGCAGACTTTCAAAGAAGAGCAGATTTATAGAATCGATCATTATTTAGGAAAAGAAACCGTTCAGAATATTTTGGCTTTCCGTTTTGGAAATTCAATGTTTGAGCCTTTATGGAGTCGTAATTTTATTGATTTCGTTCAAATTACTGTTGCAGAAGAAGTCGGCGTTGAAGAACGTGGCGGATTTTACGAAGGTGTTGGAGCTTTGAAAGATATGATTCAGAATCACTTGCTTCAGATTTTATGTATGACGGCTATGGAAGCGCCTGCTTCTTTAAATGCAGATGATATTCGTAATCGAAAAGCAGATGTTTTAAAATCAATCCGCCGTATTAAACCAGAAGAAGTGGATCATTACATTGTAAGAGGCCAATACGATGCTGGAGAAATAAAAGGTGTTCCAGTTCCGGGTTACCGTCAGGATAAAGGCATTGCACCAGATTCTAATACAGAAACGTATGTGGCAATGAAAATTTATTTGGACAACTGGAGATGGCAGGGAATTCCGTTCTATTTGCGTTCTGGAAAAAGAATGGAAGAAAAACAATCTTCGATCATTATTCAGTTTAAACCGGTGCCGCATTCTTCATTTTCGTATGGAAAAGAAGGCATGACACCAAACAGATTGATTATCAATATTCAGCCTTCAATGGACATTAAATTGCAGTTTATGACCAAAAAACCTGGGTTATCTATGTCGTTAAGACCTGCTGAAATGGTTTTTGATTATTTTGCTTGCTCAACAATGTCACCAGAGGCGTATGAGACCTTGATTGCTGATGCATTATTAGGAGATCCTACTCTATTCATGCGTTGGGATCAGGTGGAAGAAGCTTGGGACGCAATTGACACGATTCAGCAAGTTTGGAAAACAACTGCTCCGAAGAATTTCCCAAATTACAGAGCAGGAAGCTGGGGTCCAGAAGAAGCCGACGAATTGTTAGCACGCCAAGGCCACAAATGGATTCCGAATACACAAACAAAAGAAGAAATTTTAAATGATACAGATTTATAATAACACAGAAGAAATTAATACAACAGCAGCCGATCTTATTGTAGAAAGTGCTCAAAAGGCTATTTCGGTAAAAGGAAAATTCTCACTTGTACTTACAGGCGGTTCGTCTCCTGCTGGAATATATAAATTATTAGCTTCTGATGCTAACAAAAATAAAATTGACTGGAGTAAAGTTTATATTTTTTGGGGCGATGAAAGATGGGTTCCGCTAAATGATGATTTGAGCAATGCTAAAATGTCTTATTCAACCTTATTAAGCCACGTTCCTATTCCGCAAGAAAATATCTTCAAAATGTACAAAGACGACGTAACTCCTGAAGAATACGCAGCGACTTACGAGCAATCGGTTAGAACTGTTTTGGGTGAAGAAGGAAAATTTGATCTGATTTTATTAGGTATGGGAGACGACGGACACACAGCTTCTCTTTTCCCAGGCGAGGCAGTTTTAGAAGAGCAAACCAAATGGGTTGACGCTTATTATTTGGCTCCGCAAAAAATGTATCGCATCACGCTTACTGCACCATTAATCAATAAAGCAGAAAAAATTGTGGTTGTAGCTTTCGGAGAAAAGAAAACGCAAGCTTTAAAAGAGGTTACAACTGGAGAATACAATCCGACTTTATATCCAATGCAATTGATTAAACCAGTTTCTGGTGAATTATTGTTTTTAGTGGATAAAGCTGCTGCTGGAACAAACTAAGAAATTGTTTTTTACAATTATAAATTAAGGTTTATGCTGAAAAGTGTAGACCTTTTTTTGAGCTTCACGCAGATTAAAAAAGATTTAAGCAGATTAATATAGATTTTTTTTTCTCTCGCAGATTTAGCAGATCTATCAGATTAAATTTTTAAAAAAAATCTACTGAATCTGCATAAAAAACTTTTAATACTTCTTTTGAATATGCCAATGTAACGATTATTACATCGCCTAGTTTTGTGGAGTAAAGGATATAGTATAATTTTCCAAAATTTGTCTGAACTCATCTGTCGGCTTAAAAAATACTGTTTTTAGAGCTCCCGCAGTCTCTTTTTTAGGCAAGTCTATTTTGATTACAGAAAATTTCATGTCTTTCAAAAGTTTTATTAAAAAATCTATATACTTTAGATTTCCTCTGTAAAACAATTCATTTTCAGAAATTGATTTACCACTGTTTAAAAAAGCTCCTGCTAGAAATGATAACTTAACCTTTCGTTCTTTGAAAGCGTTTTTATTTAATACCAATGAATAAACTTTATATTCTTTATCATCTTTTGGATCATCATAAAACTGATTTTGATCAACTACTTTATAATATTTTTCAAAAGGATTAAATGAACTTAAATTGTATAATTCCAGAAAGTTATTCTGTTGAAACGAATATTTAAAACCAGTTTCTTGCGCATATAAAGAAATGCTGTCTTTAAAAATTTTAAGCATTTCTTCCTTTCCTTCTAGAAAGAATGTCAATCTGTTTTTTAGCACAGAATGTTCCGGAATATAAGTATCACCGCTGAAATGATTAAACATTCCAATTAAAAATGCTTCTCTTTCTTTTACTAATTCATTTTTATTTTGACCATTCATGCAATTTATTATAAAAAGCATAAATATAAAGGCTGTTTTTCTAATGCTCTTCATACAATAAAAATTTGATAAATATTTCAAGAATATTAACTCTAAAAGGATCGTGTTTCCAAGCTGTGACAAGCGTCACGAATTCAGAAATTATAATCTTGAGATTAATTCTCAACCAACTCAATATCCATTGTTTTAATCAATCCGTCTTGAAAAGTGTAAACATGTTTTACAAATCCGTCAAACATCACATTGCCTTGTAAGTCCTTTACATTTTGATGGACTTGAACTTCTAAGCTTCCATTTTCTCTTTCATCAAAACCAACGGGTAACACTTTCGGATTAATTTCTGTCCATTGTCTTGTCCAATATTCTCGGATTTCGTCGTGACCGCTAATGTAGCCGCCTTCCCAAGCTTTTGACCATTGTACGTCATTCTGCATTGTAGATAAACAATTGTCTATATTTCTTTCGTTAAAAGCATTATACGCTTTTTCTATTACGTGTTCGAATTGATTAGGCATCTTATCTTTTTTAAATTTTGATTAAAGATAAAAATACCGCATAACTTAAATGAAAAATTAATAAAAATTAATCTCTTAAAAATCAATACCGAATATTATGAAATCTTAAAATCTCAAGGCTTTTAAAATAATTTTAAGAAACCTTACTTTTCAAATTACTATATTTGGCGCACGTTAAACAAAATAAATCCTCTTTTAAAGGAATAAAATTACAATACCGCTGCTCTGAATGAAACCCATGAAGTTCATATATATCGTCTTATTATCGCTGCTTTGCTTTTTTAGAGGCACCGAGACGTATAAGCCGATTCATCACTTCAACAATTGCATTACGCTAGATAGTGTTGCGGCAGACGACACTCAGATTTTCTCTTCCGATTATTCTTCATCAAAAAATCTGGAGGTTCATTACAAGCTTAAAAAGAAAATAAAATCGAGGGCGACTACTTTAGAACAAAGTACAATCAGAGCTCCTTATTTTAGTAATTTAGTCAACTTCAAGCTTTATAAAAAGAGCTTAATTTACGGTATAGCTTCAATATACCAGATTCAAAGACATACTCATCTACATTTGTACCAACTTTTCTAGGCTTTAAATTTCGTCGTTTTTATACTTCAATTTTCTGAAAAATAACTCATTTACGTAATGTGATTGGGTGGCTATTGCTATAAAAACATTTCCTAAAACGATACTTTTTTCCAAAAGAAAAGTATTCGTACCTATTTATATTTTTTATCCAAATTCATAACTCCCGATAATTTTTTATCAAAGGGAGAGCATCTATTTATTCAAAATTTAAACCTAATGATGAGCATTTATAAAAATCCATTCCTTTTATGCACCTTGGCTTTATTCGTTTTAGTCTCGTGCGGAGATAAATCAAAAAAAGATTCCAACAGCGTAAAAACAGTTCCTGTTTATAAAGTTACCCTAAAAGACACTATAGTTTCGAGCAAATTTGTTGCCGATGTACATGCTAAAAACAATGTAGAAATTCACGTTCGCATTCCAGGATTACTTGAAAAAGTATACATCAGCGAAGGACAAAAAGTTAAGAAAGGACAAATCCTTTTCAAAATAAGCGACGTTGAGCTTCAGATTCAACTCCTTAAGGCTGAAGCTGTTTACAAAAGTTCAAAAGCCGATTTAAGAATCGCAACAGTAGAATTGGAGCAAGCACAAACGCTTTTCAATAAAAAAGTAATTGCAGATAAAGAATTAGAATTATCTAAAGCAAAATATGAAGCCGCTTCCGCGAAAGTAGCTCACGCCATTGCAGAAAAAAAAGCAATTGACCAGCAAATTAGTTTTACCACAATCCGCGCGCCGTTTGACGGAACGATTGACAGAATTCCGTTTAAGGAAGGAAGTTTGGTTGAAAACGGTTCGTTGTTAACAACTGTTTCTCAGTTAGATGACGTTTATGCGTATTTCTCCATTCCAGAAAATACATACTTCCAAATGATGGAAGACAAAACCTTAAACACTCAGGGCGATATCAAACTAGTATTGCCAAACGGAATGGTTTATGGTCAAAAAGGAGAACTGAGAACGGCTGACGGAGAAATCGACAGACAGACGGGTTCAATTCAATACAAAGCAAAATTTCACAATCCGCAAGGATTTATCAAGCACGGAACTTCTGGAAAACTGATTATTTCAGAACCCAAAACCAATGCAATTTTAATTCCGCAGAAAGCTGTTTTTTCTATTCAGGACAAACAATATGTTTTCCGCGTGAACAAAGATGGAGTAGTTAAAATGACGAATGTTACAATTGAAACGACTCTAGATGATGTGTATATCTTAAACGAAGGTCTAAAAAGCGACGACCTAATTGTACAAGAAGGTACGCAATCATTGAGAGACGGCGATAAAATCAACATGAAACAAATGTAGGTTATCGACCTGTAAAACAGTTATTTAATTATTTATCTAAAAAATTTAAAATGATAGAGTTATTTATCAGAAGGAAAATATTGTCCTTAATCATCTCGGTTATGATAGTCCTTCTGGGATTGCTGGCGTTGTTTCAGCTTCCTATTACCCAATTCCCAGATATTGTACCACCGTCTGTAACCGTTACAGCAAAATATACAGGAGCAAACGCAGAGGTTTCCGCCAATGCCGTTGCCCTTCCGCTCGAAAGAGCCATAAATGGAGTTCCCGGAATGACCTACATGTCAACCGTAACTTCTAATGATGGTTTAACTTTAATTCAGGTTTTCTTTGAAGTAGGAACCGATCCCGATTTGGCTGCCGTAAACGTTCAGAACAGGGTTACCACGATTCTAGACGAACTTCCAGAAGAAGTAATTCGTGCGGGGGTTACGACCGAAAAAGAGGTCAACAGTATGCTAATGTACTTGAACATTACAAGTACCGACAAAACTCAGGATGAGCAGTTTATCTTCAACTTTACGGATATTAATATCCTTCAGGAATTAAAACGTATTGATGGTGTCGGACGTGCCGAAATCATGGGACAAAAAGAATATTCGATGCGTGTCTGGCTGGATCCAGAAAAGATGCTTTCGTATAATATTTCGGCAAATGAAGTCATTGCTTCACTTCAAAAACAAAACATTTCTGCTGCGCCAGGTAAAGTAGGTGAAGGTTCGGGACAAATGAACAATCAGTTGCAATACGTAATTAAATATGGCGGAAAATTCTACGAACCAAAACAATACGAAGAAATTCCGTTAAGGGCCAATTCTGACGGAACAATTCTAAGATTAAAAGATATTTCGAAAATTGAATTTGGTGCGATGAGCTACGGAATGGTTTCTAAAACCGACGGAAAACCTTCTGCCTCAATCATGTTGAAACAACGTCCGGGTTCGAACGCTTCTGAAGTGATTGCGAGCGTTAAAGAAAAAATGGCAGAGTTGAAAGATTCTTCTTTTCCTCCTGGAATGGAATTCAACATTGCGTATGATGTTTCTAGATTCCTTGACGCGTCGATTCATGAAGTATTAAGAACTTTGGTCGAAGCTTTTATTTTGGTGGCGTTTGTGGTCTTCCTTTTCCTTCAAGATTGGAGATCAACTTTGATTCCGGTTTTAGCAGTTCCGGTAGCACTTATTGGTGCATTTACCTTCATGTCGATGATGGGATTCTCGATTAACTTATTGACGCTTTTCGCTTTAGTGCTTTCGATCGGAATTGTGGTTGATAACGCGATTGTAGTCGTTGAAGCCGTTCACGTAAAAATTACCGAAGAACATATGTCGCCGATGGATGCTACGATTAGCGCGATGAAAGAAATTACAGGTGCCGTTATCGCGATTACAATTGTAATGGCTGCGGTGTTTATTCCCGTTGCTTTCTTGAGCGGACCAGTTGGGGTTTTCTACAGACAGTTCTCGTTAACAATGGCAATTAGTATCGTAATTTCGGGTATAAACGCTCTTACGCTTACTCCTGCCCTTTGTGCGATTATGCTGAAAGCGCACGACCCAAATAAAGAGAAAAAATCGCTTTTAGATCGTTTCTTCCACAGATTCAACCATTGGTTTGATAATATTACTTCAAAATATATCAAAGTATTGGTGAAGTTTGCTGATCGTAATACGGTTACGGTTGGTTTATTGGTGCTGTTTTGTGTTTTAACTTGGGGAACGACAAAATTCTTGGCTTCAGGATTTATCCCCACGGAAGATCAGGGAATGGTTTACGTAAGTGTTACAACACCACAAGGAGCAACGGTTGAACGTACCGAAAAAGCTTTGGACGAAGTAACCAAAATCGCGAAAGGAATTCAAGGTGTAGACAACGTAACAACCCTTGCAGGATACAGTATTGTAACTGAAATTGCTGGAGCTTCTTACGGAATGGGAATGATCAACTTAAAAGACTGGAGCGAACGTGATATTTCGGTAACCGAATTTATGGCGGAACTTACCGAAAAAACAAAAAATATTACCGATGCACAGATTGAAATTTTCGCACCTCCAACTGTTCCTGGTTTTGGTAACACAAGTGGTTTCGAACTTCGTTTGCTGGATAAATCTGGTGGAAGTATCACCAATACGGATAAAGTCACAAAGGAATTCATCAAAGAATTAAATGCTTCGCCAGAAATTCAGAATTCGTTCTCGAGTTTTGACGCTACTTTCCCGCAATATTTAATTCATATTGATTATGATTTAGCAGCCAAAAAAGGAATTTCGGTTGATAACGCCATGAGTACTTTGCAGACGATGTTAGGTTCTTTTTATGCAACCAATTTTATTCGTTTCTCTCAAATGTATAAAGTTATGGTTCAGGCGAGTCCCCAATTTCGTCAAAATCCAGAAAGTATTTTGGATATGTACTTGAAGAATGACGCGGGCGAAATGGTTCCGTTTTCAACTTTTATCAAATTAGAGAGAGTTTACGGTCCAGAGGTTTTAACCCGTTACAACATGTACATGTCGGCTATGATCAACGGTGAACCAGCTGAAGGTTACAGTTCTGGTGATGCCATTGCGGCTGTTGAAAAAATCGCAGCTGAAAAATTGCCAAGCCGTTTCGAATTAGAATGGTCTGGTATGACGCGTGAAGAGATTCTTTCGGGTAACCAAACCATATACATTTTCGGACTTTGTATACTTTTCGTATACTTATTATTAGCTGCACAATACGAAAGTTTATTGCTTCCGTTCCCAGTATTATTGAGTTTGCCTGTTGGAGTTTTCGGTTCTTACATCGCGCTTGTAATGGTTGGACTAGACAATAACATCTACGCTCAAGTTGCACTCGTCATGCTGATTGGTCTGCTCGCCAAGAATGCCATTCTGATTGTCGAATTCGCCATGGCGCAAAACAAACTCGGACGCGATATTGTCGAAGCCGCGATTGAAGGAGCCAGACTTCGTTTCCGTCCTATTTTGATGACTTCGTTTGCTTTTATTTCAGGATTGATTCCGTTGTGTATCGCTTCTGGCGCGGGTGCTATTGGTAACCGTTCAATCGGAACTGCAGCTGCAGGTGGAATGTTAATCGGAACTGTATTTGGCCTTTTAATTATTCCTGGACTTTACATACTGTTTGCAAAATTGGAAAAACGAATGAGTAAATCTTAATGCGTAATTTTTTTTAAACACATAGAATCATAGGATTTAGAGGGCGTGGAAAAGGCGTTTCACTTTTCTAAAAAACACATAGCTGTATGGTTATAACCAAAACCCAAAGTCGAAATTTGGGCATGTCTATGTGTTAGAAACTAGTTTCTTTCAATTTCCTTTTTGAGAATAAAAAACCTATGTTTCTATGTGTTGAAAATAAAAATTGACACAAAGGATTGAACAAAATAAAATTAAACAATGAAAGATATATTAAATCAATATAAAAATACTGATGTGATAAGGACAACCAAAACTGCCGTTGTAATAACTGGAGTTCTACTTATAACAGCTTGCTCTGCACCAAAAGTCAGTACTAAACTAGACGCGGCAAAGCTTCCAGAGCATTTTGACATGGAGAAAAAAGAAGCTTCAACCGAAGCTCAACCTTTTATTCCGTTAAAAACAGAAACCTTTTTTAAAGATCCGAAACTAGAGGAATTACTGAAGAAAGCCATTACCAAAAACCCTGATTATTTAATTATGCAGGAGCGAATTTCAATTGCGAATTCACATTTAAAAGTCGCGAAATTGGCGCTTCTTCCTTCTTTAGATCTTGTGGCAGATGTTTCTGGAACTCACTTTGGAAAATATACAATGGAAGGCGTTGGAAACTTTGATACCAACTTTTCTCAGAATATTACCGAAAAACAAAAAATCAATGAAAAGCTTTCTCCAAACTATTTCTTAGGAGCAAAAGTTTCTTGGGAAGCTGACATTTGGGGAAAACTAAGCAACCGTAAAAAAGCGGCTCAACAGCGATTTTTTGCTTCTCAGCAAGGAATGCGTTTGCTGCAAACTCGTCTTTTAGGAGATGTAGCTGACTTGTATTTCAAATTGATTGCTTTAGACAAACAAGCTGCGATTTATGATAACAACTTAAAAACGCAGGAAAAAGCGCTTGAAATTGTTTCGGCACAAAGGTCTGTTGGAAAAGCGACAGAATTGGCTGTACAACAGTTTAATGCGCAAAACAATAACATTCACGCCGAAGCTTCAGAATTAAAATTAAGCATCGATCAGACTGAGAAAGCGCTATTAACGCTATTAGGCGATTATGGCGGTAAAATCGACAGAAGCAGTGATTTCTTATCTGGACATTTAGAGGTTTTAAACCAAAAAATAAGCGTGGATTCGATCATTCACAAAAGACCAGATGTTTCTGAAGCGTATTTCGAATTGCTAGCAAGCAACGCTGATGCAAAATCGGCTCGTGCGGCATTCTTTCCAACTGTAAACTTGGGCGGATATGCAGGTTTCAATTCGTTTTCGTTCAATACTTTCTTTGATGCTGGTTCTTTTGCTTGGCAACTATTGGGCGGTTTGACAGCTCCAGTTTTCAATAAAGGTCAGATTAAACAGGATTTTTATGTTTCAAACAGAAGACAGGAAATTTCATTTCTTCAATATCAAAATACGGTTACAACAGCTTTCAACGAGTTAAGTGCTTTATTGCATAGAAATCAAGCTTATGAAGATGTTTTAAAATATAAATTAAATGAAATTGATCACCTCGAAATTGCTGTAAACGTCTCAAACGATTTGTATTTAAGCGGTTATGCTAATTATCTGGAAATCATCAATGCACAAAAAAATAAATTACAGGCCGAATTGGATTTTGTCGATATCCAGCTTCGAAATGCAAACTCACAAGTACTGCTTTATAAAGCTTTAGGCGGAGGAATAAATTAGTTTATATGTTGGTCAAAAATTGCTTCTGTTTATAATAGCTCATCGCAGAGGCCGTTTTCTATCCCATTTCTTAATTGAAATGGGATTTTTTTTCTATTAAAGCCATATATTTTACCGCAAAGTTTTTACGCAAAGTACGCAAAGTTTTTTTGAATCATTACAATAAAAAAGTTCGCAAAGCTTTTGCAGACAAAGCTTTGCGAATTTAAAATATCGATTAGGATTGGTCTCAGAATAAAAATATCTTTGCGAACTTTGCGTTAATTTTTCAGTCAATAAACATTCAAGCAATGTTTTATAAATTGAAATTTTCTATTAGACTTAACAACTACTATCTTCATTCAAAAAAACAAAAAATGGATATTTCTAATATTTTAGATTATATATACCAGCTTCCTGAACAGTCAAAATTGGCACTGCAAAATAATGTATCCGAAATTACTTTCCCAAAAGGACATATTTTACTAAAAGCCAACAAAATAGAATCGAATATTTACTTTATAAAAAAAGGATTGGTAAGAGCTTACGTGGAACGAGACAATGATGTGACTTTTTGGTTTGGAAAAGAAGGAGAAACCGTCATTTCGATGAAAAGTTATGTCGAAGATTTGCCTGGTTACGAAACTATCGAACTTTTGGAAGACTGCGAATTGTACGAACTCAAAACCGAAAACCTAAGAAAGCTCTTCAGCGAAGATGTGCATATTGCCAATTGGGGAAGAAAATTTGCGGAAAAAGAATTAATTAAAACCGAAGAACGTTTGATTTCCAGACAATTCAAAAATGCCTCTGAACGATATTTAGAATTAATGAAAGATCATCCTGTATTGCTCCAAAGAGTGCAATTAGGACATATTGCTTCTTATTTAGGAATCACGCAAGTCAGTTTAAGCAGAATACGAGCAGAATTAAAATAAAGCATTAAGCGAAATTATCTATTCAATTCAGATTAAATTTAAATCTATACAAATCTGCTTTAATCTGTGTAAATCTGCGTGAAAAAATCCATACGCAAAAAATATTTCACGCTGATTTTTAAAAGATTTTAGCAGATTAAATTGGATTTTTCTTTATTGAATGAAACCTTTAATATCGCCGAATAACTTAAAACAACTTCATTTTTTATCATTTGTTAAATTATTTCTGAATTCCATAAAGGAACTTTGCAACATAAAATTTTAACTATATGAATTGGATTATTTTAATCATCGCTGGCTTATTTGAAGTAGCCTTCGCCTCATGTCTTGGAAAAGCAAAAGCAACAACCGGTACCGAAATGTACTATTGGTATATCGGTTTCTTCATATCATTAACGGTAAGTATGCTTTTATTAATGAAAGCAACCGAAACGCTCCCTCTTGGAACTGCCTACGCGGTATGGACAGGAATTGGAGCGGTTGGAACTGTATTAGTTGGAATCTTTGTCTTTAAAGAACCAGCAGCTTTCTGGAGATTATTTTTCTTAGCGACTTTGGTTGGTTCTATTGTTGGTTTAAAGGCGGTTTCGCATTAAAAATATTTTTTTTATGTTTCAGGTTTCAAGTTTCACGTTACTCAACTTAACTTGAAACCTGAAACTTTTAAAATTGTTACACTTAACTTTGTCAAAGTTCAAAACTTTGACAAAGTTTTTTTGTTTTAAAGGCTTAAAAATAAATCCTATTTTGTCATTCTGAGGAACGAAGAATCCCACTAGAAACTCCGCAAAGTGAGTTTCCTAATCTTTGTCGAATCCCGCGTGAGATTCCTCGTTCCTCGGAATGACAATCTGTTGGTAGAACTTTGTCAAAGTTTTCTCGATAATAGACTAATGCATTTTCAGCATCACATGATAAAAAAATAGCATTTCACTACATTATTCTCTGCTTTATCTTTGTCAAAAATTAAAGCCTAAAATTAAATGACATTCAGCCATTCTATTAAATCTTTTGACGAATTAACCAATCACGAATTATACAATATGCTTCGGTTAAGAAGTGATGTTTTTGTGGTCGAGCAAAACTGCCCTTATCTTGACTTGGACAATAAGGACCAGAAAGGTTTCCACTTATTGTATTACGTTGATAACGAATTAGCCGGTGTAACGCGTTTGCTTCCTTTTGGAGTTTCTTACAATGAAATTTCCATCGGAAGAGTGGTGATCGCAAAAACGCACCGCGGATTAGGTTTAGGAGTTAAACTTATGGAAGCATCGATAGCGGGCTGCGAAGAAAAGTTTGGTAAAGCTCCAATACGAATCGGTGCGCAATATCATTTATCAAAATTCTATCAATCACTTGGGTTTGCAGAACAAGGCGAAGTGTACGACGAAGACGGGATTCCGCATATCGAAATGCTACGTGCTTAAGATTTACGGAATAATCAATTTTAAAACATTTGCCAAAACGGGATTATGTTCTTCGGTTCTCCAATTGATGTATAAATCGGTTTCCAAAGGGAGCTTGATAAATCGGATTCCAGGAATTTCGTGAAAAACATACGAATCGGGTAAAATCGCAATTCCGAGGCCTTTTCGAACCAAAGCAATAATAGAAGAGCCAAATTCAGAATGAAGATATACTTCTGGTGCATTTTCTAAAGAATTGAACAACCTTCGAATAAGGTCGCTGTAACTGCTTCCTTCATCGTTAGTTGGCAAAATAAACTTTTGAGAACCAAGTGTTTCTTTGGTCAGATCTTCGGGAGTTTGATACGGGTGATTTTCGGGAACGACAATCGCTAAATGATCCGTGTAGATTTTTTGGGATTGAATATCTTTAGCATTATTAATATCTCTGGTAATCGCCAAATCGATTTTATAATTGCGAAGAAAATCCTGCTGATTCTCATACAAAACCTGAACGAGTTTGATTTTAAGTTTCGGAAAAGCATGAGAAACACGAGATAAAATTTCAGGCATAAGAGAAGCGGAAATAGAATCGGGATGAGAAATGGTAATGGTACCGCTCTCTCCTAACTGAATTTGGCGGGCAGATTGATGAATAAATTCTAATTTACTCAATTCTACCTCCCATTTTTCTTTTAAGAATTGGCCAGCTGCTGTAAGTTTGACATTGCGTTTGTTACGTTCAAACAACTGTACGCCAAGCTGATTCTCTAAAGACTGAATCTGACGGCTGAGTGCCGATTGTGTAATATTCATTTTTCCGGCAGTATTCCAGAAATGAAGTTCGCGGGCCAACGCCAAAAAATATTTAATCTGCTGTAAATCCATTGATGCAATTTACGCATTTATGAAGAATAAAAAACAGCTTTAAACGCATTAAAAGAAATAAAAATGAATACGCTACAAATAATTAAAGCAACTGCAGATGACGTTTTAAAACTGCAAGCGATTGGCAGACAAACTTTTTCTGAAACCTTTGCTGATGTCAACAGCGAAGAAAACATGAAAAAATATCTCGATGAAAGCTTCGCCACAGCAAAACTAACTGCCGAATTGAACAATCCGTCATCTTATTTTTATTTAGCTGTTTTGGACGAAAAAGTCGTTGGCTATTTAAAATTGAATACAGCTGATGCTCAAACGGAGAAAGAAGATTTAAACGCTTTAGAAGTAGAACGTATTTATGTCGCAAAAGAATTTCACGGCAAAAAAGTAGCGCAAGCTTTGTATGCCCAAGCAGAAAAAACTGCCGAAGAAGTTAAAGCAACATACATGTGGCTAGGGGTTTGGGAAGAGAATTTGAGAGCCGTAAGTTTTTACAAGAAAAATGGGTTCGTGCAATTTGACACGCATATTTTTAGATTAGGCGACGACGAACAAACGGATTTAATGATGAAAAAAGTATTGATTTAAATGGAAAGAAAACAACTTTTATTGTTTTTGCTAATTCTTGGCACTGCATTTTGGGGAGTTTCATACTCAGTTACCAAGATGGCAATTGGTCATTATTCGCTTAACATTTTCTTATTTTATCGTTTCCTTTTAGCAGTATTTGTATTGAGCATTGTATTTTGGAAATATGTTAAAGATATTAATCGAGAAGCGATTAAAACAGGTTTTGTCCTTGCAGTCCCGATGTTTTTAGGAATTCAATTGCAGACTACTGCACTCAAATATACGGATGCTTCTCAATGTTCTTTCATCGCAGGGCTGACGGTAATTATTATTCCGTTACTGAAATTAGCAATTTACAGAACCAATACGCCATTAAAGATCTGGATTGCGGCTTTGACAGCTTTAACAGGATTATTTATTATTGCTATAACTGATAAATTTACCATAAATGTCGGCGACTTATTTACGATTTCGGGCGCATTTGCTTTTGCTGTGTATTTGATCTTAGTTGAAAAACATTCTGCCGCCAAAAATCTTCTGTATTCTATTGTTCCGATGTTTGCGTTTTGCGCTTTATTTACTTTTTGCATCGCGCTTACAGACTCGCAAGCCGTTTGGTTTCCCAAAGATGATACATTTTGGTTGGGTGCGGTTTACTGCGCTTTGTTTTCTACAGCTTTTATGTATACTGTTTCCAACATTTCACAGCGTTATTTATCGGCAGAACGTGTGGCGGTTATTTATTTGTTTGAGCCTGTTTTTGGTGCCATTGGAGCTTTCTTTATTTTAGGAGAGAATCTTTCTTGGCGCTTACTTTTGGGCGGAACTTTGATTTTTTCTGCGACAATAATCTCTGAAGTAAATTTTAAAAGCGAAAAATTAAAACTTTTTGCTCGAAAAAACTAAGTCGAAATTTTTAACACATAGAAACATAGTTTATTGGAATGTGTAAAGACGTTTCACTTGTTTGAATACACATAGGTTACATCGTAAACCAAATTCAAAATCTGCAATCCCAAAAACTTTTGGCCATGTTTTAAATACTTTTGAAAAAACCTTTTTTGCCGAAAACTTTGTCAAAGTTTAAAACTTTGACAAAGTTCTGACGTATAATTATGCAGCCATATCTATGTTTTAGAAACTAGTTTCTTTCCATTACTTTTTTTGAAGAAAGAATCCCGAAGCCTCGGGACTATGTTTCTAGATGTTTAAATTTAAAATCCTGTAATTAGATTGTAATCTTTCACAAAGGCAAAAGCGTATCTTCAGGATCACAAGGAAAATAAATTATAATATCTGTTCCTTCTCCTGGTTTTCCTTGTGCATAAATATCTCCGCCAATGGCGTGCATGATTTTTTTGCATAAAGCAAGACCTATGCCTGAGCCTGTGTATTGATCCTGCGGATGCAGTTTGGTAAATATCTTAAAAATTGATGTCGCATATTGTGGTTCAAAACCAATTCCGTTATCAGAAAAACGAACCCAATGACAATAGACTTTAAAAAGATTACTGATAATTACAGGTTCTTGAGAAGCCGTTATTTTAATTGCCGTCTTTCTTTCTGTTGATTTATATTTTAAAGAATTTTGAATAATGTTCGTCAACAATTGTTTCATCAAAAAAGTAACAGCATGCACCTCAGGAAGCTTTTCGTATTCTATTACAGCGTTATTTTCTGTAATAGCTTCATTCATTTCATTAAGAACACTTTGCAGAACTTCGTTTAAATCTACAGTGTCTAAAGTATCTCTGTTGTTTTTTATACGAGTGTATTTTAAAATATCCTCCAATAATCCGCTCATTCTGTTCGCAGATTTTGAAACTCGCTCTAGCGAATTTGAAATGGATTCTGTAGAAATAACATCCAGTTCAGAAAGCATTTTCGAAGTAATCAGCTGAATTTTACGCAACGGTTCCTGCAAATCATGCGTACTAATCCAGTTTATGTTTTCGAGTTCTGAATTGGTTTCTTTTAATATTTCACTTTGGTTTCTATATTTTTCCTCTTCTTCACTCAACATAATCAAAATAAGCTGATTCTGTAAAGTATGAGCGTACTGTGCCGCAGCGTTAATTTCATACGATCTCCAAACATTACTTTGATTATTAACGATCTGTTTCCAAATATTAAATGAATTTCTAGGATGAAGTCCGTTGTTATCTTTAATGATGCTTTTTTCAGGATCTCCTCCCCAATGTATTTCCGAAATAGTTTCTGGCCTAAACCATATTATATGATCATTATTTCCTAGAGAATGGTAAATAATTCCCGCAAAATTAGGGTCTTCAGCAAATTCAGGAAAATAGTCACTGATTTTATTTGTAGAAAAAATTTCAGTAATATCCTTTTTAGCAATCTTTTCAATTAATTTAAAAATCTGTTCATCAGTCGGTGTAGAACCGCTTTTATAAATTTTATTTCTAGAAATAATAGACACTCCAGCAGCATTACAAAGATCTAAAAGCTGTGGTGCAGTCACTATGGTTTCTAATGATTTCTGCAAAATAGGAAGATCCAGCGCATTTAACTGTTCTAATGCTAAAATTGTTTTTTGAGCACTTATATACTCGTCATTAGATTGTCTGATGTCAATTTGAGACGTGATAAATTGTCCTTGCAGTTTGGCCGCCAATCTAATTTCTGGCGATATATTTTTTTCTGAATAATGATGACAAGCAATTAATCCCCACAACTTTCCATGGTGAATCAGAGAAATAGTCAATGTGGCTCCTACTCCAATATTTTTGAGGTATTCTACGTGAATTGGAGAGGTGCTTCTTAGAATCGAAAGACTTAAATCCAGATTTTTTCCTTCTTTATCATCAACCGTATAAATTGGAACCGGCTCATAATTAATATCCACAATTAATCTGAGCTGATTTCTAATGTACAATTCACGAGCTTGAGCAGGAATATCCGTATGCGGATAGTGCAATCCTAAAAATGGTTCTAAATCTTCTCTGCAATCTTCTGCGAAAACTTCACCGTTGTACTGTTCGTCAAAACGATAAATCATTACACGATCATAACCTGTAATTTCGCGGGTCCCTTTTGCAACAAGAGCACAAAGATCTTTAAGCGATTTAGTTCTATTCATCTGGCTTACAAACTGAATTGTCTGTTTGTAGGCATCTGCAAGTTTTTCTCTATCTGCAAACAGCAATTCTGCTTCCAGCACATAAACCCCATGACTAAGATGAATATTGATTTGGAATAGTTTTCCAAGCATCTCAATTTCGAGCGGAAAAGCATCCTGCACTTCATCTCCATTGATATAATTTAATATTTCTTGCTGTGCAGCCGCACCAAAAACTTCAGCAAAAGCTTTTCCCAACATCTGAGTGTGGGAAATATCAAAATAGACAGAAACATTTTCTGTACAGAAATCTATTTTCCAGTCTAGTGTAATGCCAAGTAAAAATCCATGAGGCTGAATTTTGCCTGGAATGTGTATGGGTTCATGTTCGCAATTGGTTAACGTAACAAGATCTCGATTGACTATATCTCTAATTTTCATTCTCTTATCTACGGTCAAAATGCTTGTAAATACTATCAAAAGCAAATATTGCTCCTTCTATAATCTCGTCTCCGCAATTATGCTCTTGCTCATATTCTGAGAGAAAATGGAGAAAAGATTTCCAAAAGCTTCCAGTTTTATCACCGTAACCATTAAAATAAGAAACCCCTTGTTCTCCAGAAAGTTCTTGAAATTTTGAAACATTTTTCAAAATAAATCTTCCGCCAAGCGTTGAACCTTCTACTACATATAAAATTCCTAAAGCAAAAGGGACCGAAATTCCTTCTGTTTCAAAAACTTTTTCTGAATCCGTTTTTGCAGCGTTCAAAAACAAAAGATCATTTTCTATAAGATGTTTCTTTCTTCTGTGTTCCAGATCATCGATTATATTTACAAAAAAAGGAAAAATAAGTCCTTCGGTATCGTTATGCACATCATGCATTAAACTTAAATAATAGACATAATCTTCGATCTTCATGTCTGGCGACATAATTGACATAGAAACAGGAAGTTCTTCTAATTTCCTATGAGAATCAGCTGTTTGTGTTTTTAAATCACTAAGAAAATTAGAAGCTATATTAGAAGCTAAATGTATACTCATTTTTAAAAATATTCTTTATTTACCAGAGTTAATTAAAACTCCTCTTGCACAAATTTAAACAAAAAATATTAGCAGTATGTTAAAACATATTTTTAAGAGAATTATATCAAATTTTCAATCAAAGAAATCTCAAAAACAGTTTGATTATTTTCATTTTTATGCGAAATATAGCCGCCGTGTGCTTCTACAATATTTTTAGATAAAGTCAGGCCAATTCCTGCGCCTTCGGTTCTGGTAGTGTAGAAAGGAAGAAATATTTTATCTTCAATTTCTTTCTCAATTCCTTTTCCATTATCTGTAACACGTATAAAAACGCGGTTATTTTTGGCTTCCGCCGAAATCGAAATTTGTTTGAAATCTTTGTTTTCTAAAGCATTAATTGAGTTCGTCAATAAATTGATCAGCACTTGTTCGGTCTGCTGAGAATCAACATTTACCCAATAATTTTGAGTTACTGCGTTGATAACTTCAATATTGTTTTTTTTGAATAACGGATTCATAATTCGAATACAATTTTCAATTAAATGCTGTAATGATGCTTTTTCTTTTTTCGGAGAAGGAAGCATGGCCAATTTTCGGTAACCTTCTACAAATTTCTGCAAATGGTCGCTTCGCCTCAACATGGTTTGCACGCTGTGTTTAATGTCTTCTAAATCTTCTAACGAAAGCGAATCTTGCTCTACCAAATCTTCTAAATTTTGGCAAATCGAACGAATTGGCGTTATCGAATTCAGCAATTCATGCGAAATCACTTTCATCAAATTAATCCAAGCGTCTTTCTCCTTTTTCTCGACTACATTCTGAATTGAATCTAATAAAACGATGAAATAATCCTGCTCAAAAATTTCAGTTCGCGATGCCTGCAAAACAAAAGTCTGCTTACTTTGCTCGTTAATGCTGATTTCTATTGAAGTTTTAATTTCATGAAAATCATCTTCCTCAATAATTTCACATAAAGCTGGCAGCTGATTTTTAAGATATTTCCATTTTGAAACCTTCGAAACATTAAAATGATCCGAAAAATAATCGTTCATTAAAAAAATGCTCCAATCGGCTTCTTGTTTCGCCAAAATAATAATACCAGATTCTATATTATTTAAAATCGAACGGTAAATAATATCTCTCGTAACCTGTTCATTCTGTTTGTTTTTCAGCGTTTCATATAAATTAAATAAATCATTGTACGAACTATTAAATTTATGCTTAGAAAAGTCAGAACTAAAATCATTCTGTAAAATCGAAGAAATAGTTTTATTGTAAACCAAAACCAGATTTCGGACATAAAAGTACATTTCGCGCCCCAGCAGAAAAACCATACAAAGACCAAATATTCCAGTAAACAGCAAACCGATTCTAAAAAAGTAAAGCGACAATTCGATTCCGATAACGATAAAAATTAATCGCAGAAAAATGAGTTTATATGTTTGTAAAGTCTTCAGCATATTAGTCAATATTGATATTAAACTTTTCCAAACGTCTGTATAGCGCACCTCTAGATAATCCCAATTCTTCGGCCGTTTTACTGATATTATTATTGTTTTTGAAAAGCGCTTTTTCGACCGCTGCTTTTTCAACCGAAGAAAGCTGAATATCATCTGCATTTTCTTCGTAAGGTGTTATCGTCTCCAAATCTAAATCGGAAACTGTAATAGTGTTGTTTTCGCAAAGAATGACAGCGCGTTCGATCTTATTTTCCATTTCACGAATGTTTCCGTTCCAAGCGTGTTTTTCAATTTGTTCTAATACTTTTTTATCAAAAGCAATTTCCTCTCTTCCGTATTTTTCAATCATTTTATCTAGAAGATATTCGGCAAGCGGAATTTTATCTTCGTGTCTTTCCCTTAACGGAGGTAAAATAATTTCCATCGTATTTATACGATAATACAAGTCTTCACGGAAGTTTTTGTCGGCAACTTCCAGTTTTAAGTTCAAATTTGTTGCCGTAATAATTCTAACGTTTAACGGTCTTGCTTTTGTTTCTCCTAATCGTGTTACGGTTTTAGTTTGAATAACTTGAAGCAGTTTTGATTGCAAATGAAGCGGTACATTTCCTATTTCGTCTAAGAAAATAGTACCATTTTGTGCCATTTCAAAACGTCCAGCGGTGTCGGTTTTTGCATCGGTAAATGCACCTTTTGCATAACCAAACAATTCGCTTTCGAAAATATTCGAATTCAAAGAACCTAAATCAACTGCAATAAAAGGCTGATTTTTTCTTTCTGATTGCGAATGAATGTGATGTGCCATAACGAACTTTCCTGTACCGTTTTCTCCTAAAATTAAAACATTTGCATCCGTTTTTGCGACTTTATCCGCTAGCGAATAAGCCTTTTTTATGATTTCAGAATTGCCAACAAAAAATTCCTCTTTTATCATAGCTTCCTTGTTTTTCTTCTGCTCTTTACGCGCTTTATCTACCGCTTGTTTTACAGATTCCAACAATTTTTTATTTTCCCAAGGTTTCAAAATATAATCAAAAGCGCCTGATTTTAAACCTTCAACGGCTGTTTCCACTTTTCCAAAAGCCGTCATTAGAATCACAACAGTTTTCGGCGAAAGCGTTTTTATCTCTTTTAGCAAATACAAACCTTCTCTCCCATCTTCAAAACCCAATCTGTAATTCATGTCCAATAAAACAACATCAATGGCATTTTTAGCCAATAATTCGACAATATTTTTCGGATTATTGAGCGTATAAATATTCTCAAAATACTTTTTCAGATAGACTTTCGACGCAAAAAGGATGTCTTCTTGATCGTCGATGATTAAAATTGAAGCGTTGGTCTTTTTCATTATTGTTCGGTTTTGGACGAAAGGTGTCCATTAATGGACAGTTCAATTTTTTTTCGAAGAATAAAACCCTAAAAATAAGGCAATTATCACGTTTAATTTATTGGCACGAAAATCACAATAGAACTTGTAAATCATTAATAATTAACAGCTTTCGGAAGTACAAATAACAAAATAAATAAGGATAATTTGAAAATATTTTATCTTAATTTTCAGGCTTGTTTCTTTCCATTCCGAAGGCATAAAAATTTTAAAAGAAAATCAATCAAAAATTAAAACAATCCATTATGATTAGCATTAACAAACTTTCAAAAGTATTTAGAACTGAGGAATTAGAAACCAAAGCATTAAGCGAAATTTCGTTAACGATCAACCAAGGCGATTTCGTTTCCATTATGGGACCATCAGGAAGCGGAAAATCGACTTTATTGAATATTATCGGACTTTTAGACAGCGCTTCGGGCGGAAGTTACAAGCTTCTTGGTCAGGAAATGGTTGGTTTGAAGGAAAAACAAAAATCGCAAGCCAGAAAAGAAAACATCGGATTCATCTTTCAGAACTTCAATTTAATTGATGAATTATCCGTTTTTGATAATATCGAGTTGCCTTTGATTTATAATAACGTTCCTTCGTCCGAAAGAAAATCTAGAGTAAATGAAATCGCAAAAATATTAGGAATTGCGCATAGATTAAAACATTTTCCACAGCAACTTTCGGGCGGACAGCAGCAGCGTGTGGCGGTTGCAAGAGCATTAATCAATAATCCGAAAATCATTTTGGCCGACGAGCCAACTGGAAATCTAGACAGTAAAAACGGAAACGAAGTGATGGAATTACTAACCGATCTTCATGCCAGCGGATCGACCATCTTGATGGTTACACACTCAGATTATGACGCTTCTTTTTCGCAAAAAACGATTCTGATGAAAGATGGTGTGATTCTTTCTGAAAAAGTAAATCATAGAAATGTGGATGTTTTAGTAACTGCTAAAAACTAGTTTATGCTTCAAAATTGGCTTAATATTTTTATTTATCAATTAAAGCATAATAAGCTTTTTACCGCTCTAAATATTTTAGGTTTAAGTATCGGAATTGCGGGTTTAATCTTTGCAACGCTATACTGGAACGATGAATATTCATACGATAAATGGAATCCTGAAAAGGATAAAACTTTTATCGTTATGAATGATTTAGGAAAAGGAGATGTTTGGGCTACAAACTCAGCTATAACTGGGCCATATCTAAAATCATCTACTCCATATTTAGAAAATTATTGCTATTTTAATGACTATTACACGAGAGAAACCATACAGTTTAATGGCAAAACAGAATTGATTGATAAAATCTTTTCAGCTCAAAATAGTTTCTTTTCTTTTTTTCCTTTTGAATTCAAGTACGGGAATCCTGAAACGGCTCTTAAAGAACCGCAAAGTATTGTTTTTTCTGATGAAACGGCATTTCGTTTATTTAAAAATGAAAATCCAATGGGCAGACAAGTAAAATATGCTGACAAAATATTTGTAGTTCGAGGCGTATATAGAATACCTGGAAAATCGGTTGTGATGCCAAGTGCTATTACTAATACCATTGAGGAAGATTTAGAAGAACGTAAAGATCGTTGGGGATTCAGTTTTGGTTTAGTTTTAAAGTTAAAGCAAAACAGTGACTTGCCTCTTGTAGCTAAAAGTCTAGATGATTTTTTTATTGAAAACAACTTTAAAAAACAGGCAAAACGCGAAGGAATGACAGTTAGGGAATATGCAAAAGCATTCGGCGAGCCTATGAAAGTTCAATTGATTCCTTTTGAAAATTCACGACTTTATAAAGGAGTCTATCCATTTCCGGAAGGAACAGGAAATCTTCAGTTTTTACGAATTTTGATGGGATTGTCGGTTCTAATTTTATTGCTTTCAATTGTAAATTACATCAATTTAGCTACAGCTAATGCCATAAAACGCGCAAAAGAAGTTGGCGTGAGAAAGATTATTGGCGCTACAAAAAGACAAATTGTGCTTCAGTTTGTATTTGAAACGGCATTGACCATGCTTTTCGCTACATTATTTGCACTTGTAATCGTTGAAATTTCTTTGCCATTTTACAATCAATTTCTGAATAAAGAATTGGTTCTTTCGGGCTCTCAGTTTTGCGTCCAGCTTGTTGCAATTTTCATTCTTGTCATTATTGTCAGCGGAGTTTTTCCTGCCGTTTATATTTCAAATTTTGAAGTTTTAAGTGTTTTAAAGGGAAATTTTTCACGGAGTAAAAGCGGTTTATGGCTTAGGAATAGTATGTTGGTTATACAATTTGCAATTGCTGTTTTCTTTATCATTGGTTCGATTATAGTCTATCAGCAAGTTCAATTTATGGCAGAAAAAGATTTGGGTTTTAGTGGCTCTCAAATACTGAATATATCTTTTAGAGAACAAAAAGACAAAGAGCAATTTGAACGTTACGAAAGTATAAGACAAGAAATCTTGAAGATTCAAGGCGTTGAAAAGATTTCTGCTGGAGCGTTTTCTATCGGCGAGGACTGGTGTTCAAGAGGAGGAATACATTATAAAAATAATGAAGTAGTCATTGTTAATCAACTAGGTTCTGATTTTGGAATGTTGCAGATGTTAGGCATTAAATTAGCAAAAGGACGATTTCTTTCCGAAAAGCTTGCTTCTGACACCATTACTAATGTTTTACTAAACGAAACTGCCGCCAAAACCATGAATGAGGAAAATCCTTTAGATAAAACTATTGGATGGAACGGACAAGATTATAAGGTTGTCGGGATTGTCAAAGACTTCCATTATTTTGGTCTTGATAAAGAAATTAGTCCGATGATTTTCTTTCATATCAATACCCAAAAATGGACACAAGGCAATATAGAATCTATTACAGTTAAAGTTTCGCCTAAAGATATGCAGCAGACTATTGCTTTACTTAAAAGCTTCTGGATAAAAAACGTAGATTCTGAATATCCTTTTGAATATAATTTCTTAGATAAAAACTTCGCAAAAACTTTTAAAAAGTACGAAGATCAAAGAAATTTATTTGCTCTGTTGAATGTTGTTGTGATTCTAATCGCGGTTTTCGGATTATTTGCCCTAGCTTCTTTTTCTATGGAAAGAAGATTAAAGGAAATTGCCATCAGAAAAACGCTTGGCGCTGAAACCAATATGTTACTGAAAGAACTGTCTAAACAATACGTAGTTTTCTGTATAATTGGTTTCTTAATCGGAATTGTTCCTGCTTATTTGTTATTGCACAAATGGCTTGAAAATTTCCCTTTCCGAATAGATATTACGCTCCTACCCTTTATTCTTGCTTTTGTGTCTTTGCTTTTTCTTACGCTAACAATAGTTTTAGTAAAAGCGTATCAAGTAACAAAAGTGGATGTTTTAAAATACTTAAAATACGAATAAGATGCTAAAAAATTGGATCAACATATTTATATATCAAATCAAGAACAATAAGCTTTTTACAGCATTGAATATTCTTGGTTTGAGTATTGGAATTGCAGGATTAATTTTTGCAATTCTGTATTGGAATGACGAACAAAGCTACGATCAATGGAATCCTAATAAGGAAAACGTTTTTCTAGTAGCCAACCAGATGGATGAAACGACCTATTGGGCTTCTAGTTCTGCCCCAATTGGAACGGCAATAAAAGAATCTTCTTCTGAAGTTGAATCTTTCTGCTATATAAATGGAAATTACAACAACGAAATCATTCGTTATAATGACAAAAAAGTACAATCTGAAAATGTGCTTGTGGCACAAGGAAACTTCTTTGACTATTTTCCTTATGAATTTATTGAAGGAAGCGCCAAAACAGGTCTGCCAGATGCCAATAGTATTTGCTTATCTCAAGATTTGGCACAACAGCTTTTTGGAAACGAAAGTGCCTTAGGAAAGAAAATCATTTTGCAAAATCAGGTTTTAGTTGTTAGAGGTGTATATAAATTGGATAAGAAATCTATTGCTAATCCTTCATGCGTTGTAAATTTTATGGATTTACGCTTAAAAAATAGTATGCAGCAATGGGGAAATTTTCAATATGTCCTTTTATTAAAACTAAAAAACGCAGCTAATGCAGACGCAGTTGTAAAAAGTCTTTCTAAGGTTTATTACACTAATATGACCTTGCGACGTGCTGAGGCCCAAGGAATGAAACCAGAAGATTTTATTAAAAAGTTTGGAGAAGTAAAACCTCATTTAGAAGCTTTAAAAACCATTCGCCTCCATACTAAAACAGGCGGATTGATAGAAGCTAACGGAAACTACCAGCTTTTATTGATTCTTATGGGATTATCGATATTAATTCTCACGTTGTCAATTGTTAACTATATTAATTCTGCTACTGCAAATGCTGTAAAACGTGCCAAAGAAATAGGCGTTAGAAAAGTTATTGGAGCATCCAAAACCAATATCGTCCAGCAGTTTATTTTTGAAACGGCTATTATTGCGATTGCGTCGATTTTGATTTCATTGGTGATAGTAGAACTTTCGCTACCGTATTATAATGTCTTTTTAGAAAAAACATTAACATTACAAAGCGCTCAGTTTTACCTTCAGCTTATTGCAATATTCATAACAATAGTCATCGTTGCAGGTATATTTCCAGCGGTTTACGTTTCAAATTTTGAAGTTCTAAAGGTTTTAAGAGGAAATTTTGCACGCAGCAAAAATGGAGTCTGGCTTAGAAACGGAATGCTGATCTTTCAATTTGCTATTGCTTCTTTTTTCATCATCGGTTCCTTCATTGTACATCAGCAAATTAATTATATGGGTGCTAGAGATTTGGGGTTTAAAGGAGAGCAAGTTATTAATATTTCTTATCGAAATATCTATGGCGATAAAGTTTTAGACAAGGATCGAATGGACAAATACGAACAAATAAAAAACGAATTGCTTCGCGTTAAAGGAGTTCAGCAGGTTTCGGGTGGCGGTTTTGTTTTGGGACGCGGTGCAAAATCTGTTATTTCGTATCACCATAAAGATACAAATATAGACGGCAACAACATTCCAGTCGATTTTGGCGTGCTTGAAATGATGCAGATCAAACTACTAAAAGGACGTTATTTGAACCCGCAATTTGCACAGGATACTATTAGTTCGATGATAATTAATGAAACGGCCTTAAAATTATTAAACGAAAAAGATCCGATAGGAAAAAAAATTAACTGGGATGGCAAAGAAGCAATTATTGTTGGAGTTGTCAAAGATTTTAACATTGGAAATCCTGGTGAACCCATTCCTCCTGTCACTATTTTTCATTTTAAAAGCGTAGGCTGGTTTAGCAATCTTCTCAACAATATTTATGTAAAAGCAGATCCTAAAACAATGCAGGAAACTATTGCTGCTATAGAAAATGTTTGGTCAAAGAAAGTAGATTCAGATTATCCTTTTTTATTTGATTTTGTTGATAAAGAATATGCCAAATCATATCAGAATTATGTAAAACAAAAAAACGTTTTCTCATTATTAAATATTATTGTAATCGTAATTGCTCTTATTGGGTTATTTGCGCTAGCTTCTTATTCGATCGAAAGACGAATGAAAGAGATTGCAATTCGAAAAACACTCGGAGCAGAAACCAATTTACTGCTTAAAGAGCTTTGCAAACAGTACGTTATTTTTAGCGTTATAGGTTTTTTAACGGCTTTATTTCCAGCCTATTTTTTACTTAACAAATGGCTAGAAAATTTTGCCTATAGAATAGGAATTTCTATTTATCCCTTCTTAATCGGCTTTACTATTTTGTTAGCTCTAACTTTAATAGTAGTCCTTTCAAGAGCGTATCAGGCAACCAAAGTAGATGTTTTAAAATATTTAAAATACGAATAAATAGGTTATAAAGCTGTGTAAGTGTAAAATTTTGCACAGCTTTTTTTTCTCATAATATAAAGATTAAAATTTACTGCGTCAGCGTCTTAGCAATAAATTTCTCAAAATTCACTATTTCTTGGTAAATCCTTTTCTAGTCATTTCGCCCCAGCCTTTAGTTCCCATAATTTTTTCTTTGTAACCAACCAGAGCCGCATAAACGGTTAGCGGGTGAAAATAAAACGGTTCTAAAAAAGCGGCCATCAAAAGTTTAAAAAAGTCAGCTTGTTTTGGATATTTATGATACGTTTTTTCTTCGCTATATAAAGCAATAACCGAAAATAAAACGGCAAAAGAATATACAAAAAGTAGCAATAAGAAGAAAAAGTGCCAATTTAACAATCCTAACACAATGAACACAACCGTTACTACAAGGCCTATAAACTCAATTGCAGGTGCTAGAAATTCAAACAATGTCCAATATGGCACACTCAGCATTCCTAATAATTTGTATTTCGGATTTAGGAACATTTTTTTGTGAATGGTTAACGTTTCTATTGTTCCTCGCATCCATCTCGAACGCTGTTTTTTGAATATTTTAAATTCTTCCGGAGCTTCTGTCCAACAAAGCGGATCTGGAATATAACTCACAGAATACGGAAGTTTATTATCCAGCATATAACGGCGCATTCTCACAATCAGTTCCATGTCTTCTCCAACGGTTTTGGTGCTGTAACCGCCACAAAGTATGGCAATTTCTTTATCAAAAGCTCCAAAAGCACCACTAATAAGCAGCAATCCGTCTAGTTTTCCCCAGGCCATTCTTCCTAAAAGAAATGCTCTTAAATATTCTAAAACCTGAATTCGAGGCAGCATAATATCTGGGACATGTACTTCTACCAAACGTCCGTTTTTTATAATGCACTGATTCGCAATTCGAACCACTCCACCAGTTGCGATGATGCGTTTTCCGTAGGATTCTAAAAATGGTTTTGCCAGTTTTAAAAGCGAATCTTTATCCAGAATACAATCCACATCTATACAAACTACATACGGATTTTGCGCAATATTAAGTCCGACGTTTAGTGCATCGGCTTTACCTCCATTTTCTTTATCAACAACAATTAATTTTTTGAAAGCAGCATTTTTGGAAGTATAAACTCCTCTAATTTTCTTAGTTTCAATTTTTGGATGAAAATCCAAATCAGTTAAAACTAAATCGTACGTTTTGGTCAGGATTTCCATCGAATTATCTTTGCTTCCGTCGTTTACCACAATAACCTGATAATTGTTGTAATTCAGCGAAAGCAGCGATTTTACATTTTCTTCGATAGTCAAACCTTCATTATAGGCAGGCGCAATAAGCGAAAGTTTTGGAGCATATGCGCTGGTTAAAAGCACATCATAATCGACAAAACTGTTTTTCTTAAGATATTTCCTGAGTTCTTTTGTAGAAAGATAGGCCAATACCAAATAAGAAGACATAATAAGTATGGCATAACCAAGTATTAGGAGTAAATATACATCCAAAAGCCATGTTATTTCAGCATTAAAAAAAGTCATCTCTTCTAAAAATTATACTGTTAATGTCTGCAAAATGCTTTGCGCTTCGTATTTTATATTGGTATTTGTTGTTTGCGCTGCTAATTGGGCAACATGAGGAACTTTTTGCGATAATTTAAGTTCTTTTATAAGCTTTAGACCAAGTGCAATTACGGTTGTATTTTGCGATTCTAACAAATGCTCTATTCCTTCTGTGTCTCCAATATCATGTTTTTTGAAAGCTGCAATAATATTCAGCTGCATCCAATCGTCTATGGGATCAGAGTGTTCTACTAAATATTTGACACTTTCCGTTCCTTCTAGTTGAATAGCGGCGTTTAGGGCCACAATCTTTAATGTTTTTTTTCTGGCTTTAGAATAAACAATAATTTGATCAAATGCTTCTTTAATATTAAACTCAGCCAATTCGGTAATTCCTTTGCACTTCACCTCCCATTTCAAGCTTTTAAGTTTTCGGAATGAAGATTTTATCAAACCAGAATCTTTATAAAACTGCTCTAATTTTTCCGCATAAACGCCTTCGTAATTTTTATGCAAATTGATAAGAGATTCAGTCAAAACTTTTCTAAAAAAAGAAGAATCCAACAGCACTAGAAAATTTTTGTCTTCTTTAATTTTTGCAAAAGGAACATTTTCAAAAATAATAGCCGACATTATTTTATCTATTTCGGAACTGTATTCTTTGGTAAGACGTTCTTCTTTTATTTTACTATTTCTGCTTGCTACAATTATAAGATACAAAATGAATGATGCTGCTACGAACAAATAAATGGAGAAAGTAAGAAAAGGAACTTCCCAACGACCCTCTTTATATAAATCCCAAATTTCTGTCATCTTAAAAACGTTTCGTTACAATTAGCTGCACATTAAACTTATTTCTATATTCTTCAGGAGTATATTCTTCATATTCGTAAAGAAAAATTGGGCGAACAAAAAACGAATCGCCAAAACGGTGCTGGTATTGAAGTCCAACTCGATACGCTTTTAGAGGCTGTGTAAAACTATTGTAGAGATACAAATACGGTACATTTCCGTATTGCAATTCCAATCTTATAAGACGCTCTTTTTCTTCGTTTACACGCTGCACACTTAAAACATGAGAAAATAATTCGTTAGAAATATCGTAATAAGGTCTATACGCAAAACTATAAATTCCTGCATTGTACGCCACTTGACCTGTAAGCAGTGTAATATCGTCTGTTTCAAAATGCATGAATCTTGCGCCAAGCGAAAAATCAAACTTTTTCTGTGGAGCAAAATAATATTCTAAACCTCCCTTGGCTACAGGAAATATAGTTTCTCCTGTTGAAACTCCAGCATTGGCATACAAATAGCTTTTATTTGAAAATGTTTGATAAAAATCGGTTTCAAATAACATTTGAGTATCGCCACTGATGTTTCCGATGTTGGCTCTTCCTACAATCGCCGATTTGCTAAATTTATGCGAATACTCAACATATCCGTAATGAAATGGAGATTGGCCTGGATCTGATGTTGAAATATTTAAGTACGAAGCCGAAACAGCATTTTTGGCTTTACGCCCAATAAGAGTGCGAATTCCTCTGAAAGCCTGAGTACTATTGTCAATATAAGCTGATTTTTCGATCAAATCTAAAGCTTCCTGATCGCGGTTTAATTTTTCGAGACACGTTGCTTTAATCTTCAGCACATCAACAGATTTTGGATCAATCGCGAGATATTTATCGCAATATAAAAGACATTTTTCATAATCTTCTTGCCAGAAATAAATATTTACAAGCGCTTGCAAAGCTTCTGGATTCGGATTGTTCCGGTCTGCCATTGGAGACAAAATTTTTATAGCCGTTTTATAGTCTTTTTTCCAGCTGTAAATGCGTCCGGTAAAAGTTTGTATGTCCTCATTTTCTGGATATTTGGCGCGCAAAGGCTCGATAAGCGATAATGCCTTGTCGAAATTTTCTTTTTCGACTTCACGTTTAACAATTGCCAAAGTTTCGTCTATGTTGATTTCTTGTGCAAATGCAACAGAGGAAATAAAAAGCAGAAAAACAGCGTAATAGATAAACTTCATTAGAATCGGGTTTTTAGTAACTTATTAATTCTCACTAAAAGTACGGCCGGACTTACTGGTTTGGCAATGAATTCGTTTGCGCCAATATCAAAAGAATCAAGTTCCGTTTGTTCAACTGCCGACGAAGTCAATATAATAACAGGAATTTCAGATTTAAGATTCTCTCGCACATGTTGCGTAATTTCCATTCCGCTCACACCTGGCATGTTTATGTCGGTTAAGATTAAATCATAGTTTTCTTTTTCGATTGCTTCCAAAGCATCTTTTCCATCAGAAAACTGGTCAACATTAAATCCTTTCGACTCTAAGAAAAAAGATAACGATTTGCGTAGGATGTCATTATCTTCGGCTACAATAATTCTCATTTTTTATTTTTTTTAATCTGGGGGATAATTTAATTTATAACGTCTTTTCTTGCAAATATATTGCGTATTTTTCTTAAATTATAACTCTTTTAAAATTTTAACGACTTCTTCAATTCCACAGCTGAAAATATTTATTTTCTCTAAAGTTTCTGCTGTAAACGCTCCTTTTGAAGCTTCTTCTTCAATAATCGAAAGACAATTGCTCAAATCCTGCAGCATAAAAATATCCATACTAGATTTCATATTATGCGCCAGTTTATTTACGTTTTCGTAATCTTCCTTTTGAAATGCTTCTTCTAACTGCGCCGACTGATTCGGAATTTTTTCCACAAAAAGATCGATCATATCTTTTTTAAATTCAGAATCACCGCAAGCCATTTCATCCAAAAAAGACATATCTATAATTCGTCTATTCATCGCATCGCTGCCTGGTGTCATCACCGTTTTTATCGCTTTTAAAAGAACAGCTTGCTTAAAAGGTTTTGGCACGTAGGCATTCATTCCTACTTTGTAGCAAAGCTCCTGCTCTCCTACCAAAGAATGTGCGGTCATGGCAATAATCGGAATCGTAGAGTTCATCTCATTTCGAATGTATTCTGTCGTTTGGTAACCGTCTTTTACAGGCATCTGCAAATCCATTAAAACCAAATCATATTCCTTTTGAGATAAAAGTTCGATACCTTCTTCGCCGTTGTGCGCAATATCCAATTCAAAGCCGAAATTATTAATTACGCTTTTTGCGAGCTTTTGGTTTAAAACATTGTCTTCGCAAAGCAAAATTTTAAGGTTTCCTAAATCGTTTTTAGAAACTGTTTTTACCTCAGCTTCTTCAGAATTTGTCTTTTTGTACGAAAGAATAAAGAAAAACTCAGAACCTCGGTTTAGCGTACTTTTTACATGAATTTCTCCTTTTTGCAGTTCAACCAATTGTTTTACAATATTAAGTCCGAGTCCGGTACCGCCAAATGTTCGTGTGGTGCTTTCTTCACCTTGCGTAAATCGTTCAAAAATAGTTTCGAGTTTATCTTTAGCAATTCCTATTCCCGTATCTTTTACAGAAAATTTGAGTGTATAATTTTCCTCTGTTTCTTCTATTTTCTTTACAGAAACCGTTACTTCACCTTCACTTGTAAATTTAAGCGAATTCCCTATAAGGTTTACTAAGATCTGATTAAGCCTTCCTTGGTCTCCAATGACCATATCGGGCATTTCGGCATCTAGAAAAAGATCAAATTCGACATCTTTTTTCACTTTCACTTTCAATAAATTGTAAACGTGTTTAAGTGTCTTTTTTAAATTAAATATTTCAGATTCAATCGCTAAATTCCCTGATTCTATTTTAGAAAGATCTAGAATGTCGTTTACTATCAGGAGTAAATTTTCTCCAGCAATTTGAACATTTCCAATATAATCACGCTGCTTTTCGTCTAGCTCGGTCTGCGCAAGCAAATCGGTAAAACCAATAATCGCATTTAGAGGCGTCCTTATTTCGTGACTCATATTAGCCAAAAAACTATCTCTTGCCAAGACAGCACGCTCGGCAATTTTTCGCTGTGTATAAAGCTGATTGTTTTTTGTACTTAATTCCAACTGCGCAATCACGTGTTTAGCTACGATTGAAAGTGCATTACGCTGATTTTCATTCAATGCTTTCACCTCATGATCAATCGCACACAAAGTTCCAATATTATAACCGTCTGGCGTTGTGAGCGGTACTCCTGCATAAAATCTTACGTTAAAACCTCCAGTTACATTTGGATCGTCTTTAAAACGGTCATTTAAATGAGTATCAGTAATTTCGACCATTTTGGAATCTAAAATTGTATACTGACAGAAACTGATTTCACGAGGCACTTCAGAAACGCCTATTCCAATCTCAGATTTAAACCATTGCCTGGTTTCATCAATAAAAGAAATATGGGCAATTGGCACACCGCAGATATAAGCAACAAGCCGTGTAGCATCATCAAAAGCATCATCTGGAAGCGTATCGAGGATATTGTAACGTTTGAGAGCGGCTAAACGCTGCAATTCGTTATCTGGAATTGGGAAATCCATATTCATTTTTTTAGCGTAATAATGTAGATAAAGATAAAGCAAAATTAATCTAAAACCCTTGTCTTAACTAGACTTTTTACAAAAAAAGTTATTCCTTATACTTCATTTTTTATACATCAGATCTTGCTTTTTTAATTTCATTACAAATTTTTTCTAGGTCATTACAAAATTGAATATGCGCTATTGGGTAAATGCTCATTTTGTTATAAAATTGCCTCGATTTTATCAACTAATCTCTTCAAAAAAGGCATTTTTCTATCTTTTTTTTACAAGAAAACAAACGCCTTTGAAGAGTAAAAAATTAAAGTAAATGAAAAACTTAAGAAACAGTATTTTTTACGTTGGAGTTATCGGAGGATTTTCCGTTTTAATGTATTGGATTATTTTATTGGGAGTAAAACTAGAAGCGGGGCGAAATCTTAAAATTCCAACTTCAGATAAAACGCAATGGGTTGAATTTCTGGATTCTCTAATAAAAAACCTTCATCATCCATTAGCACTTTTATTGGCACAAATTGTTACGATTATTTTTGTTGCCCGTATTTTTGGATGGATTTGCATTAAACTAAAACAGCCTGCCGTAATTGGAGAAATGATTGCCGGAATTGTAATGGGACCTTCCTTAATCGGAATGTATTTTCCTGAGTTTTCTGCCGCTTTATTTCCTTCTGAATCACTTGGTAATCTTCAGTTTTTAAGCCAGATTGGTTTGATTCTTTTCATGTATATCGTGGGAATGGAAATCGACATGAAGATTCTTCGAAATAAAGCCCATGACGCTGTAGTTATAAGCCACGCAAGTATTATTATTCCGTTTGTTTTAGGAATGGGTCTGGCGTATTTTATATATGACGAATTTGCCCCTGCAGATGTACAATTTACATCTTTTGGTTTGTTTGCCGGAATTGCTATGAGCATCACCGCATTTCCTGTGCTGGCCAGAATTGTGCAGGAACGCGGCATTCACAAAACAAGATTAGGAACTATCGTAATTACCTGTGCCGCAGCCGATGACATTACTGCATGGTGCATTCTGGCCGTTGTAATTGCAATTGTTAAAGCGGGTTCTTTTGGAAGTGCTTTATACACCGTTGTTTTAGCTTTAGGATATGTGTTCTTAATGATAAAGGTCGTTCGCCCGTTCCTTAAAAGAATTGGAGATTTGTACGCGACAAGCGAAAAATTAAGCAAACCAATCGTTGCCATTTTCTTTTTAACGCTTGTAGTTTCTTCTTATTTGACAGAAGTTATCGGAATCCATGCTTTGTTTGGAGCTTTCATTGCAGGTGCAATTATGCCAGAAAATATTAGATTTAGAAATCTATTTATTGAAAAAGTGGAAGACGTTGCTCTTGTACTTTTATTGCCTTTATTCTTCGTATTCACGGGTTTACGAACACAAATTGGTTTATTGAATGAGCCTTATTTATGGAAAATTGCAGGATTAATTTTTGCCGTAGCGGTTATAGGTAAATTTGTCAGCAGTGCGCTTGCCGCAAAATTTGTGGGACAAAGTTGGAAAGATAGTTTATCTATCGGGGCTTTGATGAATACTAGAGGTTTAACAGAATTGGTTGCCTTGAATATTGGTTACGATCTTGGCGTTTTGAGCCCAGAATTGTTCTCTATGTTTGTGATTATGGCGCTTGCAACAACTTTTATGACAGGGCCGACATTAGATTTAATTAACTGGCTTTTTAGATCTAGCAAAGAAGAAACCGAAGAAGATATTGCATTAAAAAATAAGTACAGAATATTATTGTCTTTTGACCGATCAGAATCTGGAAGAGCACTGCTTAAAGTTGCTGACGGATTAACGAATAAAAGAGCTGAGAGTTCTGAAATCACAGCCATGCATTTCTTGCCGTCTGAAGAATTACACCATTACAATACAGACGTTTACGAAACCGAAAAGTTTAAAGATGTCGTGGAAGAATCTGTAGCTTTAAACCGCAATATTACTACGATGTTTAAAGCATCTGCCGATATTGATAACGAAATTGTAAATGTTGCCAACAAAAGCAATCACGATTTATTACTGGTTGGAATTGGGCAATCTATTTATCAGGGAAGTTTATTAGGAAGAGTTCTCGGATTTACAACTCGAATTATCAATCCTGAAAAAATCATAAATACCGTAACTGGAAAGGAAAACATTTTAGAATCGGCTCCTTTTGACGACGGAACCAGACAGATTATTGCAAAATCGCATATTCCAGTTGGCGTTTTAATTGATAAAGACTTAGCTGAAATCAACACGATTTTTATTCCGCTTTTTAGTTTAAAAGATTGGGATTTGATTCAGAATTATGTGCAGAAATTTATTCAAAATATTGATGCGCGAGTTGAAATTTTGGATGTGGAAGGCAAAATCACAGCCGATCTCGATACGAAAGAAAAAATTAGGCTAATGGAACAAGCCGCTCCAAATCAGCTATCGCTGAGAAAAGAACAATTGATTGAAAAAGATTTTCTTGACCAACAAGATCTTATGCTGATTTCTATTGATGGATGGAAACATTTAGTGGATAGTAAAAGCCCGTGGCTGGCTAATATACCGTCTACTTTGATTCTTTCTGAGGATAAGAAATAGGTTTTTTAAATTATGAGTTATGAATTATGAGTTATGAGTTGCAAATCGTAATCTCATAACTCATAACTCATAACTCATAACTCATAACCCATAACACATAACACATAACACATAACTCATAACTCAATAATCCTCTTAAGCTCAAGCGTTGTATTACCTAACGGAATCGCTTTTGGAGCTTTTACTAATTTTTCGGCTAAAAATGCTGTCGTGATTGGTTTTAGGTTTTTGAAAAGTCCGATGGCGTTGAAGAATTTAATTACTTTTATTGAAATTTTTTCTCCGAAACGATCTGTATTTTCGCGAATAAGCGGACCTGGTCTGAAAATGATATATTGCGGGAAGTTCAATTCTTGAAGGTGATTTTCCAGTTTTCCTTTCATCATAGAATAAAACACACTGCTTTTCGCAGAAGCGCCATAAGAAGAAACCAAAATCAAAGATTTTACATTGTTTTGTTTGGCAGCAGCGGCAAAATCAGCTGGAATATCATAATCGATTTTCCATTGTTTTTCTTTTGAACCTGCATCTTTTAAAGTTGTTCCCAAACAGGAAAAAAGAACATCGCCAATGATTAATTCCTGAAACGAATTTACAGCTGAAAAATCGACTACATATTCTGTCAATTTAGAATGCGATTTTCCTGTTGAACGCCGAACAAATACTGCAACTTCTGAATAATCAGTACTTTCTAAGAGTAAGTTAACTAGCTCTTTTCCTGTTGCGCCTGTCGCTCCAATAACCAATGCTTTCATAATAAAGGATTTTATAAGTAAATATACTCATCTTTTTAATTGAAAAAACCTCTTTACAACTAAGCAAAGAGGTTTTCTTTTAAATCTTTAAAATAAGGTATGTCACCCTGAGCGAAGTCGAAGGGCACAACGAGAAGGGCTTCGACTTCGCTCAGCCTGACAACTTGAATAAGCTTAAAATCTGAAGCTACAAATCTTATTTTTTAATAAATTTCTGAGTATAATTAGCTTTATCCGTTACAATATTGATGATATAAAAGCCTTTTGCAAAATTGCTTACATCGATTTGGTTGTTACTTAATCGTGTTTGGATTGTTCTTCCATTCACATCATAAATCACAACATCAGTTATTTCGTCTTCTGTGCTGATATTCAGATAATCTGCAACTGGATTTGGATAAATAGACAATTGCACTTTCGTGAATTCATCTCTGCCTAAAATCGATGTATCAACCAAAATTGATTTCTCGATCACTTTTCCATTAGAATTAAAACTAATTACAACGGTTGCAGTTCCGCCATTTTTTGGAGTTAAAATTAATTCTTCATTGGCATTAATTTCTGCTGAAACAATGTTTTCATCACTATTTGATTGAATCGTTTTTACAATCGCTGCCGAAATATTGTCTTCATCTGAAACCACAGTTTTCAAATCAATAATTGTCGGACTTCCCGTTGAAATCAGCGATGGCAGAATCGAGTTGACAACTGGCGCAGCATTATCTGGAAATACCGTCATGGCAGGAAACCAGTAATAATCGTTTAGAACTTTGGTATCAATCAGTTTTCCTGTATTGTCGTAAGTATGAATCCAGTTTTTTTGATAATGTGCTCCAAATCCGCTTTCTGTTGTGTTTACAATTAAATTATCTGAAACTGGATCAATACGCAATCCCGCGCCGTAAATAATCTGCTTGTACGTTCCGGTTTGTCCAGGCAGTGTAGCAAAATTTTCATTGAATGTTTTTGTCGCAATATCAAACTTTACAATTTGAATTCCGCCAACAAAACTACTCACATTATTATTCCAATACAAAGCATTTTCTTTATTGCTGTACGTAAAACTTCCTGCATTCCAAGCTCCCCAAGAACCCAAATATTTAGTGGTTGGAATCGCATATTCTGTTAAGGCAAAAGTTCGCGCATCAATATTAATCAATTTCTGGTTTTGAATTCCCCAAACACTTCCGTCTTTAGCCTGTGTAACCGAATGGAACGCTCCAGTGATGGTTTTAACGACCGTATTGGTTTTCGGATCAATCACTAAAATTCCAGCGCTCTGTTTTACGGCAAAAACATATTGCGAAGTACGAATCATATTTCCGATTTGTCCCACGTACTGACTTCCTCCGCCCGTTCCTGTAATTAAACTTCCAACTTTCATATTCGCAATATCAAAAATAAAAATACCATTTGAAGCGCCTATATAACCTGTTTTTTCATCAACACCAACAAAAGAACGGCCATCTCCTCCTCCGATATTATCAAACGCAGCGATTTTTTTCATAGTCAAAGCATCAGCAACAACCAATCTACCGCCAGGAATATATTGCGTATCTCCACCATCTTTGGGCTGTTTAGAAACAAAATAAAACTTATCACCGTAAATAGTTCCGTATTGAGTAGTTGCTCCGAAACTATTGTTATTGTTGGCTTCGCTATAAACGCGATAATTAATATTTCCGTTAGCATCAACAAAATTTACAGATCCGTTAACATGACCGAACCAGTCTTCGTTTACCATAAAATAACCTTTGGTATAATCTATTGTCTTCGCGTAAGGAGCAACTGGCGTAAAAGTTGAAGCAATATCAAACATTTCCATATTTGGATTAAAATTCCAGACATCCCACGAACCGTTTTGCAACTCGCGAGTAGAAGCTCCGACCCCAGAATAATTGTAATCGCTATCTGTTGGATCTTTAACCCAATAAGACCAATATCCTGCCAACCATCCTGACTGCCAGTGATCATTAGCATCAATACCCGTATAAGAATCAAAATCATATACAGCAGTATTAACAATACCGTCAAAAGGATAGTAAGGGTAAGTCGTATTCCCATCCTTATAAAGTCCGTTTGTGCCTGTTCCGTTCAAATCAAAACCAAATCCACCAATTGCAGATCCGAATTGAGTTCCTTGCAAAAGCAGCGTAAAGAAACGAGGATCGGCTTTTGCAATGGCTTTAATCATGTCTTCTCCGGTTGCTGTTCCATCCCATTTAAAACCCCAAACCAAAGCGTCAGCAGTTTTACCGTCATTCCATTGCAAGGCAAATGCCGCTTGATTTGAACCCGCTCCTACCCAAAATTGAATATCTGCAAAAGTGGTTGCATTGGCACTTTTTGTCGTTACTTGTTTCTGCGTTACTGTTTTTGATTTAATATCATTTCTAGGAACGCCTTGAACTGTTATTTGTGCATTGGTTAGAAATGCAAAAAATAACATGATTACTATAAAGTAATTTTTCTTCATAATGTATTGGTTTTTAAATGTTGTGTTAATCTGTTGTTTTTATTGTTTCTTAAATGGTCTATCTGAAGAGTTGAGCGAGAACTTTGTCAAAGTTTAAAACTTTGACAAAGTTGGTCATGCAATAGCAATTGACGTATAAAAAATTAATTAAGATGCAAATCATAAGCCCCCGAAACTTCTGTAGAAACTTCTCCAAGCCAGCCCGCTTCCTGATTAATTGCGGTGTACACTTTTACGAAATCAATTCCTGGGAGTTTGACATATTTTCCGTTTTTATCTACTGACCAAGAAATGTCAATATTAGAAGCTGCGTCGTTATTTGGAGCATTATCCGCGTAACCAAATTCAAACGATTTGCCTACCCAATACGAGCCATCTCCACTCTGGTCGTAGAAATTATCCGCGACTCTAGTTCCTTTTAAAGTATAAGAAACATCGGCGATCCAAAGCGGATAATAATTTTGGTTATGAAATACATTTTGGACTTTATAACCCGATTTTCCAGCATTGTCCTGCCATTTGATGTATTCCGAATTAACTTCCCAAAATTCATTTCCTATAACAGGTTCTTTATTGGCATCTGGCTTGAAATAAGTTACCTCGTAGTTTTTTATGGTCGTACTTTTAAAGTATTCGCTTCCAGCAATTTCGTACCATTCGTCTTCATCTGGTTTTCCGTTTTTATTTTTATCGCAAGCGACCATGATAATTCCGGGTTCACAAGATCCTGCACGCTCTTCGTTGGCTTCACTTCCCCAAAAAGCATTTCCTAAAATCTTAAAATCTCGGCCTTCCCTATTCGGAATCGTATGATCGAAACCAAAAACCACATAACCGCCAAAACCGCCAAGCGAAATCATGGAAGTATTCGACCCCACAATTGCTTTTTTTGCGACGTTAATGATATTGGCTTCGGTATTTCCTGCGACGTATTGCGGAATTTCATTGGTAAACTGACCCACTCCTGGACGAAAATCAAGTACATTAGAAATATATTTACTATATGCTTTTGTTTCTTTGAGTACATTTATTAATGAAGTATAGATTTTTGTTTCACCATTCAATTCTACTTTTAAAGTCAGCGGATAATTTTTCTCAAACGGACTAATAAAATCCAAATCAGCACTTTCTGAAATAATAGAATCATTAATGCTCCAAATCAGTTTTGCTGTATTAGGAAGTTCTGTTGTAATATTCAGCACTTTAAAACGATCGATTGTGTACGAATCTTTCAGAACTTCAACAGGAAGCAAGTCTTCGACATCATTGTCTTTATCGCAAGCAACGAATCCCAAAAAGAGAATCGAGAACAAAATAATTTTCAAAAGGTCTTTATTCAACATTTTTAATTTTTAATTTTTAATTTTTAATTTTTAATTTTTAATTTTTAGTTATAAAAGCAATATGAGCAGGTATATTCCCCGCAGTTGTTTTCCATTTTAATTTTCCTTCAGGTGTAAAACAGTAGATATAGCCCGTTACAACGTAGTTTTGAGCATCGGTGATGTAGATTTCTTTGGTTTCTGGATTTACTTGAAGTCCGTACGGAATCATGATTTGTTTATCAGTTCCGTCGGTAATGATTTGGTCTGTAATTACTTTTTTAGTTTTAGTGTCTAAAATTCCGTAACTCACTTTATTGCTTCCCGTTAAATAACTCCAAGAAACGCTATAGTAATACAACAAATCGTTGACCAGACAAGTTCCAGAAACAGGAATATCGAGTTGCATTTTCTTTTCATCGGTCTGCGTATCAATCACAAAAAGATTAGACGGCGTATTGTAGTAATCACCACGTGAACTCACATAAATATCGCCTCGGCTGTCAATCTGCATGCTGTATAAATTGATTCCAACATCGATTTTTTTAATTTCTGTAAACGTTTCCAAATCAATTACCGAAACCGTTCTGTCGTAATTTGGAACTCGGTAACCTCCAGAATTCGCCACATACAACTTTCCGTTATGGACCACCATTTGTTCGGGCTGATAACCAACCGTTACTTTTCTTTTTATTTCTAATGAAGTCGTATCAATTTCAGCAACAAAACCAATTTCAGCATTCGGATTTATGGCAACAGGCCCAGAATACGAACTCACATAAGCTTTGTCTTTGTAAAATGCCACATAACGGCAATTCGGAATATCTATTTTTTTGATGCGTTTTGCGGTCCATTTTTCTAAAACTTCGACTTTATTTGAGCAATTAATAACTGCATAAACTTTATTTCCATAGATTTTAATATCGTTTCCAACATCTCCCAATTCTTTTACAACTGAAGGATTTCGTTCTGAATAAACGTCGGTTGTATAATTTCCATTTCTGTAATTAAAGACATCCAAACTCGCACGGTTCATTCCCATATTACCTTCATTCAGAAGATAAAAACCTTCGATCTTGCCATCGCTTCTTGGCGCCGCAACACTAACATCCGAAGAAAGAAAAATTGTTTCGTCTTCACGGCAGGAAAACAAAGAAGCGGCAATGCTTAAACCGAATATTATTTTTAAAATGCTCTTTTTCATAACTCAAAACTGATTATAAATTTGAATGTTCTTCCCGGCATCGGATAATTGTAAATCACTTCATACTGCTGATTAAAAGCATTATTGACTTCAATTGCTCCGTCTAATTTGTAATTTTTGAATGCGAAAGATTTATGAACTGCCAAATCGTGAGTGTACCAAGGCTGCACTTCATTCACTTTAATATTATTCACATTTCCGTTGTAGCGTTTTCCAACGTAAATAAAGCTATAGTTGAAGTTCCAAGATTCGTAACCAGCATTCAAAATCCCAGATCCGCTGTGCCAAGGCGTGTACGGAATCTGGTCTCCGTAAGACGACATTTCTAAGCCTGAAACTTTGGTAAAATCTTGACTTTGAGAATAGGTATAGGTTAGATTTGCAGTTAGATTTACTTTGTCAATATGAGTTGCCATATTCAGAACCGTTTCGATTCCTTTTCCTTTTACTTGACCAATATTCGTCATCATCCAACGGAATAAATTTCCTGTCGGTGCGGCGATAATTTTATCTTTTGTATTCGTGTAATAAGCATCTGCCTGAAAAGAAAGTTTATCTAAAAAGCTGTCTTTCATTGAGAAATTATAGGTAAAACCCACATCGTACTGATTCATATATTCTGGCCTCAAAGTGCTCGAACCAACCATGGTATAATACAAATCGTTGAAAGTTGGCATCCTGAAAATTCGCTTAGCGAAAGCTCTCAAATTAAAATCGTATTGCTTAAATGGCGTATAACCCAAAAATATAGCAGGAGAAAATTCGGTTTTGTTGGGCGCTTTAGCATTGTACTTCACCTCTTCGATCACACGGGTTGCTAGTACATTTCCTAAAACTTTAAAGCCTTCAAATCGGTAAGAAGTTGCCAAAGAAACTAGTGTGGTGTAACGCTGTGGGAAAGAAAATTGCGTCTGGATTCCTCTTCTGGTTGCATTTAATTTATTGTATTGAAAATCGGTTGAGAGCGAAACATCCCAAGCTGGTGAAATGCTGTACATATTAACCGCAGAAAAATACGCTTCCTGCTGATAATAATTGTCGTCTGATTGAGCGCCTTCAGTTACGGTTTCTCCTAAAACATTAGTCGTATCTCGAGCAATGTAATGCGTGTAATCGTAAGCAAATTTTCCTTTGACTTGAAATTTATACTTTTCTGAAACATCTTTTATCAAAGAAGCTTGCGAGAAAAAATTCTTATCAAATTGGCGGAAACCATCTCGAAACTTATTCTCTACAATTGCTCCGGGAGCGCCTCTTTCCGAATCGTAATAATAGACTTTGGCATCCCAAGTTCCTTTATTTACTTTTCCGAAAAGACCCGATTCAAATCGGAAAGCTTCAATATCGCTGTTCCATCGTGTAGCTGTGGTATCATAAGCAACACTTCCATCTTGATTTTTTCTTTTATAACGAAATTTATACTGTCCGTTTGATTTGATGTATTCGGAACTTACACTCATATTGACTTTATCACTCAGTTTTTGTTCCCATCTAAAAGAAGGATCGTGATAATCGATAGACATGGTTTTGTAGCGAACCAGCAGATTTGTTTTCTTATTGCCCGAAAAAACAGGACGTTTGGTTCGCAAATAAATCGTTGAAGCAGAAGCAAAATCTTTAGCAGATTGAAAAATTTCGCTTTTTTGACCATTGTACATCGTTAAAGATTCTATGTCGTCAAGCGAATATTTTCCTAGATCGGTCACTCCGTTTTGAGCATTTCCAAGCTGAATTCCGTCATAGAAAACACCAACGTGATGTGTTCCCATATTACGGACATCAACGGTTTTGAGTCCGCCAACACCGCCATAATCTTTAATTTGAGTTCCAGCAAAATAACGAAGCGCATCTGCCAAATTATGAGCCGCCAGATTTTCGAGCAGAACACCCGAAAAACTTTGTACCGGAATCACTTCCTGATACGGTTTTCCTTTTAGAATAACTTCTTTTAAAACCCGCGAACTATCAGTCACCGCTTGAGAATGAAGCAAAAAAGGAACAATTACTAAAAAAATAGAGAATAAATTTTTCTTCAAATTATACATCACGATTTTATTAAATAAACTCAGCGCGATGCATCAATTGCAAAAACATAGAAATAGCCCTACTATCCTAAATAGCAGGTCATTACTTTGTCATCAACTTCATACCACGAAAGTTTTAAACTATGTGATCGTGGCAGGTCTCCTGACTTGTTCTATCTTTAAACGGCCTTCTCACCACGCAGGGCGCGACAATGGCATTAGTATGTTTAAAGACTTATATAGAACTTACAGTAGCGGGTCTGTTCAGGATTTACACCTGATTCCCTTTTAACCGTTTTTTCTGAATTGAAAAAACAGACCAAAATCAGCCACAAATATATGACGCAGGTATGGTGTCTGCAAGTTAGTAGCTGATTATTTAAGTTTTAATCATGATTTACCATTTGTCGAAAGAGCATTAACTCTCCTTTATCGTTTCTTTTCCAGATATTTATACTTTTTCCTTTTACATTTCCATGATTGGTTCCGTCGCGCCAATCGACATTATAAAAACCGAATTCTATAATAGCTTTTTTAGCCACAATAACGCCCGAAGTCTGAATCGAAATCTGTTCAATCTTCAAAGTTCCCGGTTTTTCATGCTCCGTAAAATAAGCTGTAATGTCTTTTTCACCTGAAAGAATTGGCGTGTAATACGTTAAATACATGGCATCGGGCATAAACATTTTAGCATGCTCAACTCCCATTCTCTTTTGAACCAAATTTTTAATAGAAGTATTTCTTTCTACAACTTCTAAAATTAATTTGTCTGATGAAATATATTCTTTTGTAAGAGGAACTTCCGAATCATTAATTTCAGGAATTAATCGATCCTCAAAATAACTGTTAGCGCCCCAAATTTCTGCTGCAATTGTGATTTTGTTTTTAGAAACTTTTTTCCATACAACCATATATTTTCCTGAATATTCATAAGGTTTTAAGTCCCTTAAATTTAGGTTTTGCGTAAAATTTCCAATTTCTAAAATATAATCTCCGACATCTTGCAACTCAACAATAGTTTTCTGAAAAGAATTGACTTTCGCCTGACTCAGCCATTGCTCATAAAATTGGGCAATTGCCTTCTTTCCAACTCGTTGCCTGCTATGTTCGGGCATCAATACAGATTGGTCTGTATAGGATTTTAGCAATACCTCTTTATTATTATCAACAAAAGCAGTTGCAAAAGCGGCATTGTAATCTTCAATTTGTTTTCGAATGCTTGAATCTGTTTTATTTTCCTGAGCAAACACATGTATTGTCAAAAAAAGAAAGGCTAAACTTAACTTGATCATAACCTATTTGTTTTGGTTAAAATACAAATATACAACATTGAAATTCAGTATTTTAAAAACAACGAAGCGTATTTAAGAACAGCTTTAGCAAAAGCTTATTTTTAGCATAAAATATTAAAATAGAACGTTAATTTTTGGAAAAATATCGTAATTTAAAACAATAATTAGTTTGATAAAATGTTTATATATAAAGATTATGATGCATCTAATCTTACATAACCCCTCAAGATTAATATTTATAAAACATGAAAAAAATATTTTTAATAATTGCCTTTGTTTCTTTTTCAATGCACAGTTTTGCTCAGGAAATTGATAAAAAATTCAAACCAATTCCGGCAAAAAATGCTGCAAAAAAAGAAGTTGTTCCGCCAAAAGAAGAAGCGTCAAAAGAAAATCCGCCTGCGCCTATTGAGAAACCTGCACCGCTACAGGTTAATCCAGATGAATTATTTAAAGACACCAACCTTTATAAACAAGAAGCGAATGTTGAAGGTATCTTTTATAGAAGAAATCAGTTTTTAGGTAATATCAACACTACTGCTGCCACTTCAACAATTATGTATCGTGATGCAGCTTTTGTTGATGGCGATAAAGTAAAAGTATATTTAAACGATAAAGTAATTGAACCAGAAGTTTTCTTAGATGGCGATTTTAAAAGCGTAAAAATAAACTTGGTTAAGGGAATCAATAAAATTGACATTGAAGCCTTAAATGAAGGTTTTGCTTCTCCAAATACAGCCGAATTTAAAGTTTATGACGATAAAGGTCAGGTCATTTCGTCAAGCGAATGGAATGTCGGTACTGGCTACAAAGCTGTTATTGTATTAGTTAAAGAATAAAACTTGCTAACAGAAATCGTTTAAAATTATAAAAAACAAAAAAACTGCTGAATTCAGCAGTTTTTTTGTTGGATATATGTAGTTAACTACGTAGTTTTGTACACATATTTAATTTACCATACAAATGAACATTCAGCCTATACAAAATAAGTACGAAAATGAAATCGTAGATTTGATTTTAAACATTCAGCAAAAAGAATTTAATGTTCCCGTAACTCTAGAAGATCAGCCTGATTTACTGGACATTGAGAATTTTTACTATAAACCAGGAGGCATTTTTCTTGGCGCTTTTATAGACGAGAAATTGGTCGGAACTATCGCTTTAGTAAAATTCAATGCGGAAGCTGGAGCGATCAGAAAAATGTTCGTGAAGAAAGAATATAGAGGAAAAGAATTTCAAATCGCTCAGCAATTATTAGAACAATTAATTGCCTACAGCAAAGAAAAAGGAATTAAAGACTTATATTTAGGAACGGTTACGCTATTGCAAGCTGCTTTGCGTTTTTATGAAAAAAATGATTTTGTAACAATCCCGAAAGAAGCGCTACCGACAGATTTTCCGTTAATGCGACCTGATAATGTTTTTTGCCATTTAAAACTAAATCCATAAAAATGAATATAATTGACGAAATTGGTATATTAGCCCTATCAACGCGGCTGCAGCGTCTGAGCGAGCAATTGCGCAAAGACGGTGCTTTAGTCTATAAATCTTTCGACATTGATTTTGAACCGAAATGGTTTCCGGTAATTTATACGCTGCACATCAAAGAAATGCTCAGTGTTGTCGAGATTGCGAATGAAATTGGCTATAGCCATCCGTCAACTATTAGTTTATTGAAGGAATTAGAAAAACAGAAAATCATCAGCTCTAAAAAAGACAAATTTGACGAGCGCAAAAGATTGATTGTCCTTACAGCAAAAGGAAAAGAGCTTGTCGTAAAGATGCAGCCCGTTTGGAAGGTCATGAAAAAAGCGCTAAACGAAATCACAGACAATGAGAATAATCTCTTGAAAGCCATTGAAGAAACGGAACAAAATTTAAGTCGTAAAGGTTTCCTTCAAAGAGCTTTAGAACTGAAAACTGAGACTGAGACTGAGACTGAGACTGAGACTAAAAACTAATACCTATTCTCTGCCCGTAATCTTTTTTCTGTGATTATGTCCCCACTTTGCCAAAGAGTCAATTACTTCTTTTAGCGTATGTCCGTATTCTGTTAACTGATATTCAACAGTTATGGGTTGCGTATTCAAAACAGTTCTGGTAACTAATTGATTTTCTTCTAGGTTTTTCAATTCCCTGCTCAACATTTTTCCTGAAATTCCCTCGACTTCTCGCAATAAATCGGTAAATCTTAAGGTATTAAAGCAAAGTGATGCAATGATCGAAATCTTCCATCTTCCGTTTAAAATATACATGGCATCATGCACCGCCATAATATGTTGCGTGCATTTTTTAAGATCGTGTTTTGGCTCTTTTATCATGTCTTGTTAGTCAGTTACCTCGATGTTACAGTTACTTTTGGTAATCGGATGACAAAAATACACTTAAAGTGTTTACATTTGAATACAATTTTAATCAATTAAAAAAAATGGCCTTAATAGATGCACTAAAGTGGCGTTATGCTACAAAAAAAATGAACGGACAAGCGGTTCCGCAAGAAAAAGTAGATTATATTCTTGAAGCTGCAAAACTAGCTCCATCTTCTTCAGGATTACAGCCTTACAAGATTTTTGTGATCACAAACAAAGATTTAAAAGAAAAAATTAGAGCGGTAAGCTTTGACCAAAGTCAAGTTACAGATGCTTCTCACGTTTTGGTTTGGGCTGCTTGGGATGGTTATAGTTTAGAAAAAATTTCTGCTGTTTTTGACAGAACAATTGCTGAAAGAGGAATTCCTGCTGATGCAATGGATGAGTACAAACAAAGACTTTGGGGAATGTACGAGCCTCTTGGACAAGAATGGCACGCTAACCACGCTGCGAAACAAGCGTACATTTCGTTTGGTGTAGCAATCGCTGCAGCGGCTGAACAACAAGTAGATGCCACTCCAATGGAAGGTTTTATTCCTACTGAAGTAGATAAACTTTTAGGTTTAAATGAACTTGGTCTAAAAAGCGTTTTAGTATTACCTCTAGGTTATAGAGATGACGCAAATGACTGGCTGGTAAACCTGAAAAAAGTAAGAACTCCGCAAGAAGATTTTATAACAGAAATTAAGTAAAAAATTAATTTTGCTTTATTAAAAATGCTTTTGAAATGGCGCAACAACGCTTTTTCAGAAGCATTTTTTGTTTTAAATATTTCATTTTCAAATTCAAATTGAAATCGTTTTAAGTAAATAAAAACTGATTTTTCAGAACTTATGTTATTTTTTATTATTTGCAGAAAATTGGTACGCATTACGGATAATTAAATAATATTGTATAGCTAATTTTGTGTTATCCAAAACAATTCATTCTAATTAAATTATAAAAACTTATGTCTGATTTCTTAACGCAATTTGGGGAAGACCTAAAAAAGAACGTCCCAGGTTTCATCGCAGTATCTGTGGCTGAAATCGCTAGCGGTATGTCGTATTATTCACAGTCTGCGGTTGCAGATTTTGATCCAGAATTGGCATCTGCATACAACCTTGAAGTAGTTAAAGCAAAAATGAATGCTATTAAAGCTCTTAATTTAAACGGTCAAGTTATTGACAATGTAATGATTACATTAAGCTCTCAAATTCACATTATTGACGTTTCTGATAATCAGGATTACTTTATTTATTTGGCTGTAGATTCTACAAAAGCTAATTTAGGTATGACAAAATCCATTCTTAATAAGTATAAAAAAGAAATTGTAGCTAAACTATAACCAACAATTTGTCCCAAAATAAAAGGAATATTCGTTCTTGGATATTCCTTTTTTATTTTGAAAGATATACGAAATCTCTTTTTTCATCCGATCTTAGTTTTCTAAGGGTTAAAACCCATTGTCAATGTTTTAATTGTGTCGCTCCGCTGGAGCTCTTAAGAGAACGATGACATTTTTTCTATAAATATTACGCTCCTCTGGAGCTTTTTTTTATTAACAACACTCCCAGTGGGACGAAATATTTATAGAAAAATTGGTAGACAATATATTTTAAAATAAAAAGCGTAAAAATATGCCGCTCCGCTGGAGCTCTGTAATACCCATATTATTTCATTCTATAAACATTACGCTCCGCTGGAGCTACTTTTGCTGCTGCAAACAACAGTCCCGGCGGGACGATATATTTATAGAAAATATTGGTAGACATTTAAAAAGCTCCAGCTGAGCGACATAAAAAATGATACCAACCAGAGATCAATATTTTTAACATTAAAAAAACGTAAAAATATGCTCTCCGCTGGAGCTTTCTTTATTAACAATAGTCCCAGCGGGACGAAATATTTATAGAAAATATTGGTAGACATGTATTTTAAAATAAAAAAACGTAAAGATATACCGCTCCGCTGGAGCTCTGTAATACCCATATTATTTCATTCTATAAATATTACGCTCCGCTGGAGCTACTTTTGCTGTTGCAAACAACAGTCCCAGCGGGACGATATATTTATAGAAAATATTGGCAGACATTTAAATAGCTCCAGCGGAGCGACATAAAAAATGATACCAACCATAGATCAATATTTTTAACATTAAAAAAACGTAAAAATATGCCGTTCCGCTGGAGCTACTTTTGCTGCTGAAAACAACAGTCCCAGCGGGACGATATATTTATAGAAAATATTAGCAGACATTTAAATAGCTCCAGCGGAGCTACACATCATGCACTACAGAAAACACAGAAGAAAAAACTATAATTTTTATTCTATTTGACTCTTCATTTCTTCAAAAATATTTTATATTTCGAAACCTAAATGAGGAATTGTATAAATGGAATTACGCGCTTATTTTGAAAAATATTCTGATGAAGCAACTTGCATTGAAGAGCTTAAAAATAAACGCCTAGAAAATGGACTTTTGTGCCGCAAATGTGGTCACGATCAGCATTCTTTTCGTCAAAGTGATTTAAAATTTCAGTGCAGAAAATGTGGCAGCAGAATCAGTCTGAGATCTGGAACTGTTATGGAAAACTCTAATCTTCCTATTCGCTACTGGATGATTTGCATCGAATTGATGACACTTTCTCACCGAAAAATGTCAATTCTCAAAATTCAATATTTACTTGGCCACAAAAGATACGAACCCATTTGGCTGATGGTGCAAAAGATTCGGCTGGTAATGAAAATTAGGGACGAAAAATACAGATTAAGAGCCTACTCCGAATTTGATCCCGAATTTCTTCAGAAAATTGACAAACTCGCTATGCAGAAAAAAGTGAAAAGTGAGGAAATGTGAGATGTGGAGATGTGAGATGAAAGATGAAAGATGAAAGATGTGAGATGAAAGTTTGAAATATAAAAAGCTTTATAAATGAAAAAGCCACAGATTATTGGATTAAAAATGATTTTTAAAATCTGTGATAATCCTGTAATCTGTGGCTTTTTAATAAACTTTGCGCGGCTTCGACTTCGCTCAGCCTGACAATCAATTACAACTCGTAACTCATAACTTATAATTCATAACTCATAATTAACTTTATTTCTTCTTATTCTTTTTAGCTTTAGATCTTTTTGCTTTGTTTTTAGCGATCTTTTTAGCTTTGGCTTTGTCCTTTGCTTTTTTAGCTTTAGCTTTCTTTTTTGCTTGAGCTTTTAGTTTTGCTTTTTTCGCTTTTTCTTTCTTTTTGTCTTTTGCTTTTTCTTTTTTCTTAGCTACTTTTTTCTTCTCTTTCTTCTCTTTTTCTTTCATCTTTTTATTCTTTTTAGATTTCGATTTGTCTTGGTTTTCTTCAGATGTTTCTTCTGTCGCTTCAGATACAGTTTCTTCTCCAGCTTCAGTTTCTTGAGATTCTGTAGCAGTTTCTTCTGCAATTACATCCTCTTTTTCTGCTGCTTTTTTAGGAGCTCTTTTTGATTTTGGCTGAGAATCTTGAGTGTCTGCAGCCGATTCTGTTTTTGAAGTTTGCTGCTCTTTTTCTTCGTTTGAGCCAACTGGAACAGCTTTTACCTCCTGATCGATTTCATTAGTAAGCACTTCTTTTGTCATTATTCTGTTAATTTTAAGAAATTGATTAAATTTATTTTTAATTAAACTAATTTTTAATGTTATTAAATCATTAAATTAACATCAAAAAATAATAAACAAAGATAAATTGAAAAAGCTATTCGCCAATGTTAAGTTTTTCATTGTTCAAAAAACCAGCCATTATTTATTTAAAAATCAACAGATTACCCAATGTTAAGTTTTTCGAAGTCAATTTTTCCGAATTCTAAACCTCTCTACAACCTTTTTATAGCCGTATTATTTTTGAAAAAATGATTAACAAATTGCATAATTTCGCTTTAAATTTGATAAAATGGTCGACGATTTAGCATACCAATCCATTAAACCCAGCAAACATCTTTCTGATTTCGTGGATAGTTTTTGGTGTATGGAAAACAAATCGAACCAAACGCTGGAAACAATTGGTCTACCTGACGGACGAATTGATTTGTCGTTAATAAAAACCGTTGAAACCCCTTTTCAAATTAGACTTTTGGGTTTAGGAACTCAACAATATGAAAAAGGAACAGTTCCTGCGAATAGTCTAACATTTGTAATTAGCTTTAAACTTCCAGCTGTTGAATATATTTTCCACGAAAGCATTGCTGAAATTTTAAATTCTGGAAAATTACTTCAAAATGATTTTTGGGATTTTAGCGAAAATGATTTAGAAGATTTTGAATTGTTTTGTAAAAAAGCTGCCAGAAAAATAGAGTCTTTATTAATCAAAGAAATCGATCATCGTAAACAAAAATTATTCAGGCGCATTTACGAAACCAACGGAGCTATTTCTGTAAAGGAATTATCGGAACAATCCAATTGGAGCAGCCGCCAAATCAATCGCTATTTCAATCAGTATTTTGGTCTTTCATTAAAAGCATATTGTTCCATTCTTCGTTTTCGTGCGTCTTTGGAACACATTGCAAAAGGAAAACTTTTTCCCGAAGAGAATTTTTCAGATCAAACGCACTTCATTAAAGAAATCAAGAAAATTTCGGGTTCACTTCCAAAGGAGCTTTTTCAAAACAAAAACGACCGATTTATACTATTATCCGCTCTTTCTTCTAAATAATTTTGCGACATAGATTTTAAACACAAAACTATGTTACTAGAAAATAAATGTATTGCCATTGTTGGCGGCGGAATGGGCGGTTTACTATTAGCCCGTCTTTTACAGCTGCAAAATGTGAATGTAAAAGTTTACGAAAGAGATCTCAACCCAGAAGTTCGGGTACAAGGTTCTCCATTAGATTTACACGAAGATTCAGGATTAAGAGCCATGGAAAAAGCGAATTTATTGAACGAATTTTACAAAAATATTCGCCCAAACGCCAGCAAAGCTCGAATTGTAAATCAGGATTTTGAATTGAAATTTGATGAACATAATATTGAAAAAGCTTCTAAAGAGGAACTTTCAAACAATAAACATGATTCGTTGCAAGCTATTTCAAAACCACGTCCAGAAATAGATCGTTCAGAACTTCGAGCTGTTTTTCTGAATTCGCTTTTACCCGAAATTATGGTTTGGGACAGTCAATTTCTTTATATGGAAAAAGAAAATAAGGGCTGGAGATTATTCTTCAAAAATGGAAAAAATGCTTATGCCGATTTGGTAATTGGTGCAGATGGAGCAAATTCTAAGATTCGTCCTTATCTAAGTGCACAAAAACCTATTTATTCTGGCATAACCATGATTGAAGGCACGATTTATAACGCCAAAAGAAATGCTCTCAATCTTTTTGAGTTCTCAAAAGGCGGAAAAGTAATGGCTTTAGGAAATGAACAAACCATTATGTACGGAACAAAAGGAGACGGTTCTCTAATGTTTTTGCTCAGCAGTAAAATTCCAGAAAACTGGATCACAGAAAATGATTTAAATTTTAAAGACAATCAGATGATTTTTGATTGGTTTAAAAACGTGTATGCCGATTGGAGCTCTCAATGGCACGAATTTTTCACGAGTGAAGAATTGCATTTTTTACCGCGTCCGCAATATTATTTTCCGAAAAATCAATCTTGGAAAACACAGGAAAATGTAACCATTATTGGAGATGCCGCGCATCGAATGCCTCCTTTTGCTGGTAAAGGCGCTAATTTGGCGATGCTAGATGCTCTCGAACTTTCAGAATTTTTAACTGATAATTCATTTTCAGATTTGAAAACGGCTATTTCTTGTTTTGAAAAACGAATGTTAAAAAGAGCTGCCGAGGCTTTAGAAGATACTTTAAAAAATGGAGAACAGCTTCATGCTGAAAATGCTTTAGAAAAACTAGTTTCGATATTTAACAAAAACACATAACTGCAAGTGATTTTATTTCAATTACTTACATTTTTTATTTAAATTTACAAGTAACCTGAATAGCATTATTTAAGTATTATACACCTAATATAATTTTCACTAAATAATTTTATACGATGAGGCATTTCCTATACCTACTTTTTTTCGCTGGTTGTGTTTATTCTTCTTTCGGGCAAAAAATAACCGATTCTCTTCCAGAAAAAACCAAAGAAAAAAGAATAGAACTGAGAGTGATGCCTTATCTGAGTTATAACCGGAATCTCGAATTTATGTTCGGCGCCATTCCCATGATGATGTATCGAATCAACGAGGCCGATACTATTTCGCCAAAATCATTGTCTGGAATGTCGGCTATTTATACCACAAACAAATCGTATGCTTTGGCATTTTTTAACAAATGGTATTTAAATGAAGACAAATGGCGTTTGAAACTTTTCTTTTTTACTGGAAATCAGAATTCGCAGTTTTTCGTTGACGATATTGATCAACCTGATTTTTATGATTACGGAACCAAAACAACCGTTCTAAGTGTTGGCGGACAACGTAAACTTATCGGCAAGTTTTACGGCGGACTCTCGTATACCTACGCACATTACAATACGGTTTACGAAGACAATATCTCTCCCTCTTCGATTTCACACACAAATGCAGTGGTTTTTAATTTACTTTATGATACTAGAGACGCCGTTTATTACCCGACACAAGGTTATAAAATTAGATTGGATTGGTCTACTTACCCTAAATTTTTAGATAATGAATTGGCTTCTAACCGAATTTCTTTTCAAGCCAATAAATATTTCCAAAATCGCGAAGGTAAAGATGTAATTGCAGCTCGTTTTTACGGCAAGTTTGGCCTCGGAAATATTGCTTTTGAACAGCAAAGCACCATTGGCGGAACAGACATTCGCGGTTATTCGGAAGGAAAATATAGAGGTTCGGGATTAATGGATATTCAAGGCGAGTACCGCTACAACTTTGCCAAGAAAATGGGCTTGGTCGGATTTTTTGGTATTGCAACCATCTACGGCTCCGACACTCCCAATTTTGACTGGAAAATATATCCTGGAGGCGGCGTTGGTTATCGATATAATCCTTTTAAAAAATCAAAATTTAATGTTGGTCTAGACGGTGCAGTCGGTAAAGGAGATTGGGGAATTTACTTTAGAATAGGCGAAGCTTTTTAATTTATAGAAGTCAGCATCAGTAAATCGCCGAAGCGAATTTCATTATCAAAATATAAAAAAGCGCCCTAAATACCTAGGACGCTTTTCATTATCTAAATTCTCAAAAATCTTTTTTCTTGCTTCTTTCCTATCTCACTGAAGCTTCACACACAGCCATTCGCCTTTCATAATTAGCCTATCTTCATCAAAAGCTTCGCCTGACTGCTTGATAATTTTTTCGCTTGTGCGGATGTTTTTTACCACAAATTTGACCAGTTTATTAAATTCAACGCCGCCAAAAAACTCCACATTATCCAAACTTACTAAACCAAAAACACCATCTGCGATTCCTAAAAGTTTTATTCCTGCACCTCCACATTGTGCCATTGCTTCGATTAAAATTGTTCCTGGAACAAAATTAAAATCTGGAAAACTTCCCTGAAGCCAAGCATCTTTATCTGTAAATGTCTTTAAACCAATGATTGTTTCTGTTGTATAAGAAATAATTTCATCCACAAAAAGAAACGGTGCGCGATGCGGAATTAAATCTTCTATTTTTTTAGTCATGATTGTGTAATTTTCACCAATGTACGAATCTGACATGAAATAAGCAATGTTTTAAATTATATCTCTGTTAAATCGCCTTTTCTTATCATAAAAAAGAGATGCCGAAGCATCTCTTTTCACGTTATCAACTCTAAAATCAAATAGGTTTTATTCTTTTAGCAAGACAAAACTTTTAGCATTTGCTTTGATTTTATTTCCTTCAAAATCAATATCAATGATTCCTGCTTTTCGTGGCGAATCACTGCTATTGCTGTAATGCGTGTGTAATACGTATTTCATTTTTCCTTTTTTGTCATAAAAAATATCGCCATGTCCTACTCCATTTATTCCTAGATCCTTACGGCTTATAATGGGATTTTCAGCAGCTTTTTCCCAAGGTCCAAACGGACTCTTGGCAATTGCATAACCCACTGCATAATCCGGATTTCTAAAATCGTTTGCAGAATAAATCATGTAATATAAACCGTTGTGTTTCAAAACCGTTGGACCTTCTGTTACAGGCCAAGGCACGTTCTGTGTATTTTCCCAAGGGAGAACACCTGAAATGCATTCCTTCAGCGTTTCTTCTTTAATTCCAGAAAGATCATTTTTCAATTCTGCCACAAAAATTCTGTTCCCATTAGTCAAACGTACGTGATAAAGGTATTTTTTGCCATCCTCATCAACAAAAACGAACGGATCGATCTGTTTACCCAAATTAAACATTGGAGCCTTAGAATCGCTTTTAAATGGCTCTAAAGGACTATCGCTTATTGCAACAGCGATATTCTCATCGGCAGTATAGATAATTTGATATTTTCCGTTGGATTTGAAAATTTGCGGAGCCCAAAAACCTTTCGTTCCAAAAGCATCTCCTTTTTTTAAAGCCAAACCATTTTGCGCACCGACCGGACCTTTCCATTTTTTTAAATCTGTTGAAGTGTAAACCAAAAACCCTTCTCCATTTTGAGTTATTTTTCCAGTTGTAGTTCCGTACAAATAATACACTCCGTTTTCATAAAAAATTGTCGGATCGGCAAGCAAAATTGGTTGGTGTTTTGAAGCCATTTTTGAAGCTACTTTTTGAGGTTGACCAAGGCAGATTGTAACAAAAAGCAAGCTAAGTAAACTAAAATATTTCTTCATTCTCAGTGTTAAACTTTTTATTTAGTTAAATTTAATTTTATTACTAAAAATCAATTAATTAAATACTTATTATAGATAAAATTTATAGTAAAAATTGGCATTTTTTTAACTAAAAAAGTTGAAATGACAGGCAATTTTTTTTTCTAATAATTATCATTAAATTTCGAATTTAAAAAACCAATTTTAAGTCAAAAATTTCGTCTCTTTTCATTATTTTTCGATTGAAAATTTGTACAAAGAAACCGTATGATACTTCTCTCCTGCTTTTAAGGTGATTTGAGGGAATTTTGGCTGATTTGGAGCGTCTGGAAAGTGCTGTGTTTCTAGCGCAAAAGCAGTTCTAAAATTATCCTTAGCACCTGATTTAAAGGTGTTTTTACTCTGCATAAAATTTCCGCTATAAAATTGTATTCCAGGCTCTTCTGTATAGATATCTAAAGTAACACCTGAAATATCGCCTTTTATGGTTGCTGCATGAACAAAACCATCTTTTTTATCGGTATTCAATACATAATTATGATCATAACCTTTTCCAAATTTCAGCTGTTCATCTTTCATTTCAATTCTTTCGCCAATGGTGTGTTTTGAAGTGAAATCAAATGCTGTTTTTTTAACCGATTTTAATTCTCCAGTAGGAATTAAACCTTCATCAACTGGCGTAAATTTGTCTCCGTAAATCTGCAGCTCGTGATTTAAAATCGTTCCGCTTCCCTCTCCATTCAAATTGAAAAAAGCATGATTAGTTAAGTTTACAATTGTCGTTTTATCGGTTGTCGCTTCGTATTCCATTTTCACAGTTTGATCGTCTGTAAGAGTATAAGTGACTTTTACATTCAGGTTTCCCGGAAAACCTTGTTCGCCATCTGGAGAAATGTAGGTAAAGACCAAAGCCTTTTCATTTGTCTTTTCAGCATTCCAAACTACATCTTGAAAGCCTTTTACACCACCGTGCAAAGCATTTTTTCCATTGTTTAACGGAATTTGATACTGCTTTCCTTCAAGCGTAAATTTACCTAATGCAACTCTGTTGCCAACTCTCCCAATAGTAGCTCCAAAATAAGGTTCAGTCGAGTTTTTAAAGCCTTTTACACTGTTCATTCCGACCACTACATCAGTTTGTTTTCCGTTTTTATCGGCAACCCACAAACCTACTAATCGCCCGCCATAGTTGGTAAAAGCAGCTTTTATACCTTTATTTTCGATCCAATACAAACTCACTTTTTTACCATCGATAATCGTATCGAAATCTTTAGCTTCTAAATTTGTTTTTATCGAATCGGATTTGATTTCACTACTTTCTTTCGAAGTTTCATTGTCATTTTTGCCGTCTTTACAATTGAATTGAAAAAGCGTAAGCAACACCACTGCAGCAATTTGAATATTTTTCATTTTCTTGAATATTAAAAGTTTACTATTAGGTCAACCCGAATAAAATTTAATTTAAACACATAGTCCCGACGCTTCGGGATAGGTTTTTATTTCATCTGTATGAGATTACAGAAAAAGCTAGCTTCAAAACATAGCTATGTGTTTTATTATTAGTGAAATGCCTTTAATACATCCCAAAAACTATGTTTCTATGTGTTAAAAATAATTTCTACAAACCGTCAAAGTTTCAATTATTTAGAAGGAATTGCCAATTGAGTTCCCTCACTCACAGGCTCACCTAAAACTGGAAATCCGTTGGCATCCCAATTGATTTTCTGCATTCTCGGAGATCTTTTGTTGCCACAACCCTCGCCTGGATTTGAGTTGGCGTGATACAAAATCCAATCTTCTTTTCCATCAGGAGATTTAAAAAAGGAATTATGACCGGGAGCGTACACTTTATTTTTCTCTGATTGTTTGAAAATTGGCTCTGGAACTTTTTCCCAAGCTTTTGGATCAAGCAAATTATCATCGCCATTAAACGATAATAGGCCCAGCGCATAAAAATCGGTCCAACAACCGCTGGCAGAAAAAACGATGAAAATTTTGCCGTTTCTTTCCAAAAACTGAGGCCCTTCATTCACATTCACCTGCGGCGGGTTTACCTCATCATGTAATGCGCCATGCGTTTCCCAATCGTTTGTTGGCGCAGAAATCAGAACACGATCACCATCAATTTCCAGCGGATTTTTCATTTTGGCAATGTAAATATTCTGCTGTCCGTTGGTGTCACCTTCCCAACCAGCCCAAATCATGTACAATTGCTTCTTGTATTCAAAGACATTTCCGTCAATGGCCCATTTATCAGTTTTCGCAGCAATCTTGCCTTTAAACTCAAATTTTCCCTTAAACGGATCTGATGATTTATTTTCTAAAACATACATTCGGTGATTGTTGTTATCGCCATTGTCTGCCGCAAAATAGCAATACCATTTTCCGTTGATGATATGAAACTCAGGCGCCCAAATTTCAGCGGAATAATTAGTATTCTGTGGCGGAGTCCAAATGACTTTGCTTTCTGCATTTTTGATATCCGAAAGGTCTTTTGTTTTCCATAAAGTCAATTTATTACCAAGTGTGTTGGTGTAGTAATAATAGCCTTTGTAATATGTGCTATATGGATCTGCACCCGAAGGCAGAATTGGATTGGTGAAGGTTTTCTGCTGAGCAAAACTCAGGGTCGTGAGCAGCAGAAGGATTAGGTGTTTTTTCATTTTTCTCTCGTTTTGTGTCGAAAGCTTTGTCAAAGTTTGAAACTTTGACAAAGCTACCTAGAAGACTTATTTCTGATTCAAAGCATTAATAACTTCAGTGTTTATTTGGTTCACGGCTTTAAAATCCATTTTATCTACTTTTCTGTCGTAAGTCATAAAACCGTTTACTTCGCCTTCCACATCTGTTGTCTGAGTATAGACTGCTGCAGAGAATCCCGTTTTAACGTATTTTCGAAGCATTTCCGCGTACTTTATATATTCGGCGGTAACTTCTGTCTCATTTTTAAATTTGATGTAACCCCAATTGTCATTTGCTCTCCATAAATGTCCTTCAAGCGGCAAACCGATTCCGCCATATTCTCCTAAAACGGTTACTCGTCTTGCATCATACAAATACATTTCTGGCCCTGGGTAGTTATGTAAATCTAAAATATCGCCTGTTTGAAAATGATTTCCGCCACTTGCCGAATTTGTCAAACGGCTTGGATCGTGGTTTTTCGTCCATTCTGTGATTTCAACAGTTTTAAATTGTCCCCAAGCTTCGTTAAACGGAACCCAAACCACAATACTTGGATAGGAATACAAATGATCCATGATTTCTCTCCACTCTTTTCTGTAGATTTCTTCTGATTTTGGCGAACGCTGTAATTCTGTTCCCTCAAAATATTTTCTGTTTTGCCAAATGGGCTGATCGTCTCCGCTTGGCATATCTTGCCAAACTAAAATTCCCATTTGATCGCAATACGTGTACCAGCGCTCTGGCTCTACTTTTACGTGTTTGCGAATCATATTAAAACCTAATTCTTTCGTTTTAATGATATCATATTTTAAAGCTTCATCAGTTGGCGCTGTGTACAATCCGTCTGGCCACCAGCCTTGGTCTAATGGTCCAAATTGAAAATAATCTTTATTATTGAGCTGCATTCTCATAATGCCGTTTTCATCTCTTTTAGATGAGATTTTACGCATAGCGAAATAACTCTTTACCTCATCAACGACTTTGTTTTTGCTGATCAAGCGAATTTTCGTCTGATATAAAAACGGATTTTCAGGCGACCACAATTTTGGTGCATTCAAAACAATATCATTGCTTTCGCCAACAACTGCTTTTTGTTTCGCAATTTCTTTTCCATTATCGAAAACTGAAATTTCTACTAAATCTCCAGTCTCTGCTCCTTTCACGTCTGCTTGTATGCTAATAGTGCTATGATCGACATTTGGCGTTGTATGCAATGATGCAATATTTTTAGCATTTACAGGTTCAATCCAAACGGTTTGCCAGATTCCTGTAACGGGAGTATACCAAATTCCTTCTGGATTTTTGACTTGTTTTCCTCTGGGTTGCGGCCCATCGTTTGAAGGATCCCAAACTTTCACAACCAATTTCTGACTTCCTCCTTTTTTGATAAAAGGCGTGATATCGAAAGAAAATGGCGTATATCCGCCCGTGTGCGAACCGACTTTTATATCATTAATAAAAACTTCTGTTTTCCAGTCGACAGCTCCAAAATGAAGCAGAATGTTCTTGCCATTCCAACCTGATTCGATTGAAAAATTGGTTTCATACCAAAGTTCGTTTTTTGAACCCACTTCTTTCATGACGCCAGACAAACTCGATTCTGCAGCAAACGGAACCAGAATCTGTCCGTCATATTTTGAAGGTGTTGCTTTTCCAGATTCTTGAATACTGTAATTCCAGAGACCATTTAGGTTTTTCCATTGCACACGCTCCATAATCGGACGCGGATATTCAGGCAAAGGTTTCTTCGGGTCGACTTGCTCCGCCCATTGGGTTTTGATTTTATCGCCCTGAGGTTTCCATTGTGCATTTGCGACTAACATGGAAAACAAGGCTAAAAAAAGAATGCTTTTTCTTTTCATGCTTCTATATATTTTAAACTTGTAAGTTTTTTTAAACCATATAAGTCATGTAAGTTCATTTTAGTTTAACTCGCTTAAAAAAATGCCAAGACGTATAAGTTTTTTTCACCATATAAGTCATGTAAGCTCATTTTAGTTTTAATGATCGTTTGTAAACTGCGCCAAGAGCATATAAGTTTTTACTTTATTTAAGGCAAGATTTAATATGAACTTATATAACTTATATGGTGAAAAATATTTTACCGTTATGTTTCTTCGAAATCAAATGAATTACCGGGCTCATCTCCACATAAGCCCGATAATTACTGAACTAAACTAACTTAACTAACCATTTTTTTTAATTGTGAATTGTTAATGGTAAATTGTTAATTTCCTAATAAAACTTAAACGTGCGCGGATAATTCACCATTAACAATTAACAATTCATCATTATTTTTTAAGTCCAAATTTCTTAACCAAACTGTCGTATTCTTTTTTAGAGATTGTAATCATGCAGCCGTGGCGTACTTTTTCTGGGAGACTGTATTTGTCCCAATCCGAGAAAAAAGTGTAGCCTGAGGCTTGAAACCAAGGGCCGTTTAGGTTATCTGCAATTGATAATCCGTATGAAACTCCTGGATATTGTTCGTAATACATGTACCATATTTTGTCATCTGGAGAAGGAATTAGCATTGGCGCTTCTCTGAAGTTCGGACTGATAGATTGCTGGGGCAAAGAATAAGGTCCTAAAAGGGATTTTGATTTGGCAATTCTAATGGTTTTTCCTGTTGTCCAATACAAAGTTGGGTATGTTTCATCTTTAATCACGGCGTAGTAGGAATCGCCGACTTTACGAATAAAAACATCAATTGTTCCCATATCCCAATCGAATAGACGTTTTGGTGTTTCTTCGAAAGTTTTTAAATCTTTAGACAAAACGTACAATGTTCGCTGGCTCGCCCAATAACGTTCACCATCTTCTTTTGTTCCTTCCAAATGTGGCGTGTGCCAAGTCATGATGAATTTTTGAGAAGGTTCATCATAATACAATTTTGGAGCGCCAATTCGCTGTAAAGCGTTTGCATAATCTGGCGTACTTTTTAAATCTGGCGTGTAATCGGAATGTTTTTTCCAAGTGATTAAATCATCCGAAACCCAAATATTGATACTTTTAGCATCATCTCCTGTATTTCCTGCGATGTAATATTTTCCGTCTGGACCTTTACAGATGTCTGGATGTCCTTTGTAATCTTCAAAAACGCGTTTTCCGTTGTTTAGATTTTCCCAATGAAGTCCGTCTAAACTAACCGAATAGTACAATCTCCCGTAATCGTTGTGCGTCATGTGCGCAAAAAGATAAGCTTCGTTTTTTGGTTTTTCGTTTCCTTTTACCTGTCCAGGAGGATCTGGCTGTTGGGCTTTCGCAGAAAAACCGACTACGATTGCCATTATTAAAAGGAGCTTTTTTATTATGTTTTTTTCCATGTTGCTAAAAGTTTGGAAGTTTTTTTAAACCACAAATTCCACTAATTTTCGCTAATTATTTTATTTGCCACAGATTAAAGGGATAGAAAAGGATTTTTTTCTGCTGCAACATAAAACATAGCCCAAGGTTTCAACTTTGGGTACACAATGAATTTCTGCACGCCGCGTCCCCAAGGTTGAAACCTTGGGCTATGTTTGAAAAAAAATCATTTTAATCTGTGAAATCTGTGGCAAAAAATTTTCTAATTATCAAATTGTCACATTATCTAATTAGCCTTATTCGCCTCAGCCGTCATTTTCTTAATCAAATCAGTTTCAGCTTTAATGTATGGCGTTCCATCTGTATGAAGCACTTCGTGAAACCACACTTTTGGTTCTGCAGTGTACGTTTTAGTCCAACTGTCCCAAGCATATTTGGTTTGCGTTTTTCCGTCTACAAACCCCCAGTTGATCATGCCTATATTGTATTTTCTGGCAATTGGAAGGAATCCTTCAAAAGTGCTTCCGTTTGGTCTTGCCATGTATTCTGTACAGATTAATGGTTTTCCGTAACGCTGCAATTGTTTGATTACTTTCTCGAAATCTTGCGGTGTATTGTAATTATGGAAAGAAACAATATCCGACTGTTCGATTTGCATTTTATGCATTGGCTTCATTTTAGCTTCGTCGCTCCAATCACCAACCCAAACTCCAGAAGTTAATGGCTGTGATGGATTGCTCTCTCTTGCCCAAACAAAAATGTCTTTTAAAAGAGGCAGAACCAAGTCGGCTTTGTTTTTAATTTCTACTTTCTCATAAGATGGACCCGTCATATTATCTGGTTCGTTCCAAAGATCCCAACCCAAAATACGTTTGTCATCTTTAAACTTCGTTACTGTTTCTTTTACATATTTCTCCAGACGAGGATATTGCGTTTTATCCTGTAATGCTTTTTGTCCCGGACTCTGAACCCATCCTGAGTTATGCGTGTGCGGTTTTGGAGCGCGCTGTTTTCCTAAAGCAGGAAACGGATCCCAGCAAGAATCAAACAAAACAAAAAGGGTTTTAATGTGGTGTTTATCCGCAATTCCTAAAAAAGTGTCCATTCTTTTGTAAAGACCTTCAGCATCTTGCTGGTGTAATAAATCGTGCAGATAGACGCGCATTACATTCATACCTAAATCTTCTGCCCAACCCAATTCCTGATCAATTCTTTTTGGGTCGAATGTATCTTCCTGCCACATCTCTAACTGGTTTATCGCTGTGCTAGGAGAATAATTTGCCCCTACTAACCAAGGCTGTTCTGCGTACCATTTATTAGCTTGGTCTTTTGTCCAGATTTCTCTTTTTTCTATTGATGCGGTTTCACTTTTATTTTCTTCAGGATTACTTTTTTTATCGTTGCAGCTAAGCAATACGAGTCCTGCTAACATAAATGTCAGACACAATTTTACTTTCTTCATTTGAATTTTATTTTTTGAACAATTGTTCTTTATAAAGAGGAAATCAGAATTTTACCTCTGATTCCCTCAAAAAAATCAGTTTTTAACCATTAAGTGTTTTTTCTATTCATCAAACTCAATTCAAATCTGTTTAAATCTGCTTTTATCTGTATCAATCTGCGTGAAAAAAGGATGCTAAAAAGGTATTTCACGCTCCCGATAGCTATCGGGATTAAAAGATTTTAGCAGATTATATTAGATTTTTATCGAATGAATTTGTTTTTAACACATAGACAACATAGCTTTTCTTTACACACAAAGGCATTTCACTTAGAATAATAAACATAGAGCTATGTGTTAAAGCTAGCTTTTTCTATAATCTTAAACAGATGCAATAAAAAACTATGTTTCTATGTGTTAAAATTAAATTTTGCTCAATTTTACACAATGAACAATTTTAATATCCAGAGTTCTGCTCTAGATTTGGATTATTGTCTACATCGCTTTGCGGAATTGGCATTCTATGATTTTTACCCACTGTGAAGTTTTTAAAATCAGGATCACGAAGTGCAATCTTATCAACCGAAGCTTGAGAATTTAAGTCTCCCCAACGTTTCAGATCTTCCCAACGAACACTTTCGCCACACAATTCTAAAACTCTTTCCGTTTTCAAACGCTCTAAGAACTTATCGTGATCGTTTCCAATTTCAGGATGTGCTGTTGCTAGTGGATTCATATTGGCACGAGCTCTTACCAAATCAACATATTGATACGCTTGAGCGGTATTTCCTAATTCGTTTAGAACTTCCGCGTAGCGCAATAAAATATCCGCATAACGAACCAATCTGTAGTTTACTTGGCTGTAGTAATCTTCATTATTTCTGTAATAATCGCGGCTTCCTTTTCTAAACCAAGCTTCATTGTTATTCCATTCCCAGTTTCTGCCGTACGTTTTGTCTCCAAAATCGGCCAATAATTGAGGATAGAATAAAGTCCATCTTAATCTTTCGTCTAGTTTTCCGTCTTTATTGTTTTCTTGTTTAAAGGCATCTACCAGCCATAGACGCGCCTGACCATCAGACCAACCAATTCCTCTTGGTGCAAAAAATTGAGAACGGTTACTAGAAACTGCAGCATTTTGCGCTTCATCTGTTCCTCCTTTTCTTTGATCTCCAAATTGAATTTCAAAAACAGATTCGCTATTATTTTCATTTGTATCTGTAAAATTGTCTCTGTAATTAGAAACTAGACTGTACTTCGCTCCTGCTCCAGAAATTAAAAATTCTAAAGCTCCTTTTGCTTCTGTCCATTTGTGCTGCTGCATATACAATTTTGCAAGAAAAGCTTTTGCCGCGCCTTTATCTGGTCTTCCTAATTGATCGGCTGCCCAATCTCTTGGCAAATCTTCAAAGGCTTCGTTCAAATCTTTTTCAACTTGAGCCCAGATTTCATCCACTTTTTTCTGCTGGGGCAAATCTGCTGGGGTAGACGGATCTAAAACCAACGGAACATCTTCCCAAATTACAGCCGCATAATAGTAGTGTAATGCTCTGAAAAATTTAGCTTGCGCTATAATTTGCTTTTTATCATTTTCATTTTGAAAAGTAATATTCGGAACATTCGCCAAAACCTGATTGCATCTGAAAATGGCTTTGTACGTATCTCTCCACGTTACGGCATTTCCTTCCCAAAAATTGTAATTGATGTAATTGAATCTCGTCCAGTCTGCCAATTCTGTCCACGGACTTACGCTATAACCTTCGTCAGAAGTGAGGTCTAAACGGAAATACATCCATCTTGCCCATAATCCGTCTTTGTAAAACATGGCGTAAATTGAGTTTACGCCGGCTTGCGCATCACTTTCCGTTTTCCAGTATTGGTCAACTGTGATATCATTTGGGCTGTTCAGATCCAATTCGTTCTCACAAGCGGTAAAAACAAGACCTAGAAAAGCTGCTGTTATAATTATTATTTTTTTCATTACGCTATTTTTTAATTAAAAGCTAAATTCTACACCAAAAGAATACGTTTTAAGATTCGGGAAAGAACCATTATCTACACCTCTTTCAAAGATTCTGTTATCGCCAGTATTGCTAAATTCAGGATCTAAACCTTTGTATTTTGTAATAGTCAGAATGTTTTGTGCAGACAAAGTCAATCTTGCTCTTGTAATTCCAGATTTTTCTAAAACACTGCTTGGCAAATTGTATCCAAAACCGATGTATTTTAGTCTAATGAAATTGCCGCTTTCTAAGAAACGGTCGCTGTCTCCTCTTGAGTTTAAAGTCGAACCTTTTGTAACTCTAGGAAAATCAGTATTCGGATTTTCTGGTGTCCACGGCTGAATGCCTGTTCTGTAGTTACTGTTGTCATCAAAACGATCTACCACACTTCTAAATCCGTTGTAAACAGTAGCGCCGTTTGCCGCAATCCAGTTCATAGAAAAATCAAAGTTTTTATATTCAGCTCCAGCGTTTAAACCCATTTCAAATTCTGGCCACGGACTTCCCACAATTGCTTTGTCTTCGTTTGTAATTTGTCCGTCTCCGTTATTGTCTTTAAAACGAATATCTCCAGGAACCGCATTTGGCATAATTACTTTTCCGTCAGCATTTTTGTAATTGTTGATTTCTTGCTGATTTTGGAATAATCCGTCAGTTTGCAATACGTACCACATTCCTACAGGGCTTCCGCTGCGTGTCATCGTGTTTCCGATAATGTTTTCGTTCTGGCCATTTCCTAAAGAAACCAATTTGTTGTTTACTTTAGTGAAGTTTACAGAAGCATTAAAAGAGAATTCATTGATTTTTTTGCTGTAAGCCAATTCCAATTCAAAACCTTTATTTTCAACCGTTGCAGCATTCGAAATCGGGTTTCCGCCGTCGTTTCCTGTAGTCAATAAAATTGGGAAACCAAATAATACATCTTCTGTACGAGCAATAAAATAGTCAGCTGTTAAACGCAAATCGTTGTTTAAAACTCCTAAATCTAATCCAATGTTAGTTTGCTTTAGTTTTTCCCAACGCAATTGTGAGTTTGACAATTTTACCTGAGTTGCTGAAGGATATAAGGTTTGGTCTTTACCCAAAACAACTTGTCCGAAATTATTAATGAAGCTTCTAGATTCATATTCTCTAATATTTCCAGAACCCAATTCTCCGTAACTTGCTCTTACTTTTAAATCTTTAATGAATTCTGATTTAAAGAAAGATTCGTTGCTAATTCTCCATCCAGCTGAAAGCGAAGGGAAATTCCCCCATTTATTGCCATCACTGAATCTTGATGAACCGTCGCGTCTGATTACCGCATTAAACAAATAGCGATTGTCATAATTGTATTCCAACCTTCCTAAGTATGATGTCAAAGCTGCTTCATTGATGAATCCTCCAACAACTGGCGAATCTCCTTGATTTAGAACTTCATAATACTGACCCGTACCAGAATTCATCGGAAGATTTCTCTTTGTACCGTAAATTTGGTCGTAGTTGTCTTTTTGGTAGGTCTGCCCCACTAAAAGCGTGATGTCATGTTTTCCAAATTCTTTTTTGAAAGTCAATGTGTTTTCAAACAACAAAGTTTCTGATCTTCCTTTATTTTGATCGGTTTGAGAAGGATCTTCTGGCTGGTTTAAAGTCCAGCTTCCTTTTTTTCTCATGTATTTATAAGAGTCAAAGCTTGTCTCGTACCCGAAATTGAAGCGGTATTTCAGCCAAGGCACAAATTTGAATTCTGACCAAATGTTTCCTCTAATTCTAAAATTTTCATTATTCACATTAGAAAAATCGGCCAATGCCAAAGGGTTTGTTCCGAAAGTATCTGCAACCCCTTGTTTTCCATACCCGTATCCGCCTGGATTAGAAGGATCGTACAGCGGAATAGTCGGCGTCATTCTATACACATCAATAATTGGATTTCCAGACATTTCATCTGTTTTTGAATTACTGATTGCTAAATTTTCTCCAATACTGAAAATTCCTTTCGTTCCGCTAGAATTCACACGGAATGAAATTCTGTCAAAATCAGTTCCGATAACCGTTCCTTCATTTCCAAAATAATTTGCTGACATAAAAAACGTCGAATTTTCGCTTCCTCCAGAAAAACTAGCATTATAATCCTGAATCATTCCCGTTTTAAAAACCGCATCTTGCCAATCTGTATTAACCGCCATATTTAAGTTTTGTCTCGGAAGTCCAGCATTATCGTACGCCATATTGTTGTATTTCGCAAACTCTTCCGTTCCCATTAAATCGTAGCGAGGCATAACCGTAAAACTGCTTTTTGCTGAAACTTCAACCTGAAGCGGTCCCTTTTTACCTTTTTTAGTCGTAATGATGATCACCCCATTTGCCGCTCTAGAACCATAAATTGCTGCTGCAGAAGCATCTTTTAAAACCTGAATCGATTCGATATCATTCGGGTTAAAATCTCTGTTTGCAGAAGTCACTAAACCGTCTACAACGTATAATGGATTTGTATTTTGAAGATTCTTAAGACCGCGAATCTCCACATTAGCCTCTTGCCCAGGGCGCCCGCCTCCGCGAACTTTAACTCCCGTAACTAAACCTTGAAGTCCGTCTGCAACTGTTGTTACTTGTCTTTTCTGAATTTCGTCTGGTTTGACCAAAGCAACAGCTCCCGTAAGGTCTTTTTTCTGCTGCGATCCATAACCGACAACCACTATCTCTTCTAGTTTCATGGCATCTTCTGCCATAGTTACATTTATAGAAGTTTGGTTGTTGATGGCAATTTCTGTTGTTTTATAGCCCTGCGAACTAAAAACTAACGTCTGGTTTCCGCTGGCCGCAATTTTATAGCTTCCGTCAAAATCGGTCACGGCACCATTTTGTGTTCCTTTTATCAAGACGTTCGCAAAAGGAACAGCTTGTCCGTCTGCGGTAGTCACTTTTCCCGTAACAGTGATCTGTTGGGCAAAAGCCGACTGCATTAATAAACTAAAGAAAACCAAAAGGTAATATCTCTTCGTTAAAAAGTGAGTGAACTTTGTTTTCATTGATTTTTGCATTTTAGATAGTTATTTCTTTTTGTGGTTTGGTTTAATGAAATATTGAATTTTTAATCGTCTGGAATTCGGACAAAAGAAGAACTAATATTTCTTTCTTGTAATAAATTGTTCATTTTGTTTCAAAATTATTAATGGTTGTGTTTTTCAAACTTAATTTTATTGATAGTATATTTTTAGCCTTAAAATTTTATCAATATCATTTATTTTAAAATTCAAAGTAGGCGCTTTTTATTCAAAATAAAATGCTTCTTTTGTGTCAATATCTCTTTCAAATGATTCAAATTGTAGTAAAAACAGCCCGTTTTCATTCAGCTGCAACATTTTGTAGAATATTGAGACGATTTGCAGAAATCAAGATTTAGCCTAAAAAAATACAACTATGCGTAAATTCTTTCTTTTTTTATTTTTGAACATTTTTTCGATCCATTTTTCAAGTGCTCAAGATTATTATTTTAAACATTTTCAGGTTGAAGAAGGACTTTCAAACAATACGGTTTTAACGTCAATACAAGATAATGACGGCTTTATGTGGTTCGGAACCAAAGATGGATTAAACCGATTTGATGGTTATCGTTTTAAAACGTATAGAAGCAACGGCGATCCTATTCATAGTTTAGGAAGCAATTATATTCAGTCTTTGCACGAACATAACGGCACTATTTGGGTCGGTACTGATAAAGGTTTGTATCATTATGACAAAAAACTGGATCTTTTTACCATTTTGAACGAAGCCATAAATGACCGCATCAACGACATCAATCACGATCAAAAAGACAACATTTGGTTTATTTCTGGCAACATTTTGTATAAGTATGCACCAAAAAAGCAACAAACAACGACTTTCAATCCGAACAAATATTTTGTTACAACCTCAATTACGAAAGATTATAAAGGAGAAATTTGGGCTTCTTCTCTAAATAAAATCTATCATTATTCTGAAGAAAACCTTTCTTTTGAAAATATTCCTTTAAATCCGCCATCGAATAAAACTAATTTTAGAATTACGGTTATTTATGCCGTAGACCAGCAGAATATTGTAATTGGTACACAAGATCACGGCGTACTCCTATATAATAGAAAAAATAAAACCACGAGCGAACTGCAATTTGGCATAAAAGAACCTGTTTTTGTGCGCCAATTCAGAAAAAAAGGAAACGACGAACTTTGGATTGCGAGCGAATCTGGCGTTTATGTTTATAATTTGAAAACCAAAAAGGCTGTAAACCTTAAGAAGAATTACAACGATCCATACGCGATTTCAGACAATGCGGCCTACTCGATTACCCTTGACAAGGAAAACGGAATCTGGATCGGGACGTATTTTGGGGGTGTTAATTACCATCAGAAACAATATACGCAGTTCAAAAAGTACTTTCCGCAGAACAATCAGAACTCCATTAGCGGAAGCGCGGTTAGAGAAATTCACAAAGACGATCACGGAGATTTATGGATTGGAACTGAAGATGCGGGTGTAAATCGTTTTAACCCGAAAACGCAAAAATTTACTTCTTATAATGTTTCATATTACAACATTCACGCATTAATGCCTAGAAAAGACAAAATCTGGGTCGGAACTTTCGAACACGGCTTGGATGTTTTGGATCGAAATTCGGGCAGGGTTCTGAAACATTACAGTGCCAATGATGGCCAAAGCGGATTGCACAGCAACTTCATTTTTTCTTTTTATGAAATGAAAAATAGCGACCTGATTGTCGTTACAACATCGGGACTTTATAAATACAATGAAGAAGCTGATAATTTCGAAATACTAAAATTCTTTCCAGAAACGTACCATTATACAAATATGAAAGAAGACTCAGACGGTAATCTTTGGGCAGGAAGTTACCGCGACGGACTGCTTTTTTATAATCCGAAAACGAAGAAAAAAGAGGTTTTTACGTATGATTATAAAAATCCAAAAGGCATTAGCAACAATACGATCAATGCCATTTTTGAAGATGCTGCTGAAAACTTATGGATTGCAACAGAAAATGGTTTAAATCTAGTCAACAGACAAAATCACACTTTTACCAAATTCACGACCAAAAACGGAATGCCGAGCAATGTTTTCTATTCTATTTTGGAAGATGATGCTAAAAATCTGTGGCTAACGACTTCTAAAGGTTTGGTGAAATTTGGTCCAGATCATAAATCCATCAAAATTTTTACCACCGCAAACGGATTGTTGAGCGATCAATTCAATTACAATTCAGCTTTTAAAGATGCCAACGGCGATATGTATTTTGGAAACCTGAACGGAATGATCAGTTTTAATCCGAAGCATTTCAGCAAAAACAAATACACGCCTTTTATTTACATTACCAATCTTCAGATTAATAATAAAGATATCGAGGTAAACAGCGTCGACTCGCCTATTTCGCAGTCTATTTCTTTTTTGGATGAATTGGAATTGAACAACAATCAATCGTCATTTAATCTTGAATTTGCGTCTTTAAATTATACTGCACCAGAATTGACCGAATATTGGTATAAATTGGAAAATGTAAACAACGACTGGGTTTATTTGGGAAGGAACAACAAAGTTTTCTTTACCGAATTGGCGCCTGGCGATTATGTATTTAAAGTAAAATCACTGAATAGTTTTGGCGTTTGGAGCAAAGAAGTAAAACTGAAAATCAGGATTCTTCCGCCTTGGTACGCGAGCATTTATGCTTATTTATTGTATTTCGTTTTGATTTGCGCTGGTTTTTATTACATCATTCGCTATTCTCAAAACTTAACTCAAATTAAGAACAACCGTAAAATCAAGCATTTGAATGACGAAAAAGAGAAAGAAATCTATCAGGCAAAAATTGACTTTTTTACTAATGTAGCGCACGAAATCAGAACGCCGCTGACTTTAATTAAAGGTCCGCTGGAAAAGCTTTTGGGAATGAAATACGAACAGGAAGAAGTACCGCAGCATCTTTCGATTATGAAGAAAAACACGTCTCGATTGTTGAAATTGGTTAACGAATTGCTTGATTTTAGAAAATCGGAGATTGGCGGATTGAAATTGACTTTCGTCGAAGCGAATATTTCATCGATGGTTCGAAATTTTCATTTGAGATTTAGCCAATTAATCGAAGAACGAGAACTTGAATTTGATTTGCAATTAGGCGAAAAAGACATTCATGCCTTTGTAGACAAGGAAGCTTTCAAGAAGATTCTGAGCAATTTGATCAGTAATGCGATTAAATATTCGAACAAAAAAGTTTCTATTTCTTTATTTAGAGATGAAAAGAAACTGACTTTGATGGTGAAAAATGATGGAAATGTGATTCCGATTCATTTGAAAAAGAAGATTTTCGAACCGTTTTTTAGAGTTGATGACAACAGTACAGATTCTGGAACAGGAATCGGACTTTCGCTCGCATACTCTCTCGCCCAATTGCATAACGGAAGTTTAGAATTGGTTACTGATCCGAATTATAATATTTTCGAATTGGTTGTTCCGCTGCATCAGGAAGAAGAATTTATGCTTTATGCGGATTCTGAAAAAGAACAAACAGAAAACGAGAAACCTAAAGAACCAACTGAAATTAAAAACGAAAAAGCACAGATTTTGGTCGTAGAAGACAATGAAGATCTTTTGAGTTTTATTACAACCGAATTGACAGGAACTTACGCCATTTTAAAAGCAGAAAACGGCGAAGAAGCTTTGAAAATCATTCATAATGAAAATATTCAATTGGTAATTTCTGATGTAACCATGCCAATTATGGACGGCATTACGATGTGTAAAAAGATCAAAACGAATCTGGAAACGAGTCATATTCCAGTCATTTTATTGACAGCGAAAAACTCTCTAAAATCACAAATCGACGGACTCGAAGTGGGCGCAGATGCTTATGTTGCAAAACCTTTTTCTATGGATTATCTAAAAGTTCAAGCCAATAACTTGATTGAAAACCGAAGACAAATCATGAATTATTATGCAAGCTCCCCGCTTTCGCACATTAAAAGCATTGCACACAATAAAACAGACGAAAAATTCTTGAAAAAACTGGATGACGAAATCCTTAAAAACATTACCGATCAGGATTTAAGTGTAGAATCACTTGCAGAAATCATGAACATGAGCCGTTCGACTTTATACCGAAAAATTAAAGAGATTACGAATTTAAGTCCGAACGAATTGATCAACATCGTCCGACTGAAAAGAGCAGCCGAATTACTATTGAATGAAAACTATAAAATGTACGAAATCGCAGAAATGGTAGGTTATAAATCGCAGACGAGTTTCGGGAGAAATTTCCAAAAACACTTTAACATGTCACCGACAGACTACATTAATGCAAACCGATAATTTAATTAGAAAATGTGCCAATTAGAAAATTAGATAATGATAGTAATTGACTAATTATCTAATTGGCACATTTTCTAATTATCTAATTATTTTAGTCCCATTGACTGCTTTTAGAAGCTGCGTATTTACCAGCACCTGTAAAGAACAAGGCAAGAGCACCAAAAAAGTACAGTCCTAATAATTCTAAAGCATAACCTCCGTGCTCACTAATTTTGAAAATTTCTTGAGAGTGCGCTGTTGCCACTGCCACTAAGCAAGTTACAGCCAAAAGAACGGCAGCAATTCTAGTTCTGAATCCGATTAGGATTAAAATTGGCGCCAAAACTTCACCGATGTAAACCGCATATCCAAATACGCCCATGTTCTCTACTAGGAACGAAATTCCGTGAATCAGTTTAGAAACACCATGAAAAAGCATTAAACCACCAGTACTGATGCGCAATAGCAATAATCCAAGATCTGTGTTTTTTGTCATAAATAATTTTGTTTAGGTTAAAATTTAAATACAAATTGGGCTTGTAAGCCGTCTAAAATACATAAATTTTATCATTCGAAAACAATCGCATTTAAAACAATTCCAAATAACCGTTTTGAGACTATCACAACTAAGATTTAGATTTAAAACTTTATAGCGATTTTCCCAATTGTTCGTCCAGATTCTAAAAGTTCGTGTGCTTTTTTCAGATTTTCTGCTGTAAGTCCGTTTAAAGTTGTGTTTAATGTGGTTTTCAAAATACCGTCGTCCAATAAATCACCTACAATATTTAGAATGTTATGCTGTTCAATCATGTCTTCTGTGTGGTACATAGATCGCGTGTACATCAATTCCCAAGAAAAAGAAACACTTTTGCTTTTCAGTTTGTTTAGCACCACAGGCTCGCTGCTTCCTGTAATTGAGGCAATATGTCCTTGAGGTTTGATCAATTCTACCATCGTGTCCCAATATGCATTAGTGTCAACGAAATCTAAAATAAAATCAACATATTCAAAACCAGCTTCTCGAACCGAAGCAATCAAATCTTTATGATCTACTACAAAATCAGCTCCTTGCTGTTTACACCAGTCAATAGTTTCTGGACGCGATGCAGTTGCAATAACCGTTAAACCCGCAATTTTCTTAGCCAATTGTATCGCAATCGAACCCACTCCTCCTGCTCCGCCAATAATTAAAATGGATTTTCCTTTGTCTTTATCAGCGCTAATTCTGATTCTGTCAAACAAAATTTCCCAAGCCGTTAAAGCGGTTAACGGAATTACAGCTGATTCTTCGATACTTAATGATTTTGGTTTTCTGCCGACAATCCTTTCGTCAATAATTTGATATTCAGCATTACTTCCTTGTTTGGTAATATCTCCTGCGTAATAAACGGGATCACCGACTTCGAATAAAGTAACGTCTTGCCCGACAGCCTGTACAATTCCGACAGCATCCCAACCGATGATTTTTGGCGTTTCTAAAACGGTATCTTTTGCACTGTTTTGGCGAATTTTAAAATCGACTGGATTTACTGAAATCGCATCAATTTTAACTAATAAATCGTGTGGTCCAGGAATTGGTTTTACGGCTTCAAACTCGATAAAACTTTCTGGATTTTCTATAGGTAGTGATGTTTTAAATCCTATTGCTTTCATTTTTTTAATGTTTAAATTTAAACTATATTACAAATATAAGACGAGTTCAAATCTCTCAATTGGTATATATTGAGTGTATATTGGTACATATTCGGCAGATGGATTTAAACACATAGATACATAGATTTTTTTTATCTTAAAAGAATACTAAAGAAACTAGTTTCAACACATAGCTGGGTGTGTATTAGCAACTTTGTTAAAGTTTGAAACTTTGACAAGTTATTTTCTCGTCAAGTTTGTCATTCCGACGAAGGAGGAATCTTCGCGAGAAACTCTACAAAGATTGACGATTCTCTATATGGAGCTTCTTGCGGAGATCCCTCCTCCGTCGGGATGACAAGATTGCGTAGATTTATTTGAAATTAAACCAAAGTTTCAAAACGGCAAAGATTACGATTATTCGAAATCTTCTTTTAGATAGCAATAGGAAACTTTGCGTTCTTATTTCAAAGCAAAACTTTACACATAGTAAAAAATCCTTGCGTTCTTTGCGTTAAAAAAAACACGCAGAGCTACTTACGGAGATCCCTCGTCCGTCGGAACAAGATTGTGTTGAAAAGATTATCAAGATATCGCAAAATTTATTTCGATTACAAGTTAGCAATATTGAAATCTCTTTCAGGTAGCAATAGGAAACTTTGCGTTCTTATTTCAAAGCAAAACTTTACACTTAGTAAAAAAACCTTGCGTTCTTTGCGTTAAAAAAACACGCAGAGTTTCTCTTCAGTCGCGACGACAAAATTGAGAGTAAAGCCTTAAATTTGTTTAAAAACACTTCAAAATGAATATCAGAAAAGCAGAAAAAACAGACGCAGAACAAATCGCTCCTATATTATTATTGGCAATGGAAGATATCATCTACAAATTTATTGCAAAGGAAGATTACGCTTCCGCGAAAGACTTTCTGCAGTACTTCATTGAAAGAGAGAACAATCAATATTCGTACGAAAATTGTTTTGTAGCCGAAGAGAATAACGAAATCATTGGCGCAGTAAACATTTATAACGGTGGTGACATTGAGCAATTACGAAATCCGATTGCTGAATACGTAAGAAAACATCATAATCCTGAATTTAATCCTGAATTTGAAACTCGTGAAGGAGAATATTACATCGATTCATTGGGCGTAAATCCCAAATATCAAGGAAAAGGAATTGGTTCTCAATTATTGCAATTTTTGATCGATAAATACGTTCATAAAAATAAAGAAGTCTTAGGTCTGCTGGTTGAAGAAGATAATCCGAGTGCTAAAAAACTGTATTTAAAGCTTGGTTTTAAAGTAGTTGGAAACAAAACTTTGGTCAAAAAGAACTTAGAACACCTCCAAATGAAAATTTAATTATAGAATGAAAAATATCACAATACTAGAAGCAGGTTTAATTTTAAGAATAGTTTTAGGAATCACAATGTTATCGGCTGTAGCAGACCGATTTGGAGTTTGGGGGGCGCCGGGATCTAACGCAGTTGCCTGGGGAAATTGGGAAAACTTCGTAATCTACACCAACTCTTTAAATTCATTTGCCAACAAAGCCACAGCAGAAATTCTTGCCGGAATTGCCACTTTCTTTGAAGTTTTACTAAGTCTATTATTGTTATTTGGTTTCAAGACTCGTCTTGCGGCTTTAGGAACTGCATTTTTAATGTTCTTTTTTGCCTTTGCCATGTCGGTTTCAATTTCGGTAAAAGCACCATTTGATTATTCGGTTTGGACAAGTTGTGCAGCCGCTCTACTCCTTGCTAATATTGGCAAAACATCTTATGCAGTTGATAATAGAATATAATTTTTAGTGTTCAGTTTTCAGGTTTTTAGTGTTCAGTTGCAGTCGCAGTCGCAGTCGCAGTCGCAGTCGCAGTCGCAGTCGCAGTCGCAGTCGCAGTCGCAGTCGCAGTCGCAGTCGCAGTTTACTACAAGCTTTGTCAAAGTTTAAAACTTTGACAAAGCTTCTTCAATGCAAAGACTGCGTCTGAAATCTGAAATCTGAAATCTGAGCACTAAAATCTGAACACTTAAAAACCGAACACTGACCACTCACAAAAATTTTTAAGGTATTATTAAGCCCCTAATCTTTCCGTGGACAAATTTGTATTCGTAAATTAGCAGATACAAAAACATTTTACATGACAATACTTACCTTTACACTGATCATGATTTTGGGTGCTTTTTTAGCAGGCTTCATTGGTTCATTATCAGGCTTAGGAGGCGGCATCATTATTATTCCGCTTCTTACTATTCTTCTCGGTGTCGATATTCATTATGCTATTGGAGCTGCTTTAGTTTCCGTGATCGCCACCTCTTCGGGCTCTGCCGCCGCTTATGTAAAAGAAGGAATTACAAATATGCGAATGGGAATTTTCCTCGAAATCGCGACTACTATCGGAGCCGTTTGCGGTGCTTTGCTTTCTGCCATCGCCCCTACTTCTTTTATTGCCGTTTTATTCGGTTTAACCTTAATTTTTTCTGCAATTAATTCACTTCGAAAAAAAGAAGAACATATCGTTTTAGAATCTAGTCCGTTGGCTAAAAAATTAAAACTTGACGGAACTTATCCTGCTCACGATGGCGAAATCATTAAATACGGAACCAAAAATGTTATTGGCGGTTTCAGCATGATGGGAGTTGCAGGAATGATGTCGGGCTTACTCGGAATTGGTTCTGGCGCTTTTAAAGTTATTGCGATGGACAACATTATGCGTGTGCCGTTTAAAGTATCTACAACAACCAGTAATTTCATGATGGGCGTTA